>JAABUO010000367.1_pt1 | contig 94649 bp, 94 predicted proteins | sample 5559291 | NCBI WGS metagenome assembly JAABUO01 (sample SAMN10711878, study PRJNA513372) | rock metagenome | isolation source: Antarctica rocks | place: Antarctica: Victoria Land, Finger Mt sud
TCTCATCTGCCCCTGACGGTCAGGATGAAGCGCGGGCATCATGCCGATGGTGTGCTCTGTCTCTAGATAGTTTAAGTAATTCGTTTTCGTGGTTTCAAAAGTTTATGTTAATGATTATGTCTAAAATCCATAAATCAGATTAGTTTAATATAAACTAGTATAAAGCTGATGTTGACACGCTAGTAATTTAACGCGTCTTCATAAGTATAAATCTTCAATGTATTACATCTTTTTTCTTCTTTAGCTTTGAACTTCTAGTTAAAATACATTCATATGATTCACTTTATACAAATTCATAACAGCTTTAAACTTTTAACTCAATTATATCAAGTTGTATAAAAGATTAATTGAATTAATCTGCTTAAGAAACAACAGAAGTTTTAAAGAAGAAAAAATTTCAACACTTGATTTTTGATGAGTATTTCTTTTAAATGACTTGAAAAATACAATTAAAAACTTCTTGTTTCAAATAAAAGACAAGATTAAATGAGATTTATTTTTTGTAAATGAACTAAGTATTAGTTTACTTCTCATAAGTCAATGAAGAGTTAAATTACTTTTTATGAATGAATGAGAAAATGAGTTGCTTTTTACAAGCAAATTAAGAATTAAATTACTTTTTGCAAGTAAATTGAATGTTGAATTACTTCTTATGAACAATCTGTAAATTGAATTACTTCTTATAAGTAATCTGTAAATTGAATTACTTCTTGTAAATAATTCATGAACTGAGTTGCTTTTTGTGAGCAAATTAAGAGCAAGACTGAAAAGAAGTTACTTTGTTAACTTCAAACAAGAAAGTTTCTTTTTATTGATTAAAATCATAAATCTTGATGAAGAATTGATAATAATGATTAAGATAGAAGAAAAAAAATAAAATGAGAACATTATATTTCAAATTAACATCAATGACGTGATAACAAAGTTATGACAGATTCATGATGATGAGATATTGATTTAATTCAATGACATAAAAGAATAGTTTTTCAATGTGTTTATTAAGAATTATTGTAATTTCAATAACATGAATAATATTATTAATTAAAGTGATTTAATCATTAAATTCTTGAAGTTTGCAAAAGTGAATTAATTGATGCAAGAAAAAATAATGTTGTTGCATGAAAAATTTATTCATAAAAACATAAGCAAAGATCTCATTATCAATTAAAGCAAGAATGAGAACTTTAAATTAAGCTTAATGTAAAATATAAAATATTATCATGTGATTATTCTTAAATGTTGAATTGAATTTGAAGAGTTTCAAGACAGATGTAGCAGAAAACTTTCTATATGATTAAAGTGAGAATGAAAAGATTAAAATTAGTAAACAAGATGATATATATACAGATTTCTGAGCGTGACTTAGCTCAGAAATTAAACTTTTCTTACAAACAGTGAGATTTTTTCATTTATACTGATAACATTATTGTTGTAAATGTTCATGATATGCAAAGCGAAAAACTTTTTATTTGAGCATTTTTTAATAATTTTACTCAAATGTTGCAACTTACAATAATAATATAACTTTCACTTGTTACAAATCTTCTTGATTTCAGAAATGATCAAAGTCTTATCTTAAATGATGATAATAATAATGTTTAAATTCATTAATTCATCAAGAAATAAAAGAGAAAGAAATAAAAGAGAAAGAAATAAAAATATTGTTGAAATGATAGTTATAAAAATGATAATTTTTAAATTCAAAAAATTACTAGTCAATGCAAAGATGTTCTTAACTTTAATGAATGAAATGATGATGAGATGAAGTAAGATTGATGATGTTTAAGCTGTTGAAACTCTTTATTAATGTCAAAAAATGCTTGAATTCATTAATGAAAGATGAATGCATTGACAAAATGTTCAACAGCTAACTTTTTGCTCAATGACTGAATCTGAAAAAGTCGACTTGATTCAGCTAATAATCAGCTAACAACTGACTAATCAGCTAAATTTCAGCTAAATTCAACTAACTCAGCTAATTCAGCTAATTCAGCTAAAATATTTATTTACATGCTCATTTATCTACATGCTCATCTATCTACATGCTCATCTATCTACATGCTCATCATTCTACTCGTCATTCTACATGCTCATCATTCTACTCATGATTCTACATGCTCATCATTTTACTTTTCATTCTACATGCTCATCATTCTACTCACTCATTTACTGATCTACTCACTCATCTACTCGCTCATTTACTCGCTTATTTACTCACTCATCTACTCGCTCATTTACTCGCTCATCTACTTGCTCATTTACTCGCTCATTTACTCGCTCATCTACTCGCTCATTTACTCACTCATTCACTCACTCATCTACTCGCTCATTTACTCGCTCATTTACTCGCTCATTTACTCGCTCATTTACTCGCTTATCTACTCGCTCATCTACTCGCTCACCTACTCGCTTACCTACTGACTCACTCAAATTCTCTATCGAATTTTCTATCGAATTTTCTATCGAATTTTCTATCAAATTCTCTATCAAACGCTCTATCAAACACTCTACATGCTTCAAATTATGAATGCATAACACAAGTCAAACAATGCTTCAAACAATGCTTTCTACATGACTTGAGAACAGTACTGTTACCTTCGTGATTAGTAATCTTCGCTTTCAGTCGAAGATCGACACTAGAAAATTCAGAAGATTCAGAGTTTTTACTTCTTCTCACTTCTTTCTTTTGTAGTTTCTACTTTCTATTTCGTACGAAATAATGCTAATTAGCTCAATAGAATGCACTCTTCATGACTCAATATCAAACTTTCGATCAAACGCTTTATCAAATTCTCTACATGCTTCAAAATACGTGTTGAATGAATGCATAACATACGTCAAACAGTGCTTCAAACAATACTTTCTATTGAATCTTCTACTGAGCTATTGATCGAGCTTTCTACTGATTTTTCTACTAAGTTATTAATCGAGCTTTCTACTGATTTTTCTACTGAGCTATCAATTGAGCTTTCTACTGATCTTTCTACTGAGCTATCAATTGAGCTTTCTACTGATCTTTCTACTGAGCTATTGATTGAGCTTTCGATCGAGCTTTCTACTGAGCTATCAATCAAGCTTTCTACTGAGCTATTGATCAAGCTTTCTACTGAGCTTTTAATCGAGCTTTCTACTGAACTATCTACTGAGCTATCGACTGAGCTTTCTACTGAACTTTCTATCAAACGCTCTATCAAACATTCTACATGCTTCAAAATACGCGTCAATCGAGCGCATAACACGAATCAAACAGTGCTTCAAACAATGCTTTCTACATGACTTTCTACATGACTTTCTATCAAGCTTCAAATTGCTTTGTAATCAAGAATCAAATTTGATTTCTATCGAGCATCAAATATGACTTTATTGTACACTCTACATGACTTTTTATTGAACATTCTACATGACTTTCTATTGAACATTCTACATGACTCTTTATTGAACATTTTACATGACTTTCTATTGAACATTCTACATGACTCTTTATTGAACATTCTACATGACTTTCTATCGAACATTCTACATAACTTTCTATTGAACATTCTACATGACTTTCTATTAAACGTTTTACATAACTCTCTATTAAACATTCTACATGACTCTCTATCAAACAGTCTTCATGATTTCTTTCATGACTTTCTTCATAACTTTCTATCTTATTAGTTTACTCATTAACTTTCTCATTGACTTTCTCATTGACTTTCTCAGCGCATATATTAAACTGTGTAAATAGCTATTATTTAGTTAGTCAAATTAATCATTAATTAATCTATTATATGAGCGCAATAATTATTCAATCATTAATTCAATATTTGATTGCTAATAAACAAAATGCGCAAATGTTGAAGAAGTTGACAAAAGAGATAAAATTGATATTAGCTGAGCGCAAAGCTAAGTCAACTAAGTGACAGCTAATAATCAGCTAATAGTCAGCTAATAGCTGAGAAGATCAGCTAATTTCGATCGTTAGCTGACACATGAGATTAACAGCTAACTCAGAAAAAGTTGACAAAAATCAGTTAATATCAACTTTTTCTGTCTTATGATTTTGTCAATGTAATTGAATTTCATTAAGATTTCAGCAGAAGAAGATGATGATTTAAGTGAAATAATTAACATTACACTTTAAACAATCAATCAATAAGAAATCTTTCATCAAAAAACATTCTTTCTTTTGATAAAAAAGATTGTAATAGTTGACAAAGTTATTCATGTCTTACTTCAGAATTTTGCAAAAATATAAATGAACATCTTCTGTCTTGAAAGAATTATTGCAGCAATGATGCAACTTATATCATTAATCTGCAAAGATGAAAATGATATAGAAATCATTAATTTGATATTGATTCATTAAATTGTGAGTCTTTTTATTTATGATGAATTATGACTTGACATAAATGATCTTGACTCAATAAAAGAAATAAGAATCATCATTCATGTTCATGCGCAGTATTAAACTCTGCTTTCATGCATTCAATCAATCTTTGTCTTTCTCATATTTAAATATGTCAAAAAGCTTCTTGAATTTTAAAGTAATGAAGACAGCAACAGAATTTACAGAAAGATGAAATTTGAGTTATCATTGCAAGAAACTGAGAGTTTAATTTTATATAAACTGAAGAACTGAAAATGATGAACAAAATGATAACATCATGTTGTCAAACTTGATTTTGAAGCTCTTGCATTACACAAAAGATCTCAAGTAAATTTTCAATCATACTTTGAATAAACTGTTCAACAGCACACTCATCATCAATTAAGAAATTGTAAGATGATTTCATTTGAGTGAAAGAATAACTAAATGAGATTTCAATGTATGAAAACATTACAGAAAGTGTAAATCTTTTGTAATGTCAAAGATTAAGCTAAACTAAATATACTATTAATATAAAAGACTGATATTATTATTACTTTGATAAAATTTAAATACAAGACAATACATCAAATAATGTACAAGATAAAAAACAAAGAGCAAAAGAAAAGAATGAAAACTTGACTTTTATATACATGAATCAAGCAGAATCAAGACTAAACAATAGTTTTATTAACTTAAGTTTGCAGAAGTTTGCACATATAACTGAGATGATCAAAACAGAATTATTGAAACTAAATTAAGATGATGATGACTAAATTAATGACTTAATTCATTGAACTGCAAGACAGATTCAATGAATCAAAATTATTTAAAGTATTGATGATTTATGTTTTAAATCAAATTAATGATCTGACATCATGACAGCAATAAAATAAATGATTTCTAGTCAGATTCTTGAAAAGATGAGTAAAGCAACAATACAAGCAATGATGAAATTAACTATTTAAAACATCATTAATCAGAAACTTCTTAAACTCAATAAAAGAAAAAAGTAAAAGATTAATTAAATTAAGAATAATTACAATATTGCAAAAGTCATGAATCAAAAGATTGTTGATGAAAGAAAAGAGAATCAATGAGCAAAGATATGACAAAAGAAGATCAATTCTTTACTAAATTTAAATTCTGAGTTATTTACTTCAAAATCATCTATTCAAAAATGAGCTGTTGTAACTTCAGCTCAACAGACAAAGATGTGAAATAGAAAGATTAATAATTTACTATGTTTAAATTTTAAGCTCTTCACTTCAACATTAAGCTCTAGATAAAAAAAAAAGCAGCTGATAGTTAAGCTACAAATCAGACAACTGAAGCAGAAGCAGAAGCAGAAGCAGAAGCAGAAGCAGAAGCAGCTTGTCAAAGACTAAATTAAAAACTATCAATATAAAAGAATGATATTATTATTACTATTCAAGATGATCATGATCAACTTGAGTGACTTGATAGAATTTAAATACAAGACAATACATCAAATAATGTACAAGATGAAAGACAAAGAGTAAAAGAAAAGAATAAAAGCTTAACTTTTATATACATGAATCGAGCAGAATCAAGACTAGACAGTAGTTTTATTGACTTAAGATTGCAGAAGTTCATGCACATGACTGAGATGATCAAAACAGAATTGCTGAGACTAAATTAAGATTATGATGATTAGATTGATGATTTGATTCATTGAACTGCAAAACAGATTCAATGAATCAAGATTATTTAAAATATCAATGATTTATGTTTTAAATTGAGTTGATGATCTGACGTCATGACACAGCTGATAGTTAAGCTACAGATCAGACAGCTGAAGCAGAAGCAGAAGCAAAGAAATAATGAAATATCTACAACTGATCAATCAGAGCGAGGCATGCGTATCAGAAGAGTCTCAAAGAGATCATATTAGCTACGTAGTTCATCGTTTGAAGCAATAAAAGATGAAATGTGGATTTTCAGCCCTATAGGGCTGTCCGACTGCTAGGTTTAGCCGGTTGCTAGGTGGACCCTTCTAGTCTGTCTAGTAGCTAAGCAAGTATCGCTCACACGGCGGCAAGCTACAGTAGTCTGTCTAGTAGCTAAGCAGGGGTATGATGGTCATTCTTCTATTACTCTCACATCCAGAATCTCTTCAAAATGAAGCCTTTCAATCACCCCCACCGGCCCCATCATCGTTCATCAGTCTGTGATGCTCTGAAGCAGTATTACTGCTAGCACTCTTGAACAAAATCCCGAGGGACGGAAAGGCTGCTGTCTGTGCCGTATCCTCGTTCACACCCACCAACATCTAGGCGATGATTGCTGGGATGAATATACCACTGCTGTCGCAGCTCAGGTTTCGCCTCTTCCTCGGTGCATTGGTTCTCCTATCGCTTGTACTACTGTTCTGGCAGCAGTATACGCGTTCTGAAGCATTACCATGGAAGCACAACGCGCCCCACGACATACACAAATCTGGAGAAGGCTCGAAACCCTCAATAATTCAAGTCCCACCCATACCTTCTATACCTGCCACCCCTTCGATCCCCGCCATACCCTCCGTTTCTGCGACTCCCTCGATACCCTCGATACCCTCGATACTTTCAATAGCCTCAACATCATCTAGCTTTGCAGAAGAGACGTCAATACAACCCCATAGTACACTAGAAGTGCCGTCCCAGCTGCTCGAATCCATCTCTCAGGCTTCCCAATACTTCATCGACTATCCTTTAAAATCGTCCCAGTTCGGAGAATTGGGCAAAAGGCTCCAAATACTGGGTAGATGGATAGAAAGCATCGAGGCATTATCTTACAATTCAACAAGTACACAGTCGATAGAGCTCTTGGCAGACATCGAGAAGACGGCGCTTTCACTGTTTCCTTTCCTGAAGAACCCATTAAAGCCTGAGAACACACAAGTCTTCACTGATTTGCGAAAAAGCTACGAACATGGGTCGAAGGGGGTGGTCATTCCCACGGGGAAAGGCTCTTTCAGGTTTGCTTGTCAACTTGTTAGTAATTTACGAGATGTCTTGCGCTCGAAGTTGCCTATCCGAATTGCATATGCTGGTAATGGTGACCTACCCATTGAATTTCGGGAGTTCATCACCAAATTGGCAGCAGATGTAGAAACCTTGGACGTGCTAAAGACTGTGAACGATGATTCCCTCGAGCTGGCCAACGACGGGTGGGCGATCAAGCCTTTTGTCCTGCTAACCTCAACGTTCGAGCAAAGCATGCTTCTCGACGCTGATGCGGTCCTCCTACAAGCACCCGAAGTAATCTTCGACAATCACTCTGGGTATCTAGAGACCGGCACGTTACTATTCCATGACCGACTCCTATGGCAGGGCGCTTTCAAAGAACGCCACCAATGGTGGGAAAAAGAGCTCGAGCATCACACACCATCTCCAGCGCTAGCGAAATCCCTTGTCTACAACGAGGGCTATGCAGAAGAATGCGACTCGGGTATGGTTGTGATGGACAAAAGCCGGTTACAAACTTTCCTTGGTCTTCTCCATGTCTGCTGGCAGAACACACTCAGTGTCCGTAAAGCCTTTACCTATACGATGGGTTACGGAGACAAAGAGAGCTGGTGGTTTGGTCTCGAGCTCAGTGGTGCTAATTACACCTTCGAGGAGCATTACGGGGCAGTCCTTGGAGAAATCCGAGGCGAAGGGAAGAAAACCAAAGTCTGCGGTCTCACAATCGCCCACACGGACGAGAAGGACAATCTACTCTGGTACAACGGCAGCCTACTAAAGAACAAAGCTGTAAACGATACCCTGTTTGACGTCCCGACCCACTTCATGATCGATGCCACTTGGGAGAAAGGTGCCACGAAGCCCGACATGAGTTGTATGAGAGATGGGAAAGCGCAGACTGTTTCTCGAGAAGAGACGGAAATCATTCAAGCCAGCGTGAATAACGCTAAGAAAATTGATGAGAAGATTGCAGAGGCGAAGCTGGCATAGGCCAATATACCCCGTGGTGTTGGCGTTGTGTTTTCGTCTTAAGATGATTGGATGTAAATGGTAGGCTATTCACTTATGAGATGCGAGCGGGATGATACTTATGGGTGGGGCTTGAGCGGTATAATACTCATGGATACTCATTCCTAATTCTCAACCTTCTTGATCAGGATGGCCTGTGAAGGACTGAGAGCGAGTAAGTGTCACAGGAACACAAACCGCCTTACTTTACTCCGACTTGATCCACAGATGCTGAGGGGGGATGTGTACGACCAGCTTTCCCTCCAAGAGGTTTCAGCTGACAGCACCACGCTTCGGCTTCCTTCCCGGCCGCATAGTTGCCTGCTTTACATGTGAGAGTCATGTTTTTGTAAGTAAAGTCAATAAGATGTCAGCAGCTACTGACCGTCGACTTCCTACCATAGTCTCCGGCGTCGAAGGATGAGAGATCTGTTAACCTTAACAGGAAAATTTTCAAGCATAGTCCGCGGTGGTTTTGCATGCAAAACCATTTATCGCCGTGTGCAAATTGGTTGATCAGATTTTGACAAAAAAAATCTAAAAAAGAAATCGGGGAGAAGCCCCAAAAGACCAAAAAGATCAAAAACACTGCTCATGATACTGCAGCCACCATCTGCTTGTTTAATTAGTTGTAAAATGCCCGATATCGTAATTTGATGCTATACGCATCATTTGCCTTCAAATCGAAGATCTCATCTCGCTGCCTGCTCTCGTCGTCGCTCCCCTCCCCTGTTGTCATCAAATTTTCTTCCCTTATTGAATTGTCTTCCCTTTGAAGTGTCTTCTCTCATTGAATCTCCTTTTCTCATTGAGTTACCTTTCATCATTGAATTCTTCTTCCCCATTACTCTTTCTCACAGAATTGTCTTTTCTTATCGAGTTGTCTTCTTTTATCGAGTCCTCTTCCGCCATTGATTTCCTCATTGAATCCTCTATTGAATCTTTTATTGAACCCCCTTCCCTCATTGAATCGCCCTCCCTCATTGAATTGCTTTCCCCTGTTGAATTCCCTTCCCCCGTCACTATCCCTCACTGAATCTCCCATTGAATTTCTCAATACACAGTGGGGTGAGCCAAGCCGACATGTGCCAGCAGGGGTCCGTATTGCTGCCTTCAGTCGGGGGAAATCTATATATAATATATGTAGTGTAAATTTCTACTGGACGAAGCCATGTTCTTTATATATGATGAGGTGGCAAATGCGAATCCAAAATCTCTTGCGTCATGCAGTATCAAGAGATCTCACTTCTCGTTACTTCAAGTGTATAACCTGTTAAAATCAGGGGTTTACCGCCATAGAGCTCGGGACGCCAGCAGAATTTTCACTTTCTGTCCCCCAAGATAACACCTACCTCTAACAACAACATCAACATATCTACCAATGTGCCCCATCTAACATCGTATTCCAACATGACCTACATCTCCTAAGGCTTTCTGCCCCTATGTTTTCAGACTATGATTAATGACTCGAGCCGCTGAGCTTGTGCCTTGACCGTTTCTTTGTGCTTCTCCAGCCAATGGAGGGCGGCCCAGATCAGTATTGTCACCAAGGTAAGCGGGAGGCTTGCAGCCAAGTATAGCTGGAGTGGGGAGAGGTAAGCAAAGGGATCTGGCCCTGGGTGTTTGATGCTGGCTGAATGAAAGATGTCGGTACTCATGAGTGTCTATTTCGCGTTGGACGATCGTTAGCCATCAACGTCGAGCCTTATGGCGGTGTTTACTTCCACGAGCACTTTAATCCTATATGCGGACCCGTCTGGCCGTTGTTATGTTATCTGGACGGGAAAAATTTACATAAAGGAAAAGTTCACATACGGAGATGAATGTTCCTGGCAAGAAGAACAGGGTTACGACCGTGATGACCTTCATCGAGACGGTCTCAATCTTTGTTTTCCGTGCAATATCGTTCATATCTGTGGTCCTTGAAATCATATTCTTCGTCGAAATTTTGTTGATCTCGGTGTTGTGATATTCGAGGATACTATGGAGCTAGTCATGCTTTAGCCTGACGTTTTAGACCGAAGAAATGATTTAAGATACCAGGGTTTTGCGATCTCCAAGCAGACGTAGTAGGGTTTCCAATCTCAATATTTGTATCTCTAGATCGTTGAGTACCCCAGTGACTCGAAGCACGAACTGCTCAATATCGTCTTGACAGAGTTGGACGACCTCCTGGGGAGAATGGTTTGACTTAAAGGTGGCATTATAGTACTGCTTTAGTTGGCGCATGATGCTGACGTTGAATTTCAGTATCAATAACGCTTCGTGAGCCTTCTCTCCGATGTGTTGGATTTTCTGTAATTTGGCAAAAGAGAAGTCTTGCTTATCTGAGTTCTCAAAAGTTGGTTCTGGTGGTTGCGGGCCAGGACCAGGACCATTATTCACCGTGATGTGTGGAGGCAGCGGCTGGCTGAGTCCACTTTCAGGATCGGTGTATGTGCGCTGGACCGGGGATTTTGGCTTTGGATTCGAGATCGAGAATGTCTTTGTTAATGCCGTTTGTGTTCGAGTTATTCGAGCGACGATTGATCCATTGGTTTTCTGGGTGTCTGTGCGGGGGTGCATTTGAAATTCATCTTTGGCTGTTACTGGACTCGATGGAAGGGTCACAGATGCTGTAAGCGTTCTTCGTGATGTGTTCTGAAACTGGTCCTCGAGGTTGTTGATGTACCAACGCCATTGTTCAGCTCCCCAGTCGCAAAAGACTAGATGCGCAGCGAGGGATGCTGCAAAAGCTCTATCGAGTGTCTCAAATGACGACAGGTCACCACGAACGCGACCGGCTGTTGCTCGTTCAATACGATCTTTCATGACGTCGTTGCCTTTGACAATAATCCAATTTGCTCGTACATTTTTCACGTCGAAAGTATGATGTACAGCGCAGTGCCGGATCAACCAGTCGTTCGGATCTGACCCGGATCGCTCTGCTGATCTCAGATTGTAGCACATCTGTATCTCACTGCCTGACCAAGCGAGCCCAGGGATGTTGTAGGTTTAACTCGAATTGGATATGCAGGTGCGCTGGCGGAAGCTACTAAAATAAGGATCTTGAGCATGAGACTGATATCCAAACGAGAACAAAAAGTCAACGAATTCTGGCATGACTCGGAAATAGGTAAAGCACAGCATTAGCATCTCCCGACTTGTTTTTAGCTTTTCGCGAGAGCTGCCACGGATGGCGCGTACGAATCGAGAAGACTATTAGCATTTCGCCATATGATCAAACATTGTGGGACTTACAGAAATCTACATCGCGGGTCAGGGCGTCTCGAGGTAGGGGTCAGACCTAGGTGTGCTTTTAGTCGGGTTTCGGTCCTAATACAGGTTGGCCAGAAATCTGAAATCGAAGGTTAGGAATTCCTTTCTAGACTGTTAGAGTGCAAGGAGGTTCCGTACCTTTTCCTCTACTGCTGAGTTCCAGAAAATTCAAGGCGGACTCATCTTCATCCGAGAAAAGTCTCGTAGCATTGATATCTAGCTGTTCGTATAGGCTCAGATGCTGAGAATGCATTCTGCTGATTGAAATTCCAAGGGAAAGCCTTGGCATTTTCGCACAAGGCTATTACTTCTTCTTGCATGTTAACGAACAATGCAGTAACGAAGTCGTCGCCCCGGCGCTATAAGGAGTCAGGCGCCTGTGCCTCCATGGAGCTTCCTGTCGCGTTCATGACTTACCTCGACAAAATATTTATAGTTGCCCCAAATCGTATTCAAATAGTTGTTAATGATTTCCTCGCTCAGGTTATACTGTTCAATCGAGTCAAATTGCCAGGGAGCATTGACTGGAACTGGTTCGAGCATGTGGATAGATAGATGGAAAGCTGCGCAAGTTCTAGATAGGTACCTAGACGGGGGCTGCCTCATCCCGTGATGATCCCGTTGGCGCTGCTACAGTTGTCAACAGTTGAGCCGCACTGAGACGGAACAGTCCGCCTAGGGCTAGGGCTAGGTTTGACTAGAGCTTTCAGGGTTAGCTGTCGTTGAGGGGTTTGCCCTGTCACAAGGAGGTGTAAAAAGTCGTTGCACCATTTGCTGGAAATATCTTGCTCAAGTGGTGCAATGTCTTCTGATACCCCCTGTACTTTGACGGGTACGTACGAGTAGTGACAGTCGCAACTTCCACAGCAGTGTATCCTATTTCCTCAGCAGAAGAAGTCAGCAGTCTTTCTTCTCTCTGGATTTATAGTGGTGTCATGTCTCAAAAAGTTAGCCGTTTATCTTTCCTCTGTTCGGTCCTCGTTCCCCGGAAAGATGCTGGTTCGGTTGCAAGATCCCCTCAATGGCTCAGGCAAGGCCGTGGCAGCCTGATCAAAACTTTACCAGATCGGCAGAATCACCATGATGAGTGCGCTGTTAACCCATCCAATCAATTCATGTTCAGCTCTGATTAATAATATGATCTGGAGCTAAAGTGGCTGAGGAGCTGAAAGCCTGAGGTATAGCCACCAAACCCAAGAGGTCCGTCCGTGGACTTCGTCGTTGATGAGACACTGTTATTGGATTTGTATTCTGTCCCTTCCCTCCATTTTGCCTTCTTAACGCTATGCTCATAGCCACGTACATCGCGCCTGACCATGCGCGAGACCCAGCCTGACCAAGATGACGAAATTCAGGCCTTTCACAGGTGGATCGCATCCTCGACGACGCGGCGACCGGGCATTGGAGGCTCGAGTCATGTCACTCATTGTGATTTTATACCTCCCTCTGCTGTCAAAGCGTATCTCGGAGCTGATCGGCGAGTGGAGTGTCTCCTAACATCGCTATTTGGCAAGGAAGCGCCCAGGACCATAGATGCAGACGTCGTTCGAGAGCATTATGTTCGACCGCTGGTGATTCTCTTATTGATTGGGGAAGGTCCCATGATCAAGCACTTTGTTCAGTATCGAAGTCTACAGGATCACCGACTGCCCTATCGCAGTCGCCCAGAAGACTTCCCCTTCTCTTCCGACCCAAACTTCTTCAAACGTTTCCACGACCATCAATGGCAATTTTGTGCCGCAGGTCTCGAGTACAACATGAATCTTCATCTGCACAAGGAGGAGATACTTCCAATAACACGCAAGGAAGAAATTGGACATGGTGGAAATGCTATCATTTACAAGATTAATGTTGATGGAGAATACAACAAGCTAGTCCCACAGCGCTGGAAGATGCCTGTACGGTCATGATTGCTCCACGCTTGATTCTCAAATTACTAATACTAAACTAGGAGCGTCCTCCTCATCTCCGAAATACTTTTGTCCTCAAAACATACCGAGGCACCGATGCCAAAGAACAGCATACAGCCGAGCGCAATGCATTCATGAATCTCAGATACGATAGCAAACCGTCTCCATTTGTCATCGCCTACTACGGAAGTTTCATTGATAACGACACATACAACATCATTCTCGAATTCGCTGATAGAGGCAATTTTGAAGATTTCATGAGGACGACGCCTGAGCCCTCCACGGGTGAAGAAATGATAGAATTTTGGGACTATCGGGCATCGCCTCCGTTTGGACGAATATATATTATATGTGTTTGGGCAAACCCGACGGCCCCTGGCGGTCTCCAGGGCTAAATTTTGCCCTGGAAGCCGCCCTGAGATGTCAAGCACTCCCTCTATCTAAGCGACTGAGTCTATGAAGTGGGTGGGTGGGGCAAAAGCGCGTTTCTGGCTGAATCCTAAGGGATGAAGAAACAGGAAGAGATGAAGGGGAAAACAGAAGGGGGAACGGCCTATTTATTCCCCTTTTCCCCGCTTAATCTCCTTGTTCTCTAGCGGTCGACATTGGTCGAGTCAAGCCGAGTAGCAACCACCTCCGCTTGCCGATAGCCTTCAGTCAAGCTGGCCCTTAGTCTCCCGCGCTTTTGTAGCTAGACGACTTGGTCAGTATAGTGCTCGAGCATCGCGATTTTAGTTTTGTCTACTTCGTGTAAGCGTTGGGTTATATTCGGGTGAGGATTGTAAACTCAATCCTTTTCCCCGAGTCTCGTTAAATGTAATTGATATAAAATGTAATATCATCGCCAAGTTTCTATCTAGAAACAATAAATGCGAATCCGTTAAATGTGTAGAAGCAGGATGGAATTCAGATCTAGGTGCCACGTCCGTCATCAGAAGTATAGGTTGGGATGCAACTGTGGAGATATTTTGTTCAGACAAATAGCCCAAAGCATAGTAGAAGCTTGATCCTGACCGCTCCCTAGAACATATCCGTCCACCGGTTGTTGAATCCCTTCTTTTATCATATCAATATCATCTGACTCTTCACCCGCAGCAATTTGAAGCCCATTGTCTTTCCTCAAAGAGTCTTTGGTATTCTCAGCGTCCTTTCCAACCCATCATCCACAAGCAGCTTCGAACTCCCTCTGACAGCCATCTACCTCGGCAAAAGCTCGTCCATTGCCTTGTGGGTATGAATCAACCTTCTTCCCTTTACGATCGGCCATCAACACTTGGCATATGCCATCCGTGAAGATGCCACCAACAAACCATGGCGGCCCCTACCCTCGAGAAGACTCTCACAGGAGCAAGCCACAAGCCTCATGCGAGCCATTTACGCTATTGCATTTGTAGCGAACCCTTACCTCGGGGGACTGAAGCAGTGCCGATGCCTCACCGTGCTGGGATACTGTTATAACGACCTCGGTGGTGGAGATAGGAACTGTATTCTTTGCAAGTTCATCAACGCATGCGGCTTTGTCTGTTTCGCTTCAGGGGTAGCAGAAGTTGCTGCATCAACAGATTTGCAATCTTGGCTATCACGGCCACCCAACAAGTGGTTTTTGATAATTGGGACAGTCGTCATGACATCTATACACACCCAGGATATATACGATCAACAAGGCGACCGCTCGTATGGCCCCTGGACTGTACCGCTTTCCATTGGGTATGTACCTGGGAGATGAACAATTGCAGCTGCAGTTATGTGGTGGTCGAGGTTTTGTCCCTACATGTGGTGTTCAGGGTTACTAGGTTACGTGGGCCCCATTGTGATTGGAGGTGCTATCGCTTTGAGGACGATGTCATCAAGAAGCCTCCATGCGGATAAAGTGGCTTTACGACTCTGGAACTTCTGGAATGGTCATTCGTTATCTTTTGCAACTCCTTAGAAGATGTCGTTCTATTATCATCCTATATATAAAATAGTTGACACTCTTTCGTTCCACAGACAGCTTGCAATCTTCTGCCGAGCCTCAACGGTCGATGGTCTATCGACAGTCCTCATCTCAAAGAATCCCACGGTTTACCAAGTCCCTCGAGAAAGGCTCTAAACTCTGCCTCGGCGTTCTTTTCTCTCGCGAGTGTTTGAAGGAACCAATCCGCCAAAAGAGAGAGTTTGCATCTGCACACAGGTGCAGACAAAGGTCTCCAATCCGCCAGCCCCTCGCCGTGCTCTTTCCATTTCACCAATCTCTCATTGTCATCTGCGGCATCGAACAAATGCACCAGATCCATCGGCGGTCCACCGGTACATACAGGACATCCACGTGTATAAAAAGCATATGAGCAAACAACTATAGCGCTCTTGAGCAGGCTGGCGATAGCTAGCGGGTTGAGACGGAGGCGTGTTGCAGACGTCGCGTTGGCAGACTCTAATGCCACCACCTTGACTATTTGAGCGGCATTCCACACAGCAATGCGCGCGTACGAGGACTCGATCCAGCCTCGATGTCGTGCTTTGTTTTTTCTCGTGGCTCCGGGTGTACCAGAGCGACACTGGAAGCAGCAGCCCCAGCCTTGAAGTAGCTTGAGCGGAGCATGGAGTATGAGGGCAGAATAGTGCCACAATATGATGCTGAGAGGGCCACAATTGTGATCAGCTCTCTTTGTGGAGGCGGAGAAGTAGTTTTGCCAAAGCTGGCAGCTATTCTCCACGTTAGCTCGCCAGAGGTCAAGATGAGCGCGCCATTTTACGACGTGATCTCTCGGCCGTGAATTGGCGATGACCTCGTTGGAATCGCAACTGTGGGCTTCGTGTGCCGTTTCCCATATACCAGCTTGGAATGAGCAGAGGCAGAGGTGGTAGTCTATCTCTGTGAGGTGATAGGGAGTTTGGTGGCGATATTCATGTTCAAGGGCATCACGCACAAGAAAGCAGAATCGTGCCTTCTCACGTCCTGCCGGCTCATTCCATTGAAGTGTCCGTCGCTCATCCTTACTAGCAGCAGTCCATAGATGAGTCGACTTGGGAAGAGGAATGGAGATTTCCTGATAGCGGACCGAAGGCGGGTAATCAACGAGCAGACAGAGGTACGCATCAATGCGCAGAACAGAGAACGCAAGCCTGAAAGGATCAGCATAAAAAACTTTGATCATATCAAGTGGCTCGAATTCAAGGCGGATGAGTGGGTGAGGTACCTATGCAGCTGTTCTTGGGCCAGCCAAGAGGCAGAAGATTCTTCGGTTTCGTAGTCAGTGTACTGACCGTTAAAAACTCCTTGATGACGGCAGTGCGAGATGAGAATGCCATTAAGATGGACTGCTCTTGCCAGCATTCCCTCTGTGGTCTGAATCGACGTTAGTCAAAGGACATTCCTCGGCCCTGGCGCCTTTGTAGCCTCGTGTACACTTACGCGGCATCCGATTGTGTACACAATACATAGTAATAAGGCTTGCAAAGTATGCAACGGTGCTGGTTGGATATTACTGCCCACAGAAGGGCTCGATCCCTACATACCATGGTTAATCAAAGCCCATAAGTGACGAAAACAGGTCCAACTGTACCAACAGGGTCGCGGTCACCGTATCAAATACGAGAGGAGCGAGCTTTACGTGATCTGACCGATCTTGCAGCCAGCTGGCAAGCATGAGCATGGAGCCCAACAGATGGTGTGACGCATCTTCTATCATGAACGTTGGCGCATGTAGGATAGGCCAGTGTGGATGAATAGCTGAGAAGAATACCTGGACAAGCTGCTTGGTTGCCTGCGAATCTCTTGTGAGGCTATTTTCTAGATCTGCTATATGATCTGCTATATGGTCTGCTATGGACGATTTACGGGATCTGGATGAAGATGCAGGTGACTGCGCTGCAGTTGATGACTCAATTCTATAATGCGGCTCTACATCAGCCCTGGCTGTGCTCTCTAAGCGCTCGATCTGTGGCCCAGTAGAGGTGGCTATCATAAACGCATCATCCGCAGCCGTTGAAGCAGCAAAAGTATCGGGATTTTGCGGGCCTGTAACGGTATATACAGGCCACTGCTCGAAACCAGTCGCACTCAAGACGCTTGGAAATGTTGCATCAAATCCGGCTGTTGAGAATGGTGCCGACCAAGAGTCTTCCGCTAATGCAACCCAAGCCTGTTGGCCATCGTTGTTCGGTGGTATATCAGTAATCTCGTTCATGTTGCCGATATCCGTTGTTATCATCTGATTGTTAGCATTTAGGGTATCGATTTCCATATTCGTCCTGGTCTCCTGACTTGGACTGAATCGGCTGCATTCGGTGCCATTGCGAGTACATGATTGGCAGGGCGTATTGTCATCGCATTTGAGCTTCCGTTTGTGGCAGGAAACGCACGCGACTAGGCAGCGATTGGTGTTGGAATCCTGGGAATGAGGTTCGATATGGCGCTTCAGCACATCGCTGCATCCAACAGATATTAAACTTAGCCCTCGAGTCGATGTCTGAACTCCCCGTGAGGCAGATTGTCAATGTGGGGGGAGGAGGAGAGGGGGGCCGAGCTTACCTTCGTGCATATCGCCGTCCACAGATAGGGCAGGCATATGGACGCTGCGGATCATGGGACTTGAGGTGACGATTAAGATGTTCCTTGCGGTTAAACATCTTGTCACATCCCGGAACAGTACATCCCACGCGCCGCACCGCTGGTTGGGCGACTGTTGTTTGCCTCAACGGATCCATCGTCTTCGGGCGAGGTGGGCTAGGTACGGTGACTAAGCTCAGACCCCATCTGAATTAATTCGGCGAGTTTGATTCTGCGACCCACATGCAGGAGAAAACGAGAACGAGTCCAATGGCAAGTGGCTTATCAAGTCAGGAGCATCAGAACAGCTCATGGAGATGAGATATTGGAGGAGGACGGAAAGAAAGGACATCAGAGAAGAGCATGAAGAGACTCGCCATCTAGTATCCTTCTTAGGAGGCATCGAGAGTGCCATACTGCACACTTACGCAGAGCTAAACAGATACAGATTTTTAACGAGAGGTCGATCCATTCAGTGTCATTGTCAGAGCTGCCATTGCACCACGTTCAATGGCTTAATGCGACTTCGCCTACCCTAGCGCCGGGATCCTCGCCCCCGTCATCATTAAGCCCAATAAAGCAACTTTCCCTGCGTCAAGGCCTTGGCCTTGGGCAAAGGTACTACTGCACACTTACGAATCTTCGGTTGTGGCATGTGGATCGGCCCACGTGGATCGGCCCATGTGGGATGTGGGATCTTAAAATATAGGGCCATCGACAAACAGCTTGAGCCTAACCAGCGTGGCAGGCTGACTTGGTAGGGTTGTCGGTGGCTGTGGTGGCAATCTTCAGCAATGACGATGACAATGACATGCGTCAAGTCTTGGATCACTGTCGTGATGCACGTTGAGACCTACCAATCAATGGCTTTCATCGCCTGTTCGAAACTGCATTAGGGGGTGTCAAAAGTCAATAGACAACAAGCGGCTCAGGGGTTAGCGAGGTATCTTCAGCTCCACCCACATCAAAACATCGCATTTGGCGTATGTCCCTCTTCAGCCTCCCTTTCTACCTACGGACCTATCCTCCAACCTGTTCAGTTATGACCTCAGATTTATGATGATGGCTGATGTGATTAGCCAAATCCAATGTTTTGGCGGGGGTGGAGATTACTGTTGGAATACACCGTCACATTGGGGCACTTGTTGATAACTGAGTATTTAGGGGGTCCAGAAGGTAAAGATTCTGCTAGCGTCCCAAGCCCAATGGCGGAGATTACCGGAATCGTTTATTATCTATCGACGTCTGACACCCCCTGATGCTGCGTCATGTTGTCGCCGAGCGCTATGATACGTCATAGCACAGAAAGTGTATACTCGAATCGAATTCTCGGATCGAATCATACAGTTCTTAACTTTTTATGTACGGTCATACCCGTCATTAAATTGCAGTCTCACCTCCTTCCCTCCGGTACATGATCTACAGCCCAGCCTTCCCGCGTATCCTTTGGTATGCGAATGAAGAACACCGTAAGTGTCAGTGCTGTGCTCGCCAGCCCCACGGCCAGATACGCAGCAGAATGATAGCCTCTCAGCAAGTCCGTGCCGTTCTTGAACGTGTTGACCTCCACAGTCCCCGCAAAGCCAATACCAAGACTCATGCCATAACTGAGCAACGTTCCAACCAGGGATCCTGCCACACCCTGGTGCTTCATTGACACGGTATTGCTTGCCACTATTTGGGCGCTTGTGGTGATCAAGTCGATCGTATACGCAGATATGAACATGGCCGGAAAGCACATTGCCCAATATGTCAGTTTGGCGGGGACGGTGGCCAAGAGGACGTTGATGGTGATCATTGCGGAGCAGCCGATCCCCATGATCACTTGCGCTGGCACACGAGGAACAAGCCAGGCGGCAAAGAAGGCGTTTGCGCAACCCATGATAGTGAGCGGCAGATACTGGACGCCTATTCGGATAAGACTGTCGCCGCGAATCGTTTGCATGTAGATGTTCATGTACCAGAAGAAGATGCCGAGGCTCATGAAGGAGAAGAGCGTGACGAGCATGAGGCTGCCGAATGACGGGGATTTCCAGATGTTGAAAGGTAAGATCGGCTCTTTGGCGACTTTCAGTTCCCAGTATGAGAAGCCGGCGAAATGGAGGATGGAGACAATAAGAAGGACAATCTCGTAGGGATTATCCCATCCAACGATTGGTGCTTGGCTGCGAAGATGTTAGCCTCTCAGGTCGCGTAGATTATCAAGAGGTCTCTCTTACTTCCAGACAAAATTGAACAAAATAAGTCCGGCGACCCCCAGATAAGCACCAACCCAGTCAATTGAACCATTTGGATCTACTGCTTGGTCTTGTTCCACAATGACGATTGCGGCACCGTAGACCAGAAAGCCCATCAAGCCCCTGAGGAAATTCAGTCTGCAGATCGAGTCATAGGATCCGTCATACTTACAGCCACAAGAATACCCATTTCCACTCCGACAGCTGAATGATGACAGCGCCGACCAGAGATCCGCCCACGGCACCGACAGGCGCCATCGCTCCGAAGAGCCCCATGGCAAGATTCCGCTTCTTCCCTGGCGGGAACGTGATACCCAGCAAGGCCACGATGTTCGGGACCATCAAGCCACCGCCGATGCCGCAGAGTGCCCTCATGATGCAGATGGAGACCAGATTGTTGGAGAATCCGCCACAGAGAGCCCAAAGAACCCACCATATGCAGCCAACGGTGAACATTACTTTATGGCCGAATACTGCGCCAAGACGGCCGCCTTCATTCCTGGTTCAGCATTTCAACTTGGGGTTTCTTGCGAGGAACAGGGACAAAGGAGCTTGTCGAGTACTCACCGATCAAGACAAAGGCGCCTTGTGTCAAAGGGTACGATGTAACAATCCATACTGAATTTATGGGAGGTGCATCCAGTGCTTCTCCGATAGCTAGACCGGAATTGATGCCGACACCCAGCGGTATCATCTGCACAAGTTGAGTCAAAGTGATGAATATCATGAATAGATTCTGTCGCAGTTCGCTTGGAGGGACCGGGCCGGTCTTCATTGCCGGCTCGGTGCAGAGCACCGCATTGTAATTCTCTTTCTCGTCATCGCCTCGAGGTGAGAGGTCTTTGGGTTGAGGTGGAGTTGCTGATACATCGCGGAGTTCTTCACTTGATGGGTTACAAGTTGTCGCAGGACAAGATGGAAGGCTCGGCGTCGACATGTATGCGAGCGTTGTGATGAAAGTGACGGCTAAGCTGTAGAAATTGAAAGGGTTGTATAACGAGAGTGAAGTAGGTGAGAGCGTGCTTCCTTCTTCGGGTTAATGATTCCAGAAGAGGGTGCACTGGGCGCCAAGTTCCATGTCGCTCTTTTCCTTTTGCAGACGCACTCATTGCTCAAGTAAAAATCAGATGCTGCGGAGGTTCCTCCGCGCCTTAGCTCGCTTTTCGGCCTTTGTGGGAGAAGAATGGAGAATCACGTTAGCTGCATGAGACTATTCAACGGCGTGGCATGTCACATTTCGGTTCGCTTGATGCGCTGAAAATATCACAACTGACAAGCTTATAATATCGGGCGAGAAAACGGATATCAGCGTACTTGTGCCTGCATTGCCTGATGTTCGCTTCGGCATTTTTGTCCGCGTGTGTGCGAGAGAGCCAACCAGACTGAGGCAAAAGAAACGTTCCATGTTCGCAGGTCAAGTCACCCTTCAGCTTTTGATGTTTCCTGAGAATCGCCGCGGGGAATACTCCACCACTCCGAACCCAGTTGATGTCGGAAGCTAGGATTACGTCAAAGGCGGACGGAAGGCCACACTACCTTTGTCATGTTCCCGGTGCACTTGTCTCCCGTGGTGTGGTTCAGAATCCCACCTTCTGCCGCGCATGAGAGCATACATGTGCCATTCTCGCGGCGTTGAAACATGCCCGGCAGACCTCCAGAACTTCTCTCATCATCTTTCAATCATTTTACTCGGTAGTAAATAATTCAAAATGGCGACCACCATGGAGACTCTCAGCGCCAGCGAGCGCAAGTATCACAGCACCGCTTCTGCTTATGTCCTTCCGAATGAGTAAATATTTCTATTCGGTTTCAGTAGAACTTGTTCTCACAAACGCGTTCTGCATAGTGCCGTCGAACAGAATCGGCTTGATGCTCAGGCGGTTGCTATTGTGCAGATGATTGGCGGCCTTCCTTGTCTCGCACCAATTCAATCCATGACCAGCGTCTCAAAGGTGGTCGACGTAGGTTGCGGTACTGGTGTTGCAACACTGCAGCTCGCTGCCATGTTCCCGTCTGCCAAAGTCTACGGACTCGACATTTCGAAGGTCCCCGACTCTGCGCAACAAATGGCTCCCAAAAATATCACCTGGGCCGTCGGAAACGTGTTGGATCTCGATCATGGGAAGCCTGACAAAGATCGTGACGACGACCAAAGCGGTAGTGGAATAAGTAGAAGGATTTTCACACCAGGTGGACTCGATTACATTTTCGGCAGAATGCTGTTTTTGGGAATCAACAATTGGACCCAATACTTTTCTACGACTGCCCGCTCGTTGAAGTCTGGCGGCATGATCGAGCACCAGGATTTGGACTGGAAATTCTACCGTGTCGGCACATCCGAGTGCCTCAGCGACAAATGGGAATGGCACCGCCGTGTGGTCTCCGCCGCCAAAACAGCTGGACTTGCCATCGACGCTGGTTCTAACGCAGCGCCTCTCATGAAAGAGGCTGGATTGGAGGTCATCAGCACCCAGGAGTTTGAGTTTTCATTTGTTCCGACGAGCAAGACCCCTAACAGCCAGGCTATGGGTGAATATGTCCAGGCGAAACTGATTCCGCAATATCCTGAGCTACTTCGCAAGATGCTGGGTGCGGAAGGTATTGCTGAAGAGGAACTGAAGAGACTGACTGGAAATGCTCTTCGGGACCTCGCATCCGAGGAGGGTTTGCATCAGAAGTATACCATCACGATTGGAAAGAAGCCGTGAGAGACAGAATGCGGTGGTTGTTATCAGAGCACAAGAGATTGTTCCCAATTTAGTTAGACATACAAGCAAAATCGCAAATCGTTACCAGCTGTCTTCTGTAACCAGACAGGCCTCGTCAGCTATTACTTCCACCTTGCTCCCAAGAATTCAACAAAGTTAAAATGCTTACGTATTAACACAGCTGAATAAGGGCCAGCTTGACTGAAGGCTATCGGCAAGCGAAGGTGGTCGCTGCCTCGGCTAATAGCTCGGCCGCTAGAGAACAAGGAGATTTAAGCGGGGAAAAGGGGAATAAATAGGCCGTCCTCCCTACTGTTTCCCCCTTCATCTCTTCCTGTTTCTCCATCCCCTAAGATTCAGCCAGAAACGCGCTTTCGCCCCACCCACCCACTCCATAGACTCAGTCGCTTAGATAGAGGGAGTGCTTGATGTTGGAAACGGGGTACGTATGCACATACGTATGCACATACGTATACCCCGGTGGTTAGTTATTTCCGCTCCGGCCGAAGCGGCTTGGCGCTAGGGGTATTTATCCTTCCTCCCACTTCGTTCTTCCTCGGTATGCTCTACCTACTAGATAGTTCAGTCAAATATATCTATATGCCTATCTACCCTCGTGTCCTCGTATACCAAGACTTGACACCTCAGGGCGGCTTCCGGGGCAAAATTTAGCCCTGGAGACCGCCTGGGGCTGTCGGGTTTGCCCAAACACATATAATATATATTGGTTCAAACGGAGGCGATGCCCGATAGCCACCCGATTGGCTCTTTCGGGATTCTTGGCGTGCAGCATCTCGTCTCAAGCTTCACAACGGTATACTCCACGTTGTATCGGAAATAGGGGAATTGGAAATCTCCGCCTCATAGGGCTGGGGTCCCGCTAGTAAATTTTCACCCTTCTACCTCCTAGATAGTCCCCATAGCCAAGTAACAACCTCTCAACACAATATAGTTAGTGCCCTTTGATACCACCATATCTCAGCACGTTGACCGCTCATCAGACGAACACCTATTACCCAAGACTCTCTTATGTAAAAATATATCATTTTTAGACCCACTCTGAAGTGCTTGATGAGTAGAGACTTAGCTTAGTGTAGCCGCATATCAATTCGCCTATCAATCCGCATATCAATCCGACCGGAGAATTCGACCGTCTAGGATAGATCTATTTCCACGAGGCAACCAGGCGTGAAAACTGATGGTCCGATGCATGCATGCATTCGAGTTAACTCATGAGCACGTTGGGGCCATATATCTCCCATTGGCTCTTTGCGAGGAAAAAGAAAGCTCTTTAGTAACAGGGCGCGGCGCCGCGTGAGCCTTGTAGGCCAGAAGAATGTTGCATCCTTTTAGAGCATCCCACATGCTGTGATATTAGCTTATGGAGAAATGGCTGACTCCGGTGTTTTGTATGCCTTGCGAGCATGTGGGATATCACTGTAGAGCTAAGAGTGGTAGCCTTTCAGTCAGAGTCTTCCCTTCTAAGACTACCTACTGCGGATTGTAACCAAGCTTGACTCTCACTGAGACATTCTTGCAACGTGCGTTGATGACCTTGTCACCACAGACATTCCTACCGGAATGACTGATGGGTGATGCGCCAGCACACCAGGACCAGTGATTCTGTCGTACCCAGCAAAATGCTAATAATGTGATGCCGTAGTTTTCATGCCGAGAGATGAGTTGACGCCCTTGTCTGTACGTCATAGCATGTCAGTTCCATGGTATATTCGTTGTGTCAACTATTGTGATGTCCAAGATTCCTGGCTGTAAATTTGTCTGAACGAGTTACCCGGGTTTGCCTTGACTTTCCGTCCAATTTTCTTTGGCACTTCATCAATGATGCTTCGTTATTCTTTCAAGGCGTCGCTTAGAGATGTGATCTCCACCATATTCTATGTTGTTTGTCTAGGAGCCTTAAAGTCCGTAGTCGTCCAAGTCTTCAAGAATCCCAGATGGTGGAGGTTTCTTAGATCCACCATGAAGTCGTTTGCCCAGGCACCTTTGAATTTGTACCTTCAGCTGAGCATGCTCCGCTTTGCTTCCCTTAAGCCTCGAATAGGCAGCCCCTACACAGCGTTCTGCATTGTCACTTTCTTGGCCGCTCTCCTTCTTCCATTGGGCGTTCTGTCATGGCGAAAGCTTCGAAAACCCCAAAAAGATGTTGATGAGACGGGTAACCCCCGGAAGTATCAAGACCTCAGAGTACTCAAGAACCAGCACGAGACTGCTGCTATCTTATCAGATCTCGTCGATAAGGATGGTGCTGGTGCATGGCCACCGAAAGCAAATCACGACTTATGGCCAGCTGCTCTCAAGCCATACAAAGCCATCTACCTCGAATGCCTCCCACTCTTGCCGGCGGCAGATCCTTCAACCGATGACGACGTAAATCAGGAGCGACGCGGTAAATACCGCTCTTTAATGCGGAAACTTTTGCATAAGCGAATCAATGTTGTTGAAGTCGAGAGAATCATGAAGGCCGTTGAGGCTGGAAATTGGGATGCCTGTCCGAGGGATGCTTACAACGCGGTCTATTCTTGCGTTGCAGTCTGTCGCCATGCCTATCGGTGAGTTTCATCTACCTTTAGTAAGTGGATCTAGTTAATGATCGCTAATGTCTTCAGATGGGGAACAATACCTGTCGTGAAAGTCGCTCAGATCGAAAAGATTGTTGATTTTCCACATGCACTCAATGTACCTTGGCTCTACCTTCAACGAAGCTTCGGTGTGAAGGCTGATAGTGGGAATAACACATCTAACGTTCTGCACAATTTCAATGAAAAAGGTGAAAGGATCTATAAGATTAATGCTGGTATGTCGGACGTGATCACTTCATCGGAAGAGACTTTCTTCCGCATGTTTTACGATTTGGAAGTCTTGGTCAGTTTCTCATCTGTAGATATCCTTAGCTGTCACTGACAATGTATCAGGCCTTCCCCATCTACTACGACATGGTTCAAGCAAATATTTATTTCGAGAGAAATGACAAGAAGATGTGTCTCAGACACTTAGAAAGCATGTCTTTCCGAGTCCGCCAGCTCCTTAGGATCTTTTACCAAAACCTGACTGAGTCCCGCGTGTCGCACTCGGTGTGGTTGAGCTATGTCCAAGGTTTCCAAGGGTGGGGTGTCGGCAGCATGATCAACGGCGAGTACATCAAGTATGATGGATTGTCTGGCAATCATGTTTTGTTCTTCCAAGCGCTAGATGCTTTCTTGGGCATGGATCGCTATCTCTCCGACCAGAATATGGAGAGATACATTCCCGTCAATCAGAGAAAATTGTGCATCTCGCTCAAGAAGAATTGTTTCCGCAACAAGTTCGATGGGGAAAAAGATGTTGCGATTGAGGAAGAAGTCAGAAAGATCGTCAATTACTTGAAGGTAAGATTCATTCCTGTCTTCCATCAGAAAACCCTTCTAACGTGCTGCAGGTATTCAGAACATCTCATAGAGCCAGAGTAATGCCATACCTGGAGCAACCTGCTCCAGAGCGGTTAACAATGACGGCTGGGAAGTCGATCCTCGAGACTGCCCTTACCAAAGACACCAGGGAAGCTTTGAAAGTTTTGGATGATATGCTGGTTGTTCGGCTGGAACAGACAGTCTAAAAAGCAAGTCGCATCGAGCCAGCACACATTCAGACCTTACCGCAGCACACAATAGTAATCAAAAGCCACTCTATAACGCCTTCGTAAGCATTATACCAATGACGTGCGGGCACTATACGTTGATATTTCATTGTCGTCGTCGCTCTACTGTAGTAGCTATAGTAACCACCTGACCTTCAAGCCCACGAGCCGAGCTCGTAGGACTCGCCGGCGTATTTAGTGAGCAGGGAAAATCTCCTTGTGCACATAGATCTTAAAACGACGGCCTTTATGGCTCGTGTATAACTCATCATCATCAGATGTCAGAAGAGTTTATATTAGCGTACACCTGGCGAGGAATCATTTCCTTCCTTTTGTCTCTATACATCGATACTATATTAATAGACAATGCTGAGATGGAAAGATGGAATAGCAGTGTTTATAGAGCGATCATATTGGATTGTATATTGATTATCTATCTAGCTGGATAGAAGGAAACCAATATGAGGCGAAAACTCTGCAGCCCTATGGGCTAGCCTTGAAAGGCTAGATTGCCAACCTTAGTAATCAGGAATCCTAGCAGCCCTAATTCCCAACATTTTTCACGGCAACGGCGGGATGAGGGCGCGATTTCCAACGAACCCAGGCGGCTACGATCTCTCGTCAGTGTAAAAACAGGCGAGGAAAAGTCTAGATGATACTCACGAATGCCTTGAAGATTCTCTGATTGATTTTCCAACCGTCTTCAACACGCGTCCATGTGTCTAAGTACTTCCCATACAAGATTACAGCGGTGCCAACCGAGGTGGTGTTGTTGTCGCCCGGTCCCAGGAAAGAAGCGGTGATGTACGCGGTGGAGTTGAGCGAGTCGCCCAGGTCCTCAATGACGGTACTGCTGACTGCATGCTGGGAGACAATTCCTTCTAGACCCCGCCTGAGGAATGCTGCGAATGCTGGGAGGCCGTCCGCTTTTGCGAAACCATAGTCTGCGAAGACGTCTTGAGTGAAAATCTGGTCGAGGTGATCAAAGTCGTCGTCGTCGACAAAGATAGTGAATTGAGAAAGCGTCGTCCGGACCTTCAGTTCTTCTGTCGCATCAAGAGCGCGGACGAATGAGAATAGTACAGGCACAAGGAGAAGACAGGCGAGGAGTGATCTCATTTTCAATTGTAAGAAGATCATGCAGGAACAGATATTGACAATTCGTCGTGCCCAACCACTGCTAGTTATATCTGTCGCTGCGTGGGATCATCCCAGGCCACTATGACATGAACAGTCCGTGAGCCGTGTCCTCAAGAGCTACAAACACGAGGGTCCTCTCCTGATTCCGAGGGGCGTTGTGGTGCAACCCACCGGGCCCTCAGTGGGTCTCCAAGGCTTTGCTGTGTATTCCTGTGGTTTTGGGCGTCATTCCAAATCGAGTTAGGCTAAAGGAAGAGCTAGGTTTCCGTCAGTCTCAGTAGCATCCGGTGGGATGTGGGATGTGGGATGGCACTACGTGTGCCGTCCGTTGCTTCAAGGCTGTAGGTATCTGCAGGTCAAGAGTAATCCTGCGACGTCGTCTTCTCCTAGTCTTGATCCTCTCGCTTCTTCTCCTCTTAATGTTCGATTCCTCGCTACCTCTGCTCTTAGTCTTGAACTCTGTCTCACGTTCCTAGAAAACAGACATTTAAGCACCTTGATACGTTAATCATGCCAACAACCCAACGCGCTCTTCGCCCATCTGCGGGCAACGAGACTCTGGGAGGTGTGCCTGAAATCCTGTACTTCGACTTGCAATCACGTGGGCGCGGCCAAGCTGTTCGTTTGTTGCTGGAAGATGCCCAGATAGCGTACGACGATACGCGCTACAGCTTCCAAGAGTACCCTGAGTGGAGGGAGACGGGGCTTGTTGAGCTCAACCCTGTCAAGACGGTTCCTGTTGTCAAGTTGAATGAGAAGAATTTGACGCAATCTTATGCCATTCTCAGATACTTTGCAAAGATTTTGAAATCATACGACGGAAAGACTCCAGAGGAGCAGTATTGGGTCGATGCGCTGTGTGACATTGTATCCGATTGTAAGCTTCAAACTCGGAATATTCGCCTATCGTCCTTAACAGTTGATCTTCAGGGCGCACGCTCTTCCTCCAAGCCTTTCTTAATCCTGATCAACAGGAAACGTACCCCAAACATAATGAAGGCGACCGCAAACGCTTTCTTGAAGGGTTAGAGGCGCACCTGACAAGCAATGACTTCTCAAAAGCAGGGCCATTTATTCTAGGTCAGGCATTCACGTATGCAGATATTGTGCTGTACCAGATTGCACACGACGAGAATCTCACGCAAGAGGGCGGGAACGGGCTGCAACAGTATCACCGACTTAAGCAGCTCGTTAATGCCGTGGAAGAACGACCGAACATCAAGACATTTCTGTCGAGCGATCGGTATCGTGGGTAACATATTGGCGAAGAGTTGACAATGATAACGACAGAAGTTATGTCGATCATAAGTACGACCGTCCTTTGCTGGGAACTGAGGTATGCGTCAGAAAATCAGTATCGATGATATCCTCTCTGCCGTAGCTACTCGCGAGCATGTACTTCATTGTGAACTGGTCTTCCGAATGAATTGAGTGTCTCTTATGGACTGCTTTGCGGATCACTGATATTAACGATGATAAAGGCATTTGAGAGCTCTCAGAGGATGGACTAGATGGGCTGAACGTCAATCAACGGAGGACTAGAAGTAGTCTTATCAAACTTTACTCCCCATACTCCTCTTCACTCTCTCGGTCAAGCCAGCCAACATCAGTTTTCACCAACATCTCCCCCTCCCTTCCCTGTACCCTAACTCAACAATATGGCCCAAGACAACACGCCCCTGTATCTCCCGCCTCTAAAAGCCATCCTCTCCCTGCACAATCTCTGCGATTTCGAATCACTCATCTCAAGGCTATCTGTGTTCGAGACTCTCTGATGCAATCTCTCAGCGGCGTTCTTTTACCCTGTTGGTCAAGCTCATAAGATCTCTCAAAACTGCCTTCTCAGCCATAGGCAAGCGTGTCCTACGAAGCACTGTAATCTGATCTTTTCCGTTGTTTATTCAAGCTACAAATGATGGCCACCTTTCAAGACGTTCTACTGGCCTTCGTGTTGTATGTTTTTCTCATCCGAACTGTACGCTGCATTGTCTGTTACGATTACGATGGTTCTCCCTTTACTACCAATGTGCCATGCGATGGCTCGAACGTCTGCTGCGGAGACGCAAAACAATGCACAGCAAACCGGCTCTGCGCGAAAAACAACACTCTGGTCCGGGCTCCCTGCAACAATATGGGATGGAATGATTGCTCTCCATTGTGTCTCTATTGTAGGTAATACGGTACCCCAAGGAAATCTTATATTCACGATTCCGACAGCAACAGGAACCGGTTTTCTGCCACGAGTAGTCCAGTGCTCCGATGGCAGTTACTGTTGCGACAATGAGCCCGCATGCTGCCTGAACCACACAGGTGTTGTATTAAACGGAAATGGTGTGGTCGTCACCACATTGCCAAGTCTAACGTCTACATCGTCCTCCTCATCTACCAGCGCGACTTCGACTTCTACGACCAGCTCAATATCAATCTCTGTAGTGAATTCTACAAGTCTCTCTTCCGCGACATCGTCTACCTCCTCAGCGCCAGTCGCTCCTACTACGAGTTCTACATCAACAGCGCTACCAAAGCCAATCCCATATCAAGGCATTGTTGGGGGTGTGGTGGGGGCTGTTGCTGTTATCGCCTCTATCGCTAGATTTCTCATATGGAGGCAGCGGCGAAGGGTAATCAGACTCGAAGCCGCGGTCGCAGCGGCACAGTTACCAGAAGAACACAAGATGCAATCGTATCATCCGAGCAGAGATGGATACCGGAATACCCGAACCTACGGAAATTGATGGCATCGGCGTGCAAAATCGTTTGGTTGAGCTTCCGGGATCTCATGATCGGAAGTAGACCTTTGAGTATTGTCGAACAACGCTTTGAGGCTCCGGCGCTGAATGTCGACAGATAGGATCACTGTTTTACCTCGTTGTTATATACATTTGAATGACCTCCATTGTTAACCGCACAATAAGATATAGATTTACACAGTTAATAACCTTTCAATACTTCATGTAGCTATTTACTAGTGGGCCGGCTTCATGGTAAGAGACTAGATCTAGTGGACCACATAATTCCCAACGCACTTGGCTCTATCAATTTATTTTAAACATTTCGAAAATCTTCGAAAATAATTAATCGCGCGCGAGAAAGCTTTTAAGATTTTTCTTTAATGTTGGCGTCTTCTCCACCTAGAGTAGCGGTAGTCGCAAATAGGTAGGTCGAAGAGCTATTTGAAGAAGACTTCAATGCCACCTACCGATGGGACTGTTTTCGTAGTGGAACCTCTGGAATCGCGTGCCTCACCATCTACAACTTCACACTCCATTCTCATGAACTCGACAGTGAGCAAGTCGCCACGGTTCTGGTCAGCTGTTGCACTGGTAGAAAGATGCTGTCGAAATTAACACCTCGACTTCTTCCTTGTCTTTTTTTCGCCCTAATAGTAATACTTGCCTCATTCACTTTCCTAAACCAGCGAGCCGCTACTTCTTCCTCCCACTTTCTTTCGAATCTACGTCTTCCGTCCACTTCGCATACAGCAAATTCGAACCATGCCAGATTCGCTTTTGTCACCTTTCAAGCTCAGTATCCTGGACCAAATGGTCCAGTCCCCGATGACGAAGACAGTTACTATATCGGCACTCGCACCCTCGTATATCAGCTCCGTCACTCCCCGGAAACCCGCATCAACAGCTTCATCGATTTGATAGTCCTTGCCACCCCAGATGTCTCGCAAAGTAAACGTGAAAGACTGGAGAAGGATGGGGCAACGGTGCTTACTGTTTCAGTACCCAAGAATGACTGGGCAACCACAGACAAGCCGAGATGGCGTGACGCTCTCGCCAAGCTGCGGGTCTTCGAATTGACACAGTACGAAAAGATTTTGATGATTGACTCAGATATGCTACTCGTCAAGCGCCTTGATGGCATTTTTGACGACGAAGCGACAAACCTATTAAAGCCGTTGGCAGATTCTTCAACGGCAGATGAAGGCCACCTTCCAGCAGAATACATGCTAGCAGCCCAAACAATCCAGAACCAGCGCGTGCATCCCTACCCCCCAGAATACGGCTCCTACTTCTCCTCTGGCTTCTTCCTGCTCAAACCCTCTCACGAGATCTTCGCTATCGGGCATCGCCTCCGTTTGAACGAATATATATTATATGTGTTTGGGCAAACCCGGCGGCCCCTGGCGGTCTCCAGGGCTAAAATTTGCCCCGGAAGCCGCCCTGAGGTGCCAAGCACTCCCTCTATCTAAGCGACTGAGTCTATGGAGTGGGTGGGTGGGGCAAAAGCGCGTTTCTGGCTGAATCCTAAGGGATGGAGAAACAGGAAGAGATGATGGGGGAAACAGAAGGGGAAACGGCCTATTTATCCCCTTTTCCCTGCTTAATCTCCTTGTTCTCTAGCGGCCGGCATTGGCCGAGCCAAGCCGGCTAGCCACCTTCGCTTGCCGATAGCCTCCAGTCAAGCTGGACCTTATTATTATGTGTCACTCATGAGCTTACCTGGTCGCTTTGATCCCCAAATCATGGACCAGAATCTCCTCAACTATGCACATCGCAGGGATGGTCCTATGCCATGGACTGAGATGACGTACACGTGGACTACCACTTGGCCAACAGAAAAGGAGTACGAAATGGGGGCAGCGAGTTTGCATGAGAAGTGGTGGAGGGATGATATGCCTGATTTGAGCACCAAATTGAGAGGAATGTGGCTGAAAGAGAGATGGGAAATGGAAGGCTTTCACAGAGGCCGAGAGGAAGCATGATGATGACTATTTGGGTATTCTAGAGACGCCTTGCAAAGTATCATCCTGCAATGAGCCTGAGGAATGTTGCGAGCATTCGAAGTACAAAGGATGATGAGCGGGAAAGCGAGGTCAGGCGAGAGAAGAACAAAACAATCATTCGTGATGATCTGAGGTTCAAAATGGATCAGAGTGGGCTGAATCAGTAACGATAGGTCATCTCATCTTCCAAGATCCAGATGCAGATGCAGAGGATATAATAGGAGGAATATGTTAGAAATAGAGGAGTTGGTAACCTTCGCTTCATAGGGCTGGTAGGGCTGGGGCCCGCTAGTAGAGGCTTCACCGCCTTAGCCTCCTAACAGCAACAACCAAAATATCAATATGCCCCCGTATGACCTCGTATCCCAACAGAATAGCAATATAGCTGTCAACCCTAAAAAAATACACAGCGAGTAAGGTTAATCGTCTTTCGCCAGCTTTCTTTTCGAGGAAACTTTTGCGTCAAAGAATATCTGGAAGATCAATGACTAACAGACGGACATATAGGCTCGATTAGACCGGGAGATCAAAACGCCAACCGGAAATCAAAACATATCCGTCCCCGAAATCATGCACCTGCGCGCGATAAGTAGACGACATGGAAGGCTGCATGGTTCTCCCTTTTACCAAAACCATTCAGAGGAAAGTCCACGAACTCGGTAGTTTGAACAAACCTCCACATCGCTCATCACCCCTGGGCCCCCTCCCGATCTCCCTCCTCCATACCAGAGACCAACTCACTAACTCGCAAATTCTTCAGCTGTTCTACGCCTTCCTTCGGATCGTCCCAGTGATTGAGCATAACATTCTTGAACTCTCGCACCGCATCGTCGTCCCCGGGCCGCAAAATCTGCGCCTGCAGAAAATCGCCCATCGCGTTGAAACCCTGTCTCAGTCCCAGATAGGCCTGACCGCGGTTCATCAGTATCCTCGCCAAGACGGATCTGCCGAAACTAATAATGTTCGTGCCGTTTACCTGGAATTGCCGCAGCATAAGGACGTACGAGCAGTACTTGATGGCGGCCTTGTAGTCTTTGTGGAGGAACTTCGCTTGCTGCAGTCGTATCGCTAATGCGGCAACGATCGCGGCGGTGCTTTGAGTGATCTCGGTACTGGTGTGGATCGTTCGGCCGTGGATCTTGGAGCAGTCTGCGAGGTAGGCCAGGGATGCCTCGCAGAGGTTTTCAACCTCTTGCCACTTCCCCTGAGTGGTGTAGCGGTCAGTGGCTGTGAGAGCGTGCTGCAGCTCGGTGTGGATGTCTGATTCTGTAGTACCAAAGCGGAGTCTGTGAGGTAAATGGACTCTACATTTTGGGCCACTGGGTACGATGGGATGTGGAATGCCGAATTTTTGCAGCCGAGAAAACGCGTTCACGACCTCCCGCGCCGCTTTTGGGAACCGGGTGTAGTTTGGGGAGGTATCGTAGAAAATCCCCATCAGGCACGAGTGCTTTAAAGTCCATAATGCTCTCGGCAGCTGGTTGATCCCAGCGGTGCTCACGGCAAATCGGATCATTCCGTCATGGCGGTGCGGACCATGAGTTTGGTACGGAGCACGCGTTTCGTGCGGACGAGGGAAATAGATGGACATTTCCACCACCGGAAACTTGATCATCTGGCGGATCTCTTTTTCACTACCGCAGCGTATAACGCCATAGCCGTGATCTCTGAGGTCTTGCGAGAGTCTTTTTTTGGTGGTGTTGATAAAGATCCAGGGATTCTCTTCTGCAAAAATCCCGGATGCTTCATCGTAAATCTGGCGGTTGACCCGGAGAAGGGACAGTTGAAAGTCCAGGCTGTAGAGCCAAAGGCTATGCGTTCGGACTGTTCCAGGTTTATGCGATATGCTTTCACGGTAATTGTGAATCATCGGCTCGGTATCTTTGCAGGATGAGTGATGTGCTGGATTAGGTTCGCGCTTGGTCACGTTCTCCGTTACTAGAACGAGCCGATAGATTTCGTTGCGGAGCTCAGGCGGGAGAGCGAGGAAGCGTAATGGCTGGATGGGGTTTTTGGGCTTGGGCCTGGTATAGGGCTTTGGAGTAAAGTTAGTCAAGGTCCTCTCTATGCATAGGGCAAGGGACCATACTGTCCGCTTGGTCACGACAACCCTGTTTGAAGATCTAGTTATAATGGCGTGATCGTCGTGTAGAGTTGTAGCACTACCGCGTTTTCTGCTGGTTGACATGGCGAGGTCCTAGAGAATAGAGATCCAAAATGGAAGGATGGATGTTGTATTCGGCAAAGGCCGCGCTTTCTGAGTTGGAAAGAATAATTGTGAGGATTTTGGCCGAGTATCTTAGAGTATTTTGTTTGTCGAGCTGGAGACTTGAGGAAGAGTACAAGGATTTTCCACCACGTAGATAGTGGTGTTGATATATGACAACCCTTCCATGTCAACAACATTTCATATCCTTCATTTCCAAACGGCGAGAGAGTGAAGTTCATGCCGGAAGTGTTATGGTCAAAGTTCACAGTCGACACCTTTGCTCAACACAAATAGGTCATATGAGATTTCTCCTTAGTCTGAAGGGGCTTTCTTCATCACTGCAGTGGTTAGCCTGGAGATTGTTTGTTTTCGGCGATACGTTCCACGGAGGTCCACATCACAGAATTCACGAGGTGGCCATTGGCCTAAGCCATGTAGAACATTGTGTTGAAATATGCTATACATACCTGAATAGAATTGTTCCAAAGTGTGTTCACATTTTGGCCGATTCGTAAAACAACACATTGCTCATAGCTTCTATGTAGACCTCAGTGTCGGAAATTCAGCACACTCGTAGGTATCAAGCATACCCTCCAGCTCTGAAATATCGTCCTTTATAAGAATGTGCCTTGTCAATGTGTGTATGACAGCTGATGTGGAAAGGTACATACGAAACTGCCATGAATGCAAAAGGGCGCACGTCGCGCGGGACAAAATGCCAGGACAATTACATCCTCTTCCGATTCCTGAACGCCCATGGCAACATGTAGCCATGGACTTCAAATCGTTCCCAAAGCACAAGCAAGGTTTCGATACGACCTTTGTGGTGATCGATCGACTAAGCAAGCAATCCACGTCTATTCCCTGCCTCAAAGCAACGACTGCAAAAGACGTGGCTGTTATGTACATCGATCGCAGCTATCGAAAACATGGTGCCCCTGAAAGTATCGTCTCCGATCGTGACCCCCAATTCGTCTCCGCCTTTTGGAATGAACTCTGTCGAATCCTCGGGATAACCTTGAAATATGAAGTCAGCTGCTTCTACGGCCATTGACGAGACGAGCGACAACGAATCTACCACAACCTTGACAAGACCGAAGGTCGGGAGCGATGTCGCTAGTGAAGGAGCTCAGATATCGAGATTTGGGTTTACTTTCGACCACGAATTATATGCGTCTCGCGTATACAAGCGCACGATACCCATAACTTCGAGGCATTCTTTAACATCTTCTGCCGCTGCCTCTGTCGAATGATCAATCCTGTTGAGTGATAGTCTGGGAGACATCTCAGACATAAGTGTCTTTGCTTTACCAATCTTGATAGAAGAGCTTTGGAATCGGGGCCATTAAAACCAACCGCCTAAAGACTCTGTCAATTTGAATAGCGTAGGGACTGAACGCTCTGTGCCCGAGCCATCAAAAATCTACTAATACTAGGTACGCATATCTGTGGAGATGCAGTAGAAGCACTGTTCAGACCGTTAACTAATTTTCGATGGAGGCTTCGAGAGCCGGGAAGACCGCAGTTCTCGAACAGATCAAAAGCCAGCACGAAAGCGGATTAACGTGGGAAAATCCCGAAGAAGCTCGAGAGCTGAAGTACAGTAACCTGATAGAAATATTCCTGTGGGCGATTACTGAGGTAGAAATATTGGGAGAAGAAAAAGAACTGCAGCAGAAGAGTGGGGTTATTCGAGCCATCAGATGTACCGTAGGTATCCTTGCAGAACGAGCTATTGAAATCTACGTCTCTCGACTGTCTGTTTAGCACATCAATGCTATCAAATACGACTCAGAAAACCGACCGAAATGTCTCAAGGCTTTCGAGACGCTTTGGAACGATACCGAAATTCATAGACTCGTTTTATCAAGAGATTGGCCTGAGCTTGAATGCTGTGTACTAAAGCGGGCTAAATTCCCTGTTCACGTAATGGTTGTTCGGCTGATCAGACACGCAGCATCATGCACAACCTTGATCGTTTGCTGAAGACTGACGCTTCTTCAATTCCCGAGATCTTGATCATTGACGATAGTCGGTTTAATGTCATTGAAGTGGCGAATCTCGAAATATACAAGTCACGACTCTACTTCGAGCTGCCGACGTATATCATCTTCGTGACTGGATTTTCTGAATATTATCAAAACGGTAAGAGGGACAAGGTAAGTCAATTTCGCATGTCTTGCCATAGCTTGAACCAACTTTCTAAAGACACGATCTCGCAGGGCCGGCTGCAGTCCGATGTCAGATTGTTCAAAGACATCGTGAAAATGAGATGTTTTCAGACCGTACCAATATTTCTCATTTTCACCAAGGCCAACGCTTTAACGCGAGAGCTCTATAAACTGCTAGCTTCTGGCAGAGAATCTAGTACTTAGGAAGCGAACGACAAGATTCCTGCTACAGAGACATACGTCGAAGCATTTCGAAGCGTCAATCGCAGACTGCACAGCAAGCTGTACATTTATCACATCAACAATATAGACGACAATTCTTTCCTTTCGGCATGGGAAGCTATGCGGCAGCAGATGAAAACAAAGTAGCGTCAGCGACGATTAGATATTAGTCAGAAGCTATATGATTCTAAGAAGAGAAAAGAAATCTGCCATGCTTTAAGGGTTGGGACCATCATACTGTTATTCTGACCTCTTTAGCAATGTTTTTTAGAACACTGTTTCATCGACGTTAAATCATGATGATATCGAACTCCGTCGAAGTATCTAGTAATAGTAGAATAGTCTAATCTGCCTTCACTGAGTGGTTTTGTGATGGAAAATCTCTCACTAAGAGATTTCAAGGGAATTTGCAGGTGATTCAAGTCATATAACATATCTGTAATCATCATGTTACCAAAAACATACAGTAGAAGAGACATCACGACGTTGGTCTGAAGATGGATGAGATCAGCATTATTGCTTCATTCGTATCTCAAGATCTTTTCTTCCAAAGATTCAACGAAAATGACGAACGAAAATCTGGCACCACATGTTGTCCGAAAGACGCAAGGCGTGGACAGATCACCTTGGTTTAAGCGTTTCCAACGCCTTGCTAACAGTGTTTCTCCTGTCTTTTGCCAGAGAATATGCTGTCTCGTCATAGACAACTCATCGACCGCTGGCTAGACTGACAATCAGCGATGACTGCTTGAACGTGGTTGTAAAGGAGGGTGTCAACAATGAAGGTTAAAGGAATATCACAAGACAGCTAAGATTATTAGCCTCAAAAGCATTAGCAAACAGGGACACGATTCATCAATAGCTATGATGTGTGTCTGTCTACAGTATAGACAAGGTTGAGCAAGTAAAGCTATGTGCAGAGAGAAAATAGTAATTACAGGGAATGATGAGAATGACAGAGTCGACACAATATTCACATCTTTCTCTCTCAATGGCAATAGTCAATTCCACATTGCTGGCTGAATACACTTCGTAAAAGAATGTTTTCCTTTCCTACCTATCGCCGAACCTTTGCGCCATGATATTCTAATGCGACATAGACTGAAAGAATACCCTAACTCTGACTGTCTAATGAGGAACTACCTCTCCCACTAGATTCGACAGCTATCGATTCCTCAGATTTTCGATGGATCAAGAAAACAGAGTCATGTTTCCATCAAGGATAATGTCGTTGAGACATTTATTCAGCGACAGGGAAATACCCTGACGGCATATTCTCAAGCTCGGGGCCAAGGGCGGCCGCGTCACTAGCTGGTCTAGCTGCGACGCCACTGGGAAGCCCCTGCTGCGATTCCAGGGTGCTATCTTTACTCCGCCAGCTACTGGAAGGAGTCTTTCGAGCCGTCGGCATAGGATGGTATGACTTGGGCTGCGGCTTACGGAGAAGCGGATAGATGGCGGGAACAGATGAGGCTATTAAAGCAACACAAGCCTCCAACGTAGTAAATAAAGGGATCAACGAGAAGTTCCTGGCTATGCCGTCCGAGTGGATCCACAGTATCATGGAGGTCAAGCGGAGAAACGAGCAGATGACGGAGATCCCGCTGACCGCGACGAGAAAGTATAGTCCAGCTAGATTCGACCAACATCATCAGCACGAGCGGGAGGGGCATTTGGGAAAGACTTACATTTCTTCGAGGCGGGCAAATGAAGTTTTGCAATCACAGGAATAGGTAGAACCCAAATCACAACATCCTCGAAAGCTCCGAACGAGTTGTTGAACATGTGGATTGCTACGAAGTCGATGCATTTTCGATTTTCGAATGCGGGGCCCGAAATAGCCCAATAAGAATCGATTGGCGTGCATTGAAATATACTCGCCTGTTACTTAGCATCTCGGCGCAACAAAAGGGCTTGCAGAGCATCTTACAAAGATGGCTTCAATGCCGTGCGCAGCAATGATGGTAATGATGATCCAGATAGTTCTCTTATGATTGCTATCAGGCGTCAAACGGAGGTACAGACAGAGTACGCTAAGCTTCAAAATGCTGCGACAGTTGTTAATAAAAGTGCCTTCCATTAGGTGTAAAGGTTTATTACATTAGGCAAAGAATGGCGATGATTGTAAAGGCATAAGTGATCTGGTTCCAGTTAGTGAAGGGTCAATGTCAAAGGATCTTTGCATGCCTTGATAGTTTCTATCAGCTTCATGGGCGCTAGACCAAATAGATGCTTACCCACGCCATTCTTGACACCAGCTACCAGACAGCCGAAGACTCCAGCAGTAAGGACCTTTTTCGTCAGCGATACATTCAGTCTCTGGTAACGCTTCGTATTTGATTGCGAACACTTACAGAGGCAGCCAAAGCAAGATAATCGTCAGCCCACAGTCCCAGCACGACGTGTCGCCGCCGCTGAGTACTGAGGCGGGCATAAATTCTATGCTCCCTTAGTATTCTTGATGAGCTCTGACCCGCAGATTCACGTACCGTAATAGTACGAAGATGCAGGAGACTGCGAACATTGAAATCGCTACCGCTTCGAAGGCAGGCCCGCGGTTGGCGTGTCTATTTTCATCTGTCCCAGCTCTCCATTGGGTTCGTGGTGCATTCGCACCAAAGTTGTCCACGTTCACATCAGTACCTGATGGCGCAGCAGAGGATGAGATGGTTCCGTTAGCGGATTGGGAGGGCGAGACATTTGTTGCAGGAGTTGGGCCGGCTGGGGAAGCCCCTGTCAAAATGGACGCAGAGGTGGATGACAAGGCTTTTGCGCAGAGGGCCGTATTGACCTTCTCAATATCTATAGAGTACATCATTGGCCACGGCTCACAATGGCTTCGAACGATCAATACCCACTCTGTATATCCAGAACAGAACAGCTTGATTTCGACAAGCATGGTATGACCGCGTTGGTGATTGCTGCTTTGCCGGTCGTACACTGGCATGCAGTGTCCGTGGGGCCACAGCTCGTTGTTGCAATGGCAGCTTGGAAACAGCTGAGCTATTAACCAATGTCAGCAGGTGATGCCAAAATTGGAAGCGGAGTCTCTCATGAAGAACGCACTGAACAGCTAGGCAGATCGTTGATAGACTGCGCAATGCTCAGTGTTGCCGTAGCAACAGTCCAGTATAGCGTCAACGTCTTCATGTTGATCAGAACACACGACCTCCCTCCAATGGTTCAAAGTGATCCTTTCGAAGGTCTGAAAGCAATAATCACCTCGACCGCATATCAAATAAGAGACAGATGCAGGAAGGCATCTTGATGCAACGCATTGCCAAAGTACTTTAGGTATCGGTGCATCTTCGTAGATATGGTCTAATTCCACGACCAACGGATCTCACCTACACGTATGCTACTCTCCCCACCTCAAGCGGGAAGAGCATGTTTAATGTTATGGCGGAGGATGGTTCTCCACGCTCTAGACCCACAAGCTGCGCGACTGTTGTGAACTAATCCAGGAACCGCCGCTTCGGTCTCCATGTTCCGAGTGGAGGATGCCCTGCAAGTCTCAGTCCGGCCTTGCCAGGACCAAGGCTCGCTGGTTGATCAGGGTACGGCCGGTCACGCTATACACCAATATGGAGCAGTCTTTTCGAGGGTTTTTCTATGCATGATGCATCATCGTCCGGAAATAGTAGTACTCAGATCGACGATCCATTCAAAGTCAAAGCTGGTCCTTGATTCTTCGCCTTATCGGACTGCGACACATGGGAGAGTATCTTATTAGTTCACCTGAGAAGTCCGAGTCCATGATCTCAACACTCACATCATCTCCTGCTCAAGTGCTCTTCCTACATGCTTGGATGCGGAACGAAGTCAATTAGTTCCCATGGCTGAGTTTCTGGGCTCTGAAGGGATGTATTGCTTACTAAGGATCCGACTTTGCCTAAATTTCCGTCCGAGGGTTTCTCCTTCCCACCTTGATTATTGGTACGCCAAACAAAGCACCCCTTTTACTTAGAGCATCGTGATCTCTACAGACGATCGATTACGGCAAGCTTTTAGACATGCATAGAGTGGAAGCTGCTGTTGCCTGGACAATTGGCAGATGACAATTATTGCTGCCCAAACGTGAACCATTGGCGCTCCAAGATTGACGAGGATTTCCGTTTTTCTCCTCTGCGCATTCTACAAACTTGGGACTTGGTTGGGTCCTTCTTGGTGCGAACATAGGTTATAGGATATCTCCGGCCCTCAAAGTTGCGTTGTATCTTCTAGCGAATAAACTCTTTCAACCTTTTTGTCGTCAGAGACCGCAACTACTTGTGATCGTCGAAAGCCTACCATGGTACACAACAGCGCAAGCTGCTTTCGGCCCGCGAACTAGATAGCGATGGTACGTATATGACGTGGCTTAGTTCGGATATGGTATCTTCGAGTGGTCGTTTAGAGAATGTATTGTTATCATTGGATTATCAGAGAAAGGCCTTCAAAGCATAGAGACAGTCTTTTAGTCCTTACTCGCATCTCACGACTGGCTTACACTCTTCAATGTTCCGTCTTTACTCAATATATCTTGATACTGGTAGAGCATTCATCACCTACCTTCAAATATAAAATCTTGACCATCAGGTCCGGAATAGCTAGACAACGGAAACACAATCTAGGTTCTATAACTTTTGAGAATCCTTCCGGCCTTGAGGCGATTGATTGCGGGCAGCCTGGCCTATCGGAAGGCCAGAAGAGACGGAGAGCTAGATAGCAGTAAGGAGACCATCTTGAATGCTCTCGAGGTCTACATATTCGATAATGCCATCGATGCAGACCGTGAACATAACATCCTCGATAACATATGGAGGCAATGTGGTGCGAGCTATCACGAGTTTGCAATACGGCTACACGGACGACTTGCCTGGTGCCTGTTAGTATTCGGTCATGATAATGCTTATTGGCCACATGATGTAACTATGTAAAAGACTTCTGTAGAGCAGACTCAACCAGCAAGGTGTGATACCGAAATAGATTAGGTATTCGTTGTTGCTGATGGCCATTGAATTTCAGAGCTTGCGATACAGATGTTGAGAGACTGTATACTCGTCTTGCCTACTGTGTATAAGATTCATTTCACACATCTTAGTACACTATTGGTATCTAGCCGCTTTAGCCTGCGCAAGAGGTACGATCTTACAAACACCATGAGCAGCCCACTTCGTCTCTCACTTGAAAATTACAGTATGGAGAGAACGTAGTTCAAAGGATGGACTGGAATCTAGATAACAAATGATTGACCTCGAAATCTTCCCCTTACATTGTGGTACAGAAAGTTTGTTCCTCGTAATGCTGCTTGAAGAGGTCAGAGAGTCCGGCTCCCTCTCGCTATTCAGTAGAATCTCACAAATAACCCATCAGCCATCAAATGGGTCTACCCAAAAAGTCTTATGTGCTCTGTAACATGCTCAAATAAAGTAGATAATGGTGGCATGATCGCGTTGACCATTTGACACGCCACCCACTGTGCCCAGGTGTGCCTGCACCTTTAGTTGAAACCCCATTCGATTCCTTGGACCCTTCCATCCCCGGTTGGAGCTACCGTGGTGAACAAGGTTGGACTCATATCAACATCTGCGTAGGCACAAGCCTGGCATGTGTCTACAACCGTAGCCTGGGTGGTCGTGCCGGTGGTTGGGTTGAAGACCGAGATTGTCTTGCCGCAGAGTGGGTTGATGTTAGGGTTTGCTCCGTTGTTCATCATAGGGACGGAGAGGGCCACGATAGCATCGGTGTCGTGGTTTGTGATTCCGCAGGAGCCAACACCAGTCGAATAATATGTAATATCACCAGTATATTGCAGGTTTGTACGGGTGTTCAGGGGTACGGCAACGGCAACAACCGCGAAAGGAAAGATGAGGGATCCAGAGGAGATCTTCATGGCCGGTATGGAAGGATGATTGCGGAGTGGGGAGGTCTTGGCTGGTATGTTTTGAGTACTTAAAAGAAAGAATGCGAATGATTTTATTTGAAGAATTGATTCTAAGGTTGTAATGATAGTGCGTCGAGGTGAGACAAGGTTGATAAACGGTTATCGGTAGGAGAACGTGTGCTGGAGCAGGAATGTAAGCATTGGAGTAGATCCACTTCTCTTATATACTCGTCAACGAATCCTATACAAGGCCTGGGTTCCATTACACCTGTCATTCGGTTGGACACCATCCGTAAGATTTGAGCGGAAAGCCAGGCAACGCAGTCTAGGCTGACCCGAGAAAGAAGCAATGAGCAATGGGAAGATAGATGGTGGCGAACACACAAACATGAAACACCACGGAGGCCTAGGGTCCTACCATAACCACCAACACCAGAGCTCAGCCATAGAAGATCTTTGTTTGGGGCTGAGGTGGACATCACTATATCGGGGTTAGAAAAGCTGGCTTTCGTTCACCTCACTTTCCATATGCAAAGGCAATATTGTCACCCTAGCCAATAGCACTTAAACTTTGGCGCAAAATAGTGAATACACCCAATCTATTGCTTAATTCTTTATGATGGGGCTCTATTATCGGAATCCAAGAGCCTCTGGTCACTGTTGAGTTTAGTTGTATGAGTCGAAGTTTGGGTTCCGACGTCTTAGGACACCGGAAAGATACTTAATTTCCGGGAGACTGAGTAAGGAACAGCCGTGCCATTCATTCCAGTTTCACGTGAGCCGCCTATTTGGTTGCCTTGGGTCTGAAGAGCCTGAATAGCGGAAAATGAGGTTTTGGGGTTCCTGCCTGAGGGCCACAGTCCCACCGGACTTCCAGATGTGAACACTACCTTTATGTCTTGTATCAGGTAACTTGAACAACGAAGAGACATGCACTTGAATTTTTGCAACAAGGAATGCTTCGCAATCCCGGTTAACCTTCGACATCATAACATCATCACTCTCATCGGTGATCGAAAGATGCTTCGTGGTGAGGGGAAGACGACGAATCCTGGACTTGTTTCGTACATCCTGGGAACGATTGTAGGATTCTTGTGCTACTGCTATTTAACAAGAGGGTCTTGGCAAAATTGTTGCAGAGATTAGGAAGCAGAGTGCGCAGTCTGCCAAAGATGGATGCCATCCTACGAGGATGAAACATGGGAAGACGAGATGGCAACCTTCAGGATTCCCGGAGATGGACATTTCTCGAGGGTGGCGTGGTCAGGAACAAGGACGTTGACAGAACATTAGATGGTCTCCAATATGGATATGTAAGTAAGTAGGTACGAAGTAGGGGATGCCCTGAAACGAGGAACGAGAGGAAGGGAATGGTTGAGCGTAGATGGCTTTTGCACACAATTCGGCGTGTCCCGTTCGGGCCGGAAGATCGTCGCCCCGCCGCAGAACAACTGCCAGGCTGCCAGGCAGCTCGAAGTCTCCTCGGCATACCAACCTCATTTTCCCCCTTGAAACCTTCTGCCCTTTTGATCCCACAATCCCTTATTTCTCACGCGATCACAGCCCCCCAACAGCCAGGCAATTAGTCCACTCAGCCTTTAGGCAACCGATCCTTCGTCAGGATCTGCAAGCTGAGCTCAGATCGTCACACCAAAACGGCAGTAATCAGAACACGTCTCTGTCTCCGAAGATGCGGCGAGGTTTCGACAGCACGGAGAGAACGACGAGGTTTACCCTGACTGGTTGGAAGTGGAGATACTGAGCTGATGCAAACTCCATTTCTAGCAGCTCATGAGCGAGGATTCCCAGAAAGGGGCGGTACCGCTTCTAACACCTCGACATCACCGCACGGTCCGAAACAGGTCTCAGTAGCTCTTACCTTCGAAAATCCGAACGCAAGCGTTGCTATACGTTGTCGATGCATAGCGGTGTATGGCCTACAGTCAACATACGCGCAGGACCGCCTTAAAGCCAATACGCCGTTGATGTCCCCACCTCTTCGCTGAGCCACAACACATTACAGGCATCATGCAGGATTGGATATCTAGACAACACTACCGCAGATTGGATGAGGCCTGCAGAACAGGTGAAAGAATGGGAGCAGTTCGTAGGGTGTGGCTGGGAAGACCATCCGACGGATACCACCTTGATCCAACCTCTCTACCATGCAAGATGGGCTATCATGTCCGTGAGCGAGGACGAGGATGCGAAGGATATGAAAAGCTGAATTGTGCAACAAGTTATCCAGCATGGTAGGACATGAAGATAGAAAGAGACGAACCATCTATATTCACCATATCCCTTGGGGAATCCCAGCGATACACACGTCTCGATCCCTCATCTAGAGCTTCCAAGCCGCCCGTCTTAAAACGCTGCGCTATCATTACACCACAATCCTCTGGCTTTACTCCAAATGTCCCGTCCCTCACCTCACAGACTCCTTAAAACATTCTAAATACCTCATATCAACCCCATCCGGTTACTCACCCCAGAAGCCCAATCTTCTTCCACCCCTCCACATACCTTTTCACCACTTCCGCCTTCACAGTGTCCGAATCTCGCAAGGTCGCAGAAACTCTCCGCGCGCCTGCCGTATCCATAATCACATCCCCACCCGCCATGTGCTGGAAATCTTTCCTGAAAAATTCCCCAAGCATGTGCGGCGACGCTGGGGTTGACAAGCTGATTTCTTTGATTGTGATGGGTCCCGTATTGTTACCGTTACCGAGTCCGTGGGCTTTATGATCAACGCCATCAGCGCCTGAGTGTTCGGTATCAGCAGCAATAGCACCAAGTCGGTCGAGCCATTTATCAATAGGCAAGAACTCGCGCGAGATGTCTAGTCGGGAGGCCAAAATGATGAGCATTTCGTGCCAGGACTGGCGGACTGGGTTTTCGAGGTGGTAGATTAGACTTAGGGGATGGGGTGTGAGGAGGATCTCGGAGAGGCAGGTGGCGGCCAGATCGACTGGGAGCCAGGAGAGGGTCTATATGGTGCGTTAGCTAGGGGTTTTGCGGCTTCTACATCGCTTGCTTTACCTACTCCGTCAATAACTGGGAGGCAAGAGATCTTCTGGGAGAGATGGATGAGGGTTGGGATATGTTCGTTGGCGTTCCAGAAGCCGGTTTTTTGAGATCCGGACATTTGGCCAATACGCACACAAGATACTTCGATTGAGGCTTGGTGAGTACGAGCGGCGTTTTCGATGATGCGCTCGCAGATGAGCTTTGCTTGGCCGTAGCCGAAAGGGTTAGTGCAACTGGGGTCGTGGATAGGAACTTCAGGGACCATGCGCGTGCCGTTGACGAGAGCGTATTGGCCCACAACTGCGATGGAGGATACAAATAAGAGCCTGGGTTTCAGCAGCGGACGGAGATCGTGGGCGCCTTTGGCAAGAATAAGCAAGCTCTGGAGAAAGCGGAATTGGGCTTGGAATGAAGGTAGCTGGCGTTTGAAATCCATAGGCCAAGCACAGTGCACGATGTGCGTGGTGTTTCTACAAAGGCGTGCGTATTCAGCATCTTGAAGGCCTAGGTGGGGTGCGGCAGGATCGATCGTAATGAGTTCAATCTTGGACCGGTCTTGGAGAGGAATCGTGACGCCTTTGGTTTCCGCTGTCTTGAATTGGTGCTCATACGCGTCTTGGTGGTGGTATCGTGCGTCCAGTGGCAAGCGGTTCAGACATACCACCCGCGCTACGTTTGGAGAACTGGCTAGTTGGGCAAGGAGATGGGTTCCTAGGCTACCTGTACTGCCGGTCAACAGCACTACAGGGCCAGTGCTATGCTGCAGCTTAGGTGAGGTAGATTGTTCCAGGGAATACATATTAGCAAAGTCTTCGATGGTGTGTCCAAGGTCACTCTGGCCTCCTTTCAAGTCCCCATCATCTCTCAACGCCTGCGCAAGCTTCGCTATTGAAGGGTTTTTATATACGAAATCGGTAGTTATCCGCTCCTTAGACAGAAAAGCTGCGCTGTTGTGGGGGATGGAGCTAAGTATGAGTCTGCGAAGACGCACTGCCTGTAGAGAATTCATTCCCAACTCGAAGAGGTCGTCCTCGAAGGTCCAATCTTGTATGGGTACGGTCCAATTCAGGTTAACCTGGATCATCTTCATTAAACTCTGTTCCAGATTTTGCGCGTCCAACGCAGATGTGGAGTTTTCAACGGCTGGGTTATCCAAGTCCTGATATACCTTTCTTATCTCTGCTTCGAATAGTTGGGAGGCCTCTTTTCTAAGTACCGAGCCTTTGTCAGAGCGTGGGACAAACATTCCTGGCGGAGCAACGATGATGTTAGTTGTGGATGAGATTCGGGCATGGTCATCCATCTGATTACAGGCCTCCACAACTATAGACCATATAGATGACTTAAATTGCTCATGGTCTTCTGTAGGTGAAGCTGGCTCCACGATCACCCCCAACTCAAATTGTCCGTCCCCGAATGCGACAGCCGCCTTGACTAAAGGGCTTTCGGAGAGCAGGGATTCCAGGATGCGTGGAAGCACTTTCTCGCCTGTGGCAAGAACGATCAGGTCATCATTCCGCCCGACGGCTTTGAAATCGGTGTCAGGATGCTTAGGGTTGTTTACCAGCCGATCTTGTAACTCGAAAGACTTCTCCCACCCGAATGGATGTGCTGTCAGCTTGAAATATTGTACATTCTCATCTCCTGCAGAATCAACGGGTTCGAGGTCAAAGCCCATGTCTTGCCTCAGCCTGAAGTAATGCCAATCATAATCAGGGGTGGGCGCGAAAACAGGGGCCATTGGTCCGACTTCTGTCGCTCCAAAATGAGACAGAACTTTGACCCCAGCTGTAGCCAGCTTCTCTCCCACGGACACTTTGAGTGGTCCACCGCCACAGGCGACAAATTGTAGGGGTAACAATGCCTTGACTCCCTGGTCTTTAGGGAGTAAGGATATCTCCTCAAGAATCAGAGGGACCGTCATGAGCGATCGCGCATGGCTTGATTTTAACGCGTCCACAGTCGATGCCCCGGTGGGCACGACATGTGCTGAGGCTAGCCAGAATGGCTTGCCAACCCCAAGCGAAAGGCATGCAGCGAGCAAGCCAAAGCCCTTTTTCGTGGAAGATTAGCTTAAGTTTATCCAATATAGCTAGGTGTCTAACAGACATGATAGAGGGGAAGAGTAGACATGTTCAATCCGCCAATCTCTTCATGACTTGAGGGCTGATGGCAAACACTGTATCCGAGTAGGTATCTATGGGGCTGATAAATAGGTTTAGGCAGTCCAGTAGTCCCAGAGGAGTGTAGAATCAAGACATCTCGGTCAGTCTCACTTATGAAATGGTCAGGGGAACATATTGCACCCTCAGCTCCGTGGTAGTCCAAGTCTGTCCGTAAGTCGTCCTTGTAGGGTTTCTGTAAGTAGACGGCTGGGGCTGTAGGCGATAAAGAGGGTGTTGTGCTTTGTGCACTCGCCGTACTGATAACATTTGACAGCCGTGGCGAGGTAATCACCGCAGTAGCACGGGTCTCCTGGAGTAGATGATTGACTGCCGTAGGACTAAGGCGTGCTGATAAGAGAGCCACCTAGCGAAAACAATCAGTGGCCGAGTTTGATACGCATTTGCATTGAATTTGGGCCATGCTAAAAGAGATCCTCGGGGGTGCAAATATTCCATATGAACTATAGCCTGCGCAACCTAGAAGAAAAACTGACAGGAACGCCTAAGCTCATAAGAGCGAACAGGTGAATCAACAATCCCACATCGCTCTCGACAAACAAAGCCACTGGCTGGCATTTGACAATTCGACCCTCGTCGTTCTTGTAAGGCTGCTTCAGTTCTGCTATTTCCTCACACAATCTTTTCGAGCAGCGAAGAATTGCACGTTTCAGTTGAATATGCGTTATAGCGACCGGTTTCGCTTGGGGCATATCCTGTGTCTCTTTTGTAGCCTGTACACAGAAAATCTGGTCTGCATTGTGCTTTGCGTTGAAGTCTATCAGCTCAGGCACTGTTCGAATTTCGTTATGGTCCTCGTCGGACGGTCGTAACTTGATTCGAGCGGGGTTGAAGTTGGTTGTAGAGAAGGTCGAAGGTGCCATGTCGGGTGAACAGTGGGACAGCGCTGTGTCGAAAGCCGGGACCGTTCGCATTTTACAAAAATGGGATGAGAGGTCTTGAAGACCCGAGTGGATCTCCGGCTTGCTATCGAGAACGTTTGTCCAGCGACTCGGGCCCTGACTTGATTGGCCAGCGCGGTTTCGTAGACTAGGCCCAATGGAAGAACGTAGTGGTTGACTCTACCCGGCGACCTGAGCCACTACAAGGTTGGATTGAGATTCTGTTATGATGGTTCGGCACCTGGTTCAGCGGTTTCATGGGCGTAGATAGTATTGCCTGGCATGCGGCATGTTGGGATTTGATATGAGAGCGATCGGTTGATGATACGACCACCAGAGATTCCAGGAAACGAACGAGCGTAACGTTCAATTGGATTTAAATGTAAAGCCATATCTAGTGCTCATTTTGGGTTCTACAAAGTTGCTACATGATTCATGAACTCGAAATAATCATCTCCGTACACATCAACCTGAATCAAAGGACATCTTATGGTCTGTCCTTACGACCGCCGAGAACGCTCGCTCCGTCACTGCCTGAACAAGCTTCCCAAGTTCATCCGCAGAACAGACGGCTTCAATGGTGACGCGTCGTGTACTGTCGGGTCTCTTTCCATGGGCGGAGCTCGTGAGAGCTGCGCTCGAAGGAAGAGGAGTTCGAGCTGACAAAGTCGTTGAGGTTGCGTTGGACGAAAACGAAGCGGGAGAGGTCCCAGTTGAGGCGTAGCCTGTGTGTGGCAGATCGGCACCGAGCATTGATTCTAATTCAGGGTCTAAAAGCATACCAGTGTCCCATCTGTTCCAGTCATCAAAAGGAAAATCAGACTTTGTGCTGGGCGAGAAATTCAGGATGAAATCGTCAATACTTTGTATGGTGCTCCCATTGTAAGCATTGCGTTCCAACGAGGAGGGCGAAGCGACAGCGCTTCCTTGTGAAACTGTTTGTTGTGTACTTTCGGGGCTCAATGTTCCAGACGTGTAGTTGGAATTATCGAGAACGGTTGAAAACGGTGAATACTGCAATGTCGGCATGTCTTGTACAGCCCCATTGACATCTGCGCCGTTGCCAAAAGAGTTGTGAGGAATGTCGCCATAGAGATCGTCCATAAAGTCTGCTTCCGGGGTACCTGAACCCAAATGGACAATGGTATTGCCCTGGGTCTCGAGGCTGGAAGCTTGCTTATTCTCGGCCCCAGTCTGTGGAAGGCGAAACACTACCCCCTCGCCTTCGGAGCTTTCCTCGTCCATCTCACTTCCGCTGTCAGAGATATCTGATTTGTCCGACTCGAGCAAGTCATCGAGCTTATTCGTATCTGTAGGCTCTGTGCCAGAGACCTTCGTGGACTTCAGTTTCGAATACATGCGTGCGCCGTTCGATTTTCGGCACAAAAGATGATACCGATTTTTTGCACCAAGGCTCGTTCGACGAGGGAAATGGATTGATGTGATTTGTTGCCAATTACGACCGTATCTAGTAACGCCATCAAGGAGGAGCTCATCCTAGATTACCTAAGTTAGGTCGGAAAAGGCAAATATAAGTACACCAGTAGCTACGTACCTCCTTAGGCGTCCAGGCGCTATGGTCAATCTCTGGGTTCAAACTTTGACACCAGCGTTTCGATGCTTGATCCCCGGTTCTAGTCCCTACGTCCGAGGCAACTATGGACCATTTAGTACCGTGAGCGTTGACAGCATCGTAGAGCCGTTCGTCTTCAGATTGTGTCCAAGCTCCTTTATTGACTTTTGCTGCTGTTTTCCCATACCATCTTTTTCGACAGTCCTTGTTTGTACGGCCAGGAATGTTAGCGGCTATCTCATGCCAGAGTAACGGCCGACCATTGTCTTGGGCTGGTATATTTTGTTAGTATCCATTGAGGTAGTGGGTTCACTGGACATAGCTGGATCTATGGCGGACCTTTAGATACTGCAGCTTTCAGAAGATTGTCCTCCTCCGCTGCCCACTTCCTGCGTATTCGACCCATTGCAACCGTCCGACCTGTCATCAACCGCAACGGCTTTGTTGAAGGCTATGAGTTGTAAACATAGGGCTGCTGTTGCTTTCGATGAGAGTTCCCTGGATAGGGTTCCATGGATTCATGTTGGCTCTGCCAACGTGTGCGGTCCGGGCCACAAGCCCTAGCCACAGCATGCGTCAGGATGAAGCAGGATGGTGTGCAGCCTACAGTTTCACCGCCAAGAAGATTGACAGCCTCCTGACCCGTAATCGCGTCTTGGACCTATAAAGCAAGGTCCTGTAACGCGTGCGTACTTCATTGTGGAGGCAGGGGCATTCTCGGAGTCGCCCATCTAGGATAGAGCGTCGTTCCAAAGAATTTGGGGTACTTGGGTATTGGATGACTTTGCCTTTTACGATAATGTACCGCTGCGTCTGGGGACTGGATGCGAGGACTGAGAGGAGGAGTAATGGGTAAGGCTGTGAAAGACCGTTGGCATCAATCGCTTAAGACGCGCGACGTTGATTGGTGATTTCCAATTTAGGCTTCATAAGGTATGTTCCGCGGCCCCCACCGGTACCTACTCGTAGGCTCGTAGCCCCCACCCCACCCCCCTCCACCGGCTCTCTCCGCCCTGTGGCTACCGTCGCATTTGATCCCTCTCAGGGTCCCCCGCACAGTGCTAGATAGTACTGTAGTACAGCCATATCACGCCACCAAACGTATACCGCTACCGCTCTCCAATCTCCCTTACTCTCAGGTCTTCGTCCAGCCCTGTCAGCACTATCTCTGCAGGACAACCAACTTTGCAAAAGAGCGGTGTGAGACGGCTCGTATGGACACTGGAAGGCGCAAGTAGGTAACGTCGCACGGCCGCTGATAGGGTGGAAGGAGGCGACAGCGCTGATAGCTCCACATAGATCAACAGTCCAGCAGCTATTTTCTATTCTCGATGATGTCTTGGCATCACCCGTCCACCACTCAGTGCTCCAGATGGACCTCGAGCTACCACGAACCAAATCCGGGACTAATAGAGAAGCAAAGAACTACACCACTATGCAAATGTTGCTTAGTAGCCATAGCTGCACCGTGCCTAATTCCAGAGCTGATAGTAGCCTTGGGACTGAGATGCTGGTACGGTTTCCATATGTGGCCAACAGGTGCAAGGCACCAGGCTTACCGTCTATCTTACACGTTGCATCCGCTGATGTCACACTGGGTGGAAGCCCAAGCGCAGATATCTGGAAGTGTTCCCAGCAGAGAGATGGCTCAATCCAGAACACTGTGCCGGAGTTTTGCCCAGTTCCCACTATCTTCAACCCCTACAATAATCTCTGTATTCGATACTATCCTCTTTAGGGTTCCTTGGTTGCCTTGTCATTGAAGAGAGCGATAAGTACGAAAATAATAATATGTTCATAAGCTCAGCACTACTCTACAATCTTTGCATGAAGACGGCGGAGCCTAAAACTGAGATGGAGTTTTGTACTTAAAGATGCCACCTTGTATTTGGGAAAGATGGTATGTTGGATTCGGCCGAAAGTACCGTGGGCGTCCGTGTCGGGGAAGCCACAAAGCTGTGGAAACCATCGAAAATTGCTCGGCGCATGGTACAGCAGTAAGGCCCAAGGTCTAGGCAAGGCTACAGTTGATCTGAACAAGCAACATGTTCCAGCAGCCACCTTGATCCGAGGTCGGTATAATAGGTCTCATTAGACAGCAAATGTTGTTTGCCAAGTAGTGAAGGTGAAATTGGCTTGCGGTTCCATACACTTTGCCTTGTGTTAAATCGGGATTGCAACAGCGAACACCCCTTTCATCAGAAGATTTCCTACAAAAGGTGTAAACGTTATTTAAATGGTCAACGATACGGAAAGCTTGGGTATCGTGCTTGCGCGCCCCTAAACACTACACCATCCGCATATTCCGTTCTTATGGCAATAGATAGCCCATGTCTAGGAAAGGTACTATGGAAGTTGTAAGAGACTATGGTATATCAATCTACATAAAAGAAATAGCGGGTCAGTCACTTTTGAGATCCAAGGCAGATCCCGAGTGAGATTAACTGAACAGAATCACTATATTCGCAGGCTTGCATGCCCGCTTTTGTTCGGTGTTCTTTCTTACTTGGGCCCCTAAATTCATTTTGTGGAACATATGGGGGACCATCTTGCGGTCTGTGGTGCCAGACCTGCACATGAACAACCACGACGCCAGTTCCGGCATGCATCTGCAGCAGATGGGCTGAGCTATGGGGCTGCATAGTAGTCCAATTAAAGGATTTAGGGTTACGCAAGTGTTTCCGGCACCGCTTCGCCTAAGTTTCCGAATGCAGGTTTCCGCCAGGCCTGTTCTATTCTTCAAGTTGCCTGGGGGCCAAGACTTCATCCCGAAACACGGCTGATATCTGCATGTCATAAGGTTACAAGCGGATTATAAAGCAGGCAGGTCTTGTCCGATCTTCTGTAAAGGAAACATACCTACGTATCCCCGTATCAGATGTTGTGCGGCCAGTGGCCCTTGCGGTCATAACGGTTACGAGCTGATAACTCGATCGAGTTCAATAGGCTTCATGTAAGGATCGCTCCCATTGTCTCACCTTTGGGAGATAAACTCGGTGACTGGCGCCATCCACCTCCGGTTGCCTGTTCTTCCTTGAGCGTGTGGGCGCATACACCATGCATTGAATGGACCCGGTTTTCTGATACGTCGGGCCAGGCGGTGTATGAATCCTGGATTTGTCTTCATGTGCGACCCCTCAGATCCGCCTTTCGGAGTAGGGTGCTGGTTTCTAATCTGCCTCGGCCATTCCGGAGGATTTTGATGAATTATCAAGTCAACACGCATCTCCTCGTTACAGACTTTCGAATCCTGGCAGGATCCGGGCAAGGTATCCGGAGCGGGTGAATCTTAAGATCGCCAGGGCGGAAGTGGGCTTACAATGACAAAGTAGTGAAAGGAGTGGGTTACCACTGTGCCGTTAGAATTCTTCACCGACGAATCCAGCGATTCTTGCTACCCTCTTTAGAGAGGAACCGATGCAGAGGACGTGCGTAGAAAAGCGTGATACGTGTGAACGGCTGATTCAGCTAACCACATTTAACTCTGTGACGCAAGAGATGCCTTGGTGGATGCTATATCATTAGGTTTATGCGTAGTCCGCTTACACGGGTCATGGTACCGTGCATGATGACTGCGTTTTTCGCCTATTGCGCAAGACGGGGCATTTTCGATCCGCCGTTCCCCATCCATGGACTCTGGTGTCAGAGCTCTCGGCATTGGACATCTCAGCCGCAGTCTTAGACCGTTCAGTACAAGCGCAATGAAAAGGGGGAGTTGGGGGTTGCCTGCTGTCTCCGAGTTCCAGCATGGCCCCGCCCTGCTCTAAGAGTACCGTCGTGACAGCATTATGACGGTCCTTGACAAGACAACGAATCGGATTATTTTCCGAGCAAGAATGCAAAGTACTATAGAACAAGACTTCACGAGTTCTCTCCCGGCTCTTCACTGTATCCCAGTGGACCAAGATCTAAACCACGACTGCTAGTTAGGTTGCGGCCGCATCAACTCCATATACACGTTATATCAACGGACCCCCAACTCACAGCTTTATCAACCTCCACTTATCGTTCTACACCGGCACTGTTCCCTACATCTATATCTCTAGTCGACGAGGAGACCTCGCGCACAAGGGGCATCCAGAACGCCAGTAAACAAGAATTAGCTGCTGTAGACATCTTCAAATGGAAAACTCGACTCGTTACTTCTTTGCGAAGAGTATAGATCTTATCTTGAATCTAATCTCAACGCGTGTCCCATAAGCAAAAGTAGACAAAAGAATATGTCAAACTTGATTATCCTGAGTGCCATATCCGTACTGCCACTTAGTCGAATATTCACCTCCCTTACCCCCTGACGATCTCCTACATCACTCGCATCATCCTTCGACACGAAAAAAGCGAAACATTGATTTCTCATATATATATATTCCCAATTTCTAGGTAGTCATTACGAAAAACGATTCAGGTTTAATACGAAAGTAATGAATCTAAATTGTAGTCAGATGGTTTGATATTACAAGTAAGAGAAATCAAAGTCCTATCGTGCTTCGTTTCACTCCTACTACCGCTGCCCGAACGACAGTGGGGGGCGAAGACGGGAAGATTTAGAGTGTTCGGGTTTTGATGCCTTTAGAGGGGTATAATCTCGGTGCGGTAGTCAAATGTGGGGCGAAGGGTAGAGCTGTGGGAAGTGGTGAGCAAAAGACTGGTGTGATGAAGTTTGTAAAAAGTGTACTCTATATCTAAAATTCTAGCGTTACTTCGTGCACACACACTTTGACAGCCGCTGCCAACTATATCTCTTCTCATTAACGTTCATAAATGGCATACTTCGTAAAAAGAAATCGTTCACACGTACCAAAAAACACCTTACGACAGCGGCCATAGCCTTCCCTCTCTCACCCGCTTCCAGTACCCTCCCTAATTCCCAGCCGCTCGAAAAGAAATTCATAGCCCCTCTTCACAACCTCCCAATTCCTTCCCTCCCTATCCCCGTAAAGATCGAACAGATGCACGGCCCCCTCGACAATCTCCCCACCGGCCGTCATCCCTTGCTCCACCAGCGCGTCCCATGTTTTCTGCGTCTGCTGCCATGGAATCAGATCATCCTGGGTGCCGTGGATTAGATATGTCGGCACGCGATAGTTGCCCTGCGTGATTTGTGTGTAAGGACACACGGCAGCGATCTTCGTTGCGTCCGGCTGGGGGAGAGATTGCCACTGAGCTTGCTGTGCGTTGCCGTCACTGTCGGTAGTGCTCAAGCTGTTCTTACTTGGGAGGCCACCAAGGAGGACCGGCAACGCCTGGCCTTTCCAGTTCATGTGCAACGCAATGCGGGAGCGAGGATCCGAAACGGACATCCAACCCCCTAGGGGGCGTTTGCCGGGTGGAACATTGTATGCAATGATGGGGGAGTCCTGGACGCCTTCGAGCAGATCATAGGGTTCGGCCGCCATTGACGCGGTGTTTGCGGGGAAATTTGGCTGTCGCCAGAAATCAGAGGAGTAGTTGGTTGGGCAGTAGAAAGCGAGAATTGCGTCTGGAGGCTTGAGGCCTCGCGCGGGGGCGGTCCAAGCGAGGGTCATGGAGAGGGTGCCTCCTGTCGACCAGCCGACAACGACGACCTTGTCACCATTGGGATGGATGTCTGAACGCTGGAGTTTTAGGTTGGGGAGAACGCGTCGAGCCCACTGGAGAGCGCTGCAGACGTCCGAGATTGGACCTTCTAGTAGGGGGGCTTCTGGGCAGAGCCTGTAATCTACGCTGACTGGCAGGAGACCATTATCAAGAAGCCATTGCGTCTGTTTTGGTCTGATGTCTTTTCGGGAGAGCATGATATGGCCCCCTCCATGGACCATGAGCGCTATGGGCCTATTAGTATCTGCAAAACAGCAGGTACACGCGGCTAAAGGAAGGGCATACCAATGGGTCTTTTTGTTTGAGCCGCTCCGGTCTCTGTTGGATAGTAGATATCCGCATAGAGGGACGTTCCGCCCACTCGATGATACTCCACAGTTTCCATCGAAGGTACCGTTCTACCGGTGGCTTTGTTGAGTGCTGTGTTATTCTGTGACCCCCCCACAAATGCTGCAATGACTCGGAATTGGTCCGATTCTTCCGTTTCATCGTCGCTCCAATCCACGTGCTTAAAACCTGCTTCCACCAATGTTTGCTTCCAAAGAAACTCATCTGCCAGCACATGTTTGCGATCATCTTCGAACAACCACCAGCCTTCGAGCAACCCAAACACGCAGTCAAGCCAGAAAAGATTCCTGGTCAGCTCTAACAAACAAAGGAAGCCCTCGTTTCGAAGTATCTTGTGTATGTTTATCGAAGACTTCACAAGACTCTTCGTAGCATGAACGCAGTTGGACGACAGAATTATGTGATGAGAATGAACAAGCTGCTTTGGGGGCTCCTTTTCCACATCAAGCACCATGTATTCCATGCAGTTGTAGTGAGCAAATTTCTTCTTCGCTGCCGCCACCATTGAGGAGGAAAGATCCGTGAAGGTATAGCTGAATTCAATCCCACGAGACAAGAGTATATCAATCATATGTTTAGTAGTCCCACCAGTACCTGCACCAAGTTCTAGGATTCGTAACTTTTCCGGTCCTCGATATTTGCTCAAAGTTTCGCTGAAGAAGTTCCCTAAGATCTTCGTCCCAGTCGCAAACATTGGAGAATTTGTATACACGTCTTCAAGAAGGTCTTTGTCGGTCTTACTACGGAACAGAACCTGAAGCGGGTCAACCTTACCAGACAGGCAATCTGCTAGTTTCGACCCAGTGGATTTCAGAAGCCGATGCTCGGACGCATGTTGAGGAAAATCAGAGATGATCTGTTCATAGAGTTGACTAGCTGTTGGTAAACTGGTGGGCTTTCCGGTTCGTAGCATACTGGTTTTTTCAATGGATATGAGTGACGCGTCCTCGAGGATTTTGTAATACTGAGACATTACTTTCCTATGCTTTGGCAAATATTGGATGGGAGGCAGTCGATCACCAGCCTTTAATGAGCCGAGAGAACATCCGAGGTTTGCGAAAGCTTCAACGACATATGCGAGGACAAGTTCTGCTTGTTTCGGATAGACCTTGGTTCGAAAGTCTAGAAAGCCCGCCTCCTTTGCAAACCGGCCGTAATCATGTCGGATATGGGCGAAGTCTTCTGCAGCCGAAGCCAAAGGATTATAATTCGGTGCAGCTGTGTATTCGTCCAAAATCAAAGCGGCGTTGGCGGTAGGATGTGATACAGCAGTTTTCTGTGCTTTCACCTCGAAGAAGTTTGAATTGGGACGAACCTTTTCGATTTCAGGCGTCACAGCAGGTCTAGGTTTGTCTTGTCGTGGCAAGACCATGTCACTAAGGTTGCCAAAGGTGGTCTCTGGACTCAGCTGAGTCATGTCTATTTTTGAACCAAACGCCTTTTCGATGTCGGCTCCCAATTCAATGCCAAGTAAGGAGTCAAGGCCCGCAGCGCCCAGGTCGGTATCTCGGGAAATCTCATCAGTGGTATCGAGATGCTCAGCTACTAGTTTTGAAAGCTTGGAGATGAGTTGACTGTGCAAGTCCTTCTTTCCTTGTTCAGATGTTGGTGTACCTTGACTGCTTGGACCGCTCTCTGATAAATCCATGCTGCTATCTGTGTCACTTGAGGAATCAACAGATATATGGGAATCTCCCCTTGCAACAATGTACTGGTACAGTGACTTGAAGTTGAAGATATTTTGAAAGTCTGCTACCGGAATACTTACACCAAAGCTCTGTCTAATCTCGGTTAGCAGTTCGGTAGCCATTAAGGAATCAATTCCAAGCTCGTCGAGAGATGAGTCATCGGATATTACCCCAATGGGGACGTCGGCAACTTCATGCAGCAACTCCTTAACTGCTAATCGAAGTTTTTGCTGTTCCGTATATCTCGAGCTGATTATTGCATGGCTCTGGGGTTCCGCCTTAGCAACTATGGCATCCGCATTCACACCAGATTCGATTCCTTGGGACAACTTGAAGTGAGGAATCAGGTGTTGTGGTTTGTCAACGTCAGAAATAGCGAGGATTTGAGGTGGGTTGGCCCGCGATAGTGCCTTTCGTAGTGAGTTGATAACGACTTTAGTGAATCGCACACCCAAGATCATCATCACTAAAGTCTTGCTCGCATGGTCAAAAACGAATATGTCATTCACAAGTCCCCTGGCGCCTTCGCGGTCGAACTTCGAATATACTATCCAAGGTCCTGATCCAGATTTCGATCCGTCCTGGTTGAAGATCGCTCCAACATGTAACTGATCAATCTTGGTACAAAGGAAAACCTCATTATCCCCACAGTCCTCAAGACTGTTAACGTGTAATCCGGCGACTTGAGTGAAGTTGTCTATGGCGAGAGGGTTGCAAATAGAGTCTTTCAAGGCGCTCGAGTGCACTGTAGGCATAGCCACGTGGCCTGCGACTTCACGATCCTTCAATGATATCTTTTTGACACCCTGATAGATATCGGCATAGTGAACCACTTTGGCAAACATCTTGTACACGAGGGAACCTTGCATGGCCTCTGCCTCAACATCAGCAAGTAGTGCCTCGCAATGTCGATGATCAAGCAATCTTGTATATCGTGCAAAATCGGTGATTCTCCTGGGACTGTCTGAAGAAAGAAGGCTGACGCGTCCCGCCGCATGCCTTGCCATTTTCAATGCGTCGTTACGCGCATAGCTACTCAAAGTGAATTCCCATGTCGAGGTTGTCCCCTCCACTAGTCTTAGACATAGATGGATGCCTCGACCTAGATCAATGCCAAGTGGAGCATACATCTCCAGCTCTTCCAAGTCAGGAGTATACAACGATGACGAGAAGTCGGGCCTCAAAACTGTGGCGGCTCTAGCGGCCAGCTCGATGTATAGCGAAGCCGGGCATAATGTACTACCAAGCACTGCATGCCCTTGAACACAAGACTTGTAGTACTCACTCGTCTGGTCGATAGAGAACTCGGCGACTTGGTGATGTGGATCCGAGAACTTTTCAAAGGATAACAGACTTGGTTTAGACTTCAGCTCAGGCGTGGGCGTTTCTCTTTCCGTCAGCCCGTGCTTGTCTACATATTCGAGCCAATGCCGGGACTTCTCGAACTGATATGGAGGCAGGTTCAAAGCCAAGTAAAAATGCCTTTGACTGCGATGAAAAGGCCAGAACTGTACTTTGACACCAGCTTTCCAAAGATTGACTGTGGTTTCGGCAAGCGCGCCCATAGAGTCTGCGGAGCCGATTTTGACAGGATGAAATGAATGAGGTATAGTAGTTCGAGCTGCGCGACGGACCATAGCGGTTGCCGGCGTTCCTGATCCAGCTTCGAGCCACACACAGGCTCCTAGCCGCTCCTCTATTCTTCTAATGGCATCTTCAAAGTACACGGGCTCTCGCGACTGCTGTGCTACCATCTTTGGCCCGATATTGGTCCAGCTTTCGCCTTTAGAACAGCTTTCAAGTGGTATTGTGGGTTTACTGTAAGTAAGTCCCTCCGCCAACTTGGTATATTCCGATAATATGTTGTCTACAAATACCGAATGGAACCCATGGGTGACATCCAGTCTCCTTGCTTTAACGAGACCAAGTGAAGAGGCTCTGTCTGCGACAATGTCTTCGACCTCTTTGACAGAATCTTCGGTTCCAACGAGGACATAGCTAGAAGGTCCATTATGGCAGGCAATCTCGACCTCTTGGTCTGTACCGTATTGTCGGGTCAGAGAGACGAGTCTCATGACATTATCGATGTCAGACTCTAGAGAAATCATGGAGCCCCTTTCGGGGCCCCAATGGCTCTTGATGAGAGAAGCACGCCCAGCAATCAATCTTAAGGAGTCTTCGAGAGAAAGAGCACCTGTCACACACAAGGCTGTCAATTGCCCAAAGCTGTGGCCAATTACGGTTTCGACTTTTAATCCAGAGTCCAGCCATGACTTGGCACAAGAATATTGTAACGAAAAGAGCATGCAGTGAAGATCAATCACATCGTCAATGGGTTGCGAGTTGAAAATGTCAGGGAAAAGACCCTTTAGGTGCATGGATCGAATAATATCGTCGCATTTATTCAAGTGATATTGTAGCAGGAGCGAGTCACGATATGCCTCTTGGCAGAAGCTGATAGATCGTCCCGTCTGACCAGCAAAAACAAGTACAACCGGCCGTGCCTCAGGCTTAGCCTGTGTTTCGGACAACCCCACAACGATGCGAGTATCCAAGTCAGCCAGGGAGGTGGCTGTTCCTGTCACGACGTGAGCCAGTGATTTGTTTTGTTTATGCGCCAGATTGAATGCTATGCTTGCAAGAAGGTTGTCTTGCGTTAGTGAAGCTTGTTTTAACACGAAATGTTTCAGAGCCACAGAATACTCTTTTAGACTTGCATAGGAGTGCGCAGAGATGAGGAATGGATATCTGGATAGCAATTCTATTCGCGGAGTACTAGCGATGCCGCGAGGGGTAGCAACCTTAGCCGGAGGCTGACATACAATCATGGCAGCGTTGCTACCCGCGGCGCCGTAGTTGTTGATGCATGCTGCCATGAATCCTGCATGCCAACTCCGGTTGATCCTTGGAATTTCCATATTGCTTTGTTCCAAAGGTGCGATGTTCGGATTCAACGCGGTAAAACTGGCTTGCATGGGGATGGTTCTGTGTTGCATCATCAACAAGGATTTGATTAGCCCAGCAACACCTGAAGCGGCTTCGGTATGACCAATGTTGCCCTTGACGGAGCCAAAATGAAGTCTTCTTCCAGCCTGCCCGCCAAAAACCGTCCGAATGCTCTGACATTCGATCGGATCTCCTTTTGCAGTCCCAGTGCCATGAGCTTCCACATACGACACCTGGCTAGGCTTCATGCTAGCCAGCGACAATACTCGCTGATAGAGATTGCTCTGTGAAAATGAGCTTGGCACAGTGATTGGGGAGCAGTTATCGTTCTGGTTCACCGCAGTCCCCATAATTACACCCAGAATATTGTCGTTGTCGGACATTGCTGAAGATAGCTTCTTCAACAGGATCAAGCCTGCGCCTTCACCGCGGCAATAACCGTCGGCTTTTGCGTCAAAAGATTTCGATGCTCCAGTCGAGCTGAGAAAATTCGCGGCAGCAAGGTTCTGATGCAAAGTAGGACTAGTTATAACATTGACTCCTCCAGCCAACGCCATTGAGCACTCATCCGTCTGAATTGCTTTGCATGCTGTATGGATTGCGACAGCAGAGGATGAACAAGCCGTGTCGAAAACTATTGATGGGCCATTCAGACCGAAGAAGTGACTGATTTTCCCGCTCGCGAATGCTCGTACCATACCCGGGACGGAGAAGGCCGTTGGCATATGGGAAGCAACGTTGTCTTCGTAGTCCGACGCTGCAACACCCATATAGCAGCCAATGTCCTTCGCCGGTGTGCTTTCACTAAAGTACCCTGAGGATTCCAATGCCTCATAGGCGACTTGCAATACCAATCTATGTTGCGGATCCATCGATGCGGCTTCGCGGGAAGACTTTTTGAAGAAGCGATGGTCAAATGCATCCGCATCGCGTATAAAATTTCCCAGAAATTGAGTATTGGCGTCTGGACTACGCCGAAGTCCTTGGGTTGGGAATCTTTGTTCCGGGAGTCTTCTAAGCATTGATTTTCCCGATTGGATGACTTCCCAAAACTCCTCCACCGAGTCTGCGCCTGGAAACCTGCATCCCATGCCCACTACAGCGATAGCATTATCCGGATACGGGTATTCCGAAAGGCCAAGATTGGGTGGATGAGCAGACGTAGCATTGAGTGTCGTGCTATCTGTGTCGTCGTTTAGGGGGGTTGAAACTTGTGGGGGTGTGGGGTATAATGCCTGCCGGTGGGACATGTTGCGTACGATAACGAGTTGAAGATTTGACTCCTTCACCAATGGGCGGGGGATGCAATCAATGGGTCCGACCATGAGTATTGATTGTCCACTACTCTGACTAAGCTGCGAAACGGACGTCGTGATTGTTTTGTGCCAGTCTGATAACTCGACCAACATGGATCTCAAAGCAACTTCCTCCAAAGAGCCTCCCTTTATTATTTCGCCATCCAGATTGGCTCTCAAAGGCACTAGAGGACTACTGTTAGTAGGGAATCGGAGATTACTGTTACATTTGCACAGCTTTTGGATGCTTTTAACGGCGTCTTCGTGCACAGAAGAGTGAAAACGACCGCTCAAGCTGATAGGCTTTACCATCATACCTGCGTCGGTAATCCGACGTATGAGAGATGTAACAGCTGATTTGGGAATAGTGATTGTAGCGCTCGTCGTATCTGTAAGGACTGAGATGTATGCCTAAAAAGAACAGCTTAGTCAATTGTATACCACGAAAAAGGTGTGCAGGGTTTAGACCTCAGAGTAATCGTTCAAGATATCCAAGACCTGAGATTTGCCAACGTTTGACGTCCAGCGCACCGTAAAGCATGATGTCTCGCGGGGTGCGATGGCAAAACGAGCGTCAAGGTCGACGAAGGCTCCAATACACACGGCTAGGCGCAGAGCAACCGCACCAAATTTACTAATATCTTCTTCATCACTTGAACACGCAAGAGAAATTGCAGCCATAAAACCGGTGCAAAAGCCCTGGATGCCGCCATTCTGGACACGGTCCAAGACCTGAGCATGTGACGTGCCGGGTCCGACTTGCTCTAAGTAGTTGAAATATTCGATGATGTGTATGATGACTGTGAGAGGCGTGGACAAGACATTAGGCAGTATCTCCGAGCTTGAAACTGGGAGATCCCCTTGGTCGATCCATCTCTTGAAGTCTTTCAAGGAATCTAAGCCTGGGACTTGGGCTAAGGAAGGACTGGCTTCCACAAGAGACGGCCAGATATTAGGGAGGTCTCTTATTGCGGCAAGGAAATCTGCCAGATAATGATTGTTAAGCAAAAAATATCTGAGCTGGGAAATATATTCTATGGACGGGCAGGGAGTTTGGGGTCCAAATACGACAAGAGATGGCAAAGGCATTGAGTTGATCTTTGATTCTCACCCAAGAAACAGTTGAGTGTTCTCGGGAGGTTGGAGAAAGAATAGGTTTGAATGCGAGGTTTTGGTAACGGGGTCATCCACCGCTCCAAACGTTTAAAAAGTTAAGCCAAGTAGTTGATTCGAAGACCCCGAATAACAAGTTGTTACTTAATCACCACCTTAGTCAGGTCCATGATAAGAGTCAGGTGAAACATGCCTGAACACAGTCAGTAAGGGTCCGAAGCCTCGCGCTTACTCGGATCTCTGATGGTTCTTTGTTCTTTACCGGTGGGTAGAATATAGGTCAGATATCTGCGGAGATTCATTTCAAGCGTTTTGGCCTGAACAACTTGGCTCAATTGGCGGCCTGAAAAGTCGTGATCGTTCTGCATAACAGGACCCGAAAATGACCAGCCCCAGGCTCAATCGCCACTTTTTCCGGCTGTCCCATAGTTTCTCAGGCCTCATATGTATTGATTCAGGCAAAAATAAAAACCATTTTGGATTATTTCCACTTTTGAGAAAGCGGCCCTTCGGCTGGAAATCATGACCGTGGGACTTTTTCTGACCTTTTCCGTTGATAATCAAACTAGTCGCATGATGAAGTAAATGATTTAGGTTTTGTACTTGACCGCAATATTAGTAGCCACAAACTAATATTCGCCGAAAAGTCACCTATATCAAGAATGAAAGCGATCTGGCGGCGACGCATAAGAGAGGCCGTGGCCACATAACAGGCAATAGTCTTTGGCTTCACCAATGTCATTAGCCGTCTCAATTTGTACCTTTAAAGGCTCTCTTTCTGATTCCTTGGAAGCTTGACATGCGCTGTAGCAGTCTTTGTATAGTAAAGTTCTTCCAGTATTTATGCTCACCGCTGTTTGTGCTAACTAACCTCTTTTGTACAAAAACGGTTCTATACACGAGATTGAAGACGTGACGTATGACATGAATTGGTTCTTTGATTGACGAAAAGACCTTGTTATCAGTGAACAGGATGTGTTGATGGCAGAACAGGGCTTGCTAGGTGCCTGAAGTCTCGCTACCGGGTGCGTTGATCATGTCGGAAGAAGGTGATGATTCGCTTTTGGGAGGACGAATGCATGAATTCCCAAATGTTCCTTTTCCGCTCCGACATCTCGTCATGTCTCAACCTCTATGGTGGTTGGAATGATTCTCGAATATAGAGAATGCCGGAAGGAGCTTCCTCATCACCCTGGTGACCTCTAGGGCTGGAGGTAGAAGCTTAGTCAGCCAGAATCTCGTGATTCGGCTCCATTGAACCAATATACAACTCTTCCATTCCACACACAGCAGAGGTATCCAAAAAGCAATCACTCATCATCTTCGCAATCCCGGACGGAAATGAAGAAACCGCGATTCGGTAGTAGATGTGCCTATTGCTGTCGCTATTCTCGTGCATATTACTGAGGTCATTGCTCCTACCTGCCTGCCACCAATGACTGGCTCGTTTGCGCAGAGCTACAGCCCAATTGCATGATCGGGATGTCGAACGATAGGTTAGGATATCAATGATTCAGATCTGCCCCTCTCAAGCTCAAGACGCTTGAATGATGCCCAGCTACATAGCAGCTATCCTACGTGATCCTCCATTATGCACTCTGTGGATGGGATCCTCGAGGCGCTCTACCCGGTGTCAGCCTGGGAGTTCCGGAAAATGACTCGGTGTTGGCTCGTGATCAGTCCTGGCTAGAACCGAAGTGGGAAGAATTCCAGTCTCTAGCAGTGACTATGCGAGTATTTATCTCGTTTTTCTGTGGATTCATGAAGATGTGTTTCCGGTGTAATCGATAGTCTCCCTTATTGTTTCATCTGTCAGGCCGCAAGATCCACTTTTTTTGACTCCACGTTTGCGGCTTAAAAGTCAGAAGCAAGCAGCGATTGGGATCTAGAGATGGCCACAACACCATCACCTTGTACATGGAAGAGGGGTTTCGCCGAACCAGCGGAGATAGCATCATGGACCGACGAAGCGAACCACTTGAGCGAATTGGGCGAGAAGCCTCACTACATCATTCCACTATCCCAGGACTCATTAACTTCTGCTATCCACAACTCCCTTGGCCAGAACCTACTCAGGACGTGGCCAACACTATACAATGGTACTGAGTCGCCTTCTGGCACCCCTGCTTGGTGGAAGCCGTTAGAGGAGGTTGACGTTTTAATCTGTGGTGGCAAGTGTTAGTGCCAATCACAAAGCCATCGATACTAACCACTGTATTGTAGGGGGACCGTTTGGCCTCGAAATTGCGCTCAGTCTTGCCAGACAAGGCTTAAGTTTTCGTATTGTTGGTAAACTCGCCGCGCTGAACGCGCTGTATACTGCCCATGACATAGAGGGGGAAAGTTTCTAACAATGGAGTTCTTCAGACAAAGCCGAGGCTCCGTTGCTGGCTGGTCGAGCGGATGGAGTCCAAGCACGGGCTCTTGAACTTTTGCATTCATGGGGTCTGGCTCAAGAGGTCCACGAAGAGGGACCAATACTCAATTCCACTGCTCTATTCAAAGATGGCGCAAAACTCTTCTACAATTGGAGTTCCCAATGCGATTCTAGATACAAGGGCATTCACATTATCACCCAGGGCCAAATGGAAAGGATTTATATCAGAGATCTCTTACGACACAAGGTGCTAGTTGAGCGACGCACTGTGGTTGATGGCTTCGAAGTCGGGGATGAATCACTATCGTCTCATCCGGTAAAGGCGACATTGAAAAATCTCGAAACCGGACAGAGAGAACTCATTCGAGCCAAATACTTGGTTGGTGGCGATGGGGCTGCAAGTAGCATCCGTGAGCAACTGAAGATTCCTTTTGATGGAAACACAACAGACATCTACTGGGCAATTATGGACTGCGTATTCAAGACCGACTATCCCCATATTTTGGATTTCAGGTATAAGAAGCGTCGCATCTTGGTTTACTTTGACTAAAGCCTTGATAACAGTATAATCACCAGGGCTGAGCATGGTGGATGCATCATAATCCCTCGGGAACAAGGATATACTAGGTGGGCCGATTTCTGTCTGCCAGTCCAGACAAAGTATTCGTCTTGCTGACCCTAGCGTAGAATCTATACCCAGTTGAATGGCGAGAAAGCAAGACAACTTGACAAGAACCGTCAGGCTCGACGCAATGCTTCTGCGGTGGGGGATACCCGAATCGACGATCATGAGATTACTGCTGAAGAAGTTTTGGAACTCACAAACAAAATACTGGACCCTTATACCGTGGAATTTGCTTCATCCTTGAGCTGGTTCTCTGTATGGAAGGGTAAGCTCGTGCATCACCTATATTGATGCGTCAGAATTTGCGAATAATGAATTCCCAGTCAGTGAGCGTGTTGCCCGTTCCTTCTCTTCGCCCGATCTGAGGGTACATATAGGTGGCGATGCAGCGTGAGTGCTTACCTTCTGGATTTCCGATGATAAACTTACCAACCCCATCCTCAACAGCCACGTACACAGCGTTCTTGGCGCATTTGGCCTAAACTCCTCCATATACGATGCCGCCAACCTTGGCTGGAAATTAGGTCTCTGTGTCCACAAACTAGCAAAGCCATCCTCTATTCTGCCAACCTACGATCAAGAGCGCCGACTGTTCGCTAACCGCGTCATTCGTTGCTCTGGCACCTATCTGCGCTTCATCTGCAACTCCGATCTCCCACTGGCAGAGCTGCGTGGTCTCGGCGAAGAGCTAGAAACGCATGACGAGAGCCTCCCCATCCGAGATGGGACTCGAGAGGCAGACGTCCGCTTCCTCGGTGCCTTCTTCGGTCGCAACGCCAAGTTCCTGCTCGGCGTAGAAGTACCAATCGTGGAGTCGGCGATCTGTCCTCCAATGCCGAAAGGTGCAAAGCAGACACCTATCACTGTCTTAAACGGTGCTCGGGCGCCGAATCCACGCGTTTGCTTCGGCCCTTCCTATACGTCTTACCTCTACGACAAAATGACAGGAAGCTCAAGATTCCACCTCCTGATCTTCGGCTCCGATCTACGCGGCATGGTGCGCGAGCGCATCGCTCGCTTCTCTCAGCAAGGCCTAGGACCAGGAGGGTTCTTCGCTCGATTCGGCGGGCGCAGCAGATTCAACATCGTGCTCGTCGTCAAGGCCCTTCCGCACGAGACAGAGGAGCTATTCAGCGGCAGTTACGGAGAAGACAACGAGCTTGGCCTCCTTGGAGACAATGCCACGCTCGTTTTCGACGACAGAAGCCCCGACGAGGACGCCCATTACTGGTATGGAATCAACCACGCACGAGGCGCGGTTGTCGTCGTGCGCCCGGATCTCTGGGTCGGGATGAGCGCGTGGCCGGAGGACGTGCAGGCGATTGATAGATACTTTGCGGGTTTCTTGGTGGAGCAGGCTGCGGAGGCGGAAAACCTGAATGGAAGGGCCGCTGAGGTCGACGGCGTGGCAGCTGCTAAAGGCCTTGGCGGAGCCAACGGGAATGGTAATGGTAATGGTACTGGGCGTATTGACGGTTGTGACGGTGTGGAAGTGACTATGAATGGCCACGATAAACGAAAACGAAACGTCGACGAGTCCTCGTATACCAACGGCCACGGCGACAAACACATCAACGGCAGCCACGTATCCAATGGGGACGCTAATGGACATGTCCATGAGAACGCCAATTGAAGCCTGGCTAAATGTTAGATGATGGGGCTGGGAAGCTTATAATAACCGTCTTCTTAGTACTAAAATTGTATCTAGCTATTGCAAGTCCCAAGAGTGCGAGTTGACTAGGTAGTGTCCTGCTCTACCAGAAAACTCCCTTCCCCCCGCAGCGTGAAGAATGGTAGTAACATTTGCAACCCAAAGCCAACTTGCAAAGACAAAACCACTTATTCGCAAAAGACAACCATAACAAACGTGACCAAAAAAGTCTTACACTCTACAAAACCCGCAATCCCCTCGCCCCTGAAATCCTTCACCTGGTCCCCAGTCCACTCTCCCACTCTCTCACCTCACCCCAAGCCACTCCCACCCATCGCCCCCTCCCAAACTCTACCAATCCTACCCGCTTCCCCTCTCCGTCGCAAGCTCCACCAACCACGCCTAATCATTCCTAACCTCATAAAAAATCGTAAACGGCTTCACATCCACGCCCGTCCGCTTCCCCTCCTTGAGCAGAATCGCAGAAACATTCGCGATCCCGCCCTCGTGCGATGCTGCCGCCGCTGATCCCAACACAAACCTCGGTCAGCCTTTGCCCCTCTCTCACATATTAAAAAAAAGCTATTATTTCCAAAGCTGAAGGAGATGGTATAGCACGCTTGCAGGTAATGCGGGGAGGGGGACTCACGAAACGTCGTCCCAGTCTCGCACCGCCAATTCCTCCACGCCACCGCCGTTTCGTTGGCGATAACGGTTTGTTGGACGCTGATGAGGGCCCATTCGCCGTGGAAGGAGCCGCCGTGGGGGACTTGGACGGAGGGGGGGTCTGCAGTAGAGGAAGTCAGGGACGGGTCTCACTGGGTTTTTGATGGGGGGGGCACGAAGGGGGGTTGTTGCATGTGGTTGTATAAGGGAATGGGGGGTTATGCACCGGCAGCCTGGGCATAGCCTTGCTCGAAAGAGCCGTCGGGGTTGATATCGTTTTTAGTGAGCTGGAGCTGCGTCAGCGGGTTCGTGGTACGATGATGCTTATGGGAAGAGCGCTTTCGTTTCCTTACCACCTCGCTGATCTGGTAGTATCCGCCAGCTGGACCGTCTGGGCCCGTGAAATTGAACGAGCGCGTAGCGCCAACCACGCGGTCTTTTCCGGTGGTACTCGCTACCGTAATTCCGCCCTGCCATTGGATTTGAAAGACTAATGGCGAAAAGGTTTTGGTTAGATGTATGTAGGGGAGTGGGTTTGGGGGAGTAGGGGGGTGGAGTACAGTGGTCCATAATGTTCTGGACCTGGAGCGCGGGGGCGCCGATGATGCCAAAGGAGGTGAGGTTCTTGAAGGTGGTGCCCTGGGGACATTTGCAGGGGCGGTCGATTTGATTGCAGGGAGGGAGGTAGGAGGAGGATGGAGCTGTGAGGGCTAGGAGCGGGAGAGTGGACAGGTAGGGAAGATAGGAGAGAAGCATTTTGTTGGAAGAGCTAGATTCAGTTGAAGGGATCGCAACGGATCGGTTTCTTTCGAAAAGCGTCGGAATGCTACAACAAAAAGCGAGGGGAATCGATGTGAACACATCTCCAGAGACCTGGCTCAAGCGGAGCGCTTTATATGATTGTCTTTCTTACGCAGGTCATCCCGTGCCTGATATAGAAGCATGGAAGCCACGAGCCAAGAAATATGGCGTTCCGACATGAAATGCTGACATTCAGCCCATGGCCCGACCTAGGCAATCTGATGGTCATGGAGGATGTCGCCTGGGTCTTCTCAATCCTGTCTGACTCCCTTCATGTCATAACTGGTCTAATGAACGCCTGCCTGCTCAAGGCTCTCTCACGTCATGTTACGCCTCGGGCCCGTATATGGGGGCGGTTGACAAAGACATATACGATGTGAGTGCGGCGAGGGCGGTGGTGAACAATTATGGATAGCGAGCCGCAGAAAAGGCTTTCGGAGGTTTGATTTGTGGCACACCAAGTCGTTAAGGCTTGCTTGGCTGAAGAGGAGAGAGTGGCTGCCATATTCAAGAGATCCAACTTGTGTCTCCAATCGCGTAGATTAAGGATGCAGGTCCGATCTCAGATTTACAGCAAAACCCGCCGATTCGCTGATGAGGCAAGAGCTGACCACACACTTTCTAGGCTCCGGAGAGGGCACCAAAAAGCCAGTCAGGCGATGGTGGTGGCACGGATGTAAATCCATCGAGGTAGGCAGTGCAAACCCTGACTCCGTGGCTTCACTATTTCGTCATATTGCTTGATTCGAGGAGTCTTCTTCAACGATTTTACTTGAATCCGTACTAGACTATATCTGACATTGAAGATCGGAATGCGGGTCTTCTTTTACCACCTTGAGACCAAAAAAATATCATCAAACAAATTTTCTGAGCTCGATCACTCACTTGTAAATTTGACTCATGTCTCCCCTGTGAGATGGTGGAATCTACTAGGCCGGCGTCATACGAGTGGAAAAACTCATTCATCAGTCTAGATGATGACCCCGGTTCGCAAATCACTTCGGTCCCCGGACTCACTCGGGGTCCCATTTGGCATCACGTGATCACGTGTTTGGTAAAATCGAATTAGAAGAATGGGACTGGATGTCGTGTTGAGTTGTGCTTCGGATCTGCTTCTTCGCCGGCTAGATTTCCCTCGTTCAAAGAGATGAAAACCGCAATGCATTGTAATTTCAGTCGCGATGAATGAGGCATCAGAAAAGGAAGCCATTCCTGAACGCGCCATGACAGAGAACAATTGCGGAAATCAATACTGGGACGTTCGAATCGGCATGGTTTTCAAGTGCAAAGATAGGTTGCCAGCGTGAGATACTAGGGTAGATGGATTGGTGTTTATTGCGAACTCAATCAGTTGGGAAACAGGCTGGAAAGAAGTACGAGGCATACACAAAGAAAAGAAAGAGATATGCATAGGTAGCTGGTAGAAGCTTACGGAGTACATGTAGCAGAACGGGGAATTACGCATACAAAATAGAATCACCAATCAGAAGCAGCGGAAGAACATTAGATAGAAGCCGCATGCATCTATGCCATACATCATGAGATATCTTACTTCGAAAGTAAGTACTTTAGCGAGAAGACGAATGTCAGAATTAAGCTGTAACATACATACCTATGTCAGACATCAGTGGTAATGAATGTACTTTACCGAACCGACAGAAGGATGTCAGACTTTAGTTGTAACGTACCAAATCCGTGTCAGAAATTAGGTACGATCTAACCGAAAGCGGGTATCATAATCACAAACATCAGATCAGCTCCCTTGAGGTATTCCGTACTCTATCACAAATGTAAGGACCCAGGTGAATTGTTGCCTTGCAGGATCGTAAACGCTTTCATGAAGGTGGGGCAGAAAGCTAGTGAAATGTGAATTAGTAATTGCCCATTACTTGTGTAACAAAAGAGCTCGAACAACACCTGCACCTACTTATCCAGCCTCTCCTCAACCAGCTGCTCTTATCCTCACGGCCCACTCTCATCGACATCAACTTCTATTCTATCTTCTAGGTACCAAAGGAACGACACCGCCCAGACAAACCTTCTACTCTGACTGCAACCATGCCTAACGTTCTCATCCTCGGCGGGACTGGTTACTTGGGTCTTAGCCTAGGGCAGTCCCTCTTACGCTCCGGCAATTATTCCGTATGGGGCCTGGCACGCACTGCAGAGAAAGCCAAGCTCCTCACCACCAACGAGATCAACCCGGTAGTCGGCGATGTATCTGATCCCGCGACCATAACCTCGGCCATCGCCAAGGCCTCGATCGACGTTGTTATCGACGCGACTTCAGCCTACGAGCAAGCCTCCACTATCCTCAAAGCCGTCATCCAGGCCTCCAAGACCCGCCGTGACGCACTAGCCAGAGAAGGCGCCGTGGGGCCAAAGCTCGGCTTCGTCTACACCTCGGGCTCATGGGTCCATGGCTCACCGAAAGAGAGAGTCAGCGACCTCACCCCTGTTGGCAATAGCCTGGCGTCTAGCAAGCCCGCCACAGCTGTCAGCTGGCGTCCAGGGCACGAACAAGCCATCCTTGCGGCGCGCGACACCCTCAATATTGCCATCCTCCGCCCCGGCGCCATGTACGGCCGCACCTCCTGGGTATGGGGAACTTGGTGGGGTGGTGTACTCGCGGCCTCAAAGAGCGGTAGCATGGACGCCATTCAGGTTCCTGCAGATTGCGAAGCAGTGACCGGCTGCATCCACGTTGATGACGTAGTCTCCGCCTTTCACGCTGCGGTGGACCGTATCGATGGCCTTTTGGGCGCGTGGCCTGTCTTCGACCTGGTTGGAGAGACTATATCGATTGAAGAGATTATGGGCGCAGTCAAGGAAATCTTAAACGTCAAGGCCCCGCTCAAGTACGCTGGTACCCACGGAAACCCGTTCCTTGAGGCACTTAGTTTGGTCAGCAAGGACGATGCCTCACGCGCTCGGATTGTGATGGGATGGCAGGCGAAACGTACGGAGTTCTTGCTGAACATGCCGGTATACGTCAAGGCTTGGGCTGCAACGCAGGAGGGCAAGTAAGTAAGTTACGCTGCTTTCCGAGAGAGAAATTCAAAGTTAGTACTTTCTTTGAGTAAAATAGGAAGCTGACCTGTTGGTTATCTGCACAGGTCAGAAAGCAACAGCGACAACGATAATGGGAAGCCCAAAAAGGGGAAAACGGGGCTTGTCAGTAGGCTTTCCATGAAGTTGCAGGGAAAAGCTTGAACATGCTTGGTTCTTAGATGGAATAATGCTGCTGTATGCTAGCTTTCCTAGGCAGACCTTGGGCTACAATGGCTTCAGTAGCATAGCTTCACAGAACTTCATACACTTCTATTCTTGATCTTCGACAGACCACGATAATGAGATGGCGTTGACAGAAGGAGAATGCCGAGTCTAGTGTCCCTTAGTCATGGATCCAACACCCTCGCGACTACTGTAAACCTAGGTGAAGTTAAATACCTTAACTTACCCATACTTTAACTGGAATTCATGAATCCACCATTTCCAGATGCTCTTTGGCTAAAAGCAAGAAATGCATGAAGGGCTACCACTGGAGGCTAGTTCAGATACAATATGATTGAGCCGAGTATAGTGACATGGCCTGCAGGCTGCATGACATCATCCTTCGTACAAATAGATTGGTCTGGTCTATGTAATCCTCGCCGTTGGAGATGAGATTCAGCATATGACCTTCGATGCTTGTTGGTCCTCTAGTAACTTTCTTGGTCTCAGAGCGATGGAATTCTGCTTTGTCTCAATGTCTTCCGGAAATTACAAGGCGTATCTAAGCTTCGCCGATTCCTGTGTCGGTTTAGTTGGCCTTAGGTAAACTGCTGCATCTCTGCAGAAGGATGGGTTAATGCTCCTCTCTCTCATAATTCTAATGCTCGCTATAAAATTTCCATTGCTACTGAGCACCAAACCACCCGAGAGTCTTATATTTTCTTCCACTTCCATCCGGCCTGCACATTCCTAGCCGCAATCAGCAAAACGCAACCAGCTCCCATCGCTACCCCAGCGAAAATCTTCAGATATAGATATCTGCCGCCATCCCTAATGATCAGAGCGCCAGCGATCGGATTCCCCGTAAGAGCGGCGATGCTAATAATGCTGAAAGTGGTTCCTATGCGCAAGCCGATTTCCTGTACACTGGAGAGCTGCTGGATAAGGGCGGGAGTCAAGGAGACGAACGTGCCGGAAGTGAAGCCGAAGAGGGCGGAGAAAACTATGGTGAGAGCGGGGGTGTTCGCTGGGATCCAGAGGGCTAGCACGAAGATTGAGGAAAGGGCGGTGGTGACGATCATGGTATTGAAGCGGCCGAAACGGTCGCCTAGCCAGCCTGGGATCACGCGGCCGAAGATACTGTAAATTTAGTGAGCGGTTGAAGATCGATATAAGGGCCGTCTGGGTGAAGGGGGCGGCAATGTGGGGAAAGTGTGCGGGGTTGGGTCATGATAGGAAATCTCTCACCTTACGCCATTTAGAATAGCGATCTGGTAGTTGGCGAGGTCATTACTCATGCCTTGATTCCGGGCTTCGAGGACGAGAAAGTTGAAAGGAACGAACATGCCCCAGGAAAAGCAGAATAATCCGAGAGCATTGAGGAGAAAGGGAACTTCGCTTAGGGGCCGGAAGAAGGCCTTTAATTCCCAAGGTTTTGGGCTGGTGGGCGTACGAATCTCGACGGTGAGAATGGCGATGAACAAAAGGAATAGAAAGATGAAGGCGCATGTACGCATTGCCCATGGGAATCCGACTTCCGCAATCATGCGAGTAACCAATATACTTTGGACATAGTTAGTACAAGAAACCTGACTATGGCTATCCTCACAGCAACGAGAAAGCGCGTAGGTTACTTACGGTAGTAAGCATCCGCTGAGAGAAGACCCCGAAGCCACAACACCAAATGCCAGCGCCCTTCTCTTCAAGAACCACGACCCAACCGGGCCAGTGCCAGCAGAAAACAATGCGGCTGCTCCAAGAGCGCTGCAGATAGACTGTGCAAGAAAGAATTGATAATACTTTGACGCCAAGGACGCCATCATCAGGCCAAAAACATGCACAAAAGTTCCAAAATACAGTAGCGGCTTGGGCCCATAATTGTCGAAGATTTTGCCATACACCGGTGTACTAGCATACATCATGCTCGCCTGCTCTCCGTGCGGTCAGCTTTTGATTGCGAAAAATTCTAGGCGGCGCCAGTACGGACTTCTACAGATGTAATCCAAGCTACCGTGCTTGGGGTGTATTCTCTTAACTCATTGTTCTGGTAGTGATTTTGAAAGATGCCGATACAATTGACCCAGCCGAAGCTGGCGAAGAGGCAGCACCACGCGCCGAGCACAACGGACCATGCTTTGGAGCCGCCGTCCGGGGGATCAGACACGGAGGAGGAGGCTTTTGGGGTGGGTGCTTTCTCTCGATCGAGAACCGGAAAGGCCTCACGAGACAAGGTACTGGCCGGCGACGCCATTAATGTCGACTTACAGACGTGCGGATGTAACTCTTCTGCGTGTCTGGAGCCTCAGCTGCGAAGAAATCGCAGGCACTGCTTCGCTAGGTAGTTTGCAAATAAGGTTCACGTGTTGGGAGAAGATACTGCATTACGCAGTTACACCAACGATGCAGACCCAGAACAACACAGGAACCGAGTCACGGCCATAAAACTTATTTCCGATCCGAAGCTTTGGAGATTGGAAATATTCGGTAATTTACCAAATGTATTACTGACGAATGTAATAAAACCGGAATTGTCATACAAGCCGTATTGCTGATTGCAAATGCAGGCTTGGACTACCCAAAGCATATGCAGAACGTGTTTGTTGACTTCGCGAGATCTGTTCTGGGATATCAGCACAAACTCACTGTACAATCACACATCTCAATCTCCAGACACACAGCACCATGTCACTAACAGGCAAAGTCGCTCTCATCACCGGCGCCTCCAAAGGCATTGGTAGAGCTACCGCTCTCCGCCTTGCCAAAGACGGCGCAAGCGTCGTCGTCAACTACATGTCCGACACAAATGGCGCCCATGAAGTCGTCAAACAGATAGGTTCAGACAGGGCTATAGCAATCCAAGCGGATGCTAGCAATGTCTCTGCCATTACAGACCTAGTGAAGCAGACCATTGCCCGATTCGGCAAAATCGACATCCTGCTCCCTTTTGCTGGGATGATGGCGCCAAGTCCCCTTGAGTCCACGAGCGAGGAACTCTTCGATAAGATGTTCGCGCTGAACGTCAAAGGCCCGTACTTTCTTTGCCAGGTGTGTTCTTTATGCCGTCTTTCCTTCACACTGCCAAAGTTTTGTACCCTGCCAAAGGCTCACATTACCCCTTTCTTAGAAAGCGGCGCCCCATTTATCTTCGGGCTCCCACGTCGTGCTTGTATCCACGACACTCGCTGCCGCTTCCACGGTGCTGCCGCCCTATCTTCCCTATCTAGCGACCAAGGGCGCGATCGAGCAGATGACACGCGTCATGTCGAAAGATCTCGGGCGTAAAGGCATCTGCGTCAACTGCGTTGCTCCGGGCCCCACCAGTACGAAGCTATTCATGAGCCACCAGACAGAACAGAGTCTGAAAATGTTGGGAGGCCTGAATCCAAACGGGAGGATTGGGCAGCCAGAGGAGGTGGCGGATGCGATTTCGCTGCTATGTGGAATTGACAGTCGCTGGGTGATGGGGCAGACGTTGAGGGTCAATGGAGGAATGGCTTGATTGAGAACCGCGTGGCTACAGATTGTTTCGTGCGGACACTGTAGAACCATACCCTTTAGGTCCAAATGGCGATACAGCTGCTTAGAACACGATAAGATGCGGTAGTGCAGACGCTCATTGCATCCAATCTGAGCTATTAGTCATCGTGATCCGAGACACGTCCGACGTGGGACTAAATCTGTTAAATTCCATCTTACCTGGGGTCGCATCTCATAGGTCCCCACCTTTTCCTCATCTGCTATAAGCGATCCTAGGTAGAGCCGTATATACCCCCTTTAACCAGAGTATGCGAGATTCCAAGCACAAATAGGAGGTTCGCCCCACCCCTGCCTGCCTTTCTCGACGTTTGTTTTACCGTCGCCAACGACCTGAACAGGTAAGTTAGGACGCAGAATGGCCTTTACTCAGCAAGCATCCACCACTCTCAGTATAGTGTACACCCACCCAATTATCCTCGCCCTCGTGCCTATTCTCGTAATCATCTTCACCACCGCGCGCTCATACCACAGTCTCGCACACATACCCGGTCCTTTCCTAGCCAGGTTCACGAACATACCACGTTTCTCGTGGGTACTGAGTTACCATGCACATGATATCCACACGGCACTGCATAGACAGTATGGCCATCTGGTGCGTTTCGGGCCGAACATGGTGTCGGTTGCAGACCCGGCTGAGGTGGGCAACATCTACGGGTTTGTGAAGCCTTGGCTGAAGGTGAGCCGCGGGTGCTGTTTCTCTTTATCCGAAAATTGAGTCATCTGTGCGGCGGTGGCAAAGGTGATTGGTGAAATAATTTGAGGAGTTCCATCCGAGACCTGGTTCAACAGCTAGAGGCTGCGGACATGAACGATTGCTGATGCATTCAAGTCCGACTTTTACCACGCGCTTCTGATGAAGCCCCGTGGGAAGCCGATTCCTGGGATCTTTGCTGCGCAAGATGAAGCCGTCCATCGAGCCCTCAAAAAGCCCGTTTCTGGGTCATATTCGATGAGTACCCTCGTCAATTTTGAACCGTACGTCGACACCACCATGCGCGTCTTTTGCGATCAGCTCGAAGCTCGCTTCATCAACGACAGCGGAGACAAGTCGCCACCCTGTGATTTTGGCCAATGGCTGCAGATGTTTGCATTCGACGTGATTGGGGAGATGACCTTCTCGAGACGATTAGGGTTCTTAGAGACTGGGGAAGATGTGAACAAGGTTATGGCGTCGATTTGGAATATGTTCAAGCAAACATCGCTAGTAAGGGAATAAAAAGTTCCATACGACGAAAGAGTACAGCCGCTGAGTGCAATCAGGTCACCCAAATGCCTTGGCTTGAGAAGTTCTGGACGAATAACCCAATTCAAAGGTACCTAAGAGGGGGAGGAGTAAGCCCGGGAGCGGCATTTGCAATGGCACGTGTTCAGGAAAGACGAGAGCTTCAGAGGACAACGCAAAAGAATGACTGGCACATCAACGACCGAGATTTCCTTTCCCGGTTCATGGAAATCGAGTCGAATGACAAAAGTATTCCCCCTTGGTAAGGCTTGGATTACCTTGGTTGTGAGTCCATCATTTAACTGCTGACAGGGCTTTGGCTGTCTGGACGTCGTCCAACATCACCGCTGGAAGCGACACGACCGGTATTTTCTTACGAACCCTTTTCTACCAGCTTCTCACCCATCCATATACACTAAATAAACTACGTGCCGAGCTTGACGGCGCTGCAGCCGCCGGCAATCTGAACCCGTTAGCATCGTGGAGACAAACGCGAGAGCTTCCCTATCTTGACGCCTGCGTGAAAGAGGCTGGCCGGATTCATCCGCCTTTCGGACTGCCTATGGAAAGAGTCGTACCGCCAGAGGGCGCAACGATATGCGGCGAATTCATCAAGGGGGGAACGCTTGTAGGGATGAACTCCTGGGTAGTCCATAGAAACCGGGATCTGTACGGCCAAGATTGTGATGAGTGGAATCCAAACCGCTGGCTTTGTGAGAGCGATAAAAGAAGGAAGATGGAAAACGCGTTGCTGACTGTAAGTTCAAATTTTCCGACACAACAGGTCAATATTTATTGGTCACTGTTCCTGCTGCTGCTGCTTGCAAAAATCAATGCTGATAATAGCGCTTTGACTCCTGCGTAGTTCGGTGCCGGCCATCGATCATGCATGGGAAAGCATATATCGTACCTGGAGATTTATAAAGTGGTGCCCACAGTGCTCAGACTATTTGATGTAAGTTTGTGAAAGAATTATTGGGAAGTGGTATGGAGTCAGAGAGCTAACAAAGCCGGAGCAGATTGAACTAGTCGGCCCAGAAGAGGGTGGAAATTGGAAAGTGCAGAACCGGTGGTTCGTTATGCAGTCTGGCTTTGTTGTGAGGTTGAGGAAAAGGAACCAGGAAACTATCAAGGCCGCGAATTAGAGTGCCAAGGTGGAAGAAGAGCTTGGCCTGCTGATAAGTAGCTCGAAACATTAAACTAGACATCCCATGGAAGCTATAACAGTGAGCTCAAAGTTGATCGCTCCATCATCTGGCATATATAGTCGAAGCCTGAAATGAGAGGTATTGCGCAGCTGAGCGGAGAGGCTGGGTACAATAGCTGAAGATGGCTGATGTCGTTGTTCTATTATTGCGATTTAGGACTCTATAAGGTCTTCCAAAAGTCGCTTATAAGACTGCATTGCTTTCTTCGCATAGCCAGACATATCCTTCCAGTCCTGATCATCTCCCCGAGGTCCCCCATCGAAGACCTCCATCGAGAACCAAGCACGGAACCCAGTGCTAAGTACCGCTCTAGCGACGTCAGTTACGGGAAGATATCCTCCGTCAAATGGCACTGGTCGCAAGCAACTACTCCATCTACCTCTTGGCCGCAATCCACTATCATCAGGATTTGGGTCTAGCGGTTTTTGGGGCTTGTAAGCATCTGATATCTGAAGTATGAAAATCTTGTCCTGCGGTATGGTTGCGCCGAGCTCTTCTAAGCTCTTATAGAACTGCTTCGCCAGGGCGTCACGTCCCCCCTCAAGCTCGATCAAACCAGTGACTGTAGTGGGGTCGGCCCATTCTCCACCAGCAGTCTGGAAGGTATCGAGGCACAAGCCGATGTTAGGTCTGTCGACCTTCTCCACGATCTTCCATACATCCTTCCAATCCGGAGTTTGGGTCGCCCAGCACCAGTTCTCGTAAGCCAGACGGAAGTTGTGTGGTGCAAGCAGATCCGCAAGCTCTCTCAAGTCGTTGGATAGTACTTCAAACGAGCTGGTGATGTTTGGAGAATCGGTGGAACCAACCTCAAGTAACATCAGCTAAAGTTTTCATGCTTTTGGTATGGAAATCTGAACACTGACCTGAAGCATATCAGTCCCAACAGCTTCCATAATTCTAATCCACCCTTTCGCTCGCCGAAAGGCATCTTCCCGCTCCTCCGACTGTGGTTTCCAGCCTTCAAAGTTCGCGAAAGGTTGTAGCATGACGATCTTGAGTCCGACTTCATCACACAGTGACCTGACTTGCGTGCCGGCAGCGCATAGTGCATCAAAGTCCTGCGGCTGTACATCTTCTTTGTGGTGCTTCGAAGTGAACGACAGCAAGTCGGGGAATCCCAACTCAATGCCCTGAAAGCCAGCAGCAGCTATTGCCTCGAGCTTTTGATGCAGGTCATGGTCAGGTGAACCGATCGAGACAGTGGCGTAACACGTTGGAATGGTAGAGAGGGAGGCTTTAGAGAGTGACATAATGGCAGCCCCATACGCCTACGCTTTCCTCGGTCATCAGCACAACCCAATGGGAATCAATACAGACAGAAAATACGTTGCTCCGGTGTGCAGAAGACAGCGCTATCGTGACTGAACCCCCGTCTGCCAATTGGCGATAGTGCTTTTTGGGGATCCTTACTCTTACTTCGCTTTACTTCCCACAATATTACTTCGGGTATCCAGCAAACTGATAATACTCATCGCTTTCCGTGGACAGGTGGAGTAGGTAGGTTGATAGTTCTGCGTTTGGAGGCCTCCGAGGGAAGAGAGAGCGATAACGTCATCTCTCCCGCATCTTCTCGAGTTCTCAACTAGAGAGTAGATGAAGTAGATAACTCGTTCGCTACCTTCTCCAATCGACATGTCTGGGTTATAAGTGGTAAGTTGAACGTGAGGTCGCGCAACTCATTTGTTCCGGGTCATACAGTACATCCAAGACGATGTTTCCTACGCGTTGGGCTCAGTTGCGTGGTATTCTAATTCTAGAATAAAGAACGAAGTCCAGTCCAGGGTTAACGTCCGAACCGCTTGGCCAAGCTGAACCTCTAATTTATCCAGTAAGCATTGTTTAGTGCAGACTTTTTGAAGCTCAACTTTTGAACAGACAGGATAGAGTAATCTGCCTACAAGCGTATTCTAATAGTATTTTGCTGGCAAATCTCTGGGCTTAAGGGCTTGGTCCGTCTTCTCACGTATGTTGACGCTTACTCTCGTGGTTTACCCACTACTGGTAGCGACCTAAAGAAGCTCTACTACGACAGCCCATCAGCATTCCTGGGACTGAAAAGCACTTGAATATAGTAACTTAAGCAACCAATGATTCTACACGGACTTCGGAATGTTTCCTAGAAAGAAACAGCATAAGCAGGAGATCTAAGCCGTCGCCCAGTCAAATGCGCTGTATATTCAAAAGACGTTGGAGGCTTGCTTACGCCTTTTCCTTACACTATCTCACATCAGCAGCCACATAGTCTAGACATCGATGCTTTAGCACTGTCCTACAAGGGAAAGCGTTCATAATTGGAAGCATCGTCTGAGGTGATGGTCTATGCTGGCCAAATAGCTGGTCTTGTTTTGGGTAGCTCCGTCAGACTTGTCGTGGACATCCTCCGTCGACAATGTCTCCACCGAGTATATAAGTTGTTGCACGCCTCAGTCTCTCCCTTCTCTCATTACGCTTCCCTAACATTCAATTTATTTCCTACGTCTATCAGTCCACGCAATAAGCATTTCTTTGCTGTTATCGCACCATCACTTGACTTTACATTCCCTTTTATTCTTTACGTTCGACTCCTTACCTCTTCCTTAACATCATGATGGCTGCTGCTTCATCTACAGTCACCGTTACCCAAGCCTGTCTTCCAGGACAGACAAGTGCAACAGGCTCCTCGGGCCAGTACAGTGCTCCTCCGCCCCAGTATGGCGCTTCCACCGTTACAGTCACTGTGACAGAAATGAAGGTCGTCCCACCAACGACGGTTACAGTGACATCTACCGCAAACGCTGCCCCTGCTCCTGTCACCATAACCAAGACAACCACTATTGGAAACCAAGGGTCTCCTGTTATGACAACGGTTACCGATTACCATTCTCTACCGCCCCCTCCAGGAGCTACAACAGTATGGACTACCTCCGCAACTACCACGGCTTCTGGCTCTAAGCAAACCCATCATGTCGAAGTTGGCACCTTCAATGGCACAGTCAAGTTTGTCCCTGACAATGTCGTTGCCGAAATTGGTGACGTGGTTGAGTACAACTTCCTTGCAAAGTCGCACTCTCTCACTCAGTCTGAATTCCTTACTCCATGCACCTACAATGGTGGCTTCGATACCAATTTAAACCAATCGAACCCAAAGAACATCTCCGGTCTTTTCGTTATCCCTTTTGAGGTCAAGAGCAAAAACCCTCAATGGTTCTATTGTAAACAACAGGGCCCTCCCAATCACTGCGGCCTTGGTATGGTCTTCGGGCTCAATCCAGGTAACAGTAACAAGATGGACGCTTTCAGACAAAATGCTATCCACCAGAACGGGAATAAGACGGGCGTTGCATCTTCTACCAACGGAGCCTCTACGGCCACTTCGACTTCCTCTTCTTCTTCCAGCACTTCCGCTGGGGCAGTGACAATCGTTACAGTCGGCCTCGATAAAGGCAAGACCCTGAAGTTCAGTCCTGCTTATCTTCCCACAGCCTCCGTTGGCGAGAAGATCCATTTTGATTTCCGGGCCACCAACCACACTCTGACCGAGTCATCACTTGAGAACCCTTGCAAGAAGCTCTCGGGAACCGACATCGACACCAACTTCCAGAATGTCAACAAGCTTGACACCCCCGAGCTCAAGCCATTTGACTTAACGGTCCGCGACGGCAAGCCAAGGTTCTTCTATTGCAAACAGAAGAATGGAACCCCTGAGGGTCATTGCGCAAAAGGGATGCTATTTGCTTTGAATACTGATGAGGCGACGTTTGGCAAATTCTTGAAGAACGCGGAAGCCACGCTGCCGAAGATCAAGGGGCGTGTCGTGGCATGAAACAATAACGGCGTAGACCACTGGCGGGTTTTTGAGCGTAGTCCTTTCTGTTCGCATACATTAGACGATTTTGTGCTTGATTTTTCGCTTGATTTTTGTCACTCCTTAGATTTTAATGACACCTGTTATTCTACCCCAGTATACTTTACCACTGACTGACCTGCACTTTGAACATCAGCGAACGTTAGTTGAAGCAATGGGATCACTCATGTGGATAACATTGAGCATTGGGCTATGAGAAGACAGCCCTATCGTGGCTCATAATGGACTGCCGTAGGAACCGAGGCTGGAACTTAAATCGCATTTCCCCAATCTTTAGCCCTGATCTTCTTGCCGGATTTGTCCATCATGACGCGCATTATGGCGGAGGTACGTCTTGACCGCGCGACACTCAAGGACGTAGATTGTTTTCGTTTTCCTGAGACAACATATCTGAACTTGCCACCTCATAATTCAATCTCACCGCATTCGAGCAGTCATCTCCTATGCCTTCCAAGACAATCTCAGAAGTCATTGGCGACGACCACAAAACCATCGACAGCTATGCCGACAACATCAAAACCTCAATGACCCTAGAGGCAAAGATAGGATGGAGGAACCAATTTACCTGGGCTTTAGCACGCCATGCTATCAGCGAGGAACTGACAGTGTATCCGGCTATGGAAAAGCACATGGGCCAGCAAGGCGTTGACTTGACTAATGTAGACCGTCAACAGCATCAAGCGGTAATACAAGCCTCCCATTTCCCAGAACCACCACAGAGGCTGACATAACCCAGGTAAAAGAAGACCTATACAAACTTCAGAGCATGTCGCCCTCGGACGCTCAATTCCTCCCCCTCCTTGACCTCCTCCTCAAAGACCTCCATACTCACATCGAACATGAGTCCAAAGAGGACATGCCACGATTAGAGAAGATTCTGTCAAGGGAAGAGAGCCAACTCTTGGCGAATAAATTTGAGCGGACAAAGATGTTTACACCGACAAGAAGTCACCCCAGTGCGCCGAACAAGCCATACTTTGAGAACTTTGCGGTGATGCTAGCAGCGCCGATTGATAGGTTTATGGATCTGATGAGGACCTTTCCGGAGCAGAGTAAGCTATGACAACATTTTTGTAAAGATGTTGTGATGTGAACTCAGCTGGAGGCATGTTAGTATTATGTATGTTCGTGGTTCTTACAAGAGTCTGAGCATTGGTAATCAGACTTGAGAGGAGAGGACTTTTTCGTCTTGAATGATATCTTGCTACGACAAATCACTACGTCGTAACTGAAGATAGAAAAATAATCTGTTCAGCTACAACGAGCTCTGAGACTGCCCAGGAATGGTAGGCTAGGCTTCTCTGTCAACGCTCGTCATTGATGTACTACCGTAGCCATGGCTTCGTTTCGTACATTCATTGAGAGTATTCCCCCAAGTCTGTCCTTGCTTCATCGAATCTCTTCAGGGGGCTTACCGTCACATCATATGGTAGTCTTTCCAAACAGCATGCAGTTTTGTACCGTATCGTAAGACGCGACAGCAGAAAGTGGCATCACTTCAAAGGGAATAAAATTCCTTGCAATAACTACTCTTGTCCTCTGAGTCTTTGAGCTCAGACCGTCGACCTCCTTTCACTGCTCTCACCTCACCTGCCCTCCCCCACAATCACTACAATCCCACAACAAACTACTATCCTCGTGGCTTGCTTCCACAACTACTATCTTTGACAACCTCCACAATCTCTTTGATGATATTCTTCGTGTCGCGTAACTGCACCAGCTCACAGCTTTCATCCCAGCATCAATCTCACTGATTGTACTTCCAACAACAGGCACCCCACAACGACACTGTTCAACCCAAATTCAGCCAGTTGTGCACGCTAGAGCTTACGGTCTATCTGCGAAAATCTTTCGGGCGTCAACAAACAATGTCGAGCATAGTCACCCTCAGTCCAACAGCAGATGTCAGCTTTCTCACTTTCAGCCGTCTGAACATGCGCTAACACTCAGCGCAAGGATGGACTCTATACTCATGGTGAATCGGATCGGTCGCACCATGATAACCATAACGAGCCACGATTCTATCCATAGCTTTGAGATCGCCCCCAGACCAATCACAACCTCGGTGAGGAAAGAAGCCTATGAGTACAAGGACTATCCGTTCAGCTACTCGAGGGAAGCCCTTGGCGGCAGGCTGGAGGTTTATGATTCCACAGGGAGGCTGGTTTACTCGTGGCAGCGTGCCTATTCATCTATGGAAGTTCGGCAGCAGAGTTCTCCTGTTCTTTCGCAAACCCCAAGCTCGATTATTGAAAGAGGTCGTGCCCATCCACCCATTAGTGCTCAGCGGAGGCGATCTTCGATCCCTCCGTCCAATCTACCGCGTCAAATTCTTCCCAGCAATCGAAACTTAACCGCCGAAAGATCTCGTACCTCTTCAAACGCTGGTGCTCAACAGCAGCGGCCTTTTATCTCTTCGGGAACCTTCTCGACGATTACTCACGGCGGCCCGAGTGTAGAGGCTGAGAATGCTGATGGTTACTCGGCTAAAGGAGTACAACAGCAGCAACCTCCTATCGCTCCTTCAGCTCCCGAGCAAACCTTTCGCAGCGGCACAAGCTTGAACACTGGAAGAGCTTCGCAGAATGTAAACTCGATATTCAAGAAGAGAAAGCGACCCACCGGAGCGAAATACCTTTCACGTGGTGAACATTCCGCGTCTGCCCCTCGAGGTTTGTTACATGTAGATTTGGGTAATGTTGTTTGATTGCTAAAGGCTTACAGCAGATACAAGAAAGTATGCCAGCTATGGATTGGAAGGCGAAGATTCCGAGCCAACCACTTACAAAGAGGCAGCTACCACGAACGACTCTTCCCAGAACACAGATGAATTCGACAGTCTTGACCAATTCTCTGTAGAGGAGCAGAACACATCTGAGGACGAAAGCGATTCCAACTCGGAACCTGAGCCTTCCGATCCAGTTGCTACCAGGGAGCTGAACACACGGAATTCCAAGGATAATTCGTTGCAACAACCACAGCCCATCACCGAACTTCAAAAGACCTTCATCATAAAGCAACTCACCACCGTCCGGAAATATAACCAAGCCAAACCCTTCCGATTTCCTGTCGACCCGGTAAGGCTGAAGATCCCCGACTATCCAGACATAATAAGAAAGCCCATGGACCTGCACACAATGGCACAGAAGCTAAAGAAAGACATGTATTCGTCGCTTCCCACCCTTGTCGCGGACTTTGATCAGATAGTTTACAATTGTGCCATTTACAACGGCGAAGACAACGAAATCACCGTTGCGGCTCGCAAAATGAGAGAGGTTTTTGATCGTTCCATGATCGATTTACCACCACCAGACCCCGCGCCAGTGAGAACGAAATCATCCTCAACCAGGACAAGGGCTATGGAAGCGGAGAAAAAGATGAGCAGGTTTTCAAACTGGACAGCGGGCCGGAGCCACACGAGGGCTGCTCGGGCAATGAGGTTACTCAACCGATCGAAGCAACTATCGTGATAGTAATCAAAGAGTCGATCCGGACGGCAATCCTGTGTTATGAACTGTAAACATGCCTTGAACCAGGGCACAAGTCTGATGCGATCGAACAAACATCATAATAGAGATTGGAGAGAAGATCCGGACGACAGGTCTGGGCGGGAGAGGAGGGACCTATCTGAACGGGCCGAGGCGATGAAAAGGACAGCCGGAAATCTGTGGGGGATGGGTAAGACTGCAATTATAGGCAAGGAGATGAAATATCATATATCAATCAACTCTACAGATACCCTTCTCCCCCCCTCTCCCCCTTCCCTCTATGTTGATTGTGCTAGAACAACTACCTATAGCCTTTAACTGTAGAATGAAATTCTTATATTCAATGTCTATAATCACAACTTCACTCATCTCTCCCAGATTCGAAACCCCCCTTTCATCAATATCACCATTCTCTCACGACATCCCTCATATAACACCAACATTATCTCGTACAGCTTTACATGAATTTCCTTTACGAAGATGTAAATGCGTAAAGACGTAAAAAGTGTCTGATGAGGGGTGTGGACGGTAGAATGCGGAAGTGTTGGGTGGAGAGCGGGGGAGAGAAGGATGCCAAAGGGCGGAAAAGGATAGATGAGGAGGGAGAAGGAAGAACCCTCCCTCCCTTCTTCTCTTCCCTCCCCTTCCCTTCCCTTCCACCATCCCCATCACCCCCTCCAGAATATCCACCCTCCCCTCTTCACCACCTCATCCCTCCCACATCCCCTCAACGTTCCGCCATCCCCCTCCCCCTCACACCCAACCTCGATATTCCCTCCCGCGTATCCTCCATATACAGCCCTCTTCCGTGACACACCCTCCGCGCCCTTTCTCACTCAACCCATTTAGGACTTGAAACAGAAAATGTGGTTTTAATGTGAGGGGGTGAGGGAATGGTGGGGAGAGGTTTGGGAGGGAGGGAAGAGAGAGGGGAGACTGGGAAGGGGGAGAGGGGAAAAGGGAAAGGTGAGGGGGCTTGCGAGCGCGTTGCCAAAGGTACAGTAGATGGGATAGCGGTTTCTCTCATTCCATCGCTATTTCCACTTTCTCACTCATGCAGGGTCTCGAACCGTAATCTTCTCACGCTTTTCACCCGGAAATCCCTTCCATCATTCGTCCTTTGCCTTTGTCAAGATATCTTTTTGATAACACCAAGAAAGGGAGGGGGGGGGGCTTTTGGGTTTTAGAAGGGGGGAATAATGGTTTGCTATTCAACGTGAGAGACGAATCCACGGATTCTTCAATTCTGAAACGTAGAAACGAAGAAAGCAAAACCAGAATGCGTTTAATCCTTTCTGATATATTTCTCCAGTTTCAGAGCTCGTTCATGAGAACGAAATAACATCCTTCAAACTTCAAATCTTCATTGAAACACCCTTTTTAATTGTACCTCATCAACGCCTTTCGACGTACCCACATCCTCCTCAAACCCACCCCCCCAACCGCTCCCAACACTAAACACAACAAAGCCGTCAAAGGTCTTTTCATGCCATCAAAGTCAAACACGTTACATTCAGCAATTGTCAATACCACGCAACAGCACAGTATCAGGGTCAGCGGCACCACGAAATCGAACGAAATCGCAGTAAGGCTAGAAGAACCGACGAGTGTCATTCGAGAGAAACGAAGATAACACAGCTTCCCAGTCACACAATACATAGCAGCAGCAGGGAAGCAGCGTCTCAGCCTTTCCCCACGGCGCTCAACGGGTCAAGTCGATGGAAAATATGGGTTGATGAGTAATAAATAGCCAGTTGGCATCGTATTCGAGACGCGCAAGTTGACAAGGACAAGGTTCAAGGGAACTCATTCCGACGGCGGACTCGCAACCTTCAGGAACGAGAGCTGGCCGCTGGAAGCAGAGGTGGGTAGGGAGGGTACTGTAGTGATGTACCCCAAGAAGCGACGGGAGATGGGGGCAAACGCTCGCTGCAATGGGTGTAGCAAGCAAGCAAGCCGGCAATGCGAGCTGGTACTTTCGACGGCGAGAAACTTGGAGCTGCGACGTCTTGAAAGTAGTTATCGATGTAGAAGCTTGCCAAGGGCGGGTTTTCCAATCCATCACGATGCTTCATATCAGTTGCCTACATCAGTCCGACGGCTTCGTTTGATTTCTTACTCGCTCGATCTCGTCTCTCAAGCCTTGCACAACCGCGTCCAACACGCCCTTTTAAGAAATCCCTGCTTGTGTATTGTCTTCTTCATCTATTCTTCCAACTCGGCAGTCTTGTCGTTCCATCGCCTGAGCGTTTTTCGTCATCCCACATTTCTTTGCTAACCGTAGGGTGATCCATAACTCACATCACCCTCTAGTGCATCCCCACAAATTACCGGGCAGTCTTCTACCATACCAGCATTCATGATAGCAAATCCAATCTCCGCAACCACCAGCTAAGCCTCTTGCTAGTACATTCTCCCTTGCCATGCATTAACAATCTCCTGGCCCGGGTTTCCATACGAGTACAACATCGGCCACTCCTTTTGGCAACAACGACGCCCATGACAGCTGTCATCTCCTGCAACACCAAGTCTGTACCCCCCCTCTTTCCACCCCGGAAATCTCAATATTGCCGCCATCACAACCACAATCTTTCACGGGGAGATCATTTCCCATCCGCATCACACACAATCAGAACGGTTCGGTGTAAACATCACATCTCTTTCTCGTAGACGGTAGAAGTTTTCCAGCAACGACGGAAAGGAAAGTCGTTCGCCAAGCACAGAAATTCTTCTGGGCTTGTAGCATCGGAGAGAGAGAGAGAGAGTCCAACGCCTGGACGTCAAGGAGACAACGGCCTTTTCAACACAGCTGTTCTCCGTAGTATTCTGAAGCGTAGCGGCGAACAGAGAGGGGGTGTCGGTAATGAAGCACACGGATACATGGGATCGTTCGTACTGTAGCTTTGACTTCTAGTAGATATCTACATAGATCAAACAGGGCAGAGTAAGAAATGTATGAGTTCTAACGCACTCGATCCGCCCAAGGGTACGAGATAGGCGAGCTTGGGACTGGTCTTCTTATTCATGGTTTCCTTGGCCTGCCATCGCGCGTGCTGCTTTGCGTCCCGCTTGCGAAGGCAGACGGACAACTTGGTGGCTCGGATCCAACCATTTGGATTGACTGTCAGAGAATGGTGCTTTGCTATACATGAGCGCTGGGACAACATGGTTCAGGAACACCAAAATATAGGTCACGAGGACGTGCGACGCGCATCACAACATGGGTCGAGACTGGTCGAGGTGCTCAGCAGATTTACTGTAAAATTGGAGATTATATTGCTGCAACTCAATCCTGTCGAACCAGGTCCGTTGGTCATGAATTACGTCGCAAGCACCAAATCGATTCTTGTTCCTCTTATCTTGGACTAAACACCTTTGCTCTGAACAGCGCACCATACCGCATTCCAGCATATTTCCTGAGACTCTTGTGAATATCTCAAATTCAGACTCTCCCACCTGTTTCCTCCTAGCAGCTGGCAGGAGCTCAGAAAAAAAAGATTATCCACAAGTTCCGAATGTAGTATCAACACTACAAAGGCCATGCCCGGATTAAGGACACCTTGGAAGAAATGTTAGTTACGAATATAATTATTCAACTATGAAGTCTGGCTTACTCTTGGGGAATCTCATAGTGTCAGCTAGGTCGACTGAAGGTATATGTACTCGTACTGTAGCATCCGGAAAGCGCGTGTACCGTGAGGTTGAAGCCTGGGAGAGCGTAAAAGCTTTTGGATAGAGTTCGCATTTCTCTCCTAATCGCTAACAATCTCTATTTCGCAGTCGTTACCTTTGTTTATCGAAACTGTCCAGCTGTTTAAAGGCACATGCAATAGCGTGACCTCGCTCGTGGCTATTTCAGCTTTTGTTCGAATCCAGCATACTTCGTCGATCATTTGATCTGACTTAACAGATCTACAGAGAGTATATTGCCAATGCGTATCAACTGCTGCGTGAGCCATTGTCTTTGATCTTCAGGCAGACATGTTATCTTCAAAGCTATCCTTAGAGGTTCAATGAGTTGCCATCCCCCCAATGCAGCGGATGCTTGCCACTGATTGTTTGTGATGGCACTTGTGGCGTGAACGGGATACTCGACCCCAGCGTCGTCCCCTAACCCTCCCCCTATTTTAGTTCCTAAGTGGAAGGGAACACTTCCACAGATTTCGTCGACCATCTGTTGGCTGATCCGTATGGCACTCCTCGATTGCTGCATCAGCTGTGGCGAGTCTGCCCAGGTTGCCCGAGATAGGCAATCGAGCACAATAGACTGGACCATAATTCGAGTGATACGGTAATTATTCCACAATCCGGCAACCCATAAATCGTAATAGATATCGACTCGGTCTTGGTGAACAAAAAGTGTCCTCGGCGTCTCAGTAGGGCAGTTGAAACTGAATGCAGGCAGCCATTCCCAACCTACGGGTATGGATGATTCGGCCCATTCTGCAAGCACAGCATCAATTTCAACGGCGGACTTCAATACTTGGCCGACACATTGCTCGGTTACAGTCCTTGACGGCGCACCAAGCAGAGCTTTGGCTACAACCTGAAGATCTGCGACCCTAGCTGACATTGAACCGAATCGGCCTGCGGCGTTTTGCGGCAGGTATGGGGAAAGCTCGGCCCATTCAGCAGACGTCGATCCGTTAAACCCGGACCCTTGAATGATGCCATCAACCTGTTCTAATCTCAGCTCAAAGAAAGTGTGATACAGTATGTTGCGTTGGCCGGACTTACCAGCCGTCCGTGCACTGTGAGAAGTAGGCTTCGGGAAAATTCAGATCTGCCGTTCCTGTCCTTCCGATGTTTGACCAACGCAAACGCTCCGTTATTGTGGAGACACGTCCTTTTCGACGACTCAGCAGTCTGGGTGATGCGCTGGGAGCGTTGTCAGTATTGTTGGAAGATCAAGTACAGCGCATCCTCGTTGACGGTAATATTCTCGTACGAGAGACGCTCAATCTTAGATACACCATAGTTTTCTCTGTAGACAACCCCCTTCAATGAAGCATATGGGACATCTTGAGCTGCACTGGAATCCCTCATAGTTGGACGACCATTACGAAAACACAGGTGAGATTGAGAATCAACGTACCTCGAACAGGCCCAGAAGCAAAACAGTAATCAAAGTCTCGTCGGTCAGGCTCTCAATGGGGTCGTCGATAGCTGCCTTTGTCATCTGCAGCGCTTTCCCAAAGAGCGTATAGCCGAGTTTATAATAGGCAGATCTTCGGTAGGCACCGCCAACGGCAGCTAAAGCGACAGAGGAAGTTGCCAAGGATATCAAAGAGTCATGGGGGGAAGAGCTATACAGAGGAAGTAACAGCTCTACCATGCCCCGCTGCGAATCCGGATGGCGGTTGCACATGCTGAATCCATCAAAGAAGGCATTCACTGCTGGCTGGATCGGGTCTTCGCATAGCGCTCGAGGGATGGGGTTGACATACGACGCATTGTCGAGGCTGGATTCTCTGCAGACGGCCTGTGACGGTCCCGGACTGCTGGAAGTGGAGTAGCCTCGAGGAACCAATGACGTGCAGCGTGATTGGGGCCCCAATGGCTCTACCACGGACTCGCTGCACTTTGCCCCGTCCGACGCAATCAACCCTGCACGGGAGTTCTTCCCAGCCTTTTTGCGTTGCGCTTTCAATCGGATGGACTGAGTCTGGTCACGCAGCACGAGATCAAAGTGGTGGATGTATCCGGGGCAGATCCGTCTTGATTTGACACATTGAGAGCAGGCAGGCAAGCCTTCATCGCACTAGAAATGCCACACCAGAGCCTTAGTCGGATTGTCTGAGACTGTGATCGCGCGGATGTTTTTTCAGGGCAGGACAAGCGTACCTTGATTTTGCGCTTCTTGCAGTTCAAACACGCCGCGCTCGGCTTTCCACCATAGACCATGGCCAGAAGTTTGGGGTAGGACGCAGAGACCAGCTTCCCATCTCGCCGGTATTACTTATAAAGGAGAAATTCGAAGACGCTCAGCATGCATGAGGGTCCAGGCTGCACATCACAAGTGTGGCGAGGCTGGCTGGCTCCTTGAATCTATTCTTGAATCTCCAAGGGATCCTTCAAGCCACCGCTCTTTCGTTTCCGCAGTCTCTTTGCTTTGGGTGATGGTACTCGAGTACATTGTGCAGGTAGGTAGGTACGTACTGTAGATACGTTGTAAAGTGGGGCTGTGTTTGATTGGAGCCTATTCTACAGGACTTCCCGTTACGCTAAGCTTGTTCTGGGGGATGCTTGCGCGGCGCGCGGCCATGACTAGAACTACACACAGTACGGAATACGTCCGTACGGAGTACATACTCTCGAGATGTTTAGTTTATACACAATTACTGTACTTTTCATGCCTAGAATTTAGATGGGTTGTCCCCTAAACTTAGGTGATCATGGCCTAGAAATCCACGGGGTTCGGCTATGGTAGGGCTATAAACTAAAAACTATCTCGAGAGTAAGGTACAGTACGGAGTACGGAGTACGTACTTCCGTACGTACTAGAAGAGAAAGATAACCCCAACACCATTGTACCAGCGCTGTTAGGAATCGAACCTAATTACCCAACGACTGTACTGTGGTAAGGCGGCTTATCAACGGCCGCTAAGCCAATCAGAGTAAATAATACGGACGTATTAAAGTATGGTACGGAAGTACGGATCAACCAATGCTCCTGAAACTCATCATCATCTCCCTCTCCTCCCTTCCTCCACATCCTATACGGAATAAGTTACACGTGATGATGTGCTCCACCATCAACTACTCGCTTGGTACAAGAATAGGCAAGACAGCCACCGAAACTTTCACTTTGCCTAAAGTAGTCTGTCTCTCTTGGATACAGCCACGTTGTTGCTAACTTGCTATGTATCTATCGTTGGCTCTATGTCACTATGTGTGGGAAGTAAGCCTGAAGAAACATGCCGAGGACCATCACGACGTTCCATGTTTCTGTGATAGTACTCCCTACGGAGTATTCCGTATACATAACCAACCGCCTACGGATTACTTTCTACCTTAAGGTATCTTTCTTCAAGCATGCCACTCCTCCAAGCTCCAAGCTCCAAGCTCCACTTCTTTGCGATGCTGACTTCGCTTGATCCTTCGCCATGTACTCGGAGCAATAAACATGCCGCTTTGTCATATCCTATTGGGCTGAACTCATCAATACTGTACTCGTAAATCTGATACTGCTAATCTGCGACACCGCCCGTATGCCGCACCACCACCACCGCAACCCCTTTCTTGGCAGAGGCAGGCAGGGGCATCAACGTAACACTGTAACCGACCGTGAGATCCTATCAAGCTGCATGTGGTAGTCATGCCGAATGCATCTCCATGGACACGCGGCTCGTCTTCTTTCCACCTGAATTCCCCAAGGCTGTGTCTCGCTGTCCATGAAACCCTCTGTTGATATATAATCTAATCCCGTCTTTCTGACTACTCGTACTCTGCCCTGTTCTTTATCGATCAGGCAAACAGCGTGCTTGACGACCTTGCCTCTCTCCAACCGTATCAACCCTACTTCTATTTCTTTTCTTTTCTTTTCTTTTGATTGATTTCCATTCAAACAACATCAGCAGCAAGACACTGAAAGATGGCACCCGGCCAGGAGTGTCTCCATATCAATGCAACTTGCACAATTGAGGGGACCATTTATGGCTACTACCCTTCAGTACCCGCCAACGTCTTTTTCTGCGCCTTCTTCGGCCTCTGCCTGATCGTCCAGCTCGCTCAAGGGATAATCTTCAGATCATGGTCCTTTATGGTAGCATTGGGCGTAGGATGTCTCGGAGAAGCAATCGGTATGTCCAACACACTTTCCTCCATTCCCCTCAATACCGACTAATGAACCCCAGGCTATGTCGGCCGGATAATGCTCCACAGCAACCCTTATGACAATAACGGCTTCGACATCCAAATCACCTGCCTCATCATCGCGCCCGCCTTTTTCTCCGCCGGCATCTACCTCACCCTCAAACACATGATCCTCACCTTTGGCTCCGAACCCTCTCGCATCCCGGCAAAATGGTACACCTGGATCTTCATCGGCTGCGATCTCCTGTCGCTCGTGCTCCAAGGCGCCGGCGGAGGTATCGCTGCGACGGCCAAGACCACGTCCAACCAGAATCTGGGAAATAACATGATGATGGCGGGTATCGTGTGGCAGGTGTTTACCTTGCTCGTCTTCGGAGTCCTCGCCGGCGACTACTTCTACCGCCTGTATTCACGACGCGGGGAGATGGGACCAACGGCCACGACCATGATCGAAGACATCAAATTCCGCCTCTTCGCCGCCGGGCTCGTTCTCGCCTTCTTCGCCATCTTCACCCGCTGCTCCTACCGTATCGCCGAAATGGCCAAGGGCTGGAGAAACCCCATTATGCAAAACGAGACTGATTTCATCGTTCTCGACGGAGTGTAAGCCGGCCTTCAC
>JAABUO010000368.1_pt1 | contig 94477 bp, 78 predicted proteins | sample 5559291 | NCBI WGS metagenome assembly JAABUO01 (sample SAMN10711878, study PRJNA513372) | rock metagenome | isolation source: Antarctica rocks | place: Antarctica: Victoria Land, Finger Mt sud
GGACAGACACGCGCGCAACTCATCATGGTCAGGAGAGACGATCTCCACCCAAAGGCCGAATACATTTGCGCAGACTTGTCTTTTCGACCAAACTTCCCCTTGCAGTCGCGCGGCGGACCATACATTCCCGGGACTTATGCACTACGGGTACTTTCTCGTGCAGCGACGCCACGCCCCACAAAGGCAAACGCGAGCAGTACAGCCGCAGTCAACCAAGCGCCTAGACTGATGGGTTGTGGAAGGTACATACCGAGGGCAACACCGCTGGCAACCAGGATTGCGCACAGACCAGCAAATTGCCACATGCCGTACATAAACACAAAAGGTAGATAGTGAGCCCCCAACAGGATCATGAAAGCCGGGTAGAACCAGAGTGGTCGAATCGCGGCGATCCCGATCACAAGCGGCAGAGAAAGAGGCAGGGTGAATGCTACCTGGATTCCAAGTGCATTCATGGGGTGTCCTTTTGGAAGGGCATAAGCATGCCCCATGGTGCGCAACAAGAGTTGGGTCGCGGGAAAGATGAGAAACCCGCCAAAGAGAAGAATGAGTTCTCCAAGCCGGAGGGAGTGCCACGTACACGCAGCCGCCGAAGTGCCCCACAGCACAGCCGAGACGAGCTGCCCGGCAAATCCGCCGAGAAACGTCTTGCGAACATCTCTCTGCCCCTGAACGATATCCATGATGCGCCAATCCTACAAGCACATCAGCGGTTAGTACCGACAAGTCGGCTTGTCGGTAACGATCAAGAGGTGGTGCTGCGCGTGCTGGAATTTGTAACAGCCTCGGTCTCCACTACGCGACGGTCGGGATGACAAGCGAAGGCAACGGCAGGAGTGAGGCGGCAGGTTAGCGCTCTTTGCCGGTGGCTACGTCGGAGGTGGTTTCGGTGGGGTTGGGAAGGGCGTTCATCTGGGCTATGTACTGTTTGGAATTAAATTTGCGGCCGGTGGAGGCGCCGGACATGTAGCGGATTTTGCCGAAGATGGGGTGCTGGTTCCAGGCGCGGTCGAACTTGCCGACGATGGCCCAGGCGATGCCGGCGTAGCCGCAGGGGTCGCGGCCGTCGAGGAAGTATTTGTCGTTCAGATAGACAGTGTGGCGGAAGGCGGTGGTGTTGTCCGGGCTCCACTCGAGGATTTTTTTGGCCCAATACATGCGGAGGAGGTTGTGCATCCAGCCGTGGCGGACCATTTGGGTCTGAGCGGCGTTCCAAAGGTCGTCGTAGGTCTGGGCGTGTTCGAGCTGATCGAGGGTGTAGAGGTGCTCGCGCGGGTCGGAGGCGTGCTCGGCGATGGTTTTGACGGCCCAAGGCTCGGCGCAGCGTTCGTTGTCGTAGTTGGGGTTGGTGCGGGCAAAGTTGATGCAGAGCTCGCGCCAGGCGATGAGCTCGTTGAAGAAGCTGTCGCGGGCGGACTTGAGGGAGGGGTTATTCGCGGCGGCTTCGTCGACGGCGAGGGCGATGGTCTGCTCGCCGATGTGGCCGTAATGGAGCCAGGGGCTGAGGCAGGAGGTGCCGTCGACGTCGGGCTGGTTGCGGGTGAGCTCGTAGCGGGGAAGGATCTCGGCGATGAAGAGCTTGAGGCGGGTGAGGGCGGCGTGGGCACCGCCGTGCCAAGCGGCGACAGGCGCGACGGTGCGGTCGAAGTTGGGGACGCCGGGTCCGGGCCAGTCGCGGGTCATGTCGACCTGGACGGAGTCAGAGTGGAAGTCGGCGGGGCGCTGCCAGGGGATGTCGGCGTGGGGGTTGGTGAAGGCGGTGAGGAACTCGGGGAGGAGTTTGTAGAGTCTGGGCCGCATGGTGTAGGCGGCGAACTGGGCTGTGGGAAAGAGCTTCTGGGGGACGATGCAATCGGCGTCGACGGTCCAGAAGGGCATGGAGATGTGTTTGGCGAGATCGACGCGCCAGCTCTCGGGGGTGCGCATGGGGTTTTCGTCGCCGACGACGATGGCGGGCTGGACGTCGGCGATGAGCTGCGTGTGGGACTCGTGGGGGGCGCAGCGGAAGACGAAGGAGATGTTGCGGTCGGCGAGATCCGCTTCGAGGTCGGGCAGACCCTGGTTGAGGAAGACGTAGTGTCGGAGGTTAGCGTGGGGGAAGTTGGCGATGCCGGCGAAGTAGACGACGAGGGGCAGGCGGAGGTGGTTGGCGATGGTAACGGCGGTGTCGAGCGCGTGGTTGTCGGTGCCGCGCTGAGAGCGCTGCAGCCAATAGAGGACGCACTTGCCGGTGGGGTCGGGCGGGCCGTCGCGGCGGACGGTGATGCGGGGATTGGCAAGGAGGACGGCGAGCTCTGCGGGGAGGGCGGGATCGTGCGTGTGCGGCTGGAAGGAAGCAGGGGCGCGACCCGCAGCAGGCGACCTGGGGGACGCGGACGGGCGCGGATCTGCTGGGTGAGTCGAGGGAGCGGGCGGAAGGGTGTGGTGGGTGTCACTGAAGGTCTTACCGGAATGGGCGTCGGTCGGGGCGGGGCCGGCGGTGGAGGTGCGGTCGCCATCGTTGAGAGATGCGTCGGCGGCGGCTTCGCCCACCTGGGGAGTGAGGCCTTCGGGGTCGGCGGGAGATGAGGGCTTTGAGGCTTTTGAGGTGGTGGGGCGGGACGACGGCATGGTGCTACGGTACGAGATAGGAGAGGTGCGATGGGAACGGCGGAGCAGTCGGGTGTTGATGAGATCGTAGTGCGGCGGGCGGGGCTTGAGGATGCGGCGATGCTGGCGCTGGTGGGGGCGGCGACATTTCTGGATGGGTTTGCCGGGGTGCTGCCGGGAGAAGCAATGGTGGCGCATGCGGCGAAGCACCATGTGGCGGAGGTGTATGCGGGGTATCTCAAGCGACCGGAGGTGGCGGCGTGGCTGGCGGTGACGCGGAATGGTGGGGCACCGGTGGGGTATGCGATGGTGACGTCGCCGGAGTTGCCGGAGGAGACGATGCGCGAGGGGGATCTGGAGCTGAAACGGATCTATGCGCTTTCGCGCTTTCACGGGACGGGTGTGGCCCAGCGGCTGATGGAGACGGCGGTGGGTGAGGCAGAGGCGCGGGGAGCAAAGCGCGTGACGCTGGGGGTGTATGCGGGGAATGCGCGGGCGTTGCGGTTTTATGCGCGGAACGGGTTTCGGCAGATCGGGACACGGCGGTTCAAGGTCGGATTGCTGGTGTGCGACGACTTCGTGATGGGGCGGAGATGTAGGGAGGTGGTGGAGTAAGACACGGGCCGTTGAGGGCCGCGTCCTTCTTCTTTAGGGGAAGCTCTTGTTACCTAAAAGCAGATGCAGAGGCAACAGCAGATGCCTGCGGGATTACAAAAATTCTCCGTCATCTCCGCTTCCGATTCGGCTTACCAGCGGCCCCAGGCGCGGCTGATGTAGTCCGACATGGTCATCATGATGAGGACGAGAAAGGTGAAGAAGCCGGCGGCGACAGTCATCTTGATCAGACGGGACTGGAAGAAGACATGCATGAAGAAGAGGATAACGATGAGGCCCTTGAAGGTCGCAATGCCGAGGGCGATGATGGGGTTGAGCGGGCCCATATCGAAGTAGGCGGCGATGACCGTGAGGCCGGTGCCGACGAGCAGCGTGGCAAATACCAGCATGTACTGGAACGGCGTAACGATATGGTGCTCGGAGTGTTCTGGATTGGTCACGTTGGTGGCGTCGTTCTTGTCGGACATGAGAGGAATCCTTTGCGGCGGCCGGAGATTGAGACACATACGGGGACAGGTCGGATAGAGGACCTGTCGCTCTGGAATTAATGCAGGGGATGCCGATTAATAAGGTAGAGCAGGGGAAAGAGAAAGAGCCAGACAATATCGACAAAGTGCCAATAAAGGCCGAAGTTCTCAATTGGGGCGACGTAGCCGGTGCTGAATTCTCCCCAATGGGCGCGGACGGTAAGCCAAAGAAGAATGCCGATGCCGATGATCATGTGGACAGCATGCATGCCGGTCATGGCGAAGTAGAGCGAGAAGAAGACCTGGGTGCGCTGCGCCATGTCAGGGGCAAGTGGCTTCTCGTTCTTGATGCCGTGGGCAGCCGGATTGACGAACTCCGAAACATCGAAGTGCGCGCCGGGGATGTGATGCTTCTCCCACTTCTCGTGGTACTCGACGTACTTCACGCCGAGGAAAGCGAGACCGAAGAAGGTGGTCAGGACGAGCATCAGAGTGAGCACACCCTTTTTGCGGACCTCTGCTGCCCATACACCCAGGGCCATGCAGAAGCCGGAGGTGATGAGGATGACGGTGTTGACCGTGCCGAGCGGAACGCTGAGTTGGTTCGAGGCGGCAGCAAAGGCGGGGTAATACCAGTTGCGGTAGAGGAGATAGGCGAAGAAGAGACCGCCGAAGAACATGATTTCGGTAAGCAGGAAGAGCCACATGCCGAAGGTACCGGCTTCGCGCTGCTGATCTTCAGTTTCGAAGTGGTGACGATGCTGCGGTGTCGCGAGGTGTTCATGCTCGGCGTGCACCGCAGTCTCGTGGGTGTGGGGATGCGCTGCGATGGCGTTATCCAACGGTAGTCACCTCTTTGCTGGTCTTGTGCTCAAGCCAAGCATAGTCGTAGGCTTCATGATCGACGATGGGGGTTTCGATGAAGTTTTCGGTAAGTGGCGGTGACTGAATCTGCCACTCGAGGCCAGTAGCCTGCCATGGGTTGTTGCCGGCGATAGCACCGTACTTCAGCGACCAACCGAGATAGAGCAACGGCAGCATGTAGCCGACACCGAGGACGGTCGCACCCGCAGTTGACAGGACGTTGAGCACCTGGAACTCGGGCGGATAGGCGTGGTAGCGGCGCGGCATACCGAGGTAGCCGAGGATGAACTGCGGAAGGAAGGTGAGATTGAAGCCGATGAAGGTGGTAACGGCGGCCAGTTTTGATAGCGACTCCGGATACATGCGGCCGGTCATCTTGGGCCACCAGAAGTGGACGCCTGCGAGGAAGGCCATGAGCATGCCGCCGACCATGACGAAGTGGAAGTGGGCGACGATAAAGTAGGTCTCGGTGAGGTGAATGTCCATGCCGAGAGAGCCCAGAAAGACGCCGGTCATGCCGCCGATGGTGAAGAGGCCAAGGAAGCCGAACGCGTAGAGCATCGGGGTTTCGAAGGTGATGGAACCCTTCTGCAGCGTGAAGGACCAGTTGAAGATCTTGATGGCGGAGGGAACGGCGACAAGCATGGTGAGAAGCGAGAAGACCAGCGCGGAGTAGTTGGACACGCCCATGATGAACATGTGGTGGGCCCAGACGAAGAAGCCGAAGAGTGCGATCGCAACCGATGAAAAGGCAACGGCGGTATAGCCGAAGACGCGTTTGCGGCTGAAGGTGCTGATGACCTCTGAGATGACGCCCATGCCGGGAAGAATCATTATGTAGACGGCAGGGTGCGAGTAGAACCAGAAGAGATGCTGGAAGAGGAGCGGGTCACCGCCTTTGGTGGGGTCGAAGACGCCGATACCGATGGTGCGCTCGAGCGCGACCAGGACCAGGGTGATGGCAAGGACGGGGGTGCCGAGCACCATAAGGAGCGAGGCCGCATAGTTTGACCAGACAAACAGCGGCATCCGGAACCAGGTCATGCCAGGCGCGCGCATGCGATGGATGGTGACGATGAAGTTGAGGCCGGTGAAGATGGAGGAGAAGCCGGCGATGAAGACGGCAGTGGCGGCCGTGATGACGTGGGTGTTGAGATAGTGGGTCGAGAGCGGCGTCGTGAAGGTCCAGCCGGTGTCGACGCCGCCGAGTACAAGAGCGGCGAGGGTCAGCAGGCCGCCGATCATGTAGAGGTACCAGCTGAGCAGGTTGATCTTAGGGAAGGCCAGATCCTTGGCGCCAAGCATGATCGGGATCAGGAAGTTTCCGAGGGTCGCCGGAACCGAGGGCACCAGGAACAAGAAGATCATCACGATGCCATGCATCGAGAAAAACTTGTTATAGGTGTCGGACGCAACCAGATCAGGCTGTGGGGTGAGCAGCTCCAAGCGGATGAGACCGGCGAAGGCGCCACCGATAAAGAAGAAGAACGTAATCGAGATCAGATAGAGGATCGCGATACGTTTGTGGTCGCCGGTGAGCAACCAGCTGAGCAGGCCGTGCTCGTTGTTGAGGTAGTTCCGCTTCGGGATGGTCGCGGTGCTCTGGTCGGGAAGGCTGACGATTGTGGAACTCATTGTGCTCATGATTACCGCCCTGGCGTAGTCGGCGCCGCCTGTGTGGACTGATTGGTGATAAGGGTCTGCTGCGGACGGTAGTTCGTCTGCAGGGTCTTGATATATTCTACGAGGTCGATGAGGCCGTCTTCGCTGATCTGCCCCTGGTAGGTCGGCATGATGGGCGCATAGCCTGCCGTCACGTGCTGGGACGGGTTGAGGATGCTGTCACGGAGATACGCTTCATTGACGGTGACCTGAGATCCATTGGCCTGCTGCAGCTTGGCGCCGTAGACGCCGGCAAGACTGGGACCGCGTGCGGCCGCCGTTCCGTTATGGCAGGCGTTGCAGCCCATGCTGTTGAAGAGGCGCTCGCCGTTCTGCGCGAGGCTCATGCCGGAGGTAGACAGGCGGGTCCAGGCATCGTAGTCCTCGGGCTTGAGGACGGTAACTTCGCCGATCATGCCGGAGTGGAGCGTGCCGCAGTACTGGGTGCAGAAGATGTGATAGACGCCGGGGGTGGTGGCCTCAAACCATACAGTCGAATAGCGGCCGGGGATGACCTCACGCTTGACCCGGAAGTCGGGAATCGAAAAGCTGTGAAAGACGTCCTGCGAGATCATGGTGAGCTGGACGGGACGACCGACGGGCACATGGAGGGCGTTGATCTCATGCTGGCCGCCGGGGTGCTCAGCCTTCCACATCCATTGCTTGCCGACGACGTAGATGTTCATGGAATTGGTGGGCGGCGTGTAGATGCGGAAGTAGAGAAGAGCGCCCCAAACGAAGCAGACAAGGAAGATGGCCAGTGGGATGATGGTCCAGGTAGCCTCAAGCAGGGTAGAGCCTTCGACCTGCGTGGCGACCGGATGCTTTTCGCGGCGGTACTGGATCGAGAAGCCGAAGACAAGCGCGCCGACGAGGACCATACCGACGACGGTGATCAGAAGCAGAAAGAAGTAGAGCGCATCGGTGTATGGCGCGATGGTCGACGCCTCAGCAGGGAAAAGCGCGGAGGCGTGAAGCCATTTCACTAAAAACTGCCACAGGACTGGACTGATATGCATTAGTACCCTTTATCCGTTCTTGATCAGATCGTGGTCGCGTCCGAGCTTGAGATCCTGCCGGAACATAAGGAACATAAAACCGCCAAGGCCGGCAAGGGTCACCATGCCACCGAATTGGACCACACGCGCGACGATCAGGGAGTGCTTATTGGTCTGCGGATCGTAGTGATAGCAATAGGTGAGGATGTTGGCGACGGGCGAGCCGATCTTGTTACCGGAGGCGTCAATCAGGCCGAGCAGAAGATCTTTAGGCGAATATTCAACGCCGAGGTAATACTGCGCGAGCCGGCCCTCCGGGGTAAGAATCTGGATCGCGCTGGCGTGGGCGAACTGGCTCAGCGTGCCGTCCGGTCCGGGGACGCGCATATAGCCGAAGCCGACAGCAGAGGTAAGGGCATCGATGGCTGGCTTCTGGCCGGTGAGGAAGTGCCAGCCGGAGGCGGTTTCGGGCTTGCCGTAGCGCTTCACATAGCGCGCCTTATAATGCGCGGCCATTTCCGGCGTCTCACTGGGATCGATCGACGCGACAAGAATGTCGAAGTCCTTGCCGGGGGTGAGGTGAACCATCTCGAGCGCGCTGGTGAGCCCGTCGAGCTCCTCCGAGCAGAGCATCGGGCAGTTGTAGTAGACCAGCGCCAGAACGGCCGGCCGACGCTTGCCAAAGAAGTCGCCCAGACGGACCGGGTGGCCAAGATCATCAACAAAGGCCGCATCTGCCGGAAGCTGCTGGTTGAGGTGCTGCGAGATGCCGACCTGCTGAAGGACCTTGGGTAGCTGGTCGCCCTGATTCTCTCCGGCCTGCTTTTCGCCATAGGCGGCGACCTGGGCTGAGACAAGCATAGGGGCAAGCAGGAATGTGCCGAGGGCACCTGCCAGACCTGCTCTCCGAATTGCGCTCACCATGCCCATGTGCCTGCTTTCATTAGGCGCTTCCGTGACGGAAACGTCCTGTATCTATGGTACGTCCTCAGCTCTGTGCTGCCCTACCGGGAGGGGCTCAGCTGGGCGTGTTCGGTACCTTCGGCCTTGCCGTAGCTTAGCTTTTGTGCCCGGGCTTCGATCACATCAAGCTCGTAGCCGGTGCGAGCAAAGCCGCTGGTAAGGGGCTCGGTGATGACCGCAACGTTGTCTCCGGCGAAGTTTGGACCGGCGTTGGCGATGTTGGTGTTGGCTACTGGCAGGCCATGCTGCGCGATGAGTTGCATAGCGCGATCAATGGGAATACGAAGATTGCCGTTCTCGGTCTGGCTGGAGCTGTAGTGGTTGAGCAGAAGATCTTCGCGCGCGTGCAGGTCGGCGGTGGCCTGGTTGCTATCGTCGATGTCGAGCCGCGGGCTGGGGAAGGACCGGGTGACGGTGGAGAGCTCCTTCTGCTGGAGATCGGGGTTGTTGGCGAGGTTCTCGCGCTTGCCCGTGTCGGTGGTCTTCATGCCGGCGTCGCTGTAGTTGCGGGTCCATTTGGTTGGAGGACCGTCTTCTTTCACGAAAGCGGCATTGATGACCTTGCCCATGACGAAGCAGAAGACAAAGAAGATCAGGACGAAGCCGGTGAGGCCGGCGAGAAAGATAAGGACACCGCCGACATTGACATCGGTCGTCTCATAGCCGACCCGGACGCTGTCGGGGCCGCTCTCGGGCTTGTTGCCGATATCGCCCGAAGGCGCGCCGTACTCGCTGGATTGATTGCTGTTGGGTTTAATGGGCATGCTCAGGCTCCAGCATCTCCTCAAGGTGAGGATCGTTGACGTTCATAAGAGGGCGCCGCTGCAGTTGGCCGAGGTAGGTCCAGGCCCAGAAGCAGAGCATTGAGACAGGCACCGTGACATACGCAAGGATGCCGAGATTGCCGCGGAGATGCAGGTTGCCGGCAGCGTCCGAGAAGTTCGGCTCGATCAGCCAGAACATATCGATGCAGCGGGCGAGGATCATGAAGCAGGTGAGATAGATCATCTTCTGCTTGTTACGTTTGAGGTCGCGGGAGAGCAGCAGGCAGAACGGAATCAGCCAATGGCAGATGACATCGAGCGTGCAGATTGTCCACCAGCCGCCGTGGATGCGGTTGAGGTACCAGGGGATCTCGTCGGGCACGTTGCCGGACCAGATAATGAGGAACTCCGCGAAGGTGAAGTAGATGTTCAGCATCGTGAAGGCAAAGGCCAGCTTGCCGAGATCGTGCTGCTCCGTGGTACGGAGAAGCGTCTTCATCGGCTCGTACCGTGAGAGCAGGACAACGGTAAGGATGCCGAGAGCGAGCACAGCATAGCCTTGGGCGACGACGAACTGGAAGCCCCAGATGGAGGAGTACCAGGTGATATCGAGCGACTTGATCCAGATGATGGCGCCGTCGGTGAGAAGAACGATGTAGATGAAGATGCCGATGCCGCAGAGGTTCTCAAAGCGGATCTGCCACCAATGGAAGTTTGCTTCGGTACCGGCGCGGGGATCGGCGTCGCGGTCCATAGACCACTTGTTGAGGATGGTGGCAATGCCGATGAGGACGGCGAAGATAAAGATGCTCTGGAACCAGACTGGCCCGGGACTGAGCATGGTGCGCTTGTCGTTGAGGGTCAGCGCCTGCTCGAGGGTGACGGCGTGATTCTGAAGCGCGGCACGGACGGCGGTGGCGGTGGGGAAGGCGGCCCATTGGTAAAGGTGCCTGGAGAGGATCAGGATCGGGAGCAGAAGGAGGCCGACAACCGGCAGGGTGCGGGTGGCGGCCTCAAGCGGGCGACGCAGAAGCAGACCCCATTTGCCGCCGGAAACGTATTGCAGCATGAGCATGCAGAGGCTGCCGCCGGCAAAGCCGAAGCTGGTCATGAAGCCCATCAGATAGGCGCGCAGAAGATGGTTGCGACCCTCGTGCGTCCAGGAGAACGCAAGCAACGAGATCGCCGCGAAAAGGAGCGAAAGGATGCCCAGCCGCAGGCGCCAGGCGGTGAGAGCGGGGGGCGCATTGAGGCTCGCTGGCAGAACGCGCGGGCCACTTTGGCTGTGCGTGTTGTGCCCGTGCTGTTCGTGGACTGATGACATGCTGGTTCGACCTCGGGTGAAAGCTTTTGCTGCTCCTACTGCTCTTAGGTGGTGCGGTACTGTCTTCGATCGGCTGCTGCGGGCGGCGGCGTTACTTCTGCTGGTTCATGGCGCCGGCGGTAGACGATGCGTTGTTCTCGAGAAGGGGCGTGTTCCCGGAGGCTGGCGTAAGCACACGGTTGGATGGGCCGGTGTCCGGGTTGTGGCCACCACTGGTCGCCAAGGGATTGTTGGTGCCGACCGGGATCACATAGTCCTCGCCGTTGGGGGTTCCCTTGACAGCGGTGGGCGGCAGGTTCCAATCGTAGGCGAAGCCGGCGGGCAGACCTTCACGCTCGGTGATGCTGTCGAGCGGCTCCACATGAACGCCCGAAGCGATGTCGGCCTGGGCGGCGTGCTGGCTGAGTTGCAGCGCCTTGATATAGGCGACGACGGCCCAGCGATCTTCGGGGCTGAGCTGTGCCGCATAGTCCGGCATGGCGCCATAGCCGTTAGCGATGACATTGTAGAAGTGACCGAGCGGAGCGGTCATCAGGCGGGCCGTGTGGAAGTTGCCGGCGGCGGCGTAGCCCCGCTGAACGATCATGCCGGCACCGTTACCGACACGCGAGTGGCAGGGCGTGCAGTAAACGTTGTAGCTCTGCTGGCCGCGGGCGAGAACGGTTTCATTGACGGGGAACGGCATGCTGTCGCCTTCCTTGCCGTTGAGGAAGCCGGTATTCAGATAGCTGTCCTGATGAAGCTGGCTGCGGGCGATGGTGGCGCTGACCTGCGGCCGGACGGAGCGGCCGTCGGCGTAGAAGTCTGACCCACGCTGCGGATAGAACTTGGGCTGGTTGTGCATGTCCTGCCGGCAACCGGCAATGCCAAGGGTGGCAAGCGCGGCGAGGGCGAGACGGGAGATGGTCTGAGTCTGGCGATTAATGATCCACCTCCACCACGGAGATCGCGGGGAACTGCTCAAGGAAGGCGCGGGTGCCGCCGAGCGAGAACTTGGGGTCAGTCGCTTCGAGGCACAGGAAGAATTTGTCAGTGGTGGCCCCGTTGCGAAAGTTCGATGCGTTGAACAGGGGATGGTAGAGCTGCGGCAGGCCGTTCTGCGCGATCATGCCGAAGGCAGCGGAGAGGCCGGCGAACAGGATGGTCCACTCATAAGCTGGGATGATGAAGGCGGGCCAGGAGAAGAGTGGCCGGCCGGCGACATTGAGTGGATAGGCCCAGACGTTGATCCAGGTCTCCATGAGATAAGCGACGGTAACGCCGGCGATGCCGCCGAGCAGGCAGATGAGGGGGATGCTGGTCTTGCTGAAGCGAAGTGCTTCGGCTGCCTCCTCGACCGGATAGGGCGTGTAGCACTCCATCCGGCGATAGCCTGCCTGATGGGCTTGCTCGGTTGCGTTCACAAGCTCGGTCGGCGTGTTGAACTCGGCGATAAGTCCGTAGATTCCTTCGCGCGGTGGCATTAGACGGCCTCGTCGATTACGGTCTGTGCGTCAGCGGATTTGGCGCGGATCTTGGTCTGCGGCAGCATCATGCGGATCTCAGACATGGGGATCATGGGAAGGAAGCGCACGAAGCAGAAGAACAGGACGGTAAACAGCCCCATGGTGCCGACGTAGATCATGTAGTCCCACTTGGTGGCGCGATAGGTGCCCCAGCTAGAGGGTAGATAGTCGCGATAGAGCGAGGTAACGACGATCACAAAGCGTTCGAACCACATGCCGGTGTTGACGACCAGCGACAAAAGGAAGAGATACAGCACGTTGACGCGAAGCTTGCGTGACCAAAGTGTGGTGAGCGGGATGGCAATATTGGTCGCGATAAGGATCCAGTATGCCCAGCCCATAGGGCCGAACATGCGGTTCCACATCATGAAGAATTCCCAATGGCTGGCCGAGTACCAGCTCATGAAGACCTCCATGCCGTAGCCGTAGGCCACAATCGAACCGGTCGCCAGCATGACCTTGCCCATGTTGTCGAGATGGCGAAGCGTGACGAGATCTTCAAGGTGGTAGAACTTGCGCAGCGGAATGGCCAGGGTGAGCACCATCGCAAAGCCGGAGTAGACGGCGCCGGCGACAAAGTAAGGTGGAAAGATGGTGGTGTGCCATCCAGCGAGGGCAGCGACCGCGAAGTCAAAGGAGATGACAGTATGGACTGAAAGCACCAGAGGCGTGGAGAGACCGGCGAGCAGCAAGGAGGCGGACTCATACCGGATCCAATGGCGGGTAGAGCCGCGCCAGCCGAGCGACAGCATGCCATAGAAGTATTTGGCTAGGGGCAGCGTGGCGCGATCGCGCAGGGTGCCGAAGTCGGGGATCATGCCGACGTACCAAAAGACGATTGAGATGGTGGCGTAGGTTGACACCGCGAAGACGTCCCAGGCCAGCGGGGAGCGGAACTGCGGCCAAACGTTCATGGTATTCGGATACGGGAAGAGCCAGTACGCGAGCCATGGACGACCGACATGGATGAGGGGAAAGGTACCGGCGCAGACGACAGCAAAGATTGTCATCGCTTCGGCGAAGCGGTTGATGGAGTTGCGCCAGGTCTGCTTGAACAGCAGCAGAATGGCCGAGATCAGAGTGCCGGCGTGGCCGATACCGATCCACCAGACGAAGTTGATGATGGCAAAGCCCCAGGCGCCGGGGATGGTGACACCCCAGATGCCGACGCCTTTGATGAAGAGCCAGGTGATGCCGACGACGACGCCCTGCGCAATGCCGGCGCCCACAATCATGCCAAAGAACCAACCGAGCGGCGTATTGGACGTGAGCACGATGCCGGCGATCTTCTGGGTGACCGACTTGAAGTTATGGCCTGGGGCGATGACCGCGTACTCACCGGTACGCGGATCGATCATCGGGTCGACGATAGGATCGGGAATGGGTTTGGTCGCCATTAGATCAGCTCCAGCTCAGGATTCGGGTTGATGACGCCAGCGCTGTAGGTGGTACGCGGGCGGTAGTTGAGATCGGCGAGGACCTGATAGGTGCGCTCCTCGGCTTTTCGCTTGGCGACCTTGCTTTGAGGATCGTTGATATTGCCGAAGAGAATGGCATCTGTCGGGCAGGCCTGCTGGCAGGCGGTGATGACTTCACCGTCGCGGATGGCGCGATTTTCTTTGTCCGCGGTGATCTTGGCTTCCTGGATGCGCTGCACGCAGTAGGTGCATTTTTCCATGACGCCGCGTGAGCGAACCGTGACGTCAGGGTTGCGCATGAACTTGAGGCTTTCGGTCTCGTAGTCCGCGTAGAGCAGGAAGTTGAAGCGGCGCACTTTATACGGGCAGTTGTTCGAGCAATAGCGCGTGCCCACACACCGGTTGTAGACCATGGTGTTGAGGCCTTCGGGGGTGTGGACGGTGGCGCCCACGGGGCAGACCAGCTCGCAGCCGGCGTTCTCACAATGCTGGCAAGCCATGGGCTGGAAGTGGGCGCGGGGTGCGTGCAGATCGCCTTCGAAGTAGGTGTCGATGCGGATCCACTGCATATTGCGGCCGACCTTGACCTGCTCGCGGCCAACGACAGCGATATTGTTTTCGGCATAGCAGCTCACGATGCAGGCGTTGCAGCCGATGCAGGAGTTGAGATCGATAGCCATGCCCCAGGCGTTCTGGATGCGGAGCGAGGACTGGTCGGTGTGGTTGTAGTCCCACGCATGCGGGAAGAAACTCTCTTCCTTCTTGGGAGACTCCCCTTGCGGACCGTAGCCCACCTTGTTGACGAGGGTATGGGCATCGCCCTCATGGGCGAAATCGGGATGCTTTTTGGCCTCGTCGAGGGTGGTGTAGCGAATGATCGACCGCTCCTGCGCTTCGTGGCCGGCGAGCGAATAGGTTCCCTGTTTATCAGAGAGCGGCTTTTCGAGATCGTGCTGGGCGAACGCGCCGCGATGCTCGACGTTGTGGACCTTGGTCACGCACAGGTCCCAGGTCCCTTTGCTCTTGGTGATGCGGGCCCCAGTGACAAAGAGCGGGGCGGCCGAGGTACGAAGCGGGTAGACATCGAAGCCGATGCCGGCGGCAACGCGGCCGGCGGGGGCCTGCCGGCCAAAGCCAAGATGGAGGGTAATAACGCCGTCAGGATGGCCGTAGGCGAGCAGCACAGGCGCGAGCACCTTGCGGCCGCTGGACTCGATCTCGATGACATCGTTCTCTTCGAGCTTGAGCCGCTCCATGCTGTCGAGGCTCATGAGCGCGGCGTTATCCCAGCTAAGATTGGTGATCTGCTTGGGCAGCTCCTGCAACCAGCCGACATTGGCGAAACGGCCGTCGAAGAGCGAGGTGTCTGGACGGAAGCTGAGCTCAAAGGTGTCAGGCGCGGGCGTGAATGCCGGTGTTGCAGCGAAGGAAGCAGTAGCCGATGGGCCGCCAGCACGCGGTGTAAAGGCCGAACCCTCAACCCAGCCATCGTGCAGCGCCTTTCGCCAGGCGGTTCCCATGTCACCACCCTTGATGTAGGTCCTGGCGGTGCCCTGGACGGCTTCAAGCGTCGAGAGCTGCGGGTTTGGAAGAAGGGTCTGCAAGATCTCATGCGCGCTGATACCGCCATAGAGAGGAGCGATCATAGGCTGAATAATCGAGATCGTGCCATCGTAGGCGCGGGCGTCGGACCAGCTTTCGAGATAGTGTGCCTTGTTGATATGCCAGACCGAGACACTGCCCGTCTCGTCGACGTGCGATCCGAGATGAACAGTGTTCGGCACCTTGGCGAACGCCGCATCGAAGTTGAGATCGGCGGGCGCACTGTAGAGCGGGTTGGCGCCAAGCATGACCAGCCATTGGACCCTGTCGGCATTGATGTCGCTGACGAGATTTTTTAGGTCGGCGAGCTGCTCGGATGGCAGAGGATTGATGGTTTCGGTATAGACGACTGACTTGCCAACAGCACCCAGCGAGGTATTAAGGGCAAGAGCGGCGGCGTGAACTTCGGGCGCGGCTTGCTCACCGGGGATGACGACAGCACGGCCGTTTGCGGCTTTGAGGTCGGCCGAGAGAACGGTGAAGAACTTCTGCTGCTCGGGCGAGAGACCTGCCGGGGCGGTGCCGGTGGCAAGCGCCTGGGCAAAGCCGGCGATCTGGCTGGGCCGGAGCGCAAGGCGATGGTCGGCTTTGAAGCCGGTAACCGTCGGCATGCTCTCGACGACGTACATCCGGTTCATGGTCTCGTCGGGCTCGTAGCGATGCCGCTCGGCATAGCCTCGAGCAAGCGAGTGGAAGCCGGGATGCGCGATGCCGCTGAGGAAATCGGCATCCAGCGAAAGGATCAGATCTGCCTGCTCCAGGCGATACTGCGCGTCAACATATTGGCCAAAGGCAGCCTTTGAGGCGGCGCGGGCGCTGTCGCGATTGATCGGGTCATATTGCACGAGCTTCGCTTGTGGAAAGGCAGCCTGCACCTCTTTCCACTGCACGGCAAGGGTGGGCGAGGTGATGGTCTCGGACAGGAAATAAAGGCCCTGGCCGCCGGGCATGGTCTTGGCAGCGGAGAGGAACTCACGCTGAAAGCCGGCGAAGTCGGAAGCCTGACCACGATGAAGCACATGCTGCGATCGGTCGGGATCGTAGAGCTCGAGCAGGGTGGCCTGGGTGAAGATGTCGGAGCGGCCGCGGGTAACTGGGTGCTCCGGATTGCCATCGACCTTGATCGGTCGGAACTCCTGCGATTTGACAAGGACGGGAACGGCCCCGGTTGGGAACGGAAACGCGGTGGCGAAGAACATCGAGTTGCCGAGGACGAGATCCTCCGGCTGCCGGATATAGGGGTAGATGGTCTCGTCGGGCTGCTTGGTGCAACCGGCGAGGCCAGCGAGCGCGAGCGATGCGCCCATGACCTTCATGAAGCCGCGGCGGCTGACGGAGTCGACCCACTCGGTGGATTGGCGAGGAAACTCCTCCTGCATAAGCTCGTGGAACTCTGGCGTCTCCGCCAGCTCGTCGAGATTCTTCCAAAAGCGGCGGCCAGTCTTGCCGTCGAGCCTGGAGCGAACCTGGTCGAGCGTCATCTTTGCTGGCGCGATGCGCGTTACTACGGTTGCGCCGGTCGCACCTGGTACCTGTGTTTCAGCCATCGTGTCTGTTCCCGTCTCGTGTGATTTCATCGGTGGCACGTCTCGCAGCTGGAGAGCTCATTGCCGGCACGGATGTGGTATTGACCCGTGAGGTAATGGCCAAGGTCGGCCTGGCTGGTGAACTTCTTGTAGTTTGCGGGCATACGAATGCCGGCCGGCGGCAGGTCGCTGGCCGTCTTGCTGTCGCCATTGGTGGGGTTCGGCTCGAGCTGCGTGCCGGACTGATTCTTGCCGTTGCCGCCTGGGCTCCGGGGGGTAGCCTGCAGCATGGCGATCTCGGGGTTGTTGCCGCTGGGATCGTTGGTGGTACAGGAGACCTGCTGCGCGGTAGGGCGGGTGTAGCTGTTAGGCGAATCGGTGCACCAGACCGGCTTATCCGAGCTCGGGCCGGCCCAAGCCATGTTGTAGATCTCGGTAGTCGGGCGGAGGTTTACGGCCGGGTTGCGATGGCAGTTCAGGCACCATTCCATCTGCAGGGTGTTCTGCTGGTACATGATGGGCATCTGATCGACGCGGCCGTGGCAGCTGGCGCAGCCGATTCCCTTGTTTACGTGGATCGAGTGATTGAAGTAGACGTAGTCCGGAAGATCGTGCACGCGGGTCCACTGGATGGAGGCACCGGTCGCCCAGCTCTGGCGCGCGGGCTCGAGCAGCTCGGCGTTGGTCCAGATCTGCGAGTGGCAGTTGATGCAGGTCTTGGTGGGTGGAACACCGGCATACGCCGCTTTTTCGACTTGTGTGTGGCAGTACTGACACTGCAGACCGAGACCTTCCACATGATGCTTGTGGCTGAAGGGGATCGGCTGATCCGGTCGCTGACCCTGCCGGGTAACCCACGGCGAGCGCTGCAGCTGATCGAGCGCGACGCCGAGGGCGATCACGATCAGACCAGTCAATACCAGGCTCATTCGGGCGAGCGCATTCGAGCTGCGGTCAAAAACTTGCGCCATGAGTGCGTTCCTGCTTCCTCTGCGTCAAAATCTGAAATCTATCGCGCCGGCCGTCTCTCGGAGTCGACACGCATCCTGTGTTCCCTGGGGTGAAGCCGCTCTGTCTTTAGCCGAGCTCTCTGAAAATGGGGAGATTCGGAGCCTCAGAAGACCGAGTATAGCAGTGCCAAATCACGCCACTTACATCGCCGGAAGCTACTTGTTTACAGGCTCAAGCGACAGCCGATTACCGAACGCAACTGCTTCCTTTACATACAGAAAGCTTCCAAAGAGGGGTACTTCTTTACGTTCCCAAAGTGACGGGAGCTTGTAAATTGCGGCTCATTTGGTCCGAGTTCCGAAATCGCACAGATTCTTGTGCAGGGATGCTGTCGGTACTCAGGATTGGCGCGGCTTCGGAACCTCTTGCTCGCGTCGCAGTGGCGGCCTAAAGGTGTTCGGTTATCGTTAGGCTATGGCAAAGGATGCGACAGAGCGCACGCGGAGGCCGCCCTACGACGTGGCGGAGGCAATTTCAGCGATGGCAGTGGCTGACCCGAAGCTCCGAGCGCTGATGGAGCGGGTGGGGCCGTTTACCTTGCGGATGCCGGGAACACAATCTCCGTTTGAGGCGTTGGCGCGGTCGATCATTTACCAGCAGCTGCATGGGAAGGCGGCGGCGGCGATCCACGGACGCATGATCGAGGGATTTGCGTCGGTATGTGGGGTGGGCGTGCATCCCGGGCCGGAGCATCTGCTGGAGTGTCCAACGGAGCAGCTGCGGGGGGCGGGGCTGTCGCGCAACAAAGTGTTGGCGTTGCGGGATCTGGCGGCAAAGACGATGGACGGGACGGTGCCGAGCCTCGCGCGGATTCGGCGCATGTCGGATGAGGCAATTATTGAGCAGCTGACGCAGGTGCGTGGGATCGGGCGATGGACAGTGGAGATGATGCTGATTTTCCGGCTGGGGCGGACGGATGTGCTGCCGGTGGACGACTACGGGGTGCGGAAGGGATTTGCACTGACCTTCCAGGGATTGAAGCCAACGACCAAGGTGACGCCGGCGCTGCTGCCGAAGGCGGAGGTGATGCGGCGGCGGGCGAAGCGATGGACGCCGTGGTGCTCGGTGGCGAGCTGGTATCTGTGGCGGGCGTGCGATCTAGCGGATGCGGAGAAGAAGGGCGTTGCTGGTTCTACGTTGTAGGTTGTTCGTTCTACGTTGCTGGCTCCTGGTTTCTGACCAACGACCAGAAACCAGCAAGCTTGCCCTTATAACGGAGCGACGACACGCTCGACCCAGGTCGTCCACTCGGCTTCCGTGAGCTCACTGGCTGCGGCGCGCAGGACCATAGCAGTCTCTTCGACCTCGGAACAGGTGAGTTGGTGTCCGTTCAACTTTAGGAAGGTGATCATGGCGGCGATGCCAATGCGCTTGTTGCCGTCGACAAAGGCGTGATTCTTTAGCAGACCCCAGCCGAGCACGGCGGCGAGATGGGCGATGGTGGCGTCAGGCTCATAGTTGGCGAGTTGCTGCGAACGTGCCAGGGCGGACTCCAGCAAGCCACTATCCCGTACGCCGTAGCTGCCGCCATACCGCTGAATCAGGTCTGAGTGAATTGCCCGAGCCATCGCGCTGTTGAGAAAGCGCATGCCTACTTGGCCAGCTCGCGATAAGTGTTCTGGTGCAGCGGTTCAGTGTCGCGAAAGGCCTTCAGCGCTGCAGCAAACTCGGGATCGTGAGAAAAGATCTGATAGACCCCATCAACCTTGACGATATTCAGGATGGCATCCTCTGAGACGCGCATGTCATCCATGAGCTGCTTCGGGAAGAGTACGCCGTAGCCATTGCCGATCTTGCGGATTTTGAGTTCCATGAGTTCCATGATGATCAATTATAACTTGGGTTATAACGATGCAAGCCAAAATGGTGTAAGCCGAAGCCTAGTCTGGTCACACACGCTTCTTTGCCGGCCGAATCCCCGGGAACGGCCGGTTCCGATAGCATTAAGCGGATGCCGATCAAGCGAACCGTTTCTGCCGACCCTATACCTGCTCCTCCCACTTTGCCCGCGACCAAACGCTATGTATGCGTGCATGGGCACTTCTATCAACCGCCGCGGGAGAACCCGTGGCTGGAAACGGTGGAGATGCAGGAGTCTGCGGCGCCGTACCACGACTGGAATGAACGGATCACGAGTGAGTGCTACGCGCCGAATGGGGCCTCGCGAATTACCAATACGGAGAACGAGATTATCCGGATCATGAACAACTATGCACGGGTGAGCTTCAACTTTGGACCGACTCTGCTGAGCTGGCTCGAGGAGAAGGCACAGCGCACCTACCGGATGATTCTGGATGCGGATGTGGCGAGTGCGGAGCGGTACAGCGGCCATGGATCGGCGGTGGCGCAGGTCTACAACCACATCATCATGCCGCTGGCGAACGAACGGGATGCGCGAACGCAGATCCGGTGGGGGATTGCGGACTTTGAGCAGCGATTTGCCCGCAAGCCGGAAGGCATGTGGCTGGCGGAGACAGCGGTGAACACGCGGGTGCTGGAGCTGATGGCGGAAGAAGGAATCAAGTTTACGATTCTGGCGCCGATCCAGTGCCGGCACATTCGGAGGTCGGTGCAAGCAGCCGTGACGACAGCGATCGATGGTGTGACGGACGCGGGAGAGACGCCTTGGGTTGAGACGCCGAACGCCTGCGTAAACACGACGCGGCCGTACCGTGTACCGCTGCCGAATGGGAAAAACATCGCGGTATTTTTCTACGACGGGCCGACCTCGCGGGCGATTGCGTTTGAGGGCCTGCTAAACCGTGGTGAGACGTTTGCGCAACGGCTGCTGAATGCTCTGCCCGCGGAGCCGGCTGATGGCGAGCCGGCGATGCTTTCGCATGTGGCGACCGATGGCGAGAGTTACGGGCACCATCACAAGCATGGCGAGATGGCGCTGAGCTACGCGATGCACTGGATCGAACAGGGCGATCGGGCGCAGCTGACCAACTACGGCGAGTTTCTGGAGAAGTTTCCGCCGCGGTGGGAGGCGGAGGTGGTGGACGACACGAGCTGGAGTTGTGCGCACGGGGTGGAACGGTGGCGCTCCGACTGCGGCTGCAATGGCGGCAAGCCGGGGTGGAACCAGGCATGGCGAGGGCCGCTCCGGCAGGCATTGGACCTGTTGCGCGACCGGACGGCGCCCTTGGCGGAGACGGTGGCGAAAGGGCTGCTCAAGGATCTGTGGCGGGCGCGCGACGGGTATGTGCGGGTGATTCTCGATCGCTCACCGAGCAGCGAGGATCGATTTCTCGAAGAGCACGCGACGCACACGCTTTCGCAGGAAGAGCGGACGACGGTGTGGGAGCTGATGGAGCTCCAGCGGCATGCGCAGCTGATGTACACGTCGTGCGGCTGGTTCTTTGACGAGATATCCGGCATTGAGACGGTGCAGATAATCGCGTATGCGGGCCGTGTGGTGCAGCTGGCGAAGCAGCTATTTGGCGCGATGGGAGAGGCGATTGAGCCGGACTTCGTGGCGCTGCTGGCCGAGGCCGGCAGCAACCTGCCGGAGGTGCGCGACGGGGCGGAGGTGTACCGGAGGTTTGCGCAGAGCAGGCGGCTCGGCCTGGAGCAGGTGGGCGCGCATTATGCGATCAGCTCGATCTTCCGCAACTATCCGGAGGAGGGCGCGCTGTTCTGCTACAACGTGACGCGGACGGAGCATGAGTTGCTGGCCTCTGGCCGGGGCCGGCTGGCGATTGGGCGGGCGCGGCTGGACTCGCGCATCACGGAGGAGTGCGAAGAAATTGCCTATGCGGTGCTGCACCTGGGAGACCAGAACCTTTCCGCCGCGGTGAAGCGCTGCGACAGCGGGGATGAGGCGCAGATGGCTGAGTTCCACACCTTTTCGGACGAGGTGGGGCAGGCGATTCGGAAGGCAAACCTGCCAGAGGTGATCCGGTTGATTGATCGCTACTTCGGTGCCATGGCGTACTCGCTCACGTCTCTGTTTACCGACGAACAGCACCGGATCCTGCGAACGATTCTGGACCAGACGTTATCCGAGATGGAGGAATCGCTGCACAAGATCTACGAGGATCATGCGTCGCTGCTGCACTTCCTGACGGAGTCGGGCATGGCGGCGCCACCGGCGCTGGCGCTGGCGGCGGGGTTTGCGCTGAATGCGAATCTGCGACGGGCGCTTGAGGCAGAGGAGTTTGACGGGGCGCAGGTGCTGGCGTTGCTGCAGCTGGCGCAGTCAGACCAGGTGGCACTGGATACGACGCAACTGAGCTACGTGGCCGGCCTGCGGATGAAAAAGGCGATGACGCGACTGGAGATGGCGGTGGATGGCCAGTTGCTGCCGGAGGTGGCGATCAGCTCGGCGCGATCGATTGCGGAGTGCCTGCGGGTGATGCCGTTTGAGGTGAACCTGTGGCAGGCCCAGAACATCTGGAACGATCTGTTGCAGCGCGGGACGCTGGATTTATGGGATGAGGAGCGGCGGTTGGGCTTCCGTAAGCTGGGCCAGGCGCTGCATATTTCGCTCGAAGAGCTGGTGGTGGAGCAGGCGGCAGTGGGGATCGCGGCGAGCGCCCTCTAGCTGCGCCAATGCAGGGTGACGGGGCCGGAGAGTGGATGGGCACCGGTGCCCTGCAGGCGAGCCTGCTTGAGGGCGAAGTACCACTTGGCGGGTTTGTCGGCGTCGTCGATGAGCATGAGTGAGGGGTGATAGCGGAGCCCCTCTGCCTGCTCGATCATGGTCTGCTGGTCCTGCCGAACGAAGCGCGCCCCGAAGAAGGTAGCGACCGAGGTTACAAAGGGGACGTGGTAAAAGACGTTCCAAGCGGCGGCGACATCGATACGGCAGGTGGAGGGCGTGACTGGCGTGACGGTGGTGAGGGAGGAGAACCACTTTGCGTCCTTCCCTACTCCGGCGCGGATGGTTTCGATGCGGCGATTGGGAAGAACGAAGTCGATGGTGGTGGTAATTGACTCGCCGTAGATGCCAAGCAGTTTGTACGGGGCGGAGTTTTTGCTGGGCGCGTGGGCGGACATGCGGAAGCCGTGGGGGATAGGCTCGAAGTGCTTTGTCTTTTCGTGGATGGAGGCGCGAGATCGCCACCACCAGGCCTGATGCACAAAGGGGCCGTGCGCGGGATCCATGAGGCCGATGATGCCGTGATCGACGTTGCAGGGGAGATCGGCCGTGAGGTGCGCGGAGCGAAAGTTTGTGGAGAACTTCGGCAGTTCAGGGACGGTCGGCAGGGCTTTGGTGATGCGGCCTTCCCCGGCGGCGGGTATGTAAACCCAGGCGTAGCCGTCGCGGTCTTCGCATGGAAACGAGCTGGCGTAGATCTTTGTGGGATCGAGCGAATCGGCGGAGGTGAGAGAGGGGATCTCGCGGCACTGGCCGGTGCACGGCTCGAAGCGCCAGCCGTGGTATTTGCACTGCACGGTTTCGCCGTCGAACCAGCCGGCCGAGAGAGGGATGCCACGATGAGGGCAGAGATCGCGCATGGCGAAGACGGTGCCGTCAGACTTGCGGCCGAGCAGGAGAGGGATGCCAAGCAGGAGCGCGGTTTGCATCTTGCCGCGGGCGAGTGCGGTGGAGCGTAGAGCGGGGTACCAATCGCCGAAGAGAAGCTCTGCGGACGGCCCGGGTGCTGACGTGATGGTGGTGAGCGGCGACATGGCGGTGAGGTGCGAGCGGGCGAAGCCGCTGCGTTGATGATACTGATGCGCACGATGGGACTCTCGCTTCGCGATAGAGTTGGAGACGTTCCGCTCTGCCCTTCGCGCATGACGCCTATCGATTCCAGACCATCTTCGATGATCGGCCGCAACCGGATCGTACTCGCGATCGTATGGGTGATGCTCTACGCAAGCTTCACGCTGATGACGCCGCCGCTGCTGGACGACGCGGATTCCGTGCATGCGGAGGTGGCGCGCGAGATGCTGCTGCGCAATAACTGGGTGACGCTGTACGCGAACGGGATTCGATACCTGGAGAAGGCGCCGCTGCTGTACTGGAGCATGGCGGCCAGCTTCAAGGCGTTCGGTGTGAATACAGGTGCGGCGCGGGTGCCGCTGGCGATGACAGTTCTGCTGCTGGCGATGGTGATGGAGAGCTTTGCGCGGCGAGCGTTCGGGAGCGCGCGGGCAGGGCGGACGGCAGGGCTGATCACGCTTTCGAGCTTTGGGATCTTCATCTTCACGCGGATCACGATTCCGGATGCGATGGTCTGTCTGTGGATCACGCTGGCGGTGTTCTGCTATTGGCTTAACCTTGAGCGGCTGGCGCCAAGCCCACTACTCTGTTGGGGATTTGCGGCGTGCTGCGCGCTGAATGTCTTGACGAAGGGCTTGATCGGCGTCGTGTTTCCAATCGGGATTGTGCTGGTGCATCTGCTGTTGCTTGATGGGTGGCGAGGGACGGTTACGGCGGTGCGGCAGTTATATCCGCTCTCGAGTGCGGCAATCTTTCTGCTAATGGCGGGACCATGGCATCTGATGGCGGGTGAGGCGAACCCGACGGAGGGGCACCCGGGCGGGCTCACGTTTGTGCATGGGCACTGGAGTGTGGGGCTGCCGACCGACGGCACTGTGCATGGTTGGACGTGGTTCTACTTTATGAACGAGCACGTGCTGCGCTATCTGAACCTGCGGGTGCCGCGCGACTATGACACGGTGCCGCTATGGCTCTTCTATGGACTGATCTTCGTGTGGCTGATGCCATGGAGTGCGTATCTGCCGAGTGCCTTGTGGGCGGTGCCGTGGTGGACCGCCGTGCGTCGACGAGCGATGGAGGCGCGTGCGTCGACGCGGCTCTTGCTGGGTGTATGGGCGGCGGTGGTGATGCTGTTCTTCAGCTTTTCGACGCGGCAGGAGTACTACTGCTTGCCGGCCTTGCCGGCCCTGATCCTGCTGCTGGCGGGCTGGTTTGAGGATGAGGCGGCGGAGGCGGAGGCGTTTCGCGTGCCGGGACGGCTGGTCGTGGCGGGCCAGCGGATTTCGGTGGTGGTTCTGGGACTCGGGTCAGTGGCCGCACTGCTGTGTGGGTTCTTTGTTCTGAATGCGCAGGCGCCGGGGCCGAGCGTGGATCTGGCATCGCTGCTGAAGGAGAACCCGGGCGACTATGCGTTGTCGTTTGGACACTTTCTGGACCTGAATGCGAAGGCGATGGGAGCGTTTCGCAAGCCGTTGGTGATGACTGCCGTCGCGACGTTCTTTGGGGCGCTGGGCGGGTGGTGGGCGAGGCGGGCGTATCGGCCGGCGATGGGGAACCTGTGGCTGGCAGCAGGGGCGGTCGGGTTCCTGTTGGCGGCGCACCTGGGCTTGCAGACCTTCGCGCCGGTGCTCTCGTCAGAGCCTTTGGCGGCGACGATCGCGCCGCTGCTGAAACCAGACGACATCGTGATGATCAACGGCGAGTACGAGAGCGGAAGTACGCTGGGTTTTTATTTGCAACAGAATGACGTACATATTCTGAATGGACGCAGCTCGAACCTCTGGTATGGCTCATTCTTCCGGGATGCGCCACCGATCTTCGAGACGGACGCGACGCTGCCGGTGCTGTGGACGGGGCGACGGCGAGTGTTTTTGTGGACGGAGCCGGACAAGGTGCCGGCACGACTGGGCGGGCCGGCGTTTCTGATCGCGGAGAAGGGCGGCAAGGAGATTTTGAGTAATCAGGAGAGTGAGTAAAGAGTTGCTGATTGCTTGAAACTAGAAACTTACAACTTGAGCATCTTTCCCCGATGGAGCCGGAAGCGTTCGCCGCGCCAGAGGACGGTGTCCCCGGCGTAGCTCCATATCCAGAAGAACAGGGCGAAGAGATCGCGGAGGGGAAGCAGCCAGAGATCGCGAAGGACCTGGCCATCGCGAAGGATGCCGACGCCGACGGCCAGGGCGAGGGCGGTGCGGGCGGCCAGGGCGAGCGAGAGCAGAGCAAGCGACGGCAGGGCAAAGCCGCTGGCGAGGCAGGTGGCGAACGCCCAGGGAACGACGAAGGTGATGCCGAGGCCGAGGTAGCCGAGCCGGCGAGAGTCGCGGGTGGAGCGTGACCAGCGGAGCTGGTGGTCAAAGAAGCCGCGCAGGGTGTAGGGGGGCACGGAGGTCTCGACAACCTCGGCGGAGAGCTCGACGCGGAAGCCGGCGCGGGCGATACGGGCGCCGAGTTCGTAGTCGTCGGCGAGCACCTCGAGCAGCGGTTCGAGGCCGCCGGCGGCAACGAGCGCATCGCGGCGCATGGCGAGCGTAGAGCCGAGGCCGAAGTGGATACCGCTCTCGAGCATGCGGGCGGTGAGCACGCCGGGAAGGAACTCGGTCGCGATGCCGAGGGCTTCAAGGCGCGACCAGACAGGAATGCGGCCGGTGCGCGGGTCTGCGTGCGCCCGGCCACGATATGGCGCGGTGACCATGCCGACGGGCCGCGCGGGCTGCTTCGCCGTGGGCCCGGGCGTGCTGAAGCCGGCCATGATGCGCGCGAGGTAGTTGGGCCCGACATGGATGTCTGAATCGTTGATGAGGATGTGATCGAACTGCGCGGACGGAAGGGTTTGGACGAGGTTCGAGACTTTGCCGGAGGTGCCGAGGCGATCGGGGCAGACGATCAGCTTGAGGGCGACGTGGGGGTAGGCGGCTTGCAGATGCGCGACGACGGCGACGGCTGGATCCGCGGGGGAGCTGACGGCGCAGAGAATCTCCCACGGGCCGGTGTACTGCTGCAGGCAGTGTGACTCGAGTGCGGCGGGGAGATCGTCATCGGCGCCCTTGAGGGGCTTCAGAAGGGAGACGGCCGGAGCTGCGGCAAGCGGCTGCGCTGGGCGACGAAACGAGCGGGCAAAGCTGCGGGCGGCGAGCAGGGCCAATGCCGTGTAGACCAGACCGCTGAGGGTGAGGAGCGCCAGCAGCAGCTCGATCGCGTGAGACAGCATTGCCGTAGTGTAGCGGTCTCGTAGGGGTCTAGCGCGACAGACGACGCACTATGGAGCTCGCGGTGTGGAGGGCGAAGGCGGCGAGCGACCAGAGCATGAGACCGGAGCCAAGCGCGGCCATGACAATCATGCGCCGCCATGGAAGAGCAGAAGGCACAGAAGGCCCCAGGCGACCATGGAGACGCCGAGGACAAAGTTGGAGCGGTGGCGATAGGCCGGCGGCAGGACCAGAAAGTGCAGGCCAACGACGATGACGACCGCTGTGATCGCGATGTCCTGATGGCCGAGGCGCGGCAGGGTGGCCATCAGGAGAAAGATGACCAGGCCCTGCGCGGCGTTGATCCAGGCGAAGGTGCGGTGATCGCGCTTGCGTCGCGGGTCAACAGGTTCGCGTGCAGCGGCAGATCTGGCAATGGCAAGCAGACGCAGAGCAAGCGTGACCACGCCAGCGACGACCATGACGAGAAGCAAAAAGCTGGCCCGGTGGAGAGAGCCAAAGGCGTACAGAGCAAGGGTGAGCCAGGCGGCGCCGAAGACCGCGAAGAAGATCGCACCGAAGCATCGACCCACGGCTCGGTGTGCTTCGAAGAAAGGGGATGAGGGAAGAGACTCTGCCATGTACGCGATCTCCTGAAGGAGGGTCTTTGGTGAGCGCTACTCGTAACGCAGGGCTTCGATGGGGTTGAGGCTGGCGGCCTTCCAGGCGGGGTAGATGCCGAAGATCAGACCGATGGCGCAGGAGCTGAAAAAGGCGAAGCCAACCCACATCGGCGAGACCACCGACGAGATGAGGAAGCGCAGAACGAGCGCGCCGACTGAGCCAAGCAGGATGCCGATGGCGCCGCCGACGGCACAGAGAGTGACGGCCTCAAGCGTGAACTGCAGAAGGATGGTCTGGCGGGTAGCGCCGATGGCCTTGCGAACGCCGATCTCGCGCGTGCGCTCCGTGACCGAGACGAGCATGATGTTCATGACGCCGACGCCGCCGACCATCAGGCCCACGGCTGAGAGGCCGAACATGAGCAGAAACAGCGAGCCGGTGATCTGCGTCCAGAGCCGGGTGATGGAATCCGAGCCGAAGATGGCGAAGTTATCATCCTGGTTGTTGTGCACCTTGCGCCGCCGACGGAGAAGTTCGCGGATTTCATCCTCGACCAGACCCTTGTTTTTTTGATCGTCAAACTTTGCGGAGATCCAATAATCGAGGATCTCCGGGTGGAGTTTGTGGAAGGTGGTGATGGGCATGTGGACCATGTTGTCTTCGGAGTTCTTGCCGCCACCGAAGGCGGTCTTCTGCTTTTCCTGCACGCCGACGACGGTGAACGCGCGGCCGTCTACCGAGATCTCCTTTCCGACGGCGTCGTTGCCGCCGCCGAAGAGATCTTCCGCCGTGTCATGGCCGAGCACGGCGACATTGGCGGCGCGCTCCTCATCCCCGTGGTTGAAGTAGCGGCCTTGCGTGAGGAGGAAGTCGTACACGCTGGCGTTTGACGCGGTCGCGCCTTCGAGCGAGACGTTTTCGCTCCGCAGCTTGCCATACTTCACCACCACCGAGCCGGCATTGAACTGGAAGTTCTGGTAACGCAACGAAGGGACGACATCGACGACGTGGGGCAGCGCCTTCATGGCCTCGGCGTCGTCGTAGGTGAGCTGCTTGCGGGTCAGCATCTCCGTGGTTGGCCGGACGCCGATGACAGGAAAGCGGAAGACCCAGATCACGTTGGTGCCGAGGGACGAGACCATGCCGGAGACGTTCGCGTTCAGGCCATTGATGACCGACGAGATGATGATCACGGTCATCACGCCGATCACGATGCCGAGCACGGTGAGACCGGAGCGCAGCTTGTTGGTGCGCAAGGTGTCGAGCGCCATGCGGATGGACTCTCGCTGATCACTCAAGGTCACGGGCTGCTCCTTATCTGTTATGCCTGCGGTGTGTCTTGCCCGCTTGCGGCCGTTTAGAAGTCCGATCGAAGAGCGACGATGGGATCGAGCGCGGCGGCTTTGCGCGCGGGATAGACGCCGAAGAAGATGCCGACCGAGCCGGCGACAAAGAGCCCCGCGAAGACACTCCACAGAGCGATGGTGGAAGGGAAGCTCAGCAGGGCCGTTACGATCTTCGCGACGGCGACGCCACCAAGCACGCCGACGACGCCGCCCATCAGCGCCATGGTCGCCGACTCGAGCAGAAATTGCAGCTGGATGTCTTTCCGCTTGGCGCCGAGCGCTTTGCGAACGCCGATCTCGCGGGTGCGCTCGGTCACCGAGACCAGCATGATGTTCATGATGACGATGCCGCCGACGACCAGTGAGATGGCGGCAATGGCGACCGCAACAGCCGCAAACGAGCCGCTGATCTGCTTCCACAGGCCGACCAGGGTGTCCGACGTCTCAAGGGTAAAGCTGTCGGGCCGGCCGGGGGCGTCGTGGCGCTGCGATCGCATGATGACGCGGGCTTCGTCTTCGGCAGCCTCCATGCCGCCGCCGTTGCCGCCCTTGGCATAGACCGTGAGTGTTTTGGCGGTGCCGTAGGTCTTCTGGTAGGCGCCGATGGGCACGGCGACCCAGTCGTCCTGGCTTTGGCCGAGGGTCTTGCCCTGCTTTTCGGCCAGGCCGATGACAGTGTACGGCACGCCATCGACGCGGATTTCGCGGCCCAGCGGATCTTCTCCCTTGATCAGGTTCTCCTGGACATCGGCGCCGATGATGGCGACGTGTGAAGCGTGTTCGTCGTCAGTTGGCGTGAAGCCACGGCCCTGGACGATGTTGAGGTTCTGCATCTCCGGCATGGACCAGGTGTAGCCGCGAATGCTGGAGTCGGTGCTGGACTGGGTGCCGACCACGATCTTGCCGAGGGTTGTCTGGAGGGCGCCGACCGAGGTGCAGTGTTTGCAGTTCTCGAGCACGGCACGGAAGTCCGGCAAAAGGATATTGCGGCGCTTTTGAAATTCGATGTAGTCGGTGTAGCTGGAAACGAAGGCGGGCTGCTTGGAGATGGTGAAGACATCCGCGCCATAGCGATTGATTTTGGTCGCGACGTAGACGTTGGCACCGTTGACCAGCGTGACGACAGCAATGACCGAAGCGACGCCGATGACGACGCCGAGCAGGGTGAGGACCGTGCGAAGCTTGTTCGCCCACAGCGATTGCAGCGCGATCCGAATTGCTTCCTTGAACTCCATATCTGACCTGTGGGACTGACCTGTGTGTGCAACGATAGCAGGCGGCAACGGAGCGGTGAGGGAACAAGAGTGGGCCATGCGGTACCATGAAGACTGCAGACGGTCGGGCGATCGCTGCCGGAAGCTGGCGCGAGCCGGTCTTTCGGGGGAGGAAAGTCCGAACTCCGCAGGGCAGTGTGCCGGATAACGTCCGGGACGGCCGCTTGAAGGCGGCTGGACGGCCAGTGCAACAGAGAGCAGACCGCCCCAGAGCTGATGGGTTCCCGCGCAAGCGGTGCCTATGCACGCGGCTCTGCGGTAAGGGTGAAAGGGTGCGGTAAGAGCGCACCGCGTCCTCAGTAATGAAGACGGCAGGGTAAACCCCACACGGAGCAAGACCAAATAGGCAGGGACGTGACCGCTTTCCCCATCTGGCGGCCACGCGCGTACCGGCCCGGTGCGCCAAGGCGAGGGGAGTCCGGCTGGAAGCAATTCCGGTCCGGGCGAAACGAAACCTGCGGGTAGGTTGCTGGAGCGAGTGCAGTAATGCCTCGCCTAGAGGAATGATCGCCTAGAACAAAATTCGGCTTACGGGCCGTCTGCAACAGGTAGCCCGGCGGTTCGGCGACGAGCCGCCGGGCTCTCTTCTGCAAGGAGTCTTTGATGAAGGCAATGGGTGTGCGTGGGGTGCTCCCTTCCTTTACACTCGTCAAGGCGCTCGATATGCTGAGAGCTTCGGCACGCGCTGCGCCTTCCCCCGCACAGCCGGGCCGTACACATTTACTGGCACCCTTTGCCAGCCATACCAATCAAACGATTTATCAGGAGACATAGAAATGGCCGCAGTAGACGAGAAAGTAAAGCAGATCATCGTCGAGCAGCTTCAGGTCGATGAGGCTGAAGTCACCCCGGGCGCAAGCTTCCAGGAAGATCTTGGAGCGGATTCGCTCGACGTCGTCGAACTGGTCATGCAGTTTGAAGAGGCATTCGATATCCAGATCCCGGATGAGGATGCAGAAAAGATCAAGACTGTGAAGGATGCGGTCGATTACATCGAGAAGAGCCAAAAGGCCGGAAAGTAAAGGAATGGAGCAGCGACGCGTCGTTGTGACCGGCATCGGTCTGCTGTGCGGAGTCGGCAATACGACGCAGCAGGTGTGGGATGGCTTGCTTGCCGGCAAGAGCGGCATGGCGGAGATCACGCACTTCGATCTGACCGGACATCCGGTTCGGTTTGCGGCGGAGGTGAAAAACTTCGATCCTCTGCAGTTTGTGGAGAAGAAGGAATCGCGCAAGATGGGGCGATTCATTCACTTTGCCCTGGCAGCAGCCCATGAGGCGATGGCGCACTCCGGCCTGAAGGTCAAAGGCGAAGTCGCAGAGCGCGTCGGCGTCCACATTGGTTCTGGTATCGGCGGCTTCGACGTGATCGAACGCGAGCACTCCAACATGCTCGCGGGTGGACCGCGGAAGATTTCTCCCTTCTTTATTCCGGGATCGATCGTGAACCTGGCAGCCGGGCATGTCAGCATTTGCCACGGTGCAAAAGGGCCGAATGAAGCTACCGCAACAGCCTGTACCTCGTCGGCACACTCGATCGGCGATGCGTTCCGGATCATCGAACGCGGCGATGCCGATGCCATGATTGCCGGTGGCACAGAGGCGGCGATCACGCCCATGGGCGTTGGCGGCTTCGCTGCAATGAAGGCGCTGTCCACGCGCAACGACGATCCGAAGCATGCCTGCCGGCCCTTCGATAAGGACCGGGACGGATTCGTAGTGGGTGAGGGCGCTGGCATTCTGATTCTTGAAGAGCTGGAGTTTGCGAAGGCCCGTGGCGCGACGATCCTGGCTGAAATTCTGGGCTACGGGATGAGCGCAGACGCATTTCACATGACGGGAATGGCGCCCGAAGGCGAGGGATGTTACCGCGCCATGAAGGCCGCACTCAAAGTAGCGGGTCTGCAGCCGGATCAGATCGACTATGTCAACGCGCACGCGACCAGCACGCCGCTGGGCGACGCGCTTGAGTCCAAGGCGATCGAGAACGTCTTTGGCCAGCGAGCGCATGACCATAGCCTGCTCGTGAGCTCGACCAAGTCAATGACAGGCCATCTGCTGGGCGGTGCTGGCGGTTTAGAGGCGGGGATAACCATCATGGCGATGCTGCATCAGATAGCCCCCCCGACGGTGAACCTGATGGAGGCGGATCCGGAGTGCCGGCTGAATTATGTGCCGAACACCCCGCAAACCGCGAAGATCAACTACGCGCTGTCGAATTCTTTCGGTTTCGGCGGAACCAACGGCTCGCTGGTCTTCAAGCGATGGACAGAGTAGCGCGCCCTGGCGTGTAATGAAGATCAAGTCACAAGCCAGCAGGGGGGTGACGTTGTCTAGTCTTTCTGTGAGCATGTAACGCGTCTGCGACAACTGCTCATGCCTGCATGAACGACAAAAGGCCCTCTCCGAAGAGAGGGCCTTTTTGTCTACAGCGCAATCGACTTACTTCATCTCGATGCCGCCAGCGTTCTTCTTTTCCTTCTCGGCCTCGTTTGCCTTGCGAGCCCCCATGGCCCGTTGGCTCCACTCATCCGCCTGCGCCAGGTCAGCCTTGCGCGCGGCGTCGTTGCCGCACTCAATGTCGGCTTTACGGCGATACGTCAGGTTCAGGTACTGCATGGCTTCGTCGTAGTTCTTGTTGATATCAACAGCTTTATTCAGGTACTGAAGACCCTGATCGACCAGAGCACCATTTGCTTGCTGCAGCTTTGTGCAAGCGGACTTGGTCTTCTTCACGTTGCCATTCCCATCATCGGTAAGGCCGTCAGCCGCCAGGATCGTGACGGCATTTTTATAAGACTGCATCCAGTTCACGACGCCGATGGTGTAGTACGCCTCTGGATCGTTTGGATCGAGCGCGATCACCTTCTTTTCGTACTCTTTCGCTTCCTCGAGCTTCTTAATATTGCGATCAATCGACGCGATCTGCTTCAACGCTGTGAGGTCATTTGGATCCTTCGCCAGCACCTGCTGAAAGCCGTCGATGGCCTTCTGCGCGACCTTCAGGTTCTCGGGGGTATCAAGATTCGGAACGACCTGGTAGGAGTAGGCGGTTGCAAGATAAAGTCTTGCCTGCTCGTAGTTCGGATCGAGCTGAATGGATGTCTCGAAGTGGTTGACAGCCTCCTCGTATCGCGCATTTTTGAAGGCCTGAATACCCTTGTTGAGCTGGTCGCGCGCCTTCAGGCGGTTACACCCGGTGGCAGAACCTAAGATCAGCGCCACCAGTGCGGCCGTAACAGGAATCCGTGCGGTCAGTTTCATGGGGTGTCTCATCTCCTTAAAATTACAAGCGCTCTGCATACCGCAAAGCAGACCAGGGAATAGTTTTAGCTTGCGGGTTGATTGTAACGGTACTTGACATCACCATGCCAGTGTCGTTGCTCACCCGCGAACGCGTAGCTCACTGTATCAGTTCTTTTCTATCTTCCGTAAGCGTTTGCAGCTACGTTGCTGTTGTTTTCGTCGGAAGAAGTTTGCACTTCGGTCATGACTGGCAAGGGGCTGCGTATACGTTTTCTGCAGGTCACGATCAAGGCACCAGGATCAAGGCACCAGGAATGGAGCACTCAGGACGGCCTTGGCACAAGCACGGCAGCAGTTGCGCTTGACGGGCATACCGCGATCAAACGTACAGAAAAGAGTGCGTCAATACGAGTGGCCCGAAGCCGCTCTCCGCGGCTCCGGGCCAGATAGGCTATGCACCTGTCCGTAGCTACTGTCCAGCTTCGACACGTGGCGTAATCAGGCCAATGTTATCGACTCCCGCCTGGTGACCGAAGTCGATGACCTCTGCCACATTTTGGAAGTCAAGATCCTTGTCGCCTTTGACGAACATGACCTTCTCCTGCCGGGTAGCGAAGATCTCCGCCAGCTTTGGTTCGATTGCATTCTTATTGAAGGCATCTTCGTTGATCTTGTACGACGGTGCCGCTCCGCCGTTCGAGAGAACCTGCACCACGATGGTGCGGTCATTATCCTGTGGCTGCGTCTTGTTCTTCGGCGGCTGCGGCACCAGCGTTTCGAGGCCCTTCGGTGTGACCGGCACGATGACCATGAAGATGATCAGCAGCACGAGCAGCACGTCGATAAGCGGCGTTACGTTGATCTCCGAGACCGATCCTCCCTGTGAACCGCCACTCATTCCCATATTGCGTCTCCTTGTACCTTCATCGATGTTGCATGGTCCTGACGAGACCAGTTCGGCCTGGCGAGAACGCCAGGCACAGTGGAGTTACTTCGTGGCAGCCGCCGGCGCACTTGAGTCGTCTTTCTTCTCGGTGAGAAGACCAAGCTGACTGACCCCGGCTGACCGGACGCCGTCAACAGCGTCCATCACCTTGCCGTAGTTGGCGCGGATATCAGCACGGAGAAAGACTTCCTTGTTGGTTTTGTTCTCGAGTTTGGCCGAGATCTTCGTGCCCATATCATCGAGAGTGACCTGATCGCCGCCGAGGAAGACCCGGCCATCACGCGTGACCGCGACAACCACAGCATCTTCCTTGTTCGCGTCTTCCATGACGACGGCCGCATCGGCCTTCGGCAGATCGACGTTGACCTTGTTGTTCAACATGGGCGTGATGACCATGAAGATGATCAGCAGTACCAGCATTACGTCCACCATGGGCGTGACGTTGATGTTGGAGTTGACCTTCTTACTTTCATCGCGCTTTGCGATTCCCATACTGTCTCTCCTGCCTATGCTCTGGTTCGCGGTATCGGGTTGCAGCCTGTCCACTCCGGATGCCACTCCTTGGCGACATCCGGAGCGTCGATTACGATCCACCTTCGGAGTCATCGAGCCGAAGCTCCCGAAGGAGCTGGAGGCTAGCGATGACTCTGTTTGATGAAGTAGTCGACGAGCTCAGACGAGCTATTATCCATTTCGACGTCGAAGGATTCCACCTTGCCGGTGAAGTAGTTGAAGGTCATCACGGCCGGAATGGCGACGAGCAGACCGAAAGCAGTCGTAACCAGCGCCTCCGAGATACCGCCGGCGACCGCGCCGATACCAGAGGTCTTTTGTGTGGCAATCTGCTGGAACGCGTTGAGAATACCGACCACCGTGCCGAACAGTCCGATAAACGGCGCCGTGGAACCGATGGTCGCGAGACCACCCAGACCGCGCTTCAGCTTGGCGTGAACGATCGCTTCCGAGCGCTCGAGGGCGCGCTTGGAGCTCTCAACCTGCTCCTCTGTGATGTTGCCCCCCGAACCAAAGCTGCGAAACTCCTGCAGACCGGCGGTGACAACCTCAGCCAGATGCGACTTCTTCGAGCGATCGGCAACCTTGATCGCCTCGTCCAGACGGCCATCTTTCAGCGCGCCGGCAACCTTGGGAGCAAACTCACGCGATTGCTTGCGGGCGGCTGAGAAGTAGAGAGCGCGATCGATAATGACAGCCAACGACCAGATGGACATGATGAAAAGCAGAATGACCACGGCACGCGCCAGGTTACCCATGTTGCCCCAGAGCTGGAGCGGGCTGAAGCCAACCTGCGCCTCCTGTAGAAATACGGCGAGTGAAGCAGGGGCGTGCGCGAAATTTGAGAGATGAGCGAGAATCACTTGGTCTTTCCTCCTGGGGTTATCTTCCGGGTCGAGCAACGACTGCAGATATCCCTCGCAGAGACATCGATGGGACCACAGACGCCTGGTACTTGGTAGCCGGCGAGAGCTTGCAGCAGGACGTGTTGCAAATCGTTCATTGCACCACGCCCTGGAGAGCAAAGGGATCGGCTGGATCAGCCGCCCATGTTGAAGTTGACAGTGACGGTGGTCTCGACCTCGGTCGGCTCGCCATTGAGAATATATGGCTTATAGCGCCAGCTGCGGACGGCGTCAAGAGCGCTTGCCCGCAGCATCTCCGGGCCAGAGATGACCGTGAGGCCTTCGATTGTTCCACTCTTCGAGATGTTGGCGTGCAGAACAACGGCACCCGAGACATGGGCCGCGCGAGCGATCGGCGGATAGGTCGGCGTGGTCTTGGTGATCAGCGATCCAGCCATGACACCGCTCGAGACGCGAGCAGGGCCCTTCGGCTTTTCAGCGCGCACCGTGATTGCCGGAGCAGAGCCGAGGCCACCGAGAACACCTCCCGGGACGCCGCCGGCCGATCCACCACTCATGCCGCTCATGCCGGCAACCCCGGCGACCTGCGGCGGTGGAGCTGCCTCTTCCTTCAGCATCTTGATGTCTTTCGGAATCTTGGTCGGGGCATGCAGGCCCTGATCAATCTCTGACACCATTTTGATCGGCTTCACGATCTGCGCGGGCGGCGGGGGTGGTGGAGGCGGTGGCGGGGGAGGCGGCGCCGACAGCATGGCCGTCATGGCCGTCTTCGGCAGAGCTTCGGGGTAGAGAAGGGGGATGAGGATCAGCGTGGCGAGGATCGCGCCGTTGAATACGAAGGTACCGATCATCCAATACTTGGACTTGGTCTTGATCTGGCCACCGGATTCCATTAGAGAGTCTTCAAACATGGGCCGCCTCTTTCAGATGGGAGAAGAGCTGATTTCCTTAGACACCGGAAGATTCAGAAATGTTCCCAGAAAGTTACAGGGGGCTACAACGTTTGTCTCGGTGCCTGAAAGTCAGTCTATGCCCGCAGCTTGCGGGCGGCGGGCAAGCTGGCGGCTTTGCCGCGGGAGGCGCGCCAATCCTGGTAGGCAACCAGCATCGGGGCGGCAACGGCGATCGAGGAATAGGTCCCGATCAGAATGCCGATAACCAAGGCGAACGAGAAGCCGTGCAGGACCTCGCCACCGAAGAGATAGAGCGATAGCACCGTCAGGAAGGTGAGGCCAGAGGTCAGCACGGTCCGGCTCAGCGTCTGGTTGATCGATCGGTTGACCACCTGCGCCAGTGTCTCGCGACGGCTGAGCGCGAGGTTTTCGCGGATGCGATCGAAGACCACGATCGTGTCGTTCATCGAGTACCCGATCAGCGTCAGGATGGCCGCCAGCACGGTGAGCGTGAGCTCCTGGTTGGTCAGCGAGAAGGCGCCAATGGTGATCAGGGTGTCATGAAAGACCGCCACTACCGCCGCGACACCATAGATGAACTCGAAGCGGAACCAAAGATAAACGAGCATGCCGATGAGCGAATAGAGCGTTGCAAAGGCGGCCTGTTTCTGCAGCTGCTTGCCGGCAGTGGGGCCGACGATCTCCACCTGCTCCACCTTGAAGCCGGAGTCGTGGTAGTTGGCATGGAGCGCGCCTTCGACCTGCTCCCGGCCGGCATCGTGCTGCTGATCGGTCGACTGCGGCAGAGCGATGATGACCTTGTTGGCTGCCGCGCCGCTGGGGTCTGAGATGCGCTGGATGGTAGCGTCGCGCAGACTGCCCGACGCCATTGCCTGGCGGATATGCTCCTCGTTTGGTGTCTTGTCGAACGCCACACGGATCTGCGTGCCACCCTTGAAATCCACGCCCAGCGGAATGCCATGCCAGAACAGCATGCTGAGGATGCCGGCGACGGAGAAGACGAGAGAGAAGCCAAGGAAGTACCACTTCTTCCCGAGCCAGTCGATGTTGCTATTCCGGAACAGTTCCACGAGCTTACCCTTCAGGCGGCTGCGCTGGTTGCGCACGATCAGAACCGCAGTACAGATACCAGAGACTAGATGGACAGGGCCGCGCCGCGACCTTTGCGCTCGAGAATGGCGTCAAAAATGACCCGTGAGACAAAGACAGCGGTAAAGACGTTGGCGAGCAGACCGAAGGCCAGCGTGACGGCAAAGCCGCGCACCGGACCGGAGCCGAAGAGGAACAGGATCAGCGCGGAGACGATGGTTGTGACATGGGTGTCGATGATGGTTTGAAGGGCGTGGCTGAAGCCCTGCTGCACGGCGGCGGCGTTGGTTTTGCCGGCGCGCAGCTCTTCGCGGATCCGTTCAAAGATGAGCACGTTCGAATCAACGCCCATACCGATGGTGAGGATGACACCGGCGATGCCGGGCAGCGTCAGCACCTGGCCCGAGAAGCCCATGAAGCCGAGCAAGATGACCAGGTTGAGAAGCAGCGCAAGATCCGCGTTGATGCCAGCGCCTCGGTAGTAGATCAGCATGAACGCCATGACGGCCAGCATGCCAGCCACAGCCGCGATGACGCCCTGACGAATGGATGCGGCGCCAAGCGACGGGCCGACGGTGCGGGTTTCGAGATAGCTGAGCGTCGCGGGCAAGGCACCGGTGCGAAGCATAAGAGAAAGATCGGTCGCCTGCTGCTTGGAGAAGCCGCCGGTGATTTCGCCGCGATCGCGAATGGCAGATTGAATGCCCGCCACCTCGCGTACCTTGTTGTCGAGCACGATGGCCATCTGGCCGGTGCCTTTGTGCTCGTCGGTGTACTTATAGAAGCGGTTGCCGGCGTCTGTCGTCAAATTGAAGGTGATGTTCGGTCGGCCTTCCTGATCCTGGCTGGGCTGTGCGTCGCGGAAGTCCGTGCCCTCCACCTCGCTCGCGCGCTTCAGCAGCCAGATGCTCTCGGGCGCCGTGGCCGTGGCCTGTCCGTGCAGAAGGATTGAGTCCGGCGGGATAACGCCGTTGTTCGCGGTCAGGGCCGCCTGGTCGTCGGGGTAAGGGCCGGCAGTGACAGCGTGAATAGCCAGCTTGGCCGTCGACTGGATAATCTCTTCCACACGATCGAGATTCTCAACACCCGGCAGCTCGACCAGGATCTGATTGTCACCAAGGCCGTACTTCTGGATGACGGGCTCGGCCACACCAAGCTTGTCGACGCGCTCGCGGATCGTCTCGATCGAGGTGTCGAGGGTGCGCTCGTTCACATCGCGAATCGCCGCCTGTTTCATGAGGAGCGACAGGCTGCCATCACCCGCAGTGCTGACCTCGTAGTTGCCGTAGTCCTGCCCGCTGGCAAGGTTGCGGACATCACTGAGCTTGCCGCCCGGAATGCCCGACACAATGATGGTCTGCGGATGCGCCGCATCCGTCTTGCCTACGCTCACGCCCGGGATGCCGGCCTTTTCAAGATCGGCCTGCAGGCGAGCGGCGTCGCGATCGGTCAGCGAAGCGACGGCCTCGGCCACGTGCACTTCAAGCACAAGGTGGATGCCGCCCTTGAGATCAAGGCCCAGGTTAATTCGATTTCGGATCGACTGCGTCAGGCCACCGTGCGGAATGCCGATGAAGCCGTAGCAGAAGATCAACAGGATCGCTACGATGAACGCCGATTTCCCGGCCAGATTCTTTCCCATGATTCCTGTCGCAACGGCCTGTGACTCGAGTGGCGCGCTGCTCTTTCCTTCTTCTCAATCACGGCATGCCGTTCGGCCGACTGCGATCGGATGGTTCGTCGAACTTTGTTGCCCTGCAAGGCAGGTTCTACTCTCCGGCCGTGGTCACCGTGGCAATCGCGCTCTTCACAAACTCGAGCTTGACGCCATCGGGCTGCAACCGAAGGATCACGTTGTCGTCCTTGAGAGAGATCACGGTGCCGCGCAGACCACCGTTCGTCGTGACCTGATCGCCGGACTTGAGCTGCGCGAGCATCTCCTGCCACTTCTTTTGCTTCTGCTGGTTGGGGCGAACCAGGAAAAAGTACATCCCAACCATAAACAGCAGCAGAAGAGGAAGGCTGCCGAAGCTGCCGAGCCCGGCCCCGCCGAATTGCATCCATAGTGCCAGTGCCACGCTAAACCCCCGAATCTGCCAAGCTCGCCCTCCTTTGTTCGCCGTTTGATTCCACCCAGGTCAACCGGATCGCCCTGCAGAGAGAACGACGGCAAAGCGGGAGACGGGCGGGGAAGACACCACGCATCATTCCATTCAGCCCAAAGACGAGGTGCTTGCCCGGAGGTGTGAACGGCACGCGAGGGGGCGCGGACAAAGAGATCTGTGTCCAGAGCCTAAGCATCGCGTACTGGCGAACCCCTGTCAAGAAAAGAGGAAGTCTGCGGACGCGTTCCCACGATCCACAGACCGCCGCTCTGAACTACGCTCGCAGAAATCTGAGTGCGGCCTTCGCGGCGTGGAAGCCGCACATGCCGTGAACACCACCGCCGGGCGGGGTCGAGCTCGAACACAGAAACAGACCGGTGCGGGAGGTCTCGTAGAGGCGAGGCGTGGGCCGCATGGCGGTTTGCCAGGCGGTCATGGCGCCACCGCTCAGATCGCCGCCGACCAGGTTGGCGTTGGTGGCTTCAAGGGCTGCAGTGCTCATGGTGTGCCGCGCGAGAATGCGCTCGCCGAAGCCGGGGGCGAAGCGCTCCACCTGCGCCTCGATCCGCTCGGTCGCGTCCCCCGCCCAGCCATTCGGCACATGGCAGTAGGCCCACGCGGTGTGCTTGCCTGCGGGCGCGCGGGTGGAATCGCAGACGCTGGGCTGAACAAGAAGAACAAACGGCTGGGAATTAACGCTTCCGCGCCAAGGCGCGCGCTCGCTCGCGGCGATCTCCCCCAGCGTGCCGCCGATGTGGACGGTTCCGGCGCGGCGACAGCCGAAGGCAGTCCAGGGGATCGGCCCATCAAGCGCCCAGTCGACCTTAAAGGAGCCCGGCCCGTAGCGAAAGCGGCGCAGCAGCTTGGCGAAGCTCGGCGTCAGCTCCGCCTCCGCAATCGCCAGCAAGCCGCGCGGCGTGAGATCGCAGAGAACCGTATCAGCGGCCCCAAGCTCTGCGAGCGAGCGCACACGCACGCCAGGATGGATCGTGCCGCCGAGGCTTCGCAAACAGGCAGCAAGCGCGTCAGAGATCGCCTGCGCGCCACCTTCGGCCACCGGCCAGCCGACCGCGTGGCCGGCCGTGAGCAGCACCATGGCAACCGCAGCGCTAAGGGGCTGCTCCAGCGGCAGGACCGAATGCGCGGCCATGCCGGCGAGGAGTGCCTGCGCACGCTCGCCTTCGAACAGGCTCCGCGCCAGAACCGTCACCGGCTGCACGGCGGCGAGCCCAAACCGCGCCAACAGCAGCGGATGTTTGGGAACGTGCACCGGCGGCCCGAGAAGCTCCGGCGCTAGCTCCTCCCAGGAGTCCACTAGCGGTCGAACCAGCTTCAGGTACGCGGCTGCATCTGCGCGGTCCAGACCGTTGGCCGTCGCCTCTATCGATCGCTCCTGCACGACGGCTGTGCCGTCCGCAAGCGGATGGGCAAGCGCCGCCTCCGGCTGAACCCAATGCAGGCCAAAGCGTTCCAGCGCAAGCGACCGAAAGAAGGGAGACGCCGCGCCCATGGGAAACGCGCTCGCGCCAAGATCATGGCGGAAGCCAGGCAGCGTCAGCTCCGCCGTGCGGGCGCCGCCGCCGATCGCCTCTTCGGCCTCAAAGACCTCTACCTGAAGGCCGGCCTGCGCCAGCGCAATCGCCGCACTCAGTCCGTTCGGTCCGGATCCAACAACCACCGCGCGCTTGCCTCTCATGGAGCCTCCTCGAGATGGTGACCCGTGCCTGCCAGTACGGCGACTGGCGAACCGGCGAGATCCGCGCGAACCCGCTCCATCGTGTCCAGATAAAACTGCAGGTTATGGATCGAGTTCAGCGTTGCACCAAGTGCCTCGCCCCCAACATAGAGATGCCGCAGATACGCTCGCGAGTAGCGCCGGCACACCAGACATGTGCAGCGGGGGTCGATCGGGCCTGCATCCTCGGCGTTCTCCTTGCGCTTGATGTTCATGCGTACCGTTCCCGGGTAGATGGAGGTCGCCCCGGCACCACCCTCGCCCGGCTCCGCGCGGCGGAAGACCAGGCCATGGCGACCGGCGCGCGTCGGCAGAACGCAGTCCATCATGTCGACGCCCATCCGTGCGTACTCCTCGATCTCATCCGGGTATCCAACGCCCATCACATAGCGCGGCTTGTTGGTCGGCAGATGTTCCAGCGTGCGCGCGATCATCTCCCGCGTCACCTCGCGCGGCTCACCTACTGCCAATCCGCCGATCGCATAGCCGGGCAGATCCATTGCCACCAGCCGCTCCGCACTTTCGCGTCGTAGATCCGCGTACATGCCTCCCTGCACAATGCCGAAGAGCGTCTGCGTCCGGCCTTCGAAGCGAGCCGAATCATAGCCATGCAATGCGTCAGCCGGCATGGGCTGCGCCCACGGAACCTCGTGCTTGTGTGCTTCAAAATACAGGTGCGAGCGAGCCGCCCAGGCGTGCGTCAGACCCATGCTCTCGTGGGTTCGGTCCCAGCTCGCCGGCGTCTCCACGCACTCGTCGAAGACCATCATGATGTCGGCGCCCAACGCGATCTGCACTGCCATCGAGTGCTCCGGCGAGAAAAAATGCTTGGACCCGTCCAGATGGGAGCGAAACTCGACGCCATCGGACGTCACCTTGCGCAGCTTGCTCAATGAAAACACCTGGAAGCCGCCGGAATCCGTCAGCATCGGCCGCCGCCAGTTCATAAAGCGATGCACCCCGCCCAGGCGCGCGATCAGCGCATGCCCTGGCCGCAAATATAGGTGATAGGTGTTCGCCAGAATAATCTGCGCACCCAGCCCGCTCACGCCCATCGCCTCGAGCACACCCTGCTCCACCGTCTTCACCGTGGCGGCCGTGCCCACCGGCATGAAGACCGGCGTCTCCACCGTGCCGTGCGGCAGCCGCAGCAGCGCGCGCCGGCCACCGCCCGTCGCCGCCCCGCTCACTTGAAACTCGAAACTCATTTCACGATGGTAGCGGCAAGAGCTCGCCTCCACCGGCGCGCTGCGGTGCTAGCCTTTGCCGCCGCCAGGGTGTATCGACATACTCGGGGCTTAAATTAAGTGATTTGTTTTGCGGAACAGATGCGAACTCGCGCGAGCTGGTCGCCTCCGCGGACAACAGCAGGTCCTTCGACTGCGCATCTCGCGATAGAGCTGCGAGATGCTTCGCTCAGGATGATAGGTCTTCAGGTTGCCATAATTTACGCTGGCAACTATGTCGATGCGGTCTAGCCTTTGCTACCGCCGGCGCGAACGGCATTCGGATTCCACAGCCGCAGCATTTCCACCGTGGTGACCAGCGTCAGCGGCCCCAGCACCAGACCGCTGATGCCGAAGACCGACACCCCGCCCAGCACCGCAAAGAACGTCGCCAACGGATGCAGCTGCAGACGCCTGCTGACCAGCACCGGATAGAGCAGGTTATCCACCGATCCGATCACCGCCATGCCCCATCCGGTGAGGATCGCCGCCTTCACCAGATGCCCGCTCAGGGCCAGAAACACCGCCACTGGCGCCCATACCACAAAGGTCCCGAGCGACGGGATGGTAGCCATCATCGCCATGACCACCGTCCACACCGCCGCCTGGGGCACACCCAGGACAAAGAACGCGAGGCCGCCCAGCGTGCCCTGAATGGCCGCGATCGACAGACTGCCGAGCATCGTCGCTTTCATGGAATCCGCCATGCGCCCGAGCAGGTGATCGGCCTGCCCAGGCTGCATGGGCAACAAGCTTTTTGCTGCCGCCCGCGCCTGCGATCCATCCTTGAAGAAGAAGAACAGCGTGTAAAGCGTCACGGCCATCTGCGTCACAGTCTGCAGCCCGCCTGAGAGAACGCTCTGCAGCTTGCCTACCAGCCACCCCGCCGCGGCCTTGGAGTTTCCCTGCACATCCATCGCCTCGGTGGCCCGCGCGAGCAGGCGCTCGAGTCGCGGATAGCTTTCGAGCATGCCGCTCGCCCATTGCTGGGCCGCTCCGCTCTGTACCTGCCGCACCAGTCCCATCACCTCGCCACTCAGGTTCCAGACCAGCAGGACTACCGGCACCACGACCAGCAGCAGCACCAGCACCGTTCCCAGCAGCGCAGAGATTGCCGGGTGCTTGATCCTGCGTTCCAGCCAGTTGTATGGCCGCCGGAGCGCCACCGCCAGCGCCGTCGCCCAGGTCAACGCAGGCAGAAATGTTCCCGCGATCCAAAGACACAGCAACACTCCTGCCAAGGAAAGGCAGGCAAGCACGGCCGTGCTCCAGGTAAACCGGCCTCTTTCAGGCGATGCGCTCTCCATTATTCGCGGTGGCTCCCTTCAACTGTTTCGATTTCATCGAGCTACGTTGGATGCCACCGTCAGGCGTGTGGCTTCGTCGAGGCAGGTGCCTTACCCGCCGGTACAGGCATCTCATCGCCTATGACCGATGGATACCTTTCGCGCCCGGTCCGAACGGCAGGCAAGTCGACGGAGGTCCTCTCAGGCGCACTCCCAAGTGAGACTTTCCCCCGCACAGCTCCGAAAATTTCCCTTTCGCGCTTCGTGCTCTACATCGCGCGCTCTAACCCACACAGGAAGAAACTCTTATGAAAGCACTTGTCTATCACGGCCCCAAAAAAGTTTCGGTCGATACGGTTCCCGATGCCCGCATCGAAAAACACACCGATATTCTGATCAAGCTCACTACCAGCAACATCTGCGGCTCGGATCTGCACATGTACGAAGGCCGCACCGATGTCGAAAAAGGCAAGATCCTCGGCCATGAGAACATGGGCGAAGTCATCGAGGTCGGCAAGGCCGTCGATCGCGTCAAAGTCGGCGATAAGATCGTCCTTCCTTTCAACATCGGCTGCGGCTTCTGCGCCAACTGTGAGCGCGGCCTTACCGGCTTTTGCCTTACGCTTTCTGACAAAAGCGAGATGCCAGGCATGGCGGGTGCAGCGTACGGCTTTGCCGGCATGGGTCCGTACGCCGGCGGACAGGCACAGCTGCTGCGTGTTCCCTACGGCGACTTCAACGCGCTGATTCTGCCGGAAGACGCCTCCGCCAAAGAGAAAGACTACGTCATGCTGTCGGACATCTTCCCGACCGGCTGGCACTCCACACGGCTGGCAGAGCTTGAGCCGGGCCAAAGCATCGTCATCTACGGCGCCGGTCCGGTCGGCCTCATGGCTGCTCTCTCCGCGCGCATCCAGGGCGCCAGCCAGATCTTCGTCGTGGATGGCCTGAAGGATCGTCTCGCCCTCGCGAAAGAGATCGGCGCCACTCCTATCGATTCAATGGGCGACGTCGCCAGCCAGATTCGCGAGATGACCAATGGTCTCGGCGCAGACTGCGGCTCCGAGTGCATCGGCTACCAGTGTCACAATGCCGCCGGCAAGGAAGTGCCAAATCTGGTCATGAACTCACTCGTCGACTCGGTCAAGGCAACCGGTAAGATCGGTGTAGTCGGCGTCTTCATTCCCCAAGATCCGGGCGCATCGGACGCAATGGCAAAGAAGGGTCAGATCGCCTTCGACTTCGGCAAGTTCTGGTTCAAAGGACAGAAGATGGGTACAGGCCAGTGCAACGTGAAAGCCTACAACCGCCGTCTCGCCGACCTGATTCATCACGGCAAAGCCAATCCGTCACTGATCATCTCGCATGAGCTTCCGCTCGAAGAGGCACCGGAAGCTTACAAGCACTTCGACAACCGCGACAAGGGCTGGACCAAGGTGATCCTGCATCCAAACGCGGCCTAGAAACAACCAGGTTGACATTGGAAGGGCGACGCACACAAGCGTCGCCCTTCCTGTTAATCCTCCCGCCGTCATCACGCCCAGTACACAGATTTCTCCCTTGCGGGGTATGACCGAGGCTGCCGGAGCAGATCTCCGCGGCCAAACGACCTTCAGCGGTGATAGACCTTCTTCAGGTGAAGAAACTGCAGAACGTCGGGCAGGAACTCCGTCACCTCATCGCCGATCGCCGCACCGCCTATGCCCGCGCCCCACGTCTCCATCACATCGCTGACACCCTGATTGCGTGCAGGGTAGTACACCTGCGCGAGACCGGCCGCCCCAAGATAGCCGCCAATAACGGCCAGGTTGGGTGTCGTGCGGCCACTATCAGTACGCCCGATCACAGGCCGCGTTCCGGCGTAGACCACGCGCTTGAGAAAATTCTGGTGCGAGCCGAGTTGGTAGTAGCGTGCATCCTCATGCAGAACTGATGCCAGGACCCCTTCAGAAAAAATCTTCTGACTGGTGCCACGCGCAACCGAAGCACCGACCCGTTGCCCGAAGGCACTGACATCGCGGCCGTAGTTGGGCCTGCCATCGATCCCCTGCGAGTACCCGGCAGAGATAATCTCTCCAGCGATGCTGAAGGGAGAGATCGAGTCGCGCAAGCTACTGACCAGCTTGTCGTGCACGGTCTGATGAGGCGCAATCTGGCCCGGCGCAACGATGACGTCCATGGGCGTAGGAACCCGCGGTGTCGCCGGCGGCTGCGACGGATTGAGGCTTGGCTGGCTGCCCGGCTTTTGGTTCGCGATCTGACCGTCGGGCTCGGCCGAACTTGAGCTTCCCGGCGCGTCTGGCAACGGCGTGGTCTCGAGACTAGCCCGTTGCACGGTTGCTGGACCTGGGGAAACACCCGCCGGAACTTGCTGGGCGAAAGCCGACGACAGACCAAAAAGTGCCGTCACCGCAGGCGCAGCGAAGCGCAGAGGCTGACAGCGGAAGCTGAACGCAGATCGATGTTGCAAAGAATCCCTCTATTTCTTCCGGTCTGCATGCGGATCGCAAGACCTTGGCGCAGATGCAAAAAACTGCAGGTTGCGTTCAATGTGATCGGACGTTCCTAGTATGTGCCAAGTTGTATGGGCGCGTTACTTGCGGGAGAGAGGTACTGTTATCGATGGCGGTACAGGGTCGTGTCCCCGCTCGGAAGCGGCTGTTGACTAGCGATTTTCCGGGTTCTGATACTAGTGGATGAGGTGTGTGCGCATGACGACGCAACAGGTAAAAGCAGGATGGGAACGCGCGATTGAAGATACGGCAGCGAAAGCAGAGGCTGAAGTACGGCGCGTGATCGCTTATTTGAATGAAGAGGTCGTGCCGGAGGTGCGGCGCGACAGCTCGCGCGCGCTGCGGGCAGCCGCAGAGGAGTTGAGCAAGCTGGCCGACCGGATGGATCGCCGGCGATCAGACGCGCCCTCCCCCGGCAGATCCGAGAGTCCTTCGCGAAGTGACAGCCGGCCGTGATGTCTGGATTCAGACGCGGTCTCCTGACGCCGTGGATCTCTCTTCGGCTGGGGTGTGCGCTGGCTCTGATCGATCTTGCGGGCTGCGGCAAAAAGCCTCGTCAGACGGCGCGTGTCCCCGCACCGCCTGCCGTCTCGCGGCATCAGCCAGCGCTCGAAGACGGCGCGGATGGCCGCGTGGTGGGCGACGGTGCACGGGTGCCGGCCGAGCGCGTTCCGCCACCCACACCGGGCGCATCCGGCCTGCCCTCGATGGAGATTCGCGGACTGCCTTTTGCCACCGAGATGGGCATCGCGAGCTGGTATGGTCCGCCCTACGCCGGTCGTAGGGGAGCGGACGGAACCGTCTACGACCAGAACGCAATGACCGCCGCGCACCTAACGCTCGCGCTGGGAACCGTGGCGCGGGTGACGAACCTGGCAAACGGAGAGAGCGCTGTCGTGAGGATCACCGACCGGGGCCCCTTTGTGCGCGGCCGCATCATCGATCTCAGCCTGCGCGCGGCAAAGGAGATTGGTGTCTATCGGGCGGGCACGGCCAAGGTGCGGGTCGAGGCGTTCAACCCGCCGCCGCTGAAGCCGAACGTGCTGCCCGGCGGCCGGTGGTGCGTGCAGATCGGTGCCTTCCCAACCCAGGATGATGCCCTGCAGGAAAAGGCCGATCTACTCCAGCGATACCCCGGGGCGAAGGTGATGGAGTTCGCAGGGCCCACGGGCCATTGGGTGCGGATCAACCCCAGGGTCGCCGACCGACAACACGCCTCGGAGATTGCGGACGGAATTCATCTGCCAGACGCGGCACAGCCGTATATGGTGCGGACGGACTGACGGTGACTCCAGGTTCTAGTCTGGTTGTTAGCTGATAGCTGGTACCTACAGGCATGGGCTACTAGCCACATGCAAGACGAACACTAAGACCTGAAAACTAAGTTCCCAACTTCCTGCCGGAGAGCCGGGCCAGATCGGCGCGGAACTCCACCGAAGCCGAGTGATTGAAAGTATGTGTGATCGCGGTACGATGGGCGCCGAGCACCCGTGTCACCGCGCCGGTCGGTGAAGCGGCTACGCCCAGGATCTCGGTGTAGGGAATAACCTTCGAGGCGCGCAGCCAGAACCGTTGCGTAATGGCCGTGGGCGTAAGCATGATGGTGCCGGGAAGCTGAAAGAGCACAAAGATCGTGACCACAAAGATCAGCAACAGCAACCACGCCGGAATCGATTGCCGCGAGATCCAGAGCGGATACGCAAACAGTAAAAAGTAAAGGGGCAACGCGATCGCGCGGGAAAAGACGACCAGCGGTTTGAGCGGGAACGCGATGCCGGCAGACGTCTGGTGCGACCTGCCTTTGGTGGCGCGAGCCAGATACAGCAGAGCGAACACGGCGATCATGGCAGCGATTTGGAGAGTATGCAGATCGAGGTGCATGAGTAGGAATGCCTCGGGAGAATGCTAGCCGCTTGCGAGTGGCTCTCCATTCAATATTGGATGCGGATGCACGCGGTGGCTTTAGCCCGGTTGCGGCCCGGGTCAGTTCTCGTTTGTGGGCGGAGGCGGGTAGTATGGCAGCTTTTGCTGCTCCTCGTTCGCACGCTTCACGCCGATGTCATCGAACAGAAGCTGCGGCACGATCGTGGTCTGTGGAATCGGCGCGAGCGTGTTGTTCACATAGGGGGTTCCGCCAGCCGCCGTAATAGACGAGCGCAGGCTGCGGTTGTCGAGTTCATCGAAGACGGCGCCGCGCACCAGTTGGCGCGATCCATCCGGATGAGTCAGGAAGAGCATGCGCGGTGCGAGGTCGGCAAGGGTCTCGACCGCGTATACATCGCGCTTCTGCTCGCGGGCCAGGGCAAGCAGGTGATCGCGCATCTCGGCGTCCGAGAGCGTCTTGCCATCGGCGCCGGACGCGGGCTTGAAGAGCATTACACCCGATCGCGATCGCGCGGGCTGCCCAGCAGCGGCGCGGCCGTGGCCGTTTGAGGTAGTGAAGTCGCGGATGGGCTCGCGGCCGATAAGGAAGTTCTGCAACTTGCCGGCGATCACCACATCCGTAGGGTCGGCCGGTACCCCCTCGTCATCAACCTTGTACGCTCCGACAAGGTGCTTCCCGGCGAACATAGCAGTCAGCGGATTGTCGGTTGCGGAGAGCAGCGCAGGCAGAACGCGCGCATGCAACGACGAGGTGTAGGCGCCCTGGGTACGCGCCGCCGTTCCGAGATCCGGCCGATCGCCTTCCACGTTAGGAACGAACAGCCGGTTCAGGACGTCGGCGCTGGCGTCGCCCGAAAAGAGAACAGGGCCGTGGTAGTCCTCCGCCGAGACCAGCGGCGCGGCACGCAGCTCGTTGAAGCTCTTCAGGTCATCGATCACGCGTTGGTGAAACGCAGCGGCGGATTCAAGCTCGTCGGCCCGTGCGGCTACGCTGCCGTTATCCCGTCCAAGACGCATGCCATCGTCAGCCTGCCCTCCCACAGAGACGTTGGCGGCGTACCCGGTGTACCCCGTGAGCAGGCGTGTGCCTTCAGAATTGACCAGAAAGCGATTGAGCGCGACGGCTCGCAGGTTGGCGGTGGAGTACTGGACATCGCCAGCAAATCTGTTCACGGCGGCATCGGTCCGGTAGGCGCCGCTCGCTTCGACGATGCGCCGCTTCCACTCGCCGCGATCGATCTCGATATTGCGCAGCGGCTCAACGTTGGTGACAGGCCTGGCTTCAGCGAAGTCGTGGACCGGGCTCTGCCCCTCAAAATGTTTGAGCGCCGCCTGCTTGGCCGAGAGCTGGCGAAGTGCATTCTTGTACGCCTCGTCCGTGGCAATCCAGAGCGCATATTGAAGCGCCTGAGGATTTTCGTCCGTGGGTGCAAGACCAACCGAACCTTCGCCGCGAGCAGAGGAGTTATCGGCCGCGTAGGAACCGATACGCACAGTCACCCGTACGATCCGCTGCCGAGTATTTTCTTCGCGGGTGAGCGCACCAAAGTTCGCGAGGGCCTCATAGCTGACGATGTCGTCAAGCCGGTACTCGATGAAGTAGGGTTTCTCCATGCCAGGAAGCTGAAGGCCGGCCTGCTCGCGCGTGAGCTCGGCCTGCATGGCGGCGAGGGTTGGATCGGGTTTGCTGAGCTGCTGCGAATACGTGACCAGCGGCGCTACAAACGCAAGAACGGTGAGGGCAGGAAAACGGAAGGGAAAGCTCATCATCGAACCTCCTTTTGTGCGGTCTCGGCGGGCGGCGGTGGCAGAATCGGCGGACGATTATTACCCTGCGAAAGACGCTGGGTTTCGATTTCGCTGACCAGCATGGCGGGCGCTACGGCGGAAACCGGGATCTGCCCGGACTCCGCACCGCAGATGCCGTTGAAGATGTCTTGATGGTCGCCCGTGGCAAGGATGCGGTTGAGCGCAGCCTGTGGCGTACCGACGATCGAGACGCCGCGCACAAGCTCATCCGGACTACCGTCCGTGAAGACGCGATAGACGACCAGCGGCATGACAGAGAACGCCTGCGGGCTGCGGCGGTTGGTCACGGCAAAGCCCGAGGAGATGTCTTCAAAGAAGAGCCCGTACGGCTTGCCCTGTTTTTTGGCTTCGTCGATCAGTAACTGCCGCAGTTGCTTATCCGAAACAGCTTTTGTGCTGGTTACGATCAGGTTGCCCTGGCGTCCCGTCGGCATGTGCCCGCTTTCGGCGCGGCCATGCCCGTTCGAGGTGGAGAAGGACGCGATCGGCTGACGTGACATGAGAAACGTCTCGAGAACGCCGTTCTTGATGAGATCGACACGATGCGCGGGCTGGCCCTCGTCGTCAAAGCTGTAATGGCCGCTGAGCGGGTGGCCATCGAAGGTAGCGAGTGTGGGGTCATCCGCAACGGAGAGAAAGGTCGGCAGAATGGGCTTGCCGAGTAGCTTGGTGAAGGTCTGGCCCTCCTCATCGCCGCGCTGGCGCTGGCCCTCAAGCCGGTGGCCGAGCACCTCGTGAAAGAACACGGCGGAGGCACGGCCGGAAAGAATGGCAGGGCCGTTGAAGGGCTCGGTCACGGGAGCTGTGCGAAGCGCTTCCAGGTTCTTCGCCATTGCGATTGTCTTGTCGGTGACCGTCTTCTGGTCGGGCAGATGGGCGAGGGTGTCGGCTTCAAAAGTCTCGGCGCGGAAGAGGTCCATGCCATCCGCGGCTCGGGTGCGCGCAACGACGATCAGGCGCGCGACATGCGACGGCGTGGCGACGCGCGAGCCCTCGGACGAGACAAAGTAATCAGTCTCAGTGGAGGCCTCGAGCGCAACATTCGAAAACAGGACATCAGGGTACAGTTTGAAGGTGCCGGAGATCTCGCGTAGGCGATCGGCCCAGGCCGCGCGAACCTTGTCGGTCACGTCAAGCGGCGGGCTCGGCGGAAGAACGGTTGCGGCAGGCGCTTCCTTTGAGAAATCGGCGGAAACATCTTCCTCCCGGGCGCGCACCTGCTGCTCGGTCTTGACCTTGAGGAACGCATCCAGCGCGCGGGCGTAGCCACGGTTGGTGGCGAACCAGAGCGATCGGGCGATCGCGGCACGATCGTCGGTGAGCGGCATGGGAATCGTGGAGAGCGCGGAGTTCCGGTGGTCACCGTGGGTGTTATCTTCAGCGGGCGAGCCCAGCCGGACTTCGACATCAGCATTGCGAACACGACCGGAGCGCGACCCGGTCAGCGCGCCGAATGAAGCGGTCATCGAAAACTGGTCGGCGTCGGCAACCGAGTAGGAAACGAAGTAGGGTCGCGGCGTCGGTTGCGGCAGACTGGCAAGGGCGCCGTCGAGCGGACCCGATGCCATGCCACTGCTGGGCTGGACCTGCGATTGCTGCCCGCCGGCTGGAGCAGGCTGAGCGGTTGTGCCAAGCGAGGCCATGGCGCGCGTGAGCTCGGCCTGCATGGTATTAAGCAGGATAGAGTCAGGTTTGGCCGGCGTTTTCGCGGATGGGGCGGCAAGAGTGGAAATAGCGGCAGAGAGCAGAAGGAGGGCCGGGAGGTGCAGCTTCATGCGGGTTAGACGACCTTTGCCGACCAAGGGCGTTCCTGCGCGTCGGCTGTGTCGAGTGTACTAAAGGCATTTGGAGGGATGGCCTGCCACCGAAAGTAATAGATGGCTTGCAGGAGCTGGCTAGGCAAGACAGCAACATCCAGGCAATCTTTCCTGAACCGATGAGATGTAACTTCACCGAGCCCACCTCCTGTGTTTCCTCGCAGATCGATGATCAGGCGATCCGCCGCCCCAGGTGCGCAACCCCTTCAGAGATCTGATTCGCCACCTCCATACCGATCGTGCCCGGAACAGCGCAACCTTCAGGTAACCGACACCGCCTTCAAGCTGCCTTGCCTCAACGAAAGTTGGTTCGAAGACGTGCAGCTTCTTTCCTTTAGGCTGTCCTATCTCGATCACCACGGTCTTTCGTTTGCCATCGTCTGCAACGATCTCAAGTTGAGACCGGTTTCGCATGGCAAAGACCGGGTGTTCCGGTGGGTTGATCTCTTCCCCCTTAACGGGGAGCAGGATGGGGCACGGCGTTGTCCGGATCAGTGTGCCCTGGCTCGACATCCCTCATACGCCGTACCGCTCGATCTCGGCGAGCAGTGCCAGCTTCCGCGTGGGCGGCAAGAAGCTGGCCTCGACCGAGTTGGCGGCGAGCTCGCGCATGTGATCGAGGGAGAGCTCGAAGTGCCGGTAGACGAGCTCGTACTCGTCAAGTAACGTCGCTCCGAACATCGGTGGATCATCCGAGTTGAGCGTGATCATGAGACCGCGCTCGAAGTACAGGTGCACCGGGTGGGTATCGATCGAGGAGCAGCAGCCGGTGCGCAGGTTCGACGTGACATTGAGTTCAAGCGGGATCTGGCGCTCCGCCAGCATATCGAGCAGATCGGGATCGAGCTGCGCGGAGAGCGCGTGGCCTATGCGCTCGGCGCCAACGTTGATCGCAGCCCAGATAGACTGCGGGCCAACGGACTCGCCGGCGTGCGCCGTCAAATGGAGGCCGGCGGCTTTGGCTTCGGTGTAGAGCTCGCGAAACTCCTCAGCCGGACCCCGAGCTTCGTCGCCCCCAATCCCGATACCCGCGACGGACGGATGGTCGCGATGCAGCTCAGCTGCCTTGCGAAACACGCGTGCCGCCTCTTCGGTGCCGAAGTGGCGGACAGCGTCGATCAGCCAGAGCACGGTCGTACCAAACTCGGTTTCGGCGCGGGTGCGACCACGCTCGATGGCAGCGAAGACCTCGTCAACACTAAGCCGTGCGAAGTGGTAGAGGATGCCGAAGGAGACGTAAACCTCGGCGTGCCGAACGCCCTGCCCGGCGAGATCGCAAACCATGTTGTAGGTGATCAGCTCGTAATCGGAAGGCGTGTGCAGGCGCTCCGTGATGGCCTTGAAGCTCATCAAGAAACTGGCGAAATCGGTGAAGTTGTAGATCGCCCGGGCGGCTTCAAGGGCGAGCGGCGCGGTGTCGTTGCGACGGCTAAGCTCGACCAACGTCTTGGGCGTGATGGAGCCCTCCAGATGAAGATGGAGTTCGGCCTTGGGAAGATCGCGAAGCCAGGTGCGCGGATCCATCGCGGTCTGGCCGGCGGGGACTTTAGGCATGCGCGGCATACCGCTAGTGTACGAGGGACTGGCACCGGTGACCGTACCGTGCGGGCGCCGCCCGCCTATCGATTGAGTGGGCGCAGGTGATACACGATGCCGCCGTTCAGGAAGGCCGCTCCGCCGCTACCCCGCTTCCGCCCCCAGCCTGCGCACCGTACTCCGGGGCGCGGAGATCGAACTGGTCGCTGAGACGAATGTCGAGACCAACCATAAACTGGGCCGCACCGGAGGTTACCGATCGACGGGTCGTAGTGGTTGAGCTCGACAGGCCATTGTAAAAGTATTCGATCTCGTTGTAGCTGGAATGGACGACACCTCCGCCGATCTGGAAGAAGGGGCGCAGCGGATTGCGGTGCGGAACAAAGCCGACTCGCAGGGCCGCACCCGCAAGCGAGCCTCCTTTGTCCCCTGGGCTAACCCCGAAACGACCATCTACGCCACCGGTGACTCGACTCTGGATGGGAAAGTTGTAGAACGCGCCAACAGCGAAGCCAGCGGTATCGCCTTTAGAGGTGATGTCGCTCGAGGACAGGTGGCTGAAGCCGTAGTTCGCGATTCCAGCAGTGGCATAAATGGCTGCCTGGGCGCGGGCAGCGGCTGCAGAAACAGAGGCGAAGGCAAGGAGAAAAAGAACAGGTTTGAAGCGCGGTATGCCGAACATCGCTGGAGCATAGCAGCGGATCGGGCGTAGCCCACGTAGCACCTTCGAGGGAGTGATGGATAAACTTCGGAGCTTAAAGGGTGGCTGCCTCCCCTACTCAGATATGTTCCGGATGATCTTCTTCCTGCCATGCCGGCTCTGTCGTATGCAGAAAGGAGAGAAGCCGTCTTTACAAAGCTCTGCACGAGCTGTCTCCCACAAGGAAAGCGCTTCGTCCGCGCGGACCGACGACGGAGTCGATCTCGGCAATTAGATCTTGTGGAAGGACGATGTGTGCTCGCTGCGATCCCATAGGTACCTCCCACAGCTATTGGGTCACGGCGTTGGGAGCTCCAGAAGGAGAGACGTTCGACGGTTGTCGCGGTGGGACACACCTCAGCATTTCAGCCTCGGTAGAACTCGCTGCGCCTTCGGCTGTAGAAGAAGTACACAACCAGGCCAACGGCGAGCCAAACGAAAAAGCGCAGCCACGTGATAATCGGCAGACCGGCCATTAACGTGACACAGAAAAGCACGCTCAGCACCGGGATAACTGGGCCAAGCGGGACGCGGAAACCGCGATGGCGTTTGGGATCCTTGTACCGCAGCACCAGCACGCCAATCGAAACCAGCGCGAAGGCAAAGAGGGTGCCGATGTTCGAAAGGTCGGTGAGGGTGCCGATATCAAACAGGCCCGCCGGAATCGCAACCACAAAGCCCGCAACCCAGGTGGCGATCGCCGGCGTGCGGAAACGCGGATGCACGCGGGAAAAGAAGCTGGGCAGCAGGCGATCGCGCGACATGGCAAACCACACGCGCGACTGACCGAGCTGGAAGACCAGGATCGACGAGAGCATGCCGGTGAGCGCCCCCAGCAGCACGGCCAGACGAACCCAATGCAGGACGTGGCTGCCCGAACCCACCGACAGCTTCTTGAGCGCGTTCACCACCGGGGCGGCGTCGTCCACCATGCTCTGCCAGGGGACAAGGCCGGTCAGCACCACGGCAACGCCGATGTAGAGGATCGTGCAGATGACCAGAGTCGCGATGATTCCGATCGGAACATCCCGCTGCGGGTTACGGCACTCTTCACTCGCCGTAGAAACCGAGTCGAAGCCGATGTAGGTGAAAAAGATGATGGACCCGCCGGTGAGGATGCCGGACCAGCCGTTGGGTGCGAAGGGGTGGTACAGACTTGGCTTGATAAAGTGCGCGCCGGCGAAGATGAAGAGCAGGATAGCGCCGAGCTTGAGCAGCACCATGATGTTGTTGGTGCGGGCGGACTCGCGAATGCCGCGCACGAGAACAACGGTAAGCAGGAGCACGACGAGAAAGGCCGGGATGTTGAAACCGGAGTGCCAGCCGGAGTTGTAGATGGTATGACCGGCGAGATCCTGGAGGCCCCCGGGGAGGTAGGCGGGCGAGATCCAGGTGGCTGTGGGGTGAATGCCGAACCAGTCTAATAAGTCCACTACGTGGGCTGCAAACCCCACACTGACGCTCATGTTCGAGCCAGCGTACTCAAGGATGAGGTCCCAGCCGATGATCCACGCGACGAGCTCGCCCAGCGTGGCATAGGTGTAGGTATACGCGGAGCCGGCAATGGGAATCATGCTCGCCAGTTCGGCGTAGCAAAGCCCGGTCAGGGCACAGATAATCGCAACCAGCACCAGCGAGAGCGCCAACGCCGGGCCAGCACCGGGCCGTCCCGCTAGCGCCGAGTGATGGATCAGGTAGTCGGCCACCGGCGCATGCACGATGGACGTGGTATCGAACTTTTCACCCGCGATCGCCGTGCCGATCACCGTAAAGATGCCCGACCCGATCACCGCGCCGATACCTAGCGCCGTCAGCGAAACCGGGCCGAGCGTCTTCTTCAACGCGTGCTCGGGGCGCTCCGATTCAGAGATCAGCTTGTCAATGGACTTTGTGGCAAAGATCTGGCGGGGCAGCGGAATGACTCCTGATGGTTGCTGGATTGATTCTGGCGGAGGCTTTTCCTACGTTACAGGACAGTGAGGAAGAGGGAAACGCGCAGTTTGATCCGGGAAACGGAGTGCGGCTCCTCTGGGGAGAGAGCGACGATCGCTCATGCACATTCAGGTCGAACCTTCCATCCTCTACTTTGGAACCCCAGTAGTGCTTCTGAGCACCTGCAATCTGGACGGTACCGCGAACCTCACCCCCATGTCTTCCGCGTGGTGGCTGGGTTGGAACTGCATGCTTGGCCTAGGGGCAAGAGGCCACACCGCCGCAAATCTGCTGCGCGAGCGCGAGTGTGTTCTGAATCTACCGTCCTCATCCATGGTGGAAGCCGTGGATCGACTGGCACGCCTCACAGGCTCTGACCCGGTGCCGACGCATAAACAAACCATGGGATACCGGCATTGTAAAGATAAGTTCGGGGTTGCGGGCCTCACGATGGAGCCGTCTGAACTTGTACGGCCACCGCGTGTGCGCGAGTGTCCAGTGCAGCTCGAAGCAGTCCTGGAAATGCAGCATGCCTTTGGACACAGGCCAGATAAGGACACAACCGCCTATGCGTTTTGAGGTTCGCATCGTGCGCGCGCATGTGGACGAGGCACTTCTGCAGAAGGGACGTGAGGACCACATTGATCCGGACGCGTGGCGACCTTTGATCATGAGCTTCTGTCAGATGTATGGCCTCGGCGATCGCGCGGGCACCTCTCGGCTGGCAGAGATTCCGGAGCGAAGCTATCGGCGGGCGGCTAGCATGCAGCGCTAGAAGCAGTGGGGGCGGCTGCTGCATCGAGCAGTCGCCCTCGGGTTCGCTGCCGTGATCTTAACGCTTGGACGCGCCGCGTGCCGCTTTCTTGACCTTTTGCTTATTCTCGCCGCGGGCTCCGGTGCGAGGAGCCTTCGGAGCTGCCTTTTTGCGGGCTGCGCGCTTGATCTTTTTGCGCTCTTCGGTGTCGGTGATGCTCTTGGTATTTGCCATGGAGGTGTCGTCGCTCTTTCGTGGATCTTGATTCAGAATTTAAAGGCGCTCCAGCTGGGCGAACTTCTCCACCAGCTTCTTCACGCCGTGTAGATGAAATTGTACTGTAATCTTCGCGTCTTCCCCGTCCCCTTCCCGCTGCACCACCGATCCCTCGCCATATTTCGGATGTCGGACCCGCGTTCCCTTGCCCAGACCGGTCTTGCCGGCGGGCGTATGCACTTCAAGCTTTGGCCGGCCAAACTTCGCGCCGACAGCGCCCTTTTGCCGACCCGCAAAGAAACCAGCGACATTGTCGAGCTTGCCCGAACCCGCCGAACTGAAACCCCGACCACCCGCTGTCGACGAGTGCGACGCCCCGTTGCCGCCACTCTGAGCTGCTTGATTCTCGTCTTCGTAGCTGTAATGACGCTCCCCTGCCTCGGCATTCGCACCGCGTCCACAGGCACGCGGATATGGCGTGCTGTAGGCCCGGCCAGCCATCCGCGTACCGTACTCGTCGGTGTCGGAATAGCTGTTCTGCGGCCGCGCCGGGCTCAGGTCTTCGATCAACCGGCTCGGCACCTCTTCCAGAAACCGCGATGCGATCGACGCCTCCGGCATGTCATTGCCGTACCGCCGGCGGTAGCGTGCGCGGGTCAGCAGCAGCGTATCCATTGCGCGCGTCATGCCCACATAGCAAAGCCGCCGCTCTTCTTCTAGACCGGTCGGATCGGTCAACGTGCGCGAGTGCGGAAACAGGCCCTCTTCCATGCCGGCAAGGAACACCAGCGGAAACTCCAGACCCTTCGCGGCGTGCAGCGTCATCAGCGTGACGCGCGCCTCGGAGGTGTAGCTATCAGCATCTGAGACCAGCGCCGCATGGTCGAGAAAATCGGCCAGCGTTTCGCCCCGAGAGGTGGCATCCTGCGCAGCGTTCGCAAGTTCTTTCAAATTCTCAATGCGCGAGAAACTCTCAGGCGTCGCCTCGTCCTCAAGCGCGCGAATATAACCGGAGCGCTCGTTCAGGAAGCGAATGAGCTCCGGCAACGTCGCCGGATCACCCGGCTTGCGAAACGCTTTGTCAGGTTCGGGAGCGGCCGGCTGCACAGAGGTGCCGCCACTCTCCGCCTTCTGTGCCTTCGCGCGCTCCCGTCCTGAAAGCGCTGATCCCTTGAGCGGCACCGGAGCGAACGGATTGAAACTGGTAGCGTCAATACCGTGCGCTTCATCCGTGTCCTCGGCGTTCTCAGGCGCAAGCGTCGAGATCTCCTCCGACGGCCCGAAGTCGAAACCGAAATTGAAGCTGGTATCAAAGCTGGTATCGGCTCCGGTGTCTTCCTCAGGAGCATAGTCTGCAACATATTCTGTTACAAATGCGTTCGGGTCGAAGCCGGTTTCGTCTTCGGCTGCGTCACTTGACCCCCTCTCCGGGTTCTCTCCAGGGATGACGCCAACATCGCCTGACAGCTTGTCCGCGAACCCCGGCCCCAGCATCGCCCGCGCGTCTTCGATCAAGCGGCGAAAGCTCTCAAGCGCCGCCAGCGCCCGTGCCGGCAGCAGACGATCCCGCACCGCCGAACCAATCGCATCCCAAGTGGACGTGCCGGTCGACAGCGCCATGCGTTCGAGCGTCTCCATCGTGGTCTTGCCGATGCCCCGTGCCGGCGAGTTCACGACCCGCCCCAAAGCGACCGAATCATGTGGATTCTGCACGCACTTCATGTATCCGAGAATGTCCTTGACCTCGGAGCGGTCATAGAACGAGAAGCCGCCAACCATGTGGTACTGAATGCCATAGCGGCGTAGCGCCTCTTCCACCAGGCGAGATTGCGAGTTGGTGCGATACAACACGGCGCATCGCGGCAGATCCTCCTGCTGGCCGGCCTCACGGATGTACCGCTGAATGCGATCGGCTATAAACAGCGCCTCGTTCTCGCCGTCCGGCGCCTCGTAGTAGCCGATCAGCGACCCGCCTTCGCGCGAGGTCCACAGGTTCTTCCCCTTACGCTGCAGGTTCTGCGCGACGACCGCGCTGGCGCCTTCAAGGATCACCTGCGTCGATCGGTAGTTCTGCTCCAGGCGAATGGTCTGCGTGTCGGGAAAGTCCTTCTCGAACTCAAGAATGTTCTTGATATCCGCGCCGCGCCAGGAATAGATCGACTGATCCTCATCACCCACCACGCAGACGTTGCCATGCGTTCCCAACAGCTTCATCAGCTCGTACTGCGGCCGATTGGTGTCCTGGTACTCATCAATCATCAGGTATTTGTAACGCCGGTTGTAACGATCTCGAACGGCCGAATCCATCTTCAGCAGGCGCACGGTTTCGAGCAGCAGATCGTCAAAGTCGAGCGCGTTAGCCTTGAACAGCTCCTTGCGATAGATCTCGAAAATATGCGCAATCTTCTCTTCCATCGGGTTCGAGCTCGCCAGGAAGTACTCCTGCGGATCGATCATGTGGTTCTTTGCCCAGGAGATGCGACCCAGCGCCACGCGCGGCTTCAGCTGCTTGTCATCGATCGCAAGGCGTTTGAGCGCCTGCTTCACCACCGCCTGCTGATCGGTCTCATCGTAGATGGCGAAGGTGCGCGTGAGCCCCTGCCCATTGGTCCGCAGGGCTTCAATATCGCGGCGCAGCACACGTACGCAAAAGCTGTGGAACGTAGCCAGCGTTGGCCGGGCCAAGGAGCTGTGGCCGAGGATCTTTTCGACCCTCTCCGCCATCTCCTTCGCCGCCTTGTTCGTAAACGTCACCGCAAGAATGGCATCGGGCGAGACCCCGCGCTCCTGGATGAGATACGCGATGCGATGCGTGATAACGCGGGTCTTGCCCGAGCCGGCACCGGCCAGCAGCAGCACGGGGCCATCCACGGTGGTGACGCCCAGGGCCTGCTGAGGATTCATATTCGAAACGAGGTCTGACACGAAAGCTCCAGCTTCGATTTTAAGCGCGGAGTAGGATCTGTGCTTTTAGGCTAGGGAGTGGGCGGCGGTCCAGGCTCTTCGGCCGGCACGCGGAAAGCCCAAACACGCTGCCGAGCTCCAGAAGCTGTCGCAGACCTTCGCCGTTAATGGAATCCACAAGGCTCATGCGTCCTTTGGATGCGAGTGGCGCAGCGGGTGAGACACCCTCCCGCGCCACCCTTCACACACCATTCATCAGACATCGTGCCATGGCGAATCCGGGCGTATTTGTCGATCGGTAACGGAACCTTTCCTGCCTCCCCGCGTACATCACAATACGACTGGCTTCCTGAACCATGGCAGAGAGTTCCCGTCGCACTTCGATCTATCAGGGAGCTGTTTATGAACCGTCGTCTTCTTTCCGCCGCCGTACTCGTTGTGTCTTCGCTCCTCTCCGCAGAGGCTGCGTACGCCGCGCCCACAACTCTTCCTTTGTCCCTGCACGCCATGTTCGGCAAGACCAGAATGGTCGCCTTCACCCTGCGCAACGACTCCAGCGCCCCGCTCAAGGTCAAGGCCGGAGACAGCGTTATGACGATCGACCCAGGCAAGACTCTCAACGTCAAACTTCCCGCAGGAACCAGCGTGACCGCGGAAGATGCAACCACCAGCCACGCCGCCGGCAGCTTGATCGCTCAGGTCACGAGCGACCTCGCCGGGGCAACGATCGCCATCAGATAACCCCTGTCTCCACGTGGTGAAGGATCGAGGCGACAGATCCTCCTCTGTCGCCTCCGCTCCTTGCGTGCGTGTTCCAAAGTTCGATCGCTGCAAACACACCACGTTGCGCAGTTGCTATGCTGATGCCCTATGAAGGTCTCTTCTGTAGCCGTGTTCTGCGCCAGTGCAATGGGCATCGGTGACGCGTATCGGGAGACCGCCGAGGAGCTCGGCCGCACGTTGGCCCACTGCGGCATCGGCCTCATCTACGGCGGTTCCAAGGCCGGCTTAATGGGCGCCGTGGCAGCGGCTTGCCTGGGCGCCGGTGGCACCGTCGTCGGTGTCATCCCCGAGGTGCTGGTCGATAAAGAAATCGCGCACGATGGCCTCACGGAGCTGCACGTCACCTCCACCATGCACACCCGCAAAGCGCTGATGGCAGAACGAGCCAATGCCTTTCTCATCCTGCCCGGCGGCTTCGGCACAATGGAAGAGATGTTCGAGGTGCTGGCCTGGCAGACGCTCGACCTGCACCGCAAACCGATTGTTCTGATCAACGTAGCCGGTTTTACGACGCTCTGCTCGCCTGGCTCGACGACGCCGTCCAAGCCGGCATGCTGCGCCCCGAAAGCCGCCTCATCCTGCAGGAGGCGCGCAGCGTGGATGAGGCGCTCAGGTTGGCCGGGATCGCCTGACCCGCCGGCTAAAAAGCATGCCTGGGCAACGTCGCCCCTCAGAAATGCGTCTCTCTTTGTGGCGAAGAAAAAGCGTAGAGGAGAGATCTATGGCAGAACGCGAGATCGTGTTGGACCAGCCGCAAATCATTGACGAGCAGGGAGAGGCGCTGCGGCATGCAACCGAGCGCGCCGAACAGGCTGAGGCAGAACTAGCGAAGCTCAAGAGCAATGCCCCAGCAGCGCACACCAAAACACCCGGTGACGCAGGCTCGACCAAGCAGCCGCCCAGCCCTAGCTCCGCCTCGGGCGAGCCTGGCGTAGAAGGTGGCGAAGCCGAGCTGCGCAAGGATTCGATGATGGCGCACCTGCTCGATTCACTCGCCGACGGCAAGGACATCGGCCACTACGGCCGGCTCGTGTTCGCCATGGTTGCGCGACACTTCCTTCCGCATGAAGAGGTTCTCGCCTGGATGACCAAGGATCGCGACTTTAGCGATGAAGACGCGCAGCTGATGCTGAAGCAGGTCGAAGGCCGCGATTACACCCCACCAAAGCGAGATCGCATCCTGGAGTGGCAGGAACAGCAGGAGTTTCCCATCCTGCCCAACGCAGAGGACCCCGACTGCGGCAATCTTTATCGCAACCTGAAGTTCCCTGATGCTATTTACAAGCACATTGGACAGTACCAGGAGCAGAAGCTGGAGTCTGGAGAATAGTTCCGCCTTTGGCGCCACGCCGTGTGATCCCGCGTGCACCCCGGGATCACATCCATCTAGACCAGACGGGACGCAAACGCCGGCAGGCATGCATCGCATTGGCACACGCGTCGCAGGTACTCCCATGAGTAGATGCCGCTCTCGTGACCATCATTCCACTTGAATCGCAGCGCATACTTGCCCACCGGCGTAACGTCAGCCGGTCGCGCCGGCGCCTCATAGAGAACCAGCAACGTCGTTGGCTTTGGCTTCGGCTCACCCGGCAGCCGCCCGTCCTTCTCCCTCGCTTCATGGCACGTAGCACACGGGCAGGCATTTCGTAGCCAGACGAAGTTCCACGCGCTGTGGTGGCCATCTTTCCAATCCACCTCGACCCCCGTCCCCTCGGTCTTCTTCACCCGCACCTTCAGCGGGGTTACCGCATTGGCAGGCAGCCGCTCCGGCTCTCTGGCCTGCTCCCCCCGCACAATTCGGATCCCTTCATGACTCATCAGCAACTCCTCTTTCCGAGCATTTCTGCCCCATGCGCAGGTGCTCTTCCCTTTCGACGCCCCGCCCGCCCGCACGATTCGCCACTCGCCCGCAACCCCCTACCGGAATCATCCACGGCTCTGCCTCCAGAAAAAATATCCGGCAATCGTGAAGCCCGTCACGATCACTAACCGCCGCAACACTGCCGGGTCGCTGCGCCGCGCATAATGGGCCCCCACATATCCCCCCGCCGCGGCGAAGACCATCGAGACCACACAGAACTGCCATAGTACCGCTCCGGAGATCACAAACGTAACGATCGCGCACAGGTTCGAGGCACATGCCGCCACGACCTTCAACGCGTTCAGCGCATGCATCTCTTCGAGCCCGAACAGAGCCAGCACCGTCATAATCAGAACCCGCCGCCCGCGCCGAAGTAGCCGATATAGAAACAGACCGGCAGCAGCGCCAGAAAGATCGCCGCCAGGGGCAGCCGTGCAACCCTGGCGGGCTCCGTGTGTGTCCACCGCGAGCGCGTGCGCAGCCATCGCGAAACCGGCGCTGACACCCAGAACAGCAGCGCTCCACTCAACAGCAGCCACGGAATCAGGTGCAGAAACATCGCTTGTCCCGTGTGCAGAAGAATCAGCGCGCCTCCTACGCCGCCCACCAGCGACGCCACCAGAACCACCGGCAGCACATCCCGCCGCACATCGCCTTGCAGCTTCGCGAGCGCCGTCAACTGTCCCGGCCATAGTGCCACGGTATTCGTCGCGTTCGCCTGGATCGGCGGCACTCCCACGCCCAGCATCGCGGGAAACGAAAGAAACGATCCACCACCGGCCATCGCGTTCATCACACCAGCGATGAAGGAGGCGGAAAGCAGCCAGGCATATCGCCAGGAGACAGGCAGTGTGTGCAGCACCCCTCTATTCTAGGTCCGCAGCCTCCCTGCCTCTCCCGGCAGCGTAGGCGTTGCCTCCAGCAACCGCCGCGTGTATGCCTCTCGTGGCCTGTCACACACGTCGAGCACTGGCCCTTCTTCCACCAGCTTGCCCGCCTGCATCACCGCCACGCGATCGCACAGATAGCGCACCAGCGGCATGGAATGCGAGATAAACAGGTACGTCAGCCCGTACCTCTGTTGCAGCGATCGCAGCAGATTAATGACCTGCGCACCAACCGAGACATCGAGTGCGCTCACCGGCTCATCCAGCACGAGCAGATCGGGCTTGAGCGCCAGCGCGCGCGCAATATTGATCCGTTGCCGCTGGCCACCGGAAAACTCATGCGGAAATCGCTCGAGCGCCGACGTCTCCAAACCCACCTCGCGAAGCAGCGTCGCCAGCCGCTCCGGCATCCCCTCCTCCGGCCGCTCCCCGTGAATCGCAAACGGCTCCGCAAGAATCTGCCGCACGCGCATCCGCGGGTTCAGCGCACCAAACGGGTCCTGGAAAACCATACACATACGCCGTCGCAGCGCGCGCATTGGCCGCGACCGAAGCCGCAGCACATCCACTCCCTCAAACGTAACGCTGCCCGAGGTTGGCTCAATCAGCCGCAGCACCATGCGCGCCACCGTCGATTTTCCAGACCCGGATTCCCCAACCAGCCCCACCGTCTCACCCCGGCCAAGCGTGAGCGAAACGCCATCCACAACGCGGCGATCGCCGTATTGCTTCACCAGATCGCACGCCACCAGCAACGGTTCGCCGGGTCGTCCAGCACCGTCCACCTGCCCTTTCCTCTCCACGTCCACCGCCATAGCCGGATACTACAGTGCAGCCTGCCGTCACTCGCTTCTGCGAGATGCGTCGCCACAAGGGGAATCCATAGGCTACGATGGCTGCGAACAAAGTATCCATTTCGAAAGGCCTTTCGCATGCGCAGTCTCTGGTCGATGGTTCTCCTTGGTGCATTCGGTCTCTCTGCGGCAGCAGGCGCGCAGACAGCAAAGCTCGCGGCGACTCCGCCCATGGGCTGGAACAGCTGGAACCACTTCGCCGGTCGCGTTACCGACAAGGACATCCGCGACTCCGCCGACATGCTCGTCTCCACCGGCATGCGCGACGCCGGCTACATCTACGTCAACATCGACGACACCTGGGAGGCCGGCCGCGACCCCCAGGGCAACATCCTCACCAACGAAAAGTTTCCCGACATGAAGGCGCTCACCGCCTATGTCCACAGCAAGGGCCTCAAGATCGGCCTTTACTCCTCGCCCGGTCCCAAGACCTGCGCCGGCTTCGAAGGCAGCTATCAGCATGAAGAGCAGGATGCGAAAACCTACGCCGATTGGGGCTTCGACTACCTGAAATACGATCTCTGCGGCTATCGCGAGATCATGGACAAGGAAGCCGGCAAAGACCAGGAAAAGGCCTACGCCATGATGCACGCCGCCTACACCAAGATGGATAAGGCGCTCAAAGCTACCGGCCGCCCCATCGTCTTCTCGCTGTGCCAGTACGGTTGGGATTCCGTCTGGAAATGGGGTCCCACCGTCGGCGGCAATCTGTGGCGCACCACCGGCGACATCCAGGATAACTACCGCAGCATGGCAGAGATCGGCTTCTCGCAGGCAGGTCTTTCCAAGTACGCGGCCCCCGGCCACTGGAACGATCCAGACATGCTCGAAGTCGGCAACGGCAAGATGACGACCGACGAGTACACCACCCACATGACCCTCTGGGCTATGCTCGCCGCGCCTCTGCTCGCCGGCAACGACCTTACCAAGATGAGCCCCGCTGACAAAGCCATCCTCATCAATAAAGATGTTATCGCCATCGATCAGGATCCGCTCGACAAGCAAGGCGATCGCGTCTCCGCCGAGGGCCCCTTCGAGGTCTGGTCGAAGCCACTCAAAGACGGCTCCGTCGCCGTCGGCCTCTTCAACCGCGGCGAAGACACCGAGGCCATGTCACTGCCGGCAGCCTCAGCCCTCGGCCTGAAAAGCATCAAGTCCATCCACGACGTCTGGTCACCCGGTGACACTACGAAAGGCCCCTGGCTCATCCCCGGACACGGCGTCGAACTCCTGATCCTCCGCTAACCGTATGGTCCACGTTTTCGAACGTGGACCAAGTCGCCGCCACAAGCAAGACCTTGCGTCACCACGCCATTAGCCGTTCGTCATCGTGCTCATACTGGAACAGAAACGCCTGCAGCTGAGCTTGGTCATAGCCCTCGCCTTGTTCCGGCCGGCGTTCCAACTCGCTTGTATCTTTCACCTTGATTAGGTGGCCGCCGGGCGCGAGCACATAGAGCGCAGGTGTATCCATCACACTCTCACCTTGCAGTATCCGCCAGCTTCGGGTGCAGCCGATGAAGGCCGGTCGCCTCCTGGTAAGCTCGCGCCAGCGCCAGCAGCCGCGCATCGCTGTAAAGCGCTCCCAGAAACGTCAGCGACACCGGCGTTCCCGGCCCACCCGGATTATCGAGCTCGTCATCCTCTTCGCTCACCGTAGCCTTGGGCGCATCGTCGCCGCGAAGACCATTCGGCACAATCACCGCCGGATTGCCAGAAAGATTCGTCGCCACCAGTTGCGCGCCTCCCGATGGCGTCACGATCACATCCACCTGCGCAAACAGCTTCGCCATCTCCTCCATCACTAAAGCCCGCGCCCGCTGCGCCTGAATGTAGTCAACCGCCGAGTAAAACCGAGCCCGCCGAAACGCGTTCGGCCAGTCATACGGCTTCTGCCCCGTCAGCGACGCGTCCCGGCCGCTCAGTGTCAGCTCATCAAAGGCTGCCGCCGCCTCTGCCCCCAGCAGCGGCACTTGGTCGCCAAAGTGCAAGTCGTGCGGCAGCTCCACAGGGACCAGTTGCACGCCAAGCTTGCGCATCGCCTCGAGCGCCGCGCGGTCATACTGCGCGTCATAACTCAGCCGCTTAAAGTTCTCCGCCTGGCGCGCCCGCTTCGCCTCATAGTCCGCGCGCCGTGTCTCAAACTCGGCCCGCTCCTTCGCCGTTACACTCTCACTCGGCGGCTTCAGCTCCTCCATTTTCGGCACATCGAACGCCGATTTCAGATAGCCCACACGCAACTTCCGCCAGTCGAAGCCCGCATCCCAGTTGAACGCCGCCGGCTGCACCGACCGGTCCTGCCCATCCTGCCCGTAGATCGCGCTCATCACCAGCGCGCAGTCTTCCGCCGATCGCGCAATCGGCCCGATCTTGTCCATCGTCCAGCTCAACGCCATCGCACCCGTTCGTGGCACAAACCCGAACGTCGGCCGCAGCCCTGTTACCCCGCAGCGCGTCGACGGCGACGAGATTGATCCCAGCGTCTCCGTCCCAAGTGCAAAGCCAACACACCCCGCCGACACCGCACTCGCTGACCCCGCCGATGATCCACTCGACCCCTGCCGCGGATTCCATGGGTTGCGCGTGCGCCCGCCAAACCACAGATCGCCCTGCGCCAGCGCGCCCATGCTCAGCTTCGCCACCAGCACCGCTCCGGCCTCGTCCAACCGCGTCACCACCGTCGCATCCCTGTCGATCACCTGCTTCTCATACCCCGCCGCGCCCCATGTCGTCGGGTACCCTTTCACCGCCAGCAAATCCTTCGCGCCCCACGGAATCCCATGCAGCGGCCCACGCGCCTTTCCCGCCGCCATCTCGGTATCCGCCGCGCCTGCCTTCGCCAACGCGCGCGCCTCCGTCAGGTTGATCATAAAATGCAACTTTCTCTGATACATTTTCAAGCGCGCTAACGAAAGCTTCGCCAGCTCGACCGACGTCACCTTCTTCGTCCGCAGCAACTCCGCCAGCTCACGCACCGTCGCAAACGCCAGGGCCTCCTCGCGCGAAGCCCCCGCCATCACCGTCCTCACATCCGACGCCGACCCCAGCCGCGCTGGCTTCCGTTCCGTCTCGAGCTTCATCCCCGCCGGCACAGGGTCAAACACAAACGCCGGTGCCGTCGCATTCGCGAGGTGCAGCGACCGAATCCCCTCAACCGACGCCCGCTGCTCCGTCAACCCATCCAGCAGCATCTTCCGCTGCGCCGGTGTCAGCGAGATCGCCGCAATCGCCGCCGCCGCCTCGATCATCGGCTCCGTAATCTTCGGCAGCTTGTCCGCCGCCACATCCGCCGGATGCACGGGCTCCGCCTGCATCTCGGCCGCCGCGGCCAAACCCATCAGCGCCCCCGGAAACAAGCTCCCGCCCAACCCGGCAGCAGCACAGGCAGACAGCAGGCGACGTCGACTTTGAGAGAGTGCAAGGGGCTCAGGCATGCCGCATTATTGCATCGGCCAGGCCTGGTGCGCGCAGCCTCAAAATCACGCAGCCAGGCGTACCCCCAACTCGCTATACTTCGGCAGCGCATTGGCTGCGAAACGCCGCGCCCATCCCAAGGAGCTTTCCCCTTTGTCCAAGTCCCGGTCCGATTTCCCGTCCAACTCCGTATCAAATCCCCTCTCTCGTCGCAGCTTCGCCCGTCTCGCCGCCTCTGCCGCCAGCCTCGTCTCCCTGCCCGCTTGCGCCGCCGATGCCTTCGCCGCCGCCCCACCCTCCAGCACGGCGTCGGGTAGCCACAGCTTCCCGCAGGGCTTCCTTTGGGGCTCCGCCACCGCCTCCTACCAGGTCGAAGGCGCCGCCAAGGAAGATGGCCGCGGCCCCTCCATCTGGGACACCTTCTCGCACATCGCCGGCAAGACCCACAACGGCGACACCGGCGACGTCGCTGACGACAGCTACCACCGCTTCAACGAAGACATCGCCCTCATGAAGGACCTCGGCCTCAGAACCTGCCGATTCTCGATCGCCTGGTCGCGCATCTTCCCGAACGGCACCGGCACTCCCAATCAGAAAGGCATCGACCACTACAAGAAGTTCACCGACGCCCTTCTCGCCGCCGGTGTCGAGCCCTTCTGCACCCTCTTCCACTGGGATCTTCCGCAAACCCTCGAAGACAAGGGCGGCTGGCAGAACCGCCAGACCTCCGTCGACTTCGCCAACTACGCCGGCTATGTCGCGGGCGAACTCTCCGACCGCGTCAAGCACTTCATGACCATGAACGAGATCAGCACCTTTGTCGAGCTCGGCTATGGCAACGGCACGCACGCCCCCGGTCTCAAGCTCAGCCGCAAGGATCTCGCCCAGACCCGCCACCACGCCGTGCTCGGCCACGGTCTCGCCGTCCAGGCCATCCGCGCCAGGGCGAAATCCGGCACGAAAGTCGGCTCGGCTGAAAACCTTACCGCCGTCTGCCCCATCTTCGATTCACCCGAGCAAGTCGCCGCCGCGAAGAAGGCCATCGTCGAACTCAACGCCGGCTATCTCACCGCGATGCGCACCGGCAGATACACTGACCACTACCTGGCCGAGCTCGGGGCGGACACCCCCAAATTCACCCCCGATGAGATGAAGGCCGTCGGCAGCCCGCTCGACTTCCAGGGCCTCAACATCTACCAGCCCACCTGGGTTCGCGCCGACTCGAGCACGCCAACCGGCTTCTCCGTCGTTCACGAGCCTGACTCCTACCCGCACATGTTCAGCCCCTGGCTCAAGGTCGGCCCCGAGGGCATCTACTGGGCGCCCAAGCTCGCCAACGAGGCCTTCAATCTCAGAGAGATCTACATCACCGAGAACGGCGCCTCCTCCGACGATCACATTGCCCCCGACGGCGAAATCTACGACACCGACCGCACTATGTTCCTGCGCAGCTACCTCACGCAGCTGCAAAAAAGCGTCAGCGAAGGCACCCCCATCCGCGGCTACTTTCTGTGGAGTCTGCTCGATAACTACGAGTGGGCCGACGGCTACGAAAAGCGCTTCGGCATCACCTACGTCGATTTCCAAACCCAGAAGCGAACCCCCAAGCTTTCCAGCCACTTCTACAAGGAAACTATCCGCCGCAACTCCGTCGCGTAATCGATCTTCGGCGCGCAGAGAGGATGGCCGCGGAGATCCTCCGCGGCCATCTCTCATTGCACTCAAATGCCGTTATCTCAACCGAAGCAGCGAGGGAAAGTCCCTGAGAGACGCCCGCAGGTCGCCTCCACCATCACCGCCTACTCCCGCACCGTGACCGCAAATGCCGCCGCCGGCAGGTTCGCCCGGTTCTGGAGATTCGCGTCGGTCACGTTCTCGTAGCCATACCGAACGCCCACCGGCTCCTTCACCGCATCGCTCGCTACCACCACGCTGTCACCCTCGATGGTCGCGCGCGCCGGCTGGAACACACCGTCTTTTCCCACCACCTGAAAGCCCTTCACCGCTCCGCTAGCATGCAAGCCCTCAGCATGGTCAAATCTCACCCGCACCGTATCGCTGGTGCGATCCGCCGATCGCACCAGCGGCCCGCTCCACTCCAGCTTCTCGCTGTAACTGATTGTCCGCGCCCCCACCGCTAGCCTGTGCCCGACGGTCTGCTTATCCGGCGGATGCACATTGCCCGGCGTGCCCACGTCATAACTCACCGCCATCGCCGTATTTGTGACTGAAAGCGATTCCCGCTGCGCCTCGCGCACCTGCCCCCATTCCTCACGCGGCGAGTCAAAGCTCGACAGCTGCACCCACAGAAACGGCAGCTCCCCCTCACCCCACTGCGCCCGCCAATCCTTGATCAGCGCCGGCATCTCCCGCTTATACAGCGGCGCCCGCTCCGGATCGCTGTTCGACTCGCCCTGATACCAGAGAAATCCCCGCACCGTGTAGCCCGTCACCGGCGCCACCATGCCGTTGTACAGATAACTTGGGTTCCACGACGCATCCTCACCCGGATGCCACTGGTGCCGAGGCTTCGGCTTGCCCTGCTTCACCGCCTCGGCATCTTCGCGCTTCTCCGCCGCCAGGGTCGCCGGCATCTCCGCCCGCCCCGCAACAAATTCCGCTCGGCTCGCAAACAGCGGCATCAAGCCCGCATCCTGCCCGATCGCCTCCAGGCTGATCCACGACTCAATCGGTGTCCCGCCCCACGTCGCATCGATCAACCCAATCGGCACATGTTCCGACTCCTCCAGCTCCCGCCCGAAGAAATATGCCACTGCGGAGAACGCCGCCGCCGTCTCCGGCGTGCACGTCGTCCACGTCTCCGGCACATCATCGAGCGGATACGACATCGCCTTCTTCTCCAACCGCAGCAGCCTCATCTGTGGATGCGTCGCCGCCGCAATCTCCTTTGCGCCATCCTTCACCGGCGTGTCCGCGCCAAATCCCTTCAGTGGCATCTCCATGTTTGATTGCCCCGACGCAAACCACACATCACCCACCAGCAAATCCTCAACAGACAGCTTCGCCCCATCCCCGCCACTCTCCGCCGCGACCGTCAACAGGTACGGCCCACCCGCCGCCTCCGGCTGCAGATACGTCGACCACATCCCCACAGCATTCCCGCACGCTTGCGCGCTCTGCCCGTGAAATTGCACCCGCACGCACGCACCCGGATCACTCCATCCCCACACATGGATCGGCCGATCCCGCTGCAGCACCGCATGCGCGCTCAACATCTTTGGCAGCCGGATCTCCGCCCCCGCCCCCTGCCCCCACCCTACCGCGACACCGACCACAACCACCAATCCCAGAGCCCGCACACGCATCTTGCCTCCTCCAACCCGCAGCAAGTATGCACATCCCCATGGCTTAAACACAAAGAGCCCCGAAGACGATCGCGTCTCCGGGGCTCCTTCAAATCAAATCTCTAGCTGCGCCGGCGATCCACGCGATGCCGCGCATGGCCCTTGTACGTCGCGCGGTGTGTCCTGTAGTTCCCGCCAAACTGCCACTCCCGCACCGGGCCCACATCCACATGCACAAACCGGCTCGTCGGATAGTAACCCACGCCGCCCGCGCCAATCGCCAGCGCCGCATTCCGCAGAGCCAGCGTGCGGACGCCCGGCACCTGGATATCGATCGCCTTTCCCAGCATGTGCTGCGAGTGCTCCGCCACACCCGTCACCGGCCCGCGTGTCCGCAAAAACTCATTCGACTCCGGCGTCCGGTAGCCGCACACAATGTCAATCACCCCACCCGGCCGCCGCAGCTGCGTCATCAACGCGTGCAGCAGATCAAACTCCTGCGGATCGTAGTCCGCTATGTCCTGCGTCCGGTGGTCACGCAGAAAATAGTTCAGCTTCTCCATCGCTTCCGGCAGGTACGTATCCCCAACCCGATACACGATATTGATCTCTTCGCCCGTATGCGTGTGGTGTAGATGCAGCATGTACCGCTGGCTCGCCGCGGCCAGATCCATCCGGCCTACTCCCATATTCGCCGCCGCCACCATCCCGTGCGCCCCCATCGCCCCCATCGCCGGCATGCCATTCGCCAGTGCCGATCCCGTCACCCCCGCCGCCATTCCCGCGATCACCATCGCCCCCGCGAAAACCCTCTTTATCCTGCGCAGAATCCCTGATCCCATCCATGCCCCCTGGCGTCGTAATGCCACAACTCCAATCGAAGTCGGCAACGCCGATTCGCCTTCCTCATTCTACGCATCTCCATCCGGCTGCATGCCCCTCCGAAGCAACCCACTCTGTAACTTTTGTGTCATATGTCCCTCGCTCGCCACCTCCCTTGCACCGGCCTTGGTGCACCCTGTCTTTCACGTCTCGCGCCTCCTTCTCCAGGCCAACCCTGGCCACCATCCGTCGCCCACCGGTGTGTCACCCTAGACCTCATGCAGCTCTCCCCCAGCGAACTCCGCGTGCTCGGCGTCCTGATTGAAAAAGAGATCACCACGCCCGACATCTACCCGCTCTCGCTCAACGCCTTGCAGGCCGCCGCCAACCAGCGGTCCTCGCGCGATCCCGTCCTCGATCTCTCCGAAGAGGTTCTCCGCCAGGCCCTCCATTCCCTCGAGGATCGCGGCCTCGCCTCCCCAGCTCGCGGTGGCCTCTCCGGCGCAAGCTCTCGCGTACCCAAATACGAGCACCACGCCCGCACTGTCTTCAATCTCCGCCGCGACGAGACCGCCCTTCTTTGCCTTCTCATTCTCCGTGGCCCGCAGACCCCCGGCGAACTCCGCTCTCGCGCCGATCGCCTCTTCTCCTTCGACGACCTCTCCTCGGTTACCTCCGCTCTCGATCGTCTCGCCGCCCGCCCCCCGGCCGTCGAGGCCACCTCGCCTGATGGCCCACTCGTCCTTCTTCTTCCCCGCCAACCCGGCGCGCGCGAAGCTCGCTTCGCCCATCTGCTCGGCGATCCCGTCCGCATCCCGCCCCCACTCACCACGCCTCCATCCGTCCCCGACGACCTCACCGCCGTCGTTGCTTCTCTCGATCGTCGCATCGCCGATCTTGAAAAGCGGCTCGAGAAGCTGGAAAGCCCCTCCCCGGCTCTGTAACATGAAACTCGTTGTCTGCTGCAACCGGCAGCGATGCACTCTCAGGGTCAAATGACGTGAAGCCGGAACGATCCAGATATCTCACCCCAGGCCTGCTCGCACCGTCCACATCTCCTCCGGCGGAGATCCAGCCGTTTCTTACGGAAGCCCACAGTGCCCTTCCGGAGGCGACTCTCTGCCTCGATCGAAACTGGTGCGTGCTTTGGGCCAACCCTCTGGCGATGCGCATCAGCCATCTCTCCCCGGCCGATATCGGCCGCAATCACTGGGAGATCTATCCGGAGGCCCTCGGCACCGAGATCGAGACGGTCTATCGCCGCGCCATGGCGGCGCGTACCCGCGAGCACCTCGAGTTCTTCTATCCACCATTTGACTGCTGGTACGACCTCACCATCCTTCCGCTCGGCGATGGCGGTCTCGCCCTCTTCTACCGGGAGATCAACGGAAGAAAGACCGCCGAACACGCCCGCGACACAGCCGCGCGACAGCTCCAGCAGGTCTTTGACTCCTCGCCCGATGCCATTCTCATCGTGGATCAAGACTGGAACCTCACCGCGGCCAACCGCGAGGCCACTGCGCTGCTCCGCTCCGGTCCGCTTGTGGGGAAGAACCTGTTCCGGCTCTTTCCCGGCAACCAGGAAGAACCCTTCTTTTCCAACTACACCCGAACCATGGTGGAGCGCGTTGGCACGGCGTTCGAGGCGTTCTATTCCGCGCCTTTGAACCTCTGGTTCCGCGTGGTGGCCCGTCCCTTCGAGGACCGCTCGATCCTCCTCTTCTTTAACGACATCACCGCCCGTAAATCCGCCGAGCAGGGACGCGACCGAACCCTGGCCCAGCTAAACCAGGTCTTCGACGCCACCGCCGACGGCGTCCTTTCGATCGACCGTGCCTGGACCATCAGCTTCCTCAACCGCCGCGCCCGCGAGCTCGTCTCCCCCGCCGGAGAGCTCACTGGTCGCCACTTCTGGGAGAGCTTCCCAGACGCCATCTACGACGGTTCGCCCTTCGTCGAGAACTACCACCGCGCCATGTACCAGGGGGTCGCCGTCAGCTTTGAGGCCTTCTATCCCGAGCCCCTCAACCGCTTCTTTGAAATTCAGGCTCGCCCCTCCGAAGAGGGCATCGTCATCTTCTTCCGCGACATCACCGAGCGCCGCCATACCGAGAACGCCCTCCGCGAGCAGCAGGCGCTGCTTAACTCCATCCAGGGCGCCGCCGGCGTCGCCACCTGGAGCCTCGATCTCCGCTCCGGCAAGTTCAGCTTCGGCCCCGGCTCCGCACCCGTCTTCGGCCGACCGTTCACCGAGCTTGATCACCTCGATCGCTTCCGCGAGGCTCTCCATCCCGATTTCCACGACAAACTCGCTGCCAACCTCCAGGAGTCCTCGACCGGCAGCGACACCGTCCTGCACGAGTACCGCATGCTGCCGCCCGATGGTCGCACTGTCTGGGTCGAGATCCGCGCCCAGGCCGTGCTTGACGAGACCGGCGCCCCGGTCGAACTGCGCGGCATGGCCATCGACATCACCCGCCGCAAGGCCGATGAAGAGGCCTCCGGCGCCAGCGAAGCCCGTTATCGCGTTCTCGTCGATCTCAACCCGCAGGCCCTTTGGAGCGCCAACCCCGAAGGCCAGATCACCTACGCCAATCAGGGCTTTCTCGATTACCTTGGCCTTGACGCCGCCACCGCCGACAGTTGGCTCAAATCCTTCGCGCCCGAAGACCACGACCGCGTCTTCAAGGCTTGGCAGCACTCCATTCGCTCCGGCGAACCCTACGATCTCGAAGCTCGCCTCCTCCGTGGCTCCGATCACACCACCCGCTGGTGGCATCTGCGCGGCTTGCCCGTCCGCGATGAGGCCGGAGCCATCGTCCAGTGGCTCGGCGTTGCCAGCGACATCCACGAACAAAAGACCTTCGCCGAAACCCTCCTCGAACTCCAGGGACAGACCGAACGCGAACGCGCCGAGATCGAAACCCTCTACAAAACCGCGCCCATCGGCCTCGCCCTCTTCGATCTCGATGGCTTCCACTATCTCCGCGTCAACGATCGACAGGCAGCTTTCTTCAACCTCAAGCCCGAGCAGGTCATCGGCCAGACCCTCACGCAACTCGCTCCCATTCCCGGTTTGCTCGAGATGTTCGAAGGCGTCGCCCGCGGCACGCCCGTCATCAACCACCTCCTCGAAGGCGAACTCCTCAGCCATCCCGGCGAACATCGCTATTGGAATGTCAATTACCTGCCGGTCTTCGCCCCCGACGGCACCGTCCGTGCCATCTCCGCCGCCTCGCTCGAGATCACCCAGCAGAAACGCGCCGAGGCTGCCCTGGTGCAGAGCGAAAAACTCGCCGCCGTCGGCCGCCTTGCCTCCTCCATCTCGCACGAGATCAACAACCCACTCGAAGCCATCACCAACCTCCTCTATCTCACCGCCATGCAAGACGATCTGCCCACTGAGATCAAAGGCTACATCGGCCTGGCCCAGGCCGAGCTCGCGCGCGTCTCGCAGATCGCCACCCAGACCCTCCGCTTCCATCGCCAGGCCGTTCGCCCCACCCACGTCGACGCCGCCGCCCTCGTCAACGCCGTCCTTAACCTCTACCAGGGCCGCCTCAACAACTCCGGCATCACCGTCGACGCCACCTTCAAGAGCACCACGCCTGTCCTTTGCTTTGAAAACGACATCCGCCAGGTCCTCAACAACCTCATCGCCAACGCCATCGATGCCATGCGCTCCGGTGGCCTCCTCCTCGCCCGCGCCCACGACACCACCGATCCCCGAACCGGTCGCCCCGTCGTTCGCATCACCATCGCCGACACCGGCCACGGCATGAACAACGAAACCCGCAAACGCATCTTCGAGCCCTTCTACACCACCAAGGACCTCAACGGCACCGGCCTCGGCCTTTGGATCTCCACCGGCATCATCGACCGGCACCACGGTCGTATCGCCGTCCGCAGCTCCATGCACCCCGTCCATCACGGCACAATCTTCTCGCTTATCCTCCCCATCGCCCTCCCCGGCTTCAGCGATCCACCCACATCCTCGCCCGATCCTGCCGACGCCTGAAATCTCCGCACCCATCACCGCGCCATCCTCCCTCACCCTGTTCTCCCCACCTTGTCGCCCCCGCCCTGTGCCCTTCCCGTCCCGTGCTCTTCCCAGACCCTATGCCCTTCCCAGACCCCATGCCCCAGACCCCGCAGCCTCCACCGCCACTTCCCCGCGCGCTCCGCCTCGCTCTCCAGTTCTTCGTAACCCACGGTCCGCTCGGTGGCGCCCGTCTGCTCGCCTCGCGCCTTTTCGCAAACCTCCGCCGCCAGCCCGTCGAGCGCCTCGCCTCCCCCCTGGATCTCTATCCGCGCCAGACCCCTCCCGCCATTCACCCCTTCGACGGTCTCTACGCCGTCGACACCAGCGGCTTCCGCCACGGTGAAGACCTCGGTGCAGCGCCTTCCTTCACCCTCGCCTCCGCCGCTCCCTTCGGCCCCACCGTCTGGAACACCGCCTACTACGGCATCGCCCCTTCCGTCTTCGATCGCGCCCTTGCCCTCATCGGCTCCCCTGGACCGCCACCCGCCTGGTCAGGCTTCACCTTTGTCGATCTCGGCTGCGGCAAGGGCCGCGCCCTCCTTCTCGCCTCCCGCCATCCCTTCCGCCACATCCTTGGCGTTGAGCTCGACGCCTCCCTGGTTGCCATCGCGGGAGCCAACCTCCGCCGCTTCCATGCACCCTGGCAGCTATGCCGGTCCCTCGAGGCGCTCCACGCCGACGCCACCGCCATCGACCTCCCCCTGACCCCCATCCTCCTCTACCTCTACCACCCCTTCCTCGCCCCCGCCCTCCGGCAGGTCCTCCATCGCCTGCAGCGCTCGCTCCGCCATCACCCCCGCGAGCTCTGGCTCGTCTACATCAACCCCGAAGCCGCAACCGTCCTCCGGGACTTCCCCTTTCTTCGCCCCGTCACCCGCACCACCCTTCCCCTCGACCCCGAAGACGCCCTCCCCGACCGCCTCGGCTCCACCCAGGAAAGAGTCATCATCTACCACGTCCCGCCACCCGCCTGACCAGCTCGATCCTTCAGTCCTCACAAGTCCCGGCTCCCTGTGACCCCGGCTCTCCTGACCCCGACTCTCCTCCCGATTCTCCTAACCCGGAGTCTCCCCGACCTCGATCTCTGACTTCAGCTCACGAACCTTGGCTCGTCCGACCCGACCTCGACTCGTGATCAAGACTCTCGCCTGCTGCCCTTTGCTTGTCATCCCGTAGGGATCTGCTTCTCAACGCAGCCCGCCCGGTTGCCTTCTTCACGTGTAAGCCCCAACAGGATCTGCTTCTCTACCAGCCTCCGCCCCGTACCAATTCTTGCTGTCATCAGCAGGCATCTGCTTTTCGGCCCCGTCCCAACCCCCTGCGGTACCTCGCCCACGCACCACAACCACCCAGAAGTGCCATATCCCCACGCCCCTGCCGCTGCTACGGTCAGACATCATCCCCGGGGTTCCGATGAGCACGTTTGCCCGCCGCTGCCGTTCCGCCATACTGCTCTTCTCCGCCGCAATCGCAGCCGCCCACGCCCAGCAAACCCTCCGCGTCCCCCAGGACTTCCCCACGGTCCAGACCGCCATCAACGCCGCCAGCTCCGGCGACACCGTCCTCGTCTCCCCCGGCACCTACCCCGAAAACCTCACGGTCGACACCAAGCCGATCACCCTCCGCAGCACCGCCGGCGCCGCTACCACCATCCTCGACGGCCAGCAGCTTGGCCCCGTCCTCAAAGTCACCGGGGTAAGCGGCCTTCTCACCACGATCGATGGCTTCACTTTTCAGAACGGGGTTGTCCCACCTCCGCCATCCATCAGTCCCGTCCTCACCGGCGGCGGCCTCTACGTCGTCAACTCCGGTCTCACGGTCTCCAACTCCGTCTTCCGGAGCATCATCGGGCCCAGCGTTCTCGCCTCCCACAGCACCTTGCGCCTCAGCAACTCCATCGTCACCACCACCGACGGCAGCCCTTGCACCAACGCCGGTGTTGGCCAGCACTCCGGCGTCACGCTTACCGGGGACAGTGTCATCACGACCAACGGCGCTCCCGTTCCGTCCATGCTCTTCGGCAATACCATCTCCGGCGACGGGACCTTCTGCGCCGGGGGTGCCATTGAGCTTGAGGGCATCACCGTTCCAACGGTGATCCAAAACAATATCCTCCACAACAATCTGGGCGGCGTTGGAGCCATCTCCGCTCCGTTCCATCTCGTCCAGAACCTTATCTACGACAATGGCCTCGGTGCCGTCTCGATCGAGGGACCACGCTCCTCCAATCCCAGCACCGGTCCCGCAACGACGACCCTCATCAACAACACGATGGTCAACAATCACACCTCCCAGGACACCCTCAACGGCCCCTTCGTCACCGAGATCAACATCCTCAACGCCGCCGCGCAGGTCGCCCTTAGTAACAACATCCTCGTCGGAACCACGCAATACGCTCTCCTCTCCTGCCAGAGCGAAAGCCAGTACACCACCACCAACGACACGCCGCTCCTCCTTGACCACAATGACCTTTTCAACACCACTTCAGGCCTCATCCTCTCCGGCACCTGCTTTCCAAACCTCGCTTCCCCGCTCTCTGCGAACGGTAATCTCTCGGTCGATCCCCGCCTCAGCTCCTCCACGGACCTCCACCCACTCGCCACGTCCCCCGTCATCGACGCCGGCCTCAACCTCGCCGACGATCCGCTGACCGATCTCGATGACAACCCACGCCTCGCCGACGCATCCGGCAAAGGCTATCCCGTCGTCGATCTCGGCGCCTTCGAGCGCCCCGCACCTACCTCGCCTACCCTCGCTTCCGCTCTCCAGCTCCAGCCCGCCACGTTCGTCCTCTCTCCCGGCACTCTCACCCTCACCGCAACCGCAGTGGCGCTCTCCCCCGCAGGGAACACTCCTCTCGCGAACGGAACCGTCACTCTTCTTCTGAACGGCTCTCCCACCGCATCCCTTGCCACCCTCCACAGCAACGGCTCCGCCACCCTGTCCATCTCCCTTACGACCCCGGGCGTCTACGCCCTCACCGCGGCGCTCGCTCCGTCCCTCGGCCACGCTCCCGCAACCAGCCCAATCGTCTATGTCCTCGTCACCACCACGGCCACCACCACCCTCTCCATCGCCGCCACGCCGACCACCCAAATCACCAACCAGCCCGTAACCCTCACCGTTCATCTCGGCTCCACCACCTCCGGCTCCGCTACCCAGCCCGGCCCCATCCCCCCCGGCGCCGTCACCCTCTCTGAAGCTAGCACCATCCTCAGCTCCCTCCAGCCAGACGCCTCCGGTCTCGCCACCTTCACCGTCTCCAAACCCACCACCGGCACCCACACCTACACCGTCACCTATGCCGGCACGACCACCTATTCCGCCGCCACCGCCAGCACCGCCGTCGCCATCACCGCCCCCACCCCGACCTCCATCGCCGCCTCCATCACCCCGATCGCCGCTCCCCTTCGTCAGACAGTCACCCTCGCCGCCACCGTCTCCGCCGCCACCGGCACTGCCACTCCCACCGGAGCCGTCAACTTCACCGATGGCGGCACCCTGCTCGGCTCCATCCCGCTCTCCGCCGGCACCGCCACGCTCTCGACCAGCACCCTCTCCGCCGGCCTCCACACCATCACCATCGCCTACAGTCCCGATCCTGCCTTCTCCCCCAGTTCCACCACCCGCACCGTCACCATCGGCGGCGATACCACAGCCACCACCCTCAACAGTGCAAACTCCCCCGCCCTCACCACCGACACCGTCACCTACACCGTCACCGTCACCAGAACCAGCACCACCGCCGGCACCGCCGCGCCCGCCGGCTCGGTCAGTCTGTCCGAAGGCAACACCCTCCTCGCCTCTGCTCCCCTCATCGCCGGCCCCTCCAGCAGCAGCACCGCCAGCCTTCCCGCCCTGCTCAGCTCTCCCGGCACCCACATCCTCACCGCCACCTACATCCCCGCTACCGCCGCAACTTTCCCCAGCTCTGGCACCCTCACCCAGACCATCACCGCCCCGCCCCCCATCACCCTCCTCCTCACCACCACGCCAGATACCGCCACCCTCGGCCAAACTGTTACCCTTTCCGCCGCCGCCACCTCACCTTCTCCCCTCCCCAGCCCCGCCATCATCACCTTCCTCGACGGCGCCTCGCCCCTCGCCACCGTCCCCCTTCCTGCAAACGGCGTCGCCACCCTCCCTGTCAGCAGCCTCACCATCGGAACGCATCCACTCACCGCCGTCCTCCGTGTCGCCAACTCCACTATGGCCCGCAGCACCTCCACCGTCGTCTCCGTGCGGATCAACGGTCTCGCCACCACCCTCACCCTCACCGCGTCTCCCTCGCCTACCGCCTTCGCGACCGCCCTCATCACCCTCTCCGCCATCCTCTCCCCCGCCGTCCCGCTCCCGTCCGGCGCCACCCTCGGCGGCACCGTCACCTTCTTCGATGGCACGCTCCCTCTCGGCATCGCCCCTCTCTCTCCCGACGGCCAGGCCACCCTCTCCACCTCCGCCCTGGTCGCCGGTCCGCACACCCTGTCCGCCAGCTTTTCCGGCAACACCGTCCTTGCCCCTGCCACCTCCGCCGACCTCACCGAAGTCATCAACGCCAACCCCACCACCACACAGCTCCTCGCTCCCAGCCAATCCACCGCCTTCGCCCCTATCACCCTCGCCGCGCACATCACCGCCAGCACCACCTCCACCCGCATCCTCACGCCCGTCTGCACCCCCGCCTGCACCCCCGTCGCGGTCACCTTCTTCGCCGACACCTCCACCGGCCGCACCACCCTCGGCACCGTTCCCGTCGACCCCAACGGTGGCGCCACCCTCACCCTCACCCCCGCCGCCGGAACCTACAGCCTCTCCGCCGTCTTCCTCGGCACACCGCTCTTTGCCACCAGCACCTCAGCCCTCGACACCCTCCTCGTCTCTCCCGCCATCACCGCCCTCACGGTCTCCGCTAACCCAAATCCCGCCTACCAGCACGGTGCCGTCACGCTCTCCGCCGTCCTCACCGCCCCCGGCATCCCTGCCGCCGATCTCATCGGAACCGTCGCCTTCCTCGAAGGCGCCACCACCCTCGGTTCTCCCTCCCTGGCCGCCGCGCAAAGCTTTCCCTACCCCTCGCCGAGCGTCGGCACCCACACCATCACCGCCATCTTCTCCGGCGCCCCCAGCCTCATCGGTTCCTCCGCCACCGTCATCATCACCGTCCTCGCCAGCGACTTCATCCTCGCGGTCAAAGACACCACCCTCACCATCCCGACCACCCACCACGCTTCCACCACCATCGCCATCAACACCACCGGCAGCCTCGCCGATCTCATCGACATCTCCTGCGCCAACCTCCCGCAGTCCGCCCATTGCACCTTCTCCCCTGCTACCCACGACCTCACCGCCACCAACACCTCCGCCGGCACCCTCACCCTCGATACCGACGCCCTCCTCAACTACGCCGGCAGCCGCACTCCCTCCACCGGCCCCGGCAGCCAGACCCTCACCACCCTCCTCGCCTTCGCCATCCCTTCCACCCTCCTCGCCGGCCTCTCCCGCCTTCGTCGCCACCGCCGAAACTCATCCGACACCAGGACTACCCTCCCGCATCTGCTCGCCGCTTTCCTTCTCTCCGTCGCCACCATCACCGTCTCCGGCTGCTCCGGCATCATCCCACCACACGTCCCCCCCGGCACCTACCCCGTCACCATTACCGGCCACGCCCGCTCCGCCGGCATCGAGCACTCCACCACCCTCACCCTTATCGTCACGCCATAACTCCCAAACAAAAACGCCCCACGACCATCGAGAGGCGTTTTACTCCGTCCATCCCAGGACGACCTTCAAATCTTTTGTCGAGTCCTAGCTTTTGTTGTCATCCCCATAAGGATCTGCTGTGGTCGTTTTCCTTCCTGCCTAGCCACCACATGTTGGCCCTAGTTCGTCGAAGCCGCCGTCTTCGTCCCTGTCTTCATGACTGCCCGATCCACCACCGCATACAGCAGCTGATCCGGATCCTTGCGCGCCTCCCGCTTGATCATGTCGCCCGCCTTTTTGCCCGCCGCATCCGTCTCCGGCAGCGTCAAGCCACGCTTTTGAGCGCTCATCGCCGCCAGCTCCTTCACCATCTCGAAGAACCGGTCCTCGTTCCGCCCACTCATCATCCATGCCTCGTGCACCGTGCTGGTCAACAACTGCTCCGCCGTCCAGCTGTGCGACGCTCCATCCGGTGCGCCCTTCAGCGTCACCGCCGCGTCCTTCACCGGGGCCGTCCCCTGTTGCGCCATCATCGGCATCCCCATCATCGCCGTCATCGCACCCGCCGCTACCATCTGCCTCATTAATCGCATTATCCTCATCCCCTCGCCCTCAAAGTCCATAGCCGCACTTCTGTATCGTCAGCGCCCTCGCCGGGAGTCGCGCCAGTCATTCTGCTTGTTGTTCTGGTGGATCTTGCCCGCAATCGCACCCACCCCCGCGCCGGCACCGCCGCCAATCAACGCACCCTTCAGCCCGCCGCCAAAAACCGCTCCCAGCGCCGCTCCACCCGCACCGCCGATCAACGCGCCCCGGCCCGGCCCAATCCCGCCATGCGTCCGGTTGTACTCCTCCCGCGAGTCATACCGCCGATGATCGTACTGATCGTTGTACCCGCCGCGATATCCCTGTTGCATCCCGTTGTAGTAGCCATTGTTCCGATCGTCAGACCGGCGCTGCGCCGTTGTCGGGACCGCCATCGTCGCCATCAACATCCCCAGCCCTACCATCCGCTTCATTCGTCCCATCGCAGGTCCCTCCGTGCGGTCGTGCCGTCCTGCCGCCCGGGAACTCGCCCCTGCAGCCAACACACTCGATAGATGCAGACCAGTACAAAATCTGTGCGAAGCCTTTCCTCGCCCGCTCCCCCTGGAACAATCGCGCTCACCCCGCGCCGCCGCCGTGGTAGCCTTGCACCGCACCGAAGCCTCCTCTCAATCCTTCCTCGCCCAGCCGCCGCCCAGCTCATCGCCTCAATCCATCGCCTCAATCCATCGCCAGGAGCCTTCCCCCATGCCGACCCTCCCCCGCCGCCTCCTTCTTCTGCTTCTCCTCCTTCTTCCCGTGCCTTTCGCTCACGGCCAGGCCTACACCTCCATCCTCGTCTTTGGCGATTCCCTCTCCGATACCGGCAACGTCGCCCATCTAACGCAAGCCTCTATCGGCGTTCGCATCCCCGGCCCACCCGCCGGCTACACCGACGGTCGCTTCACCGACGGCAAAGACTCCCTTCCCTCCGCCACGGTCCACACCGGCGTCTGGATCGAGCAACTCGCCGCCACCTTCCCCGCCAAACCCGCCGTCACCGCCTCCCTCGACGGCGGCACCAACTACGCCTTCGGCTATGCCTTCACCGGAACCGGCACCAGCCCGCTCACCCTCACAGCCAACATCTCCGTCAATGTCGACAACCTCGGCCAGCAGGTCACCGACTACCTCACCGTCCATCCCACCGTTCCCGTTAACACCCTTGTCGTCGTCTGGGCTGGCGCCAACGATCTCCTCAATGCCTCCTCCTCCGCCCAGATCAACACCGCCGTCACCGCCGATCTGACTGCCATCCAGCGCCTTATCTCCGCTGGCGCCACCGATCTCCTCATCGCCAACCAGCCGCCGCTCGGCTCCATTCCCCGCCTCAACACCACCCCCACTGCCGCCGCCGCCACTGCCGCCGCTCAGGCCTTCAATGCCGGCCTCGCCACCGGCCTCGCCGCCCTCCCTTCCGCCAATCCCGGAAAATCTCTCAATCTCAAACCCTTCGACGTCTTCTCGCTCTTCACCAGCGTCATCGCCTCCCCCGCCGCCAACGGCCTCGCCAACGTCACGGGCAAGTCCCAGGGCGACGTCACCGTCAATCCCGACACCTTCTTCTTCTGGGACGACCTTCACCCCACCACCACCGTCCATCACCTGCTCGCCGTCGCCGCCGCCGCCCTCGTCGCTCCCCCCTCGCCCAGCCTCAGCGCCGCCCTCTCCCCCACCAGCGTCACCGTCGCTTCCGGCGCCACCGCCACCTCCACCATCACCGTTACCCCCGCCAATGGCTACGCCGGAACCGTCGCCCTCACCTGCGGCAGCCTTCCCGCTAACGCCACCTGCGCCCTCTCCCTAGCCTCGCTTTCCTTCACCAGCAGCTCCACCGCCGCCCAAACCTCCATCGTCACAGTCAGCACCAACGCCAGTAAATCCGCCACTGCCGCCTTCCTTCTCCTCCCTCTCTCCGGCCTCGGAGCCCTGTTCGCCCTTCGCCGCCGCCGCTTCAACCCCGGCCTCCTTCTCCTTACCGTTATCCTCGCCTCCACCAGCCTCCTCGGCCTCTCCGGCTGCGGCGGCTCCGACAAGAAAACCCCCACCGGCACCTACACCATCCCGGTCACCGTAACCCCCTCCACCGGTTCCCCAACCACCCTCAACCTATCTCTCATCGTCCAGTAACCACCATCGCTACAAATACGGAGGGCTCCGAAGACCTTCATCTCCGGAGCCTCCTCTTCCGTTCCTAACAGCACAGCGTTCACGTTCCCAGGAGACGTCCTCTCGACCGGAGCGGTCCCATCGTCTGCGAAGCGAAAATGGGAAACCCGGGCAGTTTTCGAGAGCAGCAGTACCCTTCAGAAACTTCGCTCTGGGCCACATCCCGCCTACATCTCCGCCCATTGCCGCAGCAGATTGTGGTACACCCCCGTCAGCTGCAGCCGCGACTCCTTCACCGCCGCCGCATCCCGCTCCGCGCTCCCCGCCAGTCGCTGGATCGCCGTATCCAAATCAAACAGCATCGTCCGCCGTCCATCATCCCGCACCATGCTCTGCACCCAGAAAAAACTCGATACCCGCACTCCCCGCGTGACTGGCTCCACCCGATGCAGGCTCGTCGCCGGATACAGCACCATGTCCCCCGCCGCGCCCTTCACCCGGTGCTCCCCATAGCTGTCCTCCACCACCAGCTCGCCCCCGTCATACTCCTCCGGCTCCGTCAAAAACAGCGTCGCCGAAAGATCCGTCCGAATCCGCTGCCCGGTCCGCGCATCCTGCCGAATCGCCGTGTCCACATGCGTCCCAAACGTCTGCCCACCCGCGTAGCTGTTGAACATCGGCGGAAACACCCGCAACGGCAGTGCCGCCGACATAAACCGTGGTGACCGAGCCAGCCCCTGCATCACCATCGCCCCCACCGCCGTGTGCACCGCACTCCCCTCCACCACCTGCGCGTTCCGCTTCACCTCCTGCGCCTGATACCCCGCCGTAACCCGCCCATCGACCCACTCCGCCCCCGCCATCTGCCGCCTAGCCTCCGCCACCTCGTCCTTCGAAAACACCCGGTCAATCGTAAGCAACATAAGCAACAACTCCCGTTACATTCCTGCGCAAGCCTGCATCGAAGCATTGCCTGCTCGCGTTTTTAGTTCCCACTCTGCCCCTGCGCGAAGCACCGTACATCGCCCACCACGCAAATGAAGAACTAAACTCCTAAAACCTAAAACTAGCCCCAACCAAAGCACTCATCCCAGCCCCCGGCACCAAATGGCTCGGGTGCGGCTGATCAATATAAAACGTGTTCGCCAGGTTATACACATTCGCCTGCAACTCAATCCGTTCTGAAATCGGCCGGCTCGCCATCGCGTTGAACACCCAATACCCCGCCACCTGCTTCTCTCCCGTCGATAGCACCTCATACCCCTTCGTCTGCGTCCCCGGAATCACCCCTTGCGGTCCAAACGTCAGCGGCATCGCCGGCACCGTCGAACTCGCCGTCCGGCTCGCCACGTAGTTCCCGCCAAATCCGCCCTTCACGCCCGCAAACAGCCGCCGCGTCAGAAACGCGTTGAAGGTCTGCTCCGGCACATTCGCTAGTCTGTAACCAACCGAGGTCGGAAAGATCTGCGACGCCGTCGTCTCGCTATGGAGGTACGCATACCCCAGCACCAGGTCAAACCCGTTACTCAACCGTCCTACCGCACTCGCCTGCACTCCACGCACCATCTGGTTGCCGCTCAGCACAATGTTGTTCGAGTTCGTCGGATCCGTCTCCCGCGCATTCATCTTCGTCGTCCGGAACCAGGCCCCATCCACCATCAGCCGATCGGCGAGAAAACTATATTTCACGCCGCCCTCGAACGTCTCGTTCTGCTCCGGCAGCAGCAGGCTCGTCGCCACGCTCAGGCTCAGGCTCTCCGCCGATGGATTGAAGCTCGTCCCATAGTCGAAGTAAACGCTCCCATGCTGCGTCGGCTTGTACACCAGCGCCGCCCGGTACGTCGGCTGATGCACTCTCTGCGAGGTTCGTGGAACCGCCGCCGTCAGCATCGCCCCTTTCACCGCCGTCGCTGGCGCGTACAGGTTGAAGTCCGTATCGAAGTAATCCCATCGCACACCTCCACTCAGTTCGAAATACCGCCCCAGCTTCATCGTGTCGACGAAGTACAGCCCGACACTCTTCGACGTCGTATGCGTCACCGAACTCACATACGACGTCCCCGAAAATGCATCCCTCGGCCCCGGATCCGCCAGGTTCGTCGCCGGCACACTGTTCACCGAAACCGCCTCCGTCTTGATCCCATAACTCGTCCGTACCGGGTCCGAGATCTCCTGCCCGCCTTCAACACCACCAGCAAGATGATTCACCACCCCCGCCACCTTGAACCGAGCCGTCACCTCCGTCTGATCCCACAGGTCACCTTCCACACTCCGCACCTGCAGTTGGTTCCGGTTCACCGCAATCTCCCGCGCGGGCGTCCCCGGTCCAACCGTGCACGCCAGCCCCGTCACCGCACTCGTCGGCAGCGTCGTCACATACCCACCCACCGGCACGCTCTTCGCCGCATTCGAGCAGATCTGCGGCTCCGTAATCTTCGCCGCCCGCCCGTAGTTCGCCCATCGCGCAATCGTGTGCATCTGCACCGCCGGCGTCACATCCTGGCTCACCCGCAGCGTCACCGCATCCACACTCGCCCGCAACGTGTCCGAGTCCGCAAACCCAAAGTAAGCATGCCGGTTCGCCGGAGCCACACCGTTGAAGAGCCACGGTACTCCATAGTCCGGCGTGTCGTTCTCCGTAAGGTGCAGGTAGCTGATCGATCCCCGCGTCTTCCCGTTCATCCCGATCGCCAGCGACGGCGCCACCCCATAGTGCCGGTTCGCCGCAAACGGCCGACCCGCCACACCACCCTCCGTTCCCACCGCATTCACCCGCATCGCCGCCCCCCCAAAGGCGCCGCCCAGCCCATCCAGCGGCCGGTTCACATCCATCGTCAGCCGCTTCGTCGCGTCCGTCCCCATCTGCGCCTGCGCCGTCACAAACGGCTGCGCCGCCTGCACCTTTGACTCCTGATTAATAATCCCGCCCGTCGACCCGCGCCCAAACTGCACCCCCGCCGGTCCCTCCAGCACCTCCACCTGCTCATAGTCGAAGCTGTCCCGGTAGTAGCTGCCAAAGTCCCGAATCCCATCCAGAAAAATGTCGTTCCGCGCCGTAAACCCCCGAATCGTCAGGTTGTCCCCCTGCGCCCCAAACTCTCCCGCCGCCATGCTGATCCCCGGCACATTCCTGAGCGCATCCCGCAGCGTATTCGCCGATTCATCCTGCAACACGAACTGCGGCACCACCGCCACCGTCTGTGGCGTATCCACCAGCGGCTCCGTAAACTTCGTCATCGCCACCGCATCCGGAATCTCCGCCGTCACCGTCGCCGCGTCCGCCCGCGATAGCCCCACCGCCATCGCCCCTCCTCCACCACCGCACTCGTCAGCCCCGTCCCGTCGAGCAGCCGTCCCAACGCCTCCTTCGGCCGATACTCCCCCCTCAGCCCCGCACTCCCGAACCCCGCCATCGCCGCCGAACTCAGCGAAACCTTCACCCGCAACCCACTCTGCCGCTCAAACTCCTTCAGCACCGCGCCCAACGGCCCCGCGGCAATCTCATACCGCTTCGCCACCAACCACTCCGGCGCCGCCACCCATCCATCCCCCAGCGCGGACGCGGGATCGCCACACCTCACCTCAGACACAGCTCCCGAACCCTCCACGCTCGCCGGGCCATGCGCCGCCGCCGAACCGACCACCGCAACCACCGGGATCGCAACCGGTGCCACAGCCGGATCAGACACCTGTGCCGCAACCGAACCCGGCGCTGCAACCGGACCAGATGCTGCAGCCGCAACCGCAGCCGGACTCGCCGCCATCACCCGCCCCCCACCAGCCGAAACCGCCGCCATCGTCCCGGCCGTCACCCCACGCAAAACCACCCCGCGCGCCGCCCCCAGCCCCATCCGCTCTCCCCGTCCCTCTGCCCCCGCCTTCTTCCGCCATCTCCGATCCCCTCGCTCCACATCCGCCATTGCCACTCCTCCTCGATCGCGATCCGAAGCCCGCCGCCCGTAAGCGGACGCACTTCCGCTCCGTCGCCAGGCATCGTTCCCCGCCGACATGCGACCGATCCGTACCCTCCAAGGGCACCCCGGCCGCCTCCCTTGTTGTGCAATCGAGAGAGGGACTTCCCCCATCCGGCCAATTCCGCCCACGCCTCCAGGCCGGTACAATAAGCTCGGCTGGTTGCACTCGACCGCCATCCCAGGTCCTCGCGGTCTCTGCCCAGAGATCAACCCGCGAGGGCCTGCTTTTACACTTCAAGATTCCCAGCTCACCAAAACCTGTAGCGTCAACCGCAGATCGCCTTCTGTGCTGATGTGCTTTCGTTGAATATAGGACAAGTTGAGTCCGAGATCAATCTTTACTCCTCAGTGGGCACTATCCCCTCTCCTCATACCTCTAGTAATCCAGAATCCCGTATACATGCGGCCTCAACTTCCTGTTTCTCATACACCTAAATAAAGGAACGTCAAAACTCCCTTACGAAGCACACTTCCTTCCCTTCAAGTTTGGCACGCGACGTGCATAGAGCATGGCTATTCGTCCATTGTTCCCGTGACGTCTTTGCCCCGCGCAAGACACAGCTGTCTCCTGGAGACCCAGAACCGTATGAGCCTTTCGTCCTTCCGCCGCTTCGCTGCCACCAGCGCTCTTCTTGTTCCCGGCATCGTCTTCGCTCAAACCAGCAAGGGCATCCTGGCTGGCGTCGCTCGCGACACCACAGGTGCCGTCGTCGCCGGTGCCGTCATTAAGGCCACCAACCTCGACACCCACGAGGAACGCAACACCGTCTCCCGCGACGACGGCGCCTTTCGCCTCGACGCCCTCCAACCTGGCCGCTACAGCCTCACCGCCACCCAGACCGGCTTCGCCACTTCCCAGCTTGACAACGTCGTCGTCAGCCCTTCCATCGTCACCAGCGCCGACATCGCCTTCACCACCGGCGGCGCCACCGAAACCGTCACCGTCGAAGCCGAAAACTCCGGCATCAATACCGAAAACGGCCAGCTCGCCGGCGTCATCTCCCCCCGCCAGCTTCAAGACCTGCCGATCTTCACTCTCAACCCGGTAGAGCTCGCTCTCACTGTTCCCGGCGTGCAGACTGTCAGCCAGAGTAGCGGCTTCTCAAATGGCATCAATATCGAAGTCAACGGGGCTCGCCCCCGGTCCAATAACTTCCTTCTCGATGGCCAGGAGATCAACGACGTCGGCATCGGCGGCCAAGCCTTCCAGCCCAATATCCCTGATTTGTTCCAGTCCGTCACCGTCATCACCAATACTCCCTCCGCCGAGTACGGTCGGGCCGGTGGTGCCATCGTCAACCTCGTCACCAAGGCTGGCACCAATACCTTCCATGGCACCCTCTTCGAGCGCTACTCCGGCTCTGGCCTCAACTCGCTCGATGGCGTCACTCGCCAGGGAATCATCCACGGCATACCGCCTGCAGGCTACGTCGCCCCAAACAAGGCTCGCTTCAACCAGCACCAGTTCGGCTTCACCGCCGGCGGTCCCATCATCAAGGACAAGCTCTTCGCGTTTGGCGCTCTGCAGATCTCCCGCCTCTACGGCAACGAGGTCCCTACCCGTCTGGAGCTCCCGGACGCGGCTGGCTATGCCCCGATCGACGCCTTCGCCAAAGCCGGCAACACGCAAGCTCAGCTTCTTGAGCAATATCTGAGCAGCGGCAGCTATCTCACGACTTACGTCTCCTTCCCACAAAGAGGCCTTGTTACCAATATCAAGGTAGGCGGACAGCCCGGCTGCCCAGTTGGCGGCTGCACCGTGACCACCGGCTACTTTCAGCGACAGAACGCACCCCAGTTGAACCCCGACACGCAATGGATGTACCGCGTCGACTTCGTTCCACGCGCGCAGGATACCTTCTCTTTTCGCTATCTGCATGATCGCGCCAGTCTCACACCGGACTTCTTCACCAATGGCAGCGCTCTCGTTGGCTTCGACACCACCCAAGGCGGCCCCACTGAACTCGGCGCGGGCACCTGGACCCACGTCCTTGGCTCCAATGTCGTCAACGAGCTCCGAGCGTCTGAAGCCCGACTCGGTTTTCTCTTCTCGCCGACTGCCGCCACCGCAGCGAACCCGCTCTACCTTCTTTCTACCCTGAACGTCTCGCACGTGGCGGTGAACAGCAATGCTGCAAGCTCGCTCGGTCCGAATCAGGGCTTCCCCCAGGGACGTCACGAGGATCTCTATCAAATCCAGGATACCGTCTCCATTACACATGGGCGCCAGACCCTGCGGGTCGGCTTCGATATCGGACGCACCATCGAAACGGACATCGTCGGGCTTAACGCCAAAGGTACGCTAACATTCAACGCCGGCGGTTCGGGCGTGAGTTCGCTCGGTAACTTCCTCCTCAACCAGCTTGGCCCTTCGGGCGCTGCGACTAAAACTTTCGGCAGCACTAGAGTTGATCCCCATGGCTGGCGGAGTGGGGTCTTTGCGCAGGATGACATCAAGCTCAATCCCTCACTCACGGTCAACCTGGGCCTCCGCTACGACTACCTCACTAATCCAGAAAATTCTCTTCCCTATCCCGCAATCGATCCTTTCAATCCCTACCAACCCATCGGCACGGTTATCAAGGTCCAAAACGACATTAATAATGTGGCCCCACGTTTCGGCTTCGCCTACTCGCCGCAAAGCGAAGGCATCTTTGGTTCGGGCAAAACCGTCCTTCGTGGCGGCTTCGGCGTCTCCTACGACAGCCCCTTCAGCAATTTCGTCACCAACTCTGCCGGCTCGGCCCCGAACGCTGTATCGGGAACCCTCACCCAAACCACCGGAAATGGCCTCGGCAACGCCAGCACTCTGGTGGGCACCATCACACCGACGCTGGGGCCGAGGTCGTCGATCAACAACAGCGTCGTCAAGAACATGGTCAATCCCGTCACCTACCAGTTCAACCTGGGCGTCGAACGACAGCTGCCCGGCTCTAACCTTGTCGCTGTCCGGTATGTCGGCAGCCTCGGCAAAAAGCTCTACGCCAATCGGCAGTACAACTACTTCGCTCCCAATGGCAGCGGCAATCGCCTCAATCCAACCCGTGGTGTCATTAACGCACGTGGAAACTACGCCTCTTCCAGCTATAACGGAGCACAGGTCGAGTACACCCATAACTTCCAGCATGGCCTGCTCATCAGCGCCAACTACGTCTTCTCGAAAAACCTCGACAACTCGTCCGAAATCTTCACTACAGGCGCCGCAAACACCTCGTACGCAGCGGATCTCGGCCCCGGCGGCTTTGCGCAGGAGTGGGGGCCTTCCGCCTACGATCATCGCCACTTCGTCTCCGTCAGCTATGTCTGGGCGCCCGCTGGCCTACATAGCACGAACGCCTTTGCAGACGCAGCCTTTGGCCTCCTTACCCGCCACTGGATCATCTCCGGTGTCGAACAGTTCCAGACCGGCAGCTACAGCACAATGTCGATTTACGGCTACGACACCAACGGCGATGGCAACGCCTTCAACGATCGGCCTCTGATCGGCAACCGGAACGCTCCGGTGGCCACGGCGGCCATTGACGGCGGTAACCTGGATCCGAAAACAGGGGCCGTTGCTGGCACCTACTACGATGTTGCATCAGCTCTAAACACGGACGCAGGTACTCTTGTTCCCGTCAATCCGGGAAGTGTTCACTGGCTCATTCCATATCAACCGCTCAACCAGAACCTCCATCAGGAGATCGGTCGCAATAGCTTCTCCAACCCCGGTTCCACTACCAACAACATCGCCCTCGAGAAAGGTTTCGGCACCAAGTATCTGCACTTGGATCGCGGAACGTTCATCCTCCGTGGCGAAGTGCAGAACATCGGCAACCACAATGATGTCGGCATTCTCGACACCAACGTCAACGACATCGGCAGCCCGAACTTCCTTAACCGATCAAACGCTCGACTCGCCACCCAGTCCGGCGCACCCTTCACCTATGGCCGCAATATCGTGCTTTGGGGCAAATTCACCTTCTAATCCGACTGTCATCACACCAAACGCAAAAGAGGCGCCCATCCAGGGCGCCTCTTCTACTTGCCTCCATCAAGCCTACGTCTCACTCACCGGCTTAGCCTGTTTGTCATGCATCTTCGCCTGCACTGCATCCGGAATCAACTCCATCAAAGCGCCCTCAATCTTCGTCGACAAGCTCGCCGCATAGACATGGTCATCGCCATCCATCAGCGCCTTAAATCCCTGCTTCGCCACATCGTACGGCTCGCTTGAGGTCTTCCCCTTCGTGCCGGCCTCGGTATCGCCAGCCCGTTACCACCGCCAGCTGATCGCCATCACACATCTCCTCAAAGCTTCCGGCGACCTCTCTTCGGCCACCTGCTTTATCCGATGTGCCTCAACTCCGACCACGGCCGCCATCTGTACAGCCACCTTCCTCCCCTCGAACCCCGGGTGGTCGAATCAAAGCTCGCGCACGCCAGTAGCCTTAATCGCCGCTCAACTCCTCAGCTTGGTTGCCATTCTGACCCAAAGCTTGCAAAAAGTGAAGAACCGCGGCACTCAGCCCCTTCCCCGGGACGAAGCGACGCAACCACCGCTCACCACCCCACTCACCTCACTCGCTGAACGGAACCCCAAAGCTCAGCATCGCCGTCCGCGGTGGCCGATGCCGCTCACCCATCTGCTCTCCCGGCCGCCCCATCGCTCGCCACACCGCCAACGCCTCCCGGTTCATATACAGCAGCCGCACCTCGTCTCGCGTCGCCCCCCGCTCCTGGTAGATACTGATCCGCCGAAACCGCTCTTCCTCACCATTTCCCACCAGATACACGCCCATACTCACCGCCGGCGCATTCTCCGGATCGCGCACTGCCTCCACCCCCTGCCGCAGCGTCACATAATTCATCGCCTCCGGATTCACTCGCCCACCGCAACCCCACCCCGGCAGTAATATCGGCGCCAGCAATTCACGCACCGAACCGCTTCCATCCCCACCAGCCGCATCGGCGCATCCATCAACCCGCGCTCCGCCTTCCGGAACGCCCCACCCGTACATAGCGGGCACGTCCGCTTCGATCCCAGCAGCCGCGGCATCTCAAATGCCCGGTTCTCCCTCGTCACATTCGGCATGCCACACACCTCCGCATGCGAGATCCGAGGGATCCACACAGGCTCATCCTCCGACCATACGCCCTTAAACATCGCCTCGCTCGCCCCCGGACGGAACGATGGGAGGAGGTACCGCGATATCGCGGGTAAGTAACTTCGGTGCTCGTGCTTCTATAAGATTGCCGCTTTTTATTCTTCCCCTGCCGATAGAGCTACTAGGTTGTGGAGGATGTGGCTATGGTATGGAGTTGGTCTAAGGCGCATTGGTTGCGGTTGAGGTTCTTAGGACCTTCAGAACGGCGGTGCGATATGTGTACGCTATCAGCCCGCAAAGGGCAGCCATGCTGTTCCGATGAGTGCCAGACCCGTGCCGCCGAACAGCAAGACACGCTGGTCTGGTAACTACCGAGCGTTTCTCCCGTATAGCAGGCCTTGTCATCAGCATTTCCCGCAAGGGCACCGAAGCGACCGCACTCGACACGTTTCCTGTGATCGCCCGGGCATACCTGCCGAACTCTATCGCTGGAGATGCGGAACAGGCGAGCTTGCCCGAATTAGGAGACCGCTTCGGAGTCCTTCTCCATGCCCCGTTGTTCGCTGATATCAAGAAGCACAATATCGTCATGCCTCGCCGCCTCTGCTAGAGCTAAAAGGACCCACGCCAGTTCAGGATCTTGTTTTCTGGTTGTATTACCGCTGCGACGCAGCTATGAGCGAGACGATCATTCCGTGGGAGGCTCTTGGAGAACAGTTTCCGCAGACGGACTCCAATCCGTACAGGCTCCGGCAGTACCTACGGAAAGCAATTAAAGTCCTAAAGGTTCTATGGCCAGAAGCCCAGGTGAGGGAAGATCCGAAAGGTTTGTGGGTCGCCAAAGCCAGCGCAGGAATGCTTGAGGATGACGCGACGCGAAATCGCATCCGGAAGCTCTAGCCCTTCAGCGGTTTAGCAGCCTAAACCGCTAAACGGTTATATACACGGAAGCCCACCCTCCGTTTTTTTTGACACCCCTTTTTGCACTTTTTTGGCCCTGGGGTATCGGATCAAGCACCACTGACAGCGCAAGGTGGGCTTCCGCGTATATGCAGGAAACTAGATGGTGGTGGGCTTCCGCGTATACGCCTTTCGAGAGAGGCTCGGTGGGCTTCCGCGTATGGCGAGCCTTTGTTTCCAGTTGTAGACCGGGATCGCGGGCCGTGGGCTTCGAGCAGGTGAGCCCTTGGCCGGCCAGTGGTGGGCTTCCGCGTATATCCGCAGGTTGAGGAGATTTCCTAATGATCAGGTGGGCTTCCGAGTATGTGAAAGTGGGCTTCCGTGTACTGGGAAATGGGCCTCCGCGTATGAAACGGTGGGCTTCCGCGTACCCCCATATAAGGAAGCAAGAGGTACATGAGAAGCAAAAGAGAAAGAGTAGTAGGAGTAGTTGCCCGTGACTGTTGCGGATATGTAGAAACTCAAAAAACGACCCTAAAATGAGAAATCCCGATCTTGTTCACAGTCCTGTGTAAACCTCGAGTGTGCAACAACCAGGACTAGGATAGATACATGAAATTGAGGCTCTGTTGCATTAACTCGCTGAGGCGCAGCGTAACCATTTCGGCTTGCAATCAAGCGGCAACCTGGAAGAGCCGGTTCACAAAGCGAATCTCATTGTGAACGCCTTGCTTGCAGGTGAGACAGTG
>JAABUO010000370.1_pt1 | contig 94386 bp, 106 predicted proteins | sample 5559291 | NCBI WGS metagenome assembly JAABUO01 (sample SAMN10711878, study PRJNA513372) | rock metagenome | isolation source: Antarctica rocks | place: Antarctica: Victoria Land, Finger Mt sud
AGATCCGCTACATGGTCGAGGCTTTCCAGAACCCGGTCAGCGACGATAATGACGTTTCTTACCACATTCGGCTGAGTCTGCTGCGCCCGCTGGCACAACTGGGGGCGACGGAAGCGCTGCCCGCCCTAGAAGACGTGATCCAGAGCGACCCCGCCAAGCCGCTCCCAGGGCAGACCTACGCGGACTCGTGGGAGAACGGGCAGATCATCGCGCTCTCCAAAGTCGTCAGGGCGCGCATCCTGGCCCAGAGCAGCGCGCAGGGGGTGGCCGGCGACAAGGCCCGCGCCTCTGCCGAAGTGAGGCGCTTCTTCCAGGAGCTGGGGCAGACGCCCCAAAGCCTCAACGCCGCCGTCGCCGCCTACAACGCCCAGGACCGGCAGCACCTCGAAGCGACTAGACTCGCCTCGGATGGGCGGCACGAGCCTGTGCCGGTGGAGTTGTTCGCGGTGCGGGAACTGGCGGACATGGCCTACCGCGACCGCTACCGGGGCTTCGTGTCTCTGCCGGACGTGGCCCGCGTGGATTTCGGGCAGGATGCGGGGGCCGCGCTCAAGGCGCGGCTGGCGCCGCTGTCTTCCTCGCAGCGCGTCGCGACGCTGGTGAGCGAGATGAGCCAGGAGAAGGTAAAAGATTACCCGACCCGCCTGCGCGCCCAGTTGCTGGCCGATGAGGGGCCGTCCGCGCTGCCGGCCATCACCAGCAGGCAGCAGGACGTAAAGGTTCACCCGGAGCGGTATCGGGAGAAGCCAAGCGACCACCCCGGCGGCCTCTTAGCTCTTGAAGACGCGCAAAAGGAGATCGATGCTGCTGAGAGCGTCGCCCGCAGACCTCAGTTCCACAGTGCAACACCTAACGAAGATTTGTGGAAGTTCCCGCCTCTATCGCAGATCGTGCCGGGGTACTAGGCACTGCCCGGCACTTCCAGCGCCCGCTTCTTCCGCAGAAGGGCGGGCGTTTCCTTATCCGACACGGCCTGGGTCAAGAAAAGATCAGGACTATGAACACCCTATCACTGTCAAGAACGCTCGCACGGCGTTTCCGCCTCGTGGGCGCGGCGGCCCTGCTCGTCACGGCTGCCCCCATTCTGCTCTCGAAAACAAGCACCGCCGCCCCCCTTGTCCCCTCTGCGGCGTCGAATGCGGGGGAGAACCCGGTCAGTGCCGGCTGGCTGAACCAGATGCGGCAGGCCGGGCTGCGCGGCGACCGCTCCCAGATCCGCCGCATGATCGAAATCTTCCAGAACCCGCCTGCGGCTGAAGCGCTAGATGTCGCTTATGAAACCCGTTCCAGTCTGCTGCGCCCGCTGGCGCAACTGGGCGCGATGGAGGCGCTGCCTGCCCTGGACGACTTCATTCAAGGCGACTCTGCCAAGCCGCTTCCGGGGGAATATTACATCATGTTCTCGCAAAGAAAAGAGAACATTGCGCTCTCCAAAGCAGTCAGGGCGCGCATCCTGGCCCAGAGCAGCGCGCAGGGGGTGGCCGACGACAAGGCCCGTGCCTCCGCCGAGGTGCGGTGCTTCTTCCAGGAGCTGGGCCAGACGCCTGAAGGCCTCAACGCCGCCGTCGCTGCCTACCAACTTAAGAACCATCAACACTATGAAGCCGCAGGGCGTAACCCGGATTACCGTAATGATGCTGTGCCGGTGGAGCTGTTCGCGGTGCGGGAGCTGGCGGACATGGCCTACCGCGACCGCTACAAAGGGTTCACGTCTTTGCCGGACGTGGCCCGCGTGGACTTCGGGCAGGATGCTGGGGCCGCGCTCAAGGCCCGACTGGCGCCGCTGACCCGTGAGCGACGCATCACAACGCTCGTGGATGAGATCAGCCAGAAAAAGATGGCGGACAATGACGATCTCCGGCGTGCCCAGTTGCTGGCCGACGAGGGGCCGTCCGCGTTGCCCATGGTCGTTGCCCAGCAGCAGGACTTTAGAGCGCACCGGGAGCAGTACCGGCAGAAACTTGACGGCCACTTCGGCGGCTTTTCTGTCCTGGACAGGGCGCAGGAGAACCTCGCGGCCATCGCCGATGCCGCTGCCAAGCCGCAGGTGAGCGGCGCGACCGCCGAGGCGGATGTGGTGCGGTCTCGGTGGCCGCGGCAGATAGCGCCGGGGTACTAGCCCGCTGCCCGCAGTGGGCACTGCAACAAGGCCCGCTCCTTTCACAAAAGGGGCGGGCCTTTCCTTTGTCGGATGTGGTCTAGGTTAGGGCAGGGCAGGCACAGGGGCCTGCCCCTACCAGAGCACGGATTCATGATGTGTAGGGGCAACCCCCCGTGGTTGCCCTCCCGCCCCGCCGCGCCTTGACAACCCGCCCCGCCCCATGCCATACTAACCCCACCATGAGCCAGTCCGACAGTCCGCCCGACGAGATTCTGACCATCCTCGCCCGCGACGCCCGCACGTCTCCCGAAACCATCGCCACCTTGACCGGGCGCGACCCGGCCGAGGTGCGCCGGGCCATCGCCGAGTATGAGGCGCGCGGCGTCATCAAGCACTACAAGACCATCGTGGACTGGGAAAAGGCGGGCGTCGAGAAGGTCTTCGCCTTCATTGATGTCAAGGTCCTGCCCGCCCGCGAGGTCGGCTTCGACGCCGTGGCCGAGCGCATCTACCGCTACCCTGAAGTCCATTCCGTCTGGCTCGTGTCCGGCGGCAGCGACCTGCGCGTGGTCGTCGAGGGCGCGCACATGCGCGAGGTGGGCCGCTTCGTGTCCGAAAAGCTGTCCACCCTGGAAGGCGTCACCGCCACCGACACCCATTTCCTGCTGCGCCGCTACAAGGAAGACCAGGACCTGTTCGTCGAGGACGAGGGCGACCAGCGCCTGGTCGTGACGCCGTAAGCCCTGACGGCGTAGGAGGAAAAAATGCCGACGAAAGAAGAAGTCATTCCCGAATTGATGGAGTGGCATTTCCAGGTTGACCCCGAAATGACCAAGGCGTATCGCTTCCTATCGCCGAACGAGGACGACCCGCGTGAGCCGATCAAGTTCCTGGAAGTCAGCCCCGGCACGCCCGCGTCCGGCAGCGTGATGACGTTCACGTTCGGCAGGACCGAGGAAGTGCCCTACCTGACCACCATCGCCACCATTACGCCCCAAGAAATGGAGCAGGTACAGCGGGGCGAAATTCCGCTGCCGCCCGGCTGGGATCTGAGTGAGGCGCAGGACTTGACGGCACTGGCGATGCCCCCCTCCGCCACCGCTACGCCGTTTCCGAGCAATTGGCGAAACCGGCAAGGCAGGATTTCTTGAAGCTGATCAAGATCGCCATCGAGGATTATTAGAGCGTCACCCTGGCCGGATAGGGCCGCCGTAGGAATTGCACCATGAGCAACGAAGCTGACCGCATCCCGCCCCACCTGACCCTGTCGCGCATCGCGCGCGACCTGCCGCCGTCGGGCATCCGCAAGTTCTTCGACATCGCCGCCCAGATGCACGACGTCATCTCGCTGTCGGTCGGCGAGCCGGACTTCGCCACGCCCTGGGCCGTCCGCGAGGCCGCCATCTACTCCCTGGAGCGCGGGCAAACGACCTACACCAGCAACTACGGCATTCTGGAGCTGCGCCAGCTTATCAGCCGCCATTTAGAGGGTTTGTACGGGGTCAGCTACTCCCCCGCCGAGGAGATTCTGGTCACGGTGGGCGTCTCCGAGGGCATGGACCTCGCCATGCGGGCTATTTTAGACCCCGGCGACGAGGTGCTGGTGCCGGAACCCTGCTATGTCTCCTACAAGCCCTGCATCAGCCTCGCCGGCGCCGTCCCCGTAGGCATTCGGACGACGATGGAGAACGAGTTCCGCGTGACCGTCGCGCAGCTCGAAGACGCCCTGACGCCGCGCACGCGGGCGGTCGTGCTGGGCTTCCCGTCGAACCCGACCGGGGCGACCATGCCGCGCGCTCAGATGCAGGAGGTCGTGGACTTCGCCGTTCGGCACGGCCTGTACCTCATCAGCGACGAGATTTACGACCGCCTGACCTATGATGGGATGCACACCTGCGTCGCCTCCCTGCCCGGCGCGCGGGAGCAGACAGTTTTGCTGAACGGCTTTTCCAAGGCGTATGCCATGACCGGCTGGCGCGTCGGCTACGTCTGCGCGCCCCCCGAACTCGTCAACGCCATGTACAAGATACACTCGTACACCATCATGTGCGTCCCGACCACCAGCCAGAAGGCGGCCATCGAGGCGCTCAAAAGCGGCGAGCCGGCCGTGCGCGACATGGTGGGCCAGTACAACCAGCGCCGCCGCCTGATCGTGGACGGCCTGAACGCGGCGGGCCTGGACTGCCACCTGCCGTCGGGCGCGTTCTATGCCTTCCCCAGCATCAAGAGGACGGGGCTGACGTCCGAGGAGTTCGCCGAGCGCCTGCTGTTCGAGGAGCATGTCGCCGTCGTCCCCGGCACCGCCTTCGGGCTGGGCGGCGAGGGCCACATCCGCTGCTCCTATGCGACCAGCCTTGCCAAGATCGAGGAGGCGCTGCACCGCATTACCCGCTTCGTCGGCAAAGTCTCCCCCGGCGCTGCGGCCCCCCGGCGGGAGGCCGTCGGCGCCCGCTAACCGCAGGAGATGAACGCCCCGGTTGCCACGGGTTGAAACCCGAGGCTGAGAAGTGCCCACCGTCCAGGGGACGCAAGAAGGATTGCGCTTGTTATTCGGCTTCCAGTTCTTCCGTCCCCTGGACGGTGGAACGTGGCAGCCTCGGGTTTCAACCCGTGGCGACTGCTCGTTGATGCGGTTTCAACCGCCCGCTCATCTCACTCAAGAATCATCTCACTCAAGAAAGGGACTCCCACTTATGCAGTACGGCAACGTACCCGGCGTCACCAAGCCGATCTCGCGTCTCGTGCAGGGCACGGCCAACACCGTCTTCGACCCTTCCAAGCCCGCCCAGGCGTTCGCCCTCCTGGACCTGGCGATGGAATACGGCGTCAACACCTTCGACACCGCCCACTGCTACGGCGAGGGCAACGAGTCCACCCTGGGCCGGTGGGTGCGGGAGCGGGACGTCCGCGACAAAGTGGTCATCCTCGCCAAAGGCGCGCACCCCTACGGCCACAACCGCGTCACGCCCGAAGACATCGAATCGGACATGACCGAATCTATGAAGCGGCAGGGGCTGGACTACTTCGACCTGTACGTCCTGCACCGCGACGACCCCGCCGTCCCCGTCGGCCCTATCGTCGAGGCTCTGAACAAGCACCAGAAGGCCGGGCGCATCGGCGCCTTCGGCGGCTCCAACTGGTCCTGGCAGCGCATCAAGGAGGCCAACGACTATGCCGGGGAGCGCGGCCTGACCCCGTTCGCCGTGACCAGCCCGAACTACAGCCTGGCCGAGATGTACGAGGAACCCTGGAGCGGCTGCGTCAGCATCAGCGGGACGCAAGGGCAGGACGCGCGCGACTACTACGCGCAGTCCGGCATCGCCGTCATGCCCTGGTCCAGCATGGCCGGCGGCTTCTTCTCGGACCTCTACGGTCGCGACAACCTGGACACCTTCGGCAAGGACGACGGCTTCGCCCAGATCTGCATCAAGTGCTACTGCGGCGAGACCAACTTCCAGCGTCTCGACCGCGCCCGCGAACTGGCGGAGTCGAAGGGCCTGAGCGTCGCCCAGATCGCCCTGGCGTTCTCGGTCAGCCAGCCCCTGAACCTGTTCTCGCTGATTTCGAGCCTGACCCCCGAGCAGTTCGCCGCTAACGCCGCCGCCCTGGAGATCCGGCTGACGCCGCAGGAAATGGCGTATCTTGATCTGAAGGCGGACAGCACGGATTAGACGCTCTGCTCACCGGCACTGAAGTGCCGGTCTACTCGGAGTGGAAGTCGCTCCGCGACTGAGGAGAGGGCGCGATGAAGCAGAGGGCGCGATGAAGCACAGGGCGCGATAAATCGCGCCCTTACATTGGCTTGTCTTCAGTGCCGGAGGCACTTTCATTCCCGAGTAGACCGGCACTTCCAGTGCCGGTGAAACCATAGGTAAACAAGAAAGCCCGACGGACTCAGTTGAGTCCGTCGGGCGTTTCTTGTTCCATTCACTACACCATCGGCGCGAGGAAGCAGGCCATGAGGACGAAGTGGCAGGCGGAGCCGGCCAGCACGAAGATGTGCCACAGATCGTGGGCGTTGAACTTGCCCGGCCACAGGTGCGGCTTGTCCGTCGCGAAGACGACTGTGCCGACGCAGTAGGCGATGCCGCCCGCGTACAGCCAGGCGATGGCGGCGGGGGGGACGGCGTGACGTAACGGGACCATGGCGATGGCGATCAGCCAGCCCATGACCAGGTAGATGGTGATCCGCGCCCAGTCCGGGAAGCCCTTCCAGACCAGGCTGCACACAATGCCGATTACGGCCAGCCCGTATTCGACCCCGAACAGGGTCCACCCCCACGCCCCGCGCAGGCCCACCAGGCAGACCGGCGCATACGTCCCCGCGATCAGCAGGAAGATGGCGACGTGGTCGAAGCGCATCAGTTTAATGATCTGCTGCGGGTGGACCCACAGCGAGTGGTACAGGGTCGAGGCCGTGTACAGCACGATCAGGCTCACGCCGAACACGGCGAAAGAGACCGTCTGCCAGACCTTCCCGTGGGCCAGGACCAGCAGCACAATCAGGGCGACGACGGACAGCGCCGCCCCCAGCCCGTGCGACAGGCCGCAAAACGGCTCCCGGATAAAAAAGCGCCGACGCGCCTTCGGTTCGATTTCGTTCATGGCGTATAGGATACCCCGATTCCTGCCTTTCCCAGACCGGGCGGGCAGGAATTATGTTCCCCCGGCGGGAACTTGTCCGGTATGCTGGTGTTTGTAGACGAGTCCGGCGACACGGGCCTGAAACTCAGTGAGGGGTCCAGCGACTTCTTCACGGTGGCGCTTGTCGTCTTTGAGGAGAACGATGAGGCTGAGGCGGCGAGCGAGCGCATCGCGCTGCTACGCCGGGAACTAAGAAAACCCGCCGATTTTGAGTTTCACTTCAAGGAAAACAGTGATAGCATTCGCCGCGCCTTCCTGGAAGCCGTCGCGCGCTACAACTTTTTCTACTTCGGCTTCGTCGTCAACAAGGCCGCCTTGTATGCCCAGAGCCTGCCGACGACGGAGGCATTTTACACCTATGCCTGCGGGCTGATCTTTGAAAGCGCGAAACCTTACTTGGATAACGCCGTGGTCAAGATTGATGCCAGTGGCGGGCGCAAGTTCCAGCGCCAGTTGGCTTCGTATCTCAAGACCAAAATCAACACGCCCGACGCACCAGGGCAGCGCATCAGCAGCGTGACCCCCAAAGACTCGCGGGGCAGCAATATGCTTCAGTTGGCGGACATGGTATGCGGGGCTATCGCGAGGTCGTACCGGGAAGATAAAGCGGAGGCGAGCCAGTTCCGCAAAATAATAAAGCACCGAGAAATCTCGGTGCAGACATTGCCGGAGTGAAGGTTTAGAAAAAAGTTCGGCCTGTCCGCTAGGCAACTATGTGTGCCATGCACGCATCCATACTAGCCCCGTTTTTACGAGGAGGCGACAGTTCGCTCGCAGGCCATTTGTAAATCTATTATACCTTGAATTTCGTAAACTTAATCAAATGATTTTCCCTGGTCAAAAAACTATTACCGGCGCGAACTCCTGGCGCAGCCGTTCCCCGTGTCCTGGCTAGGATAAATCCTTTCCCATGAACGATCTGATTACGCTTCATCTATTTGCCGAGGATTACCCACGACTTAAATCTTGGCAATTGATACAATGGTGCAAGGTACATGGAGCCGACGAGTGGACCGTCACGGCTATTTCCGTGAAAGGAGCGGCATCAGGACTGTTCGACCGCTTTGATGAAACCATGACGTCGTTCCGCCTAGCCGATGCTCCCCGCCGCCACCTGACGGCTTACCGCAATGCGCTGTTTATCCGAACCGCCGAGCTATGGAAGCTGACTTCCGCATCGCTGGCCGCCCTGCAAGAGTTTCTTTCGGAGGGCATTTTCATGAACCGGAGTGGCGCAGACGGCTGGTTTGAAGATTTGATACTCTACCGTCAGGGAGAGCTAATGCTGGGCGTTGTCTCCCATGAGGGCGAAGGCATACTGCGTGTTACAGGCGAAGATCGGCAATTGCTGGAGCGTGACGAGTTCCCGTTCCATCTCTCCGGGGCCTATGTCGGGTATTAACGCTGTATGATCTTCCCCTGGTCCAAAACCCGTCACCGGCGCGAACTCCTGGCGCAGCCGTTTCCTGTGTCCTGGCGGGGGTATTTGGCGGCGAATGTCACGCAGTACCGCTCCCTGTCCTACGACGAGCAGCGGAAGCTTGGCGACATCACGCGCATTCTCATCGCCGAGAAAAGCTGGGAGGGGTGCGGGGGACTGGCGCTGACGGAGGAGGTGCAGGTCGCTATCGCCGCGCAGGCCGCGCTGCTGGTGCTGGGCTTCGAGGGCGAGTATTATCGCAATGTCGAGACGATCCTCGTCTATCCGCAGGGATTTCTGGTGACGGTGCGGCGGCCCGGCGTGGGCGGCGTGATCGAGGAACAGACCGTTCCCTACGCCGGTGAGGCCGCGCTGCGGGGGCCGGTCGTCCTCTCCTGGGCGGACGCGCGTCGCGGGGGGATTGAGGCGGGTGACGGGCACAACGTCGTCCTGCACGAGTTCGCGCACAAGCTGGACATGCGGGACGGCGCGGCGGACGGGGCGCCGTACCTGCGGGACGGGGCGCAGATCGAAGAATGGTCACGGGTGATGAGCGCGGAGTATCAAGGCCTGCTGGCAGCCATCGCGGCAGGGGAGCCGACGCTGATGGACCCCTACGGGGCGATGAACGCGGCGGAGTTCTTCGCCGTGGCGACCGAATGCTTTTTTGAGCGGCCCCGCCGGATGCAGGCGGAGCACCGGGAACTGTACACCGTCCTGCGCGACTACTACGGTCAGGACCCGGCGGGGCGGCTGGCGGCACACGGGATAGGATAAATTATGACAACAGAAGACAACACTCTGCCCCTCGCCGCCGAATGCGGAGTCCTCGTCTGCGGCGGCGGCACGGCGGGCGTGGTCGCGGCCATCGCCGCCGCGCGAGCGGGCGCGGACGTGCTGGTCGTGGACCAACTGGGGCAGCTCGGCGGGACGCAGTCGGCGGCGTGGGTGACGCCGATGATGCCGAACAAGATACTCACGGAGAACCTGACGCACGGGCTGAACGACGACATCCTGCGCCGGGCGGCCGAGTACGACCCGCCGCCGACGGACAAAAGCGGCGACCTGCTCTGGTTCAACCCCGTCACGCTAACGCTGGTACTGGACGATCTATTGGCCGAGGCGGGCGGGCGCGTTCTTTATCACACCTGGATCAGCGACGCCATTGTCAAGAACGGCGCGCTTGCGGGCATCGTCATTGAGAACAAGTCCGGGCGGCAGCGGATACAGGCGCGCGTGACGATTGACTGCACCGGCGACGCCGATGTCGCGTTCCGGGCCGGTGTCCCGTGCGTGTCCGGCGACCCCGAAGAGGGCAGAAACCAGCCCATGTCCCTGCGCTTCGCCCTGGCCGGCGTGGACCAGGAGCGGGCGGCGGCGTTTTTGGCCGACGAATTGGGCATGAACTGCTACGCCCGCCCGCCGCTGTTCGAGATTGGGACCGGCGAGGCCAAGAACACGCCGCTCGGCCCGCTCATCTGCGCCGCCGTGGCCGAGGGCGTTCTGGCCGAAGACGACCTGGGCTACCTGCAATTTTTCTCCATGCTGGGCCGGCCCGGCGAACTCGCCTTCAACTGCCCGCGCCTCGCGGGCCTATCCGCCACCGACGCCTGGGACCTGTCCCGCGCGCAAACCATCGGCCGGCAGAAGATACGCCGCATCGCCCGCTTCTTCAAGACATTTGTGCGCGGCTTCGAGCACTCCTACATCGGCACGGTCGCCCCGATGGTCGGCATCCGCGAGTCCCGCCGCATCGTGGGCGACTACACGCTCACCGAGCAAGACTATCTCCTCGAAGCCCGCTTCCCCGACGCCGTGGCCCGCAACTCGTACCCCATTGACATCCACAGCACCAAGGCCAAAGGCGGGCTGATCATGAAGCACCTGCCGCCCGGCCACTACCATGAGATTCCGTACCGCTGCCTGCTGCCCGTCGGCGTGGAAAACCTGCTGGTCGCGGGCCGCTGCCTGTCCGCCACCTTCGCCGCCCAGGCCGCCGTCCGCATCCAGCAGAACTGCCGCGCCCTGGGCGAAGCGGCGGGCCTGGCCGCCGTTCTGGCCCTGGAAGGGGGCTTCCCGCCCCGGCAGGTGGACACGGATGAGCTGCGCCGGCGGCTCAACGCGCAGGGGGCGCAGATATAGCCGCCGAGGGGCGGGCCATCAACGTCACTTGTAGGGGTAGGGCTTACCCCTACCCTTCTTCTCTGCTACCCTCCTTCTCTGCTCTTCTCTGCCCTGCCCTCCTTCTCTGTTACCCTTCTTTTATCTTTTATGGTTCTTTACAGCCCGAAGAGGCGGCCCTTCCGAAGAGACCCGGCCTTTAGGCCGGGTCTCTTTCTCCCGCCCGTAGTTCTTGAAACAGTTGGTAAATAAAATGACAAGTATTGATTTTTGTCATTTTATGGGTATAATGCTCCTGTGACTGGATTACAGGAGATCAGACAATGAACACACGCACACTGGGGGACGGCCTGACCGTCTCGGAAATCGGCCTGGGCTGCATGGGCATGTCCGACTTCTACGGACCCGCCGATGAGGCCGAGAGCATCGCGACGATCCATGCCGCGCTCGACGCCGGGATCACGCTGCTCGACACCGGCGACTTCTACGGCATGGGCCGGAACGAATTGCTGCTGCGCGAGGCCCTGCGAGGCCGCGCCCGCGACGGGTTCCTCCTCAGCGTCAAGTTCGGCGCACTGCGGGCCCCCGGCGGCGCCTGGATCGGCTATGACGCCCGGCCCGCCGCCGTCAAGAGCGCCCTCGCCTACACGCTGAACCGGCTCGGCACGGACTATGTGGACATCTACCGGCCCGCCCGCCTGGACCCCGCCGTGCCCATTGAAGATACGGTCGGCGCGATTGCCGAGATGATCCAGGCGGGTTATGTCCGGCATGTCGGCCTGTCCGAAGTCGGGGCGGACACGCTGCGCCGCGCCCAGGCCGTCCACCCCGTCGCCGACCTCCAAATCGAGTATTCCCTGCTGTCGCGCGGGATCGAGGACGAAATCCTGCCCACCTGCCGGGAGCTGGGCATCGGCGTTACCGCCTACGGCGTCCTGTCGCGCGGGCTTCTGAGCGGCCACTGGTCCAAGGAGCGGTCCGTGGGCGCGGGCGACTTCCGCACGCGCGGCCCGCGCTTCCTGGGCGAGAACCTGGACCGCAACCTGGCCCTGGTGGACGCCCTGCGGGCCGTCGCCGAGGCCAAAGGCGTTTCCGTCGCGCAGATCGCCATCGCCTGGGCGCTGGGGCGCGGCGGCGACATCGTGCCCCTGGTCGGCGCCCGCCGCCGGGACCGTCTGGCCGAGGCGCTGGGCGCGTCCGCCCTGAGTTTGACGGCGGATGACCTTGCTCAAATCGAGCGGGCCGTCCCGTCCGGCGCGGCGGCGGGCGACCGCTACGACGCACATTCAATGGCCACGCTGGACAGCGAGCGCGGGCAGCAGGCCGCCGCATGACCGACGCCTCACTGACGCCCGAACGCATCCTGGAAGCGGCGGAGGAGGTCCTGCGCCGCTTCGGCCCGGACAAGGCGACCGTGGTGGACGTCGCCCGCGCGCTGGGCGTCAGCCACGGCAGTGTCTACCGCCACTTCCCCAGCAAGGCCGCCCTGCGTGACGCCGTCGCCGAGCGCTGGCTGCACCGCATGATGCCCCCGCTGGCCGCCGTCGCCGCCGAGGATGGCCCCGCCCCCGAGCGCCTGCGCCGCTGGCTTGACTTGTTAATTGCCGGCAAGCGGCGCAAAGTCCTGGACGACCCCGAACTGTTCGCCGCCTACCACCGCCTCGCCGTCGAGTTCCGCGAGGTCGTCCAGGCACACGTCGCCGCTCTGGCGGCCGATCTCAGGCGGATCATCGCCGACGGGCAGGCACGGGGCGAGTTCGCCGTCGCCGATCCCGTCGCGGCGGGCTGGGCCGTCCTGGCGGCGACCACCCGGTTCCACGACCCCGCCCACGCCTCGGAGTGGTCCGACCCCAACATTGACTCATCTTTCGAGGGGGTCTGGTCGCTCCTCCTGGCCGGCCTCACGGCAAAGGTCCCGGCCCCGTCACAACACGCAAGGAGAGTCCCATGAAACTAAAGAACAAGACCGTCCTGATCACCGGGGGAACCAGCGGGATCGGGCTGGAGCTGGCGAAGCAGCTGATCTCGCGCGGCAACACGGTCCTCGTGACCGGACGCGACCCGGAAAAGCTCGACGCGACCCGACAGGCGCTGTCCGGCGTCCATGTTTATCAAAGCGATGTCAGCGACCCCGAGGCCATCGCGGCGCTGCATGACCGGGTGCTCCGGGATTTCCCCGCCCTCGACGTGCTCGTCAACAACGCCGGCATCATGCGGAACCTGAACTTGAATCACGACCGCGATCTCCAGGACGTGACCCGCGAGATCGAGATCAACCTGAGCGGGCCGGTGCGGATGGTCCAGAAGTTCCTGCCGCACCTCAAGACCCGCCCGAACGCGCTCATCGTCAACGTGTCGTCGGGCCTCGCCTTCATCCCGCTCCCGCTGTCGCCGGTCTACTGCGCGACCAAGGCGGCGATCCATTCCTTCTCGCAGTCCCTGCGGGCGCAGCTCGCCGGAACCGGCGTCACGGTGATCGAGCTGGCCCCGCCCGGCGTCGAGACGCCGCTGTTTCGCGGCGAGTTCGCCGAAGAGATGAAGGGCCAGAAGGGGATGGACGTGGGCGTCCTCGCCGGGAAGGCCATCGCTGGCATTGAGGCGGGCCGTCTCGAAATCCGGCCCGGCCTCAGCAACGTGCTGAAAACGATGAGCCGCATCGCTCCCCAGTTCATGTTCGGTCAGATGGCAAAGATAAGCAAGCCTAAAGCAAGCAAACCAATCACAGGAGAAACGGCATGAACACGACAGGCAACACCATTCTCATTACGGGCGGCGGCTCCGGCATCGGGCGCGGGCTGGCCGAAGCCTTCCACGCGCTGGGGAACCAAATAGTCATCGCGGGGCGCAGTCAAAAGAAACTGGACGAGACGACTTCGGCCAACCCCGGCATGAAGGCCCTGACGGTGGACATGGGGGACGCCGGCAGCATTCAGTCGTTCGCCGCCCAGGCAGCCCAGGGTTTTCCAACTCTCAACGTCCTGATCAACATGGCCGGCGTCATGCACAACGAGAAGCTGATGGGGCAGACGGACTCCGCCGTCGCGGAAGCGACGGTCGCCACCAACCTGCTCGGGCCGATCCGGCTGACAGCGGCCCTGCTGCCGGCGCTCCTGAAGCAGCCCCGCGCCACGGTGATGAACGTCACCTCCGGGCTGGCGTTCGTCCCGCTGTTCATGACGCCGACCTACTGCGCGACCAAGGCCGCCATCCACTCGTACACGCAGTCGCTCCGCTACCAGCTCAAGGACACGGCGGTCGAGGTCCTGGAGCTGGTTCCCCCCTATGTGCAGACCGGGCTGATGGGGGAGCGCCAGGCGAGTGATCCCCATGCCATGCCGCTGGCGGGCTACATCACGGAGGTGATGGAGATTCTGAAGACTCAGCCGGGAGCGACCGAGATCTGCGTGGAGCGGGTCAAAGCGCAGCGCTTCGCCGAACGCTGCGGGGGCTACGATGCGTTCTTCCAAAACTTCAATGACATGATGGCAAAAGCGCGGCACGCGGAAATGCCTTCGGCAAATTAAGGCTGTCTTGAAAGGGACAGGCGATGGAAACAACCTATCATCCGATCTCACTGGAAGACCGGGCCGCCGTGGCGGCGCTGCGCGAGGCGATCCCGCCCGGCAAAGGGAACACGTTCGCGCTGGACATGCGGCCCATATTCGACGAGATGATCGGGCAAACCCCGGCGGCGCCCGGCGTCACTTATGAGGCGGCGACCGTGGGCGGTGTGCCGGGCTGGTGGCGCCGCCCGTCCGGCGCCCTGCCCGGCGCGGCCCTCCTTTACCTGCATGGCGGCACTTACGGCATCGGGTCGGCGCAGGCGTACCAGCACTTCGTCGGCCAGATCGCCGCGCGGGCCGGAGCCGCCGCCTTCGCGCCGGAGTACCGCCTCGCGCCGGAGCATCCGTTCCCCGCCGCCGTGGACGACGCCCTGGCCGCCTACTCCGGGCTGGCCGCGCAGGGATTCACGACGATTGCGCTGGTCGGAGATTCCGCCGGCGGCGGCCTCGCCCTGGTGACGCTGGCGCAGGCGGTCGCTTCGGCGCAGGGCGGCGGGGCCAGTCCCCGGTGTGCGGCAGTGATGTCGCCGTGGACCGACCTTGCTCTGAGCGGGGCCAGCATCACGGACCGCGCGGCGGCGGACCCGCTGCTGACGCGGGACGGTCTGGCGGTGGCGGCAGCCCGCTACCTGGATGGGCACGACCCGCGCGACCCGCGGGCATCCCCGCTCTTCGGCGGTCTGGCGGCCTGCCGCCAGTGCGTCTGGATGTCGGCGAGGATGAAATCTTGCTGGATGACTCCCGGCGCTACGCCGAACAAGTCTCCGCCGAAGGCGGAAACAGCGAGCTGCACATCTGGACCGGCATGATGCACGTTTTCCAGGCCAGCGTGGGCGTGCTTGCCGCGTCGGAAACCGCTCTTGACGACATCGGCGGCTTTCTGCGTGACCACCTCACCAGCGGATAGCAATGAACACTCCCCCCGATGATGCCGTCGTCATCCGTCCGTTCGCCCCCGGCGACGCCCAGGCGTTCCACGACCTGAACCTGGCCTGGATCGTTGCTCATTTTCAGCCGGAATCTAAGGACGAAGCAACGCTATCCGATCCGGAAGGAACCATCCTCGCGCCGGGCGGCCAAATTCTCCTGGCCGAAATAGGCGGCCGAAGCGTCGGCTGCGTCGCCCTCATGCCGATGCCGGACGGCCCCATAAACTGTTATGAAGTCGCCAAAATGGCCGTCACTCCTGAAGCTCAGGGGCGTGGGGTGGGGCGGCGTCTGCTGGAAGCCGCCGTCGCGTGGGCGCGCGACCGGGGCGCGCGGCGGCTGTACCTGGAAAGCAACGCCCGCCTCGCCCCCGCCCTGCGCCTGTACGAGTCGGCGGGCTTCCGCCACCTGCCGCCCGAATCGAGTCTTGTGTCCCCCTACGCCCGCGCCGACATCTTCATGGAGATGCTTTGGGAAGACGAAACGCCCTGAAGCCCTAGAAACAAGGCTTGCTATTTCCGCCGCCGCGTGTGTATAATAGGGCCACTGAACGTTTGGAGGAATTGACCGTGCCCTATGTGATCGCCGAACCCTGCATCGGGGTCAAAGATAAGTCCTGCGTCGCCGTCTGCCCCGTGGACTGCATCCATGACGCCGAGGACCAGCTTTACATTGACCCGAACGAGTGCATTGACTGCGGCCTGTGCGAGCCGGAATGCCCCGTGGACGCCATCTTCATGGAAGATGAAGTTCCCGACCAGTGGAAGAACTTCATCCAGATCAACGCCGACTACGCCAAGAAATAGGCAAGAAATAGGCAAGAAGTAGTCCCGTTTCCTTCCCGGTGCCCTTCTCCCCAGGCGCGCGAACGGGCCGTGTGGCCCGCCTGCGCGCCTTTTGCATTCAGCCTTCTTCTTGGAGACACTGATGTCGAACCTGGAACTCGGATTCATCCGGCTGGCCGACGGCCTGCGCCTGCGCTACCGCAGCATGGTGGCGGACGGGCCGACCGTCCTGCTGCTGCACGGCTGGCCCCAGTCCGGCCACGCCTGGCGGCGCGTCATCCCCTCGCTGGCCGCCTCGGACTACTTCCCGCTTGTCCCCGACCTGCGCGGCAGCGGCGACTCGGACAAGCCGACGGGCGGCTATGACGTGGGGACGCGCATGGAGGACATGCGCGCGCTGGTCGCCGCCCTGGGGGTGGGGGACGCCCCGATCTTCCTGGTCGGCCACGGCCAGGAGGGGGCGGAAGTCGCCAATGCCTACGCCGTCACGCATCCCGATGAGGTCGCCGGCCTGGCTATTCTCAGCGCCGCGCCCGGCGGGGCGGTCAATCTGGGCGGCCCGCACATAGACTGGCACGGGGACTTCCACCACACGCCCGACCTGCCCGAGCTTCTTTTGGAAGGGCATGTGGACGCCTACCTGCGCCACTTCTTCCGCGCCTGGTCGCACGACCCCGACATGCTGCACGAGAGCGACCTGGCCGTCTACGTCCGCGCCCTGTCCTTGCCGGGCGCGATCCGCGCCAGCCTGGCCCCTTTCCGCGTCCCGCCCGCGCCCCCCCTGGGCGTCAACGGCCAAATCCCGCTGCTCCTGCTCATGGGCGAAAGCGACCCCCGCCTGGATGTGGACGCGCTCGAATCCGTCCTGGCCCAGCACGGCGGCCATGCCGCAATGCAGACCATCCCGCGCGGCGGCTACTGGCTGCCCGAGGAGCGCCCCGACCCTGTCGCCGCCGCCCTGCTGACGTTCTTTGCCAGCGTCCAGGAAGGCTGGGAAGGCAAGCTCCTGGGCCGGTGAAGCGAGTACGGCAGCTCGCTTATTTTGATATTGCCTGCCCATCTAACATAACCATTTTGGAGATTTTTTCTCCAAAATCTCATTTCCATTGCACGAACTGGTATCATAGACCTATGCTTGTGCAGTTCTCCGTAGAAAACTTCCTCTCGTTTGACGAGGAACAAGTTTTCAGCATGGTCGCCGCCGGCGGCGACCAGCACCCTACCCATCTCGTGCCGGACGTGCCGCATAAGGGCGAGTCCCTGCTGCGTGCAGCCGCCCTCTACGGTGCCAACGGAGCGGGCAAGTCCAATCTGGTTCAGGCAATTCTGTTCGCCAAAAACCTAGTCATTGAGGGAACACGCGGCACCCAGGCGATAGCCGTTCGCCCGTTCAAACTGGGCAAAGAAGCCGGTCGTCCGAGCAAGTTTGAGTTCATCATCAAGACACAAGGCGTCCTGTATAACTACGGTTTTCGGCTGGATTCAACCCGTGTTCACGAGGAATGGCTTTACGCGACTCCGAACAAGCAGGAGGTCAAGTTTTTCGAGCGCACGACTTCCGAAGACGGCAAGGCAGAGGTAGAGGTTGGTCCGTCGCTCTCAGGCCGGAATAGCAGGCAGAGGCAGTTTTTACAGTTCGTCGCTCAGGGGACACGCCGTAATCAACTCTTTTTTACACAGGCGATTGAAAATAATGTTGTCGAGCTAATGTCGATTTTTGAGTGGTTTGAGCAGGCATTACTTGTGACCACTGCGGAGGAGCAAGACTTTAACCTTGAAGCCAGAGCGCATATCAGTCAGGAATTCATTGCCTTCCTTGCTTCGTTTCTCCGAGTGGCAGACACCGGAATAGAAGACATCACGACTAGAAAGCAGCCGTTTGACTTCAATCAACACGTTCCGCGATGGTCGGAACTCCAACGCTATGCACTTAGGGTCGAGCTTCGGCAAATGGAGCCAAATAACCTGATACGAATTGACGGCGATAATGGTACGCCCTTGTTGCTTACCCCAGGTCCGAACGGAGAGCCGCTGCTTGTTTCCCTAATCCCGTTGCACCGCGCGGCGGGTGGCCGGACTGTCCCGTTTGAAGTGTGGGAAGAATCAGAAGGAACACAGCGCTTACTGGATTTGCTGTCTTTCGTGTTCGGGCTAAAGAAAGGGCCTGAGCAAGTGCTAGTGCTTGATGAACTGGATCGCCGGCTGCACCCGCTGCTTTCTCGTCTCCTCATTCAAACGATTTTGGCAGAAGGTGGCGAGGAACAGCGCAGTCAAATTATCTTCACGACACACGACACCAATCTGCTTGACTTAGACTTGCTGCGGCGGGATGAAATTTGGTTTGCGGAGAAAGACAGGGGGGGGGCGTCTCATCTCTACTCGCTGGCTGAGTTCAAGACACGGCCCGACTTAAAAATCGAAAAGGGCTACCTCAGTGGCCGGTTCGGGGCGATCCCCTTTATCGGCGACATTCACCGCCTGGACGAGACCATCCAGGAAACCCAGAAGGCTGGTGAACCGGAACTCTCAGGCGTGGCCGCATGAGAGCGCGCCGGACCGGCCTGGAGCCCCGCCCGCAGTTCGTCCGGGACGCGCGCATCTTTGTCATCGCGGTGGAGGGTGAGAAGACGGAGGCGCGGTACTTCTCCCTCTTTCGAGGCTCGCGCGTTCATGTGGAAGTCTTGCCCGCAGGCCCGGAAGGGCTTTCCGCGCCGAAGCAGGTTTTGGAGCGGCTTGTCAAGTTCGAGGAGCGGTTTGACCTGGGCGAAGACGATGAACGGTGGCTGGTCATAGACGTGGACCGGCAGCGCGGGCAGTTTCTGGATGAAGCGACCCAAGTGGCGCGGGAAAGCGGTTATGGTCTCGCCATCAGCAACCCCTGTTTTGAGCTGTGGCTGCTTCTGCACTTCCAGGAGGCCGAGACGGCGGACACGGACTGCGATGCTGTAATCGAACGTCTGCGCCCGCACACCGGCGGCCATAACAAGCCCAGAATAAGGCTCGACCTTTACACCTCTTATAGCATCCAGGCCGCTATCGTACGCGCCAAAGCGCTGGAAGGGGAGCGGGACACGCGCTGGCCCGTGTTCCCCGGAACCCACGTCTTCAAGGTCGTGGAAAATCTGCTGCAATTCTGTACGCTATAAGCCTTCGCCTAGACTGAAACTTCCATGTACCTAGACATCGCCGAGAAACTGCGGGAGTGCCGTCGGGCGCTCCCGGCCTTTACCCGCGACGCGCTGGCGGCCTTTTTCGGCGTCGGGATCGGGTCGTTTTCGCAGGACGGCCCGGCCATCACCTACCACCAGTCCGGCAGCCACGCGCCGGTCTCGTATGTCCTCAAAGGCACCGTGTTTTTCACCGACACGCGCCAGATCGTGCGCGGCTACCCGCGCATCCTGCCCGCCTCGGACTACACCACGGACCGCTTCGCCGCCACCCAGGAGCGCAGCCTGTTTCGATCCCTGCGCGACGGCGAGGTGATCGTCGAGAAGAAAGAGGACGGCGTCAATATCCGCCTGTACAAGCACGGCGACGGGAAAAACGCCCCCTACCTGTTCGCCACGCGCGACGTTTACGACGGCGGCAATCCGCTGGTGTCGGCGGGCATCGAGAACGTGCGCGGCCTGGGCATAGACTACGGCTCGCAGGCCCGCAAGCTGATGGACAAGCTCTACCCGCAGGCGTATAAGCTGGCCGACCTGGGCTACGTTCCCTGCTTCGAGATGACGCTGCCCGAGATCGAGACCGTCATCCCCGCCGACCGGCCCGACATGATCCTGATTGACGTCATTGACCCCGATTTTCAGTTCGTGGACCGGCTGGAAAAGGAGCGCATCGCGGAGGATTACCGGCTGAAACTGGTGGAGTTGCAGGGGCGATTGATCGGCGGCGGCGAGGCGGGCGACGTCTACAAGCGCCTGCGCTCCCTGGAGCACCTGGCGACGCGCGACGGCATCGAGGGCTACGTCGTCAAGGGCCGCTTCGAGGGGTCCGACCAGATCTTCCTCAAAGTCAAGCCTGCGGGCGTCCGCGACGCCCACCGCATCTTCAGCCTCGCCGACCTCAAAGCTGTCTGGGACGCCCTGCGCGAAGACTTCACCCCCGCCGACCTCGCCGACCGGGAGTTCGCCGAGGAGGCCATGCTGGACTACCTCGGCTCCCACGGCCGCAACGCCCGCTGGCAGGTGCAGGACTTTTTGGCCGAGACGCAGAAGCCAGAGTGAGGCCGTTGACAATTCCTACACGAGCGACCACGCAGCACGTTGGCAAGCCCCACCCTGGGACGACACGCCTGTGGACGATCCAATCCCTTTGGGTGTGGGAACGACTTTGTGAGCAGCGGACGCTCTGGTCTGACCCCACAGGCGAAGCGTTCTTCGCGGACTTCCAAGCCTCCTACAACTGGATGCGCGGCCAGATGCATCGCCGCCTGCCGGGTTATGGGGGCCGCTACCCATGGTGGGCCTACGAGCACAAGCCTGACCTACGCCGCCGCCACACCGACGATCCCGGACGGTTCGTGCGCCTGGAACTGGCTGTGTCGCCGGAGCGTGTCCTGCTCTCCGCCTACGGCGCGTGGCACTACGTTCTTAACCCCATGTACTTGCCGCAAGCCGTGGACGACGAAGGGTACGAGCGGGAGGGCGATACCTGGAAGGAGGAACTAAAGCGGCATGGGCTTGACCCTTACCGAAGCCATCCACTGCCCGATCCCTGGCATTCGCGAATGATCGCCAGTTGGGAGCGCATCTTTGACGTGGATGACCTGCGGGCCACGAACACGATCCAAGCGTGCTTCGAGTGCCTAGACCTCGCGGATGTTGTGAAGGTGACGTTCTTCACGCCCCCTATTCATCAACAGCGCGACAAGGAAATACGCGAAACCGAATGACCGTCGCGCATCTTGATGAAGAAAAGTACAAGCCGCTCAACAGCCCGTTCAAGTGGGTCGGCGGCAAGTCGCGTCTGCGGAAGTACGTCATTGAGCTTCTGCCGGAGCACACCTGCTATGTTGAATTATTTTCCGGGGCCGCTTGGGTACTTTTTGGCAAATCGTTGAGCGATGTCGAGATCATCAACGACATTGACCAAGACCTCGTGACCTTTTTCCGTGTTTTGCGTGAGAAACCGGAAGAACTGATTGCCTCATTTGAGTGGGAACTGGTATCGCGCACCGAATTCGAGCGTTTGGCCGAACTCGACGCTTCACAACTTACGGACGTTCAGCGCGCACACCGCTTTTATTACCTCATCATGGCGGGGTGGGGCGGCGAACTGAACTATCCCCGCTTCCAGACCAGCATCACGGACGGCGGGCACGGCAACCGCTTGATCGGCGCCCTCAAAACCCTGCGTCAGCGCCTGCAACCCGTCCATGACCGTCTCCGCACGGTCATCATCGAAAACTTAAACTGGCAGGAGTGTCTGGAGCGATACGACCGTCCAGGGACCGTCATGTATGTTGATCCGCCTTATCCCGGTAATAAGTGCAACTATGCCCACAATATGCGCGGCTGGGACGAGCACCATCTGCTGGCGGAGCGTCTAAAAACAACGAAGTGCAGGTGGATACTGTCCTCCTACGACATCCCCGAAATGCACACCCTTTTCTCCGACCACTTTATCTTGGGGGTGCAGTCCGCGTCGGGAATGAACATTGAAAAAAACGGCGGCGTCCGAACCCTGAACCGGGAAGTCTTGATTACGAACTACTCCCCGCCCAAGTCGCTGCTGCTGAGGCAGAAAAAAGCCGCGTCGGCACAGCCGACACTGGAACTGGAAGCGGCTGCCCCCTACAAAGTTTCAGGCCCCGCCTCTGCTAATTTGGTACTACTCAATTCGCCGCTTGAAGATGCACCTCCTGCAAGGATGACGCAGTAATACTCAGGATGGATTGGCTGACCGCAAGTTCGCCGAGGAAGCCATGCTCGACTACCTCGGCTCCCACGGCCGCAACGCCCGCTGGCAGGTGCAAGACTTCCTGCAAGAGACTTTGGCTGAAGCGCAGACGTCCGAACCGGGCAGTTGACTGCCTTATGCCTTTCTGCCGACTCTGCCCCTTCTGAAAGAGCATGGACAACATATATACCCCTGTCTCCCATCGAGCGGCCACACATATCTCCCATCGAGCGGCCACACATATCATTGGCAGAGCGCATCCTGACACCATGCGGCTGTGGACGATCCAGCCGCTTTGGGTTTGGGAACGGTTGCGTGAGCAGCGGACGCTCTGGGCCGATCCTACGGGCGAGAGGTTTTTCCAGGACTTCCAAGCCTCCTACGACTGGATGCGCGACCAGATGCATCGCCGCCTGCCGGGGTATGGGGGCCGCTACCCGTGGTGGGCCTACGAGCACAAGCCCGACCTCCGCCGCTACAAGCCTGATACGGGTGATACGGGGCTGAGTGTACGCCTGGAACTTGCAGTGCCGCCGGAGCGCGTCCTGCTTTCCGCCTACGGCGCGTGGCACTACGTTCTCAACCCCATGTACCTGCCGCAGGCCGTGGAGGAAGGGGACTATGAGTGTGAAAGCAATGCCTGGGAACAGGAACTAGGACGGCATGGGCTTGATCCATACCGAGGCCATTCGTTGCCCGAACCCTGGCACTCCCGGATGACGGCTAGTTGGGAGCGCATCTTTGACGTGGAGGACCTACGGGAAACAAACACGATCCAAGCCTGTTTCGAGCGCCTGGACATAGAAGATGTTGTGAGGGTAACAACCTTTACGCCAAGGGCACAGAAAGGCCGATCATCAGATCGCTTATGAGGAGCGATAACTGCGTGCGCCGTTCAGGACCTCGCGCGGGTCATAGTTCGTCCAAAGTGCCTCGTTGCACTTGTCTTTCGTGGAATGGGGTAAACTCCACCTATGAAGAGTTCACACTTCACCATAACCTGTGCCGTATGTGGTGCCGGGTTTCAAGTCAGCCCTTACTTTGCTTCCGGCCCACGAATGAGGAAGTATTGCAGCAGGAAGTGTAGTTCTACCGCCTCGATACGGGAGACGGAGCACACTTGCCAGCAGTGCGGCATTATTTTCCAACAGAAATCGTTTGCTCGCAATCCCGGTCTGTTCTGTTCGCCTACCTGCCTACACGAGCACAGACGACAAGCCCTGCCGGTTGAAGACATCATCCGGCTGTACCAGTCCGGACTCACCATCTACGAAATCGGTAAACGCTTCAGTGTGTCAGGTGCGACGATACAATACCGTCTCAAGACGAATGGCGTCGCCCGGCGAGACGCCTCCACACGGTTCATGGGCGCGAACAACCCAATGTCGGGTAGAACGCATACTACCGAGAGCCGTCAAAAAATTCGCGCAGCAAACGCCAAACAATTCTCGCAACCGGCAGCGCGTCAGCGTCATGCCGAACTGACAGCCCAGCAGATCGCAGACGGTCGAACCGGAAAAACTAATAACAGCCTTGAAAAGCGGTGCGCGGCAATTCTAGACCAGGCGAAAGTAACCTACAAGCAGGGGTTTCGGGTAGGCCGTTTTGCTTTTGACTTCTATCTGCCCGATAGCAATATCTTGGTTGAATGCGACGGCACTTTTTGGCACGCCGACCCGCGCCGCTATCCTGACAGAGACTGCCTGAGCCGCGTCCAGCAACACAATGTTGAGAACGACCGTCGTAAAAACGCCCTCGCCGCCGAGGAAGGGTTTATCCTCTGTCGGCTATGGGAGCAGGACATCATACAAAACCCTGCGGCAGTCCTCGAAACGCTCTGCCACCAGATCGCCCTTAGCACGTCAGAGTAGACAGAAAGGGGAGCTCAGAGTAGACAGAAAGGGGAGCGGGCCATTCGGCCCGCTCCCCTTTCTGTCTATGCTTGATTACTTCATCTGCCGCGTGGCGTCCAGGGCGTCGTCCGTGGCGCTGACGCGGGCGGGTTTGAGGGGGATGCGGTCCGGGGTCGGCTCGCCGTCGTTGTCGGGGGCGTCCGAGACCATGTGCGAGAACGGCTCCGAGTCCTGGGCCAGCTGGCCCCGCGCGTCGAACTGGCCGTCGTCCGCGTCATCGTCGTAGTCGTCCAGTTCCTCGCCGTCCGCCAGGGGCCGGCCCTGGAGCTTCAGGGCGCTGTCGGGGATGGTTTCCACCTGGAAGCCGCCCGCCCCGATGTCCTGCGGCAGATGCGTCCCGAAGCCGCGCGCAATGCCCGCGACCGTGCCGGACTGATCGGTCGCGAACACTCCGTTTTCGTCTTCGGTGGAGTACAGGTCGCCCGCGTCCATCCCGGCGTCCGGCGCGGGGTCGGCTTCCAGCATTTCGGCCTCGAAGTCCGACTCGCCGCCGTCCGCGCCGCCCACGCTCTTCTCCGGCGGGGTCAGAAACACGGCGTCCCCGGCGTGCTTCTCCACGATGTCGCCGAGGCTGCCGATCTGGTTCGTGTCCTCGTCGAACAATTCGTGGTGGATGCCGTCATGCTTGTCCAAACGCTCTTGTGCCATGAAAAAGGTCCTGCTTTCGCGAGATAGGCTCTCTGTACCCAGCCCCTGTTTGTTGACAAACCCGGCGCTTTCGGCTAGAATGAAACGGCTTCTTTTTGCGTATTAAGATTCCGAGTGCCCGATAGGGGGAGGCAGAACGATGAAACTGGCTGTGATCACCGACGAGATTGATGCCGACCTGGGCCATGCCCTGGATGTCATGGCCGAATACGGCGTGCGGGGGGCCGAGCTGCGGCAGATCTGGGACAAGAACATCGCCGAGGCCCCCCAGGAGTACTGGCAGCGGGCCAAAGATCTGCTCGACGCGCGCGGCATGAGCGTAGTCGGGATCGCCTCACCCTTCTACAAGTGCGACATGCCCGGCGCGGAGCCGGACGGCCCGGCGGGGCCGCTGCATTCCGCCTCGGCGCGCGGCCTGGGCGACCAGATCGCCCTGCTGGAGCGGTGCATCGAGGCGGCGCGCTTCTTCGACACTCCCTTGATCCGGGTGTTTTCCTTCTGGAAGCAGGGGCCGCTGACGCCCGCGCAGGAAGAAATGATCGTGGATGCCTTCGCCGAGCCGGCCCAGATGGCCGAGCGCGCGGGGATCACGCTGGTCATTGAAAACGAGCACGCCTGCTGCCTGGGGACGGGGGCGCAGACGGCGCGCGTCCTGGAAGAAATCGCCTCGCCCGCCGTGCGCGCGGTTTGGGACCCCGGCAACGCCTTCATGGCCGGCGAGGCGCCCTTCCCGACCGGCTACGAGGCCATCAAGGACTTCGTCGCCCATGTCCACGTCAAGGACGCGGCCGTCCCCGCCGGGGCGCTCGCCCCGGCCTGGACCGTCGTCGGCGAGGGCGAGATTGACTGGGCCGGCCAGCTCCTCGCGTTGGAGCGCGACGGCTACAGCGGCTGGCTGTCGCTGGAAACGCATTACGGTGGGCACGCGACCAAAGAAGCGTCCTCGCGGGCCTGTCTGGAAGGCTTGCAGACGCTGCTGGCGCAGGCTGCCTCGGCATAAATGGACCTCTTGCCTCATGTTTGACCCGGCCTGAAGGCCGGGCCTACTCGGAGGGGCGGCCCACCGGCGGAGCCGAGAATAGAGCGGCCCTTCAGGGCCGGGCAGGACTTACGCAAGATTCTCATAAAGACAACTCAGGAAACCGATACCGATGTCATTGAACTCGTTTCGAAACGGTCTGGAGACCGTTTCGCGCAATCCGTTGGGGAAATGGGGCCTCTTCGTGCTTGGGGCCTTGCTCGTGTTCGGCCTGGTCGGCTTCGGCCTGCTCAACTCGGGCGGGCTGAGTGGAGGGGCGGGGCCGAGCGCCGCCGCCCGGTCCGGGGACGACGTGATCGCGACCGTCAACGGCGACCCGATCACGCGGCAGGACTTCGACGGCGCGATGCAGGAGGTCCAAAGCTCGCCCATGCTCATGGGCCGCACCATCGGCCTTGCCGAGCAGCCCTTCTTGAACAGCATCGCGCTGGATCAGGTCATCGCCACCAAACTGCAATTGCAGCAGGCGAAGACTATGAACATCCCGGTTTCGGACGCCGAGATCGCCCAAAAGCGCTCGGAGATCGTGGACATGTCCGGCCTGCGCCGGACGTTGAGCCTGCCTGCCACCGCCTCGCTGGCCGATGTGGACGCCGCCCTTGTCAAAGGGAACAGCCCCACAGTGGAACAGAAGCTTCCCGACGACACCCTGCGCCAGATGATCCTGCTGGGCGACCCGCAGAGCGGCCAGCCCGGCAAGGTTCAGGCCGCAGTGGGCAGCGCCGTGGTCGTGGACGAAGCCCAAGCGCGCCAGTACTACACCAAGTACCACACGCGCCATATTTTGATAGACAACAAGAAGCGCTCGGACGTGCAGGCGAGGGCGCAGGCCCAGGAGATTCTCGCCAAGGCCAAGGCGCCCGGCGCGGACTTCGCCGCGCTGGCAAAACAGTATTCGGACGACCCCGGCACCAGAGCCAAAGGCGGCGACGACGGCCTCATTGATGAGAACACGCAGTACGATCCTGCGTTCAAAAAGGCCGCCTTCAGTCTCAAACCGGGCGAGGTGACGCCCGACCTGGTCGTCTCGCCCCAATTCGGCTACTTCATCATCAAGCTGGACTCGGCCAAGACCGACCTGCCCGCCGACTTCGAGAAGAACAAAGCCAAGTACCTGGCCCAGATCAAGGACGAGCGGGCAAAGGCCAAGTACCAGGAGATGCTGACGAGCCTCAAAAGCAGCGCCAAGATTGATGTCAAGGACCCCGCCCTGGCCGGCGACCGCGCCTTCTCGCAGGCGGGCCGTCAGGGCGCGCTGTCCATGCCCAAATATCAGGAAGCGCTGACCGATTACCAGAAGGCGCTGAAGGGCAGCCCGCCCGCCACGGAAAAAGCGACCATCAACGCGGCCTTGGCGCAGGTGTATCAAGCGCTGAACCAGACCCCGCAGGCGATGGCCGCTTATGAGGAAGCGCTCAAGTTCCGCGATGACGCTTCCCTGGAGATGACCCTGGGCAACCTGTATCTGCAAAACAAGCAGAACGACAAGGCCGTGGCCCATTTCCAGCAGGCGTCGAGCCTGGCCTGGAACGACCAGAGCACCCACATTCAACTGATGATGAACTACCGCCAGGCGGGCCGGCCCGATCTGGCCGCCAAAGAAACGGACTGGCTCAAGCAGTACGCCATCGCCCACCCCGCCCCCGGCGGGCCTAACGGGATGCCTGGAATGCCCGGCGCCCCCGGCGGCGTTCCCCCGTCCGGCGTCCCCGTCGGCCAGCCCGCCGGCTCGGTCCATGTGACGGCCCCGCCGGCGCGCAAGCCCGTGCAGTAAAGGTCCGGCAAAGGAGGCCCGGCACTGGAAGTGCCGGTCTACCCTCGGTGAAAGTCGCTCCGCGACTGAGGACAGGCGGATGATGGCTTGTCTTCAGTGCCGGAGGCACTTTCACTCCAAGTAGACCGGCACTTCCAGTGCCGGGGATGTCTTCTCTCCAGCAACGCCCATGCCCGGAACGCTCTACATCGTCGCCACGCCCATCGGCAACTTGGAGGACATCACCCTGCGCGCCCTGCGCCTGCTCCGCGAAGCCGACCTGGTGGCCGCCGAAGACACCCGGCATACCCGCGCCCTCCTGTCCCACTTCGAGATCGGCACGCCCCTGGTCGCCTACCACCAGCACAGTGAGGCTGGACGAACCGACAACTTGGTCCGCCGCTTGACCGAAGGCCAGACCATCGCCCTCGTCACCGATGCCGGCACGCCCGGCGTTTCGGACCCCGGCGTTGAACTCGTCCGGGCCGCCCTCGCCGCCCAAATCCCCGTCGTCCCCATCCCCGGCGCTTCCGCCGCGCTCTGCGCCCTCGTCGGCAGCGGCCTACCCCCGGCTCGGTTCGCGTTTGAAGGCTTCCTGCCGCGCACCAAAGGCCCCCGCCGCGCCAAGCTTGCCGCCCTCGCCCGCGGCGAGACGCGGACGCTGATCTTCTACGAATCCCCGCAGCGCATCGAGGCCACCCTGCGCGAGATGGCGGACGCCTTCGGCCCCGCCCGGCCCGCCGCCGTGGGCCGCGAGCTGACCAAGAAGTTCGAGGAGTTCGTGCGCGGGACTCTGGAAGAAGTGGCCGCCCACTTCGCTGCCCACGCCGCGCGCGGCGAGATCACCGTCGTCGTCCAGGGCCTGGCCGGCGACAGCGACGACGAGGACGCCGCCGAAGGAACGGCCGGAATGCCCGAAGCCGAACCCGTGGACGTTCCCGCCGCCCTGCGCGCCGCCCTGGACGCCGGCCAAAGCGAGCGCGACGCCGTGCGCTCGGTCAGTGCGGACCGGAAGCTGTCCCGGCGCGAGGTCTACGCCGCCATGCTTGCCTTGAAGAACGAGTCGTAACTGCCCCGCGTGTGCTATAATAACCGCGCCATCATCTTCAACAGACTCTTTGCAAGGAGAAATCATACCGCATGGAGCGAAAGCTGCATCAGGAACCCCAATTCGATCTGGAAACGCTGCGCCGCAAGTGCGACGCCTGGAAAACTCATGGCGCGGCCAAAGTCGTCATCGAGTGGAGCACCGGCATCGGGCCGACCGTGTTCTATTACCCCACCGGCGAGCGCTTGCAGGGCGTCAAGTGGACCGCCGCTGTCGAGACCTACAACTACAACGAGGTCTATGCCGATTTCATCGAGCACAGGCTGATCCCGCAGCTCCGCGAGGTGATCCACGCGCGCGGTCTGGCCGAGACCGTGCTGTGCGTGGACTTGCAGCCGCTCCAGATCCAGCGCCAGCGCCGCCGCCAGATCGAGCGCACGCAGACAGCGACGACGGGGCATCATTAGCCCTGTGTTCAGCATCACCAACGAGAAAGTGGCCGGGTTTACGCCGCGCTGGGCGAGGTTCCGAGGGTTCTCGCTCCTGTTCGACCCTCCCGGCGACTGCCTGGTTTCTTCGGGAAAATGTCTTGACCTCGCCTGCGGCCTGGACGCTGATGCCGCGCTTGGATTCTACCGGGCGTTACGGGACAGCCTCGCCCAGTTGAACCCGGACCTGCTGATGGCTACCTACCTGTTCTGCCCGCTCCCGCCGCCCTCGTACCATGTCACGGTCTGGGACGGAGGCAATGACGGCAACCGGACGTTCGTCGTGAGTGACCGGCGGCCCGCGCTGGAACGCCTCCTCGCGGGCCTGCCGGATGCGCTGGCCCTGCCGCACGAGATGACGGAGCCGGCCCTCGCCTCGCCGCTGGTCCGCCGCCGGGACTGGGACATTGAGTTCCAGTTTGACCATCTCGCGGTGAGGGGCGCGCTCGTCGCGCGGCTGTCCCCGACGGAAGCCTCCCAGGAAGCGTTCGCAGCGTTCGTCGAAGAGCGTCACCGTTTGAACGACTTTGTTCACGAGACGTTCGGCATCGCGGCCTATGAGAACTACACCCCGCACGTCTCGCTGGGTTACTTCGCCAGCCGCGAGGGGGCGCAGTTGGCGAGGCCGTGCCTGCCTGAATGGAACGCGCTTTTCGCCGAACGGATGCAGGGCCGGACGCTGACGTTCCAGCACGCCAGCTTGTACGGATTCACCGACATGGCGACGTTTTTCAAGGCGGCCGAGCCGGCGCCTTCTTAGCCCTCCACCCGCCTCCGCCATGCTCCCTCCACGCGCTGCCCCCTCCTCTGCGCTTCCGCCGCCTTTTCGCAAAGTGGGGGCGCGTCCCAAATGTAATTTCGGGTGTAATTATCCCCTGAGCCTCGTTCCAACGCGCAGCAATCCCCATATTTGGTATACAGATGCGGCCAACCCCTACATTTAGAGCGATGGCTCACAAAAAATAATCTGAGAAATCTTCCTTCTGCCCTTGACAAAAAGCGGCGTGATGCCGTATAGTTGTACGCAAGTGGCGGCAAGTGGTGACTAGGTGGAGGAATGGTGGTTTTTCAGGGCGAGTTCGACCATAGTGTGGACGACAAAGGCCGCGTCATCATCCCTACCCGGTTCCGCTCCTCCCTGGGTGAGCGCTTTTACATGACCAAGGGCCTGGACGGCTGCATCTTCGTCTACACCGAGGCGGCCTACAAGGACCTGAGCGAGACCCTGTCCCGGCAGCGGCAGCTTGATGAGCACACGATGCGGCTTCAGCGTTTTTTTACCTCCACGGAGGTCAGCGCGGACGGCCAGGGGCGTGTCGCCATCCCGATCAAGCTGCGCGAGTACGCGAAGATCGGCGAGCAGGGCGATGTCGTGATCGTCGGCACCGGCAGCCGGCTCGAAATCTGGAGCGCCGAGTCCTGGGCACGCTACAACGGCGACCTGACGGCGGAGATGATCACCGAGTCGGCGCGCGAGCTGGGCATTGCCTAAAAAGCCTGTGCCTGACGCCTTGCCTTATCATGTTCCCGTGATGCGGGACGAAGTGGTGGCCGTCCTGGACCCGCAGCCCGGACAGGTCCTGCTCGACAGCACCGTCGGCGGCGGCGGCCATGCGTTCGCGCTGGCCGAACGGCTCCAGCCCGGCGGGCGGCTGATCGGGCTGGACCAGGACCCCGACGCATTGGCCGAAGCGGGGCGGCGGCTCCAGCCCCTGGGCGAGAGCATTATTTTAAGGCAGGCGCGGTTTGATACGCTGGGTTTGGCGCTGGACGAGTTGGGCATTGGGCAGGTTGACGGCGCGCTGTTCGATTTAGGCGTCTCGTCCTACCAATTGGATACGCCCGCGCGCGGATTTTCGTTCAAGGACCCGGATGCTTTCTTAGACATGCGGATGAATCCCGGCGCGGGCGGGCCGACGGCGGCGGATCTGCTGAACCGGCTCTCCGAGCGGGAACTGGCGACGCTGATTCGCGAAAACTCGGACGAGCACTGGGCGGCGCGCATCGCCCGGTTCGCCGCCGAGCGGCGCGAGACGACTCCGTACCGGACCGTGGGCCAGCTTGTGGACACGGTCCATGCCGCGATTCCGGCCCGCGCCCGTCCAGGCGACAAGCACGCCGCCACGCGGACCTTTCAGGCCCTGCGGATCGCGGTCAACGACGAATTGACAGTTCTCGGACACGCGCTGGAAAGCGCCGTAGATCGCCTCGCCAAAGGCGGCACCTTAGCGGCGCTTTCCTACCATTCTTTGGAAGACCGGATCGTCAAGCAGCTTTTCGCCCGGCTGTCGGGGCGCGGGCCGGGCGAGGGGCTGTACGGGACGCCGCCGCCTGCCGTCGTCCACCTGCTGACGCGCAAGCCGCAGGAACCGGAGCCGTCCGAAGTGGCCGCCAACCCGCGCGCCCGGTCCGCCCGCCTCCGGGCCGTCCGCAAACTGTGAACTAGGAAACACTCTCAGAGGAAAAGCGATGCTGGAAACGAGAACGCCGATCTCCAATCGGACGCGCCGCCTGGATGCCCCGCCGCGCCCCGCCTCCAGCGCCGCACGGTCCGCCGCGCGCGCGGACTCCGCCGCGCGAGAGAGTCCCGCCGCGCCGGGCCGCGCCGTCGTCGGCAACACCGCTCTGGACACCGCTCCCGCGCGCCCCCTCCCGCGCTCCGTCCCCGCGCCCCGGCCCAGCCGGCTGGGCCGCTCCGAGATGCGGCTGATGGGGCTGGCCACCACCTGCACCGCCATCGTCTGCGGCCTGCTGCTGCTCTACCTGGCGGCCTATGCCCATGTCAGCCAGCTTGGCTATGATCAGGCCGAGGCGCGGGTCCAGCTCCGCCAGAACCAGCTTCGCAACGAGAGCCTGCGGGCCGAGCGCGACCGCCTGCAAAGCCGCCGCTACGTCATCGGCAAGGCTATCGCCCTGGGCATGACGCCGCCCGGCACGACACCCATCCGCTACATCACCGCCCGTCCCCCGCGCATCGGGCGGATGGAGCAGACAGGGCGCGACGCGCGCCCGAAGACGGATCGGAGCGGGGCGGGAAACGCCGAAACAGTCGCGGACGGGGAGCAGGGAATCAACGGTGGCACGACAGCAGACAGTTCCAAACAACCATCTTTCGATCATTAAGCCGCGGGCGACGCTGCTGGTCGCCTGCGTCGCGGGTCTCTATCTGCTGCTGGCCGGACGCCTGGTTTACCTCCAGGCCGTCCGGCATGCCTATTTTCAAAAGCAGGCCGACCTTTACCGCGTCAGCAAAAGCCTGCTGCCCGCCCGGCGCGGCCTGATCCTCGACCGCAACGGCGATGCGCTGGCGGCCAACGTCCCCGCCGCCGCCGTCTATGCCGACCCCCAGGAGGTTCCCGACCCGGCGGGCGCGGCGGCCCTGCTCGCTCCCATCCTGCACCAAGACCCGGCCCGTCTGCAAGCGCTGCTGACCCCCCGCTCGACGCGCGTGCATTACGTCGCCCTGCGACGGCACTTCGCCCTGCCCGGCACCACGATTATGCCCGTCCAGGCCCTGACGGCGGCGATCAAAAAGACCGGACTGGCCGGCATCTACGCTGTCGGAGATTCGAGCCGCTCTTATCCCGACGGTTCCCTGGCCGCCCAGGCGCTGGGCTTCACCAACGGCGACGGCGTCGGCATCGCCGGCCTGGAAGGCAGCCAGGAGGCCCTGCTGCGCGGCCATGACGGCAAAGTGGTCGCCGAAATAGACAAGGACGGCCGCTTCCTGCCCGGCACGACGCGCCGCCGCGCCGAGGCCGAGAACGGCGCGGACATCATCACCACCCTGGACGCCCGCCTGCAAGGGGTCGCCGACGACGAGCTTGCTCAAGCCGTTCAGTCCCACCATGCCGACCACGGCGTCGTCGTCGTCCTGGACCCGCAGACCGGCGAGATCCTCGCGCTTTCCCAGGCCCCGGCCTTCAACCCGAACATGCCGCGCCCCGGTCGGCTCTCCAAAGCCGCCGCGCTCCAAGCCGCCGCCCGCTGGAAGAACGGGGCCGTGTCCGACCTGTACGAGCCTGGATCTACGCTCAAGACGATCACCGCGTCCGCCGTTTTGCAGGAGCAGGGGCTGGGCATGATGGACAAGCGCGTGTATTGCAGCCCCACGCTGCCCATCGGCCGGCGCGTCATCCACGAGGCCGCCGACGCGCTGACCAAGAACCTGGGCGAGCAAAATCTGCGCGGCATCCTGCGGGTGTCGTCCAATGTCGGCATGGCCCAGTTCGGGCTGGCCCTGGGCGCCCCCCGGCTGTACGAGTACGAGCAGAAGTTCGGCTTCCTGGACCCCCCCGGCTCCGGCCTGCCCGGCGAGGCCAGCTCGCATCTCTCCGCGCCCGACGCCCCGGACAGGTTCACGGGCGGGGTGGGCTGGCCCAAGATCAAGCTCGCGAACATCGCCTTCGGCCAGGGCATCTCGCTGACGCCCTTGCAGCTCGCCGCCGCCTACGCCGCCATCGCCAACGGCGGGACGCTGATGCGCCCGCACATTATCCGGGCCGTCCGCAAGGACGGCAGGGAGACGCTGACGGCCCCGGAACCCGTCCGCCGCGTCCTGGACCCCCCCGTCGCCGCCGCCGTCCGCTCCATGCTCGGCACCGTCGTGCAGTCGGGCACGGGTCGGCCCGCCCAGATCGCCGACTTTTCCGTCGGCGGCAAGACCGGGTCGGCCCAGGTATCGGGCGCGCACGGCTACGAGGAAGGCCATTTCGTGGCGTCGTTCGTCGGCCTGTACCCGCTGTCCCGCCCGCGCCTCGTCATCCTGTGCGCCGTCTTCCAGCCGAAGGGCATCCACTGGGGCGCCTCGGTCGCCGCCCCGGTCGTCCACAACATCGCCCGCGAGGCCATGCTCCAGATGCACATCCCGCCGGACGCGCCCGGTACGCTGGACTGGAGCGACCACCTGAAGGTGAAGATGGGCATGAAGACGGGGAAGCGATAGGAAGCCCCCACCCCCGTCCCCTCCCCCGCAAGCGGGAGAGGGGGGCCAGAAAGAGAGGATCGGGCCGTTCCTAATCTTACTCCCCTCTCCCGCTTGCGAAGGCTTTATTGGGGTGGGGAGGGGACGGGGGTGGGGGTCTTAACGCACCATGAAACTCAGCGAGCTGATTGCACACATCCCCGACGCCCAGCGGCAGGGCGAGGACGTCGAGATCACCGGCCTGGCCTACGACTCGCGCCAGGTGACGCCCGGCGCGCTCTTCGTCGCCCTGCGCGGGGCCGCGTCCGACGGCCACGACTTCATCGCCCAGGCGCTGAACAAAGGCGCGGCGGCCCTGATGATCCACGCCGATCGCGCGAGTTGGTACGGCGCGCATGGCCTGCCCCTGGTCGTCGTCCCCAGCACCCGCGCCGTTCTGCCCCAGCTTGCCGCCACGTTCTATGGCGAGCCGTCTCGCCGCCTGGACCTCATCGGCGTCACCGGCACCAACGGCAAGACAACCACGACGTACATGATCGAGAGCATCTTTCGGACCCTGGGCGAGAAGGCCGGGCTGATCGGCACGGTCGGCGCAAGCATCAACGGCAAAGCCGTCCCGCTGGAGCGCACCACGCCCGAAGCCCCGGACTTGCAGCGGCTGTTCGCGGATATGGCGGGAACGGGCGTCCGTCGCTGCGTCATGGAAGTATCTTCCCAGGGCATCCTCATGGGGCGGACGGCTGAGTGCGCCTTCGATACGGGCGTCTTCACCAATCTGACGCAGGACCATCTGGACGCCCACGGCACGATGGAGGCGTATTTCGCCGAAAAGCTGCGCCTGTTTACCGAGTACCCCACGGCGTTCCCCGACAAGCCCTTCAATGCCGTGGTCAATGCCGATGATCCTTATGGGCGGCGCATCATCGAGGCGCTGGAAGCGGCGGGCCGCCCGGTTCTGCGCTACGGCCTCCACACGCCCGACGCCCCGCTGCGGGCGACGGTGGACGAGGCCCGCCCGGACGGGACGCGCTTCACCGTCTCGTACCAGCCACCCCAGGGCAGCGCCGTGGTCTTCTCCGTCAGCCTGCAAATGGGTGGCCTGTTTCAAGTCGCCAACGCCCTCGCCGCCGTCGGCGTCGCTCTGCTGCGCCGCGTCCCCCCGATGGCGATCAAGAACGGCCTGGAAGCCCTGGTGGGCGTACCGGGCCGCTTTGAGCTGGTGCCGACGCCGGGACGCGAGTTCACCGTCGTCGTGGACTACGCCCACAGCCCGGACGGCCTGGAAAACGTGCTCCGGTCGGCCCGCGCCCTCAGCCCCACGCGCCTCGTTTGCGTGTTCGGCTGCGGCGGCGACCGAGACCCCAAGAAGCGGCCCCTGATGGGCCGTATCTCCGCCGAACTCGCCGACCTGACGATCCTGACCAGTGACAACCCGCGCTCCGAGAACCCGGACGCCATCGTCGCCGACATCTTGGCCGGTATCGAGGAGGGGCGGGACAACCCCAGCGTCGTTGTCGTCGTGGATCGCCACGCCGCCATCCAGCGCGTCCTCTGCGAGTTGGCGCTGCCAGGTGATCTGATCATCATCGCCGGCAAAGGCCACGAAACCACCCAGACCTTTGCCGGAGGCCGGACCATTTCCTTCGATGACCGCCTTGTCGCGCGGGAGGCGCTGGCTGGATGCCCTTGACATTGCGCGATGTCTTCCAAGCTTTGGACTACGGGACGCCTGCCGGCGGCGGCAGCGTCACCTTCCCGCACGTCTCAACGGACACGCGGACATTGGGGCCGGGCGACCTGTTCGTCGCCCTGACCGGCCCCGCCACCGACGGCCACCAGTTCATCCCCCAGGCCCTGCGCGCGGGCGCGGGTGGCCTGGTCGTCTCACAGCCCGTCGTCGCCTCGCTGGACACCCCGGTCCTGCGCGTCCCCGATACCGAAGTCGCCTACGGCCTCCTCGCCCGGTTCTGGCGCGACCGCTTTTCGATCCCCGTCGTCGGCGTGACGGGCAGCGTCGGCAAGACGACCCTGAAAGAGATGCTGGCGGCGGCCCTGTCCCCGCTCGGTCCTGTCCTAAAAACAGCCGCCAGCCAGAACAATGAAACGGGCGTCCCAAAGACGCTCTTGCAACTAACCCCCGACCATAAGGCCGCCGTCATCGAGATGGGGATGCGCGGGAGCGGCCAGATCGCCTACCTGTGCGGCATCGCCCGCCCCACGGTTGGCGTCGTGACGGTCATTGCCGACAACCATCTGGAACTGCTCGGTTCGCGCGACGCCATCGCCGACGCCAAAGGCGAACTTTTAGAGAGCCTGCCCGCCGAAGGCGTCGCCGTGCTGAACGAGGACGACCCTTATCTGTCACGCCTGCGACCGAAAACAAAGGCGCGCGTTGTGACATATAGGACGGCCCCCACCCCCGGCCTCTCCCTCCACCCCGCTACGGAGGCTTGGCGACTAGGGGCCGCAAGCGGGAGAGGGGAGTCGGAAGGAGAAGTCTTACCCCCCTCTCCCGGAACGGGGGAGGGGCCGGGGGTGGGGGCTTCCTGGCTCGCCGAAAGCATCACCTCGGGGGAGGACGGCTGGCGGTTCACCGTGCGCGGCGTCTCGGTCGAGATCGCCAGCCTGTCGCGCCACGACATCGGCAACGCCCTGGCTGCCCTGGCCGTCGCCGATGCCCTGGGCGTCCCGTTGCCGGACGCCGCCATGGCATTACGCGGCTACGTTCCGCCGCCGATGCGGATGGAGATTGTCAAAACGAACTCAGGCGTCACGATCCTGAACGACGCCTATAACGCCGCGCCTGCGTCTGTAAAGAGCGCCCTCGAAACACTAGCCGCCCATCCCGGTACGCGCAAGATCGCCTTTCTGGGCGACATGCGCGAATTGGGCGCGCGGGCGGATCAGGCGCACCGCGAACTCGGCGGCGTCATCGCCGGTCTTGGCGGGCTGGATGCTCTGTATACCGTCGGCGGCCTAGCCGCTTTGATACCTGACGCCACGCAGCGCTTCGCGGACAGCGAGGACGCCGCCCAATTCGCCCGCGAGGCCCTGTCGTCCCAGCCTGGCGACGTCATCCTCGTCAAAGCCTCGCGGGCTGTGGCGCTGGAAAAGGTCGTGGCGGCCCTGGCCCCCCGCGCCCCCAATTCTGGGGGTGCCGGATTAGGAGAGGCACCTCCTACATCCCTTCTGGCTCCCCCATTATTGGGGGCGGGGGGGGACACATGAGAACGCCGGACCCTTACACTCTGGCCGGCTTCCTGGTTGCCTTCCTCGTTGCCCTGATCCTCGGCCCGCGCACCATCGCCGCCCTGCGCGTCTTGAAGTTCGGGCAGAACATCAACGAATATCTGTCCGAAGGCCACCAGAAGAAGCAGGGGACGCCGAGCATGGGCGGCGTCCTGCTGGTGGGGAGCCTGCTGCTGGCCCTGGGCCTGGGCTGCCTCGCCGCCCCGCCCCTGCGCCCGGTCAGCCCCGCGCTTGTCGCCGTCGTGCTGGTCTTCGTCGCCCATGCCGGGCTGGGATTCATGGACGACTTCCTGAAAGCCCGGCGCGGCAAGTCATTGGGCCTGCTGGCCCGGCAGAAGCTCGCCGGGCAGGTCGCCATCGCCCTGGCGTTTGTGACGTGGCTCTACCTGACCGCGCAGGCGGACTTCACGACGGTGGTTTGGGCCTGGCGCAACCAGCACATTGACCTGGGCTATTTCTACTACGTCCTGGCCTTCTTCCTGATCATCGGCCTGTCCAACGCCGCCAACCTCACGGACGGCTTGGACGGCCTGGCCGGGGGGCTTTCGATCTTCACGCTGCTGGGGCTGTCGCTGACGACCCATCTGATGTTCCCGCAGCTCCCGCTGTTCGGCTTCGCGCTGGCGGGCGCGTGCCTGGGCTTTTTGTGGTACAACGCCCACCCGGCCCGCGTGTTCATGGGCGACACCGGCTCGCTGGCGCTGGGGTCGAGCTTCGCCGTCATGGGCATTCTGGGCAAGCAGGAGCTTTTGCTGCTGCTGTTCACGGTCGTTTTTCTGGTCGAAATGGTCAGCGTGATGATCCAGGTGAGCGTCTTCAAAGCGACGGGGGGCCGGGGGGCGGACGGCAAGGACATCGGCCGGCGCGTCTTTCGGATAACGCCGATCCATCACCATTTCGAGAAGTGCGGCTGGCCCGAAACCCAGGTCGTCGCCCGCTTCTGGATTTTGGGCATTCTGGCCCTCGTCCTCGGCCTGCTGCTCGCGCCGGCGATGTATGTATGGCTGGATAATCCGTAGAGGAAACCGGCACTGGAAGTGCCGGTCTACCCAAAGTGAAAGTCGCTTCGCGACTGAGGAAGGGCAGGGCAAGAAGGAGGGCAGGGCAAGAAGGAGCAGGCAAGAAGGAGCAGGCAAGAAGGAAGGCAGGGACAAGCCCTGCCCCTGCGGGGACTTATCCTCAGTGCCGGAGGCACTTTCACTCAGAGTAGCCCGGCACTTCCAGTGCCGGGAAAAAGATGCAAACCGAATTCAAAAACAAAACCGTCGCCGTCGTCGGCCTGGCCCGCAGCGGCCTGGCCTGCTGCGAGGTGCTGACTCAACTCGGCGCGCGCGTCATTCCCTACGACGGCAAGCCCGCCGGGGACATCGCCGAGGCCGTTGCCGAGGTCGAGGCGCTGGGCCTGACGCCGCTGACGGGCGGCGCGGCCTTGGACTACGGCGCGCTGGACTACCTCGTCACCAGCCCCGGCGTTCGCCGGGATGCGCCCGTGTTGCAGGACGCGGTCGCGGCCAATGTCCCCGTCCTGGGCGAGATCGAAGCCGCGTACCGCATCGCCCGCGCGCCCATCCTGGCGATCACCGGCACGAACGGCAAGACGACCACGACGGTGCTGCTGGGCGAGATGCTGCGCGCGGCGGGGGTCGAGACCTTTATCGCCGGCAACATCGCGGCGGGCGACCTCGCGATGCCCTTGATCAAGGCGGCCCATCTCGCCCCACCCGAAGCCGCCATTGTCGCCGAGATTTCGTCGTTCCAATTGGAATGGATTTCCACCTTCCGCCCCAAAGTCGCTGCCCTCTTGAACATCTCGCCCGACCACGGCGACCGGCAGACGTGGGAGGAATACGTTGCGGCAAAGTGGCGCATCTTTGAGAACCAGACGGAAGAGGATGCGGCTGTTGTTGGCCCGCAATTGCTTTACTCCGATATGTATGGGAAGTATATTTCTAGTGTGAAGTCGCGTATATGGGAGGTTGACTCCCAGGACTATGCTGAAACTGACGGTGATATTTACACTGATAAAGGAACCATTTTTAACCTGGCTGATGTGAGGTTGCCGGGGCACCATAACTTAGAAAATATATTAGTAGCTACGACTATGGCGGATGTCTTCGGCGTCGGCATTGAACCCATCCGCCAGGTCGTGACCACCTTCACCGGCGTCGTGCATCGGCTGGAATATGTGGGAACGATTGAGGGCGTCAAGTACGTCAACAACTCTATGTGTACGAACGTTGCCGCGTTCGAGAAGTCATTGGAAGCCCTGGCGGAGCCGAAGGTCGTCATCGCCGGGGGCGTCTTCAAAGGCGGCGATGTGGGGACGCTGGCCGAGGCGGTCGTCAAGAACAATGTCCGCGCGCTCGTCCTCATCGGACGGTCGGCGCCGGAGATCGAGCAGGCCGCGCGGGCGGCGGGGTACGAGAATGTCCACCGTGCCGGGACACTGCAAGACGCCGTGACGCAGGCGGCGGCCCTGGCGCAGCCGGGAGACACGGTGCTGCTGGCCCCGGCCTGCGCGTCGTTCGACATGTTCCGGGACTTTGAGGACCGGGGCGACCAGTTTAAGGCCGCCGTGCGGGGAATGACGGCAGGCGGAAGAAACCCGGCACGGTGATGAACCCGGCACTGGAAGTGCCGGGCTACTATTGAGTGAAAGTCGCTCCGCGACTCAAGATCGGCTTACAAGACTGGCTCACGATAGCTGTTCCTCAGTCGCGGAGCGACTTTCACAGAGAGTAGACCGGCACTTTTAGTGCCGGGCGAGAAACCATATGAGCGCCACCACCAAACCAGACCGCAATGCGGACAGCCGGACGGACCGCAAGGCGCGGCAGCAATCGCCCCCGGTCTCCTCCCACCGGCAGCCGATGGACGGCCTGCTGCTCTGGCTGACCTTTCTGCTGCTTGGGGTCGGCATCGTGTCTGTCTACGATGCCTCTTACGCCATCGCCGTCGAGAAGCTGCACGGGGACTCGTTCCACTTCGTCAAGATGCAGGCCGCCTGGGCCGGCGTCGGCCTGCTCGCGCTGCTGGGAGCGAGTCGGCTGCCTTACTGGAAGTGGAAAAAGCTCGCCGTCATCGGGCTGGCGCTGGCGGTCTTTCTGCTGCTGGCCGTTCTCATGCCTCATGTCGGCATCACGGTCAACCATGCCCGCCGCTGGCTGGGGCACGGGCAGATCCGGTTCCAGCCGTCCGAGCTGGCGAAGCTGGTCCTGGTCCTGTATCTGGCCCGGATGCTGGCAGGCAGCCTCAAGATCAAGACTCATCCGAAGCAGGGCCTGGCGCCGCCCCTGATCGTCATCGGCATTCTGGCCGCCCTGATCGCCAAGGAGCCGGACTTGGGCACCGCCCTGGTCCTGAGCGCGACGGGCCTCGTTATGCTGTTCCTGGCCGGGGCGCGGCCCGCGCACCTGGGGGTGATCTTGGGGGCCGCCGCCGTCGCCGTCGCCCTGTTCGTCGCCTTCGAGCCGTACCGCGCGCACCGGATCACCGCCTTTCTGGACCCGAAGGCCGACCAGTACCACACCGGCTACCAGGTCTGGCACGCCCTCATCGCGCTCGGCTCGGGCGGAGTCGGCGGCATGGGGCTGGGCGAGGGGCGCGAAAAGCTGTTTATCCCGGAGCCGCGCACGGACTTCATCTTTCCCGTGATTGCCGAAGAGTGGGGCCTGATCGGGACGCTGGCCCTGGTTGCTCTGTTCGTCTTCGTCGCCGCGCGCGGCTTCGGCATCGCCTATCGGACACGCGACCCGTTCGGCGCCCTGCTGGCGGCGGGCATCACGACTCTCATCAGCGTGCAGGCGCTGATCAACATGGCAGTGGCGACGGCCAGCATTCCCGACACGGGCGTCCCGCTGCCGTTCATCTCGTATGGCGGCTCGTCGCTGGTCCTGATGATGCTCGGCATGGGCATCCTGCTGAACATCTCGTGCTACCCCGACGGCCCGGAGGGGCCGGCGCGGGACAAGATCGAGCCGAACGAGGACGACTGGAACCGCCGCTGGGGCCGCCCCGAAGACCCGCCCGCCGCCGTCCGCCCGTCGTCTTCGACGGCCACCGTGCGCCGTCTGGACCGCGCCCGGCGCGACGAGGCCCGGCGGGACCGCGCGGCGTTCCGGGAGTGAGAGGAGAGGCCCCCACCCCCAGCCCCGGGCCGGGGGTGGGGGGCCTCCTCTAAGCCGGGGTTGGGGGCTTCTTTATGAGAACCATCAAAATACTCGTCACCGGCGGCGGGACGGGCGGCCATGTCAGCCCCGCCCTGGCCGTCATCCAGACGCTTCAGGAGATGGCCCAGGGCGCGGACTGGACGCCCGAATTTCGCTACATCGGCAGCCGACGGGGTGTGGAACAGGGGCTGGTCGAGGCGGCCAATATCCCGTTCGTCGGCGTCCAGAGCGGCAAGCTGCGGCGCGCTTCCAGCCTGCGTGGGCTGCTGACGCTCAAAAACCTCGCCGATGCCTTCCGCGTCCCCATCGGCATCGCGCAGGCGGTGGGGGAAGTGCGCCGCTTCCGGCCCGATGTGGCGCTGGCGACCGGCGGCTACGTTTCGGTCCCGCCCGTGGTCGCCGCCGGGCTGCTGCGCCGGCCCGTCCTGATCCACGAACAGACCGTGCAGATCGGGCTGGCGAACCAAATCGCCGCCCGCTTCGCCACGCGGATCGCGCTGACGTTTGAAGGGGCCGCCTCGGAACTGCCGCCGAGCCTGCGCCGCAAGACGTTCGTGACCGGCAACCCCGTCCGGGCGGCCATCTTCGGCGGCGACAAAGAGCGGGCCGTCGCGCGCTTCGGCTTCAGCCGCGACGACGACGCCCTGCCCACGGTCTACGTCACGGGCGGCGCTCTGGGCGCGCAGAGCATCAACCGCGCGGTCGAAGCCGTCCTGCCGAACCTGCTGGCGGGCTGCCGCGTGATCCATCAATGCGGCAAGCAGGATGGGGAGCGAATGGCCGGGGGGTGGGCGGGCCTTTCTGCCGAACAGCAGCGGCGCTACCACGTCGTCCCGTTCGTCGGCGCGGAGATCGGGGACATTTTCGCGCTGGCGGATTTGATCGTCGGCCGCAGCGGCGCGGGCACTGTCACGGAAGCGGCCGCCGTGGGCAAGCCCGCGCTGTTCATCCCGCTCGTGCCGACCGGCGGCGACGAGCAGACGCGCAACACGCGCCGCTCGGTCGAGGCCGGCGCGGCGGCCTTGCTGCCGAGTGGGGAACTGAGCGGCCCGCGCTTGCTGTCCGAGGTTCGGGCGTTGCTGTCCGACCCCGCCCGCCTGCGGGCGATGGGCGCGGCGGCCTTGACGCTGGCGACGCCGGACGCGGCCCATGATCTGGCCTATGCGCTGCTGGAGATGGCCGACCCATCCCCGGCGCAAGCGCCGACCCCTCCCTGTTAAGGAGGGGTGAGGCCTCTGTTCCTGCTCCCCCTTCCTTAGCAGGGAAGGGAGCCGAAGGGTTAGGTGCACCGGGGGTAGGTACTCCCTCGGTGTAGGTTATCCGCCTTACATCGGGTACAATAAGCGGCAAGTAAGATGCCGCGCGAAGAAGCGCGGCAAGACTCAGGAGACACACATTCCGTGAGCGAATGTCACCAGGACGAATGCATCCATTTTGTCGGCATCGGCGGGGCGGGAATGAGCGGCATGGCCCGCGTCCTCGCCCGGCAGGGCGTGGCCGTGACCGGCTCGGATCTGCGCGAATCGGCGACGCTCGAATCGCTGCGGCGCGAGTCCGGCATTCGGGCCGAGGCCGGCCATGAGGCCCATCACCTCAACGGCGCGACCCTCGTGGTCGCCTCCGCCGCCGTGAAAAAGGACAACCCGGAAATGGTCGCCGCCCGCGCCAAGGGCCTCCCGGTCATCTCGCGCGCCGAGATGCTAGGCCGGCTGATGGCCCGCTACCCGCGCTCGATCGCGATTTCGGGGACGCACGGCAAGACGACGACGACGGGCATGACGGCGATGGCGCTGGAAGCCGGCGGGCTGGACCCGACCGTGCTGATCGGCGGCGATCTGCCCGCCTATGGCGGCAACGCCCGGCTGGGCGCGAGCGATGTGTTTTTAGCCGAAGCCTGCGAAGCCTACGACTCGTTCCTGGACCTCGACCCGCAGATCGCCGTCATCACCAACATCGAGGCGGACCACCTCGACTATTACGGCGACCTGGAGAACATCCTGCGCTCGTTCCGCAAGTTTCTGCGGCAGGTCACGGGGACGGCCATCCTGCCCGGCTTTGACGAGAACGCCCGCGCCCTTGCCGAAGATCTGCGCTTGGCCCCGTCCGCGCCCGCCCTCGTCACCTATGCCCTGGGCGGCGACGTCACCCTGCGGACGGAAGATTTGGACGCTCAGGGCATGGCCCCAAGCTATGTCGCCGTCTGGCAGGGCGAACCGCTGGGCCGGATCACGCTGGGCGTGCCCGGCATGCACAACGTCGCCAACTCCCTCGCCGCCGTCGCCGTCGGCCTGACGCTGGGCGTGCCTTTTTCGAAGATCGCCGACGGCCTGCGGGCCTTTGTCGGCACGGGACGCCGCTTCGAGCGGCTGGGGGAGACGCCGGGCGGGGTAGTGGTCGTGGATGACTACGCGCACCACCCGACCGAGATCCGCGCCACGCTAGCCGCCGCCCACCGCGCCTACCCCGGTCGCCGGATCGTCGCCGTGTTCCAGCCGCACCTGCCGTCCCGGACGCGGGACTTCAAGACCGAGTTCGCGGAGAGCTTCGGCGACGCCGACCACGTCGTCCTGACCGACATCTTTCTCGCCCGCGAACAGCCCCTGGAAGGCGTCACCGGCGCGGGCTTGGCCGCCCTGACCGCCGACCGGCGCGGCGTGGACCATGTCAGCTACGTCGCCGACAAAACCGCCCTGCCCGCGCGCCTCGCCGAGATGGTACGGCCCGGCGATCTCGTCCTGACCCTGGGGGCAGGCGACATCCGCACGGCGGCGGAAGGGCTGCTGGCCGTATGACACCCAAACGCAAAGTCGCCGTGCTGATGGGCGGGACGAGCGCCGAGCGCGAAGTTTCCCTGTCCACAGGGCGGCAAATTCTGAACGCGCTGGACGCCGACAAGTACACCGTCTACGCGCTGGACACTGCCTCGGGCCAGAAATTCCTGCCTCATGGCGTCACCCAGCCGCTCGGCCTGCTTCACGCCGCCGATGGCGCGACTGAGATCACAGCTTTGCCGCAGCTCCCGCAGGCGTCTCTTGAAGATCGGCCGGATGTCGTTTTCATCGCGCTCCACGGCAAGGGCGGCGAGGACGGCACCGTCCAGGGAATGCTGGAAGTGCTGGGCCTGCCCTACACCGGCAGCGGCGTCCTGGCAAGCGCGCTGGCGATGGACAAGGCGATGAGCAAGCGCGTCCTAACGGGCGTGGGTATCCTGATGCCCCAAGATATGACTATCGAAAAGTCACATCTTTCCCAGGTGGATTACACCGCGCTCAGGCGTAGAATGTCGCTGCCCTGGATCGTCAAGCCGAGTCGTCAAGGGTCCACCATCGGCATGACGGTCGTGGAGGATCCGCGACAGTTGAAGGCCGCGACTGATCTGGCGTTCCAGTACGACGATGTTGCTCTCGTGGAGCAGTTCATTACCGGCACGGAGATCACCGTCCCGATCCTCGGCAACGACACGCTCGAAGTCCTGCCTATCGTCGAGATCGTGCCCTCCGGCGGCTTCTACGACTATCACGCGAAATACACGGTGGGTGCGACCGACGAGATCGTCCCCGCCCGCATCACGGCGGAGGTCGCCGCCGAGGCAAATCGCATCGCGCAGCTCTGCCACCGGACGCTCGGCTGCCGGGGAATGTCCCGCACGGACATGATCGTCACGCCCGATGGCGAGATCTATACTCTGGAGCTCAACACCATCCCCGGCATGACCCCGACCAGCCTGCTGCCGCGCTCGGCCCAGGCGGCGGGCTACAGCTTCCCGCAGCTTCTGGACCGCCTCCTTGATCTCGCGCTGGAATAAAGGATGCCCTCACCCCTCTCCCGCTTGCGGGGGCAGGGGTCGGCGCGCAGCGCCGGGGGTGGGGGCAGGAGCCAAAAATCATGCACAAGCCGACACGCACGCGCCTGACCGTCACCGAGGGCCGTTCCGAGGCTCCGCCCAAACGCTCCCCGTTCAAGAAGCGGACTAACCGGCGCAGGCGCAACTGGAACCGGACGCTCAGGCTGTTCGCCTTATGCCTGTTCCTGGTGGAAGCGGGCGTGCTGCTCTTCGCGAACCCCGCCCTGCGCGTCACCCAGGTGCGCGTCGAGGGGGCGCAGACGCTGACCCCGCAGCAGGTCTTCGACGAGGCGCGTGTGCCGGAAAAGACCAACATCTTCTGGATGCTCCGGCAGCCGTTCGTCCAGCGGCTCCAGTCCGACCCCGTCGTGGACCACGCCGCGCGCTCGTTCGAGCTGCCGAACCGGCTCGTCTTGACCGTGACCGAGCGGCAGCCGCGCGCCGTCCTGGCCGGCGGCGGGCAGTTCTGGCTGCTGGACAAAAAAGGCGTGCCGTACGAAGAACTGAGCCGCCCGCTCCCGCCCCTGCCGGTCGTGCAGGTGGCCCAGGCTGTCCTGCCCGCTGAAGTTATGCTCGGCAGGCCGCTCCGCACGCCCTGGCTGACTGATGCCTTCCGCCTGCTGACTCTGCTCGAAACCCGGCCCGGTTTGGGCGGCACAAAAATAACGGTTGACCAAAACCTGAATTTGTGCTTAAATAGAAGAGATAATCTGCAAATTCGGCTGGGACAGCCCGATTCGCTGCCGCTCAAGGTCGCCCTCGCCGATGCGACCGTGACGGCGGACGGCGGCGCGCTGGCCCGCCAGGCCGCCTATATTGACGTGAGCTGCCCCCAGCAGCCGGTCTATATGCCGCGCAAAGACAGTGACCAAGAGCAAACCAATGGACCTGAACCCCGCACCGATTGACAGGCAGATTGACAGGCAGACGGACGTCATGCCGAGGCAGGACCGACGGACCTGGTGGGCCACCCTGTTCCTCCTGTGCGGCATCCTGGGCGCCATGCTCGGCCTGTCGGTCAGGACCCAGAACGCCAAGCAGGTGCAGGACACGCTCGCCAAGCAGCAGGGGGCCGAGGTGTTAATCAAGGCCAACGCCGACTTGCAGCGCCGCATCGCCCAGCTTCAGAAAGACAATGAAAAACTGGTCGCCACCGCGCCTTCCGATGGGCCGCGCCTCAAGTTGCTGTCCAAAGACCTTGCCAAAGCTCAAGCCCTCGCGGGATTGACCGATGTAAAGGGGCCTGGGATCATCGTGACCCTGAGCGACAGCAAAAAGCCATTCGCGAACATGCCCTCCGGCTTCGCGAATATGCCTGCCGGCTTCGCGCCGCCCAACATCATCCATGATACCGACATTGATGCGGTGCTCAACGAGCTAAAGGCATCAGGAGCGGAGGCTCTTTCCGTCAACGGCCAGCGTATTGCTGCGGTGAGCCCAGTGCGGTGCGTCGGGCCGACTGTCTTGGTGAACTTTACGCCGGTGGCCTCGCCATTTGTCATCAAGGCCATCGGCGACCCGAAAACCCTGAAAGCCGGAGTGGAACTGCCTGGTGGTATCGTGACGCAGATTCGGGGTTATGACCCCGCTATGTTCACCACGCAGGTCGCCAAACAGCCTTTGACTATCTCTGCCTATTCCGGCGGGATCGAGCCGAAATATGCCGTCCCGGCCACAACGTCCGTGGCGAGCGGCCCCGACAAGAAGCCGGGAGTGTAGGAAATCCGATGGCCTGGTTTGCGCTGCTGGCGGGGGCTTTGGGCTTCGCGCTGGTTTACTTTACGGGGGCCACGTTTCCGACGCAGTACAGCCAGTACCTTTCGCTGGCGGCCCTGGCCGGGCTGGACTCGCTGATCGGCGGCGTGCGCGCGGGCACGGAAGGCAAGTTCAAGAGCGACGTCTTTATTTCGGGCTTCCTCACGAACACGCTGCTGGCCGCGTTTCTGGCCTATTTAGGCGACCTGATGGGGCAGCCGCTCGGCCTGGCCGCCGTGGTGGCCCTGGGCGGGCGGATCTTCGTGAACCTGTCCATCATCCGCCGGCAATGGCTGGAAGGGCGCGGGGGCGAGAACCGCAACGGGACGGGACGACTCAAGGCGGCGACGCCGCTTTCGTTGGAAGAGCAGACGCAGCCGCAGCCGTAGCGCCACCCTGGGGTGGGGCAAGAGGCGCGTCAAGAGCGAGGGGAGCAAAGGAGGTGGCCAGGGACTGCGTCGTGGGCCTAGACATCGGGACGACCAAAGTTTGCACCATTGTCGCGGAGATCGAGGAGCCGGGCCGCATCAACATCGTGGGCGTCGGCAACAGCCTCTCCGGCGGCATCCGCAAAGGCGTCGTCATTGACATAGACAGCGCCGCCCGGGCCATCGTGGACAGCGTCGAAAAGGCGCGCGCCATGTCCGGCTACGAGATCGGTCGGGTCGTCGTGGGCGTCACGGGCGAGCATGTCGCCTCGCTCAACTCGCGCGGCGTCGTCGCTATCACTCACGCCAACCGCGAGATCACCGACGACGATGTCGCGCGCGTCCAGGACCAGAGCCGTGTCATCGTCCTGCCGCCGGACCGCGAGATCATCCACGCCATCCCGCGCTCCTACTCGATTGACGGCCAGAACGGCATCCGCTACCCGGTCGGCATGTCCGGGACAAGGCTGGAAGTCGAGACCCATATCGTGACCGGGGCGGTGACGTTCTTGCAGAACGTCGCCAAGTGCGTCCACAAGGCCGGTCTGACCATCGAGGCCACTGTCCTGGAACCCATCGCGACCGCCGAGGCCGTGCTGCTCCAGGACGAAAAGACGCTGGGCGTCTGCATCGCCGACATCGGCGGCGGCACCACCGACATCGCCGTGTTCGTGGATGGGGACATCTACTACTCGTCAGCCATCCCCGTGGGCGGCAACCACGTTACCCACGACATCAGCGTCGGCCTGCGCGCCTCGCACGAGGAGTCGGAGCGGGTCAAGCGCGAGCAGGCGGCGGCCATGACGAGCCTGATGAACCCGGACGAGTTGTTTGAAGTCCTGAGCCTGGGCAGCGACGAGCCGCGCCTGCTGCCCAGGCGCATACTGGCCGAGATCGTCGAGCCGCGCATGCATGAGCTGTTCCTGATGGTCCGCCAGGAGATTTTGAAGTCCGGCTATTACAACCTGCTCCCCGCCGGCATCGTGCTTTCGGGCGGCGGGTCGCAGCTCGCGGGCGCGGCGGAACTCTGCCGGCAGGTCACGGGAATGCCGACCCGCGTCGGCAGTCCGCGCGACATTGGGGGCATCTCCAACGATCTGCGCTCACCGGTCTATGCGACGGCCATCGGCCTGGTCCAGTACGGCGCGCGGCACCACCACACGTCCCACGGGGCGCAGCGCGAGGGTTCGCTGATGGGCAAATTCCAGCGCTTTTTCGCCCGCATCATGGCCCGCGCCGCCGGCGGGTAGTGGATCGGCGGGGACGGGTAGTGGATCGGCGGGGAGTGGAAAAGGAGGCCGTGGCATGGAGGCGTGGGAGAAGTGGTGGCGGATGGCGCAGGGGTCTCTGACGGCGGCGCAGTTTCTGGAGACGCAAAAGCTGCCGCGATCCAGTGCCAGCCGTGCCTACTATGCCGCTTATCAAGCCGCGACCGCCCTGCTGCTGTATGGCGGACAGATGCCGCCGGAAGGGCGAGAAGCCTGGAGCCACGAGGCAACGCCGGATCTTCTGGGCAACCTCTCCGGCGCTCTCCTTTCGCCGTCAGTGCAGAAGGATTTGGGGAAGCGGCTGGCGGATTTGTACCAAATCCGCCTCGGCGCGGATTATCGCGGTGACGAAAACATTGAGGACTCGGTTCTGCGGGCTGCCGTTCGGAGCGCCTCCTTTATCGTCAGAACAATTCGCAATATAGTACCAGGAGCATAGTTTATGGCCGTTGCACAGACATTGTTAGAGCCTAATAAAGCCTTGCGGGATCGGGAAGAGATATACCAGTGGCTGCGCGATCAGGCGGAACGGCTTGGTCTCCATGTCACTTTGTCCACGGACGCGGCGCGCGTGGAAGGCGGCTACCTTTATCTGCCAGTCTACATCCCTGAAGCCCGAGACCCTTACGACTTTGCCGTCAAGAGCCAGGCACTGGAAGACACATGGAACGATCAGGAGCCAAGACCCGATCCTCCCGTTTACCTGACGCCGGAGAAAAGCCCGGAGCAGCGCGCGGTCTGGCAGCGGCTCTGGGAGGCACGTGACCGCAAGACCGAGGCGGCCAATGCCGTCGCCGAGGCGGGCGAAGACCTCGAGCAGCAGGCGGCCCTGGCGGAACTGCGCGCGGCCCGTGCGGACGAAGTTCAGGCGGAAAAAGAGTATAATGCCTTCTATCAGCAGAACCGCGCGGCTGAGAATTTTTAAAATAGCGCTGATACACACGCTTTGACAACACTTTTTACGCTTTAAGGGAGACGATTTCACTATGGCACTCGGAATACGAGACGATCTGGCGCCCTTCGCCAAAATCAAAGTGATCGGCTGCGGCGGCGGCGGCACCAACGCCGTCAACCGCATGATTGACGCCGGCCTGACCGGGGTCGAGTTCATCGCGATGAACACCGACATCCAGGTTCTGGACATTTCCGCCGCCGACTACAAGTTGCAGCTCGGCGAGAACCTGACGCGCGGCCTGGGCGCGGGCGGCAACCCGGAAGTGGGCCGCTCCGCCGCCGAGGAGTCCAAGAGCGACATCAAGAAGGCGCTGGAAGGCGCGGACATGGTGTTCATCACGGCCGGCATGGGCGGCGGGACAGGAACCGGATCGGCCCCCGTCATCGCCGAGATCGCCAAAGACTTAGGGATTCTGACGGTCGCCGTCGTCACCAAGCCGTTCAAGTTCGAAGGCCCGCGCCGCTCGCGCCTGGCCGACGAGGGCGTGGACAACCTCAAGGATAAAGTGGACACGGTCATCATCATCCCGAACGACCGCCTGCTGGGCGTCGTCGAGAAGCGGGCCACCCTCGTCGAAGCCTTCAAGGAGGCCGACGACGTTCTGCGGCAGGGCGTCCAGGGCATCTCGGACATCATCACCATTCCGGGCATCATCAACGTGGACTTCGCCGACGTCCGCGCCATCATGCTGAACGCCGGGACAGCCCTCATGGGCATCGGCGTCGCGTCCGGCGACCACCGGGCCGTGGACGCCGCCCAGGCCGCCATCGCCTCGCCCCTTTTGGAAACCAGCATCGAGGGCGCGCGCGCCGCCCTGATCAACATCACCGGCGGCCCGGACATGACCCTGGCCGAAGTCCACGAGGCGACCGAGCTGATCCAGCAGGCGACCGACGCCGAGGACGCCAACATCATCTTCGGCATCGTCCAGGACCCGAAGCTAGTAGACGAGGTCCGCATCACCGTCCTGGCGACGGGATTTGACCAGCGCCCCACCGCCCCTGCCCCCGCCCGCACCGCCCTGGCCGCCGGTGCCCGCACGGCCCAGGGCGGGGCCGAAATCGTGACCGCCCCCGAACCGGCCCCCGTCACCCAGCGCCAGCCCGCCGACAACGACGTAGACATCCCCGCCTTCCTCCGGCGGCGCTGACACTGACGCAAAGACGGCCCCGGCATCTGCCGGGGCCGCTTTATACTGGAGAACATCATGGCTCTATTGGAGAAACCTCGTGCCGATGCAGCGTCTTTGTTCATCAGTGAAGAACAGATGGACGAGTTGCGCGCTATCGTCGCCCAACAGTTTGAGGAACTTGGGATCGAATACGACCCGACCGCGACTGCGGATGACGCACGCCGCATGATGCGGGCCGAAGGAATACGCGCTGAGGATAATGAGTTCTCACGGGGCATCATCGCGGCACGGGAAGAGTGATCTTCCATGCCAACCCTGTTTTGGGATGCCAGCGGTTTGGCTAAACGCTACACCGAAGAGATCGGCAATGGTACTGCGGAGGCTTTGTTTCATCAAGCCTCTGCCCCGAAAATGACTACGACGCTCTGGGGCTACACAGAAACATTTTCTCTGTTGTTGCGTAAGCACAACGATGGTAGACTCAGAGCTTCATTCGCGATCACAGCCTCCGCGCTAAGGAACGACCTTCTCGGCCATGCTCCCTTTCGCCTCCTGGCTGTTACAGACTCGGCGATCCTCAGCAGCATCCTTCTCATTCAGCGGCACAACATTAATGCTACTGATGCCGCCCTGCTGGTGACGCTCCTACGTCACGCCCGGACCAGCGGGGAAACCTGCGTCTTGGTCGCGGCCGATGGCCGCTTCTGCCGGGCCGCTCAGGCGGAAGGGCTGGCCGTCATCAACCCCGAAGTCATGCCCGCCGCCGACGTGCCGGCTTTTGTGGCCGCGCTTTAGCCGGCTTGGACGTTCTAAAAGGGTTATGCGCGAATAGCTATAACCTCACTATTTTAGACAGAACACGATTGATTTTATGCCTCAAGAATATGTTGAAGATGCCATAGATCAGTTCATCACAACACAGATGGAGAGCCAGCACATCCCTGGTCTCTCCCTGGCTATTGTCTGTGGCGATGAGGTCGTCCGAGCGCGCGGCTACGGCTTCGCGAGCTTGGAGCTGAATGTCGCGGTCACGCCGGAGACTGTATTCCAAATAGGTTCCATCACCAAGCAGTTCACGGCGACTGCCGTTATGATGCTTGTGGCGGAAGGTAAGGTCAGCCTGGACGAAAGCATCACCGGCTATCAAGAAGGTCTGCCTGCGGTGTGGGGCGCTGTGACGGTACGGCACCTGCTCGATCACACCTCCGGCATCAAGAGCTTTACCAGCATCCCAGATGTTACCGAGCGGCTGACGTTTCTGCCGACTACGCGAGACGAGATTCTGGCCTTGATCGCGAAGGAGCGGCTGGAGTTCGCGCCGGGCGAACGGTACGCCTATAACAATACGGGATACTACCTGCTGGGCCACATCATTGAGAAGGCGAGCGGTCGGCGTTATGCAGACTTCCTCCAGGAGCGAATTTTCGCTCCTTTGGGGATGGAGGCTACCCGTGTCAACGACATGGATAACATTATCCCCCACCGCGCCAGTGGCTATGTGTGGGCTGAGAACAGGTGGTGGAACGCCCGCCACATCAGCATGACTTGGGCCTTTTCTGCGGGTGCTCTTGCATCCACTGTGCATGACCTGGCACGGTGGGGGGCGGCTCTGGGCCGCGATGCGCTTCTCCCGAAGGCGAGTTGGGAGCGGATGTGGACGCCTACGACGCTGACCGACGGGACGAAAACCGGGTACGGGCTTGGGTGGAGAATGATCGATTACTCTGGGCACCGGAGCGTAGGCCATGACGGAACCAGTTCCGGCTTTACCGCGTTTGTTGAGCGCGACTTGGAAGATGGCTTGATGGTAATCATTCTGACGAACGTCGTCCCATCGAACCGAGCGGAGATCGCGCGTGGCGTGGTGGATCACTATGTCGCCGGTTTGTAATCTGCCTGGTGTTCTCCCGCCAGAATATCCGTCTCTGACTGCTCCCACGCCTGCTCGGCCAATCTTTTCATCACGAGGCTCTGCTGCCAGCGGTCGCTGAACTCGCGGCCGTCGGGCAGGGTGATGGCGTAGCGGGGCGGGCCGAGTTCGGAGGCGAAGGGGAACACATCGCCTGGTCCCGCGCCCTGACGCCAGTGGGACATGGCCCGCGCCCACAGGCGGACGAAGAATTGGGCGGTGTCGCCGCTCCCGTCGCCGACATCCACCTGTACCTGCTCGCCGTTGGAGATGCGCCCGTGCAGGTGGGCCGTGCGCCGCAAGATCGGGTCCATCCGGTCAATGGCCCGCTCGTCCTCCCAGCCGTAGAACTCGCCGATGACGACAAAGTGCGACAGGTCGCCGGTGAACGTCACTTCGGGCATCCGCTCCACCAGGGCCAGCGCCTGATTGAGACTTTCGGGGATGTTGTTGCGGTGCGTCTCGACAAACAGCGGCAGACCGTGGCCCTCGGCAATCCGAGTGGCTTCGCGCAGGAACGGGACGGCCTCGTCGAGCGGGACGTAAGGGTGGAGCGGCTGGGCGAACACGAAATCGGCGTTCAGCCGCTTCGCTTGTTCCACGGTCCGGCGCGTGTCTTCGAGGGTAAATGGGTGGTGGCCCAGGACCAGGCGCAGCCCGGCGGCGTCCAGGGCGTCCTTGTGCCGCCGCTCGTCGCTCTCGTCCAGCCAGCATTCCACCGCCTCAAAGCCCGCCTCTTTGACGCGCCCCAACTTCTCCCCCAGCGTCCATTCCCCGTCGGGCGGCGTGTTCATCGGCAGCCCGATCAGTGACCAGAGCGAGTGCTGCACCCGCAGCCGGGGCGGGTTTTGGCTGCCGTCGTTGTAGCGCAGGAGAGGGATGGTCATTGGCCCTGTCCGTTTCGGAGGATGGTCGGCGCGTCGGTCGCGGCGGACGTGCCGACGGCGCTTTTGGTTTCCAGCCGCCCGACGCGGCCTTCGAGCCGGCTCAGGGCCTCGTCGAAGGAGATGTCGAACTGGTGGCTGGTGCTGTGCATTTCGGCCATCTGTTGCCGCATCGCCTTCATCTCCGCCAGGAGCGTGTCATTTGGCATCGGCGCGGCGGCGCCTCGCCTCGCTTCAGCTTCCGCCTTGATGCGCGCGATCTTGGCCTGTACCGACGTCCAGATGATCAGCGAAACGCCGCCGAACGAGCCGAACAGGATACAAAACGCTTGAACTGCGTCACCCATACCTGCGTGATCCATGATCTTCCCCCCTAACGCAGCCCCACGCGCTGCACCGCTTCCGGCTGAGGGGCCGCCACGGGCGCGGCGGCCACTTTGGTTTCCACGCGCCCGACCCGCTCCTCCAGACGCTCTACGGAATGTTCCAGGCTCATGTCGAACTGCGTACTAGTGTCCCGTAGAGCGGCGATCTCTGCCCGCAGCGCCTGGATCTGCCGGCTGACGTCCTCGGTCTGCCCCTGCTGCGCTTGAAGGCGCATCTCCAGCCGCCGCTCCTGCGACTTGATGATTCTCTTGACGATGTCGCCGCCGATCCCTAACGTGATCGCGGTGATTGGGATCATGAGGGCAATAATGGCGATCTCCATTGTTCTCTCCCTTCGTCTGTTGATACTTAGAGCCGAGCAAAGTTGCGGAGGATCGCCAGTCCGACCGGGCCGGACTTTTCCGGGTGGAACTGGGTGGCCCAGACGTTATCCCGATGCAGGGCGGAGCAGTAGGAAACGCCGTACTCGGTCGTCGCCGCCCAATCGGCGGGGTCGTCGGGCGCGCAGTAGTAGGAGTGCAGGAAGTAGGCCATGGGCGAGGCGCCCGGCAGGTCCGCGCCCAGCGGCGAGCCGGGGACAAACGCGAGGTCGTTCCAGCCGATCTGCGGGATTTTCAGGCCCGGACCGGCTGGAAAGCGGCGGACACGACCGGGGACGACGTCCAGGCCCCGGACGCCCGGCTCGCCTTCCTCACTGCCCGTCAGAAGCACCTGCATCCCGACGCAGATGCCTAAGAAGGGCCGGCCCGAGGCGATGAACTCCAGGGCGATTCGGTCCACGCCTGATCGGCGCAGGGAGTGCATGGTCGAGTCGAACGCGCCGTCGCCGGGCAGAACGGCCTTGTCGGCGCGGGCGACGGCGGCGGGGTCATCCGTCACGAACGCGCCGTCCATGCCGACTTTATGGAACGCCTTTTCGACGCTCCGCAGGTTGCCCATGCCATAGTCTATGATCGCGACTCTCATGGTCTTAGTTCATGCTCTTATTCTCGTACCCACTGCCGGCGGACGGGATATTCCAGCTTCGCGCCCGAAGGCCGCAGGCCGCAGCGCCGGATGGCTTCCTCGGCGACGGCCTGCTGCACGGCGGTGGAAACGAGCGACAGCCAGACCAGCTCGCGGTCGCCCGCGCCGTAGATCGAATACGCTTTTCCCTGGTCCACCCGGCGGACCTGTGCCCAGGCCGCGTCTTTGCGCCCTAAGATGGACCGCTGATGCAGGCCCGCTTCGTCCACCTGAAGCTGGAACGTCAGGGTCAGCAGCAGCGCGCCGAGGAAGACGGCGAAGGGGATGCAGATGACGAGCAGGTTCTGTGTCTCATGGCGACTCGCCGCCAGGCCGATCCCGATGACGCCGACCAGACCGAACAGGGCCGAACCGAGCCGGTAAGACAGGTCGGCAGGGAAGACATTGGGGAATGTGATCGACGCCGTTTGAGCCGCCATCGTTACAGCGCTCCCTTCGTGCTGGGAATGCCCTGCACGCGCTCGTCCCGCCGCTTCGCCATGTCCAGCGCGCGCCCAAAGGCTTTGAAGGCCGCCTCGGCGATGTGATGGGCGTTCGCGCCCCGCCGCTGCTCGAAGTGGAGGGTCAGGCCCGCATGGGCGGCGACGGCCCGGAAGAATTCCGTCACCAGTTCGGTATCGAACGTGCCGATCTTGGGCGCGGCAAAGGCGAAATCCGAAACCAGCAGGCCGCGCCCGCTCCAGTCCAGCGCGCACGACACCAACGCCTCGTCCATCGGCACGAGCGCGTGCCCGTAGCGGGCGATCCCTGCCTTGTCGCCGATGGCCTCGCGCAATGCCTGGCCCAGCGCGATCCCGACATCCTCGACGGTGTGGTGGTCGTCAATGTGCAGGTCGCCGGTGGCTTTTACGGTTAGGTGCAGCAGGCCGTGCCGGGCGACGTGGGTGAGCATATGGTCGAAAAAGCCGACTCCGGTGACGATCTCGCCCGCGCCGTCCCCGTCGAGCGAGACGGAGAGGGAAATGTCGGTCTCGGAGGTGCGGCGTTCAAGTCTGGCCTGGCGTGCGGGTGTCATGTGCCCCCATTGTACCGAACGGGCGGCGGTTTGTCTACCGGCGGGAAGAACCGGCCAGGACGATTGCATATGACGATTGCATATAAAGGACAGGAGAAAGAGGGCAAGCACGGGGGCCTGCCCCTACGCGGCCCGTCACGCATGGTGATTGGTAGGGGCAACCCTCCGTGGTTGCCCTCTGTGTGCTATTTATAGGTGATTGCCCTGTGCCTCACAGGTTCAGGCCCGCCACATAGCTGCTCAGGTCGGCGTGTGCCGAGGTCATCTCGGCCTGCCGCGCGTCGCGCTCCGCCGTCAGCGCGCCGATCTGCGTTTCCTGCTTGTCCAGTTCGCCCACATAGCGCCGGTACAGGTCGGATTTATGGTCCAGCGCCTCCATGTTCTTGCGGATGCGCTCCTGGCCCTTGCTGATAGCCTGAATCTGCGCGTCCAAGTCGGCGACTCGGACTTCCAGGTCAGCCAACCGCTGACGCCGGGCGGCGACTTCTTCCAGCGCGGCCCGCACCGGGGCCGTCGCCTCCGGTGCATCGGCATAAACCGCAAGGCCCAACTGATCCCCGCCCACTAGCGCAAGCGAGTCCGTGTAGCTGCGCTCCTCGCGGACGCTGAATGTGACGGCGGCGCCCGCCGGGGCGGGGAGGTCGAACCGGTAGTGGTTGGCCGTGCGCTCGGCGGGCGTCTCTGGCTCTATCAGCCGCCACCGCTCCTCATTGTTGACGTGTTCGACGATGATTACTCGCGCGGCAGTGCCATTGTTCTTGAAAGTATAGTTAGTCGCGAAATTGTCTTTGCGGCTGACCTTGAGCACACCTTTGGCGATGCGGATTTCAGTTACAGTGCCACTCTGAATGTCTCTATTCATATTGGCGTCTACGGCGAGGTCTATGGCGTAGGTCAGCAGGCGCGTCTGCCCAGCCTCGGTGTCGTCCATCAGGGCGTCGCCGACGTAGCCCGCCGCGCCCTCGTCCTGGGTGTCGAAGACCGTCAGCGGCCCGCCCATCAGGTGCAGGTCGGTGGTGTTCTTCAGGCGGACGCCCGACAGCGGGTGGTCGGCCTGGACGCGGCTGTTGTAGACGGAGACGCGCTCGGCCTGTACGGGGGCGGCGACAAAGGGGATCATGGCCGACAGCTGGCGTGGTACGGACACGGGCACGTCAATGTGGTAGGCGAACAGGGCCGCGCCGAGCGACGCGCCCGTGGCGGCGACGCTCCCCAAGGCGGCTTGGGCGGGGTTCATTCCCGAGCCTCCGAGTTCGGCCATATCGGTGGCTTTGCGGGCGCGGGACACGCGCGGTCCGGCAGGGGCGGGCGCAGCGGCCATGACCGCCCCGACCATCACTGGTTCCTCTAGGGCGATGCCCTGGGCCATCATGTCACTTGCATACGTCTGCGGCGTGGGCGAGGCGGGGATGCGCGGCTGTACCGTGGGGCGGGGAACGTAGAGCGGCGTGTAGAGGTCCTGGATGAACGAGATGGGGCGGCCCGAAACGAGGCTCAGGTGAGCGTCGCTCCAGTCGTCCTGGCCCGTGTTCTGCACCAGCGCCCAGCCTTGCAGGCGGGGCGTGTCGCCCAGGACGAGGCGGTACGAGGTCTGCCAGGCAGGCGCTTCGAGCAGGTAGCCGATCTGGACCGTGCGGTAGCCTTCGCCGTTGAAGGCCAGCGTCACGGGCCGCTTGCCGGCGTCCCGCCCCTGCGCCACGGCGGCCAGCGCCTGCCGCAGCTCGTCGGCCAGGGCGGCGTCGTTGATCTGGAGGCTGCGGACGGAGTCCAGCGGGACGGTGTGCAGGGCGTCCCCGGCCAGCACGGTCAAGAGGGGCCGCTCGGTCGTGCCCTGGCCTTCCGGCAGAAATACGGTCTGCGTCTCGACGCCCGAAATGATGCCGGTCAGCGGGGCGCGGTCGTCCGTGGTCAGAGTCACGGCGACGCCGCGCATCCGGCCCAGCAGCGTCGCCCGATCCGGGTTGTCGCCGACGTCCAGCGAGAAGGCCGCCAGCGCCTTGTGGACGGGGTCCTGGGCGGCGTAGGTGACGGGCGCGATCCCGCCGCCTCCGCCGTCCAGCAGGACCAGGGACTTGAGCACGTCGTTGACCGAGCCGACCGGGAAATACAGCGTCAGGCGGGCGTCGCCCTCGATCTCGCCGCCGCGCTCGAAGTAGCCGACGCCGCTGGTGTAGAGGGTGACGCGGGTGATGGGGAGCATGTCTGGTATCCTGTGATGCTGAAAGCCCCCCGCCCTGAACGGCGGGGCTTTAGAAGTGCAAGCCCCCGCCTTCGCGGGCGCGAGAAAGTTCCGATGCCCGCGTAGGCGGGGATGTGCATTACCGAAGCCCAGGGGTTCAGCCCTGGGTCGCTCTGGGGACACTCCGGCAAGAGGTCTATTGTACCAAGCGACCGGAAGTTTGTCTATGGCCGCGCTGATCCCTTTTGCCCTCTCGCTGCGCCTTAATCTATGATGACACATGAAACCGACACGGAACTTGTCCGCCGCGCCCTGGCCGGAAACCGCCCGGCGGCGGGGCGGCTGGCCGAGCGCCACCGGCGGGCCGTTCTCGCTCTGGCGTACCGGACGCTGGAAAACGCCGACGATGCCCAGGACGTGGCGCAGGAGGCGCTGGTCTACGTCCTCCAGCGGCTGCCCGATCTGCGGGAGGCGGGCAAGTTTGCCTTGTGGCTCCGCAATATCACGCTCTCGCTCTGCGCCGACTACCGCCGCCGCCGGGGGACGCGGCGGCTGGGGGAGCCGTTCACGGTCCTCAACGAAGCCAGCGAGGAGATCAATTACATCGAAGCGCTCATCGTCCGCCAGGCCGTCGCGGACCTGTCCGATGCCCACCGGACGACCCTGCTGCTGCACTGCGTCGGCGGCTGGTCGCGGGAAGAGGTCGCGGCCATTTTGGAAATCCCCGTCAACACGGTCCGCAGCCGTCTGATGGCCGCCAAGCGGAACCTGCGCGCCGGACTACCGGGCTTCTTCCCGGAACCGATTTCACCCAAAGGAAAGCCCATGCCCACCGAAACCTTCGGCCTGTCCGAAACACAGATCTCTCTCATCAATACTGCGTTCCCCGGAGCACGCCTTCTGTCCGTCCAGAACGACCCGGAGCCATGGATGCCGTTCAGCCCGCGCGTCTTCCTGACGCTCGCCGATGGCAGCGAGAAGACTGTAGACTTCCGGGACGACATTGGCCCCGACCATGCCAAACTCCTGCCGGTTTTGGAACGTCTCGGCATCCCCGGCCCGCAGATCACTCAAGGCCCCATGACCGATGGGGTAGGCTCCCTGAGCCTATGCGAAGTCCCGCGCGGCGAGAACCTGCTGCTGTGGGCGCTGGGCGGGACTCCGCACCGCATCCGCCTGGCGACCGAGCGGGCGTTTGAGGCCATAGACAGGCTGCAAGGGATCACGGCGGCTTTGCAGGCCGACCCCACCGGCGCGACTTTGGAGCGCCGGACGCTGGCCGACGAGGCCGCCATCCTGACGGACGACGCCCGGTGGAACGCCGACCCGTGGCTGGCCGAGGCGGGCGCGGAGCGGCGGGAATGGCTCCGCGATCCGTGGTTCGCGGCGGCGCTGGCGAAGGTGCAGGCGGCGATTGCCGACATCCATAATCCGCTGGTCTACACGAACTACCTGCACTTCTTCCCGCTCTGCTACCGGATTTATCCCGCCGCTGACCCGTTCGACGAGCCGCTGGGGGCGCCGGGGGACCCGGCTTACGGGAAGAACCCGCTGGCCGAAGTTGTCTACCCCTTCGGCCACTTCGGCGACCCGCTGCTGGGCCTGGCGATGGTGTGGGTCTACGACTGCTACCCGTTCGTGCATACGGGCTTCGTGGAGCAGTTTTTGTGGCGACGCGGGGTGACGAAGCGCGAGTTCGGCCCCCGGCTGGCCCTGAAGGCGCTGCAAATGATCGCCCGTGACCTGCCGCTTGCGCGGCCCGCCGAGGGCGGCGGCTACTGGGACGGTTTGCGCGGGTGGGCGGAGCAGGGGCTGGGGTGGATGTGACCGTTCCTGTGTAGGGGCGTGATTCATCACACCCTTCTCTTGGAGGGCGCGGATAAAGAGGGCGCGGATAAAGAGGGCGCGATGAATCGCGCCCCTACGGCTATCCCCGCAGCCAGTCCAAGACCTCGTTCACATCGGCGGCGAGGATGTCCGCGCCGGACGTGCGGAACAGCTTCTCGTTAGCCTTGCCCGCCGGGCCGGTCAGCACCTGGGCCGAGAGGAAAGTGGCCGGGGCGTGGGCGGCGTTGAAGTTCTTGACGGTTCGCAGGTCGTCCAGCGCGTCGCCGATGTAGACGGCATTGGTGAACCCTATCCGCTCGGCCAGCTTTGCCAGCCCGCCCGGCTGCGGTTTTTGGAAGCCGTCGCTCTTCGTGACCACCTGCGCTGCGGGGAGGCGGCCCGCCAGCCCGCACATCTCCAGGCCGATGCGGGCCTCTTCCAGCGTCCGCCCCGTCTGGACTCCCAGCCCCTTGCCTTCGGGCAGCTTCGCCAGGTCCAGCAGGGGGCGGTCATTGTTGATGTAGCCCGGCCCGGTGTAGAGCGTCGGCGCGTATCCGTACAGGCGCTCGCAGTGTTCGCCGGCGAACATCTCCTGGAAGATCTGCTTGATAAGGCGCTTGCGGTAATCCGTCTCAACGGCCAGCCGGTCGTCACGGGTCAGGTGCTCGAAGGCGATCTCCTCGGCGGCGCGGAGCCAGCCGCCCCGGTCCTTGATGCGGGCGGCGTAGCGGGCGAGGTTGGGCTGGATGACGTTCAGCGTTTCCGGCGCGGCGCTCGGGTTCTCCCGGCCTTTGGCGACGTAGTGCAGGACGAGGGCGTAGGTGAGGTCCCAGTCGTCGTTGAACCCGCCCGCGTTCTTGAACATCTCGATGTCCTGGGACGTGAGCAGGTCATCGGGCGCGGGCCATCCCAGGACGGTCCGCAGGTAGAAGGGCACGGACAGGCAGTTGACGACCCGGATGGAGCCGCTGATGTCGAGCAGGACGCCGTCCATGTCGAAGATGACGGCGTCCACGGCGGCGCGGCGGGTGTCGGCTACGGGGGTGGTATAGGGCATTAGGAGCGGCCCCCGGAAGGCACGTCGGAACCCGGCACTGGAAGTGCCGGGCTACTCAAAGTGAAAGTCGCTACGCGACTCATGACAAGAACACAACAAAGGCTCACGATGACTGTTCCTCAGTGCCGGAGGCACTTTCACCCGCGAGTAGCCCGGCACTTCCAGTGCCGGGGCCACCTCGCAGCCGCGCCGCCTGGGCGTGCCCGTCAAACCCCTCCGCCTCGGCGAAGCGGGCCACGTCCTCCGCCGCCTCTTGGGCCGCCTGTTGGGAATAATACAAGACGCTCGTTCGCTTCATAAAGGTCGCCACGGACAGCGGGGAGGCATACCGGGCCGCGCCCGCCGTCGGCAGCGTGTGGGACGGCCCCGCCCAATAGTCCCCGATGGGGGCCGAGGTGTGGTCGCCGAGCAGCACGGCCCCGGCATTCTTGACCAGCGGCAGGACGGCCAGCGGCTCGCGCACCATCAGTTCCAGGTGTTCCGGCGCAAAGACGTTGGAAAGCGCCAGCGACTCTTCCAGGGAGTTCGTTTTGACAAAAACAAGGTTGTTCGCGGTTACAGCCAGTATCTCTTTCCGGGATAGCGCCTCGCGTTGCGTTGCCAGTTCGTTTTTACATTTTTCCAATATATCGAAAGAATGGCTGAACAGCACACCCCGGTTGTCGTGCCCGTGCTCCGTCTGGGCCAGTAGGTCGGCGGCGACGAAGGTCGGGTTCGCGCCCTCGTCGGCCACGATGGCGACCTCGGACGGCCCCGCCAGCATGTCTATCCCGACCTCGCCGTAGACCAGCTTTTTGGCCGTGTTGACATAGGCATTGCCCGGCCCGACGATGACGTCGCACTTGGGTACGGTCTCGGTGCCATAGGACATCGCCGCAATCGCCTGTGCGCCGCCGATTTTGAACAGCCTCTCCACCCAGCGCGAGGCGGCCAGGCCAACAAGAGGAGGAATGCCTCCCTCTTTGTCTGCTGGCGTGCAAAGGATGACTTCTTCCACGCCGGCAACGAACGCTGGTATCGCTGCCATCAGCACGGTGCTTGGGTAAGCGGCCTTGCCGCCGGGGACGTAGATGCCGACACGCCTGACGGGCTGCAACAGTTGGCCCATGAGCCGGGACGGACCATGAGATGAAGGGTGCATCCATGACTGCAGATGTCCAACCTCGGCCCTATGGTACTCCATGATGTTCGTCATGGAGCCTTCAAGAGTGTCCCACTCTGCCTCAGATACCTGCGGCTCGAATTGGGTTGCGAGCTGCTCTTGTGACAGCGAGAGTGCGCCCGTCGTCGCCTCGGGCCAGTCGAAGCGGCGGGTGTAGTCCAGCACGGCGGCGTCGCCGCGCGCCTTCACGTCGTCGAGGATGGCGCGGACCGTCGCCTCGACCTGGGCGTCGCGGGCGGTGTCGCGGGCGGTGAGGGCGGCGTGGATGGTTTCGGGCGCGTCGCGGGCGGTGTCGAATTGGCGCATGATAGGGGGATTATACCCGAAGGGGTTCCCAGGGCTGAACCCCTGGGCTTTAATAGTGCAATCCCCCGCCTGCGCGGGCGAAGAGGCTTGATCCCTTCCTGTGCCCGCGCAGGCGGGGATTTGCTCTTCTAAAGCCCAGGGGTTCAGCCCTGGGTATATGCCGGCTTCCCCTTGCCAACTCCCCGCCGCGTCCGGTATAATCATGCTGGCCTGCCGACGGGGGCGTCAACCAGGACGGCCCCCAGAGCGGCGGGCGGGGTGGGGGAGCACTGTGAGAGAAAAGACCGAAATCAAGCTGTTTGCGGGGACCGGGAACCCGAAACTCTGTCAGGAGATCGCCGACTGGCTGCGGATGCCGCTGGGCAATGTCCGCATTGACCGGTTCTCCGACGGCGAAACGTATGTGCAGTACAATGAGAGCGTGCGCGGGGCGGACGCTTTTATCATTCAGCCGACCTGTCCCCCCGTGGATACGAACCTGGTCGAGCTGCTGATTTTGATTGACGCTATGCGGCGGGCCAGCGCGGACCGCATCACCGCCGTGCTGCCGTACTTCGGCTATGCGCGTCAGGAGAAGAAGGACCGCCCGCGCGAGGCGATCACCGCCAAGCTCATCGCCGATGTCCTCACGGCGTCCGGCGCGGATCGGGTGATCACGATGGACCTGCATGCCGATGCCATCCAGGGCTTTTTCAACATCCCGCTGGACCATTTGACCGCGCGCGGGATGTTCGCCGATTACTTCCAGCAGAAGGCGCTGGAGAATGTCGTCATCGTCTCGCCCGACGAGGGCCGGGTCAAGCAGGCCCGCAAGCTGGTCCGCCAATTGAACGCCCCCCTGGCGGTCGGCTACAAGCACCACGCCATGCACGGGCATACGGAGATCACGGACTTGGCCGGCGACGTGGCGGGCAAGACGCCGATCATCCTGGAAGACATGATCACGACCGGCGGCTCCATCATCGAGTGCGTCAAGACCCTGGTGGAGCACGGCTGCAAGCCCGAAATCCACATCTGCGCCACCCACGGCGTCCTGACCGGCAATGCGGTGGACCGCCTGAACGACCACCCGGCCATCGCCGAGGTCATCATCACCGACAGCATCCCCCTCGCACCCGAAAAGGAGCGCCCCAAGATCACCCAGCTCTCGGTCGCCGCCATGTTCGGCGAGGCCATCCACCGCGTCAACCAGGACATGAGCGTGTCCAGCCTGTTTGACTGAAGGAACGAGAACCATGACCACTTTAACATTAGAATTGACCGATGAGCAGGCGCAGAAATGGACCGAAGCGGCCCAGCGCCTGAACCTAACGCCGCAGCAGCTTGTGACGCAGAGCGTCGAGGAGCGGCTGTCCGGGCGCAAGAAGTATGTGTCTCAGGCGATCAAGCGCATTATCAAGGAGAACGAAGAGCTTTACAGGCGGCTGGCATGAACGAGCCGCTAGAAACGGAGTTCCTTACCCGTGATGACGTGCTGGAACTGCATGAGGAGATGATCAAAACCATCGGCGGCGCTCATGGGGTGAAAGACGCGAACCTGCTTGACTCCGCGCTGGCCCAGCCGCAGATGACTTTCGGCGGCGAAGACTTTTATCCGACCCTGGCCGAGAAAGCCGCCGCCCTTGCCTTTTCGCTGATCCAGAACCACCCGTTCAATGACGGTAACAAGCGCACGGGCCATGCTGCAATGGTGCTGTTCCTGGACATCAACGGCTGTGACTTTGCTGACGACCTTGACGAACAGGAGCGTGTCATTCTGGCCGTGGCGGCAAGCAAGATGGAGCGCGAGGAGTTCACGGAATGGGTCAAGGCGCACGTCGTACCGCATGAGGGCTAGGGCAGGCCGATGAGACAGAATATTTACGACGACGAGGCGTTTTTCCGGGGCTATGCCGATCTGCGCGCCCAGCCCGGCAACCTCAACGATCTGGTGGAGCAGCCGGCCCTGCGCGCCCTGCTGCCGCCGCTGGCGGGGGCGACGGTGCTGGACATGGGCTGCGGGGCGGGCGGTCTGGCCGCCTACTGCGCGGGGCAGGGGGCGGCGCGCGTGGTCGCGGCGGACATCTCGGAAAGGATGCTGGCCCTGGCGCGGGAAACGAACGCGCACCCGAACATCGAGTACCGGCAGGCGGCGATAGAAGACCTGGCGTTCCCGCCCGCCTCGCTTGATGTCGTGGTCAGCTCGTTCGCCGTCCATTATGTGCAGGACTACGCCGCGCTGGCCGCCCATGTCGCCCGGTGGCTGAAGCCGGGCGGCGTGTTCTCCTTTTCCACAGAGCACCCGATGATCACGGCGCGGAAGGCGGGGGAGCAAAACTGGGTGCGCGACGACGCGGGGCGTAAGCTCTACTGGCCCGTGGACCATTACGGCGACGAGGGCGAGCGGCGGTTCCACTGGATCGTGGACGGCGTCGCCAAGTACCACCGGACGATGGCGACCCTGGTGAACGGATTGACTGCGGCGGGCCTGGCCGTGACGCGGCTCGTGGAGCCGGTCGCGTCCGAGGAGGCGCTGCGGCGGGAGCCGGGCCTGGCGACCCTGGCGCGCTGCCCGAACTGCTTGATCGTCCAAAGCGTCAAGCCGTCCTCCGTCACACCGGCTGTGACACTGTGACATGACTGTGACACAAGGATTTTCCCATGCCCCTGTATGACTTCCACACCCACTCGTTCTTTTCCGATGGCGCGCTGCTGCCGATGGAACTGATCCGGCGCGCGCATGTCAACGGCTATTCGGCGATGGCGATTACCGACCACGCCTCGGCGTCGAACATCGAAGAGCTGGTCGAGAAGGTGATGCGCGACTGCGCCCTGGCCTGGGAGCAGTGGGGCTTCCGCGTCCTGCCCGGCGTCGAGCTGACCCACTGCCCGCCGCGTTCCATCGCGACGCTGGCGGCGCGGGCGAAGGCGGCGGGGGCGAGGGTCGTGGTCATCCACGGCGAAACCCTGGTCGAGCCGGTGCCGCCCGGCACGAACCGGGCGAGCGTGGAGTGTCCCGACGTGGACGTGCTGGGGCATCCCGGCCTGCTCACGGAGGAGGAGGCCGCGTTCGCCGCCCAAAACAATGTCTTCTTGGAAATCACTTCGCGCCGGGGGCACTGCCTGGGCAACGGCAACACGGTCGTCCTGGGCCGGGCGGCGGGGGCAAAGTTCCTGGTCAACTCGGACACGCATTCGCCGGGCGATCTGCACACGGAAGCCTTCGCCCGCACCGTCGCCCTGGGCGCGGGGCTGACGGCAGCCGAAACGGATACAGCCCTTTACGAGAACCCGAAGATGCTTCTGGCGCGGGCCGGGGCGGGGACGACAATTGCATGAGAATAGACGGTTTCATCTGGCTCGATGCGATTGTTGAAAAACTTGCTGTCAAACACCAGGTAGAGGTGGAAGAAGTGGAAGAGGCTTTACGGAATCGACCCAAATTCCGCTTCATTGAGAAGGGGGAGCGTGAGGGCGAGGATGTTTACATGGCACTCTCGCAGACGGAGGAAGGCCGCTACCTGACCACGCTGTTCATCTACAAACCGGCGTCGGAAGAAAGAGCCAATACAGAAGCGTTGATCCTGAGCGCAAGAGACATGGCAGACAAAGAAAGAAGACTCTATGGAAGAAAATAACGCTGTCCTCCCGCGTTTCGACAGCATTGATCGTCTCGTCGAATTCTTTGATACGCACGACATGGGTGATTATGCCAGCCGGATGCCGGAAGCGCATTTTGAGGTCGCACCCAAGCCTGGAGTCCGACAGGATCGCGCGGCCATTGAACGCAAAGTGAGGGAAATATTGCAAGAGGAGTACCATGCCCCCCTCCCAAAGAAGCGCCTTCCCGTCGGCACGAGGTCGAACGGAGAAAAGCGCTACCACGAGTTCGATGGCGTGTCACCTGATCAGAGGATCGTGTTCGAGGTCAAGTCTAACCAGGTGACGGCTACGAAAGCGAAGCCGACGGGGCGCTACTTCAGCGCAATCAAGTGGGCGCTTCTCGGTGACGTTTATCTCCTGTCCCGCACCCCGGCTCAGACACGGCTGCTTGTCCTGACAGACAAGACCTTGTTCGACATCTGCCGGGAAGACATGGATGGACTGCTGCCGGAGAATACGCAAATTATCTACCGGAACCCAGCATGATGCCTGACGCACTTCTGCAAGTGGACGACCTCGAAACCGTGTTCGGGCGGGAGGGGCGCGGGCCGGTCGCGCGGGCCGTGCGCGGCGTCTCGTTCGCCGTTCGCAAGGGCGAGACGCTGGGCATCGTCGGGGAAAGCGGGTCGGGCAAGAGCGTGACCGCGCTCTCGATCCTGCGCCTGATCGCCCCGCCGGGCCGAATCGTCGGGGGGCGGGTCCGCCTGGACGGCGCGGACCTGCTGGGGCTGCCGGAGCGGCAGATGCGGGACGTGCGCGGGGCGCGGATCGCGATGGTCTTTCAGGACCCGATGACCGCGCTCAACCCGACGCTGACCGTGGGCGAGCAGATCACCGAAACGATCCTGGCCCACCAGCCGGTGACGCGGGCCTCGGCGCGCGCGCAGGCGCGGGACTGGCTGACGCGCGTCCGGGTCGCCCTGCCGGAGCGGCGCTTGCGCCAGTTCCCGCACGAATTGTCCGGCGGGATGCGCCAGCGCGTCATGCTCGCCATCGCCTTTTCCTGCCGCCCCGAAGTCCTGCTGGCCGACGAGCCGACGACGGCCCTGGACGTGACGGTGCAGGCCCAGATCTTGGACCTGATGGACGAGCTCAAGGCCGAACTCGGCACGGCCATCGTCCTGATCACGCACGATTTAGGCGTCGTCCGCCAGCGCTGCGACGACGTCGCCGTCATGTACGCCGGCCAGATCGTCGAGTACGGCCCGGCGTCCGAGTTGTTCACGTCCCCGAAGCACCCCTACACGCAGTCCCTCCTCGCCTCGCTCCCGGACTGGCGGCGGCCCCGGACGGATGCCTCGCTGCCGTCCCTGCCAGGCCAGCCGCCGCCCCTGACCGCCATCCCTCCCGGCTGCCCCTTCGCCCCCCGCTGCCCCCGACGTTTCGAGCCGTGCCCGACCGTCGTCCCCGCGAACACGCGGCTGGAAAATGGCCGGACCGTCCGCTGCCTGCTGTACGAGCCGTCCTATAACGATAGGACAGACAGCGATAAGACTTGACGCCGCCGCCGTTATCGGCTACACTGAGGGCATGATCAGTGTCAAGACAAACGCCCATGTCGGTCCCGATGGGACTCTGACGGTCGCCGTCCCAACGCCGCTGCGCGAGACGGACGTTGAGGTGATGGTGGTCGTCCAGCCCGTGCCTTCGCGCGAGCCACCGCCCACGGCTGCCCTCACGCCGGAAGAACTCGGCTGGCCCCCTGGTTTCTTTGAGCAGACCTTCGGCGTTCTGAAAGACGATCCGATGGAACGCGGGCCGCAGGGGGAATATGAGGTACGGGAGGCGCTCGAATGACGCACTTGCTGGACACGAACGCCTGCGTCCGCTACCTGAATGGCCGTGCCGTCCGTGTCCGTAACAAGCTGGCGACCATGCCGCCAGGTGCAGTCGGTGTTTGTTCGGTTGTAAAGGCCGAAATGTACGCGGGCGCGATGAAGAGCAATGACCCCGCCCGCACACGATCCGCACAGCAGGCATTCTTCAACCAATTCCTCTCGCTGCCGTTTGATGACGCGGCGGCATCGGTCTACGGGATCATCCGTGCCCATCTGGAAGCGGCGGGAACGCCTATCGGCCCCTATGATTTGCAAATCGCCGCCATCGCGCTCGCGAACAACCTGATCCTGGTCACGCATAACACACGCGAGTTCAGCCGCGTCCCCGGTCTGCTTCTGGAAGATTGGGAAGTCTAACGTGGTTGAGCGATGCGGAGCAGGGGGCATACTCTTCTTAACGGAGGAACAAACCGATGGCTTACGAAGACGCGGAGCATGACGTGTGGACCGACCCGGTCTCGCACTTAGAAGTGGACCCGGACAGGTCCAAGCACCGGAGCTTTTACAATGGGAAGATGTACCACTTCGTGGACCTGACCAGCAAGCAGACGTTTGACGAGGACCCGCAGCTTTGGGTTTCGACGCCTCATGCCTCGGAGATTTCGTCCAACCTGTCGCCGACGGGTGAGCCAATGTAGGGGAGCCGATGTAAGGGAGCCGATGTAGGGGAGCCAATGCAGCGGATGCCTAGTCCGTGCGGCGCGCGGCTTCGGCTTTCAGGACGCGGGCCAAGAAGAAGCGCAGGGCGATGATGAAGAACAGGGCGGCGAACTGCCGCAGGCTGCCGACCGTGATCGTGCGGATCACGGTCGGCAGCCTGCGCCGGTCTTGAAGGACAGGGCGAGGACCAGACCGTCGGCCAGCCGCAGGCGCAGCGGGTCCAGCACGGAGGGCGTTCCCCAGGCCCGCACGAAGCCGCGCAGGCAGGCCAGCGCCGTTGCCAGCACGACGAGGGTGCCGCCGAAGTCCACCAGGGTTGCCAGCAGGGAAAGCCAGGGCATCGCTCACGCGCCTCGCGCGGGGGTGCTGCCCGTGGCTTCCGCCATGCCGGGGTGACGCGCCTCGGCGTTCCGCAGCTCGCGCTCCAGGAAGTAGTTGAGCGCGGTTCGCAGCACGGCGATGGCGGCCAGCAGGCCGATGTCGTTCCAGGTAGGGGCGACGGCGGTCTTGAGGATGTCCGCACCCAACTCGAACTCCAGGGCCAGGGCAAGCGACCGGCCCAGGGCGAGCCGGATCTCTTCTTTGGGCACTTCCGTGGCCGTGCCATGCGCGAGGTTGAGGAAGTAGCTGCCGAGGGAGCGCACGGAGGCGATGCCGATGACCAGGGCGCCGGCAAACTCGACGAAACGGGCGAGGTACAGCGTCAGACCTTTGATCCAGACCTTCGACGCGGACGTTGATGGCCGTGTCGGGGGCTGCCCCTTGCGCGTGGGCCGCGCCCGCCAGAAGACACAGAAGCAGGAGCGTCAGCGCCCGTGCGCCGTATCTTGTTCTTGCCATGCCCCCTTCTTCCCATACCCAAAGCCAAGCAAAACAAGGCCGGTGGAGACATCCCCAACCCGCACGGGCTGCCGACTAGGACCTGGCCCGTGTGCGGCAAGCCGTTGCCCCGGCGCAAGAAATGGGCGCGGGATTGGGAGTGGGCGGTGTAGGGGCGCGATTCATCGCGCCCCTACATCATCAAGAGGGCGTTCTTAATTCTGCGCCGGCCCGCCGCCTACCGGCAGGACTTGCGTCGCCTGCGCGTCGGTGCGGGCCTCCTCCTGCTCCCGCTGGAGCGCGGGCGCGTCGCCGTCCTTGCGCGCTTCCGGCTTGGCTTCTTCGCTGTCTTTAGCGATGGTCTTCTGCACGACATTGGCCGCCCGGCGGACGGCGACGACGTCGGTCTTGAACTGCGGGAACAGGCGGATCAGGATTACCTGCAAGGCGGCGGCGACGGGAACGGCCAGCAGCGTCCCGCCGATGCCGAACAGCGTCCCGCCGGCCATCAGGGAGATCAGTGTCAGCAGGGGATGCAGGTTGACGCTGCCGCCGATGACACGTGGGGCAAGGATGTTGTCGAAGACGATCTGGTGGATGAAGATCATGATCAGGACGAGGATGACGGCGCTCGTGACCCCGTGCGTCGCCAGGGCCACCAGACCGATTAAAATGGTCGAGACCAGCGCACCGAAGTAGGGGATGGTATACAGCAGGCCCGCCGTGATCGCCAGCGTCAGGGCATAGTCGCGCAGGCCGTCGAACCACAGGACGAGGAAGATCACGAAGATGTCCAGCGCCATCACCGTGAAGACGCCCCGGACGTAGGAGCCGAACACGGCAATGATGTCCGTGACCGTCGCCAGGATGCCCTCGCGCTTCTCGCGGGGATAGAGGAGCAGCGTCTTGCCCAGAATCTTGTTGAAGTCCAGCAGGATGAAGAACGTGATGATGGGGACGATGACCACCCAGACCAGGTTGCCGGCCAGGGCGGGCAGGTTGTTGCCGAACCAGGTCAGGCCGTTGCCCAGAAGTTCGGGGACGTGCCGCGCGTAGTTTACAACGGGCGCGTGCATGGCGGCCGGGACGTGGTGAGCGGTCATCCAGTCCCCGGCCGCCTGGGCGACCTCTTTGGGCGTGCCGGACAGCAGCGGCTTGGGCGGGTTCCCCACCTGAGGGGCGTAGCGGGTGACCAGCTCGATCATCTGGACGCTGACCAGGCTGAGGCCCTTGATCATCAGGGCGAAGATCGCGAGGAAGAGGAGGTAGATCACGGCGATCGCCAGCCCGCGCGGGAACCGCCTGCCGAACAAGCCCTGCCGCTCCAGCCGGTCCGCCTCGGGGGTCAGCGTCATGGCGATGATGGTCGCGACGAGGAACGGGGGAATCAGGTCGCGCAAGGCGTAGCAGAGCCACAAGCCGAGCGCGGCCAGCCCGAGCCAGCCCAAAACGGCGAAGAGCGAGAGGATTTTTTTCTGTTCAAAGACGGGAACGGAGGCCACGACTGCTCCTCATGCCGATCAATACGGGAAAACGACAGGAAAAAGAGGGCCGGGATCCCCCGCCCTTCCTATCCTCTTTCCTATCTACCCCGATACCAACGGCAGGCCGATGAAGGTGCGCGGCGGGCTGTCGCCCGGCTCCTCGTCCTCCACCTCGATGTAATTGTCCAGGATGTCGAACAGCTCGAACAGGTCCTTGTTGGTGTTGGCGAAGACATCGTAGTTGTCGGCGACATCGGCCAGATAAACCGGCTCGCGGCTCGTCGGCCCGGCCTGGGCCAGCCAGGCGGCGAAGACGGCGGCGGCCTGAGCGGAGGGCGTGCCCGACGGGTCATTGTCGGCGATAGCCTTGAGCGTTCGGCCTAGCTCCATCGTCTGCGCTTGTAGCGAGGGCGGCTTGTCCGTTTTCCCCTCTGCCGTTTTTCTTTCTGGTTTTCTTTCTGGCGGCATGGCGTCAGCCCAGCCTCTCTAAGTGGTCCTCGACGCGCGTCAGCACTTTGGTCCGCAGGCCCTCGATGGCGGTCTCGCGGGAGCCGAAGTAGTTAATGGCCGTGTACCCGCCGAAGCTGGTGAAGTTTTCGTAGGTGGAGAACTTCGAGGCGCTGGCGGGGACCGAAACCGGCTCTTTGGTTTCGGCGTCGGTGACGTCAATGGCCCGGATGAAGGCCGTGCCGGGGTCGGCGTCCTGGATGCGCTCGTTGTAGGAGAGGCGGATCAGGAACTGCCGCCCCACGCGCGTCGTGTAGCGTTCGGTGATGTCCATAGATGTGAGTGTACCCGATAAGAAAGTGGATCGCCAGGGTCGGAGTGCCACGGGTTGAAACCCGAGGCTAAGAAGTGCCCACCGTCCAGGGGACGGAAAAAGCGCAGCGGAGCAGGAGGCATGGTTCCTCTTGCCTCTCTCGTGTCCCCTGGACACGGGGCTTTTCCCAGCATCGGGTTTCAACCCGTGGCACTCCGACTCGTGGCGATTGTTCCTAAAACCGCCTCTTCGGCTTCCCTTTCGGCGGGCGGGGCCGGTTTTCCCGGCCCGGCGCGGTGTAAACGCCCGCGCCTTTCCCCATTTGAGGTTTTCCCGCCTGACCCTTGCCCGTCATTCGCAGACCCTGGCCCGGCGACAGCTTTTCGGCCCAAACGCTCTTTTTGCGGCGGACGAACGCGCGGGCGGACTCGGCTCTGGCCTTCTCGCCCAGGCCCGCATACGCCTGCGCCAGCAGGAAGTGCGCCTCCCCGCTGCCGTCGAGGAAGCGCTGCATGGGCACGGTGAACGGCTCCAGGGCGGCGACCGCCTCGCCCCAGGCGCGTGCCCCGACGCGCTCGCGGCCGATCTCCAGCCGGGCGGCATACAGGCGGTGGATGCCGAAGTAAAAGGGGATCAGGACGACCAGGATGCTGAGGAGGTTCAGCGCGGCCAGCTTGGGTGAGTGGATCAGGTCCGCCAGCGTTTTGGGCTGGGACGCTGCGTTGGCGGCGCTGAGGAGAACCGTGGTCAGGAGCAGCAGGACGAAGACGAGGAGGCCGTAGGTAAGCGCGATGCGGCGCAGCCGGCGGTCGGCTTCGGGGTTGATGGAGGTGTTTTGCGGGACTGGCATAAGGGAATTTCTAGCAACTCTTGGAACGAAACATGAAAACGCCCCGGCGGGCGCCCCGACAGCAAGGGGCGGCGCGGGCCGGGGCAGCCACTTCAGGATGAAAAAACTTAGGCGGTGACCGCCTCCCGCCTCATCTGCTCCGATGCCGCCTGCTCCGGCGTCACCTGCGCCGCCTGGGGGCCTTTCTCGCCATCCACGATCTCGAAGGCGACGGGCTGGCCTTCCGCCAGGCTCTTGTAGCCGTCTTTTTCGATCGCGGAGTAGTGGACGAACACGTCTTTTCGCCCTTCGACCTCGATGAAGCCGTAGCCCTTCGAGTCGCTGAACCATTTGACTTTCCCGTGTAACATGGTCTTACCTTCGTGCCTCCTGAGAGAACTGGGGGGATGTGTCTGCCGAAGTACTCAGACAAGCCGGGGAAGATTACCCTTGCGACACCGATTATATCATGCCCCTCGAGGGTTGTCAACAGAAAATCGTGTAAAACTTGTCACAGTTCATGGCGCTGACGGTTCTCCCTATTTGCCGCCGGCCTTGCTGTTCTCCGGGTAGGGCTTGAAGAAGTCTTTCAGGATGTCGTCAATGCCGTGCCCGACGGCGCGGATGGTGTAGCGGGTGTAACCGTTGGTGTCCGGGCCGATCTGGTTGTCCAGGAAGGCGTTGGAAGCGGCCTTGCCCTCGTGCTGGACGGCGTTCAGGAGGGGCTGCTCTCGGTCGGCGTCCACCAGCCACAGCTTCAAGAGCGCCTTGCCTTCCTTTTGCTGGCCGAAAAAGGAGTTGCTTTTGTTGTGGCGCGAGACGCTTTCGATGATCACGAAGACGACGAGGTCCGCATGAACCGTCTTGCCGATCTGGTAAAAGACCGCCCGGCGCTGGTTCTCCTCGTCGCTGAGATCAATCTTCCCTTCGGCCAGCGCCTTCTGGACGGCGGCGGCGTCGGCCAGCCGGAACCCGTGATTGCTGAAGAGGGCCGCCAGTTCCTCGCGGGCTTTGACGACATGGCGCTCCTGGAGCGGGGCGTCTTTTTTGTCCTCCTTTTTGTCGTTGGCGTCCTCTTTCTTGATGACCGGCAGGATGGCGACGACCGTGCTGGGGGGCGTGTAAGTGACCGCAGCGGGCTGTCCTCCGCGAACGCCGGGGAAGTCGGCGTCGAAGTCAGGCCGAGGCCAAGCCAAACGGCGCCCAGCAGGACATAGATAAGTTGTTTCACGGGCTTCTCCTTGTGGCGATAAAACCTGCATATCTTAACAGCAAGCGGTCAGCCTGTCAAGTGGGACGAGCAGCATAGGAGAAGGCCCAAGCGCTTCCTGGATTTCATAGACCCTTTGCCACCCGGCCCGGAAGAACCCGGCCTGAAGGCCGGGTAGGACGACTCACCATGCCCGAAACGACCACTTCTGGCAGGCCATGTCGTTGGCGGTCCACTGCTCCAGCGGCGTTCCGTCATTCAGGGAGCAGCCGCTGACGTCCAGGGCCAGCGCCTTGCCGCTGCTCCCCGAAAGCAGCGCGTAGGTGCCGTCGTCGTTCTGCTGGACATACCACTTCTGACCGTCGCGGCCCGTCGGCGGCGCGATCTCAACCTTTGCGCCGGGTGTGGCCGCGTCGCCCGCGACGCCGAGGGCTTTGCCGCTGGCGGCGTTGACCAGGCTGTAATAGCCGTCGCCCTGATAGTGCAGCGCCCACTGCTGGCCCAGCCCGCCGGTCGGGAACCATGTCCGCACGGCGGCCCCCGTGCCCGTCGCGCCGCCGGCTGCCTCGGCGACAGCGTGCGTCGCCAGCGCGGAGACCAGCCGGTAGGGGCCGTGGTCGAGGACGAGGCGCGGCCAGCCGTCGCCGTCCCAGGCCAGCTTGTTGATGTTCAGGGTCGTTTTGCCGCCCCGGTCCCGCGCCCACTCCTCGTGGTAGGAAACATAGGCGCCGTCCGTGTCTTCCAGGATGCCGGCGTGGCCCGGCCCGACCTCGTCGTCAATGGGCCGCCCGGAACCGTTGTCCGAAACCGCGCCGAGGAACAGCGTTCCGCCGCCGGCCTGCATGTCCTTCCCCGTTTTGTCCAGATAGGGGCCGGTGACGGATTGGGAGCGGCCCATGCGGATGTTGTAGGTGCTCCGCGCCCCGGCGCAGCAGGCGTCCCAGGCGACGAACAGGTAGTAGTAGCCGCCGTGACCATACACGCAGGACGCCTCGATGGCATTGGGCGGGGTGTGGGGCCGGTCGGCGAGGTTGTAGACGGCGGGGTCGCCCGCCGCCTGCTTGCCCGTCGCGGGGTCAATCGCGATCAGCTTGATGCCGCTGAAGTAGGAGCCGAAGGACAGCCAAGCTCTGCCGCCCGCGTCCAGGAAGATGCACGGGTCAATGGCATTGTAGTTGGTATCCCGGCCTGTGCGGACGACGACCCCCTGGTCCGCCCAGGTCTTCGGGTCCAGGGTCGGATTGGTCGCCACGCCTATGCCGGACACCTTGCTGCCGAAGGTCGAGTAGGCGTAGTAAAGGCGCCACAGGCCGCCGAAAAAGTGAATGTCGGGCGCCCAAACGTTGTTGCGCGTGTTGCCCGGCACCACCGCCGCCACCCAGGCGGGCGCATTGGAAAAGACCGGCCCCCGGAACGTCCAATGGACGCGATCCGTGGACGAAAACTGCGGGATGCCCTGCCCTGTCCCGTACACCCAGTACGTCCCGCCGCTTTTGACGACCGTGGAGGGGTCGCGCGCGGACATATCTGTCTCTAAAGCCTTCGCCGGGGCAAGGGCCGTCAGCACGAGGAGCGCCGCCAGCAGCGACCGCGCGAACAGCTTCATCCGCTTTGGTGAAGTGGAGAGGATCGTTTTCTTCATGGCTCTCTTTTCGGCCTGCGCGATCCCACAGGCCCCGCGCCGCGCTATGCCGCCATTGTAGCACACCGCCCGTCTACCGTCAATCGCAGAGCGCGCCGGGACAAGAAAAAGGCGCGGGGCATACGCCCCGCGCCTCCGTCCGTTTCAAGCGGGAACGGTAAAAATCGCGTCTTTTCTTCGACGCGCCTGCATGTTCGCAACGAGGAGGAAAATCGCGTGGTCTTCCGACAACTGCCGTTCGTGCATGACCGTCCGCACCGCCTCGGGGGTCGCCAGCGCTTGTCGCACCTCTTCTTTGGAGGCGCCGATGCGCTCTGCGATTGCTGCAACCTCCAGAGCGCTCCTCCCCAAAACCTCTTTTGCCACTGTGGTCATCGCAGCCACCCGAGTTCCTTCCAAAGAGTGTCGAACACTTTTGCGACGGCTCGAAAGTCGTTCGCCGTCCATTGCACATGGTAAAAACGCCCTTCCACGCTCTCCCGCCGTCGCCGGACTTGGCCTAATAGTACCCGATTTTGGCTCTTGGCGGCGATGTATTGGGCGTAGCTGCGGGCAAAAAGCTCTCGTCCTTGCAGGTAGTAGCGGCAGTTCTCCCTTTCTTCCGGCAACAGAGGAAACTCGAACGTCTCGCCGTTGGGCAAGACTGCTGTCATCTTTTCCGTTTCTAATCCTATGCGGAGAGCACGCACGGCCTCCGTGTTTTCCCACGCCTGCCGCAGCGGCTCTAATCGCGGGTCCACCTCAGAAGCCCATCCTTCTGTCGCACTGAGGCCGCAGTCGTCTAAGTAGTGGGCGACCTCATGGATGGCTGTCAATTCTGGATAGTCCGCCCCTTCCGCGATTTCAATTCTCAGCGGCGCTCCACCCCGTTGCCTGACGTAAGCGCCCGCACTCCCGTCTTTGACCACGGGAACGATCTGGAGCGGAATCGTTGGCATGGCCGGGAAAACCATCATCGAGTCAATGGCGGCGAGGGCTTCCCGAATCCCCTGATACTTCGGTGTTTGCGGGACCTCAAACACTTCTGTTGGACTCAATGCTGGCAGCCCAGCAGGAAGTTCTGCATCGCATTCTCCTCCGTTGGCACTTGCGTCTGTGGTGTCTGCGCCCGCTCATGGGGAACGCACCTTTCCCGCACTGGGCCTACCGCCATTCTATCACACCGCCCTCGCGCCGTCAATCGGGGAATGAGCCGAGAAAAGAAAAAGGGCTATGGATTTGATGGCGTTGTTGACGCGGCCTCGTCCTGACGGTGTTGCCAGCGTGAGCGCTCTGGCGGTTGTGCTCATCCACCAGCAGCCCGAAGCGCTCGGTGTCGCCGCAGTGAGGGCAGGAAAGGACTATCATGTCCCCATCTTTGGAACAACGCTGCTAAATCCATAGCCAGAAAAAGGCGCGGGGCAGATGCCCCGCGCCGTGTTCTGTCGCCCCCTATCACCGCCCGGTGCCGAAAATCACTTCTTCCAGTTCATCCACTTCCCGAATCAAGGCGCGAACGACCTTCGCAAAGTAGTCGCCATCAATCAAGGACATCTCCGCATTGTGCATATGGGAGAATATCTGCTTGCTCCCGATCTCCTCCAGGCACCAGAACCCAAATTTCTTCTCGCAGTTACGCTTCAGCAACAGCGTGGACAGGTAGCCGGGAACGGCATCCACTGTGTCAAAGCGCAGATCGCTCTGCACGGAGAACTCCAGCGTGGCATCAAACTTGAGGACGTAGAGGATTTGGGTGCGTCCCGACTCCATGCCGAACCTAAGAGCCGCCATGTTGGGGTTCAAATCGGCGATGCTCCACCCTTGCAGGCCGCAGTAGCGCTGGATGGTGCTTTGAAAATTGACCCCTGCGAACAGTTGTGCCAGACCGCTCATGGCGAATGCCTCTGTTTCTGCTATTTCTGGCGTCGGAATGTGATTACATAGTAGTTGATCACGACCTGCTTCTGGCCCAGCAGCGCCGCGAGGCACCCCGGCTGGACTGCGACGCCGACGGTGTCCACGCGGAAGAACTCCCATCCCTGCGCGGCGTACTGGTTGGCCGTGGACTGAAGATAGTACGCGGCCTCATTCCCGGCGTACTCCTTTTGCTTCACCTGAATGGTCGGCGGCACCTGAACCATGAAGTATTCGTAATTCATGCAGTCTCTCCTATTCCCATCGTTTCCGACGCGCTACATCTCGATTCGGTATTGGCCCCGGATAGGGCCGCGCTCTATCTTCTCCTGCCCGTTGACGTAAACGTTGATGTCACCGTAGTCATCCACGTCGAACTCCGCCTGGCCGTTGCTGTCCGTATACTTCGCGGGCAGTACGCCGCTATTGATGCCGAACGTGCCGAAGGCAACGCGAGCGCCGGAAACGGGACGGCCCCCGGAGTCGTAGACACGGACCAAAACGTTTCTCATCTGATTGCGAACTCCTTTCTTTCCATTGGGGACATTACATCGTGTAGTCGTAGGTGCTTTGTGCCGTCAGCGACCCGTAATGGATGTTGACGACGACATGGCGGGCCGTGCTGCCTATCGTCTGCTAATGGACGATCCGGCTACCGAATGTCCCATGTGTCCGACTTGGCCACGGATGTTTGCGCTGTCAGGTGTCGGCACAACATTGATAGTGATTGTTCCTGATTTGCCTGAGACGCTATCTGTAGCGGTAATAACGGCAGATTGACCAATCTGGCCCGGCTCCGACGTAACACCGTTCGCGTCTACTGTTACAATGGAATCATCAGAAGAACTCCACGCAAACTGGGACGGTGCGGTCGCGATGACATTGCCTAGCGCGTCATATGCCGTCGCCACGAGCTGGAGATGTACCGCCGGGTCAGGCCCGCTGATGATCACCGTAATATGGTCAACAACAGATTTCACTACACTGAGGGGAACGGAAGCGCTCTTACCCGATTCGCTGTCAGTGACGCTGATTGTCGGCGTACCGACGGCCACCCCAGTCACCGTGCCGGTTCCGTCTACGGTCGCCAGAGTTGTGTCCGAAGATGCCCATTGTAGCTTTGTGGCCGTCGTCAGCACCATATCGCTCGCTGCATCTAATGCGGCTACCGATAGAGGCGTGGCAGCACCGACTGCCACGGATGGGGTGGCGGGGGTAAACGCCAGATGGTCAATCGTGCTGCCCATATTGATCGTGATTGGCGCATTGGTTTCGAGAGTAGTCACGAAGGCATAGGAGCCGGTCGCCTGCGCGGTTCCGGTGCCGTCGGCATTTGGATATGCCGTAGCCATCGCGATCAACGCGCCGACAGGCAGGCTATCAAAAGTATAGGTAGAAGTCCCGGCTTGATCTCCGCTGGTACGAGTGATAGTGTGCGTGGAAACGACGTGCGGCCCTTGCGTTATGGAAACGGTGATGCTGTTGGAAGCCAGCGGAATCAGACGCGGTGCGGCCTGAGACACCTTGGGGCGCGCAGGCCATTTCACTGTGATAGCGGCCTGGGCGACATGGGCCGAAACGGGAGCAGAAGAGGCTGTTGAGAGCACGTTGCTATGCCCAGCCCCACCGCAGCCATTCAGCAGAAGAGAGGCGAGGCCAAACCCGACAAGAAGCGCCGTGCGGCCCCGCTGAAACATTACTGGATTCATTTGATTGTGACTCCCTGGGACGTGACGAGCCAGGCGCGGAGCATTTGTAGGACAACGGACTGGTTAGCCGGGTCGGGAATGCCTATCTGATGGTGATTGAGCGTCTTGATGGTGGTATGGGTATCCGGGTGCTGCGCCCACGAAGCGCTCTTGCGGCTTAGGACGGGGGAGAGGGCACTATACTGCGGCACGATGCCATCACTTGCGCCGCCGCCAAGTTCCGTGTTGAGGATTTTACCAGCGGGAATGCCATAGGTGACATAGCTGCTGTAATCCGTTCCGGCAGAGGTGTAATAGTCGGCGGTCACTTTGTAAGGGGAGTCGCCAGTATTTAAGGTCGTCAGGAATGAGGGTGCCGACACACCACCGATGACGAGAGGTGCGCCCAAATCATTGATGCCAGGGATGATGCCCGGAATGTTCAGACCCGTGACGCCGCTAATGATATACACGAAGAGTTGAGCCGCCAATACCGGAACGCCCTCATGCGGCGTGTCCAGAGTGATAAGGCGCTTCACATTGCTGCCGAGACCTTCTTGTTCCAACGCCCAGCGCGAGACTAGACCGCCCATGCTGTGAGCAATGATGTCAACCGATTGCGCGCCCGACGCAATCTGTGCGCTCAACATCTGGGCGAAGATATGCCCGTTGTCGGCAATGTGCGCTCCAAAGTTGTACTCGTAGCACCAGACAGCATCATAGCTGTTGCCAGCAGAGTTTCCTGACAGCATTCCTCCCAGCGCATTCATATCGGTATGGTTGCTGAAAATGCCATGCACGACGACAGCGATACGCTGTCCTGCCATTGAGTCCCCATCGAGGCTTTCAAAACTATTGCTGCCCGTTCTATACACGAAAAATGTCCCGCTCGCCGGGCTGACAACGCGAACGATAGTTGCCACGAAGACCCCAATGCTATGCAAAATGCCGCCCAAATCATGTGGGCGGGCGTGCATTGCGTGAGCAGAGGCCAGGTGAGGAGCAGCAGATGATGCCAGGGATTGAAACTGCTCGGTCGTGATTGAGCCGGTGAGCATATTGCTCCCGGCATCGTAAGTGACGGCAAGAGGGATCGTTGTGCCGTTGTCATTCGTTGCCAGCATCATGGAGCCGAACGCATCATACGGCCCCGGCGCAGAAATTTGAACTTGGATGGATTGCCCCGCCGCCAGTGCCGTTGGATCAAGGGCAACATCTACGGAGTTCGGATTACCCGTATAGTTCGGAGGAATGACGTTGGCCCGCTGGCTGACGCCAACCTGCAACTGAACATTCGTCGGGGCCGTCAGCGAAGCCGCAGGAACAACAACGTTGATCTTCCGGGTCGTATCGGTCACTTGACCGCCTGCCGCAGTGATGGGCTGAGTCAAAGAGAAAAGCACAGTGCCGCCCGGTCTGGTTGAAGGCGGCGAATTTGTTCCACCCCCTCCGCTACTCGATCCTCCTCCACCCCCTCCGCAGCCGACGAGGAGCCCGCCGGAGGCGAGGGTCAGCGCGCCACTGGAGAGGAAGCGGAGGAAATCGCGCCGATCCAGTTGAGATTCTTCGTCCTGTTTTGCCATGAGGCTGTCCTTTTCGCGATGAGGCAGGAGCTATTTGCCTGCGGTGGCTGCCGCGACAGGTGTGGCTGTCAGGGCGTGGATAGATACGATGGCGGCTTTCTTGAACTGGCGCATCCCTTTGGCGGTGGAGACGGTGTAGGAGGAGCCGTCGAAGCTGATGAGTGTGCCGACGGCCTGCGCGCCGTTGGCGAACGTGAAAAGCGATTGGGGCGGGGCGGCGGGGACCACGGAGGCGGGCGCGAACGACGCCGGGGCGACGGCAGGCGGCGCGGCGGGGGTAATGGGCGCAGGGACCGCGTTGGGCGATTGGGCGACGGTGGGGGCGTTGACGTACATCGTGAACGGCTCCCCCTTCTTCACGGAAACGTCCTGCCCGTTGATGAACATGGCGACGGGGGCGAATAGGATGGCCGTGGCGATGGCGGTCGTGCGGTTGTCCCGGCCGCGCACAAGTTAGGGGTCGGAGCGCAGGGGGATGTGCGTCTTGTCGGGCGCGAGGATGTAGTCAATGGTGAACTTGAGCTTGCCGGCCTTGCCGAAGATGCCGCGCCGGGAGGACTCCTGGATTTTGCCGTAGGCGGGCGTATTGGCGGCGATCAGTAGGACATGGCCGGGGCCGTAGACATCCTGGGAGACTTCAAAGGGGACGTCCTCCCCGCCCTTGCTGCCGCCGGATTTGAGGTCTTTCAGCAGCGCGAGATGGACGGCCGTGCCTTCGGGGATGGAGACCTTGCCGCTGGGTACGGCATTGCTCCCGATGCCCGTGAAGGACGGCACATCGGCACGGGCCGGCGATTCGGATGCCAGGTAAATAATTCCGAGGCAGGGCAGTGGGCCGAGGAGGGCCGCGATCAATGTTTTATGCACGTCTGTTTCCTTTTTGAAAAGCAGTATGGATGATGCAGTCCCATTTTATCGCGTCTGGGAGCAGGAAACAATCACCTAAAAGGTTAAATTTGGGATTATTTTCGCTGACCGGCGAGGCCGGAGGAGGGGGAGAGCGTGGAGTTAGCGTTTCGGACCGCGACCCTGGAGGATTTTGCGCCGTTCTATGACGCCTGCTTCAGCAATGACCGGGACAATGCTCCCCTGCGCGGGATGGTCGGGCACGAGTGGCGGGTTCTGCTGGAGAACCCGGCCACGCTGTCGTTTGTGGTGGAGGATGGGACGCGCCCGCCGGAGCGGCGGCTGATCGGGTGCGGGCAACTGGCGTTTGTCACGGACCGGTTTGTGCAGTGGGCGCGGTCGGCGCCCGCGCCCCGCGTCAACGTCCAGGCGACGCACCCCCTGCCGGATGGGACGTGGCCGCTGCTCACGCTCCCGGAAGTCGCGCGGGGCAATGGCGGGGGCGGTCTCAACGGGCTGTTCACGCGCTGGGCGCGGGCCAATGCGCTGCTCAGGCCGGAGGAGCAGCGGCTTTTGGGCCGGTTCATGCATGACGCCGGGTTGACCCTGACGCGCGGCTATCAGTTCCAGGAACTGCTGATTGAGGCTATCGGCGAGGCGGCCCGCGACAGCGCCCTGCACGCGGGGTTTTTGGAGCGGTGCGCCATGCCCGAGCCTCCAGAGTGCGTCCCGCCCGCCAAGCGCCCTTTTCTGATGGGGCTGACGCGGGAAGAAGCGCACCGGAGGGAGGGCAGCGTGATGAGCCACTATTTCATCTACACCCCGCCCCGGTTCGGCTTCACGGCGCGGCAGCAGGACATGCTGCGGCTGTCCCTGCTGCGGCCGGACTTCTCGGACGGGGCGCTGGCCGAGGCGCTGGGGGTGAGCATCGGCGCGGTGAAGAACTGGTGGCGGCTCGTCTACGAGCGCGTGTCCCAGGCGGACTCCGACCTGCTGCCGCTGGGGGACGCGGACCGGGCGCGCGGCCCGGAGAAGCGGCGGCGGCTGCTCCAGTACCTGCGCGACCACCCGGAAGAACTGCGGCCCTACAAGCCGCGCCGGAAGGAGGGGGCGCGATGATCGCGCCCCTACAGGACGTTCGAGGCGTCTGTCATCAGTGCCCCGCCGGGGGCGGGACGGCCAGGGTGGTGGGCTGGTAGGCGAAGATCCAATAGCCCGTGTAGGGCTGGAGCGCGTCCGCCGTGGGGTTCAGCGGCGCGTAGGCATTGGAGCCGGCGTTGTAGCGGAACAGCGTGGGCGAAACGGCGGCGCCGGAGGCGAGGGGACTGCCGCCGGCCGTGACCGAGGACAGGGGCACGGCGGCGGGGAAGGGGTCGCCGATCTGGTTCCAGCCCGCGCCCAGCCCGACCGTGAACGGCGTCGTTGTGGGAACCAGCGGGCCGTCGTAGTGCAGGTAGGACGGGGACGGGAACCGCGCCCAGCAGCCCCGGCCCGCCGACAGGGTGTTAACCGGGGCGGCGGGGTAGAGCAGGTAAGCGGCCTGGGAGGGGGACCAGGCGGCGAAGCGCGGCCCGCCCGGCCGCAGCGGCGGCGATGCGCCGAACAGGTCGGCCAGGTCGTCCCCGGACCCATAGGCGTAAGGGGCGGAGATCATCTGGAGGCCCGGCGCGAACGTGTGCGCCGGATTCAGCGCGAAGGAAACCGTCACGGCCTGCCCCGGCCCCGCCGTCGCCGACGCCCGCGCGCCGCCGTACTTGCCCCCCGTGGCAGCGTAGGCATCCACGCGCAGGTCGAGAGCTAGGCTGCTGGGGACGGACAGGACGTAGCCGCCGTTCCCGCCGGTCGTCGTCGCCGCTGCGAGGAGGCCGCCCGGCGCGGAAAAGGCGGACACGGACGCGCCCGCCAGCGGGCCGCCCGTGTCCGCCGCCGTCACCGTCCCGCTTACCATCCCCGCCGGAGCCGGCGGGAGGCCGTTGACCAGCGTGTTCAGCAGCGCGCCGCCGATGAGCGACCCCAGGCCGGTCGCGTTGTCGTAGCCGACAGTGGCCGGGTAGAACAGGTTGTCGCCGGTCGTGACGTCGTGGAAATCGCTGGTGTAAGCGGCGCCGGCGCCGATCTGGTAAAGGGGCGGGTTGAGGAAGCCGATCGGCTTCTGGCCCGTTGCGGCGCGCTGCCCGTTGACCAGGGCCGCGAAGCCCGCCCACAGCGGGGTCGCCGTGCTGGTGCCGCCGTAGACGTGCCAGGCGCCCTTGTAATAGATGGAAAAGCCCGTGTTCGGGTCCGAGTCCAGCGCGACATCCGGGACGCTGCGGCCCGTCGGCATCGTCCTCAGCCCGGCTTGATAGCCCGGCACGGGCCAGATGATGCTGAAGCCGCCGCCGCCGCCCGACCCCAGCGGACTCAGGCTGGTTTCCGTCGAATCGCTCCAGGTCGTCTCCGATCCGTAAGCGGCGCCCGCCCCACTGGAGAGACTCGTGCCGCCCACACCGGTCACATAGGGCTGTGAGGCGGGGTCGTCCACGCTGAGGCTGCTGCCGTCGTCATACGCGCCGTTGTCGCCTGTGGCGCTGAGGACGCTCTGGCCCTGGGCGGCCATCTGCTTGAAGATCGCGTTCTCACCGTCGAGGAGCGTCCGGGTGGACAAGCCCTCGGGGTAGCCCCAGGACGTGCTGACCTGCTGGGCGAGGCCGTCGGTGGCGATCCGGTTGTAGCCGTCCAGCGCGCCGGCGTCGGAATTCGGCGTCTCGTACACCAGGATTTTGCGCAGGTTCGGGGCGAGGGCCTGCGCCAGCTCGATGTCCAGCGTGACTTCATCGGCGTTGCTCCCGGCCGCGCCGGAAACGCCGTCCACCAGGACGTTTTGCAGCGGCGCTCCCGGCAGCCCGTAGGTCTTTGCGTAGGCGGCGACATCGGCGGGGTTGTAGCCGTCCAGCTCGAACAGCGCGATTGTCTGCCCCCCGCCCGTCGCGCCGACGTTCGACAGGCCGTAAGCGTTGCGGGCGTCGGCCGGAGTCAGGCCGCCGCCGCTGCCGCTCCCGTCCGCCCCGCCCAGGGCGGGCCGCAGGTGCGGCCGGCGCACGGCCAGCGTGTCCAGGCCGATGACGCCGGCCAGCCGGCCGGCCAGCGCGGCGGGGACGGACGGCTCGGCGGCGGGCGCGCGGAAGATGCGCCCCTGTGGACTACGGTAGCGTCCCAGCCGGACGCCCAGCGCGCGCTCGACGACCGAGGCCGGGCCGGCGACGTCTAAAATCAGCCGGTTCGAGTGCGTCCCCGTCACGGTCAGGCCGCTGCGGCGGGCGAAGTCGGCCACGGCGGCGTAGTCCTCGGTCGTCGGTCCGAACCGCTGCGCGAACTCGTCCGGCGTCAGGAACCGGCCCTGAATCGGGTCGCCCGGCGTGTACAGCCGCCGCAGCAGGGCGTCCAGCCCGGCTGGATCGCGCAGCGGCAGGGTCAGGGCGAGCGGCAGGGTCTCTTGCGGCGCGACCCGCCCCAGGAGGCGGGCCTGCGCGACCGCCACGCGGGGAACATGCCCCGTCAGCCGCCGCAGGGCGGGGTCGGCCTTGACAGGCGACATGGAGCCGAGGACAAAGACGGCGAAGGCCAGCGCCGGCGCAGGGCGAAGGGAGGTGAGCGGGAGGACTTTCATGGTTATTAGCTACGCGGTTTTCGGGGAAAATGTGCCGTCGCCGGCACGGTTGACGTGAAAAAACGTGAGAAAGAACGTCGGAAGGGCGGACCCACAGGTCAAGACGCCTCTTTCGGGGGAGAGGTTCCCGGCGCTCAGAATATGTCCTGCCGGCGGCGCACGTCCACGAAGCGGGACAGGTGGCCGAGGTGTTCCGTTATAGCTTGGCTCCTTTCGAGTCAGGACGACGCACTGGGCTTGGGCAGCCCGTCCAGCGCCTGCTGCGCGGCGGCGTAGCCGGGGCACAGGAGGACGGCGTGGCCGAACTCGGCGCGGGCGGCGTCGGTCTTGCCTTCGGCGGCGTAGACCGTGCCCAGGTGGAAGCGGAGCTCCGGCTCGCGCGGGTCGGTCCCAACGGCTTCCAGCAGGTTCTGTTCGGCGTTCTTGTCATCGCCCATCCGGTGCTGCACCCAGCCCAGGGTGTCCTGCACGGCGGGAATCTCCTCGTCTTTGGTATTGCTGCTGCTGTGCTGCACCAGCGCCAGCGCCTTCTGAGCCAGGCCGAGCGCTTCGGGGAGGTGGGTGTTCGCCTCCGCGTACCCGTAGGCCAGCCCATTGTAGGGGCCGAGGTCGTTGGGGTAGGAGCTGAGGGCGGGGTACGCGCTGATAACCTTTTTGTACTGCGCCGCGCCGTTGGCGGCATCGCCGGCATCGAAATAAGCGCGCGCCAGCGACGCCGTCAGGGTCGGGATGTTCGCGACGCCCGGCGCCTGGAGCTTCTTGGTGAGCAGCGCGACCAGATTCGCCGCCGCCGCCCTCTTTTCCGCCGTCCGGCCCTGCCGCCCCAGGGCGTCCACGAGAAGCTGGCCGCCCCGGTAGTCGTCGGGAAACTTCTGGACCGCCTGCGTCATGTAGTCAATCAGGGCCGGATCGTCGCCGACGGCCTCGAAGACGGCCGCGACGCCGATCTCCGGGACCGCCCCGCCCGGATCGCCGAAATACGTCGCCGGGTCGTTCGGGGCGAGGGCGATGGCGCTGTCCACATACCGCCTGGCCCCCTTGTCGTCCGGGTCCACCTGCGCGCGGCGGAGGGCTTCCGCCAGCGTGTCCTGCACCTTGGCCGTGGTGAGGCTCTTCCCGCAGCCGGCCAGCAGCGGCGGCAGGAGCAGCAACAAAAGACACGCGGGGACGAGGCGGCGGATGACGAGTGGTGAGGACATGGCCTTATTATAGCACACTCGCCGCCCGGCGACACGGAGCAGGAAGAAGCGCAAAAACGTGAAGAAATGCAAAAACGTGAAGAAATGCAAAAAAGCGGGGGACTTTCGTCCCCCGCTTGATTTGGGTTGCCTGCGGCTGCTTAGGCGGATTCATCAAGCCCGATCGCGGCGCGGCCTGGATGCGCCGGGCTGAGGGAAACGGCTCCCACGCCCGACAGGGCCGCGCCGGCACGTCGGCTAATCGGCGAACTGCGCCTCGTAAGGGATCAGGCCCAGCCGCGTGGCGCGGCGGAAGGCCTGCACGCGGTTGTTGACATGCAGCTTGTCGTAGACATTCGCCAGGTGGAAGTCCACCGTGCGCTTGCTGACAAACAGCGTCTCGGCCACTTCCCGGCTTGACTTGCCCTGGATGACATGGGTCAGCACTTCGATCTCCCGCTTGGTCAGCTTCACGAGGTGCGACTCGTCGACGCTCACGGGAGCCGGAACGGAAGCCTTCTGTGCCATCATTGCCCCTGGGGCGACAGACGTAGCTGTCATAAGAACTCGCTCCTTTCGCGATGCCGCCTCCAAGAGTGATTATGGCGGACGGAAGGAGTTTCGTTAGGGGGCGGCGTAGAACTTGACAGCGTATATTATAAATGATACACTGTGCCCGTGAAGATCACCGAGCGGAAGATCAAGCTGCTTACCCTGGAAGATGGCAAGTGCCCGTTCTCGGAATGGTTTGATGGCATCAAAGACATCAAGACCAGCGCCACGATTGACGCGCGGCTCGCCCGCGTCGAGGCGGGGAACCTGGGCGACCATAAAGAGGTGGGCGGCGGCGTCTGGGAACTGCGGATTGATCTCGGCCCCGGCTACCGCGTCTACTACGCGGAGCACGAGCAGGTGATCGTGGTGCTTCTGGGCGGAGGCGTCAAGAAAAGGCAGGGGGCGGACATCAACCGGGCGAAAGACCTGTGGGAGAAGAACGGCAATGATCCTGAAAGATTACAACGCGACCTACGCGCACAAGATGCGGGACAAGGCGTACCTGGACGCCTACCTGGAAGCGTGCCTGGTGGAGAGTGAGGCGGCCTTTTACGTCGGCCTGCGGCGCGCGGTGCAGGCGCGTGAGAACGGCTTCACCTGGCTGGCCGCCCAGACGGGGCTGGGACGCGAGAGCCTTTACCGCGCGCTCAGTCCGACGGGCAACCCTTCGTTCCGAACGATCCGCAAGGTGATGCGGGCGCTGGGTGCGGACGAGCGCCTCCTGGCGCATGTGGCGGGGGCGGCGGAAAGTGTCAATGAAGAAGCCTCCCGCGCCGATGGGGCCCGGCAGAAAAAACCGCGTACCGAGCCAGCGGCCTCGGACGAACTCACCCCCGTTTGACCCAAGCGGCCAAAGAACCCGCTCCCTTCGCGATGCCGCCTCCCAGAGTGATCGTGGTGGGCCAGGGAGTTTCGTTAGGGCAGTGCTGGGCGCTCGGCTTACCTCGCGGGCGGCGTGGCCGTGGCGGGAGCCGCGCCGACGGTGACGGCGGGAACGGTGGAAGGGTAGGGTTGCAGGTACAGCTTGCCGCCGGGAAAGTCTATCAGGATAAGGTAGCCGGAGAGCGCGTCCAGACCTAGTGTGGAGTCGCTGAAGATATGCGGGTCGCCCTGGTACTCGACGGGGAAGTTGGGCACCGTGCGGTTCCCGAACGCCGCGGAAGCGACACTGGCAACGTCCAGTATGGTCGGGCCGTCATAGCTCAGGGACCTGACCTTGTCTGTGGGCGTGAGGCGCAGTTGTTTCGCCAGCGAACTGGATTGGCACTGATGTTGTTGAGTGCCGAGGGATCGCTAGAAGTTGCGGCGGCGAACGATGCGGCCAAGGCCGCCATGGCCTCGTTGAACGCCTCCGCGACTTCCTGTTCCAGCAGTTTCATCTTGATATCATCATTGACGTCATGCCCAGTCGGATCAGTGTTGTTGACGGGATCGCCGTCGCAGTAGGCGTAGGGCCTCTGGCTCAGGTCCGTGTCCCGCGTCAGGAAGCACCCGAACTGCGGGTCGTAGTAGCGCGCCCCCACCTTTTGCAAAGCCGCCGCCCCCGCCGCACCGTCCCCGTCCGAGCGGTAGCCCGACGAGGCGTTGTACAAGTACGGGTTCGCGCTCGACCCCGACTGCGCCGCCGTATCAGATCGTTCCCCTCGGTGTATGACGCAGAGGGCGAGAAGCGATTTTGACGATCACATAGAAGGTCAGCAGAACAACCATTTTGTAAGCAAAGTGGTCGTTGTTGTCAAAGGGCCAGCAAGAATAATAGACTTCTTGCCTAAGCCTTTGGGCGGGGTTCCCCCGCCCTTATGCAAGAGGTCTCATTTTGTACGGAAGATGCAGGAAAATCGCCTCCCTCCGGTCGAAGGGAGGCGATTTTTGGAGGACCCTATTGGATGTGTAACCGTGTGATCTGGCTGAACGTTTCCGCCCCGCCTAGAATCTGACTCTGGCTCGTCGGGGTCGGGAGGAGGTCTTCGATCGGGTCCGCCACGCCCACGACGACCACATAGTAATCCTGCCCGCTGCCGAGGCCCGTCACGGTGTAGGAGCTGCTGCCCGCCGGGAGCGCGGTCGTCGGGTCGGTCGGGCTGTTTGTGATCGGGTTCACGCCGATGGTGGGGTACTGGTCGTAAACGAACACGACGTACCGCTGTGCGCCCGTGGCCGGACTCCAGGTGATCGTCGCGGAGCCTATGTAGGTCTGGCCCACCGTCGGATGGGTCAGGGTCAGACGGCCAAGCGGGGTGATCGAGAGGACCGACGACAAGGGCGATTGCGCGGGAGGGTTATTGGAGTTGAGGGCGCTGATGGCGAAGTTATACTGCGTGCCTGCCACCGTCGTATCCGTCTTCGTGGAGAACGACACATTGGTGTAGTAGTTCGCCAGCGGGTCCAGGAGGAAATCGTAGTATTGTTCGTTCTCCGTCGGCACAGTCGTCTGTGTGTCCCGATAAAGGTAGTAGCCCAGGAGGCTGCCGCTCAGGGGCGGGTCGAAGGCGACGTCCGTCTCGATGGCGTAGTCGCCGATGTCGTGGGCGGCCAGGCGCTTGCCGACGGCGGCGTGCCGGTCGGCGGTGCGGGCGTAGGCGGGGCACAGCCGGCGGCGAAGCTGGTCATAGACCGAGGCGGGGGACGCGACAGCGTGCGCCGCGATCGCGCGGCCGCTCTGCGAGTCGGTCGGCTCCGTGGCCGTCGTCACATATAGCAGCGTCGGCGCGGCAAGGGCCGCCCCCGTCGCGCCGCTGATGGTGAAGTCCTGGTTGCGGACATCGCCCGGCTGGAACGGCGAGGTCAGCGTGGTCGTCTGGGTCTGCGCGCCTGGAATCGAGACGCTGATGGTCACCGCCCCGCCCGAAGGCATGTCGGAGGGGATGTTCGGGATCGTGTACGAGCCGTTGGCGTCGGTGAAGGCGATCAGGGACGAGTAATTGCCGCTGCTGGCTTGGCTGGACCGGGTGGGCAGAGCCAGCGAGACCTGAGCGCCGTTGAGCGGGTTGCCGCTCGGGTCCCGCACAGTGCCGCCGACTCTGGCCTGACGGGTTGTGGGGGAGACGATGATGTTGGCGTTGGAGACCACGAAGTTGCCCTCGGTCAACACCTCGGTGCTGCCCGTGTACTGCGTGTTGCCCTGCTGGACCGAGGCGGTGAGCCGGTGGACGACGTTGCCGGTCAGGTTGTTCAGCCGGTAGCCACCCTGTCCGAGCGACACGGCGGCGGTTCCGCCGCTGTCGGGGACGATGGTGGCGCCCGCGACGCCGTTGCCCTGCGCGTCCGTGATCTTGCCGGTCACATCGGCGTTGGCCTGCTGGCCGCCGGTGCCGGTGCCGGTCGTCCCTGTTCCCGTCGTCCCCGTGCCGGTCGTGCCGGTGCCCGTGGTCCCCCCGCCGGTGTTGCCGTTGCCGCCCCCGCCGCAGCCGGCGAGCAGGGCCGCGCCCAGCGCGCCGGTCGCGAGGAGCAGCGGCGCCCCCCGTCGGGTGAAAAGCGTATGCGTTGAAGAGAAGCCGGACATGGAAAGGTTCCTTTCGTGAAAGGCGCGTGCGTGAAAGGCGTGTGCGAGAAAGGCGCGTGCAATGCCCGGCATTGAAATGCCGGTCTATTCGGAGGAAACCCCTCCGGGGTTGAAAACCGTGGCCGAAGAAGGGCGAGCATCATAACACTAGGCGCATACCATAACACTAGGCGCATACCATAACACTAGGCGCATACCATAACACTAGGCGCATATCATAACAAGGCCAGCGCCACATCTACGTTCCGCGCCGCCCGCGCGCGCAGGGACGGCAGCGCGGCCCGCAGCAGGACGCCGCGCTCCGCCCGCTCGGCCCAGACGCGCCTCAGCAGGGACTGGAGCACGTCCGGGTCGGACTGCCCCAGATCGTACACGGCGTCACCCTGCCCGCTGCCCTGCATGAAGGCGTCCACCTTGGGGTCATAGGACAGCGCCACGGACGGGACGCCGGCAGCGGCGGCCAGGATTAACGCATGGAGGCGCATCCCGATCATCAGGTCGCACGCGGCAATGTTCGCCAGCAGCGGCATCAACCCCTTCTCGGTGGAGCAAAGGGTCACCCGGTTCCCCGCCTGACTCCCTTGATGCCATTGGCGCGCAAATTGTTCCGCGACCGGCTTGTCGCTTTCCGGCTGCATCGGCAGCAGCAGCGCGCGCCGCCCGCTCAACACGGACGCGCAGGCGTCGGCGACGTGCGCCGCCACCCCTTCCCGCCCGCCCCAGGGCCGCAGGGCGACGCCGAAGACGCCGCTTCCCGCCCCCGGCCCCGCCGAAGAGGCCGCCGCCCCCGGCCCGAAAGCAGCCGCCACCCCCGGCCCCTCCCCCGCAAGCGGGAGAGGGGAGTCAGAAAGGGCAGATAAGTGAGGCCCGTTCCTTTCCGACTCCCCTCTCCCATTCTGATGGGGGAGGGGCCGGGGGTGGGGGCCTTCCGGGACCTCCAGCAGCAAGGCCGGGTCCGCCGTTACCTCGATGGATGGCCGCGTGACGCCGGCCTCTCGCAGCAAGCGCGCCGAATCGGGATCGCGCACGGTGACGGCGTTCAGCCGGTTGGCGACGGACTTGACCAAGCGGCGCGAGCGGGCGAGCTTCAGGGGGCCGACGCCCTGCGCGATAAACATCGTCTTCTTGCCCAGCATCTGCGCCAGGCGCACGACGCCGAGATAATAAAAGATGCCGTGCGCCGAAGTCACGTCTTGCAGCAGGCTGCCGCCGCCGGACAGAACCAGGTCCGCCCTCCTGATCTCGGCCAGCAGCGCGGCGGGCCGGTAGCGGTCGGCGGCGGCGATGCCGTGCGCTGCCCGCGTCTCCGAAGGGCTGCCCGACAGGGCGACCATCTCCATCTCCCCGGCGGGCCGGGCGGTGCGAAAGCCCGTCACCAGCCCGGCTAACACGGCCTCGTCGCCCGCATTGCCGTAGCCATAGTAGCCGGACAGCAGGAGGCGCTTCACGAGGCGGCCTCGGCGGCGCGGGCCACGGGGCTGAACCCCCGTGCTTTAAGAGAGCAAATCCCCGCCTGCGCGGGCATAATAAAGAACCGGAATCTTGCGCCCTTACCCTCGGGGGCTTGCTTTTCTAAAGCCCAGGGGTTCAGCCCTGGGAAATTTGCCTGCCTCATCGTGCCGCCTTCTCCGAAACGGGCCGGGCCGCGACGGTCCAGAGCAGCGCCCCCAAAATCGCCCCCAGCGCCCACCCGATCAGCCCGTGCAGGCCGGAGATCAGCAGCGGGGTGTGCAGGTGGCAGAAGGTGTCCATCAGCGAAGACTGCCCGATGGACCCGATCACCAGCAGCGGCAGGGTCCAGCGGACGAACCGGCCTGAAGCGGCTGCCGCCAGGCCGAGCAGCAGGGCCGGATGCCCCAGGGCGAACTCCTTCGTGCGCGGGCGGACATACAGGTAGTGGTCCAGCAGTGAACGGACGTGCAGTTCCGTGGCCGAGACGCCCACGCCGGGGTCATTGCCGCTGCGCGCGACGAACAGGGCCAGGGCGACGAGGGCAGCCAGCCCGACCACGACCTGCCCCACTCGCAGCGGCTGGGCCGCCAGCGCCTGCACGCAGTCCAAAACCGCCCCCCGGCGCTCCGCCCAGCCCACGTTCGGACCCAGGGCAGCCAGCCCCAGGCCGTAATACGCCGCGACCAGCAGAACCGGCGTCACCAGCACCAGCTTGACGCCCAAAAACTCGTCCACTTTGATTAAAAACAGCCGCCCCGAAAGCAGGCCGACGACCAGGAGGATGCCAGTCACGGTCATTAGGGTCATCCGGGCATACGCCCCGAACGCGCGGCCCAGAACCTGCCCGTTCGTGCCGCCCCGCGCGGGACGCGGCAGGGCGACATAACACAGCCCCAGCGTCGGGAAGACGCAGGCCGCGATCAAGGCCAGCGCCTCGCGTCCCTTCGGTGCGTGGCCGGGCACAGCCAGGCCGGCGGCCAGCAGCAGGCCCAGGACGAGGGCCACGCCGAAGGCCTTCCCGGAAATGCCCGTGAAGACGCGCCCCAGCAGCAAGGTCCCGCCCAGGACGCCCAGGGCCAGGAGGACGCGCAGAATCAGGCCGGGCGCGGGGTCCTCCGCGTAGGGGTGGGCCGGGCCGTCCACCGTCAAGCGCGCCTCGCGCATCCCCTTCACGATCTGTCCGACGAATTCCGTGTTGGCGTGGATCACGTCGGCGTCTTTGGTCAGCCCGAACGTGAACAGGCGGACGTAGCAGACCCGGATGTTGCGCTCCTTGGCCGCCCGGACGAACCGCTCCACCGCCGTCGGCTCGTCCATGTTGCCCATCTCGTCCGTCCCGATGCTGTGAACGCGGACCGTCCGCGCCGAGGCCATCCGGGACAGGTCTTCATCGCCGAACGTCTTGCCCAGCTCGACGCTGCCATACGCCAGGCCATTCGCGTCCAGCGCGTCCGCCGTGGCTTTGATCAGGCCCCGGTTGCCCAGCACGGACGACCCCGCGAAGATGACCGGGCCGATGCCCTGCGCGTCCGCACACTGCCGCTTCGTTTGCGCCATTTCCCAGGCGATGTTGCCCTGGGTGACGCCTGTGAAGTTCACCAGGCGCGGCGCGACCAGCAGCCCGTTTCCCTGCACCGTCCGCACCGCGTCGCCGTCCAGCCCGATGGGGAGGGTGCTGAACTGCGGCCAGGGCGACCCGATCCGCAGCCCGTCCGCCCCCTCCGGCGTCACCACCAGGCCGGGCGCCTTGTGCGCCAGCATTTGAATGACGCGCGGGCGCTCGCCGGGGAAGCCGGGCGCGAACGTCAGGACGGTTTCGTCGCCCTCGCGCCGGTAGGCCACGACGCCGTTGGCGTTCAGCGTCCCCAGCGTGTCCTCGGTGACGGCGACCGTCGTGATGCCTGCGCCTTTGAGCTGCTGCAAGACATCGTCCACCTGCCGCCGCGTCGTGTTCGCCAGCGCCTGCGCGTCGCCATAGTCCACGGCCAATTCGACCCGCCGGTTGCGCGCCTCGGCCTGCCAGCGATGCCCCGCCGAGACCAGCCCGCCGAGCAGTCCCAGCGCGATGAGGACCAAGAGAGAAAGGTTCGGTTTGATCAAAAGGAGTTCTCGATGGGCGCCCTTGCGGGCCGGGGCGCTACAGCCGGCTCGCCGGGTCCACCCAATCCCGTTGCAAAAACAGGCCGTGCAGCGGGTCAAAGTCGCGGTCGGTCGTGAGAACGGTCGCGCCGGTGACATGCGCCGTGGCCGCGATCCACAGGTCATTCTTGCCGACCACAAGACCGTTCTGCACGCAATGGTGATCTATCCGGGCATAGGCGTCTATGACATTACGGTAGGGCAGTGGCACGATAGTCACAGAGTTCAGCAGACGTTGCAACTCTGCGAGTTTTACCACTCCCCAGTTATGCCGCAGAGCAAGAGCGCGCACCTCGCCCTCTGTGACGATGCTGATAATCGGTGTAGGCTGCAACGTGTAAAGGTTGTAAGTCGCCTCGATATAATGACCGAGCAGTCCCCATCGAATGTATGCGAGCAGGATGTTGGTATCCAGCAGAAGCGGCATGTGCTAGCCCATTTCCTTGAGAGTGGCAAGCAATTCCTCTTCGGTTTCGTCCCCCGGCCACTGCCCCCGGATGAACTGCATCGCCGTCATACCCGCTGGCGGCGGCACGCGCGGCTTCAGCTCGTCCAGCGACTGCGGCGTGCGCCAATTCTTTATGTCCTCAGCGATTTGTTCCGGCGTTGGCTTTTCTGCTGATAGGTCCGCCAGCAAGTCAATCACTTTGCCGCTTTCACGCTCCATGCCCGCCGCGCGCCGCTGGAAATGCAGCATCAACTCGTCGGAGAGGTCGCGCATGACCGGGTCTTCCATCAGCCGCATCTGCGGGAGGGTGAACAGCCCCAGCAGCAGGGTCAGGCAGTCCCCGACGGCCAGCCCGCGCTGTGCGGCCACGTCCTCAATCCTCTGCGCCAGGTCTTCCGGCAAATTTACTTGTATGTCCAGGGTCATCCTCCTCTCCTCCCTATCCATTAGAGTTGTGGTGCAAATAAGCCTTTTGGCTCTGTAAGGCTCCCTGAGCGCATTATAGCTTCCTGAATGAAAATCTTGTCAATTTATCGTCACCAGGGGCCTCACAGCCGCTCCAAGCGGCAAGAAAAGCCATTCCTGAGTCAAGAGACTGAATAATTGCACCACAACTCTATTATAAAGCCGACGCCGCCTTCTGTCAATGCCGCATCCCTACCGCCCGCTCCACGGCGGGGGGTAGACCGCCCGCTGCCGCTGGCGCATGACCAGGTTCTGCCCGCCCAGCAGCAGGATCAACGCG
>JAABUO010000371.1_pt1 | contig 94200 bp, 89 predicted proteins | sample 5559291 | NCBI WGS metagenome assembly JAABUO01 (sample SAMN10711878, study PRJNA513372) | rock metagenome | isolation source: Antarctica rocks | place: Antarctica: Victoria Land, Finger Mt sud
CGACGCGCGGACTCCATTATGGCCAGGAGCTTAGCTCCACAAACAGGCCGGATACATTTGCGCAGACCCAAAACACTCGCCACAAAGATTTAGCTTGCAATCTGGCGGCGGACCATACAATTCCCACTGCCTCGATAACGAGAGAGGGGTTTAGAAGCAAGAGCAAAGTCCAGACATAACCCAAAGTCAGGCCCTTACCACCGCAAGGGACTTCTAATGGATGTGTCCGGCCCAAAGTATAACGAGTATAACGAATGTTACGGTACGCTCACCCCTCAGGAGGTCTGGTGACCTTGTGGTGCGCGGAAGCGCAGCATGGGCTCTTGACGACCGAGATCCTCCTCGCAGCCGGAGTCCAGGTGAAGGAAAGCCTCCAGCTTCCTGATGCACCTCAAGAGCTACGCCATCGACGGCCGCTCTTCTACGCACAGGATCCGCAACTAATCTCCGACCGGGCTCAAACGACAGGACAACGATATTCGCTACGAAGCGAACCCGGCACTCGCGAAGCAGTCGAGGCGTGCTTTGCTGAGATGTGGGACAGACCAAGCAATGTTGTGCCGGCTCTCGTGAGATAGGACGGCAGAGCGCGATTCACAAGTGGGCTTGTGTCTTCGCCTTTTCTTCTCCCATACTGCTGCTCATGGGCCACATGGCACGGGCGGGGCAAGGGAGGAGCAGGCGTGCATCAACGCCAAATTCCCGTCCACCTTGGTCATTGCCGCCGCGATCATTGTGGCTGTACGCCTGGCGCGGGAAGACATCTCTTTGCCCACACCGCGGCTCATCGCTTCGGTCGGACACAGCATCAGCCTGGCCGAACCATTCTCAAGGAAGTGTTGCGCCGCTATTCCGGCGTAGGAGAACCTTATGATCCTCGATCTCACCTTTCAAGATCTCAAGCAAATGACTCTCGCCGGCAGAGTGGAAATGAACGGCATTACGCTCGTCGCTGGCCGGCCGCTCATCCCTGACCTGAAGACGGATGCCACCGGAATCAGGGGCGAGATGCGCGTCACCGTGGACGAATCCGATTTGCGCCTGTGCGGTCCGCAACTGGTTCAGCCCTTAGCGCAGTCAGTTGAGAGGAATACGCCTGAAACGAGGTGACTGACGAGCCGACAACTCTGACAAGCATAAGACGATCACCTGTAAGTAACCAAATATGTTACTTCGATAACATACTTAGGGTACCTCTTGGTTGTAGGATGGCATGCATGATAGCCAAAACTGCTTTCGCATTGCGTGTTCAGATTGCCATTACTCTAAGCGAGATCCTTGTCTTGGAGATACAGAAGACCACCCTCAGAGCCAGCGCAGGAGGCGTCGTAGAGTCTGCGGCTATTGACCGTATCGAGAGTGTTCTTCGAGAAGCTGTAACTCGACTTCACAGGAAGCTGGCAAATCGAACAAAAGATCACTGCACAGTGCGGGTGGGCTCTCTGTAGCTGGCGTTGAACTCACGAAAAGGCGTAGATCATGCAATTGAGAGAAGGTGTCCAATGAAGCCGGTCGAATACTGCGACTCATGCACTGTCACCGAAGACACGCCTTACCAGGTTGAAGGGAGTGACCTGAAGGGAACGCATTCAGGTACGGGCACCCTCTATCTTGGACGGGTCGTTTGGATCAGGAAGAGCTCGGAAGACCACGGTTTGGAACCGTGGATATCGGTGTATGCCGAAGGCGTTGGCGTGGTTTCGCTCGAGTCACGCCTCCTTCAGTCTTTTTCGTAGCGCTCCACAGGTCAAGCTTGATGCTGCTGGCGTGCACCTAACCTTCCTCACGATATGCGGCTAGATATCACGCTGAGTGCCATGTAGGATTTGGGATGACGACCACCCTTCACGTCTGCAACCAAGCTCCGGATGGCAGCAGCCAACCGCCGATATGATATGGCACAGGTACGGGGCGAAGTCTCTGAGGAGCGGTTTTCCCACTCTCCTTCAGCGCCCAATGACTCCGCTGGCGTGCGGCTCTGAAATGCCGACAAGGGTGAGACACAAATACAGCATGGACGCCTGGTCCCAGAGCTTCAGCATCTCGTCCGCGAGTGTCTTGCATTCTTGTATCGTCTTCACGACCTTGTTCCCAGCGACGGGGCAAGGTGCTCCCGATGATTTCAAACGATTTCTGCAGGAGCAGAAATCGCATTCGACCTCATTAATGCCGGTGAGAGCATCAGGCACGGGAAAGGTTTGCAGGCATTCTGAGCAGGTGACAGCTATGGTCCCTTTGTCGTTCTTCACCCAGACCGCGGCCTTGGTTGGCTTGCCAATCTCCTCGATATCGGGTGAGCTTCTCGAAAGAGAATGGTAGATCTTCAGAGATGTGACATGTAACTACTTCCTTTTGGATGCGAGGGCGGCAGAGATGTGCACGGACGTGGATCCACGCGAGACCAGGACTGGATCACCGAGACATATTGACGTGCCGGATTCGCCACAGGCGCTTGCCTGGATCATCTCTGTGATACCTTCGCTGCCGTTACCCCCATTCCACTCATGTCTTGTCGGATGGTGGACAAACTTGGGCTAGTCAGCGAAGCCGCGGGAATATCGTCGAAGCCGATGACCGAAATTTCGTTGGGGACACGTAGGCCGCTTTCATGCAGCGCACGAACGACCCCGAGAGCTGTAAGATCGTCGAAGGCCAGCACGGCGGAGAACTTCTTTCTCGCGGCTAGAAGGGAAACGGTAGCTTCGTATCCTCCGTCGAAGCCTGCGAGCGGGTCTGCGGCGTCCGGCATTTCGACAATCAAGTCTTTATCGAGTCTAAAGCGGTTGGAGTGAGCGTAGCGCTCGATACCTTGGAAGCGTTTGCAGCTATCTTGAAGCCCCCTTGGGCAGCATAACGGCGATTCTACGATGGCCCATCTGGTGTAGGTGCTGAAGCGCAAGATATCCGCCAACTTCGTTGTCGACCAAGACACTGGAGACGATAGCAGATTTTACCTCGCGGCCCACGATGACGACCGGAACGCCAAAAGCTTCGAGGTTGCCGGCAATGTACTTATCTGCGAGGAGCCAGTTTGCGACCACGATCAAACCTTCGACACGCCGCTCCAGCATGACGGCCAGACAGCGCTCGAATTGTTTTCCCTGGTTGGTTGCGTCCATGATAATGGGCAGCATGCCTGTGGGGCCGAGAGCGATTTGTACGCCTTTGAGGATGAGAGTGCAGAAGGGATCGGCGATGTCGAAGACCACAACGTCGATGGTGTTGCTGCGCTGGCTGTGAAGTGCCTGAGCGTTGTGGTTCGGTGTGTAACCGAGCTTACGCGCCGCGATGCGAACGGCGGCGAAGCCTGTCCAGTGAGGGCATCCCGTAGAGCTTCGGCCTCCTTCGGAAACGCTGTTTTCAAGCGGGCTGATCTGAGTCCCGTACTGTTCAACTCCGCGTCAGGCAATTGATCCTCGCGAGCTAAAGCATTCGTTTGATCACGCGCACTCCGCAGCAGAAAAATTCGTTTCTCGATATATGCCGCTGCAGCCGTAGGTACAGCAACGTGGAGCTCACCCTGCGTGAGCTTGCGATCAAACTCAGGGTGCGGCATCACGTAATTCTCGAAATCGCGGAACTGGCGGGAACCAGCTACCGATATATCGCCAGAACGCAGGGAGTTCTTCAACTCAGCCATGACGCAGAGTTCATAAAAGCGGCGGTAGATCCCTTCAGGACCGAGCACATACGCTTCCCAGCGCCTCTAAATAAGCCCAAGGGAGCGTGCGAGGCACTTTCCGTAGTCAGTCAGGGTTCATCTCCCGCAGCACTTCGACCGCCTCGATCAACTCGCGGGCAACCGGAGCGGGCCGAAGTTGAAGAGTCTCAATCAACGTGGGGCCATACCGTCGAAGCAGTTCGGGACCAAGCACTACCGGTCCATCTCGGCGTGGCTCGACCCGAAGGCGTTGCAAACCACGCGCGGAGTTGTTCTCGCTCAAGCACTTGTGGAGGAACTTCGGAAACGCATAATCGTACTGCCTCCGGTGCAGTCACTTTGGGGATAGTGCTCGCAGCGAGAGCGCATCGAAGTCCTCACCTCGCGCGAGTTCGGCTGCCTCTTTCACACTCGCAGAGAAACTTCCCAAAGCACGACCGCTTCGATCGCTGCGACGAATTGGGGCTTTGCTCGCGGGCATCTACCAGCGCAGCTCCGACCTTCACATAAAAGCGAACTTTGTCGTTGATGGCTTGCCTTGTTCGCCAAAGCCCGCGCGTATTTGTTTTTCGATCTGGTGAGAAAGCTGCCGAGCAGCCGGTCGTTGAGGTCGATAGTCTCATCGGTCAGCGTTGCGGCTGTTTCGATCACAATGCGACCAGTGTGCCGTGCCGCCGTGCCTGCTCATACTCTTTGAGTTGATAGACCGCTGTCTGGCCGGCTTCACGGGCTAATTGGCTATCGGCTATTTGGCCAATCGTCTTGGCCATCTGCCTCTTTCTCAAGCGACAACCACACATAAGCGCAACAATTGCCCGGCCCCGGAGACTTATTTAACAATTCGGTGAAGAGTCGGTAATTACGCTGTGAACACTTACATAAATTCATGAAGGGCTTACCTGAAGCAGCAAGGATTGGCTTGCCGAACAAAAAGCATTTAGCGTGAAAGGCGCTCTTTGGTCAGTCCATGGGTTACTTTATCTCTCGTAGCTTCGTTGCCGTAGCCATCTTCCTCTTCATTCTCTCGCCTTTTGCCCTCAGAGCCCAGATCGATCGCGCCGAGATCAACGGTACCATCATCGACGCGAGCGGGGCGCTTATTCCTGGGGCCAACGTCACTCTTCTCAGGCAGGAGACCGGCAGTATCCGCAACGCAGTCTCCAACGACAGTGGCACCTTTGTGCTCTCTTCCTTGCCGATCGGCCACTTTGTGCTTACGGTTACCAGGTCTGGCTTTAGTGACTTTCAGGTTCCGGATATTCAGCTCAACTCCGGGGTTACACGCACTATCAACGCGCGGATGCAAATTGCCGGCGCTGCTCAGAGCGTGTCGGTCGATGCCGATGTTGCCTCCAACAATCTCGACAAGAACGACGCCACCCTTGGGGGGACCATTCAGTCAGCCCAGATCTCCCGCATCCCGTTGAATGGCCGCAACATTGCCACGCTGGAACTGCTCGCCCCAGGAGTCATCGATACCGGCACCGGCCAGCAAGGCACCATCCACGTAGCCGGACAGGGAATTGACGATAATAACTACCACTTTGATGGCGTGGATGCCGCGGGCGGCATTCGCCAGGCGCTTAAGTCCGGTCTCCGCCTGCAGTTCTCTACGGAGGCCGTCGCCGAGTTCACGGTCGACTCCGCAGCCTACACTGCGGATACCGGGGGCTCTGCCGGCGGTCAGGTCAGCCTTATTTCCAAGTCTGGCACTAATACATTTCATGGCGCGATCTTCGACTATTTACGTAATAAGTACTTCGACGCTCTTCCTTTGATCAAGTCCAACACTCACCCGAACTTTCATCTCAACCAGTTTGGCGGCAATGTGGGTGGACCCATCCTGCGCGACCGTACTTTCTTCTTTGCGAATTCCGAGGGCTATCGTCAGACCCTGGGCGGCATTCCTGCGGTGGGGATCGTACCGAGCGCTGCCTATCGTGCACAGATCCTGGCAGCGCAGCCTTCGCTCGCGCCCTTCATCAACGCCTATCCCACCAGCACTACGGTCTCTGCCACAAACCCGAACCAGGCGCTTTATACGAGCGTGGTGCCTAGCCCGAGTCACGAGAACTCAGGCGTAATCCGCATTGACCATCGCCTTCGCGCGCGCGATTCCATGTACAGCCGCTATAACATCGACGACGGCCTCACCACCGGTTCGCTGACCAATACCGGGGAGGCGATCACCGTTGGTTCCCGTGTCCAGAACTTCGTTTTGGAAGAGCTCCACACGTTCAGCCCCACACTGCTGAACGAGACAGAATTCGGCTTCAACCGCAACACTTATATTCAGAACCAGACTACTGGGTTGCCGTACAACTTTTCGATCGCCGGCTTCACCTCACTTGCGGAGACTTACAACAAGGCTCAAGCGCCTACTACCTTCTCTATCAACGACACTCTTACGATCATTCGCGGCCAGCACACCATCAAGGCGGGGATCGACATTCGTCGCGTCCACATCAACGAGGCCAACAGCACCGACGGTACGCTCAGCTTCACAGCCCAGCCCGGGCTCAGCGCGGAACAGGCGGTTCTTACCAACCATATCAACAGCATCCAAGTGACTGCTCCGCTGAACGACCGCGGGCTTCGCAAGACGCAGTACGCCGGCTACGCCCAGGATCAATGGAAGTTAACCCCTAACCTAACCCTGAACTACGGCCTCCGCTACACCTACTTCTCCCCATTCAACGAAGCGCACAATAACGAAGATCCTTTTGACTTCGCCTCGTGCGAAGGCTATTGCGGCGTCGGCGCGCAGTTCTACTTCCGCAACTTGCGGGACTTCGATCCGCGGTTAGCGGTCGCATGGTCTCCCACTCACTGCACGGCAACACTGTGTTTCGCGCGGGCTTCGGCATTTATCACGGGGAGATTCAGCTCGGAGACGAGGACAGCCCTGTGGTCAATACCGAGCCCTCGACTACGCTGACGTCCTCTGCAACCAACTATTTCTCGTATCCATCAGTACTTGCGTTGATTCCCACTACGGGCCTGGCTACGACGCCTCGTTCTCTCGCGCGGCACCACCCAGACTCCTACACGATGCAGTACACCGCGTCGATTCAGCAGGCGTTGGGGAGCCAGACCATCCTGACCGGGACCTACCTGGGCATCAAGGGGACTCATCTCTTTCGCCGCACGGAAACCAACCTCATCAATCCGGCGACCGGTGTTCGGCCTTATGCCGCTTTGTACCCCAGCCAGATCGACACCAAGCAGAACGAGGGCATGAGCATCTTCCATGCTCTGCAACTGAATTTGAATCGCCAGTTCCACCATGGGCTGTTGCTCTCGGGCAACTACATGTTCTCGCACGCTCTTGATGATGACTCCGTTGGCGCGGGCGAATCTGCCTCGGCAGAGAACGTCTCGTGCTTCCGCTGCGATTATGCGAACAGCAGCTTCGACGTTCGCCACAGCGGCAACGCCAGCATCGTTTACGATCTGCCGTTTGGCCGCAATCGCCGCTTCCTCAATCACGCCAATCTACTTGTGGAGGAGTTCGCCGGCGGCTGGTCGGTCGATAGCCTACTTGCTGTCCGGAGCGGACTTCCGGTCGACATTACCATCAGCCGGTCCAGCTCCTCGCTGCCCGACGGCAATAATATTAATCAGCGTCCCGACCGGGTCCCCGGCGTCTCGCTCTATAACGGCAAAGGGATCACGACCTGGCTCAACCCCGCCGCCTTCCAGTTCCCTTTGCCAGGCACCTTCGGGAACCTGGGTCGCAACGTAGCGGTCGGTCCTAATCTTTGGCAGGACGACTCCGCCGTCGAGAAGCACTTCCACATCACGGAACGCAACCAGATCATCTTCCGCGCGGAGGCCTTCAACCTCTTCAACCGCGCGCAGTACGGCCAGCCGAATTCAAGTCTTTCAACGGGCACTACTGCCACTGGTGCGCCGGCGGGGACACGGCCGGCGCTCTCCGTTCCTTCCACATTCGGGCAGATTACCAGTCCCATTAACACGGCGGGCTTGGTCGGGACCGGCACACAACGTGTCCTCGAATTTGCTCTGCGGATCACCTATTGAAGCAGACTGCTACTTGAGAGGAAATTGATCCATGACACTCCGCATTCTTTGGACCGCTGCCCTGCTGGCTCCGCTTACGCTTTTCGCTCAGGCGGGTACAAAGGCCGATGAGCCTCTCACCTTGCTGCACAGCACGGCTCTGCCCGAGATCACGGGTGACTTCGATCACTTTGCGGTGGACCTGAAGCGCAACCGGCTCTTTGTGTCGGCCGAAGTGCATCACTCCATTGAGGTTTTCGACCTCCACAGCGGAGCGCACCTGCAAAGCGTGGGTGATTTCAAGACTCCACATTCGATCGCCTTTTGCCCGGAAAAAGATGAGCTCCTTGTGGCCGACGGCGGCGACTCAGCCCTGCTTCTGCTGGACGGTGAGAACCTCCAGCGCACAGGGCGCATTCCGCTGATTGACGGCTCCGCTACCGGCAAAGGCGATTCGCCGGACGCCGCCATCTACGACGCCGCCAATCGCCTTTATTACATCGGCAATGGAGGTGCCTCGGCCAACCTGTCTACCTCTCAGATCTCCATCTTCTCCGTCGATCAGGGTAAGCTCATCGGAAGTATCGACGTTCCCGGAAACAACGTCGAGAGCATGGGTATCGACAATCTCCACCACCGCCTTTACGTCAACATCCGCGATAAACAGCAGATCGGTGTCTTCGATCTCGCCACTAAACAGATGCTCACAACGTGGTCCGCCCCCGGCATGAAGGGCAACACCGCGCTGACGGTCGACTCTGCCCACCAGCGTATCTTCGTGGCTGGGCGCAAGCCGGGCATCTTCTACGTCTTCAATTCCGAAGGTAAAGTCGTCAGCCAGCAGCCATGCGTCGACATCAACGACGACATGACCTACGACCCCGTTCTGGGGCGCGTTTACATCAGCGGCACGCAGGGCCTCAGCGTCTTTCACCAGGACACGCCCGACACGTACACCGACATAGCCAACATCCCGACCAACGGCGCAAAGACCTCTATCTACGTGCCATCCGCCCACCAGTTCTACGTGATCCACCCTAAGACCACCGTCGACGAGGCAGGGCTTCTGGTCTTCCGTGTCAACCCGTAGCCTCTTAGCTAAAGCTCTTCAGCGTAGCCTCGGAGAACTCCATGCCCGCCGTCTTGATTTTGCTGTTCTTTCTCTTGCCCACTGCACTCGCCTCTCAGACGGCAAGCGCTCCAGGCATCACTGTGCCCGCTCCGCCGCGTTATATCAAGGTGGACGGGCCTTTCGCGCAGAAGCTTGTTCTCGACGCCAAAGCCGCGCACCCTGAGCTGAAAAAGATCGGTCTGCACGCAATCCCTCCTGGCGGCTCCGAAGGCGCCATCATCGCCAATCCCATTGTTTCGAGATCGGTAAGCTTTCCTCCGCGAACGATCTCACCGTCGTCACCTCCGGTCAGTCGAAGGTATCTCCCCACGAGGAAGAAGGCGGCTTCTTCGATCTCGGCCTGCCTCGACAGACAATCAGCAGCGTCCCATCGGCATGATGGTCATGGAGATTATCTATAAGGCCGCCGCAACGAAAGAGGATGCTCTCCGCATGGGCCTCGCCATTCGCGATGAGATCTCCGCCGCCATCCCCAACAAGAAAGCGCTTTTCACCCCTGTGCCGCGCTGATCCGCAGTTCATTCACCCTTCAAGAAGAAAGAAGAACCTGATGCTCCTCTCCCGCTGCCGCCTGCTCTACATCTCTGGTTTAAGTACCGCTGCTCTGGCCGCCCGCAACCTGTTCGGCGCCTCCGCGTCTCCGCTCTATCCCGCCGAACAGTGTAGCAAGTGGGGCTACATTAACGGGAAGGGCACCATGATGATCGCTCCCCGCTTCGAGATTGCGTGGCCCTTCTCTGATGGTCTCGCACCCTTCAAGCAGGATGCGAAGTGGGGCTGTCTCGACACCACCGGTACCGTTGTCCTCTCGCCGCGCTTCGATGAGGCCCGCAACTTCCAGAGCAACCTGTCGCCGGTCCTCAGGGGTGCCCTTTGGGGCTTCATCCACGCCGATGGCAGCTTCGGCATTCCCCTTCAATTCGACTCCGCCCGGAGCTTTCAGGACGACCGTGCCCGGGTCTATATCAAAGGCAAATGGGGGTTCATCACCGCCGATGGCCGCCTCGCCATCCAGCCGCAGTACGACGGCGCCAACGGCTATAACGAAGGCCTCGCGCCCGTGCAGAAGGCAGGCAAATGGGGCTACATCGATAAAGCCGGCGACAACGTGATCCCCTCGCAGTTCGCATTGGCGCAATCGTTCAACGAGGGGCTGGCCGCTGTTCAGGTGGAGGGCGCGTGGGGCTTCGTGGACAAAGCAGGTGCGACTGTTATCTCCCCGAGCTTTGACGAGGTGGACGAGTTCAGTGAAGGCCTTTGTCCGGTGCAGTCCAAAGGGCAAATGGTCCTTTATCGACAGGTCTGGAAGACGGCAATCCAGGGCAGCTACGCCGCTGCCGGCCACTTTACCGACGGCCTCGCCGCAGTGGAGGAGGGCACGCTCTCCGAATACATCAACCATAAGCAGACTGTCATCTGGAGAGCTGGGAACCAGTGTTCCAAGACCGCTCGCTTGCCAAGAGATCCCGGCTACCGTCACTCTGGGCTCTAGGCTTATGCTGTCGTATTAGCTGGGGGCTGACCCTTATGCGACGTGGATATGTCACACTCAGACTCTTTTCCAAGGCTATACCCCATTCGTTACTCACATCCCGATCACAGAACCAGCGGTATCGCAGCGTAACCACTAACGGGTAGTAATTCGAAGGAGCATCAGGTTCTCTTTGAAGAGGCGGCGATTTACCTGCCAGTGGCACCGAGTACAAGTGGTTTCACACTTGAGGAATAAAAGTGTGGTCTAATCCCAAATCTCCTTCTCGCCCTTACTGCAGACAGTAAGGAGCACGCCTTCCGCACCGGCCTCCAAGGGGATCTCGCAAAGTCCTCTCACCGGGTCCTTCCACAAGGCGTCAGCTCGCCAGACTCTTCCAACTAATTGATTGAGGAAGGAAGTAAGTCTGATCGTACTTCCCAGTCATGCTTCGAAGGGCGCCACATCGCGAACGCACCGGAAGCTCATGTTGGTGGTTCCGCTCTCGGGTGTATTGGAAGTTCGCGCAGCAACACGATATCGGTTGCAATAAGACTGGTGGCACAGGTAGGAGCCACCTTTCAGCACGCGGGCTGTTCCGGCCGGTGGTCCAACCGGATTTACGCGCGTTGCGTGGACGTGGTACTCAGCATCGAACCAGTCCGCACACCATTCCCATGTATTGCCTGTCATCGAAAGAAGCCCGAAGCCGTTCGCAGGGAAGGCATCTGCGGGAGCCACGCCGGCAAATCCATCTTCTGCCGTGTTCTGGTCCGGAAAACTTCCCTGCCAGATGTTGCACCGGTGCTCGCCTCCGGGCAACAACTCATCTCCCCACGGGTACAGCTTCTGCTCCAAACCGCCACGCGCCGCATACTCCCATTCCGCCTCGGTTGGAAGTCGCTTACCCGCCCATGCAGCGTACGCCGCAGTGTCGTTCCATGACACCTGCACAACAGGGTGATCCGCACGCTCACCCAAGCTACTCTCCGGACCTTCCGGACGAGTCCAGCACGCGCCGTCGATGCGCTTCCACCACTCAACGCCAGGCACCGCTTCGCGCGACCGAAGGGTTTCCGGTAGATCACCTTCAAAAACGAAGGACCATCCGAAGCGCTCGGCCTCCGTCCGGTATCCTGTCGACGCCACAAAGCATTCAAAGACTTTGTTCGTCACAGGTGTGCGATCCATCAGAAATGCATCGACGAACACACGGCGTACAGGACCTTCGCCATCGGCGGGGAATCCGTTCGAATGGTCCGTGCCCATCAGGAACTCCCCTCCGAGCAGGTGGACCATGCCCTCTGCGGAACCGGTCGTGACACGTTGCCGCTGCTCAGCGTGCTCTGTCGAGGCAGTGAGGCGGCGCGCTCGATACTGGCTCGGAACGCAGCAGGCGGAAGGCTGAATCAATTTCATGCGATTGCCCTGTCTGTAGGAACAACTTCGATGGATGCAGCGCGAAGTGCCTGCTCTGTAGCCGCCTCGACCACGCGTTGCCTGCGTTCCTCGAGCATACGCTTGGCCAGCACCGGGCGAAGCTCTGCGAGCGACTCGAAGCCCGCTGGTTTCCGCTGCGACACTGTGGCGATGTGAAAGCCGAAAACCGTGCGGAATATGCCGGATCGGCCGCCATCCGGCAACGCAAAGACAATCTCCTCGAACTCGGGTACCATCGTGCCCCGTGCCACCCAGCCCAGGATGGTTCTGCCTCCGCAATCCGAAAGCCGATCCGCGACTTTGGCAAACACCTCGCCTTGCAACAGCTCCTGCTCGGCCTGCTCGATCCGGATCCGAGCAGCATCTTCACCCGCCGCTAACTCGACGTTGCAGACAATATGCGCCACCTTTACGCGCTCAGGAAGCCGGAACTCAGCGCGACGCCGCAGGTAGTACTGCTCAACCTCCACACGGGACGGGTGAGGCTCGTGCCGGCCCAGCCAATGACGGTACTTCTCCACAAGCAAGTCGTCAGCAAACTTTCGCTGCACAGCAACACCACATACTGAGGCACTGGATGTACCCCACTGCCGGGCTCGCAGTGCGCTCACCTCTTCGGCAGAGACGGCGAAACCCGCCTCCGATGCCATCTGGCGCAGCAACACCAGCCCTACCACGCGCCGCTCGGCCAAATGCCGGAGCGCCACTGCTTCGTGCTGTCTGCTCGCGTCCACAGGGTCGACATCAAAGCCGCCGAATTCGCGGAAAGTGTCGATGAAGCGATCGTCTGTCACGAGTTCGCCGTTCACCAGTACAGCCATGTCCGACTCCCTTCCTTCAGATTCGCGCAGGACTATCCCAGGGGTCAACTGGTTAGAAGGTCAATCGCGCGGCGATCTGCAACTGCCTCGGCGCACCCGCTGACGAGATGACCCCATACAGCGGGTTACCCAGAGTACTGCCCGGGCCGTTGAACTGCGGGTGATTGAAGATATTGAAACCTTCTAAACGCATGTTCAAATTAGACTCTCGTAGCTGTCGAATTGCGAAGTTGCGCTGGAGGCTAAGGTCGAGCTGGTTGCGGCCGGGTGCGCGCAGCGTGTTCCGCCCTGTGTTGCCGAAGGTGTACGGGGTGGTATTCACATAACAAGCCGTATTGAACCATTGTTGCTTCGTTCCCGCACCGCCCACGTTGCCGTTGCACACCTGGGTCGGCCGTGTCACCGTACCGGCGTTCGCCGCGTCAAAGCTCATACTCGGCGTAAACGGCAGCCCCGTCTGGTACTGATACACCGGCGACACCGCCCAGCCGCCAAGGATCGCCGAGGCCACCCGCTGGCCGCCGAGAAAGGCCCGCCCTCTGCCAAACGGCGACTCCACAATGCCCGTCAGCACATACCGGAACCGCACGTCATTGTCGGCGGACGCGTAATTCACCGCCCGGTTATAGTTGTCCTGTATGGTGTCTCCCGCTCCGCAGCTGTCGCACAGGTCGAGCGCCGGATTCTGCAGGTCGAACGCGTGACCATAGGTAAACGAGTTGAGGAAGGAGTAGCCCTTGTCGTAGCGCTTCTCGAACTTTGCCGAGAGACCCTCAAACTGGCTTGAGTTCCAGTTGCCCACTGTCTTTACGGGCGCAATGGTATAGGCGGCAAGCGGCCGGCGCGAGTTGACCGAAGTATTGTTGAGCACCGTAGGCTGGTTGCCCTGGCCTACGCCAAGCACCTGCGAACCGTGATTGCCGACATAGTTCACCTCCGCCAGCACACCCCACGGCAGCTGTTTCTGCACGCTTAGGCTCCACTGCTGGACGTAGGGAATCTTGAAGTGGGTGGGCCAGCTTACCAGCGCTGCCGTCGCTGTAGGCCCGAGCGTGTAGCTGGAGGCCTGGATGGGGTTGGGCCGCGAAACTGTTGCCGTGGGCGAAAGCACAAAGCCCGTCGCGGGGTTCAGCTGATTGCTGGAAAGCGTCGTGGAACCATAGCCGAAAAATGGCGGTGTGCTAGTGAGCCGGTTCGAGACGCCTGTGCCCTCGTCCTGCGCATAGAAGATGCCATAGGAGGACCGGATAGTGAGGTCCCGCACGTTCGGAACCCGGTACGCGATGCCAAGCCGGGGTGCAATGTTGTTCGTATCGGTGTACAGCAGGCCGCGCGGCAGAGCCGGGTTGCCGGCAAGAATGAGCTGACCATACAATGGACCCGGATCGAGAATGAAATTTCCCTGACGATTCTGCGTCTCAATGGAAGGCGTCGCCAGCTCGTAACGCAGCCCGTAGTTGAGGCTCAGGTTCTCCGAAAACTGCCATTGGTCCGTCGCATAAAAACCAAGCCCAAGGCTACGCTCTTCATTCTGAGCCACCGTGCCGCTGGTAAGCGTGTCGGCATCGCCCAGGAGCAGGTCGGCAAGCGGACTGCCGGAAGCCCCGCGCGCCTTGGGGTTCTGGGTAAATACTCCATCAAATGTGAAGGCGGCGCGCCCATTCAACGTGGCAAAGGTGCGCGGGCGAATCTGAATAATGTCGGTACCAAATTTGAGCTGGTGTTTGCCGCGCGACCACGACAGGTTATCAGCGTAGTCAAAGACGCCGGAGCTCTTCGCCAGCGGAGCGCTGGTGCAGCACGGGCCCGTACCTCCCAGACCGCTCAGGTTGGAGATGTTGAGGCCCGGGATGCCCGTATTGACGGCCGGATCAAGCGACCCGGGAATGATCTCGTTGCGCGCCAGCGTGCCGCCTAAGTTGATGCTGACCGTGGTCCAGGAAAAACGGAACTCGTTGACCACGGACTGCGTAAAGATACGCGTGTAGCCGATGCCAATACCTTTGGAAATGCCGGTCGAGATACCTGGATTTGCTGCTGGCGCGGGCAGGGTCGACTCATTCGAGGTCTGAGTGACCTGGTGTGCATAGCGGGCAAAGGCAGAATCCTTTAGCGAGATCTGCACGTCGCCACGCGCGATCCCGTTCTTCGCGTCGATGCGTTCGGGCGCGTTGCGTTTATAGATGTTTGGACCTAGAGACGGAGCGTTCGGCAACGGGTAGTACTGCGCCAGCGCGAGCCCGATCGCATTGAGCCGGGACGCCGGAATCATGTTGTTGGCAAATTGTGTGCGCGTTGCCGTGCTGCCGGTGCCCGTTGTGGTTGCGGGATCGTAAACCGGAATGACGGCGCCTGCAGCGTTGACGGTCTTCGAGAAGTCCCCCGCACGTTCCAGCGCGGTTGGAACGGTGGCCGTCCCGGGCGTCTCATTACGTTGGTGAATTCCCTCATACGCCGCGAAGAACCAAGCCTTGTCCTTCTTGATCGGGCCACCGAGCGAGCCGCCGTACTGGTTGCGTACCAGTAACGGCCTGCTCGCGGCGAAGTAGTTGATCGCATCTAGGCGGTCGTTGCGAAAAAAGTCGTACGCCGAGCCGTGGAGGGCATTCGATCCGCTCTTGGTAATGGCGTTGACCACGCCGCCAGCGGCCGCTCCGTATTCAGCCGAAAAGTTGCTGGTCTGCACGGTGAACTCCCGCAACGCATCGAGTGGCGGCCGGACCATATCTCGTTGACGATTGTCCAGACCGCGCAGGTAGTTCACGTTACGCGAACCGTCCAGCAGGAACGCATTCTGGAGTCCCGTGTTCCCGTAAGCCGAAAAGGAATTGTCTCGCCCAGCGGAGGTCGGGATCACCCCAGGCACGTAGTTCGCCGCCGTCAGGTAGTTGCGCCCGTTCAGCGGGAGGTCCGTGACCTGCTTGCCGCTGATCACTTGCGCGATGGTCTCCGATTTATCGTCGATCAAAGGAGCTTCGCCGCTCACTGTCACGGTATCGGCCGACTCACCCAGTGTCAGCGGGATGTCGAGCGACACCACATCGCCCACCGAGACAGTGACGCCAGTGCGGTCGATTGACTTGAAGCCTGGTACCACGATATGTGTGTTATAGCGGCCCGGCTGCAGCAGCGGCACCTCCGCGATTCCGCGGTCGTTGCTCTTCAGCACGCGAACTGTGGCTCCCGTGTCTGCCCCGGTGATGATCACCTCGGCATCCTTGATCACGGCACCAGAAGGATCCGTGACTGTGATGCTCAGTTCACCGGTGGCAGTTTGACCCCACACATTGCATTGCACTCCCAGGACAAGGAGCAGCAGAATTTGAGAGAACTTCAGAGATTTGTTGATGGTCATATGCTCACGGCTTGCACCGCCTCCACAATTTTCGTGCTGCGTTGGTCGTATCTTCATCCGCCGGTGCCAGAATGCTGAAAGACGTACCATGCCCATCAGTTGCGACTTTTGAAGTCAGTTCTGGCCGACACTTTCTTTGGATGATCGATGTCTAGCGGGTCGCCGAGTTCGCGTTGCATCTGCTTAAGCCGTACGATCAGACTGGCTTTAACGTCGGCATAAGCCGGGTCATCGACAAGATCGTGCATCTCCCAGGGGTCCCTCTCCAGATCGAAGACCTGAAATCGCTGAATCGGTACATAGAAGATCAGCTTGTGCTGGCGAGTACGGATGGAGCGCTGCAAACTGCTAAGCCAACCAAACATCGCATCTTGTAGCGGTTGCGGATGCTGCGTCCGCAGCATGTACGCAAGCGATGGGAACTCCACATGCGGCGGTATCGGCACTCCCGCCAGTTCGCAAGTCGTCGCATACATCGAGTGCTGGTACACCATCTCGTCAACGCGGCACCCGGGGCGAATTCCCGGGCCCGTGATGATCAGAGGCATGCGCATGGAACATTCGTACTGGTTTTGCTTGCCCATCAACCCGTGCTCGCCGACAGCAAGCCCATGGTCGGCCGTCAGGATCACGTATGTGTTGTCGGCCTTGCCAGACATCTGCAGTGCAGCTAAGATGCGCCCGATCTGCGCGTCCATGTGGGAGATGATGGCGTAGTACTCCCGGCGATGCACCTGTACATCGTGCTCGGTACGAGGGAATGGCGCGAGCATTTCGTCGCGGGTCTTGAATTCGCCCTGATCGAACGGGTGTTGCGGAAGGTAATTGGGTGGTATCACGATTTTCTCGACCGGGTAGCGGTCTAGATATTCCTGCGGCGCCTGGCGTGGATCATGCGGGGCATTGAAGGCGACGTACATGAAGAAGGGGGTCTGCCGTCCCGGAATCTTACGGGTCAAATAATTAATAGCGGCGTCGGCGTAGAACTCGCTCGAGTGTTGGATCGTATCGTCCCTGCGATTGAGCCACAGGCCCTTCCGTAGCCACTGACCGAGAAGCGACCGGTTCGCCGGGTCCCAGTGGTTACCCGGCGCAGGGCGGTTGTATTCCTCCGGTGTTGAGGCGAGGAAGCCAGGCCCAACCGGCCCCTGTTCGGAGAATGAGCGCTGCAACGTCACAGCGTCGAGGTGCCACTTGCCGGTGATAAATGTGTCGTAGCCCGCCTCCTGCAGCGTCTGGCCCCAAGCTGGCGTGTCGCTTGCCGTGTTCGCTGCGTCCGCCCGGTTCGCGTGGAAGGCCGTCAACCCTGTGTTGAGCATGGTTCGGCTGGCTACGCACACGGCCCCGGTCCAGGAGCCCTGGTGGAAGCAGTGAGTGAAGTGGCAGCCGGATCCAACCAGACGGTCGATGTTGGGCGTGGACACTTCCGGATTGTTGATCGCGCCGATCGTGCGGTACATCAAGTCATCTGCGATCAGGAATAGGAAACTCGGGCGCGCGGGAGTAGCGGCAAACGCAAGGGCGGGTCGCGCCTTGGTTGCGGCCACAGCCGCCGAAGACAGGCTGAGAAAGGTGCGTCGATTCACAAGATCTCTCATGTTTTCAGAAAGTGCGAGCTGCACCATCGTCTCTAGACATCAGTTTGGGTCATCTTCACTTAGCGGGCTTGCCGTCCCGCGAAAAAAGGCGACGGCGAGCCTGCGCGGCTTTTGCGAGCAATCGAACTCTCGGAGCGCGGAGGAGGGGTGTCACGGGAAACGAGGTGGGACACGGTGATGACACCGTGTCATGCGTTGAGGGCGCTGGGGTTAGTTGGCGATGTATTGGTTGCCTATGTACATCGCAGCCGGTTAGCTCGTATTCTTCCGTCGTGTACGATGCCTTTGGGTCGAATTGCCTGGTGCCGTATCCGGCTACTGCAAGGGTCTGGGGCACCGAGGAAAGACAAGGGTCACATGAGCAGTAGGAGCACACTGGAGAATCACGCCGGGATCAAAATCAGCCTCTGCCGGGAAGAGGTCGAACGAATTCTCGCCAGCGGCATGTTCAGCAAGGCTCCCCGTCTGTGCTCGTTTCTCACCTACGTCTGTGGGAACTCGCTTCAGGGCCACCTCGACGAACTTACGGAACAGCAGATCGGCATCCACGTTTTTCAGCGCTCACCCGGGTTCAACTCCGGGGAAGATACGATTGTCCGTGGGACAGCCCGGCATCTGCGCAGTCGGCTGGAGTCGTACTACCGTGAGGAGGGAAAGTACGATCCGGTTCGCATCAGCATACCTAAGGGTGGGTACGTCGCCTGTTTTCATCCAATTACCCAGCCGGTACCGGAAAGTGGATCATCTAGCCAGGACGAAAGCACCCCGCTCGTTCCGGCCTACGCCGCACCACCTGTTGTGTCTTTCCCCTACAGGGCAGGAGAAATGCATGGACGCTGGCCTCTAACTGCAAGATTATCGCTAGCCTGCGTCTCGCTTCTGGCGGCAATTCTTGTAGCCTTCGCCACACACCTTACTCATCCGCGAGTCGCAGACCCCAGTGCCGCGGGTCCTACTGCGCTCTGGCGGGCGCTCTTCACGGAAGGCCGCCGGACACTCATTGTTCCAGGAGATGCGAGTCTGGACACCTACATCGCTTGGGAGCAGCGGGCTGTCTCGCTTGACCAGTATGCAAACCAGACCTACCAGCGTGAGGTAACGGTAAGTCAGCCCCCGTCCGCGACCGACGTCCCACTCAGCGTTCGCTCGGTCACGCCGATGGCGGATCTCCGTCTGGTCGCCGAACTCGTACGAGTGCCCGAGCGGCTCGGCATGCCGCAAACCGAAAAATGGATGGAGGTACGGTACGCGCGCGATTTAGCAATAGCGGACACTCACGAAAACAACCTCATCCTGATTGGGCCTGAAAGTTTCAACCCATGGGCGACCCTTTACCAGCCAAAGTTGGACTTCAAGGTGGGCTGGGACTTCCGAACCGACGTTTACACTGTGACAGATCGTGCGCCCAAACAAGGCGAGCAGGCGAGGTACGAGTACCGCAGAGGCGTTCCCGCCAGCAAGGCAATGACACTGATCGCCTTTGTCGATAATCTGCAGGGCCATGGGCACGTGCTATTGATTCAGGGGAGCTCCATGGGCACAACCTATGGCGCCTTGAGCTTTTTCACCAACGAGCACCTCTGGAAGCCGATCATAGATGCCGCGACCGGTCCGGATGGATCGCTGCGAAGCTTCGAAGTCCTGCTCAGCAGCGAGTTTGTCCGCGGCGGAGTCGGCAACACGCAAATCTTGACCGCGCATGTGCACTGAAGCAGAGTGCGATGTTGATCGTGGGAACGAAGGTTCACTTGGGAAAATTCTGCTTATTAGAAATGCGGGTCGGCTGGTAGTTTAGAAGTAAGCTAGGCGCAGATCTAGGATTCAGTTAGGCGCAGATCTAGAATTCAGCTATGCAGACCTGCTTGCTAGAGCAACGGCGAAAGTCAATCAATGGATGAGAGTCTTGCAGACCCCCGACGACGCGGAAGCTGCACCTTTCGCAGGCTCGCAGCCTAGTCATGCTCCAGAAAAAATCTGCACTTGCTGCTGTCAGACGCTTGTCAAGCAACTCTCGGGCTTCTACTACCTGATGTAACGGTGGCTTTGACCTGTATGTTTACACGCAAGGCTTCGGCTTCCGTTGGAATGCTCAAGGATTCGAGTATGTTACGTTGCTTTGGCTATACCACAGAGTCCGAAAGATCACCCAAAACGTACGCTAGTGCGCCGGGAGCTGGCAAGGAGTAGCAGGTGAAAGTCTTGTGCAGTGAAGGCATAGCAAACCACTATTGGGCCCGAGTCATGCGTTGTGCACCGCGAGGTGCACCATTCAAGATTCGGATGCTCCACGCTTTGCTAAGGAATGATGCAAGACGTTCCGAGGGTACAAGGGCCTGATCTTTGATATCCGTATATCTCCAGTTCTTGATCGAATCCCCATTGCACCATCGCCTCTATCACGGCGCGGAAACGCATACCCAAAGGGGTCAGAGAATACTCGATCTTAGGACTCTTATCTGACAAGTCTCGGCGAAGCAATAAACCATCCTGCTCCATGCTCCTCAGTTCCTGCGTAAGCATTTTCTGACTGACCGCACTTGCAGTGGCACGGATAGCACGCCGGAGTTCGTTCGTGCGCATGGGTCCAAGAAATAGATGATGCAGGATGAAGATCTTCCAGCGTGCTTCGATGGCCTTGAGCGTTCGCTCTGCAGGACATTCGGCCAACATACGCTTCATGCTCTTCCCTCCAATCGATTCCTCGACCACGCACCGAAAAGTACCTACTTACATTGAGATGCGAAGGTTGCTAGGGTTGATTCAGCAGAACGTGGCTTGCCGTATCAGCTTTTGCGGTCAGTCAAAGAGCGGACGCACAACTCAGAAAAGGGTAACCCATGCAAAAACGAAAGTGTGAGCGAACAGCTGCGATAGCTCTGAGCCATGAGACGGGGCGGCGTGCCCCAATCGCGAGCATCGATTCCCGCATGTATATTCAACACAATTTGAATTTGGGGAACGGATTGGAGCCCATCCTAGAATTTATTGATCAACTTCCCGCTGATCAGATCAAAGCCTCAGTGGTTCGCATGTTTGAGGACGGAGACTACAGCGTCATCCATGCAGATTACGTGCTGGGAAGTTGGGGGCCGATGGTCGCCTTCGATGTGCATCGCTGGAAGGATGACCGAATTGTGGAGCATTGGGACAATCTCTGCCCTACCTCGCCTGCAAACGAGAGCGGACACACCATGACTGACGGTCCCACCGAGGTGATGGACATCGACAAGACATCAGAGAACAAGGCGGTTGTGGAGAAGTTCACCAGTCGAGTCCTTATCGGTGGCGATCTCACAAGCAGTTTCGAATATTTCCTCGGCGATAGGCTCGTGCAGCACAGTTCCCACTACGGCGATGGAAGCCGCGCCTTTCAGGAGCAGTTATCACGCTGGCAAAGGGAAGAGGGGTTGACCTACGCCCGGGTCCACAAGGTTCTCGGTGAGGGCAACATGGTGCTGACCATGAGCGAAGGAGTCTTGCGGCGTGAGCCAACGGCCTTCTACGATCTCTACCGAATTGCCACCGGCAGAATCGCAGAGCACTGGGAAGTATTCGAAACCATTCCGCTGCGGGAGACGTGGCAAAACAGCAATGGCAAATTCTGAACAGTCTCGTCATATGTGATCAGCGTACGATTTGAAGTTTCATGCTTTACCCCAGGCTGGCTCACGGTCTCCGCCGCTTTCGTGGCCGATGACTCTAAGAACCATGTGGTGCAGCAGACCGACGGAGAGGTTCAAGCATCCTATAGAACGAGAAACGGCCCCCATCCGGTTCGCGAGTACCCCCTTGACATCTCTCCGGTCCTGCCTTGCTGTCGCGCTATCATCGGCAATGAGGCTCGCCATCTCCAAATAGTTCTTACTTCGCAGCAGGGCATCTTAGTCAGGCTTCGCGGCGTGGGCAGAGGCAACCGCATAGAAACTTAGAAAAGTGTAAACGAGGGCTGAATATGTGCCGGATGGTTTGGCGAGAATCATGATCCGTTATACGGAAACTATCTCGTGATTGTTCTCAAATGCCGCTGCCGAGTTGCGCGACAGGCTTCTCGTAAGCTAACTGATATTTGTAGAGCTTGCGGAAACTAACATCTCTTGAGCTGTCCCCCGAGTGAACTCGTCGCTAGAAGAGGCGACTCAACTCCCGACGCCCATCAACTACACGAACGATCTTGATACTCTCGACCGGACCATCTTCTGCATCCGGATGCAGTTCGTACAACACCAGGTACGAGCCTTCCACCGCGCCTAGCAAGTCTGCGTCTGTGGGTGCGCGCGCTATGGTATTGCCACCTTCCGGGCGCGGCGCGAGGAAGGCAACGAGTCCTGCCGAGGGCTGCTCTTTCGACGATCATGGGAAGTGGAGGATATAATCAGGAATAGTCAGTCTATGACACCTCCGCCGGCCTTCTGCTTGCTATTATCCTTCCGACATATGCTCGGCTCGGTGCTGTGATTTTGGCTCACACTTCAATCTCTTTGAAGAAGGTGTTAGACATAGTTGAGCGGCTATGAGCAGCCGAGGTGTCCACTGTGGAACGACAAACTCGAACCGAAGCGCGGAAGATTGTTGCCATGTCTTGGATGAGCTTGGCGGCCCTATATGTGGTTTACGCTGGCGCAACATACAGTGGCTTGTATCAAGCACTAGCAGAGTTGGAGCTCAGGATCCTTGGTTCCTATGAGCCAACCGGCATTTTCCTGACACTACTTTTTGGCCTCTGCCTTCCCTCCTGGTTCATCGCTCCCCAGGTCTGGAAGAAACGGCAACCCGGGTCCGTTCGGGATCCGGCCAATCCGAAGGCTGCGCAGCGATCCAGCCGCAGAACGATGCTTGCTCTCGGTGCAGGTGCGCTTGTGGTGAGCGCAGGGGCTGCTGGGCTGGCGCTTTCACAGGTAGGGCGCTCGTCAACCAACGAGGAGCTTGACCTAAGCCGGTCATCCGTCGATCCTCCTCGCGCTGGTAAGCTGATCCTCTCCGGGCGCCTTCAGCCGCACTATGCAGTGACTGTTGAAGAAACGATCAACGGGTCCGTCACCCGAACGATCTACACACCCGTGACCTCCTCCGGGTGGAACTCGGGTGAGCCGATCCAATACATTCTGCGCCAAAGGTTAGGAGACAACGATCAGGGTGAAGAAGCCGCCCAGCAATCCAGCCGTGTTGATCTGGTACGGTTCGGCCCGGTCGCTGTGTTTCGCCACGCGCTTCCCGGCATGGTCCGGACTGATTTCGAGCATCGTGGTCTTCGGGTCGCCTTGAGCCAGATCGTTCTCGATCAGAATCTGAGCAGCGCCAACGAGACGTTATGGATCGTGTCTGCATCTAGTTTTCTCTTTGCCTTCAGCACAATGGTTTTGTGGGCGATCGTTGTGCGTACGCAACGGCTTAATACCGCCGCTGAACTAGCCGAGTTGACCGCGCGGTCAAGCCAGACGCAGACTCAGAGGAGGGCCGGACTGCCGGAGCATTAGAAGTTGCGCTTGGTGGTGAGTTTATGGCCGAGCTTTTCTTCGAGAGCTACGACATGCCCTGAATTTACGTGGCGGTCAGATCGGTTCCCGGTATGCAGCCGTTCTGGCGGAACTTCGAAGAACCCGAGATGTGTCCAGACCACAATGAAGGCATCAATGCCATGCTGCGCGAGATCAAACCGTGGCGCCTTCATGCTTGTCGCTGATGGCGAAGCGCCTACACGATGTTTTAGCCTGGTGCATTTCACTGAGCAGGGAGGTAAGCTGAGAGGGTGAGCACCCTTTCCGATCCCTCCAAGGATAGAACGTTACCCACTAGTAGTTCCGCTGACACCGAGTCGGAGGATCGCAGGGTTAATGAATTGCTGCCCGCGATGGTGGCTCGCTTCAAACGTATCATTGCATCTCTAGCTTTTGTCGTGGAAGCGGCCCGGCCACGTTTGGAAGCACTTGGTATCGTGCTTCATGAAACGTCCAATGCATCAGGGTTGAGCTCATCGCAGTCAAGTCCGAACTACAGTTGGGATTTCGTGCGAACAAGCTCTCACTTGTCGTATACCGCGAAGACCACGGCGACCATACGGTTTACTTCAGCGGTGGATCTTGACGTAGCGGACCATTACGAGGCTACGTGGCGATCTGAAGTGTGGGAGAACACCGGTCCCAACTTTCATACTGCCGAGGGCTCGGCCGCGATCGGGGCCGAAAGCCTCTCTTTTGGATCACTGGAACGTCTCGTTCTGGCACTGCTGCGTCGCGCCGCGCCGGCATTTCCGGAAACTCTCGAAAATGCGGGTTGGCCGGGGTTTCCAGACCTGCCGTCGTTGCATGACGAAGTCGACCACCTTGTCCAGATACGATCTTTTCACAAAGAGATGGTGGAGCCCTGGACTGGCCCTCCGGTCGGGTCCTCGGAGGGCGAAATTCTAGACCTCGAAGCCCGTCTGGGCTGGCGTTTGCCCCTGGCTTATAAGCAATATCTGGCCTTCATGGGAGCCGACTACCAAGGCACCTTCGTCGGTTGTGACTGGTTTATTAAAGCCGCGAAGGTCAACACAATCGATTTCGAGCTAGCCTACATGGAAGTGGACTACACGCCTCGAGGGGACACGCTGACCTTTATGTCGCACCAGGGCTACATATTTGGCTGGCTCGACCTTCCGTTCCTTTCAGACAATCCGCCCGTGTACTTCTATAACGAGTCCGCCAAAGATAACGCGATTGTGCGTTATGTCCGCTTCACCGACCTGCTTCTTGCCGAGTTGGAGTACATGAGCTCCTTCTTGCGTAGATTGAGTAAATGATGAACGCTGACAGAGGATCCGATGCGCGACCTGAGAGCCCACCCCATCACGATCACAGAGATCGAGAATGTTTGCTGAGACTGGCGAAAGAGATCGCATCTGAAGGCCGGCAAGGCGACATGCGCTCTTGTTGTTGCGACAGTCCGCGAGCATAGCTGCCGTTTCGCCTTTTTAATCTGCCTCTGCGGCAGCAGCGTATAACATCTGACAGGTGCGTCCGGTGGCAGACGTTGTGGCATGGCACGCATCGACACACCCGATTTACGTGTGACAGTTCACAGGGGAGACGATCATGATTGTTTGGCGTGGTAAAGGATGGTGGACGCTCATCATCCTTTGGGCTTGCTTGTACCTCATTCCCGGTGTCTGGCATACGCAGCAGGGGCGGACTTGGGCTCAAGCGACCAGGCTACATTTGCATGACCTATCCTTTGTTGTCGGCCTGCTCACCGCCGGGGTGATTCTGACTGCGTGGGGCCTCTTTTTGAACCGCCGCCCCGCACGGCAAGTCATGGAACCGCAGACTGGGCGCACCTACATGGCGAGGCCATCCCACAGCTTTTACTACCTCAATATGGAGTACTGGGGAGCGGCCGCCCTCTTGGGCGGCATTGTCATGTTTGTGAGGGCGAGATGAGAGGGACATTTTCTTTTACCTACGTCCCAGTGCAGATGGCGACCGTCACTCGTTTTTCAGCTAACGATCCGTGGAATGGCAAGCAGCCCTCGTTGATGACCCTCAGCGTGTATCGCATGGTCAACGATCGCTATAGCCAGCTTTTCGCGGCCGAGTCGGCGAAGGCAATGCAAACCGGCTCTTCCGGAACAGCGTTGAAGATCAACGAAGTTCTTGGACTGCGTTCAAGCATCGATGGCCGATATCACATGTTGCCGATCTCCGTGGCGCGGCTGTGGCAGAAACAAGCAATTCGCGCTGAGAACCTGCCGGGCATCCTGGCCGAGGTCGAATCTAGTTTGCCCAAATCGGATTACTTTTCCGTGCGACTCAATCCAGCAATAAAGGTCGTGAGCTGGATGCTGGCCGGCTTAGGTCTGCTGATGCTTTCTGTCGCGGCGTTGTTCTGGCTCATAGGCCCTCCGGCGAGCCACATCATGCGTGATGTCTCCTCCACCGAGTGGCTGGCAAAGCCTCAACGCGAAGCCACCGTTCGCCTCTCCGGCACCTTGCCCATTGGCGGTTTCGTGTCCGCCGGTCAGGCACAACCGCCCGCAGGAATGGACCCTATACCCTATGAGGCTTCGCTAGGCTGGTACCAGGCGGCCGACGGAAAGCGGCTCATTCTGCTGCGGAACGAGCTACTGGATGGGGGATTGCGAAACATACCCTTTGTAGGTACTATTGTGCCGGTTAAGAAGCTAAAGCTCCCGGCCGATGCCCTTGCACAGCTTTCGGCTCAGACCCCAGGGATCGCGACCGATCTGATCGCTTGCACTGACTGGCAGTGGCAAGATCAGTATGCGTCACACGCTTGGATAATGTGGTTGGTGCCCGCCCTATTCGCGTTTGCGCTGGCGGCTATCCTGCAAGGATTGTTCGCATTGCGGGAACGGCGAATCGCCGGCCAGGAAGCAGATTTCAGAAGACGTTTCGCAACAGCGTAAGCCGCCCTGTGAGTATAGGAAAAGGAAAGATGTCAACTTGTGTTGCTAGATAAACCAATCTTCCCATTCAGAACCTCCACAAAACTGCGCTCGATGCGGATAGCAGTGTGCGTAAGATCTCACGACGAGTTGACGATTGCGTCATTGGTTATTGTTTTCAACTAGATCTCAGCACTTCGATTACACGGGCCTAAGAGGGCCCGGATTGAAGGGGCTGCACCGCACCGGGCTAAATCGGGGCGTCAGCCCAAAGTCAAGGTAGTTCTGCCGGACTAGCGCAAGCACATACTCCCTGAATGCCCAATCCCAATCGGTTGCTTGCAGGTTGACCTCGAGATTTGTAGATCAGCGCGCCGCCGCTGCCATCGCGATACCTGCCCAGTAATCGCTGCACTTGCCGCATGCTCACGCCCAGCACGCCCGCCGCCGACTCCGTCGTGCGACTGCCGGCCAACACCTCGGTCAAACCTATACAGATGGTCATGTGTGGACTCATCTCATATCCGGCCTCGCCAGAGCGCGTCGCCGAACTGCTCGAAATTGAAGACATCTGTGGGGCCAAATACTTTGGACACCTGTCATGGATCTCAATCATCGTTGGGATGTATTTCGCAGGGCCGAGTGGGAGAAAGAGCTTCGTTCAGCTCATGGGCTCATTCCTGGACCAGTGTGCCTGCAATGGTCAGCATGACCCCTTGGATCTAACGGCCAGTGCGTCGCTTCGTGGCTTCGTACGAGTAGACGGCCTCCAGGGGTTCATGGCATCAATTGCGTTTCCGACAAGATTGCTCAGTACCTCACGAACTTCACCTTCAACATGACCGACTGGCTTTGTAGCGCGGTTTCGCTCTTGGACTCTTATTGTGAATTTACACGTCGGCGCTGGTAGTTCGAGAGAACAGCGTCGATGAGCTCGTGACAAATCATAGGACTACCATCGTTGTTTCGTAGCTACAAATCCTATTTAGCGTGGACCGCCCTTCTCGCAGAGTGAAATGTCGACTGCGGTATAAAGCGGAGTTCGGCCAACCGAAAGCCGTTTCTTTCGCTCAGATGCATATGGATGCGAACACTGAAGACGCCAATGCTTTTGAGGACCAAGATCAGAAGCTCAAAGCATGCGAGGAACATCTACGAAGACATCACCAACTTGCGCTTGCAGGCAGATTGGTTGGCGCAACAATGCATGAAGTGAATAATCGTCTGGAAGCTCTCACCAACCTCATCTATCTTGCGAAGAGTGCAGCAGAGTTGCCAGTGAAAGCAGGTGAGTATCTCGATATCGCCGATAGCGAACTGCGCGGACTTGGGGAGATTACCAGTAAGAGTTTGGGATTTATTCGCGTTGATACCGAAGCCAAAGACATCGATTTGGTTGAATTGGCCAACTCGGCGCTTCACCTTCATCAAGTAAAGATCTCCGGTAAAAGAGTGAGTGTGCAGACACGATCCGAGAAGGCAGTGATCGCTACTGTTAAGAGAGGCGAGATGTTCCAGGTCCTGACCAATTTGCTTCTAAATGCGATTGATGCGCTTCCTCACTCTGGAAAGCTTCACGTCCGGGTGATCCTGCGCCATGACGAGGCAGTCATTACCATCGCGGATAACGGAAGCGGCATACCCGAAACTATGCGGGAGACACTCTTCGATTCGTTTAAGAGCAGTAAAGCTGAAGGAAACGGCTTAGGCCTCTGGGTTGTAAAAGAGATTGTTCAGAATCATCGCGGGAGAATTCAGTACCGCAGCAGAACCCACGCAGGCAGGAGTGGGACAATCTTTCGAATCTGCCTTCCTGTTCAGCAGGCTGCTTAGGAGTCTGCAGTTCTAATGGACCGATAACAGCTGAATACGCTATTTACGACCACTTCTATTCCAATCAGCACTCGGGATTGAAGGGCAGTGCGGATCAGGTAGCTATTTCCCAAGGATCTGTCGGGCACCGACCTCTTGGCCACACAACTTACCCTAATGAGTTCGCCATTGCGCCCGATCCGCAGTGTCAAGAAGGACATCCTGTGTTTGCTCGCTGACCTCGCCCTTGCAGGATCTAGAGCACATATCCTACAAAGCCTGGGTGATTTGAGTGACGGCCACTCCGGTTGATCCGACTGGCTGTGCACTGCACACTCTTCCAAGATGAAGTGTGCACGTTGAGAGCGCCGGGTGTGGGACTCGTAGGTTGTTACGAAGAAGGCTGAAAGAAAACGCAACTCGAACGAAGACGAGGCCGACTCCTTCGGGATATACGGATGTTTACTGCTCCAGCCTTACTCTCAGAACTCTTCTTAATACAAAGAACTTGCCTGAGACGGGGTGCCCGCACCGTAATGTGTTCCTTTTTAGGTCACTCCTTCATCCCAGTAGGACGTAATCGTCGTTGACGGTGCATGATCAACTATCTTCCTATCGACGTTCGCTCCCACCAAGCCGCGAACACAGGGATCAACTCATCTTCGCTGCACCAATTTGTCGACGTGCTTCCTCGAGGTCGACCGATTTCCGGTGACTTCGAATGCATGCTTCCAAACGGCAGTACATCGCCAGTTGCTTTTTGAGTGTTCCATCTATATCGCAAAATATGGCTCTGAAACTCTGTGTCGCTCTTGCTCAAAATAGATAGGGCGAAGAGTGATAGGGGGCCACAGCCTCCCCTATCACTATGTTCTTCGACCAATGAGGTGACTTCTATGGGCTAAGGTGCGGTCTTGTTAGTCTTCCGTCCCGGTTGGGCTGATGCACCCGGGCTGTCAGTGGTGCTGCCCTGAAAACGCGAATGGAGACCGTCGCATGGCTGGAGCGGTGAGATACCACCTTTTTGCATGAGCTGGGCTGCAATCTCGTAGATCTCTTCGGGCGCATAGTCCGGCGAGAACAGGGTCGGAGACTCCCCAATTACTGGACCCTCCGCCGCGTACTCAGGAACACCTTTGATAACCTCAAGCTCCTCGCCGTCCGCCCAATCTGCAGGACCAGACCAGACACCAGCCACATCTCCGTAATCCTCTTCCGAAAATGTGTAAAGCTTACGGTGGCTGCCGATCTCTTGCCATTTGCGCGCCTCTGGAATCTTCGCATCATCGATGTTAGGGGTCGGCAGCATCTTCGTAACTTCTACACCGGTAATCTTACGCAGCGCGAGGGCATAGGCTGCCTGATGAACACCACCGCGGACCATAAGATATCCGATTACGTCACGTGCAGCTTGATTGGTAGTCATTTGGTAGCACCGGTGCTTGTGCATGCGGGCACCTGTCTCAAGAAAGAAGTTGTGCAACAAATCGGTGACCAGATTTCCCGATGAGAAAACATGCTGGCCAGACCAGAAATGGCCCATTGAATCCATGACCTGATGTCCGCCGCCGCCAACGATAGTATGGTGTGTGTTGCGGAGGTTGGCCGCGTCTTGCAGGGGTGCGGAGGTCGGATCGCCTTCTGGGGTGCTTCCTTCCAGCATGAGATTGATCGCGGTCGAGATCAACTCTACATGACCCAATTCTTCAGCGGTAATGCTGGCGACCAGATCATAGAAGGGCTTTAACCTCTTTTTCTCCTTAAACGCAAAGGACTGGTGCAGGTAGTTGTTCAAAGTCGACATTTCGCCGAACTTGCCGCCAAGAAGTTCTTGAATTGCAGCGGCGCCATTCGGATCCGGGGCATCTGGTTTTTTGAGGGGAATGAGCAGTTTCTCTGAACGCGTAAACATAGGGCTTCCTCGCAGGTTGATGACAGGTTTGTATGATCCGGAAACTTTCATTCGGAAGAAGATCCAGGTACATTGCTGCGCAACGCAAGGATAGACGTGAGATGCCGCAGTGGTTCTTATGGCAGTCTTCTGGATTGTCAGAGTTTTGTAAGATGCCAGAATGTTTGAAACCCCTACGTTAGTCTGTCGCCAGAAGCGGGATTACAGTCAGACAAACCGCAATTATCTTTCGCAAACAAAATATACGAGCCCTCAAAGCTCCTAGTTTCAGGAGCCGGTGGTTGAACCGATGCCGGATCGCAACGTAGGGCTACAAGATAAGCTGTTGGAGCTTGCGCGACAGCAGCTAGCGCAGAAGGAACTAGGTGCACAATTATGCTGTGAATGTAAACGAGTAGCTCAACGAATTCAACGTACACGTAGAGCTTTGCTACTTCTATCACAGCCGCTGGCGAACCGCCGTTCATTGCTTGATGACGGTGCCATCCAGTTTGCGGATCTCTCCCCAGCCGCCGTTGAGGTTATCTCTGCCGGGTCCGAAGGGGTATTTGGCGGCGGCCTTTTCGTCAACCTCGATGCCCCAACCGGGAGCCTCGTTGACATAGAGATAGCCGTCCTTGATCTCTGGGCAGCCGTGGAAGATCTCGCGGGAGGCGGTGTTGAAGGAGGAGTACTCCTGGATGCCGAAGTTGGGGCTGATGATGTCGAGGGTTATCTGGGCCATGTGGCCGATGGGAGAGACGTCGCCTGGTCCGTGCCAGGCGGTGCGGATGTCGAACTGTTCGGCGAACATGGCGATCTTGCGACCCGGGGAGAAGCCGCCGACCTGCGAGATATGGCAGCGGATGTAATCAATGAGGCGCTCGGAGATGAGGGGCTGCCACTCGTGCGGGCTGTTGAAGAGCTCGCCCATGGCGAGAGGGGTGGCGCAGTTCTGGCGGATCTGGCGGAAGTAGTCGATGTCTTCGGGAGAGAGGGAGTCTTCGAGGAAGAAGAGGTTGAACTTCTCGGCCTGCTTGGCGAACTCTACGGCCTGATTAGGGGTATAGCGCTCGTGCATGTCGTGGAGAAGGCCGACCTCTTCGCCGAGTTGGGCGCGACACTCTTCGAGGAGCTTGAGGCCGCGGCGCATGGCGACGAGCGGTTCGAAGAAGGGCTTGTCGTGGAGAGGCTTGTAGGTGGAGGGTGCGGCTCCGTGAGGCGCGCCGTATCCGGCCATGCCGGGGAGGCCGACCTGGACGCGGATGTTTCGGAAGCCCTGCTTCATGTACTCGCGGGCGTGGCCGATGGTGTCCGTGATCTCGGCGCCGTCCGCGTGGGTGTAGGTGTCGACGGCTTCGCGGACCTTGCCGCCGGCGAGTTGATAGACGGGCATGCCGGCCTGGCGGCCCTTGATGTCCCAGAGGGCCTCGTCGACTCCGCTGATCGCGTTGTTGAGTACGGGACCGTTCTTCCAATAGGAGCTGGCGTAACAGGTCTGCCAGATGTCCTCGATGCGGTCGGTGGTCTTGCCCATGAGAAGGGGCTTGAGGTACTTCTCGACGGCCGGTTTGACGAGGTCGGCGCGCTGGGTGAAGGTGGCGCAGCCATACCCGTAGAGACCGTCCTGGTCGGTGGTGATCTTGACGACAGAGAGGCGGACGCCCGCGGGGGCGCACTCGATGACGCTGATGTCTTTGATGCGGGGAGCGGCGAGTCCACGGGTGGCGCGGGCGAATTGGGCTGCGGCCACGGAATTTGGTCTCGTCAGCGTGACAATCCCGGCTGCGGCGATCGATTTCAGCAGGTCCCTTCGAATCATGAGTTCTTTTCCTTGTGCGTCTTAGGTACGGTTTAGAAGAATCTAGATGGTCACGCCGTGAGCCGCTCTTAAAATGTCAGCTTGAGTGCAAACTGAATCTGACGAGCAGGATGAGAGGTCGCCGTGATCGTACCAACACCATTGGAACCGATGGTGCTAGCCGGAATGGCGAACTGTGAATGATTGAAGATGTTGAAGACCTCGGTGCGAAACTGCAGCTCAGTTTTCTCGAGGCGCACCTGTTTGGCGAGGGTGAAGTCCACATTGGTGTTGCGCGGACCGATGAGACTGTTTCGCTTCGCGTTGCCGAAGTTGTAGCCACTTGGTATAGCAAAGGCCGCGGGATTGAACCATTGCGCGAGCGTCTTCTGCGCAGGATAGGCGTTCACTCCGGGTACAACGCTGGCCCTGCCGCCGACGCCCGTGTTGGTCGGTGACCCCGTGATGGACACTGTGAAAGGATAGCCTGCCTGGAGAAGCGCGATGGTATTGACTTGCCAACCGCCGACGATGTACCGGTCCACCAAATCATCTTTGTTCAGAAAGTGCTTGCCGGGGCCAAACGGCAGTTCGTAGGTGCCATAAATATTCGTCCTGTTCTTAACGTCGTTGCTGGCGCTGGCCCATTCAGCCCGCCGATTGGTGGGATCCTGTGGGATCGTTCCATCGGCGCCACCGTCGCCGCCGGAGTTGTTCAACGCGTGCGCCCAGACGTAGTTGCCTCCAAAGAGAAGGCCGTGGCTGAGCCGCTGCAGAAAGCTAGCCTGAAGGGAGTTGTACGCCGCGTTGCCGATGGACTCCGTCTGCGTAATTCCTGTGACGTTTGGATAGAGTGCATTGTACGGCCGCCGCGTCTGAATATTGCCGGGCCCAGGAGCTGGCTGGTCTATGTTGATACCCATTGCCAAATGCCGGATATACGCACCGACATACGAGATGGTGAACGAGGAAGTCGCCGTAAGCTGGTGCTGGATGCCGAGGTTGACTTGCTGCGTGGATGAGTTCTTGAAGTTGATCTGGATCCCTTTCAGAGTCCCAAACGGTCTGGCAAAGGTGCCGGCGGGAAGGCTGGCGACCGTAATGAAACCCTGCTGTACCCTGTTGCCTGGAAACAGGGAGCCCTGGGTCAGAGAGTAGACAAGTGCATAGGGCCACTGCAGCTGCTGGCGGATGGTCGTTCCCTCATTCGCCTGCGGATCGAAGAACCAGCCGTAACCACCGCGAAGCACCGTCCTCGGATACATCTGGAAGTTGAAGCCGATTCTCGGCCCAAAGGAGCCATAGTCGGTATTCCAGCCCGCCGAGTTGCCGACGCCATTTTGTCCTGCGATGAGGATCTTCGCCGTGGCTGGATCGAAGTTGACCCATTGATTGTTACGTTCGTGGAAGGCAGTGTCGATCTCGTAATGCAGGCCGAGGTTGACGGTGAGCCGCGGCCGGATGCGCCAGTTGTCCTGGACGAAGAAGTTCAGCTCACTGCCTACGACATGATTGTTTGGCGGCAGGAAGAAGTAGCGAGTGGTGTTGGAAGGATAGCCGAGCAGCATCGTGGCGATCGCGTTTCCAGTGCCGGCCGGTGAGAAGGGGTTGTTGGTGAGCGCGTTGTCGAAGTTGAACCGGCCGAAGGAGCTCTGGCCAGGGGCTACCTGGGGCTCGCTGATGACATGGTGCAGCAGGTCGACCCCGATTCGAGTGTCCTGCTTTCCGTGAGTCCAGGAGACACTGCCCACATTCTCAAACGTATGCTCGATGCGCACCTGCGGCTCCGAACGTGAATCGCCGAGACCACCATACCCGGAGGGGCTGATGATGGGCGCCGTCGGCTGGAACGGATTCGTGCTGTCCCGCCCCGGGATCTTCGTCCAGACTGGATTGGTGAGCGGCGATGCAGTTAGAAAGCTGCTGTACTTACTCAGTCCGAAACGATATTCGCCGACCAGCGACGGACTGATGGCGACGGTATAGCCAAGTACCGCATTGTGGGCCCGCGTGAAGTTTGGACCCGAGAATGCGTTCTCATTGCCCCCGATATCGTTGTTGTAGGTGTTCGGCATCGTGAGATGGGTATCGTCGATGGAATATCGACCGAAGAAGTTTTGCCTGCTGTTCACCTGGTGGTCCAGACGGATATCGGCACGGTTATCTGCCGTCGCCTTGATCGGGTTCGAGGTGTAGTTGTTGACCAGGGCAGACGTCTGCGGAGCCGGGTAGAGAGCCACGATCTGGGCCGCGATTGGATCCATCTTGGACTGCGGAATGATGTCGTTCTGGAACTCCGTTCGCGTGTAGCTCGTACCATTCGGTGCGGTGGTCGTCGGGTCGTAGATCTTCGCAATGCCTTGAAAGCTTCCCGTCTTCTCCGCGGCAGTAGGAACGGTCGTGACGACGGTCGAGGCAATACGCTCCAGAAAGCCTTCATAATCCATGAACAGGAAGGTCTTGTCCTTGATGATGGGAAGGCCGAGACTTCCGCCGAAGTCGTTCAGCTTGTAGGGCGGGATCGGGATTGTTTTCAGATCGAAGTAGTTCTTCGAATCCAGCGCTGAGTTACGGAAGAATTCAAAGGCAGAACCATGAATATTATTGGTGCCGGACTTCGTGCTGGTGACGATAATCACGCCTGCGCCGCGGTTGTACTCCGCGCCCGCATTGCTTGTGATCACATTGAACTCCTGGATGCCCTCGATACCGGGGCGCACCACAAACGTCTGCGAGATCATCTCCGTGTTGTCGACGCCATCAAGCAACATCTTATTCTGGGTATCACGAGCGCCGTTGGCGAGAATGGTAGTGCCTCCGGGACGCAGCTCATCTGGCCGGGCGCCAGAGTTTACGGTTCCCCCAGGCGCTGAAGCCAAGCCCGTGACGCCGGGCGCAAGAACCGCGAGTTCGGCAATGTTTCTTCCGTTCAGGGGCAGCTGATTGATTGCCTGCGCACTGATGACCTGGGCCACGGCAGCGGTTTCCGTCTGCAAGACGGGCGACTCGCCCGTTACCTCAACGACCTCCGAGACGGCGCCGACCACCAGTTTGACGTCCAGCCGTGCGGTCTGTGAGACCTGTAGAACGAAGCCCCTCTCAACGTGCTTGGAAAACCCCGTAATCTCGGCTTCAATGGTGTAGCTGCCCGGGTCCAGGTTACGGGCTGTGTAGATGCCAGCGTTATCCGTCTTCAGGTTCTCGGTCGTCCCCTTCGCTTCGTTGATGACACGGATGGTCACGCCCGGGACGACGTTTCCGCTACCATCAGATATCGTACCGGTGATATTGGCGCGCTCAACCTGAGCGAAGCACATAATGCTAGCGAGGAGAAGAGAGCAGAGAAGGACAAAGCAGCGCGCGACAAGCATATAGTTCAAGAAGTCTCCAGCTGCAGGATAAATGACAGAAAGGAGCACAGGTGCGGAGGGTTTCAGGGAGTTTCGTTCTTCTAAAAGCACCTAACCTGAATCGGGCAAACACTATGGGAGCCTAATAACATCTGTCAAGCAAAATCACTGCCGGAGTCAAATGGATGCAATCAATGCGAATGCGAGGGGGAATGAATGATTACCGTCCGGCTTTCTTTCAAGTGACGAATCAGCACCCCGACAAAACTCTGAAGCGTATCATTGTGTATAGGCATCCCTCGCACGAATCATCCACCGGCGACATATCTCTACCCAGTTACGGGAAGTGATCTCTTTGACATGGAACTCCTGCGTCTATGACGGAACGGCACAGAGCGGTAACCTGGGCAGTTTGCGACGAATCTGCTTCGAGAAGTTCAGCAGGATCGGAATGTGCTGCAGCAGTTTGCCAAAGAGAAGTTGGCATTGCGATCAAACCCTTTGTGCTCTCTGCCATGCTGCTTCAGCAGCATTGATTGAGACAGTACAAAGCGAGGTTCAGTCGATTCCGAACCACAGCATGAAGTCTCAGCCGAGCCACTGCGGATTGTGCGCTGTCCCGTCAAAGTGAGGGGTAGTCTTGAAGAGCTCGAACTTGCCTTCGCTTGCTGCATCCTGAGTGCGGGCGAGCAGGATGGCGGTCTCTTCCGGGGTAAGCGGCTTAAACGTACGAGCGGCTTCGATGGCCTGGTCGAGGATCTCGGGCTTGTCGATACCGGTGATGATCACCGAGACGGGCTGACAGAGACCGTAGTGGAGCATGTCGATCGGCTGGACAGTGTTGCTCTTGAGGATAATTTTGTCGCCAAAGGTCTTCATGGCGAGGACGCCAATGCCCTGCTGGAGGGCAACGGGCAAGACCTGCCGGGTAAAGGAGCGAAAGTGAGCGTCCATGACATTGATAGGCATTTGGACAGTATCGAAGTGGAAGCCGTGCATGTTGGCGACTTCAAGCATTCGGAGATGGACTGCAGGGTCCTTATGGCCGGTGAAGCCGATGTAGCGGATCTTTCCGGCCTGTCGAGCTGCAATGGCACCTTCAATTGCGCCGCCTTCGGCGAAGATACGGTCGGGGTCTTCCATCCGGATTACCTCGTGGAACTGGACAAGGTCGATCACATCAGTGTGGAGACGGCCGAGCGACTGTTCGAGCTGCTTGTTGTATTCCTCCTTTGTGCGACCGTCAATCTTGGTCATGAGGAAAACATGTTGACGATAACTATCCGCGAGTGCCTGGCCCATGCGAATCTCGCTGAGGCCGCCGTTGTAGTCCCAACAGTTGTCGAGAAAGGTGATGCCCCGGTCGATGGCCAAGCGGATGAGCTTGACGCTCTCTTCCTGGGTGGGCTGTGAGCCAATGTGTGCTCCGCCAAGACCAATTGCGGAGACCCTTTCGCCAGTTTTGCCAAGTTCGCGGTAGATCATCCCGGCTGATTCCGGGCGGGATGTGGCAGTCGAGGCCCGAGACTCTGCGAAAGTGGTTCCAGTCCCAGCGGCCACTCCGGTTGCTGCGGCTGACTTGAGGAAGTCTCTTCGCTCCATATAAGCTCTCCTGAATCTTACTAAAGTAGTTGGATGCGCCTCGGACGGCCGTTGGCGCCGCTTAGTTCGGAGTCTAGGAGGTGTTAGGACCATCCAGTTGGAACCGAGACCACGTTTACCTTCGGTCCGCCGCTTACAATGCACCCTGATTGTCAGAGATGATTGACGTGCGGCCCGGAATGCGAAGGGAGCAGGGAAGTGGACTCTCGTCTAGATCTTCGTTCGATGTTCAATGAATCTTGATCGCATGAACCAACTATTGATGTTGAGAGTCGCTAACGCCGTTCAACAGGAATACGCTGCTTGGGGTGCAGTCTGGTAAAGTTCGTTGCTATGAAGCTTGATGTTGTTCGCCATAAGAGCAAACGCTCTTGCCTGGCCTCGCTAATCCTCTTGGGATTGTGTACAGCACCATACCTGCTGCGTGCGCAAGCACCCGTCGTACCCGCAGCTACACCCACTGTGCCGGAATGGGCGCGGCCAAACTCCCCCACGCACGTCCAGAGACCCCCACCAGCAGACTTTCACAGGCCGAGCAGGAGTTTCGATACGCCAATCGGCGTCTTTCAGGGCCAATCTGACATTGGCGCTGCGGTGGTGCCGGGCAGCGCTAGTTATGATGCCAGCACGAAGCAATACACTATCAACTCCGCCGGTTACAACATCTGGTATTCGCGCGACGAGTTCCGTTATCTCTGGAAGAAGGCATCCGGGGATCTTTCACTCGCGGCCGACGTTACATTCCCAGACCCGAATGGCTACGGCGACCGCAAAGCGGTCCTCGTAATTCGCCAAAATCTCGATGACGACTCCAAGGAAGCTATAGCCGGCGAGCACGGTGTGGGCATGATCCACCTGGCGCAGCGTCCGGAGAGAGATGTTTTCATGAAAGACATGCAGTTTCGCTTCGGGGGCACCCTCGCCGGTGTTAAGGCTAAGCGCATCGGGATCGAAAAGCAGGGTGATGCCATTGCGCTCTACATTAGCCTAGAAGGAGAGCCCATGCACCAGTTTGGCCCACCGATCAACCTGCACTTTGACGGATCTTTTTACGTGGGCATCGGCTTCTGCTCGCATTTGCCAGACAAGTCGGATACTGCTGTGATCTCAAACGTCATTCTCGAGAACACGGCGGGTCATGTGCACTAGCGCGGGATGACGCTTGCACAGCAATGCCATTACCTGGAGGATGGCTCGCTGAATCACTGGAATCAGCAGTCAGCGTCAAAGAGAAGTCCAGCGATTTAACCGGTGCAGAAAAGCACCACAATATAAGGTTCTTTCGATCCGATTGCGATTCGGCAGAGAGTTACGGTAATTGCGTTCTCTTTCATAGCACGCACTCTCCACGCAAGAAGATGGTGTATATCGAATCGGCTATCCCGCTGGTACGCCCACCCACAACCGGCGAAACCTCCACATCGAAATTGATTTGTTGCAATCAATTACAGTATGGTTGACGCGCTCCCTAAGACGCTCGTAGAAGGCACCGGCGGACAGGGAACCATGAACGTGAACTCCTGGGCTTCGGACTCCACACCCTTCGCGTATGTCACCTATGAGGTTCGACCTTACACGGGTAGATGATGTAGGTTCAACTTTCAACTTCCATTGGTTGGAATGAGACAAACTGGAACAAGAGGAGCTCGCTATGGTACAAGGGAAAGCATATCGCGGAGCAATTCGTGAACTTGCTGCTGCAAGCTTGCATGAATGTCGACAAACGGCAGCCCAATGAGAAACTCACACCGGCTGACCTCTAAGAAGCAACTGAGCGGATTCTTGACAGGTGTATAGAAGTTCGTTACATTCAGGGTTTTCTTATTGTGGCTGTGCTCAACATATGAATCATAGATAGATTGAGGATCTCTGCGGATGATTGAAGGGAATAAGGTATGCATTGTTGCTGCATCCATGACGGCAGTTTGCTTTCTCGCACTTTCATGCATTGCTCAAGAGGCGCCAACTGCGCCTACGCCGCCGCCACGACCTGCACCTGCGCCATATAGCGGTAACCGACCTCAAAGCATCGAAGATGGAGTGCAGATCCAGACTGCCTATCGCGAGGACATGGTCGCGATGGAGGATGCGATTCCGACCAAGGCGCCGGTTACGCCGAAGCAGCCGCGCAAGGTGCTGGTGCTTTGCAAGGCGGCTGGGTTTGTGCACTCCTCGATCCCGCTGGCTGCGGAGACGGTGAAGGCGATGGGGGAGAAGACAGGTGCGTATACAGCGACGATCAGCTATGACTCGGCCGATATTACGGCGGCGAACCTGGCTCAGTATGACGCGATCTTTCTGGATAGCACAACACTGGCGTTTTTGGACGACGCGAAGGATGCAGCGGCTACCGAAGCTCGGAAGAAGGCCCTGATGGACTTTGTGCGTGGGGGAAAGGGGCTGGTGGGAATCCATGCGGCGGTGGATACATATCACACGGCCGAACGTGCGACCGATGGCCCGCCGACGGGGACGTGGCCGGAGTTCAACAGGATGGTGGGGGGCTATTTCAAATTTCACTGGGTTTATCCGCAGGTGTTGACAGTGAGGATCGATGATCCGAAAAGCCCGCTGAACGCGATGTTTCACGGACAGGAATTTCAAATCCACGATGAGACGTACACGATGGCGCAGGATTCGTTTTCGAGGAAGAACGTGCATGTGCTGACGAGTGTCGACTACGCGAAGATGAGCGATGAGGACAAAACAAAGGAGAAGTACAAGCGAACGGACGGGGACTATGCGCTGAGCTGGATCCGGCGTGAGGGCAAAGGGCGGGTGTTCATCGAGGTGCTGGGGCATAGCGAACATATCTACGCGAATACGCCGATAATGGAACATGTGCTGGCGGGGATCCAGTATGCGCTGGGGGACTTGAAGGCGGACGATTCGCCAAGTGTGAAGTAACGGCTTCATTGCAGCAGGGCATGGAGTACCTGACGAGCGCGACGACAGGGCTGTTGTGTGGCTTCTTGAGCGGACAAAATTCGGCAGACTACTCTCACTCTGCTGCAGTGCATACTCACACGGACTTTCGGCTTTGTTACTCACTCCTTCAAGAAGCTCAAATGACTAAATGGGCGGGAGTCTCTCTTCCCGAACCGGCCAGTCTGCGCTATCGTGACTCGTATGCAGATTCTGTCTCACTCCTCATGTTTCCTTGCAGCCCGCAGGCTCGCCACGCTGTGCTTCGTCTGTGCCCCGCTCGTCGCACAGACTATGCCGCCTCTCAAACGTCAGCCTACTCCGACCAAGGTCGTCGAAGAGCATATGGCGGCGTTTACTGGCTGCGATTGGCCTCGCCTCATGGCCCAGTTCCCGGAAAACGTGGAGTTCTTCGGTCCGAATGGCCAGGTGATTCATGGCAAAGCCGCGCTAGGGCAGATGTTCGCCCAGGTAGTCAAACTACCGTCACAGGGAGGGACGTGCGGATTGAAGGTCATTGCCGAGCAGACCTTCATCGTTGGGGACGTTATTAACGTCCAATGGCGCGCCGACTCTCCGCTGCTCAAGGAGACCTATCGCGGGGCAGACGCCTACGAGACTCATAAGGGTCTGATGGCGGCGCAGGTGACCACCTGGAATCCCGCCGAACTCAAGTGGAAGGTACCTCCGACACTTCCGCACAAGTAGCACCCATCCTCTTTGCGCTACTGCGGCGTCCTCCTCAGAGGGAAACTGGGTCGTGGGATTCTAATTACAGCAATAGCTCCCGAGCGCGTCGCCGCAAAGTACTTTTGCGGGTAAACGGCCTGTTGGCTGGAGACAAAGAATGACTCACTCGTATAGTCGGTGAAGGTCATCCGCGATTTTTCGTTTGCTTTTGAAAAGCTCAGAATTACGCCGCGTGATACGCGGAACTTGAGCAAGTCAAAGCTGGCGCGACCATACGTTTGTTGCTTGATCAGCTTTAGCCTGTGTACATGACTCAGACGCGCTGCTTCCCAGATTCGCAGCCCTCAGTTCAACACCAAATGATTCTCCACCAGTGTCAACGTTAGGTTGAGTTTGGGACACCTTATGAGGACAGTATGCATGCCATATACGCTCTTGGAAAGATGAGTGTCCATCCGTCTCCCTCTCGCTTTATCTGGATTCCGAGGTCCGTCGGATAAAGCATCCGCAAGTTGCTGGAAAGTCTCGGCACATGCACCTTTGCGTCGCCTGTAAGTCGCCAGACCGCAACAAGCGTTTGGCCTGGCGCCCGCATGCCGAGTGCGATCGGCGACTTGTTATCAGTAATATCGGTGAAGCCCAACGGGTAAAATGGTACAGACTCCGGCACATGCGATCGAATGTTTTCCTTATAGACTCTAATGCCAGTCTTGACCTGGGACAGACTTTCAGGTGATATCTTCGCAAGATGGCCACTCTGATGAATGCGGCAAAGCATTGCGTTCACCATGTTGAAGCTCGCTGCATCGGGATTGTCGCTTGCCAGGGGATAAGACCACGTTGCAAGTTGTTCCGGTAAAACACCTGCTGACGCACCGACAACAATGGCTGGGTATCGGCGGTAGTCCTCCTGGTCGCTCGAAGATTGCAACTGGAGATGTGAAAGCATGGCATATTCCATACGGCCGCCACCACTGCCGCAATTCTCGATCACGAGATCGGGATGGCGATTCAAGATACCGTCATGCCATGACAATAGAGCGCGATTGTTTTCAAGTAGGCCCTGCCCGAAGCTGTCGGCGCGCAACTCCGTGCCTTCGAGTCCATCGACGTTGTAATCCATCTTGATGTATCCGACGCCATAGTCGTTGACCATCCTGTCTACTACCGAGTCAAGGTAGGCACGCACTTCCGGATTACGCATATCCAGCAGAAAGCGCGAATGGTCGATGACTCTCCGTCCATGCCGCATGAAAAACCATGCATCTGGCTTGTTTTTCAGTGGCGAGTGAATACCTATTACTTCAGGTTCGAGCCACAGGCCCGGTATCATGCCCTTCGATCGAATGTGGTCAAGCACTTCCTTCAAGCCACTTGGCGCCCAGCGGGTTACAGAGGGCTGCCACACTCCTACCGAGCTCCACCAGTTTTCGTGTAATTCGGCATACCAGCCTGCGTCAATCACAAAGTATTCGCAGCCTGCTGCCGCTGCCGCATCTATCAGCGGTAGTTCCTTTGCGGTTGTCGGGTCCCCTTCGAGACAATTCATGTAGTCATTAAAGATGACCGGGCATTTGCGATTTGCGCTGTGGGGACGGATGCACGCCGCGCGCCGGTACTGGGTTAGCGCATCGATAGCCTGTTCCTTGCCACCTCGGACACAGCCCAGGCCCACCGGAACGGTTTGATAGGTCTCTCCCGGCTTTAAACTCTTCCACGCTTGGGAGTGCTGCGCATCCGGTCCCCCGATATAGGCATAAACAGACTTCGCTGAAGTGTTGGATAGTTCCCAATGCCAGGATCCATTATGTTCGATCTGCCAAAACCAGATCACACCGATTTTTTTATTTTCTATCAAGCCCATCGGCAGATACTTCTGTGTCGACCATGTGCCAAGGCTACTAAACGATGCAGCAGAGCAGGTAAAATTGCCATTATCGATAAATCCCACTTCGGAGGGCTTGCATGAATGCCATTGTCCTTCTGCCTGCCAGGTATTGAACGCAAAATGCACCAGCAAATCCTGCTCAAATTCACGCGGCGTCGCTAGATTGTGAAACATCGCGGAACTCACATATTCGATGCCTACGTCCCGTTTTCCGAGATTTGTAACTCGCGTGTGGCGGCGTAGAACAGGAATATTCCGGAAAGATTCGTAGACTGATTCGACTTTCAGCGACAGAACAGGATCGACATGCGTAAGGGTCATTCGTTTTCCCGTTGGAGTGCTGCTCTCCTCCTTGCTTGAGAAAAGCATCCGCCCACCAGGCATGCCTCCAGTGAACTTCATCCCATGATGGTCATCGGCGTTTTCTCCCGTACAGAGAATCGCAGTCTCCACGCCTGAGCTGTCCGTTGGCGCAGGAAGACCGTTCATTGCTGCAACCTCTTCCGGTAGAATTGATTTCATCCGAAGCCGTGCATCCAGAAATTCAAAAGAGAACTGGACGCCAGCAGCCGTCCATTCGAAAGGCGCTACAGCTTGCGCTGGCTCTGGCAACTGCGTTTCTCCGGCCAACCCCTCCGTCAGCCCGTCGAAATCACATATGATTGGGCTCACGGCCAATACTCCCGTTCTCCACAAAAACGACCTGCGATCAATCTTGCTCATTCTTCAGCTTCTCCTTGCCAATCTCTCGTCAATAGTAAACGTGCTCCACGGAAACAAACCAGGACAGACCGCACGCTCAAGTGCTCGAAGACCGTCATTCCATCGAACTCCCAAGGAACTTCGCTCGTTTGCTTGAAGATAGGCTTGGACGGAGATGAACTCGCGCGCACGAGCCGCTCACCGCCGCGTGGACAATCGTGCGTGGCCGATGGCTTTCGGTTTTACCTTGGAGGCCGCGCGCCACAGGCGTACGGAGAAGCTGGAAGGATTTAAAGGGCTTGATCGTCTAACGCAAACTGTCGAAGAGGAGCGACAGCCGCTCGCTGATTTCGCCGCGGCTCTGAAGCCTGAGCGCCAGATCTCCAAATCGGTCTAAGGCAGGACAGTTTCGATGACCGTCGTCCGGTGAAGCAATCAAGAGAGAATGGGCAACAATCGCTCTTCGAGCGAAGCATCTATTGATCGGGCCGAAGGCTGAGACGAGCCGAGAAGAAGTGGAGTGCTCTTTTTAGAGCCACAGGTCTACGTCAATGCGAAGTTGATAAGCGCTTGGCCGCTAGCCCATGCTGCCGCTGATACCGTTCTCTCCACGAATAGTTAGCGAAACCTAAAGCGGAGCGAAAACCGAATGCCGACATCCTATAGATCATGAGTTCATCAGATAATCTCGCGATTGCATCACCCGCACCTCCCAACTTCGCCCATCGCCACATCAGGTTTAACTTTGAGAATACCTATGCGCGATTGCCGGAAGTCTTCTACGCCCGGCTCGACCCAAAACCGGTAGCAGCCCCGAGCTTGGTGAAGCTGAATGCGGAATTAGTCCGGAGCCTCGGCCTAGATCCGGACGCGCTAAGAAGTCCGGAAGGCGTCGAGATCCTAGCGGGTAATCGCGTAGCGGAGGGTGCCGAGCCCCTTGCGATCGCCTATGCCGGGCATCAGTTCGGACATTTTGTGTCTCAGCTAGGCGACGGTCGCGCTAACCTTCTGGGCGAAGTAAGGGGGCGTGACGGGATGCGCTATGACATCCAGCTCAAGGGCTCCGGCCCAACGCCATTCTCCCGTCGCGGCGATGGCAGAGCCGCGCTCGGTCCAGTCCTGCGCGAGTACATCGTGAGCGAGGCCATGGCGGCGCTAGGTGTGCCGACCACACGAGCACTTGCTGCGGTGAGCACGGGCGAACAGGTGTTCCGCGAAACCGTCTTGCCTGGAGCCGTGCTGACGCGGGTGGCCGCGAGCCACCTTCGCGTGGGCACCTTTCAGTACTTCGCCGCAAGGGGCGACACGCAGGGAGTACGCACGCTGGCGGACTATGCAATCGCACGGCATTATCCTGAGGCCGCTCAGGCGAAGCAGCCGTACCGGGCTCTGCTGGATGGTGTGATCGCACGGCAGGCGCACCTGATCGCACAGTGGATGCTTCTTGGCTTCATCCATGGCGTGATGAATACCGATAACACTTCCATCTCGGGCGAGACTATTGATTATGGTCCATGCGCCTTTATGGAGGCATACGATCCGGACAAGGTGTTTAGCTCTATCGACCACCAAGGACGTTATGCCTTTAGCAATCAGCCACACGCCGCACACTGGAACCTCGTGCGACTCGCCGAAGCATTGCTGCCCGTCCTGAACGAGGAGACGGGAAGTGAAAAGTCTGGGCTGGCCTTAGCCCAAGAGTCGCTCGCCGCGTTCGCTTCACATTTCGACGCGGCTCACCTCACGGGCTTGCGCCGCAAGCTCGGCCTCTTCACCGCGGTCCAAGGCGACGAAGCTCTCGCACAGGACCTCCTGGATCGTATGGCCGTCAACCGCGCCGATTTCACCCTGACTTTCCGTCGGCTGTGCGATGCTGTCGCTGAACCGGAAGGCAATGAGGTAGTACGCTCCCTGTTTATCGATCCCAACGCATACGATTCGTGGGATGCTGGATGGCGTCGGCGCCTAAAAGCAGAACCTGTCTCAAGACAGGAGCGCGCCGCGTCCATGCGAATGGCAAATCCGGCATTCATCCCGCGTAACCATATGGTCGAAGCGGCGCTCAATACCGCAGTCGAGCGGCAGGACTTCCAACCGTTCGAGGAGTTGCTGGACGCCGTGTCACGCCCTTTCGAAGACAGGCCGGATCTGAACCGGTACATCACTCCGGCCCGTCCTGATGAGTGCATTAGTAAGACTTTCTGCGGGACCTAAGTGGAGATCACGTACGGCAACAAAATCTGAAGCTTGAGTCTTCAGTGGATCTGTCAAGAAGCATTTTGCTGGCCGCTCCTTTCAGCGCTCAAAAAGTCTGTGGCCCGGTTCTCAGTGTCTGTGCAAGAAGGATTTAGGTCCTCGCGCTCGTGGCGCGGGATGAAAGTGCTATGGCGACGCCGAAGAGGGCAACGACTATCAAGGCAAGGTCAATATTCAGGAAGGTGGCCACTGCTCCAATCAGCGGAGGGCCGGTCAGGAATCCGAAGTGGCCTACTGTTGTTACTGTTGCGAGTGCCGGTCCTGCGCCGATCACCTGATCTCTTCCGGCAACTCCCCAGATCACCGGAACGATAGTCGAGAGCCCCAGCCCAGCACAGATGAAGCCAGCAGAGCGGCCCACCAAACATTCAGCGTGAGCGCGAACGACATGCCTCCAAACAATAGAATTCCACAGACACGAAGGATTGTGGAAGAACTGAATCGCGAAATCAGCGCATCTCCAACGAAGCGCCCACTTGCCATTGCGATTGAAAACACGGCATAGCCGAGCGCAGCCTTCGACAGACTCACGCCAACGCTCGTCGTGAGATAGACCCCGTCTCAATCAGCCATCGCTCCCTCGGCGAAGAGTCCCAGGAAGGCGATCGCCGCCAGCTTCAGAAGTCCACGATCCAGTGCTCTCCAACCGCTTGTCACGGTCTCCTGCTTTGTTTCGCTCAACAGGAAGAGGCTCGCCATCGCTGCACAGATCAAGAGCGCAAGAGACGTCGACAGAAAGTCTTCACGTGTGCTTGTTCCGGACCAAAGGGCGTAACAGCACAGAGTCGCGCCCATCAATCCGCCACTGCTCCAAAAGCCCTAGAACGAGCTTACGACGTGTTTTCCTATCTGCCGTTCAACCCAGACCCCTTGCGCATTGACGGATACATCGAGCCCACCCTTGGCTGCTCCAAAGACGACCGCGGTGAGGACAATCGGCCAAAAAGCAGCCACTCGGCTGAAACCTGCGATGGCCGCGATATAAGCCGCAACTGAGATCCAGACAATGCGCCGGCTGCCGAAGCGTGCGACGGCGCAGCCGGCCAGCGGCATCGTCAGGATTGATCCCAGCACCAAGGCCAGTAGAATCACGCTGAGCGCGGAAGAGGATAGGTGGAGGCTATCTTTGAAGACAGGAATATGGGCGGCCCACACACCAAAGCCAGCGCCGTCAACGGTGAACAAGATAGAGGTCGCCCACCGTGCCGTGCGCGGAGAAGCAATTGATCGCTCTCAAAAACACTGTGGCGCGTGCTCACCGCCGAACTCCGCCGGAAAGTGGGAGCGTCTGCGAACTCAACCTATAAGCCCAACGGTATGTTTCCGGAATACCGTGTACGAAAGCTGCGGGCATTTCATTTATCTTTTGGATAGGGCGTGAAGGTCCGAAGTGAACTTCAAACTTACTACGAAGTGTGGACCTGGCCTTCATACGTGGTGAATAGCCGACTGACGTGGCGAATATGAGAGCTTAGCAGATCCTGCGTTGCATTCTCATTGTCTCCTCCTTGCCGCCGCTGGTTGGATTATCGGAAGTCATTCGCGTCCATGGGCCAAACTCAGGCCAGTGTCGAATGAACAGCGCGATTCATCAGAGACACCGCTGCCGCACATGTACACGTAGGTTCTGGCGCAACAATGACGGCGGTCTTCAATTCTAGGGATGTATGGAGCAGGATCGTCAAACTTCGCTCGCGTATTTAGCACATAGAGGACACGATCGACTACGCTTTGAATAGAAGAGGCAGACACTCGTGCAACGAACCGGACGGCCGCCATTTATGTTAGAAGAACGCACAGCGGAGTGGACACCGGAGCTTCTGCGCGATATCGAGGAACTCGCCGCCGCTGCCGGGTTCGACATCGCAGGCGTAGCTCCCGCGGCCAGCAAAATGACCGAGGACGGCGAACGATTTATCAGCTGGGTCGATGCCGGGCGCGCAGGCGAGATGGACTTCCTCAAGCGCCGTAACGAGGAGGGCGTTTTGCTGCGCAGCGCAATCCAGGTTGCCATTCCCTGGGCGCGCTCCCTGCTCGTGTGCGCCGTGAACTATAATGCCGCCGCGCCTCTCTCGATTGATCCCGCACCCGTTGCCGCCGGGTGGATCGCCCGCTACGCCTGGAGTGGCCGCAAGCGCGCAGAGGGCTCCGAAGTCAACGAAGGGCACGATTCCAGCCAACCAAGCTCCAGCCAACTCCTACCCACCGACTATCACGATGATCTCCTCGAACGCCTGCGGACCATCGAGGCCGGACTGCAGAGACAGGTAACCTGCGAGACTCGCTGCTACGTCGACACCGGCCCTATCGTCGAGCGAGGATTTGCGGCCAAGGCCGGTGTTGGCTGGATCGGCAAGAACACCTGTGTCCTCAACCAGAGCCTCGGCTCGTGGCTTCTGCTCGGCGTTATCGTCACTTCGCTTCCCGTGCGCGACGATATCCCGCTCGAAATTGCCGCCGACCGCTGCGGCAGCTGCACGCGCTGCATCGATGCCTGCCCTACCCATGCTCTGATCGCACCGCGCGAGATGGACGCTTCCCGCTGCATCGCCTATCTGACCATCGAGAAGAAGGGCAGCATTCCCGAGCCGTTCCGCGGTCTCATCGGCCGCCAGGTCTTCGGCTGCGACATCTGCCAGGACGTTTGCCCCTGGAACCGTAGAGCGCCCATCGCCCGGGAGCACGACCTTGAGCCGCGCCCCGAACTCATAAACCCCGCGCTCGACTGGCTTGCGCAGATGGATGTCGCGGCCTTTACCCACTACTTCAAAGGCTCTCCGCTCGAGCGTACCCGGCGCAAACGCCTCCATCGTAATGTCGCCATCGCTATGGGCAACAGCCGCGACCCACGGTTCCTTCCGCAACTTGAAAGCTGGAGTAGCGACGGCGATGCCGTTCTCGCTGAAGCCGCAGCCTGGGCTATCGGAGCCATTCGCCACGCCACATCACTTGAACCTGACCTGTCCCGGATCCGTTCGTCCTGAGCGGAGCCGAAGGTCCTACGTGAGCCTTCGCCGTTGCTCGTTCTCTAACACCGCCAAAACTCTTGCATCCTGAGAAGGTGTAGCGTAGCCGAAGGTCCGCACATGCTTCCTGCCAAAAACGCAAACCGCATTGCCCCCTCTGCTAGCATCGGGTAGATCGACCGGTCCGCAGCCATGCCTACGCCCACTCCTCAGACCGCCATCGAACCCACCAAGTCGAACAACGCCGCTGTACCCGTGGCGGAAATCCTCCCCGTCGTTCCGCAACACAGCCTGTGGTCCCAGATCGTAGCGCTCGCCCGCTACATGAGCACCACTGAGGTCCACACCTACGCGTTTAGTGTCGCAGCCAATGTCATCCTCTCACTTTTTCCCTTCATTGTTCTTCTCCTTACCCTTACTCGGCAAGTCTTTCACTCGCGCGCGATGGAGTCTGTCGTCCCGGAGATGATGAAAAGCTTTCTGCCAGTCGGTCAGGACTTCGTCATGCGCAACATGCAGCTGCTTGCCCATCCTCACAAAGGGACACAGGCTTTCTCGCTCGCCATGCTGCTCATCACGTCGACCGGTGTTTTTCTTCCACTTGAAGTCGCTCTCAACAGTGTCTGGGGAGTTAGGCGGAACCGTTCCTATCTGCGCAACCAACTCGTCTCACTTGGCCTGGCGTTCGGGGTCGGCGCTCTCGCCATGGTCTCCGTCGCGCTCACCGCGAACCACGCAATATGGCTCCCGTGGCTCTTCTTCGGGCATACGAAGAATCTCGCCTTTACCGTCCTAACCTACGGTGCAATGCGGATTCTTGCGGTGATCGCCAGCATCCTGCTCTTCTTTTTGATCTATTGGGCCCTCCCCAACCGCGCTGTTCCAGCACGCGCCGTGCTCCCAGCCGCAATCGTGATCGGCCTGCTCTGGGAGGGCGCGAAAGATCTTTATATTCGTGCTCTGCCGTGGCTCGATTTCCAGTCCGTCTATGGCCCCTTCTATATCTCTGTAGGCCTGATGATGTGGGCCTTTTTGTCCGGTCTGCTCCTCCTCGCCGGCGCACACTTCTCCGCCACGCGCTATACCTTACGGCTGGCGCGACAAGCTGCGATGGAAGGCTGACCGGAATGCCGAACAGCATTCAAATGAAGGTGCAGTCACGAATTCACGGCTGGCTCCAGCAAAGGCCTCCTGCCGGCCTCGCGGGAGCAGCCTTCTGGCTCGCCGTCTGGTTCCTGCTTACCTGGCTTCTGCACTTGCTCCCTGGGGCCGTCGGCATCTTCTTTCGTGTGCTCCAGGTCCTCATTGGCATAGCTCTCGTCTGTGTCGCGATACCCATCCTGTTGCGCCTCATCCGCGACCGCATGTTGTGGAGCCTGCGCAATAAGCTGATCCTCACCTATCTGCTCATCGGTCTCGCTCCAGTGGTGCTCTTCGTCACCCTGGTTGGAATCTCCGGATATATTGCCGCCGGCCAGTTCGCCATCCACCTCGCCGACACCCGCGTTCAAGCTGAGCTCGACCAGATGAGCACCGAGAACGCCGGCCGGGCTGCCCGCATCGCTCATTTCATTGCTACCCAGCCAGCGGGCGCCCAGACCCCAGCCGAGATCGAGAGCAGGTCCAAAGAGATCACCTACAGCGAACACATCACCGTGACCGCAACCCAGCGTGCTCATCTCTACCGTCGCATGGAAGCCTTCATCAACGGTGTGCCGGTCGTTCTCCCGAAAGATGCTCCCCGCCCCAGGGTGCCGTTCGGCCTACCTGCCTGGGCGGTTCAACTGGAGAGAGGCAACTTCCACAGCGTCGTACTCGACGGAGGCGAAGTGTCTCTCGTCACCCTGCAACAGGAGCGCATGGCAGACGGCCGCCTCTTTACGCTGCTCAGCAGCCTTCCCATCGACAGCGCTCTGATGGATTTGGTAGCCGACGGCCTCGGACGCGCTCAGATCTTCGCTCAGAAGACCAGTGGGACTCCCTCTACAGCTGATGCAGCGGTTAGCTCGACCAGCTCTGGCGGACCAGGCGACCCCATTGAGGATCGCCGCAACCCTCGTTTCACAGCGATTGCCGGCGGAACGGAGCCGCCTCCAAGCTCGCTCGCCGACATCCGCGTCCGCTTTCTTTCTACCATAACTGTCACGGATTGGGAGACCGGCAAGACCGACAGTGTCCCCATTGTGGTCGACTCGCGTCCTACGCTGCTCTACCGCCAACTCTTTGGCGCCTCGCTGAGCGGGATCGTTACTTCGGCCCTTCGTATCGGCCTCATCGGCCTGTGCATTCTCTTCGCGCTGATCGAGATCGTCGCTCTGGTCATGGCCATGCGCCTCAGCCGGACGATGACCGCGTCGGTGGCGGATCTTTACAAGGCCACCCTCCACATCGATCGTGGCGACCTGCAACACCGGATTGCTGTCTCCCGCACTGATCAACTCGCTGAACTCAGCCGCTCCTTCAATCGCATGACCGTCTCGCTCCAACGCCTCCTTGGCGAGCAGCAGGAGAAGGAGCGTCTTCAGAGTGAGCTCTCGATTGCGCAGGAGGTTCAGGCCAACCTTTTTCCTACTGGCGTCCGCGATCTTCCTACCTTGGAACTGCATGGCATTTGCCGTCCCGCGCGCTCCGTCAGCGGCGACTACTACGACTTCCTTGTCTTTTATAAGGACGCCCAGAATGAGGAGCTAAACGGCCATTCGGATGCAAACGGCCATCCGGAGCCAAACGGGCATTTGAGTGCCCGGGCGGGCACGCCCAGCCGCGTCGAAACCGGCGTCGGTATTGCCTTGGGCGATATCAGCGGCAAAGGCATCTCCGCCGCGCTTCTGATGGCCAATCTCCACTCCGCTGTCCGCGCCTACCGCTTCGCCAGCGAAGAGGTCGTCTACACAGCCTCGTCCGTGGCCGGCCTCACTGCCAGCCGTGACGGCAGAACAGGCGACACGGGCGAACTCTTCGCCTCGCCCGGCCGCATCATGGCTTTGCTTAACCGCCATCTCTATCGCAGCACAACGCCCGAGAAGTATGCGACGCTCTTTCTCGCTCACTACGACGCCTCCTCCTCCTGGCTCACCTATTCGACTGCAGGGCAGCTTCCGCCGCTGCTTCTAAGCCGCGATGGAGCCATCCGCCGCCTCGACTGTGGCGGGACGGTAGTCGGCCTGATGGACGGAATGATGTATGAAGAAGGCCACTTCCAGATGCATTCGGGGGACATCCTCGTCGCCTACTCGGATGGCGTGACGGAACCCGAGAATGACTTTGGCGACTTCGGCGAGGAGCGCCTGATGGAGGTCGTCGGCCGGTACCGCGATCAGCCACTCCACGTGATCTCAAGTCAGGTCATGCAGGCGCTCGACGCCTGGATCGGCGCTGACGAACAGCCCGACGATATCACGCTCGTCCTCGCCCGTCAGGCATGATGCTTCCCCATTTGCGACGGGTTGGCAGGCATAGGAAGGCATCACACCGATGAACGCGGAGCGGATGTTGATTGCGTACTCAATTAGATCCAGACACAAGGTAGATCGGTCCTGATCGGTGTTATGCCTTCAGCGTTCATGATGCGCTTGGTTTACTGTTTCTCCTGCATTGCTTTGACGACAATGGCATTTGGCGATTTGCCAGCCGGGAGAATTGTGAAGAGTGCCGGTCCCTGCTTGCCCTCTGTCCGAATCACCGCGACGTCGCCGGAGTGAGCGTCGGCGACCAGCAAGAGATGCTCATCCGCTGAAAAGGCCATTGCATCCGGACCGGAACCGGTATGCACGCTGCCGATCATCCGGCCATCATCGATGCTGTAGATGCTGATCGAGTCTGCTCCGAAATCCGACACCCAGAGCGTTCCGTTGTCCTGGCTAACGATCCCGTGAACCGGTTTGTTGCCGATCACGTAAGTTCCGCCTATCTCGTTTGTTCCGGTTGCGATCTCGGAGACACTGTCCGAGCTGAAGTTCGAGACAAAGATTTCGCCCCCGTCCGGCTTTAAAGCCAGGTGGACAGGGGTCTCACCCACGTCGAGCAAACTTAGAAAGCGATCGGTCTGGAGAGAAGAATTATGCCTGGCTGCTCGGGAGGCCGCCGCCGCCGCGAGACCGATCGCCATAATGTGATGACTGCCTGAACAAGCGACAAAGGCCTTTGAAGAGTTCGGCAGAATGGTGATGTCGGTCGGACCGGCGCATCCGGCAAATGTGGCGCGCAGCAGCAGGGGAGCTGCAGCAGTTGCATCTGGTCCGGTAGCCGGTGCCACGCTGAAGATGGAGACACTGCCGCTGCCCCGGTTCGAGACGACGAGCGAGCGCATGTCGGGGGAGATGCGCGCGGGTCCTGGTTGCTCCCCGCTTCCGGCAACGTAGATCACACGGCGCTGATCCAGATCGATCATACTGATGCTGTTCGAACCAAAGTTGGCGACGAAGGCTCGATGCCCTGCGGGTTCAACAGTGATGAAGAAAGGCAGCTTTCCAACCGGAATCGTCGCGACCACATTGTTCTTTGCCGTGTCGATCACGGACACTGAACCGGATCCCGTGTTGACCACATACACTTCATCCCTGATGGGATTGACACCTAGGCCCGTTGGACCATCTCCCACCCGCACTGTCCGGTCTTGCCGGAGGTACACGAGGTCGAGGATGCTGACGGTGTTGCTTGCTCCATTCGTAACATACGCAAACTCACGGTATCCCTCGGGAACGTCGGGGAAGCTGGATTGCCGGCAGCCGAGGACGGCCACTAGCACAAACAGTGAGAGAGCAGCGACATAGCGCCGTAACGGAAAATTGAGTTGGAGAATCGTCACTTCTGCGAGTCTAGAGTAGTTCTCACCTTGCGCTTGGTGGATGGAGCGGGGAAAAACACATAGGTGTATAGGGCGAACCACAGGTCGTCTGCTCGGATCGAGAGGGATAGCTCTGTAGATCGCGTTAGACGCGAGGCTTCCTGGTGAGCCGCCAGTTATAGAGAGTCCACGCAAAGTAGCCGCCCTGCAAGAGGAAAGCTACTGTGTAGGCAGCGACGAGATGGCGGCCCTCCAAGGTACTCATGTCGAAGATGGTGTGCCATGTCATTCAGTTTTACTCCGTCAATGCGTTACTTGAAGCGAGGCCTCGATGGCACTGAGAGCGGCGTCCTGATCGGCGAGTTGCCGGCGGCGTTCGAGCGCGAAGCGGAAGCCGCAGAGTAAGATGCCCCACATAGCCCAGCCCACGATATTCCAGACGAAGGCAGGCATCATGGATCTGTCGATCCCCGAATCCGGACCGCCACCGAAAACCGGGGCAGGGTGCTGAGTGCGCCACCAGCGGATCGACATGTAGACAATCGGAACGTCGACGGCAGCGAAGATGGACAGTACAGCAGCAAGGGTGGGAGTCTGACCAGTTGCCGAAAGGCGGCGCGTAATAAGGTAGGCGACATAGAGCAGCCAAAGCAGCAACATGCTGGTCAGGCGCGGATCCCACGTCCACCAGATGCCCCATACGGCGCGTGCCCAGATGCTGCCAGTGATCAGGCAGACACTGGAATAGATCACGGCAACCTCGGCGGAGGTAACGGCTAGCGCGTCCGCCGTGAGGGCCTTGAGCGGATCGCGGCGTCGCCAGTAGAGGAAGGCGAGCGAGGCGGCGAAGTTAACGTAAGGAAAGAGCAGACTCAACATCGCAGTTGGAACATGGTAATAAAAGATTCGTCCCACATCGCCTTGAGCCGCATCGGTTGGAGACAAAAATATGGCTTGGCGAAATCCAACCGCGAGCACGGCAAGCGTCGCTAGAAGCCATGAAAATCCAAGAAGCTGCACAGGACTGACGGATTGTGCGTTCTTCTGCATCTCTTCTTTATCTTACCGCTAATATTCGCGGTTCGGCGACCTGCTCTCTCCCTACTCTGCGCTGAGTACCGTATCGAAAAGAAGCAGGCAAACGGTCGTAAAGATAAGGTCATATCCAGCCAGGAGGCGGATCCACGACGCAACATGGATTGGATCGAGCTCCGCGGTCAAGATTCCCGCCGACGCCTGGATCATGGCCAGCAGCGCGGGCAGCGAAATAGGCAGCAGAACGAGGGGCAGCATCAACTCCCGGTTGCGGGTGCGCAGGCCAAGCGCGGCGAAGAAGGTGCCGTTCACGACCAGCGCCCAGGTTCCCAGCGGCAGGACGAGCACGAGCAACCAGCCGTTCCCGAGCGCGTGCAGGTTGTAGAAGATGATGAACAGAGGCGCCAGGACGGCCTCGACCAGGGTGACAAAAAGCATATTGCTCAGGACTTTACCCAGAAAGAGCGCAGAAGCCGGCGAAGGAGCCATGCGCTGGGCGTCGAGAACATTGTTACGCTGCTCGCGGCTCCACGACTGATTCAGTGCGGTGATGGCCGCGAAAAGGATGGCGACCCAGAGAATTCCACCAGCGATGCTGCGAGATTCTGAGGCGGTGGGGTCGAAGGCGAGTGAAAAGACTACGACCACCAGCAGTGCGAAAAAGAGCATACCGTTCACCGCATCGCGCGAGCGCCACTCGAGGCGGAGATCTTTGCGGAGGTGGTCGAGGACGTGTCGGAGATAGGTCATACGGTGCCTGGCATGGTTTTATCGGATCTGGTCCGGTTGGCTTTTGTCAGGTCGGTGAGCGTTGCCTGGGCGGCGCGGAGATAATCTGCCGGGGCTAGAAAGAGTTGCAGCCCGCGAACGCCGGCGGAGACTGAGATCACGTTGAAGATCTCGATTGTTTCGTCGGCGAAGGCAGGGAAGGGCTTTTTAGCCCCTATGACAGTTACGCCGCCACGCACGTAGCCGGTCAGTGACTCTACCTCTCTGAGTGAGGCAAGCTCAGCTCGCTTTGCGCCCGCGGATGCGGCAAGTTTCTTGAGATCCAGCTCGGCGTCTCCCGGGACGATGGCGAATGCGTAGGTTGGAGTCGAGGAGCTACTCCGATTAGGAGAACTGGAGGGAGTCTGGGCGAGCAGCGTCTTGAAGACCTGCTCGGCGGGGAGGCCGATCTTACGGGCTACGGTAATCGCGGTGAGATTGTGGAGATCGATCTCGTAGGATCGCAGTTCATAAGAAATGCCGAGATTGTCGAGCAGACGGGCAGCGTTGGTCTTGCTGGCTGCGTGTAAGACAACTTGTTTCATGGGACTCTCATGATCCAATGCTGGCCTTAGCTTCGCTTGAAACGATCTGGCCGGCGCGCATTGTAAGGACCACATCCGCGATAGGATCTGCAAGATGCTCCTGATGGGTCGTCATTAGAATCGTCCGGCTGCCGCCGCCGGCTACGGGCCACGTCTGAAAGTCGGCCAGCAACTCGACCATCTGCGCGGCGGACTGGACGTCCAGATTGGAGAAGGGTTCATCGAGCAGTAACAGTTCGGGGTCGGTCTGCAGAACGCGGGCGAGCGAGGTTCGCTGGCGCATACCCTGCGAGTACTGGGCGATAGGTCTGGTTAAGGTCGGATCGAGGCCGACGGCACGGAGCGCCATCTCCGGGCTTGCGATACAGTCGCATCCACCTTCCTGACGATGAAGGCCGGCGAAGTAGGCTAGGTTTTCAATAGCCGAAAGCTCGTCGTAGAGCATGGGCGCGTGGCTCATGTACGCGATGCGGTTGCGCTGCTCTTGCGGAGTTCCGTTGAAGACTGTAACCCTACCGCGATTAGGCGTAATGAGACCGGCAATCAAGCGCAAGAGGGTCGACTTTCCTGCGCCGTTTTCGCCCAGGATCACCGTGCATGTACCACCTGGAAAAGACTTAGAAACGTTGCGAAGGGCGGCGAAGGTTCCATAGATCTTCGAGATTCCGGTGAGATTAACAACTGCCGAACCTGCGGCGGATACGCCGGCAGCGATGGTGCTTTTACGTACGATTTTGCAGGAGAGAGACTCCATGGTCTTCATGGAGTATAGAGCGGATAGAGCGACGCCGGTTTACGGTGTGGCGGGCAGAACTGCGGTTGCCGTGGTGGCCGGCTTCGGCGCCTTCGTGTCGGCGGGTGCGTACTTCGAGGCGCACTTGGCTTGAAGCTGGGTGGCGTGGAAGACGCCGTCATGGCCGTAGGTACCCACGGCGAGCGCCTGTGCATCGTCCTTGAAGGTATCTGGCGGGGGCTCGGAGCCCTGGTAGGCGACGTTAAGCGTTCGGCCCTGCTCGAGCAGCACAAAGTGAGCGTTCGTTCCGGCGCGCCGGATGCTCCCCGGAGCGACGTTCCCGGCGACGCGGAGGTGGCGTACGAAAGCCTTGTCACCCATTCCGTGGAGCTCGCCAATGGTTACGTAGTAGCTTTTGTTGTCACGGACGCCGGTGAACGCAAGATAGCTGACCGTTGCAAGGATGATCACGGTAGCAATAATGATTTTGACGGGGCTCCCGAAGCCGGAACGATTGAATACGGGCTGTTTGGATGAGCTGCTCATAACTGAGGTTCAGTTTAGTCCTTTGGCGAACTTGGTCAATCCACCTATCGATCTATCTTTATAACTAAATTTGACTGCCCTGCGCCTTGACCTTCACGCTATCCAAGTTTACGCTGAATAGCGGCGTATACTTAGCGACTACGCAGGGTGATGATGGTTCTGCTGCGAAATCGCGCGAGAAGAGTTTGAAGTCAGGAGTACACGCATGAGCATCAATGGGAATGGCCACGCGAAGGACGGCAGTGGCGTAGCTGGCGCATTTGCAGGTGAAGAGTACAGCGTTCCGGCGCCGCGTACGGAGTGGATCGTGAAGCGAAAGGCGGAGTCGGCCCGCACGGGCGACAGCAACATGAGCCAGATGCACTTCGCGCGGAAGAACATGATCACAGAGGAGATGGCGTTTATCGCGCACAAGGAGAAGATCGCACCGGAGCTGGTGCGCGCGGAAGTTGCCAAGGGAACGATGATCATCCCGGCGAATGTGAATCACCCGGAGCTCGAGCCGATGGCGATCGGGGTGGAGTCGCTGTGCAAAATTAATGCGAACATTGGCAATTCGGCGATCACGTCGAACGTGGATGAGGAGCTGCGGAAACTGCATACAGCGGTGCACTTCGGCGCCGATACGGTGATGGACCTGTCAACGGGCGGCGATATTCCGATGATCCGGGAACAGATTCTGCGGCACTCGCCGGTTCCGATCGGGACCGTCCCGCTGTACGAGGCACTGAGTCGGGTGAAGAAGGTCGAAGATCTCAATATCGATCTTTACCTGGAAGTGATCGAGGAGCAGGCGCAGCAGGGCGTTGACTATTTCACTATCCATGCCGGCGTGCTGATCGAATATGTTCCATTGGTGGCGAAGCGAATTACGGGGATTGTGAGCCGGGGCGGCGCGATCCTGGCGCAGTGGATGACTTCGAATCACAAGCAGAACTTTCTGTATGAGAACTTCGACCGCATCACGAACCTCATGGCGAAGTACGACGTCAGCTACTCGCTGGGTGATGGCCTGCGCCCGGGATGCCTGGCGGATGCATCGGATGAGGCGCAGTTCGCCGAGCTGAAGACGCTGGGCGAGTTGACGCGTCAGGCTTGGAAGTCTGATGTCCAGGTGATGATCGAAGGGCCGGGCCATATCCCAATGGACCAGATCAAACTGCAGGTCGATAAAGAGGTGGAGTTGTGCGACGGCGCGCCGTTTTATGTGCTTGGGCCGCTGGTTACGGACATTGCGCCGGGGTATGACCACATCACCTCAGCGATCGGGGCGGCGATGATTGGCTGGCATGGCGCGGCGATGCTCTGCTACGTCACGCCAAAGGAGCACCTAGGCCTGCCGAACGAGAAAGACGTGAAGGATGGCATCATCGCCTACAAGATTGCAGCACACGCGGCTGACGTGGCTAGACACCGGCCGGGTGCGCGCGACCGTGACGATGCCATCTCGCACGCACGATACACATTCGACTGGGATAAGCAGTTCGCACTCTCGCTCGACCCCGACACGGCGCGCGGGATGCACGATGAAACACTTCCGGATGACTACTATAAGGAAGCGGCGTTTTGCTCCATGTGCGGACCTAAATTTTGCAGCATGAACTGGTCGAGCAAAGTGGATAATTTCAATGAGAGCGAATTTGGGCTGAAGAAGCCGGATCTGACCCAAATCCTAACGGAGCAGATGGCATTGCGCGTTTGAACGTACCGGGTAATTATTCACTTGAATCATCCATCATTCATGAGATAGGGTTGGAGTAATCTATGTTCTAGTTACTAAAGATTTTAGGCTATGGTCATTCAATCAATCAGTTCCGCTGAAATCTCAAGAGGTATCGGAAAAACGTTCTTGTCTTCAGATTTGCGCGTTACGCCGTTGAAGACAGGGAATTCCTTCGCTGCAATCTGGCCGGAGCTGGGTGAACTGCGTGCCCGGTGCGCCGTCAATAAGGGCACTGGTGCCGTGCTGAGTGCCGTAGAGAATGACGTCGTCCTAGATACGCTGCACTTTCTCGCGGCCACAAGTGTTGAGCGCCGATCCTGCTCTGTAGCGTGTTGGGATCGGAACCGCTTAGTCGGTGTGCTCTTTGCGACCGAGCATTGGGTTCGTGGCCTTCGTACCGGTTATGCCATAGGTGGCGACTTCAGTGGGCGTGGCCTGGCTCTCTGTGAAGCCAAGGATGAGCGCGCGGTCATCGAAGCCGCTGTGCGGTGCATCTTCGCCGATGGTGTTCATTCGCTTCATCTGCGCATGGTGCCGCGCTCGCTCGAACACTCCCAGTTCCCCAGGTTGGCAACGAAGTATCTGGATGCCGTAATCCCGGGCGATCACATGAATCTTGGCTGCAGTTATGACGACTTTCTCATCACCCTGGGCAAGCACACCCGGCGCAACGTCCGGTACTACACGCGTAAGACAATTGAGGCCGGTATCGTCTTCGAGCCCTCCCTCTCCGAGGATGAGTTCCGCCGTGAGCGGGCGCGTTTGAATGAGAAGACACTTTTTCCGGCGGATGCAGCGCATCTGGAACGTGACGACCGTTTTCTCATCCTGCATGACGACCGCAGAATGGGACTCCGAGCGCCAGATGGACGCATGGTCGCTCTTCTTTGCGGGTTTACGCGGGGGAGCCGCTTTCATCTGTTGACCCAATGGAACGACCCGGCACTTGAGAAACTCAGCCTCTCTGTCGTTCTACGCGGCTATACGGTGGAGCATCTGATCGAACAGAAATTTGAGCAACTCCAATTCATGGGCGGAACTTCGCTCAGCTTCGGACGATTCTGCGCCCCGGAACAGTACCGTTCCCTCCTGCTGGATCGTCGGTACGGGGTTACGGAAGTGAGCAAACGCATACTCGCTGCCCTTTGTCTCAAGCGGGCGCAAAGCGGAAAGCCGTTTTCGTTCGGGATTGAGACATTGTGTGGTGGTTTTCTGGATGACTCGCGGCTGGCGAAACGTACGGCTCTCAATCCTGCTTCGGTCGCCTTCATCCGCTCCGGCGACGGCACCGACTCATCTCACGCTGAATCGAGCAGGAGTCTGACAGAGCAGGCGCACTCGTAGGGCTTTCGGACTCAGTTGGATACCTGCTACGACACGTCCAGAGAGCTAAGACCCAACGACGGCAAGAATCATTCGAAGAGTGCGAATGATTCTCCATAATTTGCACGATCGCCTCATTCGGAGGCGATCGGGGTACATCCTACTAATCAAGGTCTAGTGTGTTGCTGCTTCCAGAGTTTCAGCTGCATGATTCAGTACCTTCGCGAGTGCACCAACCTGTTCCTGTGCCCGCTGCGCATCTGGCTTGCCCCGGCCACCGTCAATTGCTTCGTTCACGCCAGGGATGACCACGGCCGCGTATCCCGTAAACTCGCCCGGTGCATAGATCAGGTGCTTGAACCAGGAGCGCTGGGGCAGACCTGCCGGGTTCAGCAGGGCAGTCTCAGCGGTTCGCAAGGCGGTGTTGAGCGCTCGATCATCTGCCGGCGGTCTTGCCTGTACTGCCCGGATAGCTGCGCCCGCCGCTGAGAAACGTTTTGCCGCAGCCTGAGCAGCGGTAAAATCGATGGTCAACTCCGATTTGGTGGCCCGCTGCTCGGCGGCATCCAAATACCCCACGATATCCTGCCCATAGACGCCGTAGTCATAAGGCAGCACATCGGCATCGGCCATGTGCAGGATCTCGAGTCCGAAGACGCGCGCCTGCTGCTGCTCGTACACGAAGGTTGGATCCGCGAACTTGATGAACCAGTTGTAATTATCAAATACCGAGTGATAGACACCGTACGATCCTTCGGAGCCAATGTCGGTGGAAGGAACACCGAGGTGCTGGATGAAGGGGGTGTAATCTGAGCCGGATCCTAAGTCGCCTACGTGGACATCGTTCTCGGTCTTCGTATCGATTTTGGGACCGGCGGGAGCGGTGCGCCCACGGCGCCCGCGGTTCTCCGCCTGGTCTGCCTTCCATTGGTCTTTCCATTGATCGTAGACGGTTCCGCCGGCGGGACTCGGAACCTCCTTTACTACTTGGCGTACAAACTCTTTCAGCGAAGGAACTGCCGCTGCGTTGAAGACGGGACCAGATACGCCGACGTCGGTGTTGAAGTATGCGACGGCGTGCGTTAGGTCGGTGGCGTGCTGTTCGACCCACTCGGTCGAGCCAATCAATCCTTCCTCCTCCGCGTCCCAACTGCCGATGACGATGGTGCGGTGCGGCTTCCATCCTTGCCGCAGCAGGTCGCCAAGGCCGTGGACGGTCTCGAGCATGGCTGCCGTCCCGCTGTTTGGGTCGACGGCGCCATAAACCCAGGCGTCGCGATGGTTGCCGGCAACGACCCAGTCGTTCGTCTGATTGGTTCCGGGAATAGTGCCGATCACATCCCAGATGGTCCGCAACTGACTGTCCTGCACAAGCCGCATGTGGACGGTGACCTTGCCTGGAACAGGCTGGATCGCAGGAGTATTGTTCCCAACAGTCTTTTCCGCAGCGGTCTTCTCAGAACCAAGATGATAAGTAAACGGAAGCGCTCCCTGCCAGTCGCGTGGCGACTCCGACCCACCCAACGCCTGCAGAATCGGCGTTGCATCCTTGTAGGAGAGGGGATTGACGGGAATATGAGGTTGGTCCTGCTGTATCTGGTCCACGGTGAGCCGCTGTCCGGCGGGCAGATCGAGTGTGGAGGCGATTCCCGGCGTCTCCGGATCGCCGGGATAGATGGGCAGGAACTGAACAGATCCCCGCTGCACCGCGGACTCAGGTCGGTACGGTCCCTTTGGATAGACGTCGCCTTTGAAGTAGCCGTCGTCTGCCGGATCGGAGTAGATGAGCACGCCCTTCGCTCCATACTGCTGTGCTATATATGCCTTCACGCCGCGGAAGTTGTTTCCATAGCGGACGAGAACAATCTTGTCCTTGACCGAAACCCCCATGTTGGCCAGCTTCTTGAAGTCTGCCAGACTGCCGTAATTTGCGTAGACGACCTCGCCGGTTACGTCGCCCGACGCGGATGAGCCATTGAAGGCAGGAAGAATCCGGGGATCGTCTTGGAACGGATCGCCGCCATACTTGGTTGGATCGACATGCTCCGGGGTCGGGCCGGACATCAGCTTGTTGCCATTTGGGTCAAATGCCTCGACCAGAATGCTGACGGGCTTGTTGAGTCGCACCTTATAGGGCACGATCTCGGTCTTAAGGCCGGCGGCTTTGAACTTGTCTGCGACGTAGACGGCGGTCGCATAGTCTTCTGGTGAGCTGGCCCAGTGCGGCGCGGCGGTCAACGTCTTCAGGTGCTGACCGGCAAGTTTAGCGTCGGGAACGGCAAGGAACGCCGCGTCCCACTTCGCCTGCTGGCTGAAATCGCGGTAACCAAATATCTGCTGGGGTATCGAGCTTTGCGCGACTGCGCTCGTGGCGGCGAATGAAAGCAGGCAGGCAAGCGTGCGGACGAAAATCAACGAAGCGTCTCCGGGTATGCGGGATCAATGGTTTATAGAGAAAGCTCATCTAGGAAGCTTCAAAGACGAAGTCCAGATAGGAGGAGAAATCCTGGACTGCGCTACTCGCGATGAGCTTTGCAAGTGACTCACCTAGGACACTTTCTCCAGATAATAGGACCTACGGAGTCACATGCATCGGCTCACTCGACAGGTGCGAGGTGATCGACAGCAATTCAAACTACAGGCTGCGCACAGAACCTGCAACGCTTCGCCGGGGTCGGGATCTCGGAGAGACACTCGCTGCAGATCTTCGTTGTGACCAGCGGACCTCGTATCTTCGCCAGCAGATAGTTAATCGGCGTCACGAGCAGGAAGTAGACAACACCTGCCATGAGGATGAAGGAGATAACCGCATTAAGGAAAAGGCCGTATTGAATCTTGCCACCGTTGACGGTGAGGATCAGGTAGGAGAAGTCTGGCTTACCGACGATCGCCGCGATGAGTGGTGTGATGATGTTCGTCACCAGCGAGGTGACGATCGCGGTAAAGGCCGCTCCGATGATGACGGCGACTGCAAGATCGACCACGTTGCCGCGTAGAAGAAAATCCCGAAAACCCTTGAACATGCTCTCCTCCCGAGGAATGAGAGAAGTGTAGCACCACTTCCACACGGTTCTGGAGGCCAGGATCGTGATCCAGAAAAGTGATCTCCAGAAGAATCGTCTAGTGAGAGGACGTCAACCAGAAAGCAAAAGGATAGAGAAAGAGGAAGAGAATCATTGAGACTATCATCAGATCCATATACACGCAGAGCAGAACACCCGCATGATAGAAGCTCCACCGAGAACGCATGCAGCGGACGGTGTCGACGGTTCCAAGGATTGCGACCGCGGAAGGAATAGCCAGCAGGAGAGTGGGGCGATTGTGCGGGAAGTCTGATAGAACGAACGCAGCAATTAGGCTAATAAAGATCAGCGCGTTGGCGCGGGCAAGCGAGCGGTGACGCGGATTTAAAAAGCTGACCTTCACACTGCTCCATTAGGATGCGCCGGCACCTCGTTTGCCAGGAACCTGGCAATCTAAGTGGCTACGGCAGATCGGAATCACAGGAAGCGGCCTTCGACCGGAGCAGCAGGAATTCCTGTCCTGTTATGGACCGGTCGTGCCCGACGTGTTCCAGATCTCTCATCCGGAACGGAAGCGTTCCCACCATAGCTAAATGCCTCCTCCCCGATTGCTTTCGGCGCGGCTGGCCTCACACACCTCCACAGCATGAACTCGATCAGAGTGGCCTCGGTTCGTTTTGGGTTGCCATGCTTCCGATGGACTCTTCGAAGGGGGCGCGAAGGATGCCGCGTTCCGTGATGATGGCGGTGACGTACTTTGCCGGGGTTACGTCGAAGGCGGGATTTTCAACTGCTACTCCGTGGGGTGTCATCTGCTTGCCATTCGAGTGGGTAACCTCTCTGGCGGTGCGCTGCTCGATCGGAATACCGTCGCCGGTGAGAGTGGCGAGGTCGACCGTCGCCCAGGGGGCCGCGACATAGAACGGAATGCCATGCTCTTTCGCCAGGATAGAGACGCCATAGGTCCCGATCTTGTTCGCCACATCACCATTGGCCGCAATGCGATCCGCTCCCACGATAACGGCCTGGATGCGGCCCTTGCTCATGAGGTGCGCGGCCATGTTGTCGCAGAGGACGGTGGTGGGAATGTTGTCTTTCATCAACTCCCATGCGGTCAGGCGCGCGCCCTGCAGGAACGGACGGGTCTCATCGGCGAAGACATCGATCTTGTGACCGCGCTCAATCGCCGCTCGGATGACGCCCAGCGCCGAGCCGTAGCCGCAAGTGGCGAGCGCGCCTGCGTTGCAATGGGTCAGCACGGTGCCGGTTTTGGGCATCAGGGCAGCGCCATGCGCGCCCATCTGCCTGCAGGCGGCAATGTCCTCGTCGTACATCTGGCGAGCCTCTTCAACCACCGCCTTCTTGATCATTGCCATGTCCGCGCCGCCGGCGACAAGGCGGTTATAGAGATCGCGGATGCGGCCGATGCCCCAGAAGAGATTGACCGCGGTCGGGCGGGTTGCCGCAAGCGTGTCGCAGATGACGTCGACTTCGGCTGTCAATGCATCGAGAGTCGTCGCCGGACTCCGCTCGATACCGATAGCGACGCCCATTGCGGCAGAGACGCCGATGGCCGGAGCCCCGCGCACGATCATGTCGCGGATAACTGTCGCGACTTGCTTGTAGTCGGTCGCGAGAACGTACGTCTCTTCGAGCGGGAGCTTGGTCTGATCGAGGAAGTTGACGCCGGTAGAAAGCCATTCGAGTGTAGGAATCATGTCTTTGTCAGTTTACCGCTCATTCCTAGACGAAATTCCTATGGTCCGCAACTACTGGTGGTGACTTCATGCATTGTCCGGCGCGGCGTGCGCTGCGCGGACGTCGCTCGCGGTGAAGAGTGCAACAAAGGGAGTGCTTCCCGCTACCGCTTCGATGGCGACGCGGCCGCCCTGCTCGCGATCAACCAGGCAAACTACACCGGTCACGATCATGCCAGCCTCGCGGGCGGCTTCAATTGCCGTGATCGTCGAGCCGCCTGTCGTGCACACGTCATCGACGATGACGACTTGCGCGCCGGGCTGCAAGAAGCCCTCGATGCGGCGACCGGTTCCGTGGATCTTCTCGACCTTGCGGACGAGAAAGCCGTGCACCAGGGAGGGTACAGGACCGGGATCCTCGTTCTCTCCAAGTTCCAGCACACTGGCCATTTCGAGAATTTCCGTGTAGTCGACTGCGGCCCATGCGCTGGCACTCGCGATGTTCGAGACCAGCGGATCGGCTCCCATCGTAAGACCGCCGACGGCCTCGGCCTCGGGAAAGCGCTCGCGGATCAGCTCATAGAGTAACAAGCCTGCGAGCCGGCCGCCTTCCGCGTGCAGCGTTGTAGTGCGGCAGTCGATGTAGTAGTCGCTGCGTCCTCCGCTGGCGAGTTGAAAGTCGCCGAGCTTGAAGGAATGGGTTGCAATCAGGTTCAGCAGGGCGGTGCGGTGATTGGTGGGCATGGTCCACCCGATTGTAACGAACGCCAGACGTATGAAAGCCAACTCGACGTGAAGGCTTACGCTTGCGAGCAAGACGAAGCGAAGATTGCGGGAGTCCTGCAGCAGCACATGGCAAGCGGCGGAACTGCTTGCGGCGGCTCAATTAGTATGCCTCTGCAGATTGCGCGGCCTCGTGATTTGGACCTGGGCTGCTATGCTCTACGAAAGGCGAGAAGAGCTATGCAGACAACATCGTTTCGTGAGTTTGACGTCCGTCCGGACCCCACTATCCCACAGACGGTAGAACGTATCAAGACCGTTCGGCGGGATTGGGAGATGCTCGCGGTCCAGCAGCGACCGGGCGACTTGACGATGAATCGATGAAGCTTTTCTGGCGTGCCGCGGGAGTTCTCCTACTGCTTTTCGTGGCAACGGGTCTTCTGTTTTACCGTTATCCGCTCTGGATACTGGACCAACCATCCACTTCGATCTCTGGCGTGCTCGCGTTGTCAGCAAGTATGCCGATGTCGACGGCAACCGGCTGCATTATTATGAAGCGTTCGCTCCGGCGGGGACATCGGGCCAACCGCTCGTCCTCGTTCATGGCTTAGGCTCGCGTGGAGAAGACTGGGCGAAGCTGATTCCCGCCTTCGCGGCAGCGGGCTTTCACGTCTACGTGCCGGATCTGCTCGGTTATGGTCGCTCGGCCAGGCCTGACGTCGATTATTCGATCGGGCTCGAGGAGAAAATTGTCGTTCAGTTCATGCAAGCCATGCATCTTCCCAAAGCCGACGTCATTGGCTGGTCGATGGGCGGCTGGGTTGCCATGAAGCTCGCGCTTGATCAACCCGCGATGGTAGATCGCCTGGTTGTCTACGACACTGCGGGAACCTATTTTCCAGTGGTTCTGCCGCCCGGCCTGTTCGCACCCGATGATGTCGCCGGGGTTCAGCGTCTTATCAACGTGCTTGAGCCGGAGCCGCGCGCTGTTCCGGGCTTCATCGCGGAGGACTCACTTCGCAAGCTGCAGAAGAACGGGTGGGTTGTGAACCGTAGCCTGGCATCGATGACCAACGGCCGCTTCCTGCTGGACTTCCGACTCGGCGGTCTCAAGCAGCCGATGCTCATACTCTGGGGCGGCTTCGACCACCTGATTCCGCCCTTGGTCGGCGAGGCCATTCACCAGGCGGTGCGGCAATCCGTCTTTGAGGTCGTGGAGGGTTGCGGACATCTCGCGCCGGCCGAATGTTCAAAACCCTTCATCGATGGCACCATCCAATTCCTCAAGGCGCAGCCGCCCATGCAGGGTGGAAAAAAGACCTTGCCGAAACCACAATGATCCAATCAGCCTGGGGCTCGCAACGTCGACGTGTCAGGCTTACGTCTCCTGATCAGCATGCCATTGATATGCCCCTGGCTGGGGCAGACCCATATGCGCAAGCACCCGATTCACAAACTCTCGCGCCATCTCGGTCGTGCTCTGTGGAAGATTGTAAAGCGTCGGGATGACCGGAAAGATTGTCGCTCCCGCATCCGATGCGAGCTGCATATTGCGGAGGTGAATTCGGTTCAGAGGCGTCTCGCGCACACAGAGCACCAGCGGCCGTCGCTCCTTCAGGCAGACATCCGCCGCGCGCTGGATCAGGTTGGCAGCGAGGCCATTCGCGATTGCCGCCAGCGTTCCCATCGAGCAGGGAAGCACGATCATTCCATCCGACGGATAGCTTCCACTCGCCACATTCGCGCCGATATCACCGTCTGGATGCTGTTGAATCTTCATTGATGCTGCACCAAGGAGCTTTTCGACTAGACCGGTACGTCCGCTGATCTGCATCTCCTCGGCGAAGACGCGCAGCGCATTCTCAGAGACGATGAAGTTGACCTTACCTACACGCGTATCGGCTTCAAGCGCGCGTAGCATCTCGATGGCATAGATGCTGCCGCTCGCACCAGTGACAGCAAGGGTCAGGTTGTGTACGTTTCGTTCCATATTCATAACCGAACCTGATTATCGCTGATGTTACCCGCGTCAAGTTGACGACCTCAACATCTCACCGATGCCGCAACCCGGGTACTCCATCCTTGCTGCAGCTGGATGGGATTTTGTGCGAAGTGCGACGGTACCCGCCAGGTCCCAATCAACTCTCAAGCCCCTCGCAACGCGTATGCAATCAGCGTCTCTCCGTGCTGGCGAGTAGCCGTGTCGTACGCTTCGCTACTAATTTCCTCGAGCGCTGGAACAGCGGGATCGAGCTCGCACCGGGCAATCTCCTCGGTATCCGCCCCAATGAAGCATAGTTCGCAGGTAGCGAGGTTCCCTTCTTCTGTTCGCATCGGCGGCCCAAATGTACGGCACAGGATCGGACGATGTGCATACAGATCACAGGTCCCCGTATGGAGATCGAGCGCCGGGCATGGCTCGTTGTTGGCGAATTCTTCGAACAGGATTGCCTGTTCATAGGACTCGCCAAGAATGCCGGTCGATGCATCGCCTGGAAACCACGGGTCCAACCGTGTGAGCGCCTCCGCAGTCCGCGTCCTTACCCGCCCGGCACGCGCGGAATCGCTCTCGTCAAGCGCAAGAAGTCCATTGCGCAATCGGTCCGCATCCTGCCAGCCGATCGGAAAGACGCCGATGCAACATTGCGAGCAGCCCGGCCTGCACTTGAGCCATGGACCGCCGCATACGGTTGCGTCAGCAAGAGCCGCAGACACGATTTGGATGAGTACCGCATCACGTGCGGCGAACTCCGGCGTCATCGGCTACTCGCCCAGGACGCGCCGAAAGATGGCATCCACATTCGTCAGTTGCCGTGTGTACTCGAATGCATGCGCAAGCTTCTCCGGCGAGAGTCGCGCCGTGATCTCCGGTACCTTGGCGATTTCATCACGGAAAACCAGATCGTCCCTCCATGAGCGCATCGCATGGCCCTGCACAAGGCGATACGCATCTTCGCGCATCATTCCGGACTCTGCCAGATCGAGTAAGAGCTGGCCTGAAAAGATCAGGCCGCCCGTCGATTCGAGGTTCTTCATCATTCGCTTCGGATCGACCAGCAACTTCTCGATTAACGTCGCGGTCTTCGCCAGCAGATAGTCGGCGAGGATGGTCGAGTCCGGCAGAATGACGCGCTCTGCCGATGAGTGGGAGATATCGCGCTCATGCCAGAGAGCGACATCTTCGAACGCCGCTTGCGCGTTCGCGCGAACGACTCGGGCGAGACCGCTGATCTGCTCGCTTGTGATGGGATTTCTCTTGTGTGGCATCGCGCTCGACCCTTTTTGCTTTTCAGAGAAGAACTCCTCCGCCTCACGAACCTCGGTGCGTTGCAGATGCCTGATCTCGGTCGCTATCTTGTCGAGCGTCGACACGAGCACCGCGAGCGTCGCAACATACGCCGCATGCCGGTCCCGCTGAATGACCTGCGTCGCGACCTCGACTGGACGCAGACCAAGTTCGGTACAAATTGCCTCCTCGTGCTCCGGCTTCAAATGTCCGAAGGTTCCGACTGCGCCCGAGAGCTTGCCGACACGGAGGTCTTCAGCAGCCGCATCGAAGCGGATCAGGTTGCGCTGCACCTCGGAATACCAGAGCAGCAGTTTGAGGCCGAAGGTCGTAGGTTCCGCATGGACGCCGTGCGTACGACCAATCGATGCAGTGTGTTTGAACTCGATGGCGCGGGCCTTCAGCACCGCAGCTAACCGGAGGATGCCAGCGCGAATGATCGCTGAAGCTTCCTTCAGCTGAAGGGCTTGTGCGGTATCGACGACATCGGTCGAGGTCAGGCCGTAGTGCAGCCAGCGCGACTCGGGACCAATGTATTCGGCGACCGTTGTGGTGAATGCGATGACATCATGCTTGACCTCGTCTTCGATCGCGTTGATGCGGGCGACTGTAAAGTCTGCGCGGTCGCGAATCGCGTCAGCTGCCTCTTGGGGGACCATTCCGGCATGCGCAAGCGCTTGCGACGCAGCGATCTCGACCCTGAGCCAGCAGCGATATTTATTGTCGTCGGACCAAATACGGCCCATCTCGGGGCGTGTGTAGCGAGCGATCAAGCGAAACTCCTTACGATAGACCTCCAAGTCTAACGGAAGTTCCTTACACCTCACTCACTCCGAATAGTTCCGCCATCTCATCGTGCAGAAAGCCTTGGCCGGGCTTGTATGGCTGCACCCATCGGCCATCGATCACAAACTGCGGAATGGCACGCTTACCGACGTTGGACATTACCACGTCTGCGGCACCCGGTGTGTTTTCAATGTCGATTTCCCTGAAGGTTATGTTGTGCTTCACGAGAAAGCGCTTAGCTTCACGACAGTCGCGGCACCAGGAGGCGGTGTACACAAGAAGTTCCATAGAGCACCATTTTACCGTTCTCTTGTTTTCTACTGTTCGTGATAGTTCCGCATCAAGCCGCCGTCCAGCACGTAGGTTGAGCCAGTGATGTACGAAGCCTCATCCGATGCGAGGAACGCAGCAAGCGAAGCAACATCCCCGGGCTCGCCCAGTCGGCCAAGCGGAATGCTCGCGAGCAGCGCGTCCAGCTTTGGCTTATCCGCGAGCAGGGCTTTATTGATCGGCGTATTGATGGCGCCTGGAGCGATGTTGTTGACCGTAATGTTCAACGGTCCGAGTTCGACGGCCAGGTCCCGCATTACCATGCGCATGGCACCTTTCGACGCGCAGTATGTGGAGAAGTTGGGAAACACCATATCTTCATGCACCGAGCTCATGTTGATGACGCGGCCCGGTTGTTTCGCGTCGCGAAGCCTGCGGACAAATGCCTGCGTCAGGAAAAACGCCCCTTTGAGGTTCACGTTCATCACGGCGTCATAGTCCAGTTCGGACACATCCCAGAACGGGGCACGTTTTTCTATGCCTGCGTTGTTCACCAGAATGTCGCAGCTTCCAAGCTGCCGCCAGGCCTGATCTAGCAGGTTCTGCGTGTCCGTAACCTTTGATACGTCAGCTTTGACCACGACAGCTTTAGTACCCGCTGCTTCGATCTTCGCCTTCGTCGCATCCGCACCATCAGGATGATGCAAGTAGTCGACTACTACGTTTGCACCTTCCTTGGCAAAGCGCTCGGCGACCGCTTGCCCGATTCCTGAACCAGAGCCTGTCACGATTGCCACTTTTCCTTGAAGACGACCTGCCATACGCACACCTCCTGATCAAACCTATTCAAGTAGATGCAGAGAAGCACGTTATCTCGTTGCCTAGAGATCGTTTTCAGGAGAGGATTATCCAGCCAGTCAGGTCAGCGGACTCGCCGCGAGCGGAAGAAACTAGTCAGCAGCGCGCCACACTCCTCCGCGAGCACACCGGAACTGACCTGAACCCGGTGATTAAGCTGCGGATCATTCATTACGCTGAGCACCGATCCGCACGCCCCTGCTTTTGGATCAGCCGCCGCATAGACAAGCCGCGGGATACGTGCGTGCAGGATCGCACCCGCGCACATTGCGCAGGGCTCCAGAGTAACGTACAGTACGCAGCCTTCGAGGCGGTAGTTGCCCAGGACACGGCCAGCGGCACGCAGGGCGACGATCTCCGCATGAGCGGTCGGATCGTGGTCAGTGATGACACGGTTGTGCCCGGCAGCGATGAGGACACCGTCACGCAGAACCACTGCACCGACCGGAACTTCGCCTGCAGTCTCGGCGAGCCGGGCCTCGCTAAGTGCAGCGTTCATGAATACAAAATCAGTTACTTCAAGCGCTGTCATTGCGTCGGGCAAGCTCTTCCCATGTGGGCGGTCGAAGAACAAGCGTATGGTCTTCGCACGAAGTCTTTGCGCCAGATGACTTCGAGCTCCTGAACTGCATCAAGGTCAGGTGTTGGCAGCCAGCATGCGCTCACGCCGGCTCCTGTTGCGTCATGCAATGCAGCGCACCGAGACCCCAGATCAAATCCATGCAGTGGATTCCGACGATCTCCCGTGCCGGGAAACACCCCGCCAGGATGTTGAGCGCACAACGATCGTTCTTATCATTAAAGGTTGGCACCAGCACGAGGTTGTTCGCAATGTAAAAGTTTGCGTAGCTTGCCGGCAGGCGCTGGCCTTCGAAGATCACGGGTGCGGGCATGGGTAACGTCAGCAAGGCGAAGGGCTCCTTCTTGAGATTGCGCGCGTCCCGCAGCCGTTCTAGATTTTCTGCGAGCGGCAGGTGATTTTCATCGGCGGTATTTGGCTCGACTGCCGTCAGGATCGTGTTCTCGCCGACGAACCGCGTCACATCATCGACATGGCCGTGCGTATCGTCGCCTGCACAGCCGCGATGCAGCCAGATTGTCTTCTCGATGCCGAGATACTCCGTGAATGCTGTCTCAAGCTGCTCTCGCAAGATGCCCGGATTGCGCTGTTGCACCTCGCTCAGAAGGCATTCCTCAGTCGTGAGCAGGATGCCTGCGCCATTTACGTCGATGCTGCCGCCTTCTAGCACCAAGCGCCTGCCATCACTCTCCGGCCTGAACTCAGGCATGCCATAGTGCTTCGCCACGTGCTGTGGGATCTGGTCATCGCGATGCCAGTTGTCGTACTTCGCCCATGCATTGAATCTCCAGTTAGTGATGGCCAGTTCACCCTCAACACCTTTGACGGAGTAATCAGCAGCCTTTCGCGTAAAGATCGGCCCCGAATCCCGCAACCACACCCGGTCCGTCTGCCACGAGTGAAAGTGCAGCCGCGCCAGGTTCGCTCCAGACCGTTTCAGCAGCCCCGTCGCCCGCCGCTCTGTGTTCACATCGTTTACCAAGATGTGCACATCTTCCACTTGCGACAGGTGCCGCACGATCTCCGAGTAAACCCACGGAATGGGCTGAAACTTACCCGGCCAGTCCTCCGCATTGTGGGGCCATGCGATCCACGTCGCTGCGTGGAGATCCCATTCAGCGGGCATTCGGTATTTCGTCTTTGTACCTTCCATCGTCGTCATCATTAGTCCAGAAACCTGCTGGTAATTCCGTTGTAGGAATCGATGCGCCGATCGCGCAGGAACGGCCAGTTGCGCCGCGTGTCTTCAAGCAGCTTCAGGTCGATCTCGGCCACCAGGATGTCCTCCCGGTCATGCGGTGCTTGGGCAACAATGCGGCCGAACGGATCGGCGAGAAAGCTTCCGCCCCAGAATTCAAGTCCCGCTCCCTCCGGTCCCTTCATCACAACATCATTGTGGGTCACATCGCCATGCTCGAAGCCGACGCGATTTACCCCGGCGACATAGACTCCGTTTGCGATCGCATGCCCCCGCTGGATCGTGTGCCACGCGGAATACTGCGCCTCGCCGAACTCTGCTTTCTCGCTCGGGTGCCAACCGATCGCCGTTGGATAGAAGAGGGTCGTCGCTCCGCGCAACGCCGTCTCCCGCGCCGCTTCCGGGTACCACTGGTCCCAGCAGACGAGCGTTCCGACAGACCCCTGACTTGTCTGAAATGCCTTATATCCAAGGTCGCCGGGGGTGAAGTAGAACTTTTCGTAATAAAGCGGATCGTCCGGAATGTGCATCTTCCGATATATCCCAATCAAAGACCCATCAGCTTCCAAGACCGCCGCTGTGTTGTGGTAGAGCCCCGGCGCACGCCGCTCGAACAGGGAAGCAATTACCACTACGCCCTCTTCCCTCGCAATTGCAGACAGTCGCTCGGAACTGGGCCCGGGAATCGACTCCGCCGTATCGAACAATGCGTGCTCCTCGCGCTGGCAGAAGTATTGCGCCCGGAACAACTCCGGCAGGCAGACGACATTGGCCCCAGCCCTCGCCGCGTCGCGCACCTTGTCCGCCGCCCTATCCAGGTTCGCGGCGGTATCCGCCACGCACGACATCTGGATCAAGCCCACCCGTTTGTTCTGTGTAGATAATGGCATCGCATCTGCTCCCAATCTGCATTCAGAAAATTGCTTTCGATATCCAGCGCCGTCGTATGTCTTTCGGCCGCCGCGTTCTCATCGGCTGCCCTTCTCTATCGTATCGCCCCCGGTAACCTAGAGTCCTGTCTGCCTGTCGGCCGCCGCATAAGTCGAAATGCCACTTTAAAAAAGATATAAAGAAGCCGTCATGATTCGATGAATTTTTCTGAGTCGGCACAATATTTCTGATACGTTTAGGCCATCCGGTCGTTCTGTATCGCGCCCGCAGTGCTCACTCCATTCAGTCGCACGTCTCCACGCATGTTGCGGCAGCAGTGTACCTCTGATTCAGAAAGGATCTCACTTGAACGAATTTCGAAACTATCTGGAACTCCCCTATGCTGAGTTGGAAGACCTGAACCTGATGGCGAAGGACCAGCGCAAGCAGCGCGTTGCCGCCGATGTCATCCAGGAAGAGCGGCTGAAGTACCTCATCGACGAACCGCGCATCAAGGCCGTTACCGTGGTGTTTTCGGACCTCGAGGGACGCCTGCACATGCTTGATTACGATAAAAAATTCTTCGTCAACGGCTGGGACAATCTGACCTTCGATGGCTCGTCGATCCGCGGCTTTACCGCCCAACGCGAGAGCGACCTGCGCCTTGGTATCGACTGGAGTGCCTTCTACTGGACGCCTGCCGATATCTTCGGTGCGGGCAAGGTCCTCGTATTCGGCGAAGTTGTTGATAAGGATGGCGGAACCTACTCGGCTGATATTCGCGGCGTGCTCAAGCAGTTCGCCAATGAAGCTTACGCGAACCAAGGCTACACGCTCAATGCCGCCAATGAGATCGAGGGCTTTCTCTTCGACGGGATCGACGCCGAGCGCAACTTCCACGAGACCGGTACCTTCGAGTACGTCAATACCGGCGGATATTACTACTCACTTCCCGGCGATCCGTTGCGCGAGTTCATAGACACCGCCGCTGAAGTACAACGCGCCATGGGCTTCGAAAATGAGAAAGATCATCCCGAAGTCGCGCCCTCGCAGTTCGAGATCAACTACACCTACGGCGATGTCGTCACGGCCGCCGACCAGATCCAGCTTTACAAGCTGATTTGCCGTCAGGTCGCCACGCAGATGGGCATGACCGCCAGTTTTCTGCCGAAGCCCGTTACCGGCGTCAATGGCAGCGGCATGCATACCAATGTCTCCATCACAAAGAACGGCAAGAATCTCTTTTGGGATCCAAAGGGCGACGAGAAGGTCTCCCGATTTGCGTGGCAGTTTGTAGACCGCGTTCTGACGCATGGCGACGATATCTGCCTCTTACTCAACGCCAGCGTGAACGCCTATCGCAGGCTCGATCCGCACTTCGAAGCTCCCAACCAGATCAAGGCATCGGCTACGGACCGCGGCTCGATGGTTCGTATTCCCATCGGCAACGAGAAGTCGGCGCGCGTTGAGATCCGCTCCGTCGGGCCAGACGCCAATCCCTATCTGGTCCTTTACTCGATCTTCAGGAGCGGTCTCCAGGGCGAGACGGCGAAGATCAAGAACCTCCGTCAGGCCGAGCGTTATCTTCCGGACAACATCTACACCGCGCTCGAGCGATTCCGCAACGCTGAATGGACGACCACGCTGCTCGGCGAGGACGTGAAAGCCCGCTATGCCGACCTGAAGCAGGCATCAGCCGATCGCTGCGCCCGCCTTCTCGGCACGGTAGTCAAACCTCCCGAGGTTCAATTCCACCATGATGTCTACAATCAGCTCTTGTGGAATAACTTCTAAGTGGAGAGGAACGATGTGACGGTGCAGCGCCACATGGCAGGCAAGATTTTCTTCGTCCTCACCTTTCTGGCGTTTGCATCCGTCATCCTCGCCTCCTCGCAACCGCCTCTGCTTAGAGATTTCTGCGACTGGGTATTCCAAGGCACCCTGTTCGCGAAGACGCTTGCAGGGCATCCCGTGGCGGGATACGCCCTGAAGCATTACCCTGTGCCGAACTCCATTACGACTCTGGGCCTCGCGCTGCTCACTCTGGCGTTCGGCTGGATGTGGGCGGCAAAGCTCTGGCTTATTGCTTACCTGGCGATGGCCATGGCGACCACCTTCTTTGTGGCGCGCGTCTTCAAGCCGCAGAGCTCGGTGTGGTGGGCGCTTCCTGCGGTGCTCTTCTTCGGGCAGACGTTCTGGTATGCGACGATCAGCTTCAGTATGGGGGCCTGCCTGCTGCTGCTGCTCGCTTGCTTCCTCTACAAGCAGCAAGAGCGGCCCGCAACAATCGCAGGTTTTCTTCTGGCCTGCTTCTTCACACACCTGATTATCTACGCAGCTGCTGGTGTGATGATCCTGCTCTACTGCATTCAACACAGGCGATGGCGGCTCACCTACATCGGTCTGGCGACCCTTCCATTACCGCTCTGGTACTTCGCGGGCCGCAGTCTTTCGCACAGCAGGGAGACGGCGCTTGGGTATTCGCCGCCATGGCACCTGGCGATTACCGCCGCAGTGGCAGCTTTGGTCCTGCTCGTTGCGCTGATCCGGCCACAGCGTGCTCTCTCGAGGAAAATTGCTCCGCTACTCAGCGTGTCGGTCGCGATCCTGTTGCTCGCCGCCTTATTTTCGGCGATGGTTCCGGAGTCGCAGTTGGCGCCAAAGCTGCTCTCCGCAAGTCGTTTGCTGCGGTTGAAGGCTCTTGCGCCCTTCCAGCTCTTCGGCTTCGTAAACATCATCTATGACCCGAATGCCAGGCCGTTGCTGTCTGCAACGTTCACCCTGCTGCGCCGCCCACTCTTCATCGCATTAATGTTGCTGGATTTTGCGGTAGGGCTTGCATTCATGTGTTGCATTGCACGCCAGATGCTTATCGTCCGTGACGGAGCTGATCCAGACCACAGATCGAGCGCGGGCCCGAACGCCGCGCGGTTTCTGTGGGATTTCGTTGCACTCTTCAGCCTTCTATACCTGGTCTGCCCGCCAAATGCGCTTGGCATGATCAGCATTGATCTGCGTCTGGCGCAGCTGGCGCTCGGACCGGCGCTCTTTCTCTTTGCAACGACGGAGGCCAGAGGTCCAGTCGCCAGAGCGTCGCGCGTGCTGCGGTGGGCGAGCGTACCTGCCATCCTGCTTGCCGGCGCCAGTCTCTACCAATTTGCCGTCTCGCAGCGCCGCGTACAGATTCCCGGTACAGACACGGGTCTGCATTCCCAGCTAGCAGCCTTTGGCGCTGTCGATCCCATTGCCATCGCGGACGAGTACGAGCGGTTGCGTACTGGCAAACTGGAGGGATTCATCTTCGCTACGGGATTATTTATCCAGACTCTCGCGCAACCAGTCGATTCCGTTAGCCGATAAGCGAACAATCTGGTCGACTCCGCACCGCGCACACTATGATGGTCGTCGAAGGTTCAAAGGGGAGATGAATCCATGCGCAAGAAAGTTACCATTATCGGTTCGGGCAACGTAGGCGCAACCGCGGCACACTGGATCGCTGCCAAGGAGTTGGCCGACATCGTCCTGATCGACGTCGTCGAAGGCGTTCCCCAGGGCAAAGCCCTTGACCTGCTCGAGGCCATGCCCATCGAGAAGCGCGACTGTAGCATTATCGGCACGAATGATTACGCGGATGCCGCTAACTCCGACATCGTCATCATCACCGCAGGTATTGCCCGCAAGCCCGGCATGAGTCGCGACGACCTGCTCAACACGAACGCCAAGATCATGGCCGATGTCGTCGCTAAGGTGACTGCAGTTTCGCCCAACAGCATTCTTATCGTTGTCTCGAATCCCCTCGACGCCATGGCGCAGGCGGCATTCAAGCACTCCGGTTTTCCGCGCGAGCGCGTCATCGGGATGGCCGGCGTACTCGACTCCGCGCGCTTTCGCACCTTCATCGCCGAGGAACTTAATGTCTCGGTAGAGAACGTCACGGCTTTCGTCCTCGGAGGCCACGGCGACACTATGGTGCCGCTCTCGCGCTACTCAACCGTAGCCGGCATTCCTATCACGGAGCTGATCGAGCCGGCACGCCTCAGGGAGCTTGAGAGCCGCACAGCAAACGGCGGTGCCGAGATAGTCAAGCACCTCAAGACCGGCAGCGCCTACTACGCTCCCTCTGCGGCTGTGACCGAGATGGTTGAAGCCATCTTGAAAGATAAAAAAAAGATCCTGCCGTGTGCGGCCTACCTCCAGGGGGAGTTCGGCATCACGGGCCTCTTCGTCGGGGTTCCCTGCAAGCTTGGTGCAAAGGGACTCGAGCAGATCATCGAGATCAAACTCACCCCGGACGAGCAAGCCGCCCTTCAGAAGTCCGCCGACTCCGTCAAGGAACTCTGCACCGTCATCAACGTTCTGTAGTCAGTCTGCCATTCGCTATCAGCAGGTAAAAAGGCCCGCTCACCCGAACGGGCCTTCTCTGTGGAAGCAAACGTTCAGAACGATCTTGAGAGCCCTTCGATCGTTCCATCGAGTAAAAAATAACCACGTGGACGTGTGTGTAAAGCGATGAGATTGCTGGAATCTGCCCTGGTTTTGACGGTAGCCTTTGCCGCTTTCCTCCATCTCCGCAACCGTTCGCGAAGGCTGACGCTCGTCGTCACTGTGGCTGCCGCCACGGTATGCGTGCTGAATCTATATGTCGATGGCGGCCGCTTCCAAATGCTTTCAGTCTACGGTGGCCTCCTCCTTCTGGTCCTGCTGCAGATTCATCTATCGCTCGCACGGATCACACCTCTAAAGTTTTTCAGATGGGGTGTGGTCTCATCCATCTTCGTGCTCTGCATGATGACGCTTGTACTCAGCTATATACTCCCACTTTTCAAGCTGCCCAAGCCTACGGGTCCTCATCCAGTGGGCACACGGACCTTCTCTCTTGTCGACCCGAGTCGCCGGGAACAAGCCAGCTCTGATCCGAACGCAAGGCGGGAGCTCGTTATACAGCTTTGGTATCCCTCTGAGCCGTCGCAGTATCGACGCGAGGTCTATCGCAGATGGGCAGAGACATCGCTGTACAACTCCTATCAAAGTGGCATTCGCACCAACTCAAGGGTTGATGCGCCGCCTGCGAGGCAGGAGAGTGCATTTCCTGTGGTCTTGTTCAACCCCGGCTGGGGTGGCAGGCGAACCAGCGATACCTTCCTCACCGAAGATCTTGCCAGCCACGGGTATGTTGTGGTCTCGATCGATCATCCCTATAACGCAGCCGGTGTAGCGCTGCCCGGCGGCCGGCTTGTAAAGGAATCGGCCAGCAACATCGCATTCTGGGATTGGGCCTCTGCCACATCCATGCAGATCGAAGCAGCATGGAGCCGCGAATGCGATATATGGACCGCCGATAGCAGTTTCGTCCTCGACCACCTTCAGGCCGAGAACGCTGACCCCAGCAGTGCGTTTTTCAGACGTCTCCTGATCACTGAGGTGGGAGCGGTCGGGTACTCTTTCGGTGGCTCGGCCTCCTTGCAGGTCCTGGGTGCTGACAGCCGTGTTCGCTCGGCGATCAACATGGATGGGTGGACTATCAATGCTCTTCGCAACCGAACCTCGAGCAAGCCGATCATGCTCCTCTACGAGGAGGCCAGTCGGCCTCACCCAGAGAACCTGCACTCCACGAATGACTATCAACGCATCTACGCCGAGATCGATGCTTATGATGCAGCAGCGATCAATCCAAGCCTGAAACGCTATGGCGGCCTTCGGCTCTATATTGCCGGAACGACCCACGAAGACTTCACCGACCAGCCACTCGTCTCTCCGCTCGCGGCGATATCCAAACGAGGAGCCATCGCGCCTGCTCGCATGGAGGCTATGGTCCGCGCCTACATTCTTGCGTTTCTTGATCAGACACTTAAAGGGAAGAAGGCGCCTCTGCTTGCCTCGGATACCGCCAGCCCCTATCACGAGGTTAAATCTGAGGTCTGGCCTGCGCGTGACACCAAAGTCGAAGCACCGGATCCTAATTAGATCGGCCTGCCGCGCGAGCAGCAGGCCGATTCACAACGTTGCAGTGAGACTGAAAATGACCTACGCAACCCGCTCAATCGTGACGCTCTCGAGCACCACCGGCGTCTTCGGCCGGTCCTGCCCATCCTTCGCCACCTTCGAGATCTTCTCAACCACATCGTACCCTTCGACGACCTCGCCAAAGATGGTGTGCTTGCCCGTGAGCCAGCTTGTATCGGCTACCGTAATGAAAAATTGGGATCCATTCGTGTTTGGCCCGGAGTTCGCCATCGCCAGCTTGCCCTTCTGCTGGAAGCCGTGCTTCGATCCCTTGGTCTCGTCGGCAAACTTGTAACCCGGTCCGCCCATGCCGGTTCCCTCGGGATCGCCGCCCTGGATCATGAATTGGGGAATCACACGGTGGAAGACGCTTCCGTCATACAGCTTCGTACCCTTCTTGCTGCGGCTGTTCCACTCCTTCGTCCCCTCGGCGAGTCCGATAAAGTTTGCGACTGTCTCAGGCGCGTCTTTTTCAAACAGCTCGCAGACGACCGTTCCTTCAGATGTCTTGAATGTAGCGTACGTACCTGACTTGGTTGGCATAGTGATTCCTCTCCTTACTTGGTTGGGTCGAGCAATATAAGATGCACCCCCATCACTGCAGGGGAGTAAAGAGTGGCTGGCAATTGCTAGATCGGAGGTCGGGCCAGAGCAGGCCATGTCGCGGGAGCAGCAGGAGTCGCGACAACTGGCTCGGGCGGCATAGGCTGTCCCTCACGTACGATCGTCACTTTGTTAATCACGACCGGTGTCGTCGGTTTGTCGTTCGAATCACGGTCGACTCGCGCAATTGACACGGCCAGCAGCACAGAATGCGCATCACACTGGCCGAAGATGGTGTGCTTGCCGTTCAGCTCCGGTACAGGGACTTCAGTGATAAAGAACTGCGACCCGTTGGTCCCGCCGCCTGTTGGCCCCTGCCCGGCATTGGCCATCGCAAGCCGTCCCGCCACGTCGAACTGCAGCGATGGGTCAATCTCATCCTGAAAGAAGTAACCCGCGTCGCCCATCCCCGTCCCGAGACGATCGCCCGTCTGCACCATGAACCCCGGAATGACGCGGTGAAAGGTCACGCCGTTATAGAACGGCTTGCCCTTGGTTTTCTTGAGCGTCCCCGGGTCGGTCCACTCCTTTGATCCCTCCGCCAGACCGATAAAATTCGTCGACGCCAACGGTGCTTCTTTGTCGAAGAGCTTGCAGGTGAGCCGTCCCATGGTCGTGTCGATCACCGCTGTCGGCCCGGTCGGAATGGCTGGAGCCCTGGCTTGCGTAGTCGTGCTGGGCGCATCCGGCAGGTCGGGCGTCGGCGCAGTTGCAGGTGACTGTACCTGACGCGGAGGTGCCGGCACGTCAGGAGGACTACTCTGCCCCTGGGTGACTACACCTAACATCACTGAAAAAAGCATGCTCCAAAGCATCATTAGTTCACATTAGTCCAGGTAACAGGCTACCGCAGCCGTGCCCGTGAGGCAAAGCGAGAATCCATGGACCGGGATGGATCTGGGCAGCGAAGGTAGAAGCGGTCCAGTCTATCTCTTCTCTTCGCGCAGCCAGTTCTACTCCGCGGCAGCTATTTCGGAAGGTGGTAGCCGAACCTCGGCACGAGCTCTGCGAGTACCGGCTGGTCGGCGACTGCGGGACCTGAAAAGATCGGCAGGATGTGATGGCCTCCCGTCCGCGCATCGCCGCGGCGTTGTAGTTGTCGTGCCCGGCCGCCGCCGATGTTCAGCTCTTGGAACTCCGTACCGTCGGCGTTCCATTGGAAGACGATGCTTTTCGCTAGTCGTGCCAGATGGGCGCACCGAGGATGAGGTCACGATTGAGCTTCAGCGCGTTCGGCTTAGGCTCCTCGGGCCGTGGACGGTAGATGCTGGCCCCATCAACGACGCGAGGCTGGCGGGATCGGTTCCGCCGTACACATGGCCGTACTCCTCCGCGAGGTTGATGTATGCGGTATCGTTGTTCGATTCATGCACAGGGAGGCTGCCAGGATAGGAGTGGTGACCGCCGAAGCTGCTGCCAGGGGCGGAGAAGAAGGGCTGCGGCAGGTGGGGCAGGCACTCGGATCGTTTCGTACGGGCGGGAAGACGCCGCCATCAGCCCGCCCGGGAATAGAGTGTCGTCGGCTTTGCTGAGGAGCCCTGCCAACAGCTCGGCGATGATGTTCTGTTTGTCGGCAGTGCTCAGGTTGCTCGGTGCTGGATGCAGGTCTGGCGATTCGCAATGGCATCGAGCGTTTGTTCGCTAAGCCGGTCATTTGCGATCTCGAACGTCTAGCCGACCAGAAACTCGTAGGCGCTTCGCACGAGCGGCGAGGCTTCGGCGGTCCTGATCGCCTGGGCATTGCTGACGCCCGGGACCGTCTGGTTTGCGGCCGGGGCAGGGGTCTGGGCGAGTACAGAGGAGGAGCAGAGGACAGCGGCTGAGATCGCGGCCGCGAAGGATGCTCTATTGGGTCGGGTAGACGCAGAACTGGGCATGGGACGGGTCCTTGCAGGTAAAAGTCATGGGTGTGCTTGGCGCAGTGCGTGCGAATAACAGCCGAAAGCCATCGGTTCCAAATGACCGCTCATTCAATGGATCATGAATACTCAGATCGGGCCAGGATAACGACCTAACGATCTAGTTGGAATGATGATCGGACGTAGGCGATGGGCCAGAAGCAGGAGACTGCATCGCCCAGAGCCCGAATAAGGCACACTGCGTATGATCCTCGAATCTGCATCCAATGCCCAGGAGAGATACTCATGGCGAAGTTCGCACTGTATGTTCCATTATCGGCAAAGCCCGGCAAGGAAGCCGATGTTGAAGCGTTTCTGAAGCAAGGAGCACAGATGGCTGAAGCGGAGAAGGGAACTGCCTCCTGGTATGGAATTAAAGAGGATGATGGCGACTATGCCGTCTTCGATACATTTGAGGACGAGGCTGGCCGCGATGCGCACCTGAACGGCGATATTGCAAAGGCGTTGATGGCTAAGGCGGACGAGCTGTTCTCGAACACACCGCTGAAGATTTACAAGATACGTATAATCGCGGATAAGGTATAGCTGGATCGATGTACAAGCTAGGTATCCGCTGTTCGGAGCAGGCAGCGTCAGTACATACCCGACATGAACTCGGGGCTTCGGCGGTTCCGGCTACGTCACCTGCTTTAGGCGTGGACGAAATCGTTTGTCCAAGAACGTCTGCGAGGTCCGTGATCGCTGTGACGTGCCAAGACTAAATGCCAAAATAGTCTGCTTTGTGACTCGGCCGTCTGTCGTATACGAGATGCAACTATGTCACAAGGTACAATTCCACAACTCCCTGCGAAGTCCCTTTAATTGAGTAGCCAGTACCAGCATCTCGACGAAAAGCAAGAGTCTGAGTCCTATAGAGGGATCAGGTCGCGATAGAAAGCGCAAAGAATAATAAACCGCCTTCATCCGAAGTTAGTAGTTACCCGGAAAGAGTCAATCTTTCTAGGTAAGTTCGAGTCTTCTTGCTATGACAGAAAAGAAGCGATGCCCTGCTATGTAGCAGGGCTCTTCGCCGTTTGACATGTCACGCGCCAAGCAGCCCATGCGGGTCGAGCACGAATTTTTTGGCTACACCCGAGTCGAAGTCCTCATATCCTTTCGCCGCATCGCTTAAGGGGAGGACCGTCGCGTTGACGATCTTCGCGATTGGCAGCCGATCATGCAGGATGGCCTGCATGAGCTGGCGGTTGTACTTCAGCACAGGTGTCTGGCCAGTGTAGAAGCGGTGCGACTTCGCCCAGCCCAGTCCGAACCGTATCTTTAGGTTGCCCGTCTTGCCAGCCTCATCCTTTGCACCCGGATCTTCTGTTACGTACAGCCCGGGAATCCCGATCCCGCCTGCTGGCCGGACAATCGACATCAGCGAGTTCAGCACCGTTGCGGGAGCCTCTTCGCCATCCTCGCCCTGCGCCTTCGCCTCGAAGCCCACAGCATCCACGGCGGCATCGACCTCGGGCTTGCCGACTGCTTTTGCGATCAGCTCGCCCAGGTTGTCGCCCTGTCGAAGGTCGATGGGTACGAATCCTACGTTCTCCGCGTGCTTCAGTCGCTCGGTGTTCATATCGCCGACCAGCACTACCGCTGCGCCCAGTATTTGCGCCGAGGCCGCCGCTGCCATGCCGACCGGTCCCGCTCCAGCGATATAGACGATTGATCCGACGCCGACACCCGCCATAACAGCTCCATGAAAGCCAGTAGGCAGGATGTCCGAGAGCATCGTCAGATCCTTGATTTTTTCCATCGCCTGCGCCTTATCGGTGAAGGGGATTAGGTTGAAGTCCGCGTACGGCACAAGAACGTACTCCGCTTGCCCGCCGACCCAACCACCCATATCGACATACCCGTAGGCTCCACCCGCGCGACCTGGATTGACGTTGAGGCAGACGCCTGTCTGCTGCTCGCGACAGGTTCGACAGCGTCCGCAAGCCACATTAAAGGGAACTGTCACCAGGTCGCCTACCTTGATGCACTCCACGTCAGATCCGGCCTCAATGACCTCACCCGTGATCTCATGGCCCAGCACCATACCCGTCGGAGCCGTCGTGCGTCCGCGAACCATGTGCTGGTCCGATCCACAGATGTTCGTCGAAACCACCTTCAGGATCACACCATGCTCGATCTTCTTGCCCGCGGGATTCTGCATCTTCGGGAAGTCGATCGATTGAACCTCAACCTTATTCTGCCCGAGAAAAACAACTCCACGATTTTCTGCCATAACCACCTCTCATCTACTTAGGCCACGCATATAACCAGCGCTCATCCTCACTCAGACCAGCAAACAGATATCTCTTGAGCGAGGGCGTAGCCGCGGCCGAAGGACCTGAATCCGCCGTAAGCTATTCCGCCACTCTCGATAGTTAGAGTGCTGCCGCTCCAGCTTCCGCCACCTGATGATCCTGAACGCCACTGCCTCCGCTTACGCCGATGGCACCAACGACCTTGCCATCCTGCTTAATGGGAACGCCGCCTGCGAAGATCATCACCTTGCCGTCATTCGACGCGTGAATACCGAAGAACTGGTTACCAGACTGCGAGTTGTCGCCCAGGTCTTTTGTCGTAATATCGAACGCTCGCGAGGTCCACGCTTTCTTCTGTGCGATATCGATCGAGCCGAGCCATGCATTGGTCATGCGTTCGAACGCAATCAAATTTCCGCCCTCATCCACGACAGCCACATTCATGGGCTGGCCAATCTCTTCCGCCTTCTTCTCTGCCGCCGCAAGGATGCGTCGGGCGTCTGCAAGCTGAATCATCGAATCTCCTTGAAGGTGTGGTCTTAAACCTCTCACACCAGACGTAGGATGCTCGCTCGGCCTCTGGTGACTCTGGTTGTCGAACCGCGGACCGACAAATCCCTGCAAACGGCTGCGTCGCAGAAACATCCTTTTACGGAAGGTGGCTCTTGCTACTTCACTGGAATTCCCGCGGGCAGCGTCTGATTGCGATTCTTCAGCCACTCCATCGTGATCGCCTGGCCCAGCTTCTTTGGAGCCATCTCATCCAGATCGGGCATGAAGATCTCGAGTCCCGCCTGCGGCGTCATTCGCGTATAGCCGTTCACCAGCTGAGCCTGATAGTTCACCAAGTCCAGATCGAACCATGGATCCTGGGACGCATCGATCATCGTCAGGTCGACATGGTGCATCGTCAGCTTGCCGAAGCCGAGTGTCCCGCCACTGAGTTTAAGAAAATTATGCCATTGCGCCAAACGGCCCTCGTCATTCCGGGCATTACCGTAGATCACCTCGATATCCGGTGGCCGCACCTGCACCGACGTGATCAGACCGTGGATGTGAGGCGGCGGCAGCAGCAGCTGCGTATCGAAGAGAATGTCGTTCCCAGCGACCTGGACCCCGGGAAGATTGGTCGAATGAACAAGGTCGGCGAGCTGGATGTGAAAGTCGCCGAGCAGCCCTTTCAGCGGAATCTTCAGGACATCAAGCTTCGTGACATGAAACCTGACCTGTCCGCTCGCCGTAGGGAAGAGTTCGCCGATCAGTTCGATGGGAAGAGGGAAAATCTTGTGAACCGTTCCATGCAGTTGGATCTGATTGCCGTCAGGCTGGATCGAGATGTTCTGCAGCGGTGCGCCTTTCGGTGTGCTTGTGCTGAGAAAGGTGCCGAGATCTCCAACATTGACGTGAATGACGCCTTTCTGGATCTCGAGGATGAAGGAGTCCGGATCGTCAAACGATGGATCAACCTGCCGGCGTGTCCGCCGCATCTCGCCGCGTATCCAGCGGATGTAGACGCGGAACTGCGGCCCTTTGCGCAGCAGGAGATTGTGCGCGTAAAGCCGGGTGGACAGAAGATCATCTGCAGGAGATCCAGCGGGATTGCTTTGCGTGCGCGATGCCGTAGCTGGAATCGCCGCTGCAGGTGTCGGCGTTGATCTTCCTGAGTGCCAGAAGATCCAGCAAAAGCAGAGAACGGCAGCCACAGCAAGGGTGACAAGGAAAGATCGTCGAAGAGAAGTCACAACACGATTCTAAAGGCGGACCAACCTCGGCCGTGAGACGGACGATCCTACCCATTCAAGAGCTGCGACCAATGTCTCACTGCTTGTCTGAACTATCGAGGATCATCCTAAGATCGCTCATAAGATGAAGCCTGCGCTTGCGATGGATCAGTGACGATGCCTGCTATCCGAGCATGACGTGAGTTCTGCCAGGATCCGTGACATCATGTCTCAAGAAAGAGTACCTTCCAACAATGAGCGAGTCGGGCTTTGATGCGAGCGGAGCGTCTGTACATGCCGGTCTGAAGTCTGGATTGGGAGCCCGTAACGGTTCTCCGGCCGCAGCAGCAGGCATCGGAATCTTTATTCAGGACCCCAAAATTAGGCGCTTGCTGGCATCTGTGGCGATCCAGTTGGATCTTGTCCCGACTGAGGTGCGAGCTCATTCGGAAGCAGGTGCTCTGGAACTGGATTCACTTACCGGCTTCGAGCTGGTCATCGCTGACATGCCCAGGGCAATCGAGATTCAATCTTTTCTGAGGAAGGAAGAAGAAAAAACGGATAGCCTCCATCCGACTCTGATCGCCATCCGCCGTCCCGGCCTCGACATGTCGCTCCAGCCGAACGGATTTGAGCAGGAGTTCGGAGGTGTGCTGAAACTTCCCGAGGATATGGCCGTAATTCTGGCTCACCTGAGTGTGATCCTACAGGCACATCGTGCGTTTCGAAGGCGCTACCTGGCCGCCCTGGAAGAACTGCATTTGAATCGCAGCATCTTTCGGTCATTGACCAGCGGAATATCAGTAGCCACGACAGCGCTTCCGGATATGCCCCTGACCTATGTCAATCCTGCATTCGAGGCGATGACGGGGTACAACTTCGAGGAGATTAAGGGAAAGAACTGCCGCTTTCTCCAAGGGGAAGATCACGATCAGCCAGGATTGACGCTCATGCGCGAGGCCATTAAGGCGCAGCGGCAAATCGTCGTTATCCTGAAGAATTATCACAAAAGTGGCACGCTTTTCTGGAATGAAGTTTCGCTTTCGCCGATTCACAACATGGCTGGCGATGTAACTCACTTTGTTGGAATCCAGAGTGACGTGACGACACGGGTCGAAATTGAAGCGACGCTGCGTGAGAGTGAAAAGCTTGCTGCCGTGGGCCGACTCGCTGCTTCGATCGCGCACGAAATTAACAATCCGCTCGAAGCGGTGACCAACTTGCTCTATCTTGCGCAACAGGCAGATGAGATCCCGGAGATCAAGAGTTATCTCAGCCAGGCGGATAAGGAACTACTGCGAGCATCGCTGATCACCTCGCAGTCGCTGAGGTTCTCCAGGCAATCGACTAGGCCCGAAGTTGTCCGGCTAACGGAAGTACTGGAGTCTGTGCTGGATCTATATCAGGGTAAATTGAATAACGCGCGAGTTCTAGTCGAGAGAAGGGAGAGGATGCCCGGTTCGCTCATATGTCTCGAGAGTGAGATCCGGCAAGTTCTGAGTAATCTGATCCGTAACGCAATCGATGCGATGAGTGTGGACGGCGGACGTCTCCTAATACGAAGCCGTGAATCGACTGAGTGGCGTTACGGAACGAAAGGTATCGTCATCACTGTCGCTGACACTGGGAGGGGGATCAGTCCGGAGACGATGCAGCACCTCTACACGGCATTCTTCACCACCAAAGGAATCAGCGGCACCGGCCTTGGCCTCTGGATCAGTGCAGAGATCATCAAACGTCATCATGGCCGTTTGCGTGTGCGAAGCAGTCAAGTGAGTGGAAAAAGTTGGACAGTCTTCGAACTGTTCCTGCCCTACCAGGGATTCGCCGCGCAACTCCTTGCTCTTGAGGCCATACCTAAACAGCTGTCATCCTATTCGAGCGTTGAAGATGCGCTGAAGTGATTGAGAGAAAAAGGCTCGCGAGCTACCGAACGAAAAGGTCTTTCATTTGCTGTAGCAGCACGTCGCGGCTTACATCCGAGATCGCTTCTGTCAAGGGAAGCTGTTTCGGACAGGCCTCAACACAATTCTGCGCGAAGCCACATTCCTGCACGCCCCCATCGCCCGCCATCGCTCGCAGTCGCTCCTCCTTTAGCACCTTGCCTGTCGGATTAGCATTGAAGAGTTTGACCTGCGCGATCGTCGCCGCGCCGACAAAGTTCGTCGAGTCGTTGAACTGGGGGCAGACCTCCATGCAGATCGTGCACGAGATGCAGTTAGAGAGCGGATATAGCTCTTCCTGCAGCTGTGGAAACTGCTTTGGTCCGGCACCCAGGTCGTAAGTCCCATCGATCGGTACCCACGCCTTGACCGCTTTCAGGTTTTGGAACAAAACGCTGCGATCGACCGACAGGTCTCGCACAACAGGAAACTTCGACAGTGGTGCAAGCGAGATAGGCTGGGTCAGCTTGTCGACAAGAGCTGAGCAAGCCATTCGCGCTTTTCCGTTAATCAACATGGCGCATGACCCGCAGATCTCTTCAAGGCAATTCGCGTCATAGGTGATCGGTGTCGTCCCCGTACCATCCGCCGTCACCGGGTCGCAGGCGATCTCGCCGAGCACTGAGGTGATATTCATGTTTGGTCGATAAGGAATCTCAAACTTCTCGAGGGTTGCCTTACCATCCGGTCTGCTCTGCCGCTTAATCTCAACCTTGATTGTCTTCGCTGCCATCTTGACTCTCCCGGATGCCGTTTATAAGCGGCTTCACTAGATAAACCAGGGTCGGAATCTCACCCCATCTCACACTGCGAAGTGTCTAAAAACAAAGTGCGCTAATGTAACTCATTCTGCTACGCGGTTGCAGCGTAGTTACGTGCCCTCGGAGCAATGAGCGAGGTATCGACATCCTCATACTCGAACCTCGGTGCACCGTCCGTGTAGCTTGCCTTTGTCGTCTTCAGGAATCGCTCATCATTCCGCTCGGGGAAGTCCGGTTTGTAGTGAGCTCCTCGTGACTCGTCCCGGCAGGCTGCACCCTGCACTACGACACGTGATAACTCGAGCATATTGTGCAGTTGCCGGCTAAAGGCGAAGCTCGTGTTTGCCCATCGGCTCTTGTCGGACAGGTTTATGTGGCGGTACCGGTCCATCAGTTCTACGATCTTTGCGTCCGTCTCCGCCAGACCCGAGTTATAGCGGATGATCGTCGCGTTGCGGGTCATCGTGTCCCCGAGTTCCCGCCAGAGTTTGAACGGATTCTCGTTGCCAGTCGAGTTAAGTAGCTGACTATTTAAATCTTTCTGGCGAGTGAGCTCTGCTGCGTGGCCACCGTCGCCCTCTTGCGGAGCAAGACCCTTCGCGTACGCGAGGGCATTCGGGCCGGCTACGAACCCACCGTAAATACAACTCAGCAAGGAGTTCGCGCCTAAACGATTAGCGCCATGAATGGAATAGTCGGCCTCCCCCGCCGCAAAGACACCAGGAATATTGGTCATCTGGTCGAAATCGACCCAAAGCCCGCCCATGGTGTAGTGCATGCCGGGAAAGATCTTCATTGGAACGTCGCGGGGATCGTCTCCCACGAACTTCTCATAGATCTCAAGTATTCCCTCGAGCTTGCGATTCAATGTTGCTCTATCAATGTGGGTTAGATCGAGGTATACCATTGGTTGCCCGTCGATCCCCATCTCATGCTGATAGACGACTTTATGAATTGCGCGCGTCGCGACATCGCGGGGGACGAGGTTCCCGTACTTTGGATACCACTCCTCAAGGAAGTACCAGCGCTCGCCTTCAGGAATAGACTTGGCCACCCGCTTGTCGTTCTTATCACGCGGAACCCAGACGCGGCCACCTTCCCCGCGAGCGGACTCTGACATCAGCCGCAGCTTGTCCTCGCCCGGGATCGCTGTAGGGTGCACCTGGATAAACTCCCCATTCGCGTAGAAGGCACCCTGCTGGTAAAGGGCTGATTGAGCCGACCCCGTGCAAACAACCGAATTGGTTGATTTTCCAAAGATTGCGCCGATACCGCCAGTGCACACAATGATCGCGTCAGCCGGGAAAGTCCGAGCCTCCATCGTGCGCAGGTCGAGTGCCGATATTCCTCGGCACGCGCCTTTCGAATCAAGCACGGCGGACAAAAACTCCCAGCCCTCATACTTCGTGACCTTGCCTTCAGACTCGTAGCGCCGCACTTGTTCGTCGAGTGCATAAAGCAGTTGCTGCCCGGTCGTAGCGCCGGCGAAGGCAGTCCGGCTGTAAAGCGTACCTCCGAAGCGACGGAAGTCGAGCAGACCTTCGGGGGTGCGGTTGAAGGGAACGCCCATCCGGTCGAGGAGATCTACGATCGCGGGGCCTTGCGCAGTCATGTTCCGGACGGGTGTCTGATTGGCGAGGAAGTCGCCGCCGTAGACGGTGTCGTCGAAGTGCTTATAGACGTCGTCGCCCTCGCCCTTGAGGTTCTTGGCCGCGTTGATGCCCCCCTGGGCGCAGACCGAGTGCGAGCGCTTGACGGGAACGATCGAGAAGAGGTCGACGGTGCCGCCTGCTTCGGCGATCTTAATGACCGAGGAGAGACCGGCGAGGCCGCCGCCGACTACGATAATTCTTGGAGTTGCTGCTGCCATAATTGCTACCTCTACAAACTGAACTTCTAAATCAACATTTGGCGAACTCGTTCCGAATTGCAGGAAGGGCTATTGCGAGCCCAGCAAACATGTAGATCACAGTCGTAGACCAATGCCGAGCTGAGCGAAGACCAACGGACAAAACGGTTTATAGTATTCCAGTCCTCAGTCGATGGTGCTCCCGTAACCGAGCCTACATCGCGACAAATTCTGTAGAAGAGCCATGCGGCCAATACACAGCGGACAGCTTCTATGACGTTGCAACCTACAACTTGGAAAGGTGTCAGAGGCAGCATGATTATTAGCGAATCTCACCCGGCTGGCTCGGGTTGGTCGAGTTCGGCGGAGGCACGCTCGGCGCGGGCAGGGTCACTCCAGCGGGCTGCGCAGGCATGACATCCGCCGGGGCGTTCCGGTATTTCGGTCCAACAAAGGCGTAGATGCTGACGAGACCCATGGCGCAGAGGATGACTCCGACCGCAGTACAGACGTAGCCGGAGCGCCGCCGGGCGCGGTCGCCGGGGGTGATGCCCCACTTAGCTGCGAAGAGCCAGATCCCGAAGGAGAAGTGCCAGGTCGTCGCGATCATGGCAATGATGTAGATGGCGAGCATCCACGGATTGGCAAGCTCATGCTGCACCTTGGCGAAGGCGGCGCCGGGATGCTCCGGCAGGCTGACGCCGCTGAACCGCTGCCGCCAGACGTGCTGGACAATGTAGGCGAGAGCGATCAGGCCGGTGACGCGCTGCGTCAGATACATCCAGTTGCCGGCCCACGGATAGACGTTGACGTTGGCGCGTCCTCGAAAGGAGATAAAGACGCCGTAGCCGGCATGGAAGGCGAGGGGAAGGAAGATGAAGACCCACTCCAGCACGCGCACGAGCGGGAGCGAGTTGAGGAACTTGACCTGTTGCGCGTAGGCCAGCGGACCGTTCAGCGCCTCGAAGTTCGAGAGGATGTGCTCGACGAGGAACGCGCCGATGGGCACGATGCCAGACAGCGAGTGCAGCTTGCGCCAGAGGAAGGAGTGCCCCTGGCCCGCACGCAGAGGTTGCACGCCGCGCAACGGCGGGGCGGCGGAGAGGGCTGGAGGGGCGGCAGCGGCCATGACTAAACTCCTGAGAAGCTTTGTCCTGCGTTGACTATCAAGCAGTCATACAGATTATTCCGCTCAAGTTTCATGACCGTCAAGAAAAGCCGGAAGCCGTGATCGATTATCGATCTTTTTGTGCGAAATTGTTACTTAGTCTCCCGAGATGTCGCCGGATGCTCTGAACAACCTCGGTTGGCTAACCGTGCAGACTTGATCGGGATCTTTCCTGTAGGAGAGTAGAAGCAATGCCAGCAGTTTTTGCAGAGCCTTCCCTCGATGACTCCAGGCGAGGCGTGTGGCAGCATCCAGCTCGGACATAGTCTTCTGGAGTTGCGGCAGGAAGAAGAGCGGGTCATAGCCGAAGCCGTCAACTCCCCGAGGAGCCGTCAAGATCTCTCCGTCGACGCTGCCGCTAGCGACCGCGAGGATCTTTCCGTCACATGCCACGGCAAGAGCGCATCGGTAGCGTCCCTGTCGATATCCCTCGGGAGTTTCATCGAGCGCGGAGAGAAGGCAGGCCGTGTTCCGGTCATCGACCGTCATTCCAGGTAGAGCCGGGTAGTGGGAGTCCTCGGCGTACCGCGCAGACCGTACACCTGGCGACCCGTCCAGCGCGTCCACCTCCAGCCCGGAGTCGTCGGCCAGGATGATCTTGCCGGGCGCATGAGTCGAGTAAAAGGTAGCTTTATGCCTCGCATTGCCTTTGAATGTTGGCTCGTCTTCCGCAGGCGCGGGAATGGATGAAAGGCCGGGAAGCGACTCGATCACGATCTGCAGCCCCGCAGCGGCTTTAAAGTCGCGCAGTTTGCCTGGATTTGTTGTCGCAATGTAGAGGATCATCTCCGTTTGGCCCCGCGTTGCTATCGCTTCCAGTTGAGGATTGTGGCCCGGGCCGGAGCGGCTCCGATTCTTGGACATCTCGCTCTTATCAGTCGGCATACTTGCAGTATAAGGTTGCTTGCGTGATGATTCCTCGCGATCATCACCACAAGGAGAGTGGAATGGCAACGATGAAAACGCACACGGAATACCTGACCTTCAACACCGCGGAACGGTACGCGATGGTCCATATCACTCCGGAGGTGGAGCAGATCGTCGGGCACAGCGGTATCGTGGACGGGCTGTGCTTCGTTTCGCCGATGCACATTACTGCGGCCATCTATGTGAACGACAACGAAGACGGCCTAATTGAAGATATCAGCGCGTGGCTCGAGCGACTGGCGCCGGCGCAGCCGAACTATCGTCATCACCGGACGGGCGAGGATAATGCCGATGCTCACCTGAAGGCCCTGTTGCTGCACCACGAGACGACGCTGCCAATTACAGCGGGCCGGCTCGATCTGGGAACGTGGCAGCGGATCTTCTATGCCGAGTTCGACGGACAGCGCCCGAAGCGCGTTATTGTGAAGCTGCTGGGCGTGGCTGAACCGGGCTAGGATAGGACGGGCCAGGTTGAATCGGGCCAGACAGGAGGATGATGTCGACGCGGCGGTTCTTCGCCCGGCCCTCTTCGGTTGCATTGGTGGCCACGGGATGAAATTCGGCGTATCCCGTCGCGGCCATCTCGGTTGGCTTGACGGACCCGTTCGCCAGCAAGTAGCGGCCGATGGTTGTGGCGCGCGCCGAGGAGAGCTCCCAGTTGGTGGCAAACTGTGGAGTATGGATCGGGACTGTATCGGTGTGACCCTCGACCCGCATGGGTACGGCAGGTAGAGCCGCCGCGAGCCGCGCCATCACTGGCAGTGATCGTGTTTCGACGTCGGCGGAGCCGGAAGCAAAAAAGCCGGCCTCCTGGAGCGAGATGACCAGGCCTTCAGGTGTCATGTGCATGGAGAGACTGCCCGGAGGGAGCCCTTTGGACCTTGCCAGATCTTCGAGCAGCTTGCGCAGGGCGGGAGTAGGCGGCGGTGTGGTTCTAGGTACAGGGGGCGCGACGGGCACTACGGCTGCTTCCGCTGCTCCCGAGCCATCGAGCAGGGCGGGCTGCTTCGAGTGCGGCTGGAAGAGAGCGATCGGGCTGAAGGCGGCTTGCATGGCCGCCGCCAGTTGTGATTGCTTTTTTTTGTCCGTCTGGCTTGAGGCGAAGAGAACGACGAAGAAGGCGAAGAGCAGCGTGATGAAATCCGCGTACGAGATCAGCCAGCGCTCATGATTGACGTGCTCGGGATGCCTTTTCCGGCTCACGCCTTGACCTCCGAAGCTCTGCCGCGCGCGTTGGCCGAAGGTGTGGATGTACCTTCGGGCCTGGAATCGGGTTTGGAGTCGAAGAGATAGGTGCGCAGCTTGGTCTCAATCATGCGCGGGTTCATGCCCTCCAGAATGGAGATAACGCCTTCGAGCATCATTTCCTTGATCATCTGCTCTTCGCGGTGGCGGAATTTGAGTTTGCCGGCTGCAGGCAGGCAGATCAGGTTGGCAACGGCGACGCCGTAGATCGTTGCGACGAAGGCGGTGGCGATGCCGCGGCCGACTTCGTCGATGTTGTCGAGGTTTTTCATCACCTGAATGAGGCCAAGCACCGCGCCGATGATCCCCACGGTCGGCGAGTATCCGCCCGCAGCTTCAAAGACAGCAGGAATTTTCTCTTCGATTTCGGACTTATTATCGAGTTCGAGCTGCATGATCTTGCGCACTTCGTTCGGGTCGGTCCCGTCCACGGCGAGCATGAGAGCCTGCTTGAGAAAAGGATCGTCGATCCTACTTAACTCCTGGTCGAGCGAGACGATGCCGCTTTTACGGGCCTTGTTGGCGAAGGCGACGAGCTGTGCAAGAACGGCTTCTCCGTCGGCACCCTTGTGCAGAAAGACCTTGCTCACACTCTTGAGTGCCGCAAGAAAGATGCTCATCGGGAACTGGAGCATCACCGCTCCGGCTGTTCCGCCGATCACGATCATCGCCGCCGTCGGTTGCGTAATCTGGGCGATGCTGCCGCCTTCAATCATCATGCCGGCCAGGATACCGATCACCGCGAGTGCGATCCCGCCAATGCTTGCGAAGTCCATGAGTTTTCGATCTCCTTCGAGTGTCGTTGCTACTCCGGTTATGAGGCCTGGTGCTGGTGTTCGCGAGCCTGAATCGCGCGAGCTAGAAGTGCGGCATCGTAGGCAGACTTTGCAGCAAGGGGAGCCGCCGTCTCCGGCCACGCGCGCCGGAGGATCTCTGCGCGGTAATCCATCGAGCGCTGCTGCACCTGGGCGCAAGTCTCAAGGACGACGAGCTTCTCTCCCGTGACCAGAGTCAAGACAGTGTCGGGTGCGGCTTCGGCATACTTGATCAAGTCGCAGCTGACGATCAGGCAATTTCCATTCAGGCGAGTCAGTTCGATCATGGAGGTCCTCACTGTCTTTCATCGACTGCAGGCCTGCGTTCTATAGATGTGAGGAGTTTTATCGAGAAAATGCCTGTGGGAATATGTATGGTCCGCCGCCAGATTGCAAGCTAAATCTTTGTGGCGAGTGTTTTGGGTCTGCGCAAATGTATCCGGCCTGTTTGTGGAGCTAAGCTCCTGGCCATAATGGAGTCCGCGCGTCGCTGGTCTA